>Ga0196971_1000003_pt1 | contig 742741 bp, 850 predicted proteins | sample S1v_1013CmetaG_FD_148660 | JGI IMG/M metagenome (GOLD analysis project Ga0196971, IMG submission 148660) | Soil microbial communities from Anza Borrego desert, Southern California, United States - S1+v_10-13C | ecosystem: Environmental > Terrestrial > Soil > Desert | place: USA: California...
CGCGATCGCAATGAATGTTGGCAGCTACTGGTTCTCCGATAAGCTGGTGCTCTCCATGACCGGCGCCAAGCCAGCAAGCAGGGAAGAGTTCTTCGACCTCTATACCGTCACCGAGAACTTGGCGATCACCGCCGGTCTTCCGATGCCCAAGCTCTACGTTATCAATGATCCAGCGCCAAACGCGTTTGCAACCGGGCGCGACGAGAAACACGCCGTGGTTGCAGCAACGACCGGACTTCTCTCTGTGCTTGATCGAACCGAACTTGAAGGCGTGATTGCGCATGAGCTTTCGCACATCAAGAATCGCGACATGCTCGTGATGACGGTTGCCGTCGTGCTTGCAGGATTCGTCGCGATCATCGCTGATATTTTCCTTCGCATGTCCATGGTTGGCGGAAACCGCGACAATGATCGCGGCGGGGCGCTTCTAGCAGTGCTCGCTATTGTCGGCGTTATCCTGGCGCCGATTGCCGCACAGCTTATCCAGCTCGCTATCTCGCGCCGTCGCGAGTATCTTGCGGATGCTTCTGGCGCGCTTCTGACGCGTTATCCTGAAGGGCTTGCGTCTGCTCTTCGAAAGATCTCGAGCTACGGCGCGCCCATGAAGCGGGCCAATACCGCAACCGCACACCTCTTTATCAGCAATCCGTTTGGTCCGCGCATGAAGGGCATCACAAATCTCTTTGCGACCCATCCGCCAGTGGAGGATCGCATTCGCCGCCTGACTGGGAGTTCGGAGTAGTTCTGTGCTATAACAGTCGGGTTACGGAGGCGTCGCATAGTGGTCTAGTGCACCGCCTTGGAAAGGCGGCAGGCTCGAAAGGGTCTCGAGAGTTCGAATCTCTCCGCCTCCGCCATGAGTAAAGCTGCTGAAAAGATCATGTACTTCGTTCGGCACGGGCAAAGCGAAGGCAACGTCTCTCCCGTGTTTCAGTCGACTGATTCGCCGCTCAACGAGTCGGGACTTGCGCAGGCGGAGAAAGTTGCTGACCGCATCTCAAAGCTTTCGTTTGATACCTTGATCGCCAGTCCGCTCACACGAGCGAAAGAAACCGCTACCGCGATCGCAAACAAAACTGGCAAAGAGCCCGAGTATTCGGACCTGTTTGTTGAGCGCGTAAAGCCGACACAGATCATCGGGAAGTCGTACGAGGACGAATCAGCAAACGCCCTCTGGGAAACGTGGGAGAAGAGTCTTCATACGCCTGGTCTTCGCGCTGAAGATGGAGAAAACTTCGACGATCTGGTTGCGCGAGCAGACAAAGCGCTTGCCTTTCTTGCAGCGCGCGATGAAGCATCGTTGGTCGTGGTGACGCACGGATATTTCTTGCGCACGATCGTCGCGCGCGTCCTGCTTGGCTCCACGCTTACGGGCGGAGCATTTCAGAACTTCCAGGCGCGCATTGCTATGGAAAATACGGGTATAACGGTTCTTAAATACACTGACGGATGGGACGGCATGGCGTGGCGCTTGTGGATCTATAACGATCACGCGCATCTCGGCGACTAATAACAAGAGGCCCAGAAACGCATGTGCGTTTCTGGGCCCTGGTTCGTCAGGCAGCTGCCGCAGGGGGTTCAAGAATGTCGAGCAGCGCTTTCGCTTCCGCAATTTTGGCGTCGATCGCCGATTGCGGGTAGCGCTTGTGCGCCCACTCGGTCAGGAACGACAGGTTCTGCATGAACACTACCTCCTTCTTGAGCATTTCAAGCGGCGTGACGTTGAGCTCGGCCGAGAGGCCGAATACCACGTCTTGAAGCCAAACGTAGGAAAGTGCTTGGGAGAGGTCGGCATCCCGCAAAATCTTTGCGGAAAGATCCAACTGCTCGCCGGGCACTTGATGTGGATATTCGGTCGTACGAACGAGCCGTGCGATTTCGCCAAAGTCATCTCCGTCTTCAAGGTGTTGCGCAAGTGCGCGGATTGCAATGCTGATGTTGAATTCGTCGTTGCCGGGGCGTCCGGCGTGGTCGAAGTCATGGAACAGCGCAGCAATCAGAAGATGACGGATCTGCCGTGGAGAGAGTTCGCCCGCGTGATACGCGCATGCGTCGTAGCACTGCACCATCACATGGCACATGTGACGGAAGTTGTGGTACGGGTGCCGCACGTTCGGCGCGGTGAAGGCGAGCCGGAAGTAGTGTTCCAGGTCGCCCTCATAGAGACCTTCGTGGTTGCGGACAATAAGTGGAAGCCGTCCGCACACCGGTTTGTCAGTCATTATGGTGCCTTTCTGTGAAGTGCTCCCAGATACATAGTTACATACATAGATAGAATGTCAATAAATGTTAGGCTAGGGATATATGCGCCTGAATCACACCCTGATTCGCTACATCGTTATCGCTCTCTTGGCCGTGCTCGCCGTTTTGAGCGCGACCGCGTTCCTCAATCCTCCGCGCAGTAATGAGGCTGCGTATTCGCTTTCAACAATTGAAGTAGCGCGCACGCCGGAAGCTCGCGAGCAAGGACTCTCCGGACGACTTTCCGTACCGCCTGAATACGGCCTCCTCTTTGTGTTTCCAACCGCAGGCAAGTACGGCTTCTGGATGAAAGATATGCAGGTGTCTATCGACATCATCTGGCTTTCTGACGACGGCACCATTATCGGCATTGAAGAGTCAGTTGCGCCAGAGACGTATCCAGACGTGTTCTATCCTCCAGCACCGGTACGCTACGTGCTTGAGGTTGCTGCGGGAGAAGCGAAGACGCACGGATGGTCGATCGGGACGAAGCTCGAGCTTCCGCTCTAAGCGGATTTGTGCTATAGTGACGACAGACCAGCGTAGGCGATCGCTCTGACAATTTGTCAGGGAGGAAAGTCCGAACACAGGCAGGAAACTGCAGCAGGGTAGCGGGTAACCCCCGTCCGCCGCGAGGCGCGAGGTGCGAACAGTGACGTCGCGAGCGAAAGCAGTGCGACATCCCCTGAGGATGAACTTCACTGAAAGGTGAAGATGAAACGGCAAAATCCTTACCTCTGTGCAAGGCCGTGCCCCAGATCTGGGGAGCGCCGCTCGAGCTCTGCAGCAATGCAGGGCCCAGATAGATGATCGTCCACGACAGAATTCGGCTTACCGCGCTGGTCTACAAACATGCGAATGCCCGCCTCACGGCGGGCATTCGCCTATCCACGCAACGAAGGAAGTTCGCGAGCCTCCTTTGTTATACTTGTGCTATTAGCAGGGCAATTTGAACGGCATTTTATGCAAGATACTCCCGCACGTCCGCGTTTTTCTTTCGATCTCGCCTCCACGTGGCTGCTGTGCGCAACAGCCGTTCTCTCGATCGTTGTGCTGGTCCCGACAGCAACGCTCTCACAGTACGGTCTCAAGACGTTTGTGCTTGGATTTGGCGCCGTGCTCACGCTGATTGCGTTTATTATCGCTCGCCTGGTTCGAAGCAGTCTCCCCGTCCCGCCGCTTCGTCTGCTTGGCGCGCTGTGGCTCATTCCGCTTGCCTACCTTCTCTCCACGCTTTTCTCCGGTGTGCACCCAGTTGCCGCGGCGTTTGGCGTCGAGTTTGAAACCGATACGCTTGGATTTGTGCTGATTCTCGCATTTCTCGCGACGCTCTCGGCTCTCGTGATCCGACGACGTGAAGATTTCAAAGCGCTCGCGCTTGCGCTTGGCGCTGGCATTGCGCTTATGCTGGTCGCGCAGGCGGTCATTATTGTTGCTGCACGCTTTGTTCCGTCGCTCGCCCCGACAACAAACCTCATTGGAACATTCTCTGACTTCGGCATGCTTGCCGGTCTTGGGGCAGTGTTCGCGCTTCTTGCACTCCGCATCCTTCCGCTCTCGCGCCGCATGCGCATTGTGACGTGGGTCGTGCTTGCGCTCTCCCTCGTTGCGCTCATTCTCGTGAATATTGTTCCAGCATGGGTGCTGGTTGGCATTCTTGCGCTCGGACTGTTCGTGGAATCTCTCATGCACCGACGCGGTGATCAGCAAGCAACGTTTCCAACGACCGAGGCGCGGGGCAAGAAAATTATTATCTCGTCTGCCGTTACGCTCCTTATTACTATCTTCTTCTTGATCGGCAGCAGCACGATCGGCAGCGCCATTGCTTCCTCGCTTGGCATCAACACGCTTGATGTTCGTCCGTCCTGGCAGTCCACCTTCCTTATCGGCAGCCACACCTACGCATCTTCGCCGCTCTTTGGCTCAGGACCAGGCACGTTTAGCGAGCAGTGGCTTAAGTTCCGCGATCGCGGCCTCAATGACACTATTTTCTGGAGCGTTGATTTTGGCGCGGGTATCGGCCACATTCCGACGTCCATGGTGACGACAGGACTCCTCGGCGCAATCGCTTGGCTGGTGTTCCTCGGACTCTTTATTTATGCGGGCGTACGCACACTGCTCTTCCATCTTCCTGAAGAGCACTGGCTACGCTTTGCAACCATCGGATCATTTGCCGGAGCTTCATACCTGCTCTTGCTTGCGCTCTTTGCGGTGCCAGGCCCCGTTATGCTCGCGCTCGGGTTCATACTCATCGGCGCCTTTATTTCTGCCGGCCGTTTCGCTAGTGGACGGGGAGAGGCAACGCTTGAATTTGCGAAGAGTCCGCGCATTGGGTTTGCAGTGGTGTTCTTCCTCACGCTCCTCTTGCTCGCGTCTGTCGTAGCCGGTTATCTCGTGCTAGAACGCTTCCTTGCAGGCGCATACTACGGACAGGCAACCAGTTCGCTTCGTGCTGGCGACCTTGATCGGGCAGATGCTGCAGTCGTACGGTCGCTCACCTTTGCGCCAACCGAGCGCGCCTACCGTCTTGCAGCAGCCGTCGGTATTGAACGCATGCGCCGTATTGCAAGCGATACGTCGTTGCCGGTCAGTACTGCGCAACAGCAGTTCCAAGAAGCGCTCACGCGCAGCATAAGCGCTGGTCTTGAAGCGACCCGCCTCGGACAGACTGATTACCAGAACTGGAGCGTACTGGCTACGGTCTATCAGAGCGTCGCTGCGCTTCAGGTGGAGGGTGCGTACGAAGAGGCAAAGGCAAGCTATGAACGGGCGCTCGCGCTCAACCCCTCAAACCCTGCGCTTCCGTACGCACTTGCGCAGCTTGAGATAATCGAAGGAAACACCGAAGCGGCAGAGGAGCTCCTTCTCTCATCGATCAACCTCAAGCGCGACTATATCCCTGCCATTTTGCTTCTGTCTCAGCTCGAGATTCAGTCTGGAAAGGCGACCGAAGCGCTTCAGGCAGCCGAAGCAGCAGCGTACTTCGCTCCAAACGATCCGGCGGTACTCTTCCAGGTTGGCCTCCTTCGCTCGGGTATTGGAGATGTTGACGGCGCAATTACCGCGCTTGCGCGTGCGGTTGAACTCAACCCACAGTATGCAAACGCGCGCTTCTTCCTCAGCGCCATGTACGCGACCAAGGGTCAGTACACTGAGGCGCTCACCGAACTGCGCGCAGTTGCTTCGTTCTCTGAAGAGAACGCAGCAGCGGTTGCCGACGACATTGCTGCGCTTGAGCAGGGTACGAATCCATTCCCGACCACGCGCCTGCGCTCGCTTGGCATCCCGCAGCCACCCGTTACTGAGCCGGCGGCACCCGCCAACTAATACGATGGTGCAGGGCATACTTCGCTCCCTTACAACATCGATACGCGGCCTTCACCAGGCCGCGTATCTCTTGGCGGGTCTCACGCTTGCGTCACAGATCCTGTCGTTGCTTCGCGACCGTATCTTTGCTGATGCGTTTGGCGCGAGCATAACGCTCGATCTGTATTACGCGGCGTTCCGCATTCCGGATCTCGTGTTTGCGCTGATCGCATCGCTTGTCTCTGCATACGTGCTTATTCCGCGCATTGCGGCAAAGAATCAGGCAGCGTCCCAATCGCTCTTATCAAACGCGGCATCGTTTTTGGTGCTCGGCGGCGGTGTATTTGCGCTCGTGCTTGCAGTATGGATGCCACAATTGCTCGCACTCTTCTTCCCGGGTCTTGCAGGAACGGAAGGGTTTGTAGATCTTGCACGCATTCTCCTCTTGCAGCCGATCCTCTTGGGGCTATCTGGTATTTTCACGAGCGTAACGCAGGTAGAGCGGCGGTTCGTACTCTTCGCGCTCTCGCCGGTGCTCTATAACGTCGGCATCATCTTCGGAACGGTCTTCCTCTACCCGGCCTATGGACTTCCTGGTATTGGCGTCGGTGTCGTTTTAGGAGCACTTGCGCATCTCTTGATCCATATTCCTGTCGTGGCTGGCGCAAAACTGATGCCAAAGCCGGTTATCCCCGACACAGGCATCATGTGGTCGGTCGTGAAGGATTCGGTACCACGCTCGCTCGCGCTCTCCTTTGGTGCGTTCACCACGCTTGCGCTTACCGCCATTGCCGCAACAACCGGAGAGGGTGGCGTATCAGTCTACACGCTTGCCGGGAACCTGGCAGCAGTGCCGCTCGCACTCATCGGTGCTTCCTACGCTACTGCAGCTTTCCCGGTTCTGGCTGAAGAAGCGCAGGGCAATCGCATGGATTCCTTTAAGGCAACACTCTCAGCGGCAGCCCGCCATCTTATTTTCTGGTCCGTCACGGCAGCGCTCCTCACGATCGTGCTCCGTGCGCATTTGGTACGCGTGATTCTTGGTAGTGGCGCTTTTGACTGGGACGCGACGCGGCTCACCGCAGCGATTCTTGGCGTGTTGATCGTCGGTCTTGTTGCGCAGGGTCTGGTGCTGCTTGCTTCCCGCGCGTTTTATGCAGCACGCCGCTCCTGGAATCCGCTTGCCATTCAAGTTATTGGTCTTGCGATCTCAGCAGCAGGCGCACTTTTCTTCCTCGCGCTTTCTCGAGAAGTGCCGCTCTTCAAAGATTTTATCGAGGCACTCCTTCGCGTTGAGGGAATTGCCGGAACTTCGATTTTGTTTGTTGCGCTTGGCGCAACTGTCGGACAGCTCTTTATGGGTGCGCTCGCGCTTGCAACGCTCGGCCGGGTAGCGCCGGGAGTTGCCGCTTCGCTTGTTCGTCCGCTCTTTGAAGGCGCGGGTGCGGGCATGGTGGGCGCGTCTGCCGCCTATAGCGTGCTTGCCGTTGCAGGCAATATCGCGCCACTCACCACGGTCCTGAGCGTCTTCACGCAAGGACTTGTGGCTGGTATGGTGGGTCTTGCAGCATCGGCAGCAGTCCTTGTCCTTCTTGAAAATAGGGAATTCCGGGACCTGTATGCGTCCTTGCGGCGGCTTACGAGCGCCCGAGCCCTTACGCCTGCCGGTACTGTCTTGAATGACCAGGCAAATCCGTAACTTTTCCATAATTGCACACATCGATCACGGCAAGTCCACGCTTGCCGACCGTTTGCTTGAACGAACAGGCACGATTGAGGCGCGCAAAATGCGCGACCAGGTGCTCGACTCCATGGAGCTTGAGCGCGAGCGCGGCATCACCATCAAGATGCAGCCGGCCCGCATGCGCTATACCGCAACCAACGGCGAAGCGTACACCCTTAACCTTATCGATACGCCCGGGCATATCGACTTTGCGTACGAAGTGTCCCGCGCACTTTCCGCCGTCGAAGGCGTGATTCTTCTGGTCGATTCGACTCAGGGCGTACAGGCGCAGACGCTTACAACGTTGTCTATGGCCAAGGCAGCCGGTTGCGTCATTATTCCCGTCATTTCAAAGATCGACTCGCCCTATGCGCGTCCCGATGATGTGCGTCTTGAACTTGCGACACTGCTTGATGTTGATGAGAGCACAATTCTTCCCGTGTCTGGCCGAACCGGCGAAGGCGTTGAAGCGCTGCTTGAAGCGATCGTCGAGCGCGTGCCACCGCCACGAAACGAAGAAAAGAGCGAACCGCGCTCACTCATCTTCGACTTCTCCTACTCCACCCATCGCGGTGTTGCTGTGTACGTGCGCGTCTTTGACGGAACGATCAAGAAGGGAGACTTACTTGAATTTCGCGCTGCTGGGAAGCGCTTCACCGCGCTTGAGGTGGGAACCTTCATGCCTGCGGAAACACCAGTTGAGTCTCTGGGCCCGGGACAGATCGGCTACATCGTAACGGGCATCAAAGAGCCGGGTGTTGTCGCGGTCGGCGATACGATTGGTCTTCAGAACGGCTCACTTCCAGCGCTCTCCGGATTTGCTCGTCCGCGTCCAGTGGTGTGGGCATCCATCTATCCCGAAAGTCAGGATGATCTGGCCGACCTCAAGCAAGCGCTTGAACGTCTTCGCCTGACCGACTCCTCGCTCTCGTTTGAAGAAGAATCGTCCGGCGTGCTTGGTCGCGGGTTCCGTTGCGGATTTTTGGGCATGCTTCACTTGGAAATCGTGACCGAGCGACTTCGCCGGGAATTCTCGTTGACGCTCGTCGTGACCATTCCAACGATTGAATACGTGGTGACCGATAAGAAAGGCAAGACAGAGACGGTGTATACGCCTTCGAAATTTCCGCTCCATGGCGATATTGAATCCATTGAAGAGCCATGGGCAAAGCTGACACTCATCACGCCGGCTGACTACCTTTCTGGATTGCTCCAGCTCCTGCATGATCACGAGGCGATTGTCGGCGATACGAATGCCTATGCAGATACACGTATCGAACTTACCGCTGAAATCCCACTTCGCGAGCTCATGCGTGGCTTCTTTGACCGGGTGAAGAACGTCTCTTCAGGCTATGCCTCGCTCTCCTACGAGCTTCTCGCGCCGCGACCTGCAGATGTGGTTCGACTGGATATTCTGGTTGCAGAGGAAGAGGTGCCGGCGTTTGCCCGCATCGTCTCTCGTCGCAGGGTCCAGGAAGAAGGGGAGCGTATGGTGGAGAAGCTGTACGGCATTCTTCCCAAGCAGCTCCATGTAACAAAGATTCAGGCGCAGGCGCTCGGCCGCATCATCTCCTCACGCACCCTCTCGGCGCTTCGTAAGGACGTGACCGGCTACCTGTATGGCGGCGACGTTTCGCGCAAGCAAAAGCTCCTCCAGAAGCAGAAAAAGGGAAAGAAATTCCGCTCGCAGTTCGATAAGAACCGTGTTGAGATTCCCGAGGACGTGTTCATGAAAATGGTGCAGGAAAGCGAGCGATAGACTCTTGGTATAGTAGGTGCATGCGACGAAAGCGCCGTCCACCACGCGACTACATTATTGCGGGCGTTTTGTGTGTGGTCCTTCTTTGGCTTCTCTGGCTCGTCTGGGGCATTTTCCAGAAAGAAGAGCGCGCTCGTCACGCGGCAGAAGAAGCGCAGGCACAACTTGAAGCGCTCACCGAGCGCGAAGCGACCCTGCGAGCGAATCTTGCAGATTTGCGTACTGAACGCGGGCAGGAAGCCTCGTTTCGAGAAACATACGGCGTTGCGCGCCCGGGGGAAGAGGTTATCATCGTGGTACCTCCGGGTGAGGGAGAGGACTTGGGCGAGCTGCCGTGGTGGCGAACGTTTCTCGGTTGGTTTGGTCTGTAGCGGATATAGTTTAGTGGCAGAACTGCTGCTTCCCAAGCAGCAAGCGGGAGTTCGATTCTCCCTATCCGCACAAAAAAGAAGGCGCACGAATGAATCGTGCGCCTTCGAAGGTGCTAGGAAACGATGCCTTGATCTGCGGCAATCTTGCGGAAGGTCGGCGAAGAAGCGAAAAGCTCTTCAAACGATCGGCCGATTGCCTCAATCTGCATATCCTGGCCATCCAATTGTTCAAGCGGACGCAGAACTACAAATCGATTACAGAGGTCGCGAACCGTCGAGAGACGGTGCGTGACGATGAGCGCGCCGACGCCGGGTCCCAGGATATCCCGGAGGCCGTCGTGGACGAGTCGCTCGGTGGTTGCATCGAGGCTCGACGTCGCTTCGTCGATGATCATGAACTTCGGTCGTTTGATTGCCGCCGCTCCAATCATTAGACGCTGTGCTTGTCCGCCGGAAAGCTTTATGCCGTTTCTGCCGACAACTGTGTCGAGTCCGTCGGTGAGACGCTCGCCAAAGTCAATCTGCAGGTCGCGTGCAAGCTTCCAGACTTCCTCGTCGGTAAGTGCCGTCGGATCTTCAAGAGCATAGCGGAGGTTCTCTCCGACCGTGCCGTCAAAGATCTGCGCATGTTGGGGAATGTAGCCCACCACACGCATCCAGTCGTCTAGGTTGACGTCCCGGAGATCCATTCCATTGACGCAGATGCGTCCACGGTCTGGATCCATATAGCGAAGCGCAAGGCGCATCAGGGTCGTTTTACCGGCACCTGAGGGGCCAATGAGCGCCGCTTTTTCTCCCGGTTCGATCGAGAAGGAGACGGACGAGAGGATCGGCACGGAGCCGTTTCCGTTGACGAACCCGTGCCCGACTCCGTCAAACGTGAGCCGGATTGGTTCCTCGGCGGATACGCGTGCCGGATGTTCTGCATGCACGATGTCCGGCGGCATGAGAAGCGTCTCGCGAAGCTTCTTGACCGACGGAATGTTGCGCATGATGGTTCGAGTCGTGTGCGAGAGCTGGTCAAGCTCCGCTTTCGTCGAGTACATGAGCGCAAACGCCGTATACAGTACGCCAACCGCGATCGCTCCGTCTTTGAGAGACAAGAGCGCGGCAAACATGACTAACACAGCGCTCACGTGCATGAGCCAGCCACGGAACATGAATCCGTCGATGGCTTTGACCCATACGTCACGGTCCATAGTGAGCCACGTGTTGGCTTCCAGGTCGATCCGTTCGAGTTCTCGAGCGGCCGCGCCAGACGTCTTCACGCGTTCAGCTTTGTCCCAGCGGTCGCGCTGGTAGCGGCGCATAGCGCGCGCTTTCTCGTCGATAACTTCCCCCTGCTCAATGAGGTGCCGGTTCATCACAATCGTCCAGAGCATATGCACAAGGACGGCGACGCAGGCGATAGTCCCACCAAGCGGGAAGACCGCGATGAGTGCGATCGGGAACATGACGAGCATGACGAGTTCCGGGATCAAGTTCATGATCCAGAGCTCGCGCACGAAGAATGCAGCAGCCTGCCCTCGCTCGAGGTTTCCGACCGTTAGGCGGGAACCCTCTTGTAGGTGTTGGCCAACCGATTTCTCAAAGAGAAGTGTGGAGATGCGGTCTTCGATGATCCGCATTCCGAGTCCCCAGAGCCATTCTCGTGCCTGGCCCGCGCAGCGATGGAAGAATTCCTGCGCCAGCGCGAGTACCAATACGAGACCGATGAGCCAATAGGCGGCTTCAAAGTCAGCGCGTGCCGCGGCCGTAATCACAAGTCCGATGGTGATCGGAAAGATTGCGTTTATGCCGATAGCAAGCGCTAGCCACGCCAAGAACCGAAACCACCAGCGCATCAGCTCTGGGGTATTCATGTCGATGGTGACCCATTTGCTGACCGTGAGTGTTTCGTTGAGTGCTTCCCGATATCCGCGTAGCGCGGATAACAGGGAAGTCTTGGGCATGTCCTGTGCCATTGTTGCTTCCTTTCTCTACTGACAAAGAACAACCCCGCCTCGTGAGCGGGGTGTTTCAGGACACAAGGAATGCTTCCTTATGTGCTCTGCACACCGCCCACGCCAGGTACCTCGCGAGTCATACGCGAGATACGGGTGTACGCGCCAAGGCGCGCGAAAACGCGCGTCGGGACGTTGAACTGGTGTGCAGTGCTCTGCATGAGCGGGATAGTACTCCGATCTTCATCATCTGTCAAGTTCTGGGGACAAACAGACATGCTATACTTGCTCTACTAATCAAAGAATATATGGACAAGTCAGTCACCATTTACACCACACCAACCTGCCACTTCTGCCAGATGAGCAAGGAGTTCTTCACTGCAAATAACGTGCAGTACACCGAGTACAATGTTGCAGCAGATCAGGAGAAGCGCGCTGAAATGATCGACAAGAGCGGCCAGATGGGTGTGCCGGTTATCTTTGTCGGCAGCGAAATGGTCATCGGCTTTGATAGGAGGCGCCTCTCGGAGCTTCTTGGCATTGCAGAGAGCGCACCAGCGGTCTAACGGGAGATACACTGAAACCCTGCCGGCTGATGCTGGCAGGGTTTCGTGCTAGTCTCTCGCGTATAGCCCTCGTAGTTCAATGGATAGAACATCTCACTCCTAACGAGATAATGTAGGTTCGATTCCTACCGAGGGCACAAAACTTGACTCTTAGTATAAAACGTTCTATTATACCGTTGTTCTAGGCGACCCGTTCGCGTGGGACACGGTCCTTTTCAACAACCAGCGAACAGAGAGGTGACGGGTGAATATCTACCGCCTGTTGGCAAACGCCACATTCTGGTTCCATATGCTTTGGGTGGCAATTCTGCTCGCCGGCCTTCCGTTGAGCGCCTTCTATCCGTGGTACCGACCAATCCACGGCATAGTAGTGCTGACGACGGTCGCGTCGCAGATTATTTGGCTCGGATGCCCGCTCACCATGATCGAGTGCGCGTTCCGTGCTAAATACGACCCCAGCACTTCCTTCACGGGATCGTTCGTAACCTACTATCTCAAAAAGTGGTTCAACGTGACGGTCCCCGCAAAGGTTGTGGTTATTCAGCTGCTTGTGATGTTGGCGCTTTCCATCGTCTTCGTCTTAAAGACCAGCTGATAGAGAGTCTCGTGTCGATGCGTATCGGCTCGAGACTCTTCTTGTATATGGTACGTTATACTTTTTTCATGGAACTACATCCACAGAATGATTTACGCGATCTTCTAGAAGAGAATCTCGAAGTTGCGCGAGAGAATAACCGGCTTTTGAAAGCCATGCGTCGAGATGCATTGATTGGCAGCATCGTAAAAATGCTGGTCTGGGTCGTATTGATTGGAGCCTCATTCTATTTCTCCATGCAGTTTTTGGAGCCGTACCTCGGTATGCTTGAGGGCGTCCAGGGGCAGGGAACGGACTGGCAGCAGGTTCTCGAGTTCTATCAAGGCCAGCTCGGGCAATGATGAAAGAAATGGGCTGCTGTGCTACCATGGCGGAAACGCTTGGATAGCTCAGTTGGTAGAGCACTTCCCTGAAGAGGAAGGGGTCCCCGGTTCGAGCCCGGGTCCAAGCACCCGATGCAGCTCCCTGCTTTTGTCTCAAGGGCGCTCTCTTTTGCAGCTCGCAACGAGCGTCCGCTTGGTGCGGTCCTCTTTGCCTTCGGTTTTATCACCGACCTCCTGACGTTCGGCCTCCTGCCGATCGGGATCGTCAATATTTTCTTCCTGAGCTACCTCGCGCTTGCTGCGGTCTGTACATTCGGGACGCATCTGATTTCTGTCTATAAAGAGCGCGACGTGTGGTGGCGGAAAGTGCTTGCGGTTGTCTTTCCGCTTGGGGCGCAGTATGCGTTCGGCGGTATCTTTTCCGGCTTTGTCGTTTTCTACACTAAGAGCTCAGTATTGGCCGTCTCTTGGCCGTTTATCGTGCTGCTCGCACTCGTGTATTTCGGCAACGAATACTTTCGCATGCATAAGGCACACCTCGTGTATCAAACGGCGCTCTTCTTCTTTGCGTTTTATGCCTATGCTATTTTTGCGCTCCCGCTCTTCGTGCACACTATCGGTCCGTGGGTGTTTCTCGGTAGCACCGCGCTTGCAATAGTGGTCATTGGATTTTTCTTGTGGCTCTTGCGCCGGGTGAATAAGACGCGCTTTTCAGAAAATGCCCGTTCCATTTTCGCCTCCTGTGGCGTGATCGTTATCTTGGTGTGCGGCTCCTACTTCGGGGGCTTGATACCGCCTATTCCGCTTGCACTCACCGATGGTGGCGCTTATCACTCACTTATGAAAGTACCGGGCGGCTATCGCGTGGAGACGGAAGCGCCACGGCCCTGGTGGGACATTCGTACGCCCGTGCTGCACGTGACGCCGGGATCTCCGGTATACGCCTATAGTGCGGTTGGCGCACCGATCTCGTTCTCAAGTACGGTCGTGCATCGCTGGGAGCACTATCGGCAAGGTAAGTGGGTGACGGAAGGACGCATCTCGTTTCCTATCTCAGGAGGCAGGGTCGGCGGGTACCGCGGCTACTCGGTCAAAGAGAATCTGGCACCAGGAAAGTGGATGGTCTCGGTAGAGACGCCGAGCGGACAGGTGATTGGCCGGATTCGGTTCGATATTGAAAACGCCGACCAGCGGCCGGCGCTTCAAGAAGAAATTCTTTAGCTTGATTTGACGCGCAACTTCGTCTGGCGAGCGCGATCAAGCTTCGGCAAGACGATCGTCAAAAGGCCATCCTTAGAGGTCGCGGTCGCGCCATCGACGTCTACTTCCTGGGGAAGCATGACCGTGCGAGAGAAGGCACCCCAAAAGAGTTCCTGATTGAAATAGTCTGGTCCAGATGCTTCGCTGCGCTCTTCGCGAGAACCCTCGATAACCACCATGTCGCGACTGATGGAGACGTTCATGTCCTCGGGGCGAACGCCAGCAACAAACGTGCGTACGACGATCTCGGTCGGTGTCTGGTACATGTCGACCGGAAGATGTCCTTCCGTGCGTTCAGGTGCAACTGCAGGAATCTGGCGCTTTGCGTCGTGCGGAGCAAACTCCTCCTCAAATTCGTAGTCATCGTCAGGAGAGGAGCCGGAAAGTCGCTGCAGAAGGGAACGCTTTTTCATATAAAGTTACTAACAAGTATTTTTTGGTAAATTGCGGTCTCGGAAGTATTTCAGAATCTCAAAGGCCGCAAAGAAGACGATCGCTGCGGTCCAGACCGTGAAGAAGGCGAGGATGGTGTACGAACCACCTTGCTGAATTATAAAAAAGTTGAAGAGGGCGTGCAATCCGATTGCGAGGATAAGTCCGAATGACGCAGCGAGTACGCGAACCGTTCGACTCGCCTGATAGCTAAACGCGAGCGCAAAACCAATCGCAGATGAGGCAACAACATGGAGCAGTGTTGCGCCGATAAAGCGGAGGTTGTTGGTGACCAAGCCGGCAAGGAATCTGCCTTGAGAGAGCGGCTCAAGCAGGAAGAGAGCATTCTCAAGTGCAGCAAAACCAAGCGCAACCGTAAGCATTGTCGCGACGATATCGAGCGGGTTGCGGATGGCGGCTCGTCGCCAGAGCACTGCAGCGGCAGCGACCAGGTATTTGAGCGTCTCTTCAGCGGTAGCCCACGCGATAATGACGGGAATGCCGCCAGGGAGGAGACGTACCGCCAAATCTTCAAGCGGGAGAACGAGTGGCACGGCAAGCATACCCACCATGAAGGCGTAGAAGACGACCCAGCGCGGTTGCGGGCAGCGCCCCTCCTCTTTGAGGAGGAAATAGAGCCAGGCAAGGGCAGGAAGGAGGCCGCCGACGAAGGCATAGCCTATAGTCTCAAGCGGAGGCATGCCCCTATTCTAGCAGCTATTTGGGCCACGCGGTGACCATCAGGTAGTTTTTCTTTGCGGGAATCGAGCTCCAGATCTCTTCGGTGACAAACGGCATGAACGGATGCAGTAGGGCGAGCAAATCGGCAAGCGTGCTATGGAGAAAGGCGCTTCGAGACGCTTTCGCTGCTTCGTCGGTTCCAAGGAAAATAGGCTTTGACTCTTCAAGGATGACGTCGGCAAGGCGGTGCCACGCGTACTGGTAGAGCTTTTCCGCCGCCATATGCATGCGGTACTCGTCCATGTCCGTAGTCACGTCGGCAACAAGCTCTTTAAACTCCTGCTGGAGCGCCAGATCCGTTTCATTGAGAGTCGCATCGCTGACCGGTGCGTTCTCGAGAATGAATCGAGTAATGTTCCAGAGCTTGTTGGCAAAATGCTTGTAGCCCTTCACCTTGTCCTCGCGAAGTGCGAGGTCGGTACCGGGAGCGTTTCCAACCACAAGCGCCATGCGAAGCGCATCGGTACCGTACTTATTCGTAAGGTCGAGCGGATTCACCACATTACCTTTCGATTTACTCATCTTCTTTCCGTGCGCGTCGTTTACCAAGCCGTGGAGGTAGACGGTGTGGAATGGCGGCTGGTCGGAGAGGTAGAGACCGAAAATAACCATGCGCGGCACCCACTTAAAGATGAGGTCGTGGCCCGTCTCCATGACATCGCTCGGATAGTAGGTAGGGAAGTCACTGCCGTTCGGGTAGCCGGCAGTAAGAAGCGGCCACTGTCCGGATGAGAACCAGGTATCAAACGTATCCTCGTCCTTCACCCAGCCCTCGCCAGGAGATGTGAGGCTTGCGCGCCACTCGCCATCTTTTTCCCAAGCAGGGATTGAGATACCCCAGACGATCTGTCGGGAAATATTCCAATCAATCGCATTTTCCATCCAGTAGCGGAAGATCTTCTCAAAGTTATCCGGAATGAAGCGAATGTCGCCCTTATTGACCGCGGTAACGGCCATTGCGGCAAGCGGTGCCATCTTCACGAACCACTGGTCTTTGACCTGCGGCTCGATCACGGTCTGGCACTTGTAGCAGCGCTTAACGACATTCTTGTAGTTTTCATCAACGGATACCAAAAGACCCTTCTCTTTCAGCTTCTCAACGATCTTCGGTCGCGCGTCACGGATGTTGATGCCGGCAAATTCCTGCGCGATCGGAAGGAGCTTACCGCGCCAGTCGATAATCTGCTCCATCGGGAGGCTGTGACGCTGGGCAATCTCGAAGTCGATCTGGGAGTGCCATGGTGTAATCGTCATGACGCCGGTACCAAACTCCATATCGACTGCCGAATCCTTGATGACGGTAGCGGTAATTGGTCCGTTGATCCATTCAACCTCGAGCGTCTGGCCATGCTTCCAGTCCTTGTAACGAGCATCGTCTGGGTGCATAACGACGTACTTGTCGCCAAACTTTGTTTCAGGGCGCACCGTACCGATTTCAAACGGTCCGTAGCGGAAGGTATAAAACGGCGTCACCTCCTCCGAGTTTTCTGTCTCCACATCCGAAAGAGAAGTCTGATGCTTGTAGCACCAGTTTACGGTTCGCTTGCCGCGGTACACGAGTCCGTCTTCAAACATCTTGATGAACGTCTTCTGCACTTTCTCAACGACATCCGGATCAAGCGTGAACTTCTCGCGCGACCAGTCGCAGGATGCGCCAAGCGAGCGAACTTGTGCTTCCATGTTCTTCTTATTCTCAAGCGTAAAGGCAAGAATCTCGTTGTAGAGCTCCTGCGGGTCCATCCCAAAACGAGATCGGCCTTCCTTCTCAAGCTTCTTCTCATACACCACCTGGGTTTCAAAGCCTGCATGATCTGCGCCTGGGAGCCACAGTGATCGATAGCCGCGCATGCGCTTATAGCGAGTCAAAATGTCTTCAAGCGTAATAAAGAGGGCGTGACCGGCGTGGAGATTGCCGTTTGCGTTAGGTGGCGGCATGACGATCGTGAATGCCTTGCCCTCGGTTGCCGCAAGGAGGTCGGCTGGCAGGTTGTCAGGGTTGAAGTAGCCGCTCTGCTCCCACGCTTCGTAAATACGCGGCTCGGTTGCCGCTGGGTCGTAGGGTTTTTTGAACTTCTCGTCCATTTGGGGAATATAGCAGAAATACGGCCTCAAGCGAGCCGCAGATTGCCGTTTGCCTTGATGTCGCTCGCGTACTCTTTCCGAAGCGCGCGCAGGTAGCCGGCGATGCCGATCATGACGGCATTATCGGTCGTCAGGTCAGCGGTCGGGATGCGAAGTGATACGCCTGGATGCTCGGCAATGTTTCTCGTAAAGACACGTTGAATGTGTTTGTTAGCGGAGACGCCGCCGCCAAGCACGAGTGTCTGCGCACCCGTTTCTTCAAGCGCTTTTGCGGATTTCTTCCACAACACGTCTGCTGCTGCGTCTTCAAACGCGCGCGCAAGTTGCTCCTTTTCTAGCTCGCCAAGCTCGCGATCTTTCACCTCATACAGTACGGCAGTCTTAAGGCCGCTAAAGGAGAAATCGAGGTCTGGACTGTCGACCATGGGACGAGGAAGGGAGAAGGGATTGGTGCGCTCATCCTCGCGATCTCGCTCGGCAAGCTTCGATACTTCAGGACCGCCCGGATACGGAAGATGCAGCATGCGCGCAACCTTATCGAAGGCTTCTCCGACCGCATCATCTCGTGTTGCGCCAAGTAGTTCATAGGAGAGCCAGTCTTTCATCAAAACAAGTTCCGTATGCCCGCCTGAAATAAGGAGTGCGAGTACGGGGAATGCCACATCTTTAAGTTCGAGCACTTCAGTATTCTTGAGCGACTCTTTCCGTTCATCACTTCCAGCATGTACGGAAAGGCCGGAGAGAAGATGGCCTTCCATATGATTGACCGGTACGACCGGAATGTTCCAGGCAGCAGAAAGTGCTTGAGCGAAATTCACACCAACCCAGAGGGCTGGTTCAAGGCCGGGGCCTGCGGTAACGGCAATGGCATCGATCTTGGGCGGGGTATGCACTTCAACAAATCGTATGAACGCCTCGGTGAGTCCTGGTTCCCGCTGGAGGAGATCGCCCCACTGACTATAGCGTTCAGGCGGAAAGACCTGTGCGTCTTCTTCAATCATTTCTGCTTCGGCGAGTGCTTCGTAGAGAATGGGAACGAGGTTCTTGGCGTGTTCGCGCTTGGCAACGGCAGGGAAAACACCGCCATACTCTTTATGAATATCGATCTGGGAAAGCAGTGCGTTTCCTATGACGCGGAAGCGCGCACTCGTCTCATCGCCGTCGCATTCAAGGATGGCGATCGCTGTCTCATCGCACGAGGTTTCAATCGCGAGAAGTTTCATCGTCTAGAAGCGTCCAGGGAAACGGCCCTTCGCGCGGAATCAGAAAGCCCGCTGCGTCGTGATGCCCGTTACCGCCAAACCGGCTTGCAATCTCTGCAACATCCACTGACCCGTCGCCGCGGATAGAGACACCGTATCCGTCGGGATGCGCGGAAACCACCAGTGCAAAAGGACCGTGTTTGCGCGCAAGAATATTACCAACCAGAGACTTCATAGACTTCAGCGGATGTGCTGTTCCGTAATAAATTTCGTACCCTTCGAAAGAAACGAGTTTTGCATGATCTGCTGCAAGCTGGGCGAGATGCTCGAAGTACTCGGCGTATATCGTTGCGCGCTCATACATCGATGTGTAAGACGCCGGATTATCAAACTTCTTGATGATGTCGTCCCACACGGCAAAGTCGTATGGCTGCACTTCAATATACGTACCGATCGCGCGAGTTTCAGGATATTTAAAACGGAACAGATCTCCATCCTCGATGTAGTCAAGTAATTTTGGTCGGGGAGTTCCTGGATGAAAGTAGTCCCAAGCGATTCCTGCGCCAGAGCGATCTTTGTCGTAGACAAACTCCGGCATGCTCTCGATGACATCTCGTACGCCGTAGTGGTGATCAAGAACGACCAGGCGCTCTGCTGTTTCGGCAAAACGGTCCATGATGTCTTTGGGGTAACAAAAATCGAGGAAATACGCAGTGGCGCCACGAACCGCTTCAATGGACGGTTCGTCCCCGCGGCCAAGAGCAATATATTCAGCAGCGTCGCCAAATTTTTTCCATGCTGCATAGGCAGCCGCAAAACCGTCTGGGCAGCCGCTACCGTGATACAGAATGACGGTTTTCATATAGTCGTTATACCTTAGGCGCTTACTTCGTTCAAAAATATGCCGCTCTTCCACGCATCAAGCGAGGCTTGGCTTGGCGCAAAGATGGGCGAGGGAAGCGCATCTTTGTCGTACCACTGCCAATTGCGAGACTTTTCCGGTTCCGGATTCGTTGGTTCTCCGCTCTTACATTCAACAACGAACGTGAGGTTCACATAATGCTTTCCATACACACGCTCGTTATTGAGCGAGACGATTCCTTTGAACTCAAGATCGGTCAGGCCAGTTTCTTCGCGCACTTCATCGCGCGCTGTGTCTTCAAAGCTCTTTCCAAACTCCATATGTCCGCCAGGAATCTGATAGGTGCCTGCGCCATGAGAACCAAGTCGCTCTCCAAGGAGTACTTTCCCTTCGGCGTTCAGGATAATGACGCCGACAGCGACGAGCGGACGATCAGCGGATGGTTGAGTCATAGGCTAAAGCGTACATACATGCCGGATGGCAAGAGCCGGCCACTCTTCTCTTCAATACGCAGCTCGCCGTATTCGGCGTCTACCGTTCCAAAAACGCTCTCAACGAGCTGCAGGAACGACTGTGGCGCGTAGCCAGCAGCGTAGCCGTTAAGGAGGAAGAATGAGCCGGGAGCGTCTGAGAGGAGTTCCTTCAAAAGCTCAATAAGCGGGAGAAGATCTTCCTCGATCTTCCACACTTCGTCTTTTGCGCCGCGACCGAATGCAGGAGGGTCAAGCAAAATGCCTTCGTACTTAGCGCCACGGCGTATCTCGCGCTTCACAAACGAGCGCGCGTCTTCAACGATATAGCGGATAGCGCCTTCAGGAACGCCGGAGCGCTCGGCATTTTCCTTAGCCCAGGTAACGCTCGATTTTGAAGAATCGACATGCGTGACCTGCGCACCTGCCTGCGCTGCGGCAATGGATGCAGCGCCGGTGTAGCCGAAGAGGTTGAGGATCTGCGGCTCCTTGAGCGCCTGTATCTTTCCCGCGGTCCATTCCCAGTTGGGGGACTGCTCAGGAAAGATACCGGTATGTTTGAAAGAGGTAAGGCGGGTGGAGAGCGTCATACTGCCAAACGACACGTCCCACATATCCGGGAGATCTCCGTTCTTCTCCCACGCGCCTTTTGCGCCGTCGCGAGAAAAGACTGCTGCAGCCTTCTCCCAGAGCGACGCATCAGACTTTCGCCAGATCGCCTGCGTATCGGGACGGGCAAGCACGTAGTCTCCATATCGTTCAAGCTTCAGGTGATCTCCCGAGTCGAGGAGTTCGTACCCGTCAGACGCACGAGTGGAGAGGTGGCGTTCGATCATGCATTGAGTGCGCCAGGATGTTTACGGCTCCAGGCGGAAAATACGACGCCTGCGGACACGGCGACGTTGAGCGATTCGCAGCGGGGATGCATGGGAATAGAGAGTGCGATATCGCAGGTCTCAAGCGTCTTCTCCCGGAGCCCTGCTCCTTCGTTCCCAAGCACAAACACACTCGGCTTTTCAAAACCTTCCGCATCAAGCGGAATTGATCCTTCCATTGCAAGGCCGTATACCCAAAAGCCACGCTCTTTGAGGTCGCGAAGCGTATCGTTCACGTTTCCAATTGAGACGAGCGGAACGCGAAACGCCATGCCAGCAGATGTCTTGATTACCGTTCCTGTTACGGGTGCCTGGTTGTGCGCAGGGATAAGCACGCCTGCGAGTCCGAACGCTGCGGCTGATCGGATGATAGCGCCTACGTTATGCGGATCCTGCACCTCGCCAAGCACCACAAGCGCGGTGTTGTCCGTTGTATTGAGCGAGGCAATGAATTCTCCGTATGGCTGCACCAGCTCCTCGGTATCGACAACGGCAATCACGCCCTGGTGCGATGCTTCTTCACCGGCAGATCGGAGCGCTTCTTTGGAGAGTGGGGCGGTTGGAATATTGTTTGCGCGAAGCAGTTTCACCAGCTCCGAATCATTGAGCTCTGGATCAAGATGCGCTTTCTTTACCGTCTTAGGTGCGGACAAGAGCGCTTCTTTGAGCGCGTTCTTTCCGTACATATAGACTTTCCCGGATTGTTTCTTGCCTCGCATAGTGTGCGCGGTAAGGGACTCGAACCCCTGACCCTCCCCACGTCAAGGGGATGCTCTACCAACTGAGCTAACCGCGCCCGTACAAACCGCACGATACCTCATTTTTCGGCCTTCCTCAATAGCAGAGAGGCCGTATGATATCCCTATGCGCCGCTACGTCGTTCTCGAAAAAAAGAGGGGAGAAACCCCGCTCATGGCATTGAATGCCTGGCGTAGCCGGAACCCGCAGTATGCAGATGTTCCCGCGACCTATGCGGGACGGCTCGATCCTATGGCGGAAGGAAAGCTCCTCATTCTTCTTGGTGAGGAATGTAAGAAACAGGAGCGCTATACGAACCTGGATAAGGAATATGTGATCGATGTCTTGTTCGATGTTGGCTCCGACACCGGAGATGCGCTTGGCTTGGTAGGACTCGCTAAGCGCGAAACACGCGTCGACTTTACCCACCTCAAGAATGCGTTTCGTGCGGAGAAGGGTGTGCATGAGCGACCATATCCCGCCTTCTCCTCAAAGGTTGTGCATGGCAAGCCGCTCTTTCTGCATGCACTTGAAGGAACGATTGGCATGATACCTATTCCGCTCCATACGGAACGGATCTATGAGATCGAGCGACTCTCCTCGACGCTCATGTCGGCAAAGGAGTTGAAGGAATACGTGCACGAATTTCTCTCACTCGTACCGCGCACCAACGAGCCATCCAAGCGTTTGGGGGAGGATTTCCGGATTGATGCGGTGCGCGACCATTGGGAGGCGGTGTTTCGGCAGGCAGGGAACCGACGATTCGTAACGGTGCGCCTACGCGTTGTCTGCGGATCTGGCACCTACATGCGAGCGCTCGCAGAACGGCTCGGCAAGGTCTTCCATACCAAGGCGCTCGCCCTCTCTATTCGCCGAACAAAGATCGGCAAGCGGATGGGGACATGGTGGTTGAAAACGTATAAGTAGGACGCGTACACTAAGTGCATACTCCCTAACCGCATTCTATGACTCTCCCACACATGACCCGTCCGTACGAAACCTGGGCACCGGTGCTTGGCCGCCTGCTGCTCGCATCTGCATTCTTGGTCGGTGCGCTTATGAAAATTCCTGGCACTGAAATCTTTACGCAGCAGGTTGCTGCCGCTGCCGCTGTTGGCATACCGCTTGCCTCCGTTGCAGTCACGCTTGCGTTTGTTCTTGAGGTTGTCGCGGGCATTGCCCTTGCGATCGGATGGAAGGCACGCCTGAGCGCATTTGTGCTCATGCTCTACACGATTCTTCTTACCGTTCTCTTCCACATGAGTTTTGCTGACCCAATGGCATTCGGCTTCTTCATGTCGCACCTCTATCTGATTGGCGGTCTTCTCTATGCCTCGGTCTATGGCGCACAGCATGTTGCGGTGAACGCCTGTCCGCTTCCGCAGGAGCTGACCAAGAAGGCGTAACAAAAAAACCGCCGGAGGGACGAATAAGGCACTAGAGGTGCCTTATTCGCTGCCGTAGTCCGACGGTCGTACGTCTTTCGGTGATGCGGTCGATAAAGTGCATGGGCTGCAGATCGCGTCCGAGGAATCCAGGCGCCCGCATAAGGAGCAGAGAGCCAGGCTCGTGCGAAATCGGGACGGGATTGCTGCCGTCGCGATCCTCGCAGATGCAAAAGCGCGCGACTCCTTCAAGCACGACAAGCGCCACCAGGTTGATGTAGCTCTTCCCGTCTCGGTGCGGCGTGATGCCGACTGATCCTGCTTCGTACGTTTGCACGACCAGGTCCGAGAACTCAAGCGGCACAGCGAGACAGGTATTGAATTTCCGTGCAAGCAGGCTCTGTATCTCCGCGCGTAGTTGGAGAAAGAGACTGTTTGCAGGGAAGTGCTTTACCGCTCGATACTGCTGCACCACTTTATGCGGCCCGACCTCATAGGGCGCTTCAGCCGCTTCATAGCGCTGAAGCTCATGTAGTAGTGCCGCACAATCCTCCAGTGAGAGAAAGGAGGGAATGGCAACCGCACCGGTTGTATCAAGAGCAGCGACGTACGGACGAGGATCAAAATCCTGAATGTTCACGCGTACCTCCTTCTTTCCGTACGGTACGCACGTCACTCTGCTCTGTCAATTTGTTTACGGAAGGGTTGAGCTTTCCAGTCGCAGCGAGGAGCCGCTGCTATCGGTGCGATAGACGTACGTCTTACCCTGCGCTTGCATCTCGACGCGATACCCTTCAACCAATGCCTGAAGGCAGCTTTCTGCCGGACCGCCAAGTCCAAGACAGCCATCCGTCCAGGTGCGCGCTTCTACGTTGGTAATCGTGACCATGTCCTCGCTCACGGCAAGCGTTGTCGCAAGCTCTGCGCGCGCTGCTTCGGCTGCCGGCCCCACAGGCTCAGACGGCGTTTCGGCATGCTGTCCTGTCTCGTTTTGCGTATTAGATTCCTGGGTGGGTTCTGGAGCCTTAAAGAAAGCAAACCAGATACCGAGCACGAGGAGCACGAGAACGGCAAGGCCGATGAAGAATGAATTTTTCATATAGGCTATAGACGATTACGTAGATCCGACTATTACAGCGGATATAGTAGCAAATCGACCTTTTTATTCGTTCGTAGCGACAGAACGGTAGGTTACTTCGGCAACGCGCTTGATAAGACCTGCAAGCGCGTCTGGATCTCTTCCTTCCATCATGACGCATAGAAGGTATGGCGCTCCCGGATAATAAACGATGCCACAGTCGCTCAACTCGATATGTAACGCGCCGTCCTGGCTTTGGGAATGGATACCGTATTTATGCGCAATTTGTATGTTGGACGGCGTACCGGCACGCAGCCCACGATCGAATTCAACTGCGGTGAGCAACTCCGCAGCTCGGTTAGACATTTCACGACTCAGGTATGTGCCGTTATAGAGAACACGGAAAAAGAGACCGTAGGTTTTCGTAGAAATCGCGTATGGCTCGGTATCATCGTCATACGGATTTTGAATGCCAAGTACGTTATAGGTCTCTTTCAGAATGACAGGATCTGCATGTTCCTCCAGGACGTTTTTTGCCTGGTTGTCTGACTGTATGATCATGCCGCGGATCAAATCGTTGACCGTGTAGGAGTTGCCCGACCTAAGAAGTGGGGTATCTACAAGCGAGTTCTCCACTACTTCTCGCGTTGTTGCGTAAGGGTACCGGGTAGCAAGAACCCCGGGAGTATGCTCCGCCTCTTTAAAGTACGAAATCATGATGGGAACCTTCAACAAGCTTGCGGGCGCATATGGCTCAAGCTCGTTCACACCCGTCCACTTTCCGGACGTGAGATCACGAAAATAAACGGAGCCAGCAGTGATACGTCCTTCTGATTTTCCGGTCTCTATGACATTTTCAATTTCCGCTTCCAGTTCGCCGTATGCACGAGTCTCGTTTCCTTCGTTGATCTGGCAAATAAGAAGCGGGCGGATATACGGATACCGCTCATCATACTCGCGAATGGCGATATCGTTTTCGCGTCCGTCATGTTGGAGCAGGGATGAGGCAGTCCAGCCGAGAGTGGCGCCGATAAGAAAAATGCCGATACCCGCAAGCGCTGCCTGCTTTGTAATGCGCATACGAACTTAGTATAGCGGAAACTGTCTCGTCGCGTTGTTTGGTGACCACATTAGGTGGAATTGGAACCAGCTCATAGCAGAGCTCAACTTCTGGTTAGTATTTGGTCGATCTCTCGAACATGAGCAAGAGTCACGATAAATACAGCCCTCGACGATTAGAACCTATGATGATGAACGATCTAAGAGTGCAAGGGTTTCCGAATCGAGTCGATGAGTGAACACGACAAGAAAGAACGGGACGAAGCTGGGAAAGCGTTTCAATAGATTAGGTAAAACCTCCCCATCAAAAGAGTTTGCTTGTATCACTAGCTTCTTCCAGGATTGGGCTTGCTCAGGGATGTAAGTTGCGTTATCACCTTCCTCCGAACGCCACAAGTAGTAACGCCAGTTTTCGGATGGTATGAATTGCTCAAAGTGGAAGAAGGATATCTCACGCCACCGGTCAGATATGGGAACTCGAAGACCCCTCCTGGCAAGTAACTCGATAAGAGGCTTTAGGAAATACGAGGCTCGCCTGTAATCATCCTCGAACTCGTAGTCTAGAAGCTTATATGCACGTTTAATGGCGAAATCGAAGTCATAATATGGCGAAATTAGACCTGGAGGTTCCTTCGCTTTCCTACCTCCAACTTTAAGGATTTGGTCCATGGCTTCAATGGAAAAACGGTAAGCATTCTCGTTCTGAGTGGGTGCTTGTCGAAATAGTAGCGTCAAAAATACGAAAGGAATCAATGACGCCTCGCCCCACAAGTTGATGGTTTCGTTGTATGTACCGTCTTGAAACTTATCGATCACGGCAGTCCAATTCTTGTCTCCATCAATAAGTTCTGAGAGTTTTAGGGCGAGCACATGAGCGGTAGCGGCATGTTTTCTCATTGGCATCAAATCCCTATCTAGCGGAGAGTCGAAAGCTTTCGTAAAACCACCCGTGTTAATTTCAGCCTCAAGTGCCCGTGCGGTTTGCAGGATATCCGCCCAGGTAATTTGAAAAGCCTCAAGCCAGTAAGCGTCAGCAAGGCGGCGCTTATCAGCCAACAGGAGTATATGGGTCAGTAAGAGAACGAGTATACGTAATACAGATATGTGATTTTCGTTCTTCCTGTAGGTTCCGACCATAAGGTTTGCGTAGAGCACTGCAGCTGCTATATCGCGACGTCGCTGTTCCTTTGAGACTTCCTCATCTACTCTCAAGATCTTGGAAAAGAAAGAGTTCGCTGATTCGATATCGGCTAAACCTACTGGATTTGGAAAAATCAAATCAATAAGCTCCTTATAAGTTTGAGCGTCACGGGGCAATATTCCATGCGCCATGGCCTGGAACTTTGTGAGTAGGTCGCCACGCCTCCATACAATTACCGGCGTATCCTTCCACCTACTTGCATTCAAATCATCGATCGCCACACGGACGGTGTCATCAAGCTCGCCATTGGTGACAAGATAGGAGATGTGTGGGTGGGATTTATCAATACCAGGGTGCTTTATGGGTATCTCGATTAGTTCTTCAATTTCAGGCTTTACTTCATCTCGCCATTTCCGCAATGTGATGTCGCCACCCTTCAACTGAAATGCATGGGCAATCCCTTCTGCATCTACGGCAATAACATCCTTACCTTGTTCGTGCGGACCACTCTTAGAGAAATGCTTAACCGTGAACCCTAGAGTGCAAAGTAGGCTACAGAACAGTGGTTGATAGCCTAGTTCATTAGCGGCATCAAGCCAATATTCAACTGCCCGCTGCAGAAAAGGATCGTGTGTATCATGTTGGATAGTACTCATGGTCAATCAATTAACTTTCGCGACTCAACATCCGTCATGTACTCAGCGTATTTCTTATCCATAATGACTCGCTCTCTTTCATCATACACAGCCCTCTCTTCAGGTGTGGTTTCGGCATTTATCTTTTGGAATGCTTCAAATGCCTCTGGTGAGGCAATTATCGTTGGACGGACCGGCTTTGAACGATCGTCATCCTCAAAATCGACAGCCATTTTCTCCAGCATCGTGAGAATGGCATCCGGAGAAAGAGGTGGGTTCCCAGGTATTGTATTGCCACTCTTTTGGATCGCTGCTTTCAAAGTCTCGAATAGGTCACGTTCTATTTGACCAGCCATATCATGAGCCGCAGCATCAATCTTCTCAATCATGTCTGTCATTGAAGTATTGGGTATCTGCTCGCGTGAGATTACGAAAGTGCTCTCAGCGGCACGCATTTCGCTCTCCTCACGTGTTCCATCAGCTTGGATCACGGATAGAACGGTTCCTTCGAATATGGTCTTCCGCGAACCGAGAGACATGGTAGGAGCCTTCTGCTTCACCTTCTGGCGAAGTACCTGATCGAGGAGTTTTTTAATCTGCTTCTTAGGCTCCGGAAAATCTACAATCATAAGGTAAGTAAGCCACAATACTATGACTGTGTCGATAGCAATTATATGTCCCGCCGCGCCGTAAAACTAAATTGGTGACCCTAACGATAACAGATTCAAAACCTCTATTAGATAATCTACAAGAAATTACTCGTTTTGCCCTCAGTATTCGAGGTAGGGGCAATTATTTACTGAACCTGTTCAAGAAGGGCAAGTCTCCACTGATTTGGTTGCTCAGGGAAGTTAGAGTCAGCACACTTCGCTACAAAACTACGAAAACTTTTATTAAGTTCATTTCTTATTTCTCCCATACGCCATTGTGCTTTCCCGTTTGTACGCTTCAGAGTCAAATGTGCCAAGTGTTTATTTATTGCTTCCTTTACACCTACTTTCAGATTAACTACTTCGCCTTGGAGTGGATTGCCGTTTATGTCAGTAAAGTCCGAACAGGTGAGATCATCTTTGTTTTTTCTGTTACTTTCTAGAAAATCAATCAAAATACGAGCGTGCAAAAGAAAGCTCTCTAAAATTGCACTTTGCAGCGGTTCCTTATGTAAAGAATATAATTTGAATGTGTCATTTAGCATCTTGATTTCGTATACAAGAGGCTCAACTTTATTAGCTGGATATCTATCAATTATGAGGTATGTCATTTATAGAGTTTTGAATTGTCTCAATTTGTGCGGGATCTAGTTTTACTGTTTGTGTAAGGACTTGAGCAACAACAATGGGAGCGACGGCTGAAATAAAAGCAGCTAACACGGAAACTGCTATAGCAATTACTGCTAATTTCTTGGCTTCTTTTGCATTTTCTCTTGCAGACTTGAGCTCGTGGTAATCAATAAATTTAAAATGAGCGTCAAAACCAACAATGTACTTATGGTGTTCGTGCATGAAGCCTCCTCCGTCACCTTGTTCAACGATAAAGAAAGGTGTCTCCGCATTTCCTCTCTGGCCTGTTATTTTTGCGTTATATGCGTTTTTGTATGCAGTCTCTAAATACTCATTAACGATTTTTGTCTCCCATCCTTTAAGCTTCAAGCCACTGACTAACTGCGGATATGTAAAACCTTCGGGGTACCCAAGCCCGTAATCTATAACACGTAGGAAGATGCTGTCTTCCAGCTTTGCGTCCAATGTGTCTTTCTCAATATCCTCAACCCGTCTCACTTTCATCAGCTAAGTATAATACTGAGTTCAAAACATCGTTAGGTGGGTTTTAAATCCCCTTGGAAACACTCAAAACCGCCTCTCCCGAATTCCACATTTTAAAACCCCACTTTTACTGTGGATCTGCCTGGTAAAACTCGGGTAAATCGCACAACTGAATCGTTTGGTGACCCCACGGGGAATCGAACCCCGATTTACGCCGTGAAAGGGCGCTGTCCTAGCCGTTAGACGATGGGGCCGTCTGAACCTGAGCATCCTAGCATCTTTCGTTCAGTAATTGTAGATATATAGCCTTTTACAGGCTCAAACGGTAGGATGGCTCAATTGGAGAGGTGGCTGAGTGGTCGAAGGCACCTGACTCGAAATCAGGCGTGCTCGAAAGGGTACCGTGGGTTCGAATCCCACCCTCTCCGCCGAAGTGACTCAGAATTGACGATCTAAGCCTGCGCACGGTAGCCTACGTACAGACCCGAAGCACCTTTCAGGTCCTCTGCGTCTCAGACGCACACAAGGAGCCATGCTATGCAAAATGGATATGGGTTTCGCGTTCTCGCGACAACCGCCGGCTTGTGTCTTGCGAAAGAAGCTTGCCAGGCGCTCAGGCGTCCAGATCTACTCATGGAAATGGACATCCAGACGCACAAAGACGGCGAGCTTCGGCTTGAGATCAAGGGCAATGTCCGCGGCGCAGAGATCTATCTCTTCGCCTCCGGTCAGCAGCCTGATCGCAATCTGATCGAATTGCTGTGGGCACTTGATGCCCTGCGGCGTTCGGCAGTAAAGCGGATCACCGTCGTGCTTCCGTACTATCCGTACTCCCGCTCCGACAAGGTGGAAGACGAAAAACGCGAGCCTCTCGGGGCCGCGCTCGTCGCTCGCCTGATCGAACGGGCTGGCGCGGATCAGTGCTTGATCATGGACCCGCACAACACGTCCATCACCGGCATGTTCCCGCAGGCGCTCTGCGATCGTATCCACGCAAGTCGGATACTCGTACCACGCCTGAAGCAACTGCTTGCTGGTCGCGATTTCGTCGTCGCGTCTCCGGACGCCGGCGGCGGGCCGCGCGCTCGCAAATTCGCGAAGCGGATGGGTCAGTCGACCATCATCAACTTCTCGAAAGAACGAGTTGGACCCGGTCAGATCAACCCTGACTCGATCCAATTCCAAGGCGACGTGAAGGACAAAGTGGTTATCTTCGTCGACGACATGATCGACAGTGCCGGAACTATTCTCGGCGCCGTCGACGTTGCACTCGATGCGGGAGCTTCCGCTGCTATCGCAGTCGCCCCGCACGCCGTCCTCTCGGATGGCGCGCCGGAGCGCATTGCGGCAAGTCGGATTGAGGCGGTCCTGACGACCAACTCAATCTCGCATGACTGGAGCGCGCTCCCCGAGAAGATCGTCCCGGTATCCATCGGTCCGATGCTCGGCCACGCGATTCATTGCCTGCATACCGGCGAATCGCTCAAAGAGCTTCGCACCTTCGACTACGACGAAGCCGCGTAAACGAGCAGCCCCTCTTCGGAGGGGCTGTTTTCTTATCTCGTCTTTATCCAAATATAGATGTCCTCGAGCGCTTTCACCGCATCTCCGGCGGCGATATTGTTCTGGTGGTAAAGCTCATCCGTACAGTCTCCTGCAGCCCAGACGCCCTCAGTCGAGGTGTGCTGGTTGCGCGGATCAGTGATAACGCGTCCGACCTCATCGAGGTTCACGACGTCCTTGGCAAACTCGGTATTTGGGATGACGCCGACCTCAACGAAAATGCCGGTAACGGGAAGCGTTTCTTCCTCGCCAGACACCGTGCTCTTGATACGCAGCCCCGTAACGAATTTCTCTCCTTCAACTGCAACCGGCACGCTGTTTGTCCGGACGCGCATATTCGGGTGTGCGAGCACTTTCTCTACCGTAATGGCGTCTGCTTTATATGTATCGCGGCGGTGGATGAGCGTAACTGACTTTGCGTACGCCAGGAGCTGCGCAGCAGTCTCAAAGCCGGCATTTCCGCCACCAATGACCGCAACATCCTGATCGGCAAACAGAGGACCGTCGCAGGAGGCGCAGTACGTCACTCCTTTGTTCTCAAATTCTGCAGCACCCGGCACCTCAAGCTTGCGGCGTCCTGCACCGCTTGCGATAAGTACGGCGCGAGCGTCATATGTCTTCCCGCCCGCTGTTGCGCGGAATCCGCCCTCGATCTTTTCAAGCTTCTCAACGCGCTCGCCGATCACGGTCTCAAGCACATTGTCCTTGTACGCTTCAAGATGGACCTTGAAGGATTTAGCAAGATCAGCACCATGGATCTTTATTGTGCCGATCCAGTTCTCAACGCCTTCGGAGACAGTCGACTGCCCGCCGATCTCTTCTGCGATAAGTGTGGTGGACAAACGCTTTCGTGATGCATAAACGCCCGCGGCGATACCTGCCGGTCCGCCGCCACTAATGAGAAGTTCGCGCATAGTGGGCACCAGTATATCAGCTGGGGACCGGGGTATGGTAGGGTGGGGACGGAAGCAGGGAGGTAGGAATGCCGAATCTCTCCTTAGTAGTTATCCGGACGCCGGATATCGAGAAAACCCGCCAGTTTTACGAACGTTTGCTCGGGGTATCCTTTGCGCGCGAGCAGCACGGTGGCGGGCCCGTACACTATGCGGTCGAGCTTCAGGGGAAGATTGTCTTTGAGATCTATCCGGGCATCAAGACAGACAACGTCCTTGGGTTTCGAACGCATTTCATCAACGGCTGCATCAATCGTGCCAGTCCGTTCTTTTCAAAGCCGCCTCGGCTCACCCGAGCAGGCGACCGCATCACGCATGCTGTCCTTTACGATCCTGACGGCCGACGCGTCGAACTGACGGAGTAATAGCAAGACCGCCCGCAATTGCGGGCGGTCCTTCGTTTACTTCTTGTTGTTCCTGCGGAGGAAGGAGGGGATAGCGCCCCAGCTTTCTTCGTCTTCAACAACCGGCTTGATCTCTTCTTCTTTCTTGCGAGATGTGGCGGTGACGACTGGCTCTACTTTCTCTTTCTTTGGCTCTTCAACGGGCGGTTCTTCCTTTGCCTTAGCAATCTCGTTGTAAATCTTTCCGCGGGTCTCTTCCTGCTGTTTTGGCGGCATGGAGAAGAGCGAGCGCTCGGTTATGACGGGTGCTGAAGTGTGCTCAGGTACGGAGCCTTCAGGGAAACCGGTTGCAATGACGATAATGCGGATCTGGCCCTTCTTGAGCTTCTCGTCGCGCATGATACCGAAGATGATCTTCGCATTGCGATCAACCGACTCGTTGATAACCTTTGCAGCTTCCTGGACTTCGAGAATACCGAGGTCCTCGGAACCAGCGACTACGAAGAGGATACCCTTGGCACCATTGATGGATACGTCGAGGAGCGGGGAATTGACTGCCGCATGTGCAGCGTCGCGGGCGCGGTTATCGCCTTCGGCAACGCCGATACCCATGAGTGCAGGACCAGCGCCTTCGACGACTGCCTTGATGTCGTTGAAGTCGGTGTTGATCTCACCTGGCGTCGTGATGATGTCAGAGACACCCTCGACTGCCTGGCGGAGAATCTCATCAGAGAGAGCGAACGCATTCTTCGCGCTCGTGCCTGGCTCAACAATCTGGAGCAGCTTGTCGTTCGGAATGATGAGGTAGGCGTCTACTTCCTTCTTGAGCTCGGAGAGGCCGTGCTCAGCAATGTCCTTGCGCTGTGCGCCTTCGAAGGAGAATGGCTTGGTGACAACGGCAACAGTGAGTGCGCCAACCTCCTTGGCGATCTTTGCGACTGCAGGTGCGGCACCCGTTCCGGTTCCGCCGCCCATACCACAGGTGATGAACACCATGTCAGAACCCTGGAGTGCTTCCTGGATTTCCTGGCGGGTTTCTTCCGCAGCACGGCGACCGAGTTCCGGATTCATGCCGGTACCAAGACCGCGGGTGAGGTTCTTGCCGATGTGGATCTTTCGCTTAGCAAGCGAACGATGCAGGTCCTGCGCGTCAGAGTTGACCGCAATGAATTCAACCCCCTTCACTTTGGAGGCGATCATGTGGTTGATGGCATTGCCACCGGAGCCTCCACAGCCAACGACCCGTATCCGGGCGAAGGTCTCGATCTCAGGCACGACGCGCTTACTCATAGGCTCTTAGGGTTGGCTAAATAAATAGAGGATTCGGGACAATCATACGCTTATCGCAAGGCCGTGCAAACGTTGATTTAGTCATCAAAAGTGTTCTTATTTTCTGCCGGAAAAAGGAAAGGGCGCCCGAGAGGGGCGCCCGAACCGTCGTTCGTATCAGATACGCACGTCGATGGCTGCATATTTTACCGCTCGCACGCCTCGATTGAAGTAGTGAAGCGCTTCGACGCAGCTTGGCAACAGGCAAGCCATCCATAGGGCGCTCATCGCAGAGATAAGCGCCACTGGCATTTGCCACCAGCAAACTTCGCTTTGCGCAAAGTCGGCAAACAAGAGCCAAGCCAGGTAGCCGAAGAGTCCAATCAACAGCGTGAGCATGACGAGGAATGCGATCGCCCAATTTCTTGAGGCTCTCGCATGATTGAGTGCGTTCTGCAGTCGTGTGGTGCCATGCAGTGTGTTCATGGCGTCCTCCTTCCAAGAGGTAATATACTTTATTATACCACACTTGTCAAGTTGTATAACTGCTGACTGCAGTTACGGTAGGAATTGCTGGAGGAAGCGACGGAGCGATTTACCCGTCCCGGCAAAATGATTCTTCTTTGGTGTATCGGTGTCTCCAGTGAGGCCCCAGAGTGCAAGCCCGAATGCTACCGCCCAGGTTGCGTCCTTGATCTTCGCGTCCGGCGGTGTCTGCATATCGGCAATCTTTGATGGGAGCGCGAGTGATCCTTTAGCGATATCTGTTACCTGGCCCTGGCCGGAAGCGCCGCCGGAGATGATGATGCCGGCCGGCAGATTCCCGCGCTTACCAAGCGCGCGCAGGTGCTTGTCGATGAGGTCGAACATGTGGCGGAAGCGGCCCGTGATGATGTCGTCGACTTTTTTCTTGGGATACATCGCGCCGCCAAGCCGTCCCATCTTGATCCGCTCCGCGTCCTCAAGCGAAACCCGGAACCCGAGCGCAAGCTCGTCAGTAATCGTCGAACCGCCGGCTGGAAATACTTTCATGGAAATAGGCACGTTCTCGTCGTACACCACGATGGAAAGCGTCTCAGCACCAATATTGGCGAGCACGCAGCCCTTCATCTTCTGATCTTTCGTCAGGGTCACATAGGAGCCGGCAAGCGGGGAGGCCATGCAGTCGATAATGTCGATGTCGGCTGCCTCGGCAACAGCAATGAGCGCGCTAGCATGGCTCTCAAGACAAGTAATGAAAAGATAGTCCGCCTCAAGTCGTGTGCCGCGAAGGCCGACCGGATCGCCAAGAACCTTGTGTCCGTCGACGCGGTACTGGAGTGGAATCTCATGGAGGACACGGCGGTTGAGGAAGTGCGGCTCGGCGCTCATGCGCGCGCTGTCTAGAACCTTCTCAATATCAAGCTCGGTAATCTCCTGGTCTGCGCGGGACACGACGCAGGCGCCGGTTGCGCGCGCCTCATCAAGCGAAATACCGCCTATGGAGAGGAAGGCGGTCTTAATAGGAACGCGTGCGGCCTGTTCCGCTTGGCGTTTAGCGGCGCGGACGGTGGCAGCGGCATCTTCCGGATCAACGACGTATCCGTGGCGCATGCCCGCGGACGGAACAAGACCCGTCCCGATGATGCGGGGTACGCTCGCGCCCGTTTGGGTGCGCAGCTCCTCAACGACGACGATTTTCGTCTGATGGGTGCCGATGTCTATGCCGGTTGCGATTCTTCGTCGGGCCATTTCGTTTTGAGGGAACGCTGATAAACCGGGCAAGGAGTGCCCGCTCTGTGCGTTCCATTGTAGGCCCGTGTAGCTTCCCATTCAAATGGAGGCAGCCGTGGATAAAGAGGAAGGCGACAAAGGTGGTATAGCTCATGCCATACTCCGGCGCCTGCTTTTTTGCCTCTTCAAGGCAGATTAAGATCTCGCCACTCTTGGTGCCGGTCACGTACGAGAGGACGTTCGGCACGTATGTTTTGTTGCGCAAGGTCGAATTCACCGCCTTCGCCTTTGCCTTCGTCACGTACACGAGCGAGACCTCCCATTTCGGGAGAACATGATTGGCGATTGCCTCGTACGGAAAACGAGGCGCAGAGCGCCTCGTTAGGTTCCGGAGAGAAGTCGTTGCCACTTACTTGCGGCGGCCGCGTGGGGCCGAGAGGTCGATCTTGCCAAGCTTCACTTCCTCATTGAACTTCGCGATGCGCTCGCTGCGGATGAGGGCGCGCTTGTGGTCGACATTCTTCGACTTCTGGCGCTCATAGTAGCGCTTCTTGCGCATCTGACGCACGAGATTCAACCCCTGCGCGCGGCGGGAAAAACGACGGATCAGGGAGGCAGAACTTTCGTTCTTGCCGCGCCTGACCTCTACGCGTACTGCGTTTACCATAATGCAGAGGACTGTAGCATATACGCCGTAGTTGTGTCCAGGCGGGGTCTGAGGCACTATGCGCAAGGATAACTAGCTAGGGAGTCCGATCCAATGGATCTTGCAAACCCTTCACGGGTCTACCGACTTTCATTTCGATCCGCTAAAGATACCCAAGGACCGCCCACTCTCGTCTTTCGACTTAGCACGTATGACGGGGAGCGGCTCGGTGAGCAGCTTCGACTGCTTGAGCCAGTGCTGCCAAAAGTCGCTCAGGAGTATACCGGCACTGCGACATCGTTCTTCTGGCCCGGTATGGGGCATCCAGAGCTCTTTGCAGAGCCTGAACCATTCCAGGTCGGTTATGGACGATGTGGGCGGTTAGTGACCGTTGACGATGAGGTTGAAGTGCAGCTGCCGCTCTCTGCAAAGCACCTCTTCGACACTGCTCTCACGATCACCATCCTGCTTGAGTCGTTGAACGCACTGCCAAAAGGCGGGCGGCCGAGCAATCGGCAGCAGCTTCTGCGGATATCGACGCTTTGTCAGCGGGGCGGACACTATGCGCATGCGGCGCATGGCCACGTGTTTCCTGTAGTGTGTCGGTGGCTTGCCGAACATCCCGGGAAACTTCCTTCAACAGTGACGCAAGCAATGAAAGAGGTGTGGCGGGCGGTCGCTCCAAAAGAGCTTCGCCGGTACGAAAACGAGTGTGTCGCGTCTGTCACAGACGGACGATTCTTTTTCGGCTGTTTCGGCAATGCCTGCGACCTTGCGATCTATCCGGACAACGTCTTTGATGACGAGTTCTGGGAAAACTGCTCGTTCAGCTGTCACAATCTCGATACTGCATTCCAGCAGCTCACGTTGCTATCTGGCCTTGCAGCCATGACGGATCTGATACGTGACGAATAACAAAACCGCCGCGATCTCTCGCGGCGGTTTCTGTTTAGGCAACAGCCCGCAACTGATCCACGAGTTTATCAAGCGGAATGAAGGTCTCGGAGTGTGTTGCGCGCTCGCGGAGAATCACGGAGCGCTCAAGCGCTTCCTTGCGTCCCATGATGAGGAGGTAGCGCGGGTTGAGGGAGTCAGCAAGGCGCATCTGCTCGGAGAGAGACTCAACGCCAAGCACCTGTGAAAGCGGAATGCGGGCTTTGCGAAGGTCGTCGGCCATGCGGATAGACATGCGCTTGGCTTCGTCCCCGATATGCACGAACACAAACCGCGGCGCATGCTTCTCGCGAAGCGGAGCAATGACCGCACGATCCTCAATCGTCACACGCAGGAGTGCGCCAACAGACGCCGGTGCGTTCTTCCAAAACGGCTTCTGCAGATCGTGATAGCGAGAACCCCACGCATGCACGCGATCCCCAGCAGTCACCTCAAAGCAGGTTTCGTTCCAGGTGCCGCCCTTCGAGAGAATATCCGGCGCAAGCTCGTACGGCGTCTCGGTCGCTTCAAGGTATTCAAGCAGCGTTTCAAAGTGCTTGCGGCTTGCCTCGGAGAGATGGTCTGTTGAGGAGGGCATGCCATGGTCTTCAGACTTGGAAAGAAGTTCGGCAGCGGCAAACACGTCGCTTCTGGCGCGTTCGACAAACTCAGGCGGCAGGGTCGCCGCTCGTTTGCGGAAGAAGGTCGCAAGCTCGCGCGCAAGCCGTGCGCGAGTTTCCTTGTCACCCATAGAATTGATGCGCAGGCGCGGCTCCTTCTTTGCAATATCACCAGCAAGCGCGGAGATGGCACGGATCAAGACAGCGTCTGCAATCGCGCGGTCAGCGCCAAGCGCATGGAACTGAATGATGATCTGCTTGGGTGCCGGACGCCCGGGCGCAGCATTCGTGTGCCAGAAAAAGAGCGGCGAGGTGCTAGACGGTGTGAGGCCGGCATCGCGAACGCGCTTGAGGAAACCAGCAACTTCTTTGGCGTGCGGATCGAGCGCCTCAAGCGACATGTTTTCCGGATATCCCGCTGCAGTCTTCGATCCGCGCGTCTTGAGCGTTGCGGTCGCAAGCGGCGTGAAGCCGTAATATGTGCCGACCGCGTGCGCGCGCTTCAAAATATCACCAGCATCAAAAGTGGGGGTCATTGTGGAAGCTCGACGTCGCCCGGATGCATTGCCGCAGAAGCGACGGGGAAGATACGTACAAAGGCTTTACCAATAATGTCGTCCTTCGCGAGCGGACCCCAGATGCGAGAGTCCGAACTCTTCGGGCGGTTGTCGCCCATCACGAAGTACTGTTCAGAGCCGAGCGTTGCGTTGAGGGTGTAGGTAGCGTCTTCGGTAACGACATACGGCTCATCAAGGACGAGCGTGCTGCCATCGGTACGCAAAATGGTTACCGTGCCCCGCTCAATGCGGATCGTTTCGCCCGGTAGTCCGATAACGCGCTTGAGATAGAAGAGGGATGGGTTATTGGGATAGCGGAATACGACGACATCGCCGCGCTCAGGATCGGCAAGACGATACGAAAGCTCATCAATAATGAGATAGTCGCCATTATCGAACGTTGGATACATGGAGAGGCCATCAACGACAAATGGCTGCGCGATGAAGACGCGAATAGGAACGACGATGAGTACAGCGAGGAGAACGAGCCAAAAGATCTCCTTGAGTACTTTCATTGGGACGTATTGTATTCCTGTTTTTCGGCGCGTCAAATCCTCGTGCTAGGATCTTTCCTAATGGCATACGTGATTGTGGGTCTTGGAAACCCCGGAAAGGAGTACGAGAAGACGCGGCACAACGCCGGACGCATGATTGTCGAGCTGTTGGCGAAGCAGGAAGGCTTTCCCGTCTTCGAATTTCGAAAAGCAGCGGATGCGCTCGTGTCTGAAGGGGTTATTGATGGAGAAAAGGTGGTGCTTGTGCTCCCCGAAACCATGATGAATCGCTCGGGGAAGTCAGTCATGAGCTACGTGAAGAGCGTCAAAGCCGCCAAAAACCTCCTCGTGATACAGGACGAGCTCGATTTGCCCTTGGGAACGCTCAAAATGGTCTTTGGTCGAAACTCGGGCGGCCATCGCGGCGTCGAAAGCGTCATGCGCTCGATCAAGACGAAGGATTTTGCGCGTCTGCGCGTCGGCATTTCAGGCGCCGGGAAGAAGCATCAGGCAAAGAAACCTTCGGGAGAAGAGAAGGTGGTGAAGCATGTCATTGGAAAGTTTCGTCCAGCAGAAGAAGCAGTGCTCAAAAAGACGCTCAAGCATGCGGCTGCAGCAGCGCGCCTGTTTGTAACGGAAGGCTTCATCAAAGCGCAGCAGGAAGCTAACACACGCTAGCGTTTTCAGAGAAGAGGCGTATAGTCCTCCTCGGAGAAAGGAGGACGATATGTTCGGACCCGTATCACGCTCTGGCGGGCATACGCGCGTTGATCGAGCAACGATCAGCCGCGCGCTCACTGCTGCCGGCCGCGTCATGGCCAGTTTCCGCCAACGTCGAGAAACGCTTGAGGCGCGTCTTCTTGCGCTCTATCGACAGATACAAACGGATAAGGATGCGTGGATGGCTGCGCGCGAGACTGCATTTCTACTCGCACGCGACCTGATGATGCAGACGCCGTTTACCAAGCAGTCGCCAACGGAGCGCGAAGAAACGCTCTTGCAGATGGGTGCTGCGATCGAAGCATGTTTCGCTGCACCGACGGAAGGGGAGTTCAAAATCACCTTCTCGCTTCGGTGGCGGTGGTAACGTGCGCGCGCCGGTACTACACTGCCGGCGCGTTGCCTTTTTTCGCCGTGCGCGCCATACTCCACCTCGGAACACGGGAGGATACAAACGATGGAATCGCCCACGTTCAGCTCATGCGAAGAGCTCGAGCGGTACCTTAAGAAGCGAAAAGTGCGAGCGATCGATCGCTGGCCAAAGCCGGTGTGGCGCCTCTGGGAAAATCACCGCGACGGGGAAGTCGAGTTTCTGGAGTTCGGTAAAGTCACCGCCTATAAGGTGAAGAAAGTCCGACTCCGTATTCTTGCGCACCGTCCCGAAGGCTTGCGGTTCCTCCAGGAACGGCAAGTCTTTGCAAACGGTCGGTGTCCCGATCCGTCCATGAGTACAAGCGTGAGCGAGAAGCGCCGCTTCTTGTTCAACGAAGACCCATTGGACTGTATTCGGCGCGCCCTGTCTGAGGAACTGCAGATTCACGTCGAGGGACCAATCACGAATCTCAGAGATCGTCCGCGTCGGCGAGCGCCTCGGCTGCGACAATCAACGTCGCATCCAACACTGCAAGTGTTTGCGGTCCGTGAGCCCTATGAGTGGTTCATGCCGCGAGCATTCCAGCTAGAAGGCTACCAAGAAGTGTGTAGCTATCGCCGAAGCGACTTTTCATGGGTCGAGCCCGACCAACGCGTTCTTAAGGAAATCGAAGCTCGAGGCATTCCTCAAGCTGCATGAAGTTCTTCATCTACCGCCAGCCCGTTACACGGCTGGCGGCCTTTGTATGCCTTGCACAATTAAAGAAGCGCGCTACCCTTAATGGTGGGCGGGGAAGATCTGAAGCTAAGGATTCTTCCCCATGTTGTGCTTAGAAAAGCTGAAAGACCGCCTCAGAGAAGGCGGCGTCCCCATAGAAACCTGGGGGCTTCCCGGAACAGCGACCAAAACGGTCGAGCACCTTTTTGCAGAGATCAAGGAAGGCTCCGCCTCCATATCTCCAGAAGGCCCGGTAAGCTGTCACAGGACCAGCGTTTGCATCGATATCACGCACTTTTGCGTGCTCGAGCTCACGGTACGCCGTCTCGTCGAGACTCGACAGGTATTCCCCGACGGTTCTCCCCGCATGCGCAACCTCCCGTACCTACGAGAGACTGCGCAATTGATGGAGGATCTTCGCGTTACCGCCTGTCGCGGTCTGCAAGAAGAGCTTGGCATCGACGCCGAGCTTGAGGAGATCATCAATCCGAACGTCATCTCTATCGTCAACGCAGAGTTGCCGCGGCAGTACGTTACGAAACACTATACTTCTGACGTCTATCCCGGACTCTCTACGTGGCGCACGGAATGGCATGTTTCGTATGCGATGCCTCAGCGCCACTATCGGCCTGAGGGATACACGCTCCTTGAGCATGGCATCACCACGCACTTCGAGTGGCTGATCGAACGCACACACGAAGAGTGGCAGCGTTTAGGCTTACGCAAACCCTTAAATGAACAACCGCCGGTACGTCAATGACGGACCGGCGGTCATTCTTTAATTTCCTTACTTCTTCTTGCCTGCGAACGAGAGCGTCATGCGCTGATCCTTCGGCTCGAAGACCTTGATGGCAAACGGATAGGTCTTGCCAAGCTCCAGAGTCTCGCGAAGTTCTGCTGGTGAAGCAAACTCGCTGATGTGTACGAGGCCAGCAACGCCTTCTTCGATAGAAGCGAGCGCGCCATGCTTGTTGTACTTGATGATAACGCCGGAGACTTCCATGCCCTTCTTGTAGCGCTCGGTTGCCGCCTTCCACGGATTCTCTTTGAGCGCTTTGACGGAGAGGGAAATCTTGCCGTCCTTGATCTCGATCACCTTCACGCTCACGCGGTCGCCAACCTTAAAGAGGGCGCGCGGGTCTTCAACGAGACCCCAATCAAGCTCGGAGATATGCACGAGACCTTCAAGACCCTGCTCGAGCTTCACGAAGACGCCGAAATCAACTGCGCCGGTGACTTCGCCTTCAACGACGTCGCCAACCTGGTACTTGTCGATGAGCGAGGTCTTCTCCTCGTCCTCAGAACCGGTGCGCTCAGAGAAGATGAGCTTACCTTCCTTTGGCTCGGCCGTGATGATGCGGACGGAGAGCGGCTTGCCAACAAGCTTTTCAAGCTCGCCGAGAATCTTGTCCTTGTCGCCTTCCGGAACGCGCGGATAGTTGTCCTTCGAGAGCTGGGAAGCAGGGAGGAAGCCCTTGATGCCCTGCCAGGAAAGGATAAGTCCGCCCTTGTTCGCCTCTTCAACGGTGAGCGTGTAGAGGGTGCCAGAAAGAATGGCAGCCTCCGCCTCGCCCCAGATAGCAGCCTGACGAGCCTCCTTGAGGGAAAGCTCGATATAGCCGTCGATGCCAGATGGGTCGACAACCTTTGCGGTGATCTGGTCGCCCGGGTTTGCCTTGCGCAGCACGTCTGCGGCGTTAAGGTACTCGCGGCCGTAAATGATGCCGGTACCAAACGGCGGCAGGTCGACGTACAGGCGGCCGCGCGAAAGCGCGATAATGGTGCCTTCGATCAAATCGCCTGCCTTTGGCGGCGTAGCGATAGCATCAACCATGCCGGCCATCGGGTGTCCGGGATCAAGATTAATAGTGACGGTTTCCGGTTTTGGAGCCGGAGCAGTGTTTTCCTGCATGTATATATGTGCCAGGTCGCGTCTGCGCCGCGGGTTCTGAGGGTCCGAAGACCACTGCAGGGTTAGCCCGCTAGCGCCTTATGCACGCGCCCGCGATAGGAAGACCGTAGCACGGGAGGGGGATAAAGGAAAGACCGGGAGCCGAAGCTCCCGGTCCGCGACACGTCCGTCAGACGTTGTCGGTGCTGGTGGCGACCGCACCACCCCATCCTTCGTAGCGGATGAGTCCGGTGTCGATTCCCGCACCTTCACCAGGATTACGCATGATGCGTCTCCTTGTCTGTCGCTCCCGGGTGGAAGCGATACTGCTACCGTAGCACAAAAAATCCGCTCCAGAGGAGCGGATGGGCAGCGAACCGGGTGAAAGGGTTGGGACGTTGGGAGACGCGGACCCTTTCACCCGGAGGCTGGGGAGCCGGCGACTTGCTACGTGGAATCGAGCAAGGCGCTGGCCGACTTCGTTTTCATGGACGTTCCTCCATGTTCCGCCCCCGCTTTGGGAGCTGGATAGCGGGGAATATAACATCGTCACAACATCCTGCAAGTAGTTCGTGTGTATAGAAAACAAAACCGGGCGGACATTCATGCATCTCGAAAGATGCAGAGTGTCGCCCGGCCTGGTATCGGCATGTGCCGATGCCTACTTCCCCTTATATCCGCAGCACGGGCCTACCTTTGTCGGGTTGTTCGTGCGAGTGGAATTGCTCCGGGGGAGCGCGTGCTTCACAACTTCTCATCCATATCTCCGCACAGTTGGAGATTTATGACGTGGGTGAAGCGGGAGCGCGTTTTTGTGCGACGCGTCCCTGACGGGCATGGCAACTTTTGTTTCCACACCCGCTTTCCGTATTGTCGGTGTCCGACGCTCGTCGCGCAAGCGCATAAGGTGCGTTATACTGCCTTCATCTATGGTTATCACCCACCACGGCGGGCAGTGCTTCAAGGTCACCTTCGGGGACCTGACGCTTGTGTTTGATCCGATCGCCAAAGGCGGCAACCTCTCTCCGGTGCGTTTTGGCGCAGATATCGCGCTCGTGTCCCGCAATCACAAAGACATGAATGGTGTCGACGAGGTGACCTATGGCGAGAAGGTGCCATTTGCCATCACGGGTCCGGGTGAATACGAAAAGGATGGTGTCACCGTGCAGGGCTTTCTCACCAAGAGCGAATATGGATTGGGGAAGGGTGAAAAAGAAGCGATCAATACGGTCTACGCCGTGAAGCTTGAAGGTATGACGCTCGTGCATCTTGGCGCGCTATCTGAAGCGACGCTGCCGTCTGAAGCGAAGGAGGGTATTGATGAAATCGATGTGCTCTTCATTCCGGTTGGTGGCGACGGCGTCCTCGATGCTGCTGCGGCCGCAAAGCTCTCCACCATGCTTGAACCGCGCATCATCATTCCGATGCACTGGAGCGGCATCGGTACGCCCAAATCGCTCGAGGCATACCTTAAAGAAGAGGGCGGGGCGACCGATACGGTCGACAAACTAACCCTCAAGAAGAAGGATGCACTTGACAAGGATGGTGATATACTGGTGATAACACCCTAACGGCTTATGCAGCACCCTCGCGATTACGTCGAACACCTTCGTACCAAGCCTGTTCTTGAGCGCGATCGAATCGCCCTCATTACGGCCGCTGCAGTGACCTCTATCGTAGCGCTTGGCTACGTGGTCGCACTTGCTTCATCTGATCGCCTCGTGCTGGATCAGGCTCCCGACACCAATCTCGCAGAAGCAACGAGCTCATCGAAAGAAAATTTCGAGAGTCTGCTTGGCGCAGCGGCAGCATTCCGCTCGACCTCTGACGGCGAGCTTACGGTCATTGAATCGTCTGCAAGTTCAACCTTCAACGAGGAGGCGAGCGAAGCGACGGTCATTCCGTTTTAGATAGCATTTCATGGCGAAGAAAAAAGAGCATAACGAGGTGCCGGAAGTTCGGGCGTCCATCATAGATCAGTCGATCACCGCCGAGATGCGCTCGTCGTATCTTGACTACGCGATGTCCGTCATCACGTCGCGCGCCTTGCCTGACGTGCGCGACGGCCTCAAGCCGGTGCACCGCCGCATTCTCTACGCCATGGGCGAAATCGGCCTCGGCCCGTCTGCAAAGACGAAGAAGTCGGCGACCGTGGTCGGCGAAGTGCTCGGTAAGTACCATCCGCACGGCGACGTTGCCGTCTATGACGCGATGGTCAAGCTTGCGCAGGAATTCTCCACGCGCTACCCGCTCGTGATCGGCCAGGGCAACTTCGGCTCAGTCGACGGCGATCCGCCGGCAGCTATGCGCTACACGGAAGCGAAGATGTCGCGCGTTGGCGCATCCATGCTTACCGATCTTGATAAAGATACGGTTGCCTGGAACCCCAACTACGACGGTACGCTCAAGGAGCCGACCGTCGTGCCGGCAGCGGTACCTAATCTTTTGTTGAACGGAACGCTTGGCATTGCCGTTGGTATGGCGACGAACATTCCGCCGCACAACCTCACGGAAGTAATCGACGCCACAACGCATCTTATCGATACGCCGGACGCTTCAACGGAAGATCTCCTTGAGTTCGTGAAAGGGCCAGACTTCCCGCTTGGCGGCATCGCATTCAATCAGGCGGACATCAAGCACGCCTACGCAACCGGCAAGGGCGGCGTGGTATGCCGCGGCGTTGCAGAAATCATTGAAGACAAGAAGGGAAGCTCGATCATCATTACGTCGATTCCATTTCGCGTAAACAAAGCCGACCTCATTACCCGCATTGCGGAGTTGGTGCGCGACAAGAAGCTTGAGGGCATCAAAGATCTGCGCGATGAGTCGGCAGAGGATATCCGCGTCGTCGTTGAACTGAAGGGCACGGCGCATCCGCAGGCGGTTCTCAACAATCTCTTTAAGTACACGGAACTTGAGTCGACCTTCCACTACAACATGCTCGCACTTGTCGATGGCGTGCCGCAAACCCTTTCACTCAAGGGCATGCTCGAGTCGTTCATCGCGCATCGCCGCGAGGTCGTGAAGCGACGCACCGAATACGATCTTCGCAAAGCAGAAGAGCGTGAGCATATTCTCCTCGGCCTCTCCAAGGCGCTCGATCATATCGATGAGGTGATTGCGGTTATCAAGAAGGCGAAGGATACGCCGACTGCAGACCTCGAGCTTCAGAAGAAGTTTAAGTTCTCGCCGATGCAGACGGCGGCAATTCTTGCGATGCGCCTCTCAACGCTCTCGGGCCTCGAGCGCAAGAAAATCGAAGACGAGCTTGAGGAAATCCAGGAGCTCATCAAGAACCTCAAATGGATTCTTTCGTCCGAGAAGAACCTTATGAAGGTCGTCAAAGATGAGCTTTCAGATATCAAGGCACGCTACGGCGACGATCGCCGCACTAAGATCGTGAAGGGCGGCGTGAAGAATATTTCCGTCGAAGATCTCGTGCCGGATGAGGAAAGCGTGCTTGTGATTACCGCTGGCGGCTACGTGAAGCGCACGAATCCATCCGAGTACAAGGCACAAAAGCGCGGCGGTGTCGGTGTGATCGATATTTCAACCAAGGAAGAAGACGTCGTGACACATTTCTTGAATGCGTCTGCGCATGCCGAACTCCTCTTCTTTACCGACTACGGCAAGGCATACCAGACAAAGATGTACGAAATTCCGGAAGGTAAGCGCGCAACCAAGGGTAAGTCCATCATGAACTTCCTCCCGCTTGCGCAGGATGAGAAGGTGACTTCCGTACTCGCCGTTCCAAAGGGTGCTGCTCGTGATGCGCTCTCCGTATTCTTCGTCACCGAAGAGGGTGTCGTAAAGAAAGTGGAGGCGAAGAATTTCGCTGACGTGCGCCGATCGGGCATCATCGCCATCAACCTTAAGGGGAACGATAAGCTTGTCTCTGCGCATCTTGCTGGCGAGGGCGATTCCATTTCTATCGTGACTGCGAAAGGTCAGTCCATTCGATTTGATGCGGAAGACGTGCGCGCCATGGGTCGCACGGCAGCTGGCGTGCGCGGCATGAGTGTGAAGAAGGGCGATCGCGTCGTGTCTGCGGAAGTCGTTTCCGGAAGCGACAAGGGCGCCTGCTTGCTCGTGATTATGGCAAACGGCTACGGCAAGAAGACCGAACTTTCCGAGTACAAGGTGCAGGGTCGCGGCGGCTCCGGCATCAAGACGGCTGAAGTAACCGCGAAGACCGGCGAGATTATCGGCGCAAAGGTGCTCACCGGCCAGGAGGACGCAGAGCAAGAAATTGTCGTCATCTCCAAGAAGGGGCAGGTAATTCGCTGCAAGGCAGCAGAGATTCCGTCTCTCTCGCGTGCAACGCAGGGCGTGCGCATTATGAAGATGCGCGAAGGCGATTCGATCGCGTCGATGGTCGCGCTCTAGAGATATGTGGACTAAAAAGATTCTCCGCATTCTTGCTATCACTATTGGCGTCCTCCTCATTCCGCTTGTCGCAATGCAGTTTACAGAAGAAGTGAACTGGGGTTTGGCGGATTTCGGGACTATTGGTGTACTCATTTTCGTAGCCGGCCTCACGTATGAGCTGATCACAGCAAAGATGCAGAAGGCTATGCACCGCATGATGGTTGCCGCTGCCGTCCTGTTTGCCGTTCTTCTTATCTGGGCACATCTTGCTGTCGGGATTTTTTAGCTGTCAGACCGTGCTATAGTCGCTACGGTTCGATTCCGTAGGAGGTATCAATGATCCGTCCGGTCACGCGCTACTGCGTGTACTGCAAGAAGACCCACGCTATGAGTGACGCTCGAGGACCGCAGAACTGCGATCCCGTTCTCGATCTCGACGATCCGCTTATGCAGATCAAGCTTCGGACAAAGATTCCGGAGGAGCTTGTCTCGCGCGGCAGATCGCCTCGGCGTCGGCCTCCCAAGATTAAGTAAAAGAAAAAACCGCAGAAGAATGTCTCTTCTGCGGTTTCTTGTTAGCCAATGAGGTCGTAGGCGTGATTCAGCACGAATCGGTGTCCTTCAGGCAATCGGAAGGTTTCAAATTCCTCCCGTGTCAGCCATACCGCCTCGTGTTTCGCATTCTCTTCGCCAGCCACCTGATCTTGCTCGGAATCGACAAGCTCGAACAGGAAACACCGGAAATGCGCGAAGCGGTTTACCCCTTTGGGATGGTGGAAGAACTTCGAGTGGTAGCGGGGCAGTTCTGCAACAAGGCGCAGGTTCTTATACCCGGTCTCCTCGCGGATTTCTGCACGCGCCGCCTCTTCTGCGCTTTGCCCTTCCTCCACGCCGCCAGTGACGAGCGTCTCCCAATCGACGGTCTTCCACTTGAGGCCAAGAATCCTGCCGTTCTGCGGATTACGAACGACGGCGGTTATTGCGTCTCGTTCAACAAACGGAAGATCGGGACGTACGGCGTTCATGCCAGTATCGACGAAGAGCGGTTCCGATGCGGTATCCATAGTGTCCTCTTATTCTATATCCAATGCGATTTACGCATACCTCTGCGCGAAGAGCAATATGACAAACAAAGAGGCCGATGCGTGTGACGCATCGGCCTCGTGAGAATGAGAGGAATACCTCCTTCGCGTGGGATTCCTATGGTGAGGGGTACCCACACTAGGCTCAGATCTAGGGTCTGCAGGCGGACACGTTCCTATTAGTCCGGGTCTTTCAACCACCTAGTCTCTCTCGTTCCCTGGAACGTCTGGCGCATAACGTAGCAAGCGGTAGTGCGAAGGTCAAGACATCTGTTGAATACATCAGTTATACGAGAGGCGGCATGCTATTTTGAGACTAATGTCGTTTGCAAAACCGTTAGACAACGTGCTGCAGATGGGGCTGCGGGAGGGCATGCAGGTTGGAGATATCGGGACGGGATCCGGACACTATGCGCTTGCTGCGGCGAACATCGTCGGCGAAGCGGGGCATGTCTACGCGTTTGATATTCAGGAAGACGTGCTTGCACGCCTCCGGAGTGACGCCAAGCAGCGTGGTGTCGAGAATATCGAGACGGTCTGGGGCGATATAGAAAAAGAACACGGCACGCTGGTTGCCGATCGCTCTCTTGATGCGGTCATTCTTTCCAATACGTTGTTTCAGCTTGAGAAGAAGGAGGTAGCGCTTCAGGAAGTAAAGCGCATCTTGAAGCCGAAAGGAAAGTTGCTGGTCGTTGACTGGGCTGGTAGCTACAGTGGCATGGGTCCCAAAGAAGAACATGTCGTTCCTGAGCAGGAGGCAGAGCGCATGCTCATTGCTGCAGGCTTCCACAAGATGAAAGCGTTTCGCGGCGGACCGCACCATTATGCGCTTCTCTTTGCGGCACCATAGTACACTAGTGGTATATGGATAAATTCCACCCCTTCCAGATCATTCTCATCGTCGTCTTCGCGTTTCTCGCGCTCTTCGGCATCTTTTCATTCGCCTCCTTCAATGGCGGCGTCTCGAGTTCTGGGAATGCAGGTGAGGTTCTGATTTGGGGTACGCTCCCGCAAGAAGCGATTCAAACGGGCATAGATGAGATTCGCGCCGGGAGCGATAAATACAGCGATGTCTCCTACGAAGAGCATCCGGCTGAGACCTTTGACCGCGACCTCGCTGACGCGATTGCGGCAGGAGGTGGTCCGGACATGATCATCCTTTCGCAAGAGGATCTGTTCGCAAATCGCGCGAAGCTCACACTCTTGCCGCCGTCGGTCATTTCGGAGCGAACCTACATCGATTCTTACCTCTCAATTTTCGAACTCTTTCTGACTGATGGTGGCGTGTACGGCGTGCCGCTTGCAGTTGATCCGATGGTGCTGTTTTACAATCGCCAGATCCTCGCCTCCGCAGGAGCGGCAACCCCGCCGGCAACCTGGGAGGCAGTGACCGGCCTTGCAAAGCCGATCGTGCGTCGAACGCCCGATGGATCCATCTCAGAGGCGGTCATCCCGTTTGGTGAATACACGAATGTTCGCAACGCGCGCGGTATCATCTCGCTCCTGTTTTTGCAGGCAGGCAGTCCGATTACCATTCAAGAAAAGGAAGAAGTTAAGTCCGTTCTTACGGATACTGCCGGTGCGTTTGGGCAGACGGCAGCGCAATCCGCGCTCAACTTCTACACGCAGTTTGCAGATCCGGCGAAAGCTGTTTACTCCTGGAACCGCTCGCTTCCGGACTCCCGAAGTCTCTTTATTGCTGGCGACCTCGCACTCTATCCTGGATTTTCGTCTGAGCTCCCGTATCTTCTTGCGGCAAATCCGAATCTCGACATAGACGTCGCCCCAATTCCGCAGCCAGGAACTGCGACGGTACGGACCACGTATGGCCTTGCGTACGCGTTCGCTGTTCCAAAGGCTTCCAAGAACCCCAATGGCGCACTGCAGACTGCTTATGCGCTTACTGCAGAGATGCCGATGACCGCGATCACCAGCGAGCTTTCTATGGTGCCGGCTCGCCGTTCGCTCGTGGGCAAGGGAAGTGATGACCGGTATGCCGCCGTATCCTATGCAGACGCGCTGGTTGCCAAGGGGTGGTTATCCCCCGGTCCGGCTGCCACTGATGTGGTGTTCTCCGCTATGATTGGAAATATAACCAGCGGACGAATGGATTCACTTGAAGCCCTACATAACGCCGGAGAATCACTCAATGAAACGCTTCGCTAGCTCACTCATCGCCCTCATCGGTCTGACGCCGCTTCTTGCACGCGCGCAGGAAGGCGTATTGGTAAACCCGCTTCGCGCCGACTCACTTCCTGAACTCATTGCCGTTATTTTAGGTGCTGTGGTCGAAATTGGCTCCATCGCGCTTGTACTTGCACTTGTCTGGGTTGGATTCCGGTTCGTGCGCGCGCAAGGCAACGACACCGAACTCAAGAATGCGCGCGAAGCGCTTATGTGGACGGTGGTCGGCGGTTTGATCCTGCTTGGATCCGCTGTCATCTCGGAAGTGGTACAGCGTACGGTTGAACAGCTATGACGTTTGCAGACGTTGTCGAGCGGGGAATTCTACCCATTGTCGACGGGCTTATCGTCCCGCTTCTCTACGCGCTTGCCTTTATTTTCTTCTTGATCGGCATCGTGCGACTCCTGTTCTCCCAGAGCGAAACGGAGCGTTCCAAAGGGCGTGATTTCGCGCTGTGGTCCGTTATCGGATTTGCCGTTATCTTTTCGGTCTGGGGACTGGTGCGCGTCCTGCTATCCATCATTGCCTAACCTATGACTTTCGTTGATCTCCTGCTTATCGTCTTCCGAATCCTCAACGGGATCGTGGTCCCGCTCATCTTCCTCGTCGCATTCGTCATTTTTATTGTTGGTGTCGCGCAGTTTTTCTTCTCGCATAACGAAGAGACGCGCAAGAAAGGCCGCAACTTTGCGCTCTCCGGCGTCATCGGCTTTTTTCTCATGATTGCTATTTGGGGCATCGTGCAGCTCATCGTAAACACGTTTGGCTTCAATCAGCCGAATCTTCGACCGCCCTATTTTGGCGGCGGAAGCTCTTTTGAGAGCGGGAGCCAGTTTAATTTGTTTCCAGGAGGGAGTGACAACAACTCCAGTACCAACAATGGAACTATCTTTCCGGGTGGTGGTGGCGGAGGGCGGAACGGCTCTGGCTTTGACGCTAATTCGGACTAGGTTGTTTTCCACACAGGTTTCCAAGCCGTATTGACGATCCGTTGTGGCGTCTTATCCTATACAGGTAGCTACTAATCGTATCTCATGAAAAAATTCATTCCGTTTGCTGCTGCGTCTGCCTGGGCACTTCCGCTTCTTGCGCTTGCGCAGGTGAACAGCATCTTTAGCGCTGCTGAGGTGATCACCCGCATCATCAACGGCGTCGTGATTCCGCTTGTGTTCGCAGTCGCGTTCATCGTGTTTATTGTCGGTGTGGTTCGTTACTTCATTGCCAACGAGGGCGATGATCGCAAGAACGCACGCAGCCTCATGATTTACGGCATCCTCGGTTTCTTCGTCATGGTTGCTGTCTGGGGTCTCGTCAACATTCTCCTTGGAACGTTCAATCTCAACCAGAACACTCCAAACCTTCCGTCGGCACCAGGCCCTCGCTAGCGAGATACGTGTGCGTGCAAAGCCCGGGGATTCCCGGGCTTTGTCGTTAGAAGGAGTGCTACACTTTTCCTATGTCTCTTGGTGCACTTGCTTCCTATTTCGTGTTCCAGCTCCTGATTCCGCTTATCTTTACCGTCATCGTTGTGACGTTCATTTGGGGCGTCTTCCTCCACTTCACGGCCGGTGCAGACGGCGAGCTTGGCGAGAAGGGGAAGGTCTTTATGGTCTGGGGGCTTGTAGCACTGGTGATTATCTTCCTGTTGTGGTGGGCGTTGCGCTCGTTGGCGGATGTTACACTGTAGCCATGAACGAAGTCTCTGATTTTTTGATTCGCATTGAGCAGGCGATCCTCAATCCGATCATTACTCTCATCTCGCTTGCAGCGTTTTTGTACTTTATTTGGGGCGTCGTGCAGTTCATCCAGGCTGGCGCAACCGGCGGCGAGATGAAAGAAGACGGCAAGCGCCACATGCTCTGGGGCATCATTGGTCTTGCCATTATCTTTGGCGCGCGCGCCATCCTCGCGATCATCGCCCGATCTGCAGGTCTCTAGTGCTGGGGAGAGGACTCGAACCTCCATGCCCGAAGGCGCTTGCTCCTAAGGCAAGTGCGTCTACCAATTTCGCCACCCCAGCAATACGTCTAAGAATACACAGTAAGCGCTTCCTTGTCTCTACTGCTATATATTGACATATACATATAATATGTAGTAATATATTTGAACTGGACCTCTGCCATTTCGGCATGCCAGGGAGGGTATCGAATGACCTTTCACTCGTCTGAAACCGTTCACGGCTATGCGATCCACGCCAATGCGAGCGTCGGCCTCTATCCAGAAATGGACGGCGAACTCATCGAGACGCTGCGCACTGCGTTCGGGCACGACCCGCGCGTCGCGACGATGCTCCAGGTCCGCTCCGCCGACGGCTGCGTGCCGATCGTGAGCCAATCCTTCGGCGCCATCCTGGCGAGCTATGACCAGCTCACCACCTGCCAGAAGCACGCCGTCGCCGAGCTGGCGCACTTTGAACGGATCGTCTGGCAATAAGGCCGCGATCCTCTGACGACGAACGCCCCGCATCACTGCGGGGCGTTCTTTCGTTTCTGGTCCGCCCACTTGGATTCGAACCAAGGACCAATCGCTTAAGAGGCGAGTGCTCTACCAGCTGAGCTATGGGCGGATACCTATGGATACTATAAGGCAACCAGTGTTTTTTCAACTGACACCTGTGTGCCGAGGGTGGGACTCGAACCCACACGACATTGCTGTCTGAGGTGTTTAAGACCTCTATGTCTACCAGTTCCATCACCTCGGCAAGATACTGCTTGAGGCCCGAGCGGGAATTGAACCCGCGCATGGGAGTTTTGCAGACTCCTGCGTTACCACTTCGCCATCGGGCCGATAGGCGCATACTAGCGCACTTAGGCTAAATACGCATCGCTAGCCTTCGCGGATTTGTCGGGAGATATCGTCTAAGTGCTGGCGATGTTTCTCGCCAAGATCTGCCTCGAATCGAACACGCGGGAGGAATGAAAAGCGCGCTTCCTTCTTAATGAATGAACGAAAGTCGTCTGCATGGCGGGTCAGAAACTCAACCGCGTGCTCGGTATCAGCGTCCGGAAATACGCTTACGTACACGGTAGCGTTTTTTCGATCAGGAGAGACATCGGCTCGGGTAGGCGTGATGAGCGTTTGTCGTCCCGCCTCGCGGGCAATGTATTCAGCCGCAAGGTGAACGAGGAGGGAGGCGGCTTTGTCGTCACGGACGCTCATGATTCAACAACGCGGAACGCGTGCAGCTCATCTCCCGGCGCAATTTCCGTCTTCGTCTCAACCTGTAGGCCGAACTCTCCTTCCACGTGGATTTCCTGCACGTCGGCACGAGCGACCTGAAGGTTGAGGATCTTGCCGGTCGCAAGCTCAATGCCGCGACGCATAATCTTTACTCGGTCACTTACCGAGAACGCTCCGCTCAGGTAGCGAGCGCCAAGGACCTGCTTTGCACCCGCTGTACTGAAAGCCTTCAGTACTTTCATAGTGCCAACCACCTCCTCGGTCTTTATGCGCGGTGCGCGTTCAATAAGGAGTGTTTTCACGCGCTCCTCAAGTTCATAAATAATAGTGAATGACTCGATCGGTACATTAGCGCGGAGTGCGAGATCTCCGGCAAGCGCATCAACCGATACATGAAAGGCAATCACCATACCGCCTCCTGTCTGCGCCGTCTTCACGTCTCCTTCGGTGACGCTGCCAACTCCCGTGCTAATGAGTTTAATAGCGACTCGCTCATGCGTCATGCGGCCGATGAGGTTGGCGATAGCTTCAATGCTTCCGGTGACGTCTGCCTTGAGTACAACTGGCAGTATGACTTTGCCGTTCTCCTCGCTTGCTGTGCGTGTTGGAAGTGGCTTTGCTGCGCCATCACTTGCGAGCTTCTCCGCTTCTTTTTTAGAGGCAACAGTCGTGAATTCCTGACCAGCGGTCGGCAGCGTATTCCATCCGGACACGGACACGGGTTCAGAAGGCCCGGCGCTTGGAGTGCGCTTGCCCTGGAAGTCTTCAATAAAGCGGACTGGGGCATACGCCTGGCCTGCAACAACAAAGGCGCCAGTTGTAAGCGTGCCGTTCTTAATAATGAGTGTTGCAGAAATGCCGCGCTTCGGGTCCTGTGAGGACTCAAGCACGAAGCCAGATGCCGGAAGCGTCACGTCTGCGGTGAGTTCGGCAAGGTCGGCGGTCAGCAGTACCAAATCAAGCAATTCCGGGATGCCCTGGCCGGACTTAGAGGAGACGCCAGCAAACGGAATATTACCGCCAAGACCCTCAAGGTAGATGCCAGCTTCCAGTGCGGAAATCTTTGCCTTCTCAACGTCTGCGCCGTTCTTGTCGACTTTCGTGAAGGCAACGACGAATGGAATACCAGCTTCTGTAATTTCGCTAAAGGCCTCAGCCGTCTGCGGCTTTACGCCTTCGTCTGCAGCAATGACCAGAATCGCGATATCTGCCGCTGCGGCGCCGCGAGCACGGAGCGCCTTGAAGGCTTCATGGCCCGGAGTGTCGAGGAAGGTGATGCGGCGCAGTTTTCCTTCGTGTTCATGCTCAGCAACATATGCTGAGACGTGCTGGGTGATGCCTCCGGCTTCCGTTGCGGTAACGTTCGCCTTCCGGATGTAGTCCAGAAGAGAAGATTTTCCGTGGTCGATGTGGCCCATGACGGCAACGATCGGATGACGAGGCGCAACTGCCATATGCTAAGGAGTACATCATGATAGAGGTCTCTTTGCAATGAAGCGGCCGTCCGACAGTGTGTCGAACGGCCGCAGAATTAGAAGATTCGCGTGCGATAGCCGAAGAGCATGAGTGTACGGGCCAAGAGCCCGAACAAAAAGTACGTGAGTACCGACGCAACGCCGGTCTCTACTTTTCCTTGGTAAAAGGCGTATGCCCCGACCACCGCAATCCAGAATCCGAAGATGGCAATAACGGGCCCCATCGGCCAGACGGCCGGGTGGGTTCCGCGGATGGTTTCTCGAAATGCAGAGATGGGGTAGACGACCCATCCACACACAAAGAGCAGTCAAGACATGGTATGCGTCCTCCGTTTTATCCGGCCTGCACCTTAGCACGTGCAGCTGATGCTGTCATCGCGTAGGATACGGTTTATGGGACGCAGCTACCTTGATCATGCCGCAAGCACCCCAGTCCTCCCGGCAGCGCGACGGGCATTTCTGCGTGCACTTCGGGTGCCAGGGAATCCAAGCTCTCCACATACGGAAGGCAGGGAGGCGAAGGAGTTGCTTGAGGGGGCGCGTAGAGCGATAGCCAAGCTTGCCGGTATGAAGCGTGAACAGGTGGTGTTTACCGGCAGCGCGACGGAAGCCAACAATCTTGCGATTGCTGGGCATGTAGCCGCATCTTTGCGCAAGCATGTGCTCTATATGGATGGTGCACACGCGTCTATCGTTGAGACTGCGCAATCTCTCGCCGGCGAAGCTATTCCTTTAAAGGAAGGAGCGCTTGATATGGTCGCGCTGCGGCGCATGATCCGGCCAGACACGACATTAGTGTCAGTCGAAGCAGTATCTTCAGAAACCGGGCTTCGTGTCGATACCCGGGCAGTGCGCGAAGTGCTCGACGAGGTGCATGCTGCTGGAGGCCCCCGTATTTACCTGCATGTGGATGCAAGCCAGCTGCCGCTCATTGAGTCGTTTGAGCGGACGCGTCTTGGCGCCGACCTTATCACGCTAGATGCGCAGAAGGTGGGCGGGGTGCGCGGAATCGGCACACTCTTGATAACACCGCTGGTGCCGCTTGCTTCTGTCATACAGGGCGGTGGGCAGGAGCGTGGGCTTCGTTCGGGCACGCCAAGTCCCGCGCTTGCCGCTGCATTTGCCGCAGCGCTCGAGCAGGGAGCTCCTCGACGGTCTGGTTTTCAAAAGCGGGCAGAGAAACTTCGAGCGCTTGTATGCGAGGAGATAAAAAAGATTCCGAACTGTATTCTAAACGAAGGACGAGATCAGGCGGCGCACATCATAAACTTCTCACTCATTGGTCGAGATACTGACTATCTCGCAACACTCTTGGATGCCGACGGGATCGCTGTTTCCACCAAGAGCGCTTGCGAGACGGACGCTGAAGCAGGGTCGCGGGCGGTATTTGCCTTGACGGGGGATGCGGTACGTACCCAATCAACGATCCGTGTATCGTTTGGACCGACGACTGCAGAAGGGGAGGTACGACGCTTCCTCAAAGCGCTGCAGGCGCGCGTCGCCTTCCTCGACCACGCATCGCTTTGATGCTATACTGCGATTGATGGATATCGAGGACCTCTCAAAGTCGCAGCTCCTCCTCCTGACGATTCTGGTGAATTTCGTCGTGTCGATTGCAACAGGAGTGATGACCATTTCTCTGTTGGATGAAGCACCGACGACCGTAACGCAGACCGTCAATCGAATTGTTGACCACACGATTGAAACCGTTACGACCCAGGTTCCGGTCATAGGCAGTAGCGAAGACAAGGCACCGACGACCGAAGAGCTGCTCACGGCTGCGATTGCGGCTAACGTCGCTCGAACCGTCACGCTTTCGCGCGCAGGCACCAGCGGCATGCTTGCAACCGGCGTCTTCCTGCCCGATGCTCGCGCGGTCGTCAGCGTTTCCGATGATCTACCGGCAGTCGTAAAGGTTACGTTCAGCGATGGCACTGAAGCAGAGGCAACGAGGACAGGGAAGGAGGGCGGATTGGTGCGCTACGTCTTTGCCGCAGATGCCGCATTGCCGCAAGCTCCGTCCGCAAACCTGACCGATTCAAGCGCTCTCAAGCAGGGTCAGACTGTCATCGGGCTTTCAAGCGATCGAAGTGCAGTGACGAGTATCATTTCCCGGATAGACGAGAATGGCATCTATGCCGTCCTTCCCGGGGTACCGCAAGGAGCCGCCATCGTGAACCTCTCAGGATCCGTGGTCGGTATCAATGCTGGCGGTGTCTATCTTCCAGCTGAGCGCATCAAGACGTTTGTCGAACCGTCTCCGTAACGCGCATTAGTTACTAATCGTCTGTATAACCATGCCTCCCTTCCGTAACTTCACTGCAAAAGCCAAGGAAGCCATCCGTAAGGCTCACGAGCTTGCGATCGAACGTGGTCAGAACCATGTTTCGCCGCTCCATCTTTTGACTGCCCTCATCCATCAGGAGGAGAGCCTTGTCTTTTCTGTACTTGATCGCATGGACGTCGACACGGTTCTGCTTGCCGATACCCTGCTTGAAACTCTGGAAGCGCCAGAAACAAGTTCGACGCTCTCCCCTTCCTATCAGCTGTATTTGACCCCCGATCTTGCTGCAGCGCTTGAGTCTGCAGGGAAGGTTGCAACCCGGATGAACGATTCGTTCATTGGTACCGAGCACCTCTTTGTCGCACTGCTTGAAAACCCAGGTCCAGCTGGAGAGATCATTTCTCGCTTTAAGATTGATAGCGAGACGGTCATGGCCGTTCTCAAGGAACTGAAGGATGCAAAGGAAGGGCAGGTAGTCGAGCCGAAGCGCTTCCGCGCGCTTGCCAAGTACACGCGCAACCTCACCAAGCTTGCAAGCGAGAACGCGCTTGATCCGGTCATTGGCCGCGATCAGGAAATTCACCGCGTGATTCAGATCCTTTCGCGCCGCACCAAGAACAACCCGGTCCTCATTGGAGAAGCGGGCGTTGGTAAGACGGCAATTGCCGAAGGTCTTGCATCGCGCATTGCGCTTGGCGATGTTCCGGAATCTCTCAAGAACAAGGAACTGCTTTCTCTCGACCTTGGTCTCATGATCGCTGGTACAAAGTATCGCGGTGAATTCGAGGAGCGCATGAAAACGGTTATGAAAGAAGTCGAGAAGGCAGAAGGAAAAGTCATTCTCTTTATCGATGAGCTCCATACGCTTGTTGGTGCGGGTGCCGCTGAAGGCGCGATGGATGCCTCAAACATGCTCAAGCCTGCGCTTGCTCGCGGCGAGATTCGCATTATCGGCGCAACCACCCTGAAGGAGTACCAGCAGCATATTGAAAAGGACACGGCACTCACCCGCCGTTTTCAGCCGGTATATGTTCAGGAGCCATCTGTTGAGGATGCGACCGCTATTTTGCGCGGCCTTCGCGACAAGTACGAGCTCTTCCATGGCGTGCGTATCACCGACGGCGCAATCGTCTCCGCAGTCGAGCTCTCAAGCCGCTACATTTCCGATCGTTTCCTTCCAGACAAGGCCATCGACCTTATCGATGAGGCCGCGTCTGGTCTCCGCATCGCGCTTGAGAACAAGCCGCCCGTGCTTGAAGAGGCAGACCGCCGCATTCGCCGTCTTGAGATCGAACGCAAGGCGCTTGAGAAGGATCTTGGCGGAGAACATGAGAAGGAGATTCGTGAACGACTCGATGCGATCGAAGAGGAATTTGCTGACCTCCAGGAGAAGACTGGCGAGCTGCAGCTGAAGTGGCAGAACGAAATTGAAGTATTGCGAAGCATTCGCACGCTCAAGGAGGAGCTAGAGAAGTTGCGTGTTCAGGCAGATAACGCTGAGGCGATCGCTGACCTTGGCACGACTGCCGAGATCCGCTACGGCAAGATGCCAATCCTTCAGAAGGAGCTTGAAGCAAAGACCAAGCGCCTCAAGACGCTGCAGAAGTCCCGCCGTGTACTCCATGAGGAGGTTACGGAATCAGAGATTGCAGCTGTGGTTTCTCGCTGGACCGGTATTCCGGTATCTCGCATGCTTGAGGAAGAGGCAAGCAAGCTTGCGCGCATGGAAGAAGCGCTCAAAGAGGCAGTCATCGGGCAGGATCGCGCGGTGAAGGCCATTTCAGATGCAGTAAAGCGCTCTCGCGTCGGCATTGGAGATCCGAACCGTCCGATCGGCTCGTTCCTCTTCCTAGGCCCCACCGGTGTCGGTAAGACGGAGCTCTCCCGCAGGCTTGCAGAATTCATGTTCAACGACGCAAACGCGCTCGTTCGCGTCGACATGTCTGAGTTTATGGAGAAGCACTCAGTCGCCAAACTCATTGGCGCGCCTCCTGGCTACGTTGGGTACGAAGAAGCAGGGTCTCTTACTGAGCGCATCCGCCATCGTCCGTACGCTGTCGTGCTGTTTGACGAAGTAGAGAAGGCGCATCCGGAAATCTTCAACATCCTGCTCCAGGTACTCGACTCTGGCCACCTGACTGACGGCAAGGGCAGGAAGGTGAACTTCAAGAACACCATCATTGTGCTCACCTCAAACATCGGTTCTGAGTTTATGGATCGCGCAGCCTCTATCGGCTTTGGTACGAGCGAGACGGATCGTGAGCAGATGCACGACAAGGTCATGAAGGCGCTCAAGGAGCACTTCCGTCCAGAGTTCCTCAATCGTCTCGATGACATCGTGATGTTTGAGGCGCTTGAAAAGGAGACGTTGATCGGCATTGTCGAGAATCAGGTGAAGGAGGTTATTGAACGCTTGGCCGGTAAACGCATCACCCTCAACCTCTCACCTGAGGTCAAGGCCTGGCTTGCTGACGTGGGATATAACCCACAGTACGGCGCACGTCCTTTGAAGCGTGCTATCCAGGATAAGATCCTTACCCCGATTGCAACGCTCATGGTCGGCCAGGGGGTTATGGAAGGTGGAACTGTTTCCGTCACCATGAAGAACGGAGAGCCGCACTTTGAGGTCCGTAAGAGCGTCTCTCGCCCTCGTAAGGCCACCGCTGCCAAGTAAGGTTGCTCAAACCGGGTATTCCTGGTAGATTTGCCCCTATGTCGCAGGACCACCTTATCAAGCTCAAGTCGACGAAGTCCGACCACGTCTACTTTACCCGCAAGAACCGCAAGAAGGTTGAGCGGAAGATCGAGCTCAAGAAATACGATCCAACCACGCGTAAGCGCGAAATTTACAAGGAAACGAAGAAGTAAGCACGAAGCCCCGAAAGGGGCTTTTGCTTTTTCCAAATATAGTGTTACGGTTGTGCCGGGCTAGAAACGAGAGGTGTACATGTTTCTAAAGCGCTTTCTACCAAAAGACGCGCATACGAAGGAGGTTGAGCGGGCCGTCGAGACCATCTCCTGGATGGTGTCCTGCGAGCTTCAAGAAGTTCAAATGCTTCGCAAAGGCTTCAGTGAAGCTAAGCGAATCGATTCGATCTTCCTCAGTCCTCTGAAGTGGCTCGCGGTTGCCAATCCCGCCATCTTCCGCTTGAGCCAGGTGATCAACCTGGGGGCGCATGAAGAAGCCTTGGCTTGGGCTGCGGCAGATCTTCGCGTGCTCCAGAAGAAGATCAAGCAACGGAACTGGCGGCGGATGATTGAGTACCTCGACGCGCGCCTCAAGCTTATGAATGAACGTTTTGACTGGGCAACACACCGTGAAGACGGTGTTACCCCGCAAGAAGCGGTTCAAGCTAAGTTTGAAACCGAACGCGAGATCCGATCTTGTATTGCCGCACTCAAGCGGCAGTACGAAAAGGATAAGGGTCACCCGTATCAGTAACTAAGAAGCCGAAACCGGAAACGGGAGTAGGCTTTTTCTATTGAATAATGACTGTCCTTATTTCTGGGTTGCATGCCGTTAGAAGGGCTCTAGAATGAAGTGTATGAACATGGAAAAACCAAAAAGTACAAAAGTGTCGGGTTGGAGGGCTGCACTCGGAGCGATAGGGGTTGCTGCTGTGGGTGCGGGAGTCGTTCACGAGATAGAAAGTGCAGGGAACAGACAGAGCCATGAGATTCATGCCGTTGAAGCTTTGCGCCAAGGGGTGGAAACAACCGGCAGACTTATAAGCATCAGCGATGTTGAACCAATGGTGCAGACATACGATGATGAGGCGGGTGTAACCAGAGAACGAACCGTACCTGTACGATATGTGGTAGTTGAAATAAACGGAGAGGAGGTACGCGGCAGACTTCATGCAGACATGCTGCAGGATGGCGACTATGAATCACAGCAGCCAGTAACCGTACGCTACTCAGAATTTCCAGATCCGAGTAATCCGGGCAAGGTGTCTATTTCTATTGAAAGCGTAAATAGTTTGACTCAAGGATCGTAACTACAGAAGTTGCCTGTAGAAACGAAGCACAGACTCCGGGGAATCCGGAGTCTGTGCTTTAAGTTTCGAATGCGGGCCCACGAGGAATCGAACCTCGACTAACGGTTTTGGAGACCGTTGTTCTACCGTTAAACTATAGGCCCTACGGCTAAAACCATAGCAGATTCGGCCCTGTGGGGAAAGCAGCGCTTGCCGCTTCATCCTGGCTCTATACTGAAGGGTATGCGTTACCTACGTCTCCTCCTACCGGCCGTAGTTCTTACGGTTGTTCTCTTTGTGCCAGATGTTGCCTTTGCGGCAAACGCCAACTTCTTCGGTCCGATTATTCCGGAGGAATGCCATTGCCCAGGCCGTGCTCCTGATTGGGGATGTGTGCTCGTCGTTATCCAAAACGGTTTCAACTTCTTGGTTTCTCTTGGCGTGATCGCGTTTACGCTCGCGCTTGCGTATGCCGGCTTCCAGTACATGGCAAGTTCAGTAAACGCAGGAAACAAGGAGAAAGCAAAAGAAATGATTCAAAATGTCCTCATGGGACTGCTCATCATGCTTTCCGCATGGCTTATGGTCGACTTCGTCATGAAGGTACTCTACAACCCATCGGCAGGCGGTTTTGGCCCGTGGAATAGTATCCTTGCGGCGGACGATACGTCGATGTGTCTTGAGATCCATAATCCGCCTGGATTCACTGGTCCTGATACCGAAGGCGAAGGGGAGGGCGAGACGGAAGGAGAAGGCGAAGGAGAGGGGGAAAGCCAGAACCAGACCGGTACTGGTCCTAACTGCCCCGCCGCAAATCCTTCAAGCGTCGTAGCGTTTCCCGCTGCCGCTACGTCAGGTGATACAGAAAAAGCGCTTCCTGAAACGGTAGAGAACTTCATGGAAATGCGCGAAGCTGCTGCAGAAGACGGCATTGATCTCAAAGTCGTAGACGGGTATCGTTCCGATGCGGAGCAGGTGCAGCTGTGGAATCAGTACTGCAGTTCAGGAACGTGCAGCCGCCCGGTAGCAAAACCGTGTTCGCTTGGCGGTACTGGATCGAATCATAACTCCGGTAGAGCTATCGATATCAACGTTGGCTGTCAGAACGGTCAGACCAACTGCAGTACGCCTGCCTATAACTGGCTCAAAGAAAACGGCATGCGTTGGGGTTTTAGGAATTCGCTTGCGAATGATCCGGTCCACTGGTCTCCGACGGGGCGTTAGACATTCGGAGCTTCCGAAGCCACGCTTCCTGGCGTCGCGCATACTGAAAGAGTTGTGATTTGAGTGCGGGAAGAATAGACGCCTCATCCCGTTCGCCGCGCAGGTACTCACCGACAACGCGGTATTCAAGTCCAAGCTCGTTGAGACGCTCGTCGCCAACATACTCACGGACCTTCCGTACCTCCTCTATAAGGCCACGAGGAAACTTAAGAGCCTCGCGTTCTGCAATACGGGTTCGAAGCTCATCTCGGTCAAGGAAAATTGGCATCCATTCAACATCGTATTTCTGCGCTACTGTTCGTTCCGGCACGCTTCCATGTGCTTCGATAATCTCGAGGGCTCGGATGAGGCGTCGGCGGTTCTTGGGGTCGAGTTCTGCAGCGCGGCGAGGGTCACGTGTTTGGATTTGTGTATACAGCTCTTCCGTCGTCTTCGTTTCAAGTTCTTCGCGGAGTTTTGGGTTTGGCGCGGTGTCTGTGGGGAGGCCGTTGAGGAGGGCATCAAAATAGAAGTGCGTCCCGCCAACCAGGATAGGGAGTTTTCCACGGCTTGATATCTCGTCAATCAGGCGAGTGGCATCCTGTACGAAATCATGGGCGGTATAGACATCTTTTGGGTCTCGGATATCAATAAGGTAGTGGGGAATGCCGACCATCTCTTCCGCAGACATCTTTTCGCTTCCGATATCAAGCATGCGGTACACCTGTCGGGAGTCGACGGAAATAACCTCGCCATCTCGCTCTTTAGCCACCGCTACCGCACGAGCGGATTTTCCTGAGGCGGTGGGTCCGACGATGCAGACGATCTTGATCATGCGCTGGATGCTAGCACAAAACAGAAGAAGCCGCGCACGAATGCGCGGCTTCTGTCGCTTTAGAGCGACGCCCAGGCGAACCGGAGCGCCTGCCGATATTTCTTGGTATCGGCAAGGATCGCTGACTCGTTTGGTTGGAGGTCTGGCGACAGTTTGCTGACCTCGCTTGCAAGCACCGTCCGAATCCCGGTCCGCTCTGCATCGGTAAAGCCGAGCAGGTCGTCGAGGATGCGGTTGAAGAATGCTTGCGAAGCAATGGGGAGCGTGATCACTGCGCTGCCGTCGTCGCACTGCATGACCAGGTGGCCATGCGGTCCGGCCGCTTTGCAGTCGAACGCCCAGCTCGAGTCGATTTCGAATTTGCGGGTACACGACGGGCAGAAGCCGGCGTGCAGTCCGAAATCATCATCAGCCATGAGTTGACGTTGAGTGAGTGAGAGGCCAGCTGCGGGATCTTTCGTATCGACGTAGTACATCCGCGCGCCGTTGAACACGAAGTTCGGATAGTCGATGACGAAGGCAGGTGCTTGCAGTCCCATGATTTCCTCCTTGGGTATCAGGAAGATCTTCTTCCACATTCACTCTTCCATGATTTATGGGATTTGGCAACAAAAAACCCTCGGGAGCCGGATGCTCCCGAGGGGAAGTTCTTACGGGTACGCTCTGGTGAGCGCATCCCAGTTTTCTTTTGCGTTTTCAACCGGAGGGACGAGTTCCTTTCCTTCTCTTGTGAAGGGGTTCTCTCCTTCTTTCCAGGTCTTGAAGTCGCCGTCGACGTACGAGACGATCTCGAGTCCTTCGAAATCAGCAAGCTCAGATTTTCCAGTCCGATTGCAGAGCACCAGGAGGAATGGATCATACCTGATGAAGCTGCCGAGCGTTTGCTGTGTCGCGTCCCAGACCTTCCGCACGCTCCCGGCGGTGGTGATGGTGTCTTCAACGAAGACGATCCGTTCACCAGGAAGCGGCGGGTTTCGCTTGAAGTGGAACTTGCCAGTTTCTACCAGCTTGCCATCCTCCACTTCGGTCACTTTCTCGGCAAACGACATGCGCACTTCGCCGCCAAGATTCTTGATGCTGTCGATTGAACGAGCGACTTCGTGCGCAAGCGTGATGGCGCCCATTGCCGGTCCGATGACTCGCGTCGGGATCGGCAGCGCATCGTTCCGGCGCAGCGTGTATTCGAGCACCAGTTCCTGGACGAGATACGAGAGGAGTGCTGGTCGTTCAGATAGCACGGCACCGTTGAAGTAGCCGTTTGAGAGAAGTCCGGACCGGAGTCGTACATAGGGACGGTTCTCGTTGCCGTCGTGGCGCCAGAAGACGCCGTAGCTTTCAAGTTTCTTAGCGCGCTCTTCAGCAGAGCGCAGCCAATGGTTTGTTGGGGGCATGAGGAACTCTCCTTGTTGTGAGTCCAAAAGCGACTGTAGCGTCTTGCTACAGGGTGGTCAAACAGGTGCCGGGAGAGAGACTCGAACTCTCACGCCCTTGCGGGCAACAGGTTTTGAATCTGTGGCGTCTACCAATTCCGCCATCCCGGCAATGAATTTATCCTACGTGTTTTTTGAGAGATCGCAACGAAGCGTGCTAAAATCCTGGCAATGCAGGAGCCAACGAAATACGACTCAGTTTTTTGGATTGAGGTCGACAAGATCGTCCCCAATCCGTACCAGCCACGCCGCGAATTTGATGAGGCAGCCTTGAAGGCGCTTGGCGAGTCTATCCGTCAATACGGCATTCTTCAGCCGCTCGTCGTTTCTCGAGTCGACGTTGAGCGCTCAGATGGCGGGCTTGGAAGCCAGTACGAACTTATTGCTGGCGAACGACGCCTTCGCGCCTCGAAGCTAATTGGCCTCAAGGCGGTGCCTGCGGTCATCAAGGGTGTTGAGAATGATCGCATGAAACTTGAGCTTGCAATTATCGAGAACCTCCAGCGCGAAGACCTGAATGCTATTGACCGCGCAAAAGCCTTTAAACAGCTCGTGGAGGAGTTTGGACTCTCACACGCGGAAGTGGGTGCTCGCGTCGGGCGAAGCAGGGAATCAGTCTCTAACTCCATTCGCCTCCTTGCGCTCCCTGAGCATATTCAGCAATCCATGGTCGCTAAGGAAATCTCCGAAGGTCATGCTCGAGCACTGCTCATGCTTTCTGATCGTCCGCAGGAACAGGAAACCCTCTTTAAGGAAATCGTTCTCAAGAAGACCTCGGTGCGCATGGTGGAGCAAATGGTTCGCCGTATCGCGACCGATAAGATCCGCAAGCACGACAAAACGCCCGAGATTATGGAGATTGAGAAGTCCCTTACCGAGACACTCGGCACACGCGTCATTATCGAGAATCGACCGAATGGCGGCCGGCTTCTGATTGAGTTCTTCTCGCCAGAAGATCTATCCCATATTGTTTCTGCACTTGCTGCTGAGGCAGGAGAAACAAAGCAGGTTGAGGACGAGGCGCCGGTCGCTGACGCGCCGAAGACCGACGAAGATATCTACTCAGTCAAGAACTTTAGCGTTTAGCTTTTGCTTTGACCGCGCGCTTACGCACCAAGCGACTATCCGGTTTTGGCGGAGTGGTTGGACGGCGCTCAGATACTTCAAGCACTGCGCGAATGTGTTTTCGTGCGACTGAGGTGCGTGCCATTTCAAGCCATTTCTGGGTCGGATGCGCAGAATCCTTGCGGAGAATCTCAACAATGTCACCGTTTCGAAGCGCGGTATCAAAAGCCACCATCTTGTTGTTTACGCGGGCGCCTGACATATGGTTTCCAAGATCGCTGTGGATCGCATAGGCAAAGTCGATCGGGGTTGAGTTGATCGGCAGGTCGATAACGTCTCCTTTGGGAGTAAAGAGGAATACACGGTGCGAGAAGAAATCTTCTTTGAGACTATCGACAAATTCCGAGGACTTCGGGAGCGTATCGTGCACTTCTGCAAGCTCGGTGAGCCAGCGAGGGGATTCTCCTGCAACGCTCTTCCGGCGCGCACTATCCGGCTCCTGTTTTTTGGAAGAGAAGTTGAGCAGGGTAGGCACAAGATCGCGAATCCACGAGAATGAAAGCATTTCGAATGCGTTTTTTTGGGCATCTTTCCCAAGCTTTTCGATCCGTTTTCCAAGCTGCTTGTAGGACATGTGGGAGGCAATACCAAACTGTGCCGCTCGATGCATGGCATCGGTACGTACCTGCATCTCAACAATGCCGGCATCTCCGGTGAGGACGGTGGTATGGAGCGACTGATAGCCGTTTGGTTTCGGAAAAGCGATATAGTCCTTGAACTCACCCGGCATTGGGCGGAAGCGGGAGTGAATAACGCCAAGCGTGGTATAGCAGTCGTCGACAGTCTGCACGATGACGCGGAGGGCAGCGATATCGTGAATTTTAGTAATGTCATCATCCTTACGCACCAGCTTTTGGTGGAGGCTCCAAAGCCCTTTCATCCGGATTTCGGTGCGGAAATCGCGAAGTCCCTTTTTGGCCAGTTCGCGACGAAGGTCTTTCTGCACTTTCATAAGCCCAACTTCCGTTTCCTTGCTCTTCAGTTTCCGTACTTCGACAGCGTGTGCATACGCATCCGGGTCAATGACGGGGAAGGCAAGATCTTCGAGATCCTTTTTCATACGTCCCATTCCGAGACGATCTGCAAGCGGTGCGTAGATCTCCAGCGTTTCAAGCGCAATGCGCTTCTGCTTCTCCTTTGGCACGTGCTCGATCGTGGTCATGTTATGGAAACGATCGGCAAGTTTGATGATCAGTACGCGCACGTCCTCAGACGTTGCTACCAATAGGCGGCGCAGGGATTCAGCATGGCGTTCAGCGCCCCGGTATTTATGTTTTCCAAGCTTGGTAACACCCTCGACGAGAAAGAGAACGTCGGCACCGAATTCTTTCTTGATCTCTTCAGCGGTCGCTTTGCCATCTTCTATGGCGTCATGAAGCAGGCCGGCGGCAACGGTTGCGGCGTCCATGCCAAGCGTAGCGAGGATCTTTGCCGCTGCAGCTGGATGGACGAAATAGGGTTCGCCCGAGTAGCGGACATCAGTCTTGTGAGCTGTCTCAGCGAACGTATACGCTTTGGTAACAAGCGCGATATCCGCGGGTGACGGATTGCGCATCTGTGCAAGGATGTCCTTGACGGACGTCATAGCAGGAAGCATACTTTAATCTTCGCTCTTTTCAAAACCGGTTCAACAAGGGAGCCGAATTATGGCTGACGACTATCTGCCACCGTTTATTTGCATGCAGTGCAATACGGGGCACCATGATCCGCGCAAAATCACCGTCTGCAGTCATTGCGGCGGAGAAAATACCATCAAAGTTCGTACTGCTGCAACGGCATTACGTGCGGTTGCCAGTGCAGTGCACGACGTGCATCGCACTGTCGACAGCGACGACTTTGAAGGGTTCAAAAGCGCACGGATTCGTCTTGATGAAGCGAGCCAAAGACTCAAACCGCCTAGCAGACGCTAGGCGGTTCTGTCTTACATGAGGTAGCCAGCTGCCTCGTCTGCGGTCAGCTCGTCGACATTCACGGTGTCGGGTAGGTAGATACGGCGAAGGCCTTTCTTGAGGAAATATCCCTGCTTTGATTTATAGAGCGTCAGCGCTTTACCCGTTTTCGGGTGCTTGCCGAGTTCTTTCGCGATGGTTGCGCCCTTGGGAGCTGCCTTAGGAGTATTGAGAAGCGTCATAGCCTCGTCAAAAGTGATGGTATAGGGATCTCCCTTCTTGATTGATCGGAATTCGCCATTGTGTGCGACATACGGACCGAAGCGACCAGTGTTCGCAAGAACTGGTTCCCCGGTCTCTGGATGCTTGCCAAGCTCACGCGGAAGGGAAAGATACTTGACCGCATCCTCAAGCGTTACGGCGTCTAGCTTCATGTCAGCTGGAATAGAGGCGCGTCGTGCGTTTACCACCTTTTTCTTTGCTTTTTTCTTTGTCTTCTTCTTTGGTTCTTCTGCGGCCTCTGCCTCGGGCTGTTCTGGAAGCGGCATTTCTACATACGGTCCGTAGCGTCCAGTGCGGATAAAGATAGGAAGACCAGTTTCTGGGTGGTTACCAAGCGGCTCGTCCCCTTTTACTTCTGCGCCATCTTCCTGGCGTGCGCCGGTACAGTCAGGGAAGCGCGTGCAGCTCATAAAGACACCGCCACGGCCAAGTTTGTATTCCATCTCGCTCCCGCAGACGGGGCAGGGAAACTCCTTCGGCACTTTCCCAAGAGAGGTTGCTTTCGGAAGATCTTCTTTGCCTTTAACCGCAGCCTGAAACGGCGTGTAGAAGTCGCGCATGGTTTTTTCGTACTCACGCTCGCCGCGGGCAATGTCATCAAGCTCATCCTCCATTTCTGCGGTAAATGAGTCACTAATATAGGAAGGGAAATGCTCTTCGAGCCAGCCAGATACGACCATGCCGGTTGCGGTTGGCATAAGTGTGCGGCCTTGCTTCTCCACATAGCCGCGGTCCTGAATGGTCTTCATAATAGAGGCGTAGGTTGATGGTCGACCGATACCCCGCTTCTCAAGCTCCTTAATAAGGCCGGCTTCGGTATAGCGGTTTGGCGGCTCGGTTTGCTTCTCAAGCGAGTCAAGCGATAGTAGTTCCACTGGCTCCCCATCCTTTACCTTCGGCAGTTCTGTATCCTCCCCGCGGGCGCGCGTATCGCAGGCAAGCCAGCCAGGGAAGATAACGCGAGAACCCGTCGCAGCGAATGCGGGAATATCCGTGTCTGTCGCAGTCTCGATTCTGGTGCGGAGCAACTTGGCACTCTTCATTTGGGAGGCAAGTGCGCGAGTGCGAATGAGATCATATAGCGCGATTTCGTCCGCGGTGTTGCCAGCCTTCGCCTTTGCAGGGTTGGTTGGGCGGACGGCCTCGTGTGCTTCCTGCGCGTTTTTGCTCTTGGTTTTATAGGTACGGATTTGCGCGTAGTCGCTGCCGTATTCCTTTTCAACGGTAGCAAGAAGCTTGCCGACCGCTTCCTTGGCAAGGTTTACGGAGTCGGTACGCATGTAGGTAATATGTCCGGCTTCGTAGAGCTTCTGTGCGGCACGCATCGTGCGAGACGGCGCAAAGCCAAGGCGCGTTGACGCTGCCTGCTGCATGGTTGAGGTGGTGAACGGCGGACGTGGCGCTCGCTCCTCGTCTTTCTCGGTTACTGACGCGATTCTCCATGCTGCCTTGTTGCCCGCATCAAGGATGCGTTTTGCCTCGGTTGCGTCTTTGGGCTGTTCAACGCAAGTAGTGGTAAACTCTCCGTTCTTTGCTTTCAATTTTGCTTCCAGTACGAAATATGTTTCAGGAACAAACGCTTTGATCTCGCGTTCGCGCTCGGCAAGAATGCGGAGGGCAGGAGACTGCACGCGTCCTGCGGAGAGGCCATAGCGAACCTTCTTCCAGATAAGGCCGGAGAGGTCGTAGCCGACCAGGCGGTCAAGCACGCGTCGAGCTTCCTGGGCAGCTCTCAGATGCTCGTCAATAGCACGCGGATGTGTAAGTGCTTCTTCAACTGCGTCCTTGGTGATCTCATGAAATACAACGCGCTTGGGGTTCTCCAGATCGGCCGCTTCCTTAATATGCCAGGCGATAGCCTCTCCTTCGCGGTCGGGGTCGGTTGCAAGAAAGACCTCGGATGCGCGGTCGGCAGCCTTCTTGATCTTCGCGATCACCTCCTTCTTTTCGCTGGAAACGACATAGCGCGGCACAAAGCCGCCCTCGATGTCGACGGCGTCCTTATTGGATTTCGGAAGATCGCGAATATGCCCGACTGAGGCCAGGACTTCATACTCGCTCCCGAGATAATGTTGAATCGTTCGCGCTTTGGCGGGAGACTCAACGATGAGTAGCTTCTTGCTCACGAAGTAACTGATAGCGCGCTCCTCTATATATTGTCAAATTATAGTGAGCGGAAGATGAATGATATTTCTTCCTTTTTTGGATAGAAAAAGCGGCGTGGGTTGGTTACCACGCCGCCTCATCGAGCGATCGTTATTCGCACGAACGACGATTGATGACATCGTCCGCGCGCTGCCGCAGATCGTCCGGCAGGGCCCGCCAGCTTTCCGGATGCGCCTCGCGCGTGCGCGCGAGATTCTGCCGGATTTGTGCGCGGTGGCGCAGAGAAAGCGCCCGACGTGGTCCCGGCGGTGAGCAGTATTGGTCGAGGGTGAGCTCGACCGTTGCCCGATTGACCGGAGCCGACGTGTCCGCACAGGCGAGGGTAGGAAGGGACAAAGCTGCTGCCAGGGCGGCAGCGGCCAATGCACGAATTTTCATGCTTCTCTCCTGCGACCCTATGTCGCCTTATAACTATACATATAAAGGCTAGATACGTCAAGTTTTGGCTTGTATCTTGACAATATGAATATATGCAGATATGGTTTGCGACGGTTCAAACAGAGGAGGAACCAACGTGAGTGTATCTTTCACGGCTAACGAGTTGCGGGCATGGTTGCGGTACCATCTCGGCTTGGCGCGGCTTGCTATCGAAGCTTATCCCAATAAGCACGATCCATTCCTCGCCCTCGATTCTCTGAGCCGAGAGCTCTACCGGACGCTTGAAGAAAACAGGCGTCTGCGGTATCTCCCGGATCACATCGATGACGCGATGAATGTCATGAATAATGGCTATCGTCCCGGCATCTACCGCAAAACTATCAATACCTGGCAGCGTCTCCGCGACCTCTTTGTTGAGACACCGGACCTGTTTGAGAAGTATGGAATCGCTTCGCAAGAAGAGATCCAAAAGCTTCGCAAGCAGATGCGTTTGCCTGATTGATAGAACAGGGCTTGCATTCCCGCTCTTTCGGGAGCGGGAATGCAAGATCCTCTTGAGGATCATCTGTATCCTCGTACATGAAGAGGATTATGTTCATTTATCGAGGCCCCGCACGCTGCGGGGCCTCATTTTTTAAGTTGGAGCGCCTCAAGAATATGTTCGGCATCTGCAACCAACCCAGCGCCAAGGCGTAGGAAGAGGTGTGCTCCGTAGCCGTGCTCATCACCGATGCGGTGCGGAACCATAAGTAGGTCTCGATTGTATTCATGGGTGAGTCGAGCGGTGACGAGTGTCCCAGAGCGTGGTCCAGCCTCGATAACGAGGACTGCGTGTGCAAGTCCAACCATAATGCGGTTGCGAGATGGGAATTCTTTGAGATACGGTCGGTGATCGGGCGGATTTTCAGATAGCAACAGACCGCCAGCTCCTAGAATTTCAAGAGCGAGTGACGCATTCGTGCGCGGGTAGAGTACCGCATCGCTAAGGCCCGAGCCTGGAACGGCAATGGTATGGAGTCCGGCCTTCAGTGCTGCCTGGTGCGCGCAAGCATCCGTGCCAAGCGCAAGTCCCGAGACGATAGAGATGGGGTGGCCAGCAAGGCCGGCGATAAGAGATTCGCACGCCGACTTCCCATACGGCGAGAGCGCGCGGGAACCAACAACTGCGAGTAATTTTGTTTCTTCTGTCGGCCATGCGCCGCGGATCCAGAGGCGTTCTGGTGGCTGCGGTATTTGTAATAACTGTGCGGGATACTCCGATTTCGGGAGTTCGCGTATCTCCATGCACGTAAGTATGCAATAGAAAAAGCGCGCGGAAGGAGTTATCCGCGCGCTTGTGATTAGTCGAGAAAGTATCCAACAACAACCGTGGCATCGTCTTTGCGCATACGAAGCCGGTGGAAATCCGCCTTCAATATGTCGCCGGCGTGCATTTGCTCCTCGATGCAGGCCAGCCAGGCCATGTTCATGTATTCCGGCTGACTCATCGAGAAGAAACCGTCTGAACCGAGAATGACGAATCCAAGCGCTTCAACTTCTGTTGAAAGAAGCGCAGGCGTTTGAATCGTCTGATCGCGAAAGACGTGATCGCCCAGTGTACGCGACAATGACAGCTCGTTACCGCCAGGGATATGCAGTCGCCCCAGCTTTACGTTGGCACCTGCGTCTTTGAGTCGCTGGTGTTCAGCGTCGTTGCCAGAGATATCATGCGGACGCAGCCATTGAAATCGCATCGTCTCTCCGCCGATTCGTCCGGCACATGCAAACGTGTCACCGAGTGTTGCAAGTGCCACACATCCGTTTTGCCGAAGGTAGGCAAGCGAGATGGATGCGCCATCGTGATAGCCCCACGTATCGCCGAGCAAGTCGTGGATGATTTCCTTAAGCGTGAGCTCTGGATCTCCCCACGACGCTGCTTCGAACTTTTGTGGCAGTACTTGCATGCAGCGGATAATCGTATCGTCAGACTCGCCGTGACCGTCGATAACTGCGATAGCAATGCCGTCTGTCACATTCTGCACAATATGTCGGTCTTGGTGCCGCCAATGCCCTGAAGGGCGTTCAGCAGCGGTAACCTTCCATTTCATAAGAACCTCCTGATTTCCGATTCGGACTATACCACGCACCCTGCTTCCGTGAAGGGAAGATATGGCGTACAATCGGCCCATCATGCTCGATATTCACTTTATCCGCGAGAACGCCGATCTTATTAAGGAAGGCGCGCGCAAAAAGGCAATCGACGTCGATATCGACCGACTCGTCGCACTTGATGAGGAGCGCCGTCGGATTGGGCAAGCCCTCGACGAACGACGTGCGGAGCAAAACCGCGCTTCAAAGACGATTGCGCTTGCGAAGGGCGACGAGAAAGAAAAGCTCCTGGAAGCCATGCGCCACCTGAAAAGCGGCATGCAGGAGCTTGAGACGCAGTATCAGACGGTCATGGAGGAATGGCAGCGCTTGATGCTTGCTGTTCCGAACATTCCGGATATTTCTGTTCCGGAAGGTGGGAGTGATGCGGAGAACGTTGAAGTAAAGGTGTGGGGCGATAAGCCGCAGTTCTCGTTTGCGCCGAAGGGGCATGTTGAGCTCATGAGCGCTCTTAGCATGGCTCACTTTGAACGGGGAACGAAGGTTGCGGGATTCCGCGGCTACTTCCTTGAAGGAGACGGTGCGCTTCTCTCGTTTGCTATCTGGCGTTATGCGCAGGATTTCTTTCTGAAGAAGGAGCTCACGCCGCTTATCGTTCCGTCTCTCGTTCGTCGCGAGGCATTTATGGGCACTGGCTATCTCCCGCAAAGCGAAGAAGATCTCTACAAGACGCAGGATAGCGAATATTTGGCAGGAACGGCCGAGGTGGCAACCATGGGCTACTACATGGACGAGGTGCTGGATATCAAAGATTTGCCGAAGAAGTTTCTTGCGTTCTCGCCGTGCTTCAGGCGCGAGGCAGGTGCGCACGGCAAGGATGTGCGCGGTCTCATTCGCGTCCATGAATTCTATAAGTGGGAGCAGGTCATCTTGTGCGAAGCGTCGCACGAGGAGTCGGTGCGCTGGCACGAGTGGCTCAACCGCAATACCGAGGAATTTATTGAGTCGCTCCAGATTCCGTATCATACGGTGGTCAACTGTGGTGGCGATCTCGGACTTGGTCAGGTGAAGAAATACGATATCGAGTTGTGGGTACCCAACGAAAATACCTATCGGGAAATCAGCTCCGCTTCTTACTTCCACGATTTCCAGACTCGTCGCCTCAATATCCGCTACCGCAACGCTGAAGGGGAAATGCGGTTTGCGCACTCGTTGAACTCGACCGCCATCCCAACGCCGCGCATCTTGGTATCAATCGTTGAGAACTATCAGCAGGAGGATGGATCGGTGAAGATTCCGGACGTTCTTGTTCCCTATGTCGGCAAAGAAGTCATTCGACCTCGAGGCTAAGCGCCCGACGAAGAAAAAGGTTGCCGTACGCCGCACAAAGCGCGCGGAGCCTGCGCCGCGTCGTAAAAAGTCGCTTCGCGAGCGGAGAGAAGAAGAGCGGACGCTACGGAATATTGGTCTTGGCGTTGCCGGGCTTCTTGTTGTTTGTGGACTGCTCTACCTGTTGTGGCGTCCGGAAATACGCATTACGCAGGTACATGCGGTGGGCGTAGAAGACGTTACGACCGTAGAGTCTCTAGCCAAGGAGGAGCTCCAAGGTGCGTACTATCACGTTATTCCGCGCGATTCGTTCTTCTTCTATCCAAAGCAGGCAATCGAGGCACAGATTCTTGCGGAATACCCGACTATTGCAGACGTGCGCCTTGCGCGCCAGGGCTTCAGCGCGCTCACCATTGAAGCGGTGGCGCGTGAACGCGCGTTCTTGTGGTGTGGTACGCCAGAAGAACGTTCATCGCTAACCTGTTTTGAAACCGACAAGGAGGGGCTCGTGTATGCGCCCTCATACGCGACATCTACAGAATTGCTTCGCGTCTATGCGGCGCTTGATGTAGCGTCCTCGACCGATCCGTATCCGATCCGCCACAAGATTATTGGCGCAGAGTCGATTCGAAACGTACTTCGATTTGCGGAAAACGTGCGCGCGCTTTCCGTGCCGGTACGCGCAATCTCGCTTCGAGGCGATGAAGCGGATCTGCATGTGGGCGAAGGTACACGCGTCACGTATGTAATTGGACATGAGCGTGAAGCGGCAGATAACGCTCGTGCCGCCTTCTCCAAGCTCAACTTGCTCGACGGCTCGATTGAATACGTGGATCTTCGGTTCCCAGGAAAAGTGTATATAAAGCGTTACGGGGAGGAATGATTTGGGACAAGAACAGCAAGCCGTTTTTTGCACTCGCGCCGATGGCGGACGTGACCGATCCTGCCTACCGTAAACTCATTGCGGCGTCTTCAAAAGGACTCCCAACATCTATTCCGTACATTACCTGGACCGAGTTCGTATCAGCTGACGGTTTGTATCACACGCGCGAGAAGAAGGGGATGCTAGACGCGGAGAATCCGCTCGTGCGGGATCTTCTCTATACCGAAGGGGAGCGTCCGGTTATTGCCCAATTCTTTACCTCTCGGCCGGAGATGATGGAGTACGCGGCAGCGCTTGCGGTTGAACTCGGGTTTGATGGTGTAGATATCAATATGGGCTGCCCGGACCGCTCCATTGAAAAGCAGGGAGCCGGTGCAGCGCATATCAAGGACCCGCAAACTGCGAAGCGTGTTATTGAAGCAGCGCTTCAAGGTACGGGTGGAAAGATTCCAGTCTCAGTCAAAACCCGGCTGGGGTTCAATACGATCGAATACGATACCTGGCTTCCGCATCTGCTTGAAACCGGCATCAGCGCCCTCACACTCCATATGCGCACTCGCAAGGAGATGAGCAAGGTAGCCGCGCACTGGGAGCTTGGCGCTGAAATCGTTTCTTTCTGCAAGAAACACCGCCCGGATCTCCCGATTCTCGGAAACGGCGACTTGGTGAGTGTGCAAGATGCCGAGAGTCGGGTGCTCTCCCAGGGTTTTGATGGTGCGATGCTTGGGAGAGCGATATTCGGAAATCCGTGGCTCTTTTCCGGTCGAGATCTGGAGACTGTTACGCCAGCAGAGCGCATCGAAGCGCTGCTGACCCTGGCTCGTTCGTTTTCGACGCTTGCGCCTCAGAAGCACTTCTCGATTCTCAAGAAGCACTTCAAGGCGTTCATCTCGGGGTGGGATGGCGCGGCAGAGCTGCGTGCCCGGCTTATGGTTATCAACAGCCTCGAGGAGCTCGAAACGGTACTCGGGGAGTACGATAGCGCTAACCAGTAATGTAAGAAGGAGGTGCGGATGCCTTTGCGCAAGCTGGAAGTACTTACCCCTGAATCTGCTCACGCCTACGCTTTCGCTTGCGCCGCCCGTGCCCGGGCAGCCAAGACTCCGGAGGAGTTCGAGCGGCACTACCAAGAAGGCATTCGTGCCATGCGGGAGTTCCATCGGCTCCGGCGGGAGTTGGCAGAAGGAATAGGGGTCGCAAAGCGCGTCGGACTCTAACCCCGGCGCGCTTTCTTGTATACTGTCCCCACATGGCCCACCAATCTCTCTATCGTGCGTATCGTCCCCAGACCTTTGCGGAGGTGCTTGGTCAGGATCAGGTGCTTGGTCCGCTTTCCGAGCAGCTCCAAAGCGGCAAGGTTGCGCACGCCTATTTGTTTGCCGGGTCGCGAGGACTGGGGAAGACATCGGTCGCGCGGCTGTTTGCTAAAGAGCTTGGCACGAGCGAGAAGGATCTATATGAAATAGACGCTGCGTCCAATAACAGCGTTGAGGATATTCGCTCACTGACGGAAAACATCCATACGCTCCCGTTTGATTCCAAGTACAAGATCTACATTCTCGACGAAGCGCACATGCTCTCCAAGGGAGCATGGAATGCGTTTCTGAAGACGCTTGAGGAGCCGCCGGCATACGCTATTTTTATTCTCGCAACGACCGAACTTGAAAAAGTTCCGGAGACCGTACGCTCCCGCTGCCAGGTGTTTGAATTTCGCCGTCCGTCTCGCGAGGGGCTCGTAAAGCTCGTATCGACGGTTGCTGCCGCAGAGGGCTATACGCTTGAAGCGTCTGCCGCAGAGCTTGTGGCCATTCTTGCAGACGGATCCTACCGCGACGCTCTCTCCGTGCTTGAGAAAGTGTTTGCTGCAACGTCTGGCAAGAAGGTGACTCGCGAAGAAGCAGAGCGCGCAACGGGCGCGCCCAAGAGCGAGATTGTCTTCTCGCTCGTGTCTGCGCTTCACGAGGGGAATACCGGCGCAGCGCTTATGGCTATCTCCAAGGCGGAGAGGGAGGACGTTGATATGGCGCTCTATACCATGCTCGTGCTTGAGCAGGTACGCACCGTTTTACTCCTTCGGCATGCGCCGGAGCTTCGTGCATCCCTCAAACAGGAACTGGGAGAAGACCACGGAACGCTTGAAGAGATTGCTTTGGGAACAGATTCAAGACTCTCGCATAAAACACTCAAATCCCTTCTTGATGCAGCAGCGCAGATTCGTTACGCTCCGGTTCCTGCGCTTGCGCTTGAGCTTGCTGTGATGGAGCTCGCTGCATGAAGGCAACAGCAGGCATACAGCTGATCCTCTCATTTGTTGCAGTCGCAATCGCTGGCTATACGCTCTATACGGTCGGCGGTCAGTACTTTGCACCTCCGTGTGAAGAACCGCTTTCATACTACGTTGCCGCGGTAGATCCACGCTTTGGCGTGTCGCCGCTTGAGGTAGAGGATGCGCTCAATGACGCTGCGGCGCTCTGGAATGAGGCGGCGGGAAAGACGATTCTTGTGCCAGGAGACGAAGTATCGGTTTCCCTGGTGTATAGCGAGGTACAGGAGACAGTGGAGCTTGGCGAGGTGATAGACGCAGAGCAAGCTTCCTATGACGCGAAGCGGGCGGAAGTGGAGGCGCTTCGAGATCGATTTCAAGATGCGCGAGAAACCTATGAGGCAAACCTTGCTGCCTTTGAGCGCGATGTGGATGCGTATGAGCGGCAGGTGGCCTCCTGGAACGCGCAGGGCGGCGCTCCGCCGGGCGTGTACGCCTCGCTGCAGGAAGAAGAGCGCGAACTAAGTAGGCGACAAGAGGAGCTAAACAGCGAAGTGGCAGATCTCAATGCGCTTGGCGGGACGATTAATGAGGCGGTACGGGATCTCAATGTACTTGCTCGCAAGCTCAACGCGCGCGTCGATCGATATAACGAACATGCTGGCGAAGATTTCGAGCAGGGAAATTATGTAGAAGACGCGGAGGGGAAGCGGATTTCAGTCTATGAGTTTGAGAATGGTACCGAATTCCGACGGGTGCTTGCGCACGAGCTTGGGCATGCGCTGGGGATGGAGCATATTGAGAACCCGGAATCCATCATGTATTCGTATAACATCGGCACTTCGCTTGCCCTTACGCCAGAAGATATCGGAGAGCTTAAAGACGTCTGCCGGCTTGAATAGGAACTGAAGCTCGTGCAGGATGTAGGTATTGGGGGATCGTCTAATGGTAGGACAGGGGCCTTTGAAGCCCTTAATCTAGGTTCGAATCCTAGTCCCCCAGCCAACTCGTGCTAGGTTATCGCGCACGAGACGCGTAGATAGCCGTTAGGGTCTGTATGAAATATCGGCAAAACTTCAATGCCTTTGATATACTTCTCTAAATATGAACAGTAAACTAATAATAGGTGGAGCCATTGTTATTATTGCAGGGCTACTAATCTTAGGAAGATTTACTTCAAAAGAAGCGGCGGGCAACTGGGGAAATACTGATATTCAATGTCTAGCTCAAGGTCACCAAAACCTTGCCCAACATATTCACCCAAATCTGTTCATTACCGTTGACGGTCAACCAGAACCTCTTCCTTTAAATCTAGGTATTAATGAATCATGTATGGCGGAAGTTCATACTCATGAAGAAGAGAATAGAATTCATATAGAGTCAGTAACTCCTAAAACGTTTACACTCAATGATTTTTTTAGTGTTTGGGGTAAAGGAATTGAAAGGGAAGGATATACCCTTAATGTTCTATCAGATGGTGATACGGTAGAGGATCCAGCTAATCTTGAACTACGGGATGGTCAGCGTATTGAACTTAATTATTTGAAGAAATAATAGCTAATAACTAGTTCCAACTTCGTTCCAAACGTACTCTCATTAGTGATTAGAAACAAGCAGTTTGATATGCTAGCCAAATGGCTATAGCAAAGACCAATGTACTCCTAGAGGGTCCAATAATGCGGTCGCTCGTAACGCTCGCTGTTCCTATAGTGCTCGCCAACATACTTCAGGCAGCCTATTCGCTCACAGATGCCTTCTGGGTGGGTCGCTTAGGCGGCGCTGCTGTCGCAGCTGTTTCCGTATCTTTTCCAGTGATGTTCCTCTCAATCGCGGTCGGAGCAGGTCTTGCTATCGCGGGTTCTACGCTCATAGCTCAATACTTCGGAGCCAAGAATCAGGACATGGTGAATCATGTCGCTTCTCAGACGCTTTTAATGATTGTGATCGCTTCGCTGGTCCTCGGTGCAATTGGATATGCAATTGCACCGGTCCTGCTCGGTCTTATGGGAGTGTCTCCTGATGTCTATTCAGCGGCGCTTGGATTCATGCGCATCTCTTTCATCGGACTCGTATTTAACTTCACCTTCTTCATGTTCCAGTCGCTCATGAGAGGAGTGGGTGAGGCGAAGCTCCCTGTGTATATCGTCTTCGGTACCGTCCTTCTGAACTTCGTTCTCGACCCTCTCTTTATCTTCGGCTGGGGACCTATTCCAGCCTTGGGTGTCACGGGCGCAGCGCTCGCGACGATCGGCACCCAGAGCGTCGCCACCATCATCGGACTCGCTGTGCTCTTTAGCGGACGCTATGGCATCAGCCTATCCTGGAAGGGTTTCATCCCTGACTTCTCGTATATCAAGCGAGCATTCTTCTTAGGCTTTCCAGCCTCAATCGAGCAGTCAGCCCGTGCGCTTGGTCTAACCGTCATGACGTTCCTTATCGCGAGCTTCGGTACGCTCACGGTCGCAGCGTATGGCGTCGGCAGTAACGTACTCCAGGTGGCCATGATTCCTGCCATGGGTCTTTCTATGGCTATCTCTACGCTCGTAGGCCAGAACATTGGGGCGGGAAATGTAGAGCGCGCGGCACGTATCGGTAAGCTCGGAGCAGGGCTTTCGTTCCTGATCCTCACCGTTCTTGGAGGTATTGTTTTTCTTATTGCACCGTATCTCACCGCCTTCTTCGTCCCGAATGATCCTGCAGTGATTGCTGAAGGAGCGGTCTTCCTGCGTACTATGGCTCTCGCCTGGGGCTTTATGGGGGTGCAGTTCGCACTCACTGGCGTTCTGCGCGCTTCGGGAAATATGATCGTCACGATGGTGCTCACGCTCGTGTCCACGTGGGTCATTCAGTTTCCGCTGGCATATATTCTCTCCAAGCACACGGACCTCGGCGCGCATGGTATCTGGTGGGCATTCCCAGTGACTAACATTCTTATTGCTCTCATTACCCTCGGCGTATACGCGAAGGGAGATTGGAAGAAGACGCACCTGACGGATCCCGAAGACATCCTCACTGAACGCGTATCAGAAGAGATTATGGAAGAGGAAGAGGCCCTTACCAGCCGCTGTCCTTAGCGGTGGCTATAAATACTCCTTCTCATAGCGGCGCATCGCGTTCTCGATGAGTTTTAAACCCTTGCCTCGCTCAGTCGACATATAGACGCCCTGGTCGTCCTTGATGATCATTCCTTCCTCTATCAACTTCTTGAGCTTGAGGGTGAGCGTGCGCGTAGAAATGCCCTCCAAGGATCGTTCGAGTTCGCAGAAGCGCTTCGGTCCATGGTTGAGGCGGTACACGATTAGTATGGTCCAGCTGTCTGATAGCAGTTGGGCCACTTTTGTAACTGGGCAGGTGATTTCACCGTCTCTTTTCATGATTCTGGTACTATAGCAGGTACTCGGTACTTTACAAAGTAAAGTAGCCTCAGGTATACTTATATTAATTAACTTTAAAAGCGAAACAATATGAAAGCAGCACAAATTAAAGGGTATGGGGGTTCGGATGTAATCGAAATAATTAACGACGCGCCAAAGCCAATAGCACAGCCAGGACAGGTTTTAGTAGAAGTACATGCAGCGAGTCTGAATCGCATTGATGTGATCACTCGCGCTGGTTTCATGCATCAAATGATGCCTCTCACTTTCCCTGCAACTTTGGGGGGAGACTTCGCGGGCATCGTAAGTGAGGTTGGAGAAGGTGTTACGGATGTGCAGGTGGGCGACGAGGTATATGGTCAGGCAGGAGGCCTTATGGGCGGCTCTGGCTCACTCGCCGAGTTCACCGCAACACAGGCAAGCAAGGTTGCTAAGAAGCCCGCAAGCATCGATATGACGCAGGCGGCGTCGCTCCCACTTGTTGGAGCAAGCGCTATCCAGGGAATTGAGGAGCATATCAACGTACAGCATGGTCAGAAGGTCCTGATTCACGGCGGAATGGGCGGTATCGGGTCTCTAGCAATTCAAATCGCCAAGATGCACGACGCCTATGTTGCTACGACCGTTTCAACTGAAGAAATGGAAGTAGCGAAAGAGCTGGGTGCAGACGAAGTAATTGACTACAAAACCCAGGACTTCACATCGATCGTTAAAGACTACGATGCGGTATTCGTAACCGCTCAGCCCACGCTCAACGATTCTTTGAAGGTGCTGAAGAAGGGAGGAATTCTGGTATCTATGGTGGGTCCTGTCGAAGAATCCATGGTCAAGGAATACGATGTCACCATCATACCTCAGATGACTCAGGTAAGTGCCGCCCAGCTCGCTCGCCTCACTGAACTCGTCGATACTGGTAGTGTTAAGCCCGTGGTCGATAAGGCTTTTACACTCGGCGAGGTTAAGGGGGCATTCGATTACTTCGAGCAGCAGCACCCGAAAGGCAAGGTCGTGGTAACCGTAAAGTAACTCACCAAGCATGAAGATACACGAGCTAGGCCACGTGGTGCTGTATGTAACTGATATTGAGAAGTCAGCTAACTTCTATCGGGACACTCTCGGCTTTAACGAGATAAGCCGCATGCGGGGAGCGGCGATTTTCTCCTCTGGTCGCACACACCACGAGTTGCTTCTTATCGAAGTAGGAGGGAAGGTTCCCGAGAAAACGGCACCCAAGCCTGGCCTCTACCACATCGGTTTCAAGATAGGGGACGGTCCTGAGGCTGCTCAGAAAGCCTACAAAGAGCTCGTAGATGCTGGAGTCACTATTGTTGGCACTGGTGATCATGGGGTGACGCACTCAATCTACATCCTTGACCCAGACGGCAATGAGCTTGAACTCTATGCCGACGTATCAGAGGAATGGAAACACGATCCCCTAGCCGTACTTGCTCCCGTGAAGAGGTTGGCGCTCTAGATCCAGAAGGACTCGCAATTAACTAACTAAACAAAAACACTACTATGAACAATTCGCTACCTTTTGCAGTTGAAGGAATTACCTGGCACGCCCTAACGCTTCAGCCGGAAGCCTTTGCTCAAATCAAACAAATGATGACAGAACAGTTCCAGATCAAGCCGCAAATGGAGATGGAAGGTGTTCTGGTCTTCGGCATGAATAACGGCACGATTCTTGAATTGTATGATCCGAGCGCAGTTCCGGCATACGGCTACAACGACTCAGTCGCCTTTGGATTCCGTGTCAGCGACATAGAGGCCGCTTCCGAGGCGCTTGAAAAGTCCGGATTTGAACTTCTTGGAGAAATTACCCGCGTGCCCGAACACAAGTATGCTTATCGGCATTTTAAGGGTAAGGACGGCAAGGTCTACGGATTGAACCAGCAAGACTAGCAAATCTAACTAGACTGATATGAACACTTCCTCCCGCACTCTTCCGCTATGGCTCATCGCCCTGATCGCGACTGTTATCGGACTCGTGGTTAATGAGATTGTCGCTGCCATCGCTCGGCCCTTCTCTCCTGAACTTATGCAGCTCACTCCAGGCCCTGTAGCTCTTTGGACCATGCTTGGAGTTGTTGGAGCTACGCTTGTCTACGCATTCATGCGACGCAAGCCAGCTGACCTTAGCCGCAGGTTCGTTCGTGTAGCTACGATCGTCCTATTGCTCTCCTTGATACCAGACGTGCTCATCTACTTCGTTGAGATCCCAGGATTCACAGGCGGGACCATTGCCGGTGTCATTGCTCTCATGGCGCTCCATGTCACTACCGCCGCTATCGCTGTACCGCTCCTGCTCAAGTTCGCTGCTCGCAGCCGCCAGCCATAATGAATAAGGAGCAAGCATATGATGTGGTCGTCGTGGGAGGCGGAGCGAGCGGCACGGCGCTGCTCTATACGCTCGCGAGGTATACGAACATAGAACGTATTGCGGTCTTAGAGAAGGCGGACACGTTCGGTACTCTGAATTCGCACGCGACGAATAACAGTCAGACACTGCATGTGGGCGACATAGAGACTAACTATACCGTCGACAAAGTGCGCGACGTGTATCCATCCGCGATGATGGTCAAGCGTTACGCCGATAGTCTATCCGAAGAGGAGCGTGCCAAGCTCATTCGTCCAGTCCATAAGATGGTCCTTGGTGTCGGCGAGAGCGAGGTGCAGGCGCTTGATGAACGCTATATGGCCCTCAAAGATATCTTCCCGACCCTAGAGCGCCTTGATGGTGAGGGAATAGCGAAAATCGAACCTGAAGTTATGCGCGGACGGCGTGCGAACGAACCCGTAGCAGCACTTTTCAATTCAGAAGGGTACGCAGTTAACTTTGGCCTGCTTGCACAAAGCTTCGTCAATGAAGCAATCAAGATTGCTGGCGAAAGAATAACTACCTACCTCAGTACGCGGCTCTTGAAAATAGAGCCGCTCGAGAAGGGGTATCGGCTCGTAACGAGCACGGGCGCCATACGAGCGAATATAGTCATTGTCGATACCGACGCATACAGCCTCGGCTTTGCGAAAAGCTTGGGGCTTGGGAAGGAGTTCTCACTCATTCCTATCGCCGGCACGTTCTTCTTCTCTCCGCAGAAACTGAACGGAAAGGTGTATCGTGTCCAAGAGGCGCGCATGCCGTTCGCGGCTGTGCATGGCGACCCGGACTTGACCCGCGATGGCCTGACACGCTGGGGCCCCACCGCTCGGTTCTATCCTGTGCTTGAAGCGAACAACGCGAAGACCGTTCTCGACTTCTTCCGGGTATCGGGATTGCATAGAGTAGAGACATGGATCTCGTTCTTCCTTATCCTGCTTGAACCGATACGGTTCTGGTACCTCCTCAAGAACTTCTTCTACGACATGCCAGTCGTAGGGAAGTATCTGCTCCTGCCTCAGCTGCGGAAGATCGTACCCACGCTCACGGCTAAGGAACTCCAATTTGCGAAAGGGTATGGAGGTATGCGCCTGCAACGTGTCGATACCAACAGTCGGCAGCTCCTGCTGGGCGAAGGGAAGATCGTGGGAGAACGAATTATATTCAATATGACACCGTCGCCCGGCGCGTCCGTTGCGCTCTACAACGCCATGCGTGATGCGGCGCAGATAATGGCGTTCGAGCCAAGGTATGAATTCGATAAGCAGCGGATGCTTGCTGAACTCTGTATAAATCGTACGCCTCCGACAGGCAAAGACCCGTCCCTCGAAGATTCGTACGCTTCCTAGTACGGTTCCCACGAACGGATGTTAACCTAATAGTAATATTGAACTTATATGAAATACATACTCGCACTTATAGTCCTCACGATGATTGGCGTCGGCGTATATGCGCTTTCCCAAGAACGCATGGCTCCTGCATCTCAAGATTCAGTAGAGTCAGCAAACAGCCTTCCTGAAGGAGCTTCAGTTGTTACTGATGGCGTTTACAGCGTTATTCCTGGAGAGAGCCGCGTAGAGTGGGCAGGCAAGAAGCCCCTCCTCGACGGCTACATAAATACCGGATCGATTGCGGTATCAACGGGAGTGATTACGGTTGCGCAAAAGGTGGCTACAGCTGAGTTCACCATGGATATGGACACCCTTTCCGTTTCGGCGACTCCAACCAAGCCAGGTCAGGAGAACGCGCTCGAGGGGCACCTCAAAGGGGAGCGCTGGTTTAATGTCGCTGCACACCCTACAGCAACCTTCGCTATCACGAAGGTTGCGGAGCGTGCAGATAGCGGAGAAACGTTTGTGTATGACATTACCGGCGACCTCACGCTCAAAGGGCAGACACACCAGGTGACGTTCCCTGCAACCATTTATCAGACCTCCGACGGTCGCGTACGTGCCGCCGGATCATTCGAGATCGATCGTACTCAATGGGGTATTACCTCTGGCTCAGCGTCCTTCTTCGATAATCTTGCCGACAACGCAATCGATGACATAGTTGCGCTGTCGTTCTCGCTCGTAGCGGCTACGCAGTAGTTCTAGTGATATCGTAGGCACAATAAAAGAGTACGACACGAAGCAAATTCCATGGAGTCGAATTAGAACATTAGCCAATAAAGCACAGAAATCATCTTGGAAACTGTACGATCAAATTAGGAAAGAGAAAGAAAAGCCAGAGAGTAAAGAACCTCTTAATCCAGAAGAACCTCACACATATCCAAGGTCAAACTCGGACACGTTCAATTCTGATTTACACGACATATCAGAAGTACAAAAAGAGCTTAGATTTTTTATTGACTTCAGCAACGGTACATCAGCAAAAATTTCAAATCGACCGCTTTTAATGGTTAAGGGATTGGCTGGTTCTGGCAAGACCCATTTACTTTGTTCTGTGGAGACAAGCTCGTCTTAGTATATTCGGATTCAAAAGGATATTGGACTCCGCCAGGTGGTGGGGTGGAAGAGGGCGAGGATGTTCGGACTGCTGTCCGGCGCGAAGTACAGGAGGAGACGAATATGAAGGTGCTCAAACAGCGCTTCATTGGTTGCCAGGATATATCTGAGCCAAAAGGAGTTGTCTCGCAGGCTCGATCAGTTTGTATTGTTGAACCCTATGGCCCGTTCGTCAGCGATCCGGATGGTGAGGCAACCAAGATTGAATTGATTGATCCGAAGGACTATAAAAAATATTTTGACTGGGGAGAGATCGGGGACCACATCATGCAACGTGCTTTAGAATTGAAAGCACAAATGGATTCGGAAACGAATTACGTAAACTAAGTCCGCACGAGACGCGTCGTTTAGAAATAGAAATCACCAGCCATACGGACTAAGCAGGGCTTGACTGGCCACGGTTCTGGCCCAAGACGGCCAGCAATTAACCCCCCATGTTCTAATAGGGGCATGATCGAAAGAAGAGAAAAGGGCCCAACGCCGAAACCGTTTACTTTACGTCAGGCAACTGAAGAAGATTTGCCTTTCCTTTATCGCGTCTCTACTGAGGCGATGAGGCCTGTCTCGAAACTTTCTGGCTCATCATTTAAACCAGAGGAGGAAAGATTCAAAGACTACAAAACAAGATTCGTTCCAGAAGCGATACAAGTAATCCAGCATAATGGAGAAGATGTAGGCAGACTCCGTGTCGTGCGTTCACCCGAATCTATTTACGTGGGCGGTATTCAGTTACTCCCCGAGCATCAGGGTAAGGGAATTGGAACCGCGCTGTTTGCTGAGCTGATCGAAGAATCGAATCAGACATCTATCCCCATACTGCTCGAGGTACATGAGGTGAATGCCCGGGCGATCGCGTTCTATAAGAGTCTGGGGTTCGAAGAGGGCGAGAAGGTCGGGAATCAAACTGTCATGAGGTACCTGCCTAGTAAGTAGATTCCAACAAGGTCCCAGACAGCCAAAAGGGAAGCGCGGCTCATTTGCCGCGCTTTTTGCGCTCTCTCGGAAAACGCTCGTAGTACAAGTCCCACCACGCTTCGGTTGCGTCATCCAAACATTCGCGCAGGACCGTGTCCTTCTCGTTGTCGAACATCTGGGTTGTCTGACGAATCACTTCCTCGTGGTCGCCTTCCCGCACCGCCCTTACGAGAAGGGGGTGGTTTGGGAAAAGTGTTTCGAATTGGATAATGATATCGATAGGTACTCGTTTTATCTTCTTTCCCATTTGTTCCCTCCAGAGAACCAGTGCTTCGTTATGTTCAGGCAGAACTCTGTCAGGAAGTCTAGAGAAGACCCTTTGGATCAAATGGCATCACCATATGGAATCCACTTCCATCTGCCTTTGGCTTGTAGCACGCCACAAGGATACAGGCGACTTCTGGGTCGATGGTCCCATCCGGCTTCATCAGCGGGTACCGCTGGATAAAGGCGCGATCCATATCCGATATAGATTTCGCCTCGCCAGACCCGAGAAGTACGAGACGACTGTCTTCTGACATTTCATTCATGTCTTTGAAGCCACAACAGACCTGTGCTAGCTCGAATACAGCCTGGATCATTGTGGTCCTACCGTCTTCGTATGCATCGGTCAGGAAGGCCAGCTGAAGTGCAAGCGACTTACTGACCGTAACGCCGGTCCGCAAGCGTATTCTGGGTTTTCTAAACATCTCTTCCCTCCGTAGGCGAGATCCTGCTTCCAAGGGCACAGTATCACCAGAACAGAATGGTTCCAACATCGTCCCAGACAGTCAGCAACGAGATATACTGGCCATATGGATAACATTGTAGCCATAGCTTTCCTCGCCTTCATGGTAGCTATGATTTCTTATGTGCTTTTCGCGATGCATCGCCTTAAGAGGAAGAGGAAAGCAGTTGGATTAAAAACACCTTTCCTAACGTCAGACAACGCAGCTATTGCCGATCATATGAACTCACTACCACCGTTCGTTCGGCTAGTAATCTTAGTCCTTGTAGTTTTATTTGTTGGAGGGGTATTCCTATACGCTTTTTTCCGTCCCTAGCAAATATAAAACTCCAACATCATCCCTGATAGCCAGCTCGGTTTATACTTTTTATTATGTGGTACATAAAACTAATTCTCATAAGCCTGATCGAAATCATGCTCGCATATAGTCTTTGGAATTCGCTAAAGACTAGGATTGGCATGAATGATCAAGTAACTGCACCTATCCGCGAGAAATATCAACCCGTTTCTTATTGGCTGTGGATCTTTATTATGGCATCCGGAGTTTTCTTCCTAGTGCCGCTTATAGGTATAACGCTATTAGCGGAGTAACAAAGTTCCAACACCGTCCCAAACAACCAGCAAGAAATGGTAGGATGAGGCTTTGGAATAGTTCCTCAGGAGGTACAGATGAACGACCTTGCTTCTCTTGGTCTTCTGATGCGTAGTGGTACTTCAGGCGAGTCAAGTGAGCAGCGCCTTGAGTTGCGTATTGCGTCTACGGACGCATTCGTCGCATGGTTTCAGAGAGTCACGCGAATGAGTGCCGCCGAGGAGGTTGTCAGCACGAACACGCAGATTGTTCGTCGCAGCGAACTTAGCGATGAGCAGTTTTCTGCGGCACAAAGCTGGCTTCGCGAGCAACTACTCGCTACTTACTAATACCTAAAGACGGCTCTTGGAGAGCCGTCTCTCCCTTTTAGGGTTACTACAGTTCCGATAATGTTCCAGGCAGTCAACTAAGGTAAAATGATTACATGCAGAAAACAACCACGTTCTTAATGTTTGTTGGAGAACAGTGCGGCAAGGCGAAAGAAGCCATCGAATGGTATACGTCACTTTTTAAGAATTCTGAGATTAAAAATATCGAATATCTAAGTGCAGAGGAGACCGGTGGAAAAGAGAATTTTGTAAAAATTGCAACGTTTACTTTAGATGGACAGGAATATATAGCGAACAATAGTCCAGCGCCACATCAATTCACATTCACACCTGCTATATCAATTTTTGTCTCTTGTAACTCCGAAGAAGAATTAGAGAACTTGTTTATGGCACTATCGGCCAATGGAAAAGTGCTTATGCCAATCGACAACTACGGTTTTAGTAAAAAGTTCGCGTGGATCAATGACAAGTACGGGGTTTCATGGCAATTGAACTTCGCATAAGGGAGCAAAGAACCGTTATTTTTCAGATAAACAGCAAGACGAAAAGCCGCCCAGTAGGACTGGGCGGCTCGTAGGAGGTTCAGCTTCTTTCGAAGTAGACGTACGTCTGGTTCTGTCTGCGGAAGTGATAGCAGTCCGAGTACTCACCCGTGAATGCTATATCAGGGTCGTCGGTAGGTGTGCCATTCACTGGCGCATCGCGTACGCGCTCGATTGAGTAGTTGCCCTTGTAGAAACCGCATCGCCGGACGCGATATTCTCCTGGATACAATACGTTGCGTATCATATCCAAGAGGGACTTCTTTTGAGGAGTGAATGATTCCTCAATTTTCCCATCGACGAGATGGTTGGTGTGGAAGCTCAGTGTCATCGTCTTTACTCCGCTGCTCCAACGGAGACTCTATAGCGATTGATCCAGAAGTCAATGTGAGAACTGGCGCGAGGTATACTGGTTTATATGAATACAACACCCAAGAATACGATTTGCCTCTGGTTCGAAAAGGATGCGCTTGCTGCAGCAGAGTTTTACGCTGCTACGTTTCCTGATAGTAAAGTAGGCTCTATTTTCTACGCACCTTCTGATTTTCCAGATGGAAAGGCAGGAGACATTCTCACGGTTGAATTTACCGTTTGCGGTGTTCCGTGTGTTGGTCTCAATGGCGGTCCTACGTTCAAGCAGAGCGAAGCATTTTCCTTCCAGATCGCAACGGATGACCAAGAAGAAACAGACCGTTACTGGAATGCAATTGTTGAGAACGGCGGCCAGGAAAGCGCCTGTGGTTGGTGCAAGGATCGTTGGGGCGTGTCGTGGCAGATTACTCCGCGAGTACTGCTTGAGGCTCTTGCAGTTGGAGGTGAAGAAGCAAAACGCGCATTCAATGCGATGATGACTATGCAAAAGATTGACGTTGCCGCTATTGAAGCTGCGCGACGTGGAGAATAAAAACGAACACGTTTCCAGTGGACAGTGAATAGAAGAGGAGCCAGCAATACGCTGGCTCCTTGTGCTGAGGTTATAGATCGCGACCGGTGTAGATGTCTTTCTTGCAGACGAGCTCAAGAAAAGAGCGATACTCCTTCTTTGGTGGGAAACTGTCGTTGTCGACAAACTCCCCAAGCGTCCGAAAGACGGGATAATCGAATACCTGTCCGCGCAGCAGGGGTACGACTTCCGACATTGGTTTGCTTGCAATTATGTCCCATCGATTGAGAGCTGGTTTTGCAAGTTCGCCACCGCGATGTCTGAGCAAGTCGAGCAACAGAGAAAGTCGCATTTGGGTAGGAAGTCGCTCGTCTTTTACCCACGATTCGATGTCTGCCTCCGTTGTGCGGAAGAAGTATCCCCATTCGAAGCGACTATAGAAGCCGGTGTCGTCCAAGAGGGCTTTCAAAACGCTCCCAGCAGTTTCTGATTCGTTCATTGGAACCTCCGTCTGTCCTTATACTAAACCTGACCATAAAGCACAAACGGAATAGTAGTGAAGTAAGAAAAATCTGATAGCTTTGTACAATGTCCGTCGCAAGAGTTTCACGAGAGAATAAAACAAACTATTTGATTACCGATTCTGGCAAGGAAATGATCGCCGTAGTGCGCGGCAAATTCCACCTGTCAGATCAGGGGTTTCCTAAGGTAGGAGACTACGTAGAGTACGCTCAAACAACAGACACTGAGGCGGTTATTGAAGAGGTGCTTCCACGCAGGACCGAAATTGTCAGGAAGTCGGCGGGAGAAACGACTGAGCGACAAGTCATCGTGGCAAATGTCGACCTTATCTATATCGTCATGGGGTTGGATGACGACTTCAACCTTAAGCGGCTTGAACGCTACGTGCTCCTCGCAGAACAGAGCGGCGTAAAGCCGGTTATCGTTCTCAACAAATGTGACATACCGTCTCATCCCGAACAGATGCTGAAGGAAGTGCAAGAACGGTTTGCACATGTAGATTGCCATCTTGTCGGTGCTGCTCGTGGCACGAATATGGATTCAATTATGAGCTACGTGCATGACGACGTTACCGCAGTTCTTTTGGGTTCTTCAGGAGCAGGAAAGTCGACCATTACAAACTGGCTCCTTAGGCAAGACATACAAGATACGCAGGAAGTGCGGAAAGATGATGGGCGCGGTCGTCACACGACGACTGCACGGCAACTGTTCTCTCTTCCGAGGGGCGGCTACCTGATTGATACTCCCGGGATGCGTGAACTTGGAGTGGTTGGTGAAATCGGCGGTGAAGTATTTACAAATATCGAAGAACTCAGTCGCTTGTGTAAATTTCGAGACTGCGACCATGAGCGCAGTGCGGGCTGTGCGGTACAAAAGGCGATTGCAGAAGGTAAGTTGGACTATCAACAACTCGCCAGCTTCCAAAAGCTAGGCCGAGAAAAAGCGTTTCTTGAAAGTCGCGGGGATCAGGAGGCGGAATGGAAACACAATTTAGCAAATCGAAAACTGCATAAGAAGTATAGTCAGATTCAGCGCGAGAAGTACGATAGACAATAGATCCCAATGCAGCTCAAACAAAACGGCCCTCAGAGAGGGCCGTTAGTCGGCATTTATCCGCCGTACGTCTCAAGCGTCGCTGCGGCGTAGAGTAGCGAGACGGAAGCGTTATTTCTCCTGGCGCTGTTTTCCAGTGTCGCGTATGTGGCTGGATAGGCCGCTAGCACAAATGACAAACGATCTTCGTCGACAACTTCGCCAGCAAGCACAACCTGTACGCATACGTCGTTTGTGATCTGGAAAGCTTCGAATTCGTTCTGTCTAAAGTAAGACCGCACGGTTTCGTCTTGCAGAAGCGTTCGTGCAAGTTCACGCTCCCGCTCGCCGATACACTGATCGGGAGTCCAGCTCAGAGCTTGTTCGATCTTTTGCTCGCCGATCTCTTCGGGGGTCGGTGCCTGACCGGTAGAACGCTCCGATCTTTCCCCGCATGAGGAGACTAGTACGGCTAAAACACAAAGAACCACTAAACGCATGGTTATCTCCTTCAGTTCTGGTCAGACCCTATCATACGTGCCTGCAAGGTTCTACTGCCTAGGATACATTTGCTATAGTGCGTCTCATGAAAACGCTCAAGTTTGCGCCTCATCTCGTGCCGAAGATTCTCTCAGGCGAAAAGACCTCAACCTGGAGACTGTTTGACGATAAAGATCTTCGCGAAGGAGACCGAGTGCTTTTCTTGAATAAAGAGACCGGGGAAGAGTTTGGTACTGCCCATATAACAAACCTGCGGACCAAAACACTAGGCACGCTGACCGATAGTGATTGGGAGGGACACGAGCGATTTCCGTCTGAAGAGGAAATGTATGCAACGTATCGGAAATATTATGGCGATTCGGTAGATGAGCATTCGGAGGTAAAGATACTCTCATTCGATTTTGAGCCTGCCTAGATTTGGGTGCGTATTATGCGAGCTTGGTAAAAACTTGCCAAACTATTCTTGAAATGCCATAATTATCCTAATGCCTGAATACAACGCTCGTTTCTCCCGCAAACCATTCGCGAAAGGCGGCTCAAGCCGCTTCAGCTCTGGTCCTAAGACCCTCTATAAAGCTAACTGTGCCAAGTGCAGTGAGGTGTGTGAAGTGCCGTTTCGACCGAATGGTAAGAAGCCGGTTTATTGCAGCAATTGCTTCGTAAAAGACGAAGGGTATGCGCCGCGCCCAGCATATCCAGCAAAACGCGAATTCTCCCCACGCCCATCGTTTGACAAGCCACCTCGCGAGGACCGATCTCTTGCAGAGGTAAAGCGTGAACTTCAGGGAGTGAATGAAAAGCTTGAACGTCTTATTTCACTTATGACCCCTGCGCCAACGCCTGTAAAAAAGGCGGCTAAGAAAGCAGTCGCTAAGAAGAACAAATAACCGCTCATGAAGGGAGCTGCGAACCGTACGAATGGAGACGGAGGACCGCGCGATGCGGTCCTGCGTTTTGAAGGTGTTTCTTTCGGGTATGGTTATAACTATCCGATTCTTGATGAGGTGAACTTTTCGCTCAAGCGCGGCATGAAGGTTACCCTGATGGGCCAAAATGGCGCGGGCAAGTCGACCATATTCAAACTCATTACCGGTATGATGGCCCCTGAAGGCGGGAAGATTCAAAAGCAGCATGGACTTACGGTTGCAATGGCTGCGCAGGCCATAACAACGAAAGAACGTGAGCTATCGGTGCGTGAGTATTTCGAAAACTGTTTTAGCGAGAAAGTCTACGATATTGACCCCAAGATTGACGCGGTGCTAGAAGTTGTGAATTTGCGAGCACCAAAAGAAAAGAAACTAAAAGATTTCTCCGGCGGGCAGCAGGCGCGCCTCCTCCTTGCTTCGGCCCTTATACAAAATCCAGATCTTCTACTGTTGGACGAACCAACAAACAACCTCGACCATGACGGTATTGAACATCTAACGCGATTTCTCAAGGAGTATACGAAGAGCTGCATGGTTATTTCGCATGATGCCGACTTCCTTAACTCATTTACCGACGGCGTTCTCTATCTGGACGTGCATACGCATAAAGTCGAGCAGTACGTAGGCGATTATTTCTCGCTTCTGAAGGAGATTTCCGCACGTATTGAGAAGGAAAATCGCAAGAATGCTCAGCTGGAAAAAAAGATCCAAGATAACAAGGATAAGGCGAACTTTTTTGCGCAAAAGGGCGGCAAGATGCGTCTCGTTGCAAAGAAAATGCGTACGGAGATTGAAGAAATGGAAGAGGAAAAAGTTGACGTTCGAAAAGAAGACAAAACCATCCGTCCGTTTACCATTCCTGCGCAACCGGAGATTATAGGGCAGTTGCTTTCGATTTCATCGGTATCGATCGTGGACCCGAAGACGCACAAGGAGAAGCGGAAGCCGGCGAGTGTGGCATTGAAGAAAAACACGCACCTTTTGCTGAAGGGTCCGAACGGAATCGGCAAATCAACACTGTTGGAGTCTCTTGCGCGTGGCACGGCTGAAGGGGCGTCAATCGCTCCTGGAGTGCGGGTTGGCTACTATCGCCAAGACTTCTCAACCTTGAACTTCGAGGATACGGTCTACGATTCCTTGCTAAGTGCCATGGATAAGCCAAACGAGCAGAACATGCGCGCAGTCGCTGCTGGTTTCTTGCTGACGGCTGATCATATGCATAAAAAGATCGGCGTCTTGTCGGAAGGCCAGAAGGGGCTCGTCGCCTTTGCACGCCTCGTGCTTGAACGTCCAGGACTCCTGTTTCTTGATGAGCCAACCAATCATATAAACTTCCGCCACCTTCCAGTTATTGCCAAAGCGCTTGATGAATATCAGGGCGCTATGGTGCTGGTCTCCCACGTGCCGGAATTTGTCGCACAGATACGCATCGACGAGATACTCGACTTGGAACGATAGCGGATGTAGGGAGTAAAATAGGGTAGATGTACTTCGTCTATCTTGTTGAATGCAGCGACCGGTCGCTCTATACGGGCATTACAACTGATGTTGCTCGTCGTATGCGCGAGCATGCAGCTGGAACAGGAGCGCGGTATACGCGAGCACGAAAGATTCGCAAGCTTCTCTATAGTGAACGGCACGCTAATAGAAGTTCTGCTTCCAAGCGCGAAGCCGAGATAAAAAGATGGCCACGAGCTAAGAAACTCGCACTGGTTGATCGGTTTGAAATGTAGAGCTGAGCTTCTAGATACCTCGTTTTGCCAGCACTGCTCGGACAGAGGGGCTTACTGTCTTATCTTTGCGATGAATACACCCAAGCCAGCAGCACGGTCGGCGCGCACCGTCTCTCAACTCTTGTATGAGCCGTTTAAGATGCTCTCTCCTCGTCTGATCTTTCTTAACGAACGTAACCCAGCAAATCCATTCGTTGCGAGCGAGCGGCGTAAGGTTTTGCCATGCTGCCAGTGCCTTTCGGTTGGAGGTGAGTGCCGTCCGCATATCTTGCGGCAGTCTATGCACGGTACCGCCTGAAATATCGTTGGCCATAACAAAATCTTACCTCATTGTTACGTGTATTCGACAGTATGCACTTTTTATCCTTCGTTCCCTTCGTTTTCGCGTCGGCGCTTCCGCATGAAGAAGAGCCACCAGATAAATCCAGCTCCGACCGCCGCAGCTGTCAGACCCAGCAGGTATGGATACGAAGCTCGAGCGGTAGCGGCCCCGGCAACCAAACCTTCGGATGCGTGTGCAGTTGGGATAAGGGTGTCTAGCAGTCCCTGTTCGCGAACCTCCTCAGTTCCGAGGATCATGGAAGGCATTGCTGACTCCTCTGACACGAAATCCACCGTAACGGTTCCGTTGTTCTCGTAGACCGCATCATTATCTTCGGGCCCATCCACGTATGTTGAGAGCGTATACGTACCATCTACGGCGGAGTCGGAAAACACAACGTCATAGGAAACCGTAATTTCCTCTCCTGGATAGACCGAGCCAAGTACCCATGGCTCCTCGCGAACAACGGCTCCTGATGGATCGCGAAGTACATCACGAAGCGTGATCGGAAGCGACGCGCGTGAGTTGGTGTTCGTGAGCACGATTGTCTGATGAACAGAGGAGTTCGGACTTGTAACGGTAGTTTGCGGTGTTGTGCGGGTTACCGTTAGTTCTCGCGGACTGAGCGTTCCAGTCGGGCGTTCAAGTACACGCGTCTCGTTTCGTTCAGATCCAGACGACGATCGAGAATCGGTACGGACCGTTGCTGTGTCGGTGTTATCGCTCAGGTTGTTATCCGTTTCTCGTTCTGTCACGGTTACGGTGTTGGTTATATCCGTGTCATATCCGACGCTCACGACCCGTGCTCGATAGGAGACTTCGGTTGCGGCACCCGGCGGCAGCTCACCCAGCGCGAAGGTAAGCACGTCGCCGTCAGTCGTGTATGGATAATCAGCCTCAATGATCTCCAGATAGTTTTCTTCGTAGTCATCTACAAGCATGGTTTCCGTCGCTACTGAGTCTCCGTTATTGATCACCGTAAACGTGTAGGTGAGGACGCTGTCGTTTATGACCGAGGAAGGAACATCAACCTGCTCGCCGACCCACAGATCGGGGCGGCCGAAAGCAATGTTACCGTTGAAGTTGCCGAAGATGTTTACGACGGCAAGAATCCAGTTACGACCGACCACGGTTCCGTTTGCAATGTTCACGATATTTGCGCCGGCATACGCGTCCCCGGTGGAGATGAGGGCGGTATCTGCCCCGGAAATATGGTTGTCTCCGGTAAGCGCTACGACGCTTACGTCGTTTTCAATCAATGCTGTTGACGAAGCGGTCATATCTACAGCATTTCCGATCCCGCCCCCTGGTCCGGCTGAGGCGGTATCAAACAGAAACACGCTGCCGTCTGGTCCTTCCATCCACGACAGCTCGTCTGGTGCGCCAAATACGTCACCAACCCAGTCTCCGTGTACACGGAAGAGGATAGTTACGCTTCGGTCTCCAACCAGTGACGTGTTGAGTTGATTGAATACGTTTGTGACTGCGTGAGAGTCTCCGGAGGTAATCGACGAGTTTTCGGTACTGTCGGTAGTGTTGCCACCTGATTCAGCATCTACCGAAACAGTATTTTCAACCGTGGCGGTACTGGTTATATCGACAGTTCGAGGGGAGGAAGCCCCTTCCGCGATTGAATTGAAGAATGACTGGAGGCTCGGAAAGACAATATCGCCGTCGACCCCGGCAAATGCGTTGAGGGTCACCAAGAGATATGACGAATCAACAACCGAGGTATTTGCCATATTGATCAGATTTAGCCCTGCGTAGGCGTCCCCCGTCTCAATAGTTCCGCTCTCCGCACCCGTGATTTCGTTTTCGCCTGATGATGCTCGAACAACGATATCGTTCTCAATCCGCGCGTCGTTGCTGAGCCGAACTTCAACTGAGTCGCCGTGTGTGCATGGTGCTCCGTCGCACAGGCCCGCGAGCGACTCGTAGTAGTTTCTAAAATCAAGCGTTCCGCTTATGTGGTCGAAGAAGTTGGAGAAAACGAACACTCCGTTTGAGTTCACGAAGTTGCTGTTTACCAGGTTCAGAATGTTTGCAAGGGCAATGGCACGGCCAGATTCGATTTTCGGTTCTTCGATAACTGATTCAGTTGTCGTGGCTAGAGGGTCAGTACTGCTCGCCATAGTAGTTTCAACAGTAGATTCTTCAACGACAGCATCGGTTGTTGTTGTGGTGGAGACTGCACTTTCTTCAACCGTCGGGGTGGATGTTGCGACCTCTGCTGGCGCCAGTGTTTCCTCAGCAACTGGCTCTTCTGTTGTTTGCGTTTCCTCACTTGTTTCCGCTGGAGACTCTTCCATTCCCTGATCAGCTTCAGGTGCAACTTCCGTTGACTCTGTCTGCTCGGGTTCAGAAGGTGGGGAAGCTGACTCCTGCGCAGAAACCCGAATGCTCGGAATAAGTAGGGCGACAGCAAGCAGAACTGCAATGCTGCGGGTGGGAAGTGAGGAGGTGCTCATGGGATAAAACTAGATGGGTAAGATAGTCTCCCGCTCTCGCATAAACTCTCGAAGTTCGAGAACTTATCCGAGAACAGGAATATATTCCTGTTCTCAAGACGATGCGCTTAGTTGCCTCGAGTCACACGTACAACGCTGCGTCCAACAACGTTTACGACTTCAGCAAGCGAGTCAGAGGTACCAGTTGAAACTGAACCACCGTTGCCGCCATTGCCGCCGTCACCGCCTGAACCAGCAGAGTTTGCTGTGTCATTGCCAGAGACGCTGCCGCCAGAGTTGCCGCGCGCACCACGTGCACCGCGAGACTCGTTGTTGCCGCTGTCAGCGCTTACGGCAACGCCGTTTGCGATTGCAGCAGTGTTGGTGTTGGAGACTTCGGTCTCGTCATCACCGCCAACATAGGTGCGGGTGTAATCGAGATCAAAGTTGTCATGCTCTTCTTCAGACGAAGTAGAAGACGAGCTCTCTGACTGCGTTGAAGCATCAACCGTCATGTGGAACTCGTCATGGTTTTCGTTTGAGCTTTCCGATGAGCTTTCTTCAGAGCTTGACCAGGTATCATCGTCGCCGCTGGTTGAAGACTCGTCGTCATCAGATGATGAACTTGAAGACGAGCTCGTATGTTCTTCGTCATCGACGGTCATAGAGAAATCTGAGGACTCAGAAGCTGATTCCTCAGAGGTGTCTCGTGATGAGCCGGTGCGAGAGCGGATGCTGAGCGACTCGTTGTACTGATCTTCTTCGCAGCCGCAACCTTCAATAGTTGTGTCGGTTGTGTTGACGTCGTTCTCAACCATTGCAGTTGCAATAGCGTCGCCGGTGGTGATAGATCCGCCATTGCCGCCGTTACCACCGCTGCCGCCCGAGCCTGCGGTATTGCTCGAATCGCTGCCTGATGCGCTGCCGCCAGAGCCGCCGCGTGCTGCGCGACCACCGTGTGAGGTGTTGCTGCCGGAAGATGCGGAAACGCTCACCGAGTTGGTAATGGTTGCTGAGTTGTCATTCGTAACGCTGATGGTGCTTGCGGATGCTGCTGGTGCTCCTGCGATCAGAAGCGCAAACATTGCCACAAGTGCAGTTAGTTTTGCTGTCATAGATGTTAGTTGCCCGTTAGTTACTGGGTAAGTGAGTGAATAATGGGTGTTGTCCGAGGGTCAACGATAGTGTGAATGGGAAATGCGCATCGACCGCAGGTCGCACTCCACAGGGCCTAATTCTTTATGAATCGTAGTGAACAAGAAGTGAATTCAGAAGTTGTAAATATTCACTGCGTTCTCACATGTGATACACACGAATTACACAATGCGCTCATTACATATAAATTACGCGTCAATTTCTGTGTTCTAACGTTCAGAAACGACAACCGAGTCGAATTCGACATCCATAAAATCAGTGCGAATGCCGATAAACCCAGGTTCACTAATCGTCGGGACATCATGTACGCCTTTATCTATTGCCGAGAGAATTTCGCGCCAACTTCCTTCTTCAAACAGAGAGAGGCGGAGCAGCACGCCCTCGGGCACGTCTGTAACTTCAAGTCGGAGGCGCAGCCACTCCTGGTGCGGAAGGAGGTTGGAAGTACCGCTGCGGTTATAGGAGCCTTCGTAGATTTGTGTGTAGCCGAGCTGGTAATACGTTCCGTATCGCTTTTTCTTTATAACGGCGGCACCATCGACCCGTAATCCGGCGTAGTACAAGTTATCGTCATCAAGGTAGCGAGCCATCAATAAAAGTCCATTTGATTCGTTTCGATTCGGGCTTTCTGAAAGATTGTCGTTTTGAATGCGAAAACTCGCTTCAACCGAAACGTCGTTCCAGGTATGCCGAGATATGAGCCGGAACAGATTTTGCGGATAAAAGCCGTTATCCGTATCAAGTGGGTCAGCAGTCGCATACTTCTTATGCCATCGGTGCTGCTCGGGAAGCGGTCCTTGGATAGTCATGCCAACGCCGTCTCTGAGGATCATGTGCCCCCCGGAATTCAGCCACCAGTAGGGACTCGTGCTTTCCTCAGGTGAACCGGCTTCATAGAGAGTGCCTGGTATTGCAAACGTGTAGTGCAGATAGTCGTCGTGCATTGCGACGCTTGCAGGGACATGGGGTGCCAAATACGACCAATAGCCAAGACGAGTACCCAGTCCCACTGCGCCAACACTGAGTATGACCAGGAGTACCCCGTAGAGCGCTGCGCGTCGCTTGGTCATGGCGCCGCTTCAACGCGAAGACTCGTAATACTTGTTCGCGCAGTCGCCAGAGGCTCGCTCCATACGCGAAGACCAATACCGCCCGCCTGTTCGTCAATAGTGGCAGAGATGCTCTCGGTTCCCACGCCGCAGGTAAGTACCGAACCTTGCGCTTCAAGCGTAAATGTACCGGAAACGGGAACAGAAGCAGCGACTTCCCGGAGTGTTTGCGTCGTGCCGTTGACGCGTTGTTCAAGCGACAGAATGCCGTCACCAAAAGTACAGGAAGCGTAGCTTTCTGCGTTCGTATAGCGGGCGATAAGCGAGAAGCTGGTGCCAGGCCGCCGTTCAGCTCCAACCACCAGTCGATAGTCGCTCCAGGTACGGGTTCCGTCGAGGAATGCAAACGCGCCGGCGCTATTCTCGTCTGCGGCAAGAATGAGGGTATCGTTTTCGGATCGAATTTCGCCCCAGTTATATTTCCAGCCTATTGTGCTGGTCAGCGGGTCTTCGTAGGGAAGCGGTTTTGGAAGTGCGCCTTCGAGAAACGCAAGCAATTCTCGGCCACTCATGTCAGTTGCAACTTCGACGCGCTTGAGCCGATGCATCTCTTCTCCGGGATAGTTATACGTATACTCAGGATCAAGCGGCCATACCTGACGGAAAGAAAGATCGTAGGTTTCAGATACAACATCGCGAATGACGCTCCCTGCTAGCTCGTAATTTTCCGTTTGCTGCCCATAGTCCCCAAAGGGATACGAAAACGCGATAATGGGTGCGGAGAGCTCTTCGAGCGCGGTCTTTGATTCCTGCAGCTCTCGCTCTACGCGGTCTGCATACTCTGTGTCAGTTTCAAGCCGTCCAGCATCAACAAGCCATCGTTTGCTACTGAGGAAATTGCCGCGACGCTGATCTGCGGTTGTTGGAACATAGCCGCCCGTCTCTTGTTTGGCATGGGATGCAAGTTCCCAGCGCCCGCTTGCCACCATACGGTGCAAATCATCCTCATTGAGATAATACGATTTGTGATCCGTTGGCGTACCAAGCGAGCTTTGCGTTGCAACGAACATAACTGCGGTGTAATCAAGCACGTCGAGTAGCGGATCGGCGTTCTGGTAGCTGTCTCGACGTCCGTCGTCGAAGGTCAGTAAGAACGAGCGTTCGGGCAGGCTCTTCTCGCCCGCCATAAATGCACGGAAATCTTCCAAGGAAACAGTCTGATACCCGGCTCGCTTGAGCGCAAAAAGCTGATCTTTGAACGTTTCTTCGCGAAGACTGAAACGGTCAGCCTGCGGAACAATGCCGTGATACAGGAGAACAGGAATCGCCTGCGCTTCGCCTGCGCTCGTGGCCTCCGGTACCGCAAGCGCGAAGCCAGAGCCCGCAACAGAGCGGTTTCCGCCCGCGAAGAGTGCGTACTGTAGGCTGTAACCAACCGTGCTCGTAAAGCGATCGAGTGCCGCCAGGAACGCGACTTCTTGTTGGCGAAAGGTAATGCCAAGCGTAAAGAAGACGACGAACACAACCAACATCGTACTGACGAAGACAGTTTTTACCTTTGGAATAACGGGAGTTGCGGTATCCATAGCGCTAGCGTGTTCCCCACGCGCGATTTTGAATGGTTGCGAGTGCGTAGAAGAGCATGAAGGAGAGTACGGCGAGATTGAGCGTGGACCAAGCAAAGAGGTACGGCCAGTACGCGTTATCACGGGCTACGTAGCGGTAATAGAGCGCAATAATGGTAGTGATCAGGAACACGCCGGCAATGTAGAAGACCGGAACGGTACCGGTGAGAAGCGGGTAAATGATAAGCGCAAGCGCAGCCATAAACGGCGTCATGAGCGTGATGACGACGAGCGGGAAGAAGTACGTAAGCGCGATAAACGGCTCACGCTTCAAGATGAACTTCGACGCAAATATCGAGTTTACGAGCCAGCCCTTCTTCCAGCGTGCCTGTTGCTTCAGGAGCTGCTTAAGGTTGTCAGGGCAGATGGTATAGGCCTGCACACGGTCCGTGTAGATGGTTCGCTGGCCCTGTCGAAGTACCCAGTTAGTGAGTGCTCGATCGTCACCCCAGGTCACTGGAAGACCCAAGAATCGCTCAGAAAGCCACGTATCGAGAATGGGAATAATGGTCGATCGTCGGTAGGCGGATGAGCAGCCGCTGCAGCAGAAAACAGTAAAGAATGCAGATTCTGCCGCCTTGAGAATACGGAAGGAGAGAAAGTAGTAGGCTGCCTGCATTTTCGTCAGGAAGTTTTGATCAGCGTTTGCCGGGTCGGCGTGCGCGCATACGGCGCCAATCGTATGGTCGGCAAACGGAGCGATCAATTCTGGAAACGTCTTTGGATCAATGTAGCTGTCTGAATCAAGTTGCACCACGATCTCACCCGTTGCTCTACGGAATCCTTCAGCCATGCCATGGCGCTTCCCGCGATTCTCCTTCCAATCAACGATGATAAGTTCGGGATATTTTTTCTGCGTCTCGTAGAGGACGTCGCGTGTTCCGTCGGTCGAGCCGTCGTTGATGACGATTACTTCCAGGAGTTCTTTCGGATAGTCTGCAGCAAAACACTGCTCAATAGAATGTGCGATGGCGCCCTCTTCGTTTTTGCAGGGAATAACAAACGACACTTTCGGCTGATACCGGACGGTTGCCGTGCTTGGAACTGCTTTCGAGCTTATGTTGCCGTAAATGATTGCCCCTAAAACACGCGACAATTCAAAGGTCGTTACCAGAATGGTGTAGACGAAAATAATCGGCGCAGCCCAGAAGTCCGCCCATGCTTCTGATTTTACGAGGGCAAGAATAAAGAGGATAACAATACCCGCGCCAAGCAGAATCGCTCGGAACGTTCGGTCATCCAGCCGGGGAGTGCGCGGGCGAGCCGGCGCGTACGTTGCTGCGGTTGCTTTCATAAGGGTTAGCGGCCGATACCGCGGTAAATGAGACCTTCTGCAAGAAACTGCTCTTTAGATAAACAGTTGCGACCATCAACAACGAATCGAACGCCACGCTTTGAAAATGAGTTCGGCGTGAGTTTTCGAAACGCCGTATGGTCAGTAGCAACAACTGCGGCAGTCGCGCCTTGGAGCGCTTTTATTAAAGACGAGGCACTGCGATCGTTGGTTACATACGGATCAAACGTGCGTACGAGGGCGCCACGACGCTCAAGCTCGTGCTGTATTTCAAGTGCTGGACTCTCCCGCAAATCTGGAATGTCTCGTTTGTATGACAAACCAAGAAGGGCAACCGTTGCACCGCGAAGCGGACGACCCTCTTCGCCAAGCGCACGTTCAAGAAGATCAGCGGTAAAGATGGGCATGTTGCTATTGATCTCCCGGGCAATCGCGAGGAATCGGTGCTCGAATCCGTTATCTCGCCCGTAGCGAATCAGATAGTAAGGATCGACCGGAATACAGTGCCCACCGACACCGCAGCCAGGGTAGTGGGCCATAAAACCAAACGGCTTGGTTGAGGCTCCGTCTATGACATTCGTGACGTCGATGCCTGCATGCTCGAAGGCCATCGCGAGCTCGTTTACAAAAGCAATATTGATATCGCGGAATGCATTCTCCACCATTTTTACCGCCTCTGCCTCCTTGATAGAGGCCATGATTTTGATTGGAGCATCGGTGATTTTGCTATAGAGACGTTCTGCTCGTTTGACGCTTTGTTCATCTATCCCGCCAAGCACGCGCGGAATCGTGCGCACGCTCCACTGCCGGTCTCCCGGATTCACACGTTCTGGACAGTGGGCGAATGAGAAATCGGCTCCACCACGCAGTCCCGATGCTCGCTCAAGCTCAGAAAGAGCAATGGTCTCGCAAACTCCAGGAGAAACGGTCGATTCAACGACCACCAATGCACCTGGTGCAAGGCGTCGCCCGACCGCTTCCGCAGCGCTTCGAAGCGGTTCAAGGTCCGGGGTTCGGTCGTCATGCACGGGCGTTGGAACGCAGATGATGTAGACATCGGCGCCTGTCAGTACCTGTTCGTCTGCGCGGATCCGCATCTTGCTCTTGCGGAAGAGACGCACCTCCTCGCCCGAAAGATACTCTGCGCGACGTTCGCGCAGCAGAGAGACTTTTTCTGGGCTGCTATCAAAACCACGAACAGCATACCCGCGCGATTCCGCGAGAAGCGCCAAGGGGAGGCCGACATAGCCAAGGCCAATAACTGCCACCTTCCGATCGTGGAGCACGCGTCGACGTTCACGCGCCCGCGTCGGGGTCGTCTTAGTACGGGTTGTTCGCATAACGAACAAGCGTAGAGAAATAGTCGTGAATCGGGGCTGAATCATCCCCGGCTCATGTTGGATTAGAGCTTGGTTGCGACGAAGTTATCAAACCGCACATCCATGTAATCAGTACGAATGCCGATGGAGCCAGAGGAGCGTAGGGCCTTGCCTTGTGTGCCTGTGTCTGTTGCAGAGAGAATCTTTGCGTAGCTTCCGTCGTTTTCTCGATCAAGATAGAGATCTACGGTGACGCTCCCGTCACTCTGGTTCACGGTGCGTACTTTGATACGCATCCAGCGATCTTCAGGGATAAGGTTCGGGTTCGTATCGCGGTCGTACTCGCTTGCGTTTCCAAATACCTGCGCGCTGGCGAGGGTGTAGTACGTGCCGTTGTACTTCTTCTTAATAACTGCGCTTCCGTCGTGGCGAATACCAGCGTAGTACAGGTTGTTGTTGTCGGTGTATCGAGAGAAGAGCAGAATGCCGCTATAGCCGTCGCGGTTCGGCGTGTCGGTCGTATGTACCGCATCGATGCGGAAGGAGAGCTTCTGTTCGACGTTTCTCCAGGTGCTGCGCGTAAGGAGGCGGAAGAGGTTTTGCGGATGCGCGCCGTCGTCCGTATCAAGAGGATTGGCGGCCGCATACAGGCGATGCCAAAGGTCCGTCAAAGGGAGGCTTCCAGCTACAGTCGAACCAGTACCGTCTTGGAGAACGAATTTTCCGCCGGAGTTGAGCCAAAAATACGGACTCGAGCTCTCATCCATGGAGCCGGTCTCATGCAGTGTGCCGTTCGTACTAAACGAGTACGAAAAAATCGAACCGACGGGAAGTGCTTCAGCTGCGTATACGGAAGAAAGGGGACTCAGAAACGCAAACGTGCACAAAACGATTAAGCAGTTCTTCATGCTGACTACACAAAAGTATAATCGTGCGAAAATCGTCGTCAATTTTTATGAATTCCTTCATCTGGCATGTGGTCTAACTTTGTTATACTTGCTGCATAACCACTAATTTTCACTCGCGTATGAGTCTCCAAACAATTATCGGTACGGTGATCGCCATTGTTGTTGTCGGCGCAGGCGCCTGGTATTTCACCTCGCGTCCGGCCACGTCGCCACAGGTCGTCGAGCAGCAGTCAACGGGAAATGCGGAGTCGGGATCAGCAACCTTTGCGTCGTTTCTAGCACAGGGAGGATCTCGCTCCTGCGATGTAACGGTTGAAAATGAAAGTGCGCCAGCAAGCGGCGTTGTGTTTGTAAACGGAGATCAGATCCGCGCTGATATCACGGCACGTCCGACGACGTTTGGTGGTGTAGAAGTCCGTGCACACATGATCCAGACGGGAGGATATGTCTATAGCTGGAGTGATCTTATTCCCCGAGGAGTGAAAATTGCGGTGAGTCAGGGCATCTCTGCAGCGGCACAGCAGGGCTTTGATGCAAATGCCCAGGTTTCCTATACCTGCTCGCCATGGGTACCAGACCCAAGTAAGTTTGTGGTCCCAGCAACGGTGACCTTTATGGAGCTTGAGGCGCAGCCGCAGTAAAACTTAGAGTTTCTGGAAGCGGGGGACCACACCGTTCTCGCTTTCTACGGTCTCAAGAAAACTGGTGAGCGGACGAATAAACGTAAGATCTGTTCCTTCCTGTTCGTACACGACAGCAACTGACTCATCTGCTTCAAGTAATGCAAGCGTGACGACTCGGTAGCTCTGTTCCGGGTGCTTGTAGTGTGCGTAGCGGCCGCCGATCTCTATCTGAGTAGCGGCTGCAGTAAGACGCTCCTTGAGTTCTGCTGCGGGTGTATGTGCCATATAGCCTTACCATAGCGCATCAGATGCAATTCGGGTGTCGCGGTATACTGGATAGCGATTATTCTCTAACGAATTCGATATGAAAAATCCCCTTATATGGATTGTTCTGGTCATTATTCTGGTCGGTCTTGGCTGGTGGATCTACACCGTGTCGAATGCTCCGGCGGGCCAGGCTCTCGAAAACGACCCTGGATCGGTAGCAGGGGAGTTTATCGATGACTCCAAAGACGGCGGTGCTGGCCAGGGACCTGCAGCAGGAAACGTGACGATCACCTACACCGACGCAGGTTTTTCTCCGGAAACTATCACGGTGCGCAAGGGCGCGACCATCACCTTTGTTGATGAGAGTCCCACGAACGAGATGTGGGTCGGCGCTGACGAGCATCCGTCGCATACCGGCTACGACGGCACCAGCAAGGATGAGCATTGTCCGAACACCGATAACACCTCCTTTGATCAGTGCGGTGTCGGCAGCACCTACAGCTTTACCTTCACCAAAGTTGGTGTCTTCACGTATCACAATCATCGCGAAGACGATCATCACGGTCACGTAGTCGTTGTTGAGTAACCATGCGTACCGCACAACTGCTTCTGCGTCTGGGGGTTGCGTTCGCGTTTCTCTTTCCGCCGGTCAACGCCCTCATCGATCCGTATTCCTGGATCGGCTATTTCCCAACCTTCATGCGAGGCATGATGCCGGAAATGGTGCTGCTTCATCTCTTCGGCATCATCGAGATCATCATCGGCCTCTGGCTTATTTGGGGGAAACGCATCTTTATTCCGTCGGTTGCGGCAACTGTTCTCTTGGTATTGATCGTCATCTTCAATCTCGGGGACTTCCAGGTGCTCTTCCGCGACCTCTCCATTGCTGCTATGGCGCTTGCGCTTGCGGTCTTGAATCGCCCCGAGCGTACCACCTGATCGCTCATTCGACTTTCAGCATGTCTGTGGTATAGGGAAGGCGGAGTAGACAACGGGGAAGGTCATGGACCTCATACTTTCGACTCGAAATCCCAGCAAGGCGAATCAGATTCGCGCCGTATTCGACGGTTCCTTCATCTCTATTCGTTCACTTGATGAAGCAGATATTGAAGGAGAAGCAATCGAAGACGGAAGCACGCTTGAAGAAAACGCGCTGAAAAAAGCTTGTTTTGCCTGGGAGCGTTCCAATAAATGGAGCGTTGCCGATGACACTGGTCTCTTTATTGATGCGCTTAACGGCGAACCGGGCATATTTTCTGCTCGGTGGGCTGGGGAGCACGCGTCGACCGAAGAGATCATGCAGTACACGCTGGAACGCCTTCGGGACGTTCCGCCGGAAAAGCGAACAGGCGCCTTTCGAACGTATGCGGTCCTCGTATCGCCGCTTGGAAATAGTATGACGTTTGTCGGGGAAGTGCGCGGCAGGCTCTTAGAAGCGCCACGTGTTCCCTGTCAGCCGAAGATGCCGTATAGCGCAATCTTCGTTCCCGACGGTCAGCCAAAAGTATGGGCTGAAATGTCGACGGACGAAGAAAACGCCATCAGCCATCGTGGCCAAGCGTTCAGGAAAGTCCGAGCGTTCATCGAACAGCATGCCTAGAAATACTAAGCGGCCTCGAAAGGGGCCGCTTCTTCATATGTGTCTCTCGCTGCGCGGTGTATACTTCGCGCGTATATGACGCAAGCTGAAGCGCTTTCCATACTGCAGACAGGCGCGAATGCTTTTCTGACTGGCGAGCCAGGCAGTGGCAAGACGCACACCGTCAATACATATGTTGCGTGGCTGCGTGCTCGTGGTATTGAACCGGCAATCACTGCTTCAACCGGCATTGCGGCAACCCATGTTGGTGGCATGACGATTCATTCCTGGAGCGGTATCGGCATACGCGACTACTTGTCGGAAGCGGATGTCGACATGATCGCCTCTAAAGAGCATGTCGCTCGCAGAATCAATCGAACGAACGTTCTGATTATTGACGAGATTTCTATGCTCTCGGGGAATGTGCTCTCCATGGTCGATCGTATTGTGCGCGAGGTGCGCAGAACGCATCTGCCTTTTGGCGGCATGCAGGTTGTTGCGGTTGGTGACTTCTTTCAGTTGCCGCCGGTTACGAAGGGAAGCGCAAGTCCGTTATTTGCCTTTGAGTCCCCTTCTTGGCGCGCCCTCAACCCGTTGGTGCTGTATCTCACCGAGCAGCATCGACACGATGATCCAAAATTTGCCGCTGTGCTTGGCAGTATTCGTCGCGGTGAGAGCGATCAGGGAGACGTAGCACGCATTGTTTCAAAAGAAGCGTCCTTGGAAGATGTTGCAGATGACGTTCCGCGCCTCTATACGCATAATGCTGACGTTGATAAGGAAAATGCAGAGAAGCTTGAAGGACTCAAGGGATCTTCAAAGCGCTTTACTATGGAATCAAACGGGTCGGAGGTGCTGGTGGAAGCGCTCAAGCGTGGCTGTCTCTCGCCTGAAGCGCTTGAGCTGAAGGTCGGAGCGGTAGTCATGTTTACAAAAAACAATCCGCTTGCCGGCTACGTCAACGGAACGCTTGGCGTCGTGCTTGGCTTTGAGCGCGGAACGAATTGGCCGCTTGTGGAAACCCGCGATGGACGCACTATCACGGCCGCTCCGCAGGAGTGGGTGGTGGAGGAGCAGGGAAAGATCAGAGCGAAAGTCATACAGGTGCCGCTCAAGCTTGCATGGGCCATCACCATTCACAAGAGCCAGGGACAAAGCTTGGATGCTGCTGCCGTTGATCTGTCGCGCGCCTTTGAGTACGGGCAGGGATATGTCGCGCTTTCACGCCTGCGGACCCTCGAAGGACTCCACCTGCTTGGCTGGAGCGAAAACGCGCTTCGTATACATCCGACAGTGCAGCAGATAGATAAAGAATTTCGTGCGGCGTCTGAGGCGGCACAAGCGGCGTTCGGCGAGCTTGAGCGAACAGGAGAGCGCACGAAGCTCGAAGAAAACTTCCTGCGTGCCTGTGGTGGCAGTCTCACGCCAACCAAAGATGGCGAACCTCGGGGCAAGCGAACCACGCATGACGAAACGCTCTCCTATATCCAAGAAGGCAAGCCACTTGCTGCAATCGCTGATGCTCGGTCGCTGACATTTGGCACGATCGCCGAACATGTCGAAGAACTTATTAAAAACGATCGCCTGACGCGCGAGGAGGTCGAGCCGCTCATCCCTGCAGAGCTTTTGCGCGCCTTGCCGCAGATATTTGATGTATTTGAACAGGTGGGTACCGAACGGTTGACGCCGGTCTTTGCTCGGTTGGGAAAGAAATATCCGTTTGAATATCTAAAAATTGCTCGAGCACTATACCGCACTGAATGATTCATACGGTGTTCATGGCGCGGTAGTATGGTAAAGGCGTTATACATAACGTATTTGTCATGACCATCATTCACTGGATTGTCTCGGCCGTAGCGATTCTTATCGCTGCGTACCTTATTCCGGGCATTAATGTGACCTTGATCGGCGCCTTGGTGCTTGCCGTAGTGCTTGCGCTCATCAACGTGTTCCTGAAGCCCATTATTACGGCACTCACGCTTCCGTTGAACCTAGTGACGCTCGGTCTCTTCTCGCTGGTCGTCAACGCGCTTCTCATCATGCTTGCCGGCATGATTGTGCCGGGATTCACGGTGGATGGCTTCTGGCCAGCATTCTTCTTCTCCATCATTGTCGCTCTCGTCACAGCGCTCTTCGGTGGACTGGCAAAGAAGTAGCCAAGAAAAACAACTGGTGCTACGGTAGCGCGCAGAACGGGTTCTTTGACCGTTCGCAACTAGGGAGGCAGTAATGCCAAACGTTGTTGAAGGGAAGACTAAGAAGGTCATCCCGATACGTGCCGCCCGGTTCGTCTCCAAAGATGATCTGACGGCAGGTGACGGTAAGAAACACGACATTCTTCCAGGAAAGGGAGAGCTTGCCACGCGAACGACGGTTCATGTGTTTGAGCTTCTGCGCCATTGCGGCCTTCCGGTCGCCTACATAGCGCAAGACTCGCCCACGTCGTTCATCGGCTATGAGTGCACGATGGTGCCGCTTGAGGTTGTAGTTCGTCGCGAAGCCCACGGCTCATTCTTGAAGCGCTCTCTGGCGCATACCAAAGGCGACCGTTTCGAGACCCCGAAGGTTGAGTTCTATCTCAAAACGAAAGGGCGTCGCTTCCGAGAGCACGATCTTCCGTGCGACGACCCGTACATGGTTATTGTGCGGGACGAGGTGCGACTCTATCGACCCGACGAGACTATTGTGCCGGAGGCACCATTCCTGACGGTTCGGTATGTGGACGTGTTTGGCGAATTCGAGAACGACTACAACCTCTGGTCGCCGGACGACCTTGCGGGCGAAGCGGTTCGTGCGTTCCTGATTCTTGAAACCGCCTGGCAGAAGCTTGAGCGACGCCTTGTCGACTTTAAGCTCGAGTTTGGTGTTCTTGATGATGGAACGAGCGACCCGCCAACGCTGATTGCCGACGTGATCGACAACGATTCGTGGCGACTCATGCAGGGTGACGACTATGTCGATAAACAGGTGTATCGCGATGGCGGGGATCTTGAGAAGGTGCTCAAGAACTATCGCCGGGTTGCCGACATGACTGGTCGATTCCGAACGCTTCGTGAATCGATTCGTACAGCAACGATGGATGCCATCGTGCGTCCGACGTACGAACCGTGCTACCGCACCTAACTGAAACGGCGCTTCCTCTTGGGGAGCGCCGTTTTCCCATTTCTCCGTATTCGCACCTTGCCCATACCGTATACTAGGAAGCAATGGCAATGACCTACGAAGGTCCGGTGCAACCGTTGTCCTCGCCTGAGGAGGAGCTTGCACATTTGCGCGCACAGATTGAGGCGAAGGAGCGCGAGCTTGCAAGCCTTAAGAAGGAGCGTCCGCGCGAGGATGTGGTTCGGGAACGTATTACACGCCACGTGGCGATGCCGGCAGGACATGTGCTCCATCCGGAGTATCAGATGTCGGAACCAGAGGCACGGGAAATTGCCCTCAACCTGGAGCCCGAGAGCGACGACGCCACCATGGAGGAGCTCCGCACGCTCATGGATACGCGCGGCATCCATAACGCATTTCAGGTTCTCGACAAGCTCAAGAACCCGCATCTTGAAGATGATTTCCATCGCTATCTCGTTGCCTATGTGACCGCCGGCATGCCCATCAAGGGCCTCAATGAGAGCGAGCCGACCTGGAAGGCGCTTCATATGACCCTGTATGACATTGCGCTTCCAGAAATGGCGAATGACGAGGATCGCAACCGTTCCTTCAAGGAGCTGGTGTCTTCCATGGAGCAGTTTTATGGCGGCATGCGCGCTGTTGAGGATGCGTATGCGGGAGAGCCGGCTTATTTCTCGATGGAGCTTGCGATTCCTGCGGATAAGCCGCACCTGCGCTTTTATGCAGCCGTTCCAAACGGTCGTCGTGATCTGTTTGAAAAACAGGTACTCGCTATTTTCCCGAACGCGGTTATCACGCCCGAACCAAACGACTACAACCTCTTCGTACAGGATGGTGAATCGGTTGGCTCCGTTGCAAAGCTTGCCAAGCGCCATCCGTATGCACTCAAGGACTATCCCGAGTTTGACTACGATCCGCTGAACTCTCTATTGAATGCGTTTGCCAAGCTTGAAGCGGAAGGAGAAGGAGCAGCGCTCCAGATCCTCATTCGTCCGAAGGGGGACCAATATCTCTCGCTGTACCGCCGAATGATGAAGGAGTTGCAAAAGGGGGAACCATCCAAGGAAGTGTTTCAGATGTCAGATGATTTCGCTGCGGAGATGTTCCGAGAGACGAAAGAAATATTCAAAGGAGAGAAAAAAAAGACGTCCGGTCCAGACCAAATGGCGATTGAGTCCTTGGAGCGAAAGATGTCTTCGCCAGTCGTGGAGACGAATATCCGTCTCGTTGCTTCGTCTCGTACGCAAGGGCGTGCGCAGCAGATTCTCCACGAGATGGAAGCATCGTTCAACCAGTATGAAAACACCAAGGGAAACCGGTTTGAATTCAAGCGACTTTCTGGCGGTGCGCTTCGTGGTCTCTTGAAGCAGGTATCTTACCGGCTCTTCTCGCATGACGGCCTGATCCCGCTCTCGCTTCGCGAGCTTACCACCCTGTATCACTTCCCACCGAAAGGCATTACATCGTCGCCACACTTGAAGCAGTCGCGCTTTACGGCTGGTCCTGCGCCCGTGGACCTTGCTCAAGATGGCATTCTGCTTGGCACGAACTCGTTCCGCGGCACGGAGACAAAGGTGCATTTCAGTCAGGCAGATCGTGCACGCCACCTCTATGTAATCGGACAGACGGGTACCGGTAAGACGTCGTTCATGAAGACGCTTATTGAGCAGGACATTAAAAATGGCGAAGGTGTCTGTTTCATTGATCCGCACGGTAACGACATTCTCGACATTCTCGCTTCTGTCCCGCCTGAGCGATACGACGACGTCATCTACTTTGATCCGGCAAACCTCAGCCGGCCATTCGGTCTCAACATGCTCGAATACGATCCGGCGCGTCCGGAACAAAAGACGTTCATCGTCAACGAACTGCTTGCTATATTCCGACGCCTCTATGGCGACGTGCCAGAGTCCATGGGTCCTGCGTTCGAGCAGTACTTCCGTAACGCAACAATGCTGGTGATGGAGGATCCGGCGTCCGGTTCAACGATGATGGACATTGCGCGTGTGCTCTCCGATGCCATGTTCCGCAATATGAAGCTTGCGCGCAGCAATAACCCGGTTGTGAATCAGTTCTGGACGAAGATCGCGACCCAGGCTGGCGGCGAAGCTTCGCTTGAAAACATCGTGCCGTACATCACCAACAAGTTCGATGACTTCACCGCAAACGACTTCATTCGCCCGATCGTCGGCCAGCAGAATTCCTCGTTCAAGTTCCGAGACATCATGGATCAGCGAAAGATCCTGCTCGTGAACCTCTCCAAGGGTCGTCTCGGAGAGCGAAACGCAAACCTGCTCGGCCTCGTGCTCGTGGGCAAGATTTTCATGGCAGCACTCTCACGCGCAGATAATCCAGGCGCGGAATTCCCGCCGTTCTATCTCTATATCGATGAATTCCAGAACATTACGACCGACTCCATTCCCGGCATTCTTTCTGAGGCGCGTAAATACAAACTCTCGCTCACGATCGCGCATCAGTTCCTCAAGCAGGTGGACGAGAAGATCAAGGATGCGGTATTTGGTAACGTAGGCTCCATGGCCGTGTTCCGTGTCGGCGAAGAGGACGCGGAATACTTCGCCAAGCAGTTTGCACCGGTGTTCTCCGCGCTTGATTTCGTGAATATTGAAAACTACAACGCGTATCTGAAAATGCTTTCGCGCGGCGTGCCGCAAAAACCATTCAATATTCGCACACTCGCTCCGTCAGTGGGGAATAAGTCGCAGATCGACGACCTGCGTCAACTCTCGGCACTCACGTATGGTCGAGACCGAGAGACCGTGGAGCAAGAGATTCGCCAGCGCTACCTTACGTAAAAAAGCCCCCGCAGTGCGGGGGCTTTTCAGTTAGTGGCCGTAGTGCGTCGAGAAGAACATGTAGAGATTGTTGAACTCGATGGTGTTCAGCGCTCGATGCGTCTCGCCGGTTCCCGGCGACGTGCGACTCCACGGTTCTCCGGTCACCATGATGCTGTACGTGTATTCGTCAGATAGAGGACGAACATAGTGCCAGGCATCTGGGTCCGTCATTTCGTACGCCGAACCAGGTTTCAGATGAAAGGTTGCGGCAATGGGCGGAGGTTCAGATCCTGCGCCGTAACCGACCGCCATCTCATAGTTTCCTTTGAGCACCCGCATGGCCGATGGCCAGGGGTGTGGATGGAATAGCGCGTCTCGCTTTGAGCACGCATGAATCCGATGCAGATACAGGCGGTACCGATCTTCAAACGGCCGCCAGAGTCGATCCACGAAGGGCGGATGGTAACGAACCGCAAGGCTCGACCAGGATCCTTTCGGGTCTAGAAGCTCGGGTATGAGCTCTGGCAAGGCCGCCTCTGCACGCATAAGAACGTCTAGCACATAGATCTCCTGTGGCTATCCGCTTCTCGGTATACCACTCTTTTATAAAAAAAGAACTGCCCGTTGCCAGGCAGTTCAAGTTGTTTGGGAGAGGAAGATGCTGGGGAGGGGTTATTCGCCCCCGCCCCCGCCGCCCGAATCGCCGCCACCGCCACCACCGGAGTCACCGCCGCCGCTGTAGCCGCCGCCGTAATCGGACGACGAGCCGCCGCCGCTGTAGTCGCTGCCGCCACCGCCGCTGAAGGACGAATAGTCGGAGCTGACGGTGGAGTCGTGGTCGTTGCCGGAAAGGGCGCTTGCGACGAGCGCGGCGTCGAGGATCGTGCCGTTGTCGCTCGAGTAGCGATCACCGCCGCGGTGATAATAGGTTTTGCCGCCACGCCGGATGCTTTTCGGTTTGCGCTTATCTTTCAAACGAGACATTCGTTTCTCCTGTGTTAAACAACTGGGTCTGAAAACCCGGATCCTTATAGCACATATGATCTATAGAGTCAATAGACGGGTCGTTGTCCCCGGTTGTTGCTATACGCGGGGTAACCGTTGCTATACTTGCGGCATGACTACCAATACGACTGTTACCCCGACGGGCATTGCAATCGCGATAGCGGTTGTTGTCGCCCTTGGATTCTTGTTCTTTGGAAGTGGCGTCTTCAGTTTCTTTTCAGGAGCTGGCACGGATACTCCGTTTACTACTAGCGAAACTGAAACTGCACTTATGATCACTGATACCACGGTTGGAACAGGCGTTGAGGCAGCGGCTGGCTCACGCGTTACCGTCAATTACGTCGGTATGTTTGAAAACGGACAGGTCTTCGACACGTCTGCAAACCGCGGCCCGTTCTCCTTCGTTCTTGGCGCAGGAGAGGTGATTCCTGGTTGGGATCAGGGCCTTATCGGTATGAAAGAGGGTGGCGTTCGCCGTCTCGTCATTCCGTCTGATCTTGCCTATGGAGATGCGGGTTATGGGCCGATTCCTGGCGGCGCGACACTCATCTTCGACGTTGAGCTCGTTGATGTAGAAGAGGTGCAATAAGAAGACGCCTTGCGCGAACTGGCTCCCCTCGCTACGGTAGAGCGATGGGGGCCATTTCGTTTTCTCTTGAAAAGCGCGACGGACGGGCGCGGACCGGCGTGCTCACTACGCCGCACGGCACTATTGAGACGCCAGCATTTGTGCCGGTGGGCACTAAGGCAAACGTCAAAGGTGTGCTTCCAGGCATGCTCAAGAACCTGGGCGCACAGGTCGTGCTTGCCAATACGTACCACCTCTACCTGCAGCCGGGAGAGAAGATTGTAGAAGCTGCCGGTGGACTCGGGAAGTTTATGGACTGGAGTGGACCGACCATGACGGATTCTGGCGGATTCCAGGTCTTTTCTCTCGGCGCTGCGTTTGGTCGAACAATCACGAAAATTGCGAAAGGCGAGGAGGCGCCACGCGAGCATGGTGTTTCAGTCTTCGATGAAGACGTGGCAAGCCAGCACGGACAGCTTGCGGTTATCGACGACGAGGGCGTGACCTTTACCTCGCACCTTGATGGTTCACTGCATCGTTTTACACCGGAGCGCTCGATTGAAATCCAGCACGCGCTTGGCGCAGACATGTTTTTCGCGTTTGACGAATGCACTGCGCCGACCGAGTCATACGAGTATCAGAAAGAAGCAATGCATCGCACGCATCGTTGGGCAGACCGATCCCTCAAAGCGCATCGTCGCAATTTGAAAGCGAATAAGGAGCAGGGAATCTTCGGTATTGTGCAGGGCGGCCGGCACGAAGATTTGCGCCAAGAGTCCGCACGCGAAATTGCCTCCATGGACTTTGATGGTTTTGGTATCGGCGGCTCATTCAGCAAAGAAGACATGCAAGGAGCACTCCAGGCAGCGATTCCAGAGTTGCCGGAAGAGAAGCCGCGGCACTTCCTGGGGATTGGTGAGCCGGGAGATCTCTTGCTTGGCATTCAAGAAGGCATGGACCTCTTTGACTGTGTTGCTGCCACAAGAATCGCGCGACACGGCTCTATCTACACCAGGCGAGGCATTCTGCATTTGCGAAACGAGCAGTATCGCACCGATATGAGCCCGCTTGATCCGGAAACGGTCGTTCCTGGTACAGAAGGATTTTCACGTGCATACGTTTCGCACTTGCTTCGTTCTGGCGAAATACTCGGCGCAACCATCGCATCCATGCATAATCTCGGGTTTATCTTGCAGCTCGTTGATGGTGCACGAGCAGCGCTCCGGGAAGGACGGTTTGCCGCATACCGAGAAGATTTTTGCCGGGATTACTACGCATAGATTGACGAACGGTAACTCGAGGAGCATAGTCTCCGCCAGGAAAGGAGGTGTAATGTGAACATATTTGAGCTCCTGCTTGCTGCTATCTTCATCTCATCGCTGGCGATGGTGGTATGCAGTACGCGTGTTGTTTCGATCGAGTCGCAGCTTCCGTATGTTGCGGAGCGGTGCGATGCAAGTCCGGATGCACGGGTGTTGCGCGAGAATCTCTTGCGTGCTCGCGCTCGCTGGAAGCTTATCTGCATCTGCGTCGGATTCCTCAATATCGGCGCGCTTGTTTCGACGATGTTCTACCTGCTCACGCACACGAGCTAAGAATGCAAAAGGGCCCCCAATATGGGGGCCCTGATGTTTATGTGACAATGGCGTCTCTTGCCGATTTTGCTACTGCAAAGGGCTTGGGGCTGACGCCGGTCGCACGCATCTCTTTAACGACTTCATCGAAGCCTTCTTCGAATCTGCGTAGGAGGCGCTTGCGTTTGCAGATATCTTGCTCAGCAAACGCAAGGCCGACCAGATCGAGCACGCTCGAGAACAGTTCGTCTCGGGTTTGCTCAATGCGCTCGATGGATTCGCGCACCTTGCCAACCTTATACGCATCCATGATGTCCTGGATCCATCGCGGCCGCTCGCTCTCTGAGGCGCATGCGGCGACGAAGTAGCGCAGGTTGGGTAATGTTCGAAACAGGCGCCGGTACTCACTGAGGAGTTCCTTGGCACGAGTCGCGGTCTTTTTCATCGTGTACTCCTTTCTCTGTAGAAAATATGACCATAGATGGTCTGTATTGACAAGTATTGAAAGCTTTCGTACTATCCCGATCCCGCATCTGTCGCGGATGTACAACAAAAGGATCACCAATGTCTCCACAGTCGATCGGTCAGCTGATCGCGATCACGTCCTGCTTCACGCTCGAGCAAATCGAGCGCTTGCGGCCGGAATTCGGGCAGCGTCTGCGTGCCGTATATGAGAAGGACGACGAAGACGATTTCATCGATCTTCCGACCTTCCTGCAGGATATTGCGGACACCTGTGAGCAGCTCATCGAGATCTCGCGCGACTACACGCGCGACATCGCTTGGCTGCATGATCAGCTGGTGCGGATTGCGGCGGAAGCCGAATCCTTCGGACGATAGGAGCGTTGGTGTGGTGGGTGGGGACAAGCTGCGGCTTGTCCCCGAAACCCATCTTTGGATAACAAAAAGGGGTCCCGTGTGGGGACCCCTTTCGTTTTTAATGACGCGTTAGGCACGCATCGAAGTGATGAACGTTTGGACCGTGTCCATGTTGCTCGCCAGCCAGCTGCCGCCATAGACGGCGCCGATGCCAAGTCCAACAGTGATGACGCCGTACGCGATCGCGCTCTTGGGCGAGATCTCGTAGATCTTCTCGACAATGTAGAGGAGCGAGAAGATCGCCGCGATATAGAGCAGCGTTCCTTCGTTGGCCATGACGCCAGCGTAGAGACCGCCGCCAAAAACCGCGATGGCGAAGACTTGGCGCAAGGCGTAGTGCATGGAGCGCTTTCCGTCGTTCCCGTACCAGCGACTTGCGATGATCAGCATGCCCACGCCCGCGCACAGCGTACCCATCCAGAATGCGCCAGATTCGAAGACCTGGAGCACGGGGACGGAGACGTTGTACACCTGGAGCGTCGCGAACGTTCCTGCAAGCAGGATCGACGCGACGGTTGCCGCCGGAATCTTGTCCTCGCTGTCCCAGCCGATGGCATAGGATAATCCGCCGCCGATGGCCGAGAAGCCAAGCAGGTGGAGGAAGGCGAGAACGGCCAAAAAGCCGATCGACACGCTCGTGAGCGTCATCGCGAGAATGCCCCAGACGATCAACAAGATCGCCGAGTACACCCACGCCGGGCCGTCGCTGTCTCCAAGCAGTGCAAGCAGCGCCGGCGCGAAGATGACCGCGCCAATGAAGCTTGCGACTGCGCCGGGGAACAGGTTCGTTGCCCAGTCAGGCGCCAGGAAGCCGTAAGCAACCAGGAGACCGCTGAGGACGAGACCGATGAAGCCAAGCATCTGCTTCGACCAGTCAAGGGCGAAGAGACGGCTCAAGAGAACGCCGGTGCCGCCCAAAATGAGGACGCCGCCGAGGAACCAGAGGACCCCCGGACCGTCGACATAGCCGACCAGCTGTTGGGCTGGCGACAATTCGGGGCAGACCGTATCAGCAAAAGCGAGACTGGGGGCGAAAACCCCAAGCATCGCTAAGAAGGCAAATAACCTTCCCATATCGTTCCTTTCACTCAAAAGAACTTCCGTGTGTGGAAGCCGGGGAATATGAAGCCATATATACAGTGAATAGTCAAGGAATGGGATCATGCATTTGCTATACTCCGCACATGGCGAATTTCAAGCTCCATGTGCCGTTCCCGCCGGCAGGCGATCAGCCAGAAGCAATCAAGAAACTGACCGAAGGCCTCAAGCAGGGTCTGCGGCATCAGACGCTACTTGGAGCGACCGGTACTGGTAAGACATATACGGCAGCTAACGTCATTGCGGCGTTTGATAAGCCAACCTTGGTTTTAGCGCACAACAAGACCTTGGCCGCACAGCTTGCGCAGGAGTACCGGGAGTTTTTCCCGGAGAACGCGGTGCATTATTTCGTTTCCTACTACGACTACTATCAGCCGGAGGCATATATCGCGCATTCGGATACCTATATTGAAAAGGAGGCCCAGATCAACGCGGAGATTGATCGGTTGCGGCATGCAGCAACCCAGGCGCTTCTTACCCGTCGCGACGTTATTATTGTTGCTTCCGTCTCTGCCATTTACGGTCTTGGTTCTCCTGAGCAGTACGAGAAGGTGCATGTAAAGCTTCTCAAAGGTGGGAAAGAGGATCGAGCGTCGCTTATCCGTCGTTTGATCAGCATCTACTTTGAGCGTACGAATGCCGATCTTGAGCCAGGCAAGATTCGTGCGGTGGGGAACGCGATTGAATTCATGCCGGTCAACGAGCGATCCATCTACCGCGTTCGTTTTGATGGGGAAGTTATTGCTTCGATTGAGTGCTTGGATCCGGTGTCGCGCGCGCTCACAAAGGAAGTCGATTCAGCATTCATCTTCCCTGCCAAACACTTCGTAACAAGCGAGGACGAACGCAATCGCGCCCTAGAAGATATTCGCGCCGAGCTCGACGAGCAGCTAGAGAAATTCAAACGGGAGGAGAAGTTGCTTGAAGCGGAACGCATCAAGCGCCGCACACTCCATGACATCGCGCTGATCCGAGAACTCGGCTACACCTCAGGCATTGAAAACTACTCGCGTCACTTTGATGGTCGTTCTCCGGGACAGCCGCCGCACACGCTCCTTTCGTATTTTCCGCATAAGCGCGATGGGTCGGCCGATTTCCTTACGGTGATCGATGAGTCGCACGTCACGGTGCCACAGATTGGCGGCATGTATGCCGGAGATCGCTCTCGCAAAGACACGCTTATTGAGCATGGCTTCCGGCTGCCGTCTGCGCGCGATAACCGTCCGCTTACCTTCGAAGAATTTGAAGCGCGCGTGGACCAGGTGATCTACACCTCAGCAACGCCCGGTCCGTACGAGAAAGAACATAGTGTTCCGCCAGGCGGTCAGGTGGTCGAGCAGATCATTCGCCCGACGGGTCTTGTGGATCCTGAGCTTGTCGTGCGCCCCATTGCGCAAGCAGGCGAATACATCGGACAGGTAGCAGACTTTATCGCAGAGACAGAAATGGTGATTGAGCGTGGTGGTCGCGCAATCGCAACTACGCTCACGAAGCAGATGGCGGAAGATCTTGCAGATTTCCTCAAAGAACGGAAGATCAAAGCGGAATACCTCCATTCGGACATCAAGACGATTGAACGTATTGAGATTCTGACCGCGTTTCGTAAGGGTGAGTTCGATATCTTGGTCGGCGTGAACCTGCTTCGCGAAGGACTCGACCTTCCTGAGGTTGAGCTCGTAGGCATTCTGGACGCCGATAAAGAAGGCTTCCTGCGTTCAGAAACATCGCTTATTCAGACGATAGGGCGCGCAGCACGCAACGTGCTTGGGCGCGTGATTCTTTATGCGGACGTCATGACCGGGTCGCTTGAGCGCGCAATTTCAGAGACAAATCGTCGACGCGCGATCCAGCTTGCCTATAACGAGAAGCACGGCATTACGCCAGAGACAATCCGCAAAGAAATCAAGGACATTGCCGCGTCGATGCGTACCGAGCATCAGAAGACGGTAGACGAGCTACTTATGCTTGATGCGCGCCTGTATAAGGAAGATCCGAAAGAGTTCATCAAACAAAAGCGACAGCAGATGGCAGAAGCGGTCGAGGCGCTCGACTTTGAAACAGCTGCACTCATCCGCGATGAGATTTACGCGCTTGAGGGAAACGGACCGGCTAAAAAACCGAAGCGCACGCGAAAACCCCTCAAGGGGTAGGGTATACTGAAGCGCATGTCGGCAGAGAAGCCTCCGCGCAAAAAGACAACGGATCCGTTGGCGAAGCAGGTGGTGCTTGGTATTGGCATTGCAGCTGCAGCGGGCGGCGCAGATGCGCTCCACGATCATTTTGAAGTGCAAAAAGAAGAAGCGCTTGTACAGCAGTCCGCGCTTGAGCGCCCGGGGGAATTGCTCCAGTTCTACACACAGCATCCGTATGCCATGCAACGGCAAGACATACCGATGGTAATTGAGGCGATGCAGCGACATAAGCCGCACGAAGCTGATCAGGGCGAAGAGTTGGGTGTCTATATTCCGCTCCGGCTTGAGGTCTTCCAAAGCCTTGTAGAGCGGGCTCGGTTTGATGAGGCAGCGCGGGAGATTCTCTCTGCACTAGAAGAGCAGGCACCGCTTTCTGCCCGGGAGATTCTCATGCTGCATCGGAGCTCATTTCTCCTAGACGCAAGATTTGCTCTTGAGAACTATACGAATGCAACAAACTGGGCTGAAGGTCCTGAACGATATACCGATGAGGTATTCGAGCTTATCCGAGGAAATACAGCTCTGGGTACAATCGAGCAGCGCGCTCATCTCTCGATGCTTGCCAGCCACTTTATTTACTACGAAAACAGTGTCTATCAACCAAGTCGCACCGGAACTGACGCCTTTGGCGAATGGTACAGATCTGGATACTACTCCCATAACGTTGTTTCCATTACACCCGAACTTGTAAATTCTGTGCTTGAGTGGCTCCAAGAGCGTCGAGAAGAACTTGGCGGACAGGAGGTGTTCAACCCTACCATCATCGCGTTTTATGGAAACGAACGAAATGAAGACGGCAGCCAACGGTTTGGTAATGAATACTTCCATAACGAACTTCAAGCGCGCTCCACAACACTGCATGAGTTTCGAGGTGCGGACAGCGAAGAAGATCGACAGCAGCTTGAGCGGCATCTGCAGCACATTGAGACAGCAACGACACCAATCACCGTGGTTTTTGACTCGCACGGCGGGACCACCGGCATTTGGCTTACGGGAGATTTCAGCTCTGTTAAAGAGGCATCGGGGAATGAGTTAGTAGTTAGGGCAGAAATGATTGCACAGTCATTTATTCAGCGATATCGAAACCCAGAACTGCGCGCGCAAGCAAATGCACATCCAGATGTGGTGGTTTTCGATAACTGCTTCGGCGGCGACATTATTCGCCTTGTGAGCAGGCAGCTCATGGAAGCGGGTCTTCCGATCCCTGCATTCGTGAGCACTTCAGAAGCTGGTACGTATGGGTATGGAAATTTGTCCGCACCGACTGGCTCGCAAATGGAAAACATCCTCTTCGATAAAGACCATCCAACACTTAGTGATGTGGCGGACGCAGATCTTGCGCCACGAGATCTCACCAATCCCAACCGGCTCATGGGAGATTTTGTCGTCATCCCTGCTCGGCAAGCGCATGAAATTCCCGATACTGAGGATCGAAACGGTCAGCGTATGACCGTCGTGGACGAGTCGGTACAGATTTCGGAAAACGAGTCAGACACCGCTCTTGGATAATGCTACTTGAAGGGAGGGCAAGAGCCTGCTAGCGTTGCAGGTAGAAAGGAACAGCTCATGTCTAGCACCCTGTTCGTGTTCGCACCGTTTATCGCGGTGACGATCGTGTTTATCCTTGCTAAGAAAGCCAGCCCGCTTGGCGCTATGGTTCTGGGCGCTGCTGGCGTACTGGTGGGTGGCGCTCTCGGCTCGTACGGCTGGATGCAGCTCGGTTATAGCGAGACGCATGCGTACGCGCTTGGCTATCTGACGACGTTCGCTTATGCCTTCATCTTGGCTATATTGCGGCGCCGGTACAACTTATAAGCGGAGTCACTAACTCCGCTTTTTGTTTGGAAAACTTGTGTAGTCGCGGGGGAGAACCCTGTTTGCTATACTCCATACTGTACCTGTCCCGCCATGGGCAGGGCATTTCCGTACATGGCAAAATCGAAGAAAACACACGAACACTATACGGGCGAAGACTGGATCCGGATCAAGGGCGCCCGGACCCACAATTTGAAGAACCTCTCGGTCGATTTGCCGCGTGGGACTATGACCGTACTTACCGGCCTATCAGGCTCAGGCAAGTCCTCGCTTGCATTCGATACTATTTTTGCCGAAGGACAGCGACGGTATGTCGAATCGCTTTCGGCATACGCCCGCCAGTTCCTGAATCAAATGCAGAAGCCGGATGTAGATGAGATCTCCGGTCTTTCCCCGGCTATTTCCATAGATCAGAAATCCCGCTCGAACAATCCGCGCTCCACGGTTGCTACCGTCACGGAAATCTATGACTACCTGCGCGTCCTTTATGCGCGCGCCGGTCAGCCGTACTGCGTCAACCACGACGTACCCATTTCCAAGCTTTCCAAAGAAGAAATGATCGGAATGGTCATGAAGCGCATCAGCGCCCGTTCAGCAAGCAAAAAAGAGGAGGTTGCAGGTGTGGTTATCGATAAAAGCCAGGTGGTTATTTATGCGCCAGTTGTTGTTGGCCGCAAGGGCGAGTATTACCAACTCCTCTATGACCTGCTTGGTAAGGGGTACGAGCGGGTGGTCGTGGACGGTAAAATGCAGTCGCTTCGCGAAAAGGTAACGCTGGATCGCAATAAGAGGCACGATATTGATGCCGTCGTAGACTCTATTTTCGTTTCCGAATTCGAACGCAGTCCAGATGCAGCTCGAGAGCGCCTTTCAGAAGCACTTGAGCTTGCGCTCAAGGAAAGCGACGGGCTCGTAAAGATTCAGCATGCGGATGGTTCTGTTGAGACATTGTCCGCCCGCTTTATTTGTCCGGAGGACGGCGCTTCGTTCCCCGAAGTAGAGCCACGCCTGTTTTCGTTCAACAGCCCCTATGGCGCTTGTCCAACTTGTAACGGCCTTGGCACTGAATCCCTGTTCTCAGACAAGGTATGTCCGGTCTGTAATGGCCAGCGGCTTCGTCCGGAAGCACTGCGCGTTTACTTGCGCGATACCAAAGATAAGACGCTGGGGAAAAACATTGTTTCGGTTGCGAGCATGTCGATTCGCGACGCCAAGGACTTCATGGATAACCTCCATCTCTCAGAGATGCGTGCCGAGATTGCCGCGCCTATCATTCGCGAAATCACGAGCCGGCTTGAGTTCATGTTGAACGTCGGTCTTGATTACCTCACGCTTGATCGCTCTGCTGCAACGCTCTCCGGCGGCGAGGCACAGCGCATTCGCCTTGCGTCCCAGCTTGGTACGGGGCTTGTTGGCGCTCTCTACGTGCTTGATGAGCCGACCATTGGACTGCATCAGCGCGATAACGATCGCTTGATCAAGACACTCCTTTCTTTGAAAGAGCTCGGAAACACCATTCTGGTGGTCGAGCACGACGAGGACACCATTTTCTCTTCAGACTACATTGTCGACATTGGCCCAGGTGCTGGCGTGCATGGCGGCAGTGTTGTTGCTGCAGGATGGCTCGATGAACTCCTGACTGCGCCGAAGAATGATTCTGGTTCGCTCACGCTGTCCTACTTGCGTGGCGAGAAGGAGATTGCCGTTCCGGAGGAGCGTCGTACGAGTGAAAAGGGAGCGATCAAGATCAAGGGCGCAACGCTACATAACATCAAGAATCAGAACGTGGATGTGCCACTGGGGAAGTTGGTATGCATTACCGGTGTCTCTGGATCGGGAAAGTCCACCTTCCTCTATGACATTCTCCATAAGAATGCTGCGGCACGCTTTGCATCTCGTACCGCAACTCCAGAACACATCGCCAGCATGACCGGGACGGAATATCTGTCTCGCACTGTGCTTATCGATCAGTCTCCGATTGGTCGCACGCCGCGCAGTAACCCGGCCACGTACACCGGTGCGTTTACGCATATTCGAGACTTGTTTGCCTCTACCGCAGAGGCGCGTGCACGCGGCTGGAAACCGGGGCGCTTCTCCTTCAACGTTGCCGGCGGACGCTGCGAGGCGTGCCAGGGCAATGGCATGATCGCGGTAGAGATGCACTTCCTGCCCACCGTATACGTCACCTGTGATGTTTGTAACGGCAAGCGCTTTATGAAGGAAACGCTTGAGGTCACCTATCGCGGTAAGAATATCTACGAGGTGCTCCAGATGACCATAGAAGAAGCGGAAAAGTTTTTTGAAGACATTCCTGCCATTTCCGAGCGGTTGCAGACCCTCAACTCGACTGGTCTTGAATATCTGACACTCGGACAGTCTGCAACCACGCTCTCCGGCGGCGAGGCGCAGCGCGTGAAGATTGCATCAGAGCTATATCGTCCAACAACGATGAAAACCCTCTATCTGCTTGATGAGCCGACGGTTGGTCTCCACTACGAGGATGTACGCAAGCTTATCGAGATTCTCCAGGAACTCGTACGGCGCGGAAATACCGTTGTCGTGATCGAACACAATCTTGATCTCATCAAGTGCGCTGACTACATCATTGATTTTGGTCCTGAGGGTGGTACGGGCGGTGGGAAGGTGGTTGCAAAGGGTACGCCGGAAGAAGTTGCAGAAGTGGATGGCTCACACACTGCGCTATACCTGCGCAAGGTGTTGCGCAAGCGCAAGACTAAGAAATAATAGAGTGCATGGAGGGGAAACCCGACAACACAGAGCGCGGGCCTGCTGCGCCGGATGTACGGCTTGATCTTGGTTCAGGCGACTTGGGTGGCCAAGGAAAATACATTCTTGCGGAAGTAGTACACCAACAGGGAGGAAAGACGTTGGCGCTCCGGGCAGACAGCTCCTGCACACAGCACTATCAAATAGCGGAGAAGCTCAAGGTTGAGTATCCCGATGCAGAGATCAAGGTGCTCGGTGGAGGATTTCTGGCATATTTTGGTCCAGAGATTGGAAACGAGATTGAGGTATTTGACGTAAGTACCAAATACGGAAAAGAAGATCGTGAGGTTACCAAACAACTTCTTGCTGAAGCGTTTCCAGATCGGACGATTACGGAGCTTCCGACCAGTACGCAGTGACGGCCGCCCAGGGAGGAGCGGCCGTTTTCATTAGTTCTTGTTATGCGCGCGCAGTGCGATGTGGGATCCGATCAGGGTTGCAACCATGATCGTGATTCCGACGTACAGCAGGGGAATGAATTCCTTCCCGATGTACAGGAGCGGAATCGATACCGCGAGCGTCGCAAAGATGGTTCCCCAAAAGTAGAGAACGGTTCCTTTGCGGAGCCAGATGCCGCACGCAATCCGCGTGACAGCACCCACTGTTAGCGCAATCAGAATGAGCAAGAGAAACTGCTGCATTTCAACCTCTCTGTCTTATGCCGAATATAAAAGTGACACACGTGGTATAAAAAGTCAAAAGAAACATGAGCGGCAGTTGCCGCTCATGTTCATCGACGTAGAGCCTGAGTTCGCTTGCGCAAGATCGGGTACCCCTCCTTGAAGAGCGCATCCCAACGCGTGTCGTCTGGCCCGTGTGGCGCTTCGCCATGGTGCCGGATAAATACGTCTCGCCAAAAAACTGGACTCGTGGTCAGTCCATAAAGTCCATGCGGCTTGAAGCGACGAATCGCTTTACGTATTACTCGTTCTAACGTCGGAGGTCCAAAAAACCAGACCATATTCCCTCCTCTTAGTACACTCCAAAGCCTCAGTATAGCAGGGCGAGGTAGTCCACGGTTGCCGTTGTCCACGGAAGGGTCTATAACAAGAGGTAGAGGCAAAAGAAGGAGAGTAGTTATGATGCCACGTACCTTGACCTGGGTGCGTCACGGGGAATCCGAGGGAAATTGGGCTCGCACGCTTGCAGAAGCAGGCCAGGCCCATGCGCGGGAAGCCGATCTTATGAGCGTCCATACCTGCGAACGCCGTTTGACCGAGAAAGGAGTCGAACAGGCAAAGCGCGCCGGAGCATGGCTGCGCAAGCATTGGGACGGCAACACTGCCTCGCCGGAAGATCGACAATTCATTGTCTCGCCCTATGTTCGCGCGATTGAAACCGCGGGACACTTGGGACTTGATGGTCGGTGGATCCAGGATACGCGCGTTGTTGAGCGCAACTGGGGCACCATCGACAGCCATACGTACGAACAACGTATCGCGCTCTTTGGCGAGCAGCTTGAAGACCGCAAAAGTGAAGCGTTCTTCTGGCGCCCGGCAGACGGCGAAACGCTACAGGATGTGTTCAACCGCATCCGTGCGTTTCTCGACACGATGCGTCGTAAGTGCACCAACAAGCACGTCCTGGTGGTATGCCACGGCGAAACCATGTGGGCAGTCCGGTATTTGCTTGAATACTGGACGCCGCAGAAGCTCGCCGACGAGATGCAGACCCGCAACAACCAGACTCGTCTCATCAATTGCCGCATCGTCCAGTACGTGCGCGATAACGATGACGAGTTTGGGCCGAAGTTCGACCGTGTCCGCTTCATCGACCCTTCGAATCCGGATGATCCGGAACGAAATCGTGATTGGAAGCGGATCACGCGCCCGACCTATTCGAGTGAAGAACTCATCGATATGGCCGAATCGCGCCAACGATTCCTCGTGTAAAGCTCTTTTCGCCCCGAAGCAACGCGCTTCGGGGCGCTTTCTTTGCCCTGTTGGTTTCTGTAGGATAGGTATATGGAACGCGCTCAGCTTGCGGCTCTTGATCTTCCTGACTGCCCGGGCGTGTATTTGTTTACCGCTGGAAAAGGCAGGAAGAAAGAAATTCTGTATGTCGGGAAAGCGACTTCGCTTCGCGATCGCGTGCGCTCGTATTTCGATATTGACCTTATTTCGACGCGTGGTCCACGGATCGTCGACATGGTCACCAAGGCAGAAACCGTGACGTATGAGACGGCACCGACGGTACTTGAAGCCCTGGTGCGGGAAGCAGCGCTCATTCGGCAGTATCGCCCGAAGGCAAACGTCGAAGGGAAGGACGATAAAACCTTTTTGTACGCAGTGATTACCAAGGAGGAGATTCCGCGCGTGCTTGCCATACGCGGCAAGGATATCGATTTCACGCATATGTGGATGGAGGGCGATGTAAAGCTTGCAGCAACGTATGGACCGTTTACCTCAGGGTATCAGCTGCGCGAGGCACTCCGTCTCATTCGTCGTATCTTCCCGTTTTACGACACGCCTCGGCCGGTCGGCGAAGGAAATAAGCATCTTCTTGCGAAAGTCGAATTCAATCGACAGATCGGCCAGTATCCCAAAGACATGAGCCGGAGCGAATACATGCGCTCGATCAGAAATGTCGGCCTCTTTCTCTCTGGCCGGGTAAAGACGCTTCGCGCGACTCTGGAGCGGGATATGAAGAAGGCGGCCAAAGAGGAACGGTTTGAGGACGCGGCGGTCTGTCGTCGTCAGCTGTTTGCACTTGATCATGTGCAGGATGTATCTCTGATTCGCGAAGATCGTGACACGGAAACGGAAGCGCCGCGAATTGAAGGCTATGACACTGCGCATATTTCCGGCACGAACGCTATTGGCGTCATGACCGTTATCGAGGGCAGCCAGCCGCAAAAGAAGGAATATCGCACCTTTCGTATTCGCGGCTATGGCGGCAAGTCGCTCAACGACGACATTGCCTCTTTGAAGGAAATTCTTCGACGACGCTTTGGACACCCGGAATGGCCGTACCCAAAGGCGATCGTGGTGGACGGCGGCTCAACGCATAAGAAGGCGGCCGAGTCCGTGCTCGAGGAGCTCGGTATTCAGATTCCGGTCGCAGCAGTCGTTAAAGATGAAAAACATCGCCCACGAGAGGTGATTGGTTCGCTACGAGCCAAAGTGTCAGACGCGGACGCGGTGTTGGTAAATGCGGAGGCACACCGCTTTGCCCTCCAGCGGCACCGTTTTGCTCGCCGCAAAAGCATGCGTACCTACTAGTTGTTATACTGGCTGCATATGCGCGGCACGATCGTCGGGGTACTTCGAGGAGGTCCGTCACGGGAGCACGAGGTGTCTCTCAAGACAGGACATGCGATTTTGACCAATCTGCCGGCCGAGCGCTACACCGTGCGCGATATTTACATCGACAAAAAAGGGAATTGGCATGTGTTTGGGCGCCCGGCGACTCCTGAGGCCGCACTTCGGTCTTTGGACGTAGCAGTAATTGGATTGCATGGGGAGTACGGCGAGGATGGCGAGGTGCAGCGCCTTCTGGAGCGTTTTGGCGTGCCGTATACAGGGTCTGAATCCTTCCCTTCCTATCTCGCCATGCATAAGGTTATGGCGAAGGAGAAGGCGATTGAGCATGGGGTGCTGACGCCGCGCTACACCTACATTGAGCCGGGAGTAGATGTTGATGCAATTGCGACTGAAATTGTCCGAACATTTCATCAGCCGGTAGTGGTAAAGGCAGTACGTTGGGGTTCATCCGTTGGCGTCTCCATTGTTGGCGGGTATGAAGACATCAAGAAATCTATTTACACCTTGTTGCCAGACGCGGGTGGCGTACTGATTGAAGAGCTGATTCGCGGACGGGAGGCGACCGCGGGCGTTGTTGAGGGTCTCCGGGGCGAATCGCTGTATGCGCTGCCCGCTATTGAGATCGTGCCGCCCTCTGAAGATTTCTTTTCATACGACGCGAAGTACTCCGGGAAGACGCGGGAGATTTGTCCGGGACGTTTCTCGACCGCAGAGAAGCGCGAGCTTGAGCGGCTTGCTCGGGTGATGCACCAGGCGCTTGGATTGCGCCACTATTCGCGCTCTGACTTCATCGTCTCCTCGCGCGGCATCTATTACCTTGAGACCAATACGCTTCCTGGTATGACGACGGAGTCGCTCCTACCCAAATCGCTTGCTGCAGTCGGCGTGCAGTTCCCAGATTTCCTCGAACACCTTATCGGCCTTGCACGACGCCCATGAGTCTCGCGCACAAGAAATGCAAACCGTGTGATGGCGAGATAGAGAAGCTTTCGCCGGAGATGGTTATAGAGATGATGGCGCAAGTGCCGGAGTGGACGCTCTCAGAAGACGGAGTTCGGATCAGCCGGAAATTCGCCTTCAAGGATTTTGCCCGGGCGCTCGCGTTTACGGACGCGGTAGGGAAGCTCGCCGAGGAGGAGTGGCACCATCCAGACATACATCTGTCTTGGGGGCAGGTGGAAGTGACCTTCTATACCCACTCCATTCGGGGTCTAGCTGAGAACGACTTTATTATGGCTGCCAAGGTCGACCAAATTCCACGGTAGTGCTATACTCCCCGGCATTGGGCCCATAGCTCAGTTGGTAGAGCACCTCATTTGCAATGAGGGGGTCAGGAGTTCGAATCTCCTTGGGTCCACCCCAGAAAACAAAAGACGCCGCACAGGCGTCTTTTGTTTTAGATACCCTCTCATTGACTTCGTGCCGCATCTGTAATTTACTCTCCTTTGGTCAACGGGAGGTAAGCATGCAATACGGCATGGTCATGTGTTCTTCGCACGTTCCGTGCGGGGACGGTTCTGTTACGGTTGCTCGCAACCGCAAGCATCGTAAGCGCCGGCAACACAAGATTCGTCACAACTTCTGGAAGCGCTCGCTCGACCGCATGATTAGCAAGCGGTTGTGGCAGGCGCGTCGCAAGCGGCTTGTGACGTAACCACCGAAGTACAAGACCGCCTGACTCTCTAGGAGTTGGGCGGTTTTTCATATATTGACAATAATACATATATTATGCATAATAGTGAGCGAGTTGAACCTTGGGAGGTGCTCTATGAAAAAGTTGTGGTTTGCTGTTTGCAGTCTCTTCGTGCTTGCTGCCTGCGGTTCGCCGCCAGTGCAGACTGCCGAGGAGATCGCTGCTGAAGAAGCGGAGACCGTGGAAACGGATATGAACTTCGCACAGCAGGTCGTCGACGAGCTGATCTATGTTCGCAGCTCGACGGCGAATCTCTGCTACGCCGTTTCTGCGCGGTTTTCGCGCCAAAGCACCTACGACTATGATGAAAACGGCCGCGTTCGTGCGTACGCAGACATCAGAGCTGTGGTGCCGTGCGACAGCGTCCCCACTCTCGCAAACTAACCGCCCGACTCACGAGGATCGTCCGATCTTCACAGGTCGGGCGGTTCTCTTATATATCCTTGACAGATATTTTGATTTACCGAATAATCTTCGCTAGTCCAACTGTAACCGAAAGGAGGTTGCATTGCGTACCTTATACGACGAAGACGAGCTCACGCTGCGCATTATTGCCAGCCAGTTTCTGCTTGCGGGCTTTATCGCAGTAGGACTGATTGGTGTGGCGATCAGCGAGCACTTTTGGCCCAACTTCTTCCAGTATCGCTACTTCTACGTGTCTCCGAACTTTTTGGAGGATGTAGGTCGATACTGGCCGCTGTTCGCCTACGCCGGCGTATTCGCCGTTCTTACCATTCTTGCGGGTCGAAACTCCGACCACCGAGATGGGGAGCGGTTTATCATCGGCATTGGCACATCGGTTGGCGCCGGAGTGCTTGAGGAGGGTTGGTATCGCTGGGTTGGCGTGTTTTACAGCATGCTCTTCCTGGTGTTGCTGAACTTCCTCTTCTCGGCGTTTGGCTGGGGGATCGTTGTTGCGGCCGGCATTGCAATTCTGTTCACGATCGCGTCCTTCTTCATCGGTGATGTGGATCTCAATCCCGCTACCGTGATCGGCCGCATCCTGCTCATCGCGCTCTTTGCGCTTGCGGGCTGGGGAGTCATGGCCATCAACCATGACCCTGTGTACTGGGTGTACCTGCACATCTTCGTGCCGGTCATCGACTTTGCGACGTTCGGCCTCATGCATTCGGCCCTCCACGCCAACCACCAACCACTCCTGGTCATGGGTCTCATCGCGGCGAACTTTGCGTTTCGCGATGGACACAAGTACCAAGGACTCTACGGCTGGGTGAACTCGTGGTACATCGGCTGCGCTATGACCTATGCGACCCTCACCTACGGTCTTGCGGTTGCAGTTGCGGTGCACGCCCTCTACGACATCATCTTCGATGTTGCTCAGTACATCGCTGCCAAGCGCAGCATGCCTCGTCTTAGGCGCATCTCACGCATTTGAGACGACACACGGGCGGTCCTACCAAGGATCGCCCGTGCTCTGTTTAATTAAAGAAGAAGCGTCACGGAAAATCCGTGACGCTTTTCGCTTATCGAGCTGAGATGTAGCCGCCGTCTACGCCGTCCGGGGAAAGGACGGTCTGTGCAACGCCGATTCCGTTTGACCGGAATCCGCCTGCACACTGCAGGAGGTAGTACTCCCACATGCGCGCAACGCGTTCGCCGTACTTAGCGACCACCTCCTCCCGCCGGCTCTGAAAGTTATCGTTCCAGGCCATAAGGGTGAGGTCGTAGTGCGGACCGATGTTTTGCACATCCTCGACGACAAAGAGTCCTTCCACTGCGGTCATGATCTGACCGATGGTGGGGAGCTCGCCGCGCGGGAAGATGTACTTATCGAGCCAGGGATCAATGGTCTTGGAGCGCTTCCGGCCCGTGATGGTGTGGTGCATGAAACGACTGTGGCGTCCGCGCATGGCTCGGCGTGCCGCCGCGAAATAGTCGCGGTAGTTGTCGCTGCCCACATGTTCGAACATGCCCATCGATACCACGTGGTCCACTGTGCCTTTGAATTCACGGTAGTCCTGGAATCGAAACTCAAGATGGCCGCTATCGACGTACGGGCGATACCGCTCAGTCGCATACGCCACCTGGTCCTGGGAAATCGTGACGCCGATGCATCGCGCGCCATAGTGTTCTGCAGCGAAGCCCATAAAGGCGCCCCAGCCGCAGCCGATATCCAGCACCGTCTGGCCGGGTTTCAATTCAATCTTCCGGCAGACCAAATCGAGCTTGCGCTCCTGCGCCTCGTCTACGTCCGCCGCATCTACCCAATACGCACAGCTGCCAGTGAGGCGTTGATCGTACGTGGATTCATGCAGCATGCGTTCGTCATAGTGCATTTTGCCGACGTAACGAGCGCGCTCGATCGTCTGGCGGTTAATGAACTTGGCACCGAGCGCAAAGACACCCGCTTTGAGAGCGATCTGCGGAAACGACTTTACCGCCTCCTGGACGTTGTGACGCACGACCCGCTCAAAGAGCTGGTCAAGCGCTTGGCACGTCCAGAGGCCGTCCATATAGGCCTCTCCAAGTCCGATGGAGCCGCCGGAGAGGAGGCGAGAGTAGAACTCGTCATCTCGAACCTGCGGATCCCACGGATTGGGACCGTTGATAACGATCCCGGAACCTGTCTCATCGAGCAGGCTCTGGATCGTCTTCTGTACGTTACTCATTGAAGGATCTCCTGTATCCCGAGGTAATGGATAACGTAGTTGTATTCTTTTGTCTAGGAGATCAGTTGCGCCCGAAATCGTCTTCGTAACGAATAATATCGTCCTCGCCAAAATAGTCGCCGAGCTGCACCTCAATAATCACCAAAAGCTCTTCGCCAGGATTCATGACCCGGTGTTTTGTTCCTTGTGGGATAGAGATGTGGTCGGCAGGGGAGAGTCGTGATTGTTGCCCATCGAGCTCCACCTGTGCGACTCCAGATACAACACTCCACAGTTCGTGCCGACGCGCATGACTTTGCAAGGAAAGACGCTTCCCGGGTTCTATTTCAAGCCGCTTTACCTTGTGCGTAGGCGTATCCGAAAGAATGCAGAAACGCCCCCAGGGCCGCTCTTCAATGTATCCATCCTGGGACGGCATATGCATGAGAAAAGTATAGCTCTCGGGCTTCATATAAAAAACTTGTGTATGTTGTGTGAACAACTACACAACTTTTCTGGTACACTAGGCATATGTCGAGAAACGAGAGTCTAACCAGAGCCCAAGAAGAGACCCTTTTCCTTATCAAGCGTTACATCGCCCGCCATGGACAGTCACCAACCATCACCGAGCTACAAAAAGAGCTGGCTCTCCGCTCTATTCGGAGTGTTACGCAACGTCTGGAAGCCCTGGAGAAGAAAGGCTTCATTGCTCGAGATCGATTTCAGCACCGAAGCATCAAAGTTCTGGCGTCAGTAAAGAACGAATACATCCCGTCGGACTTCGTTGCCGTTCCGGTCATCGCCTCAGCTGGCTGTGATGCGATGGAGGTGTACGCACAGGACGAGTTTGGTGAATTCATTGCAGTTGATCGCACGCTTCTTGGTCGCGCTACTTCAGTCGCTGCCATCAAGGCCATTGGCGACAGTATGCAGGATGCAGGGATTATGGACGGCGACTACGTCATTGTTGAAGTTACCGACCAGGTGAATGACGGAGATCGTGTCGTTGCCATCATTGGCAATATGGCGGTCATTAAGCGCCTTACGCATGTAAAAGGCACTGCGGTCTTGTGCCCGGAAAACGAAGCAGCAAACTATCAACCGATCGTTGTTTCGCAGGAGGATTCGAAGATTTTCGGTAAGGTGCTCTCTGTCATTCCCAATACGGAGTGGGTAGACGACGTAAAGATCGAGTACTACGACGGATTCGGGCCGAAATAGCAAAAGGGCGCCGATCGGATGACCGGCGCCCTGAGGTAGAACGTGTTAGCGAGCATACTGGCGTGGTTTGCAGACCGCGCGCTTGATGCCGCTCCAAAAGAGTTCGACTGTGCCGCGTTCTTCCGCGGCGCCGCAGAGCACGTAGCGCTCGACGCGATCGATCACCTGATTGTGCTTACGCTGCTTGTCTTCTTCGGCAGATTTCTCAAGCGCTTGTGACAGCGGACCGAGAATCAGCGCGAAGATGCCGATAAGAACGGCGATGCAGAGATAGACGGAGATGATCATCCAGCCAACGGACGCGCTGAACATGAAGCCGATTGCCGGGATGCCGAAGAGGGCGAACGGAATACCAGGAACAAGCAAGATATTCTTTTCGTCCTCATAGAACGGCATGGCACGGAAGTCGTGGATGGCGAACCAGTGGCTCATCTTGCGCGGCAGGATAGTCGCCGAGCTGAAGATGTGCCGCCAGGCCCGCAATGGATCGCCGCCGAGCAGAAAGTGCACGATGCCGACGAAGAGCACATAGGCGCGCGTGATCGGAGTGAGGGGAATGTAGAGGATAGCGTAGAGGAGCGGCATCAGCGTAAACGCTAAACCGATCCGCCAGCGACCCGCACATTCGTCCTCGCCGACGCCGAGCTTGAAGAACTTGAGATAGTTCCGCAGCCACGGCTTCATCTCGGCGGCGAAGATGCCGTCGGGAATGAGTACGCGTTGTTCTTCGCGAGCGAAGACCTCGGCAACGAATCGGTTTACCGGCTTGTCGTCTTCGGCATCGGCATCGAACCGGTGCTTATACACCCGTTCGTCGCGATAGCGAGTTTTGAGTCCGCGCACCTCTCGCCAGAAGCCTGACTTATGGTCCTCATTCAGCGAGTGCACGAGATAGGCGACCAGGTAGTAGGCGCCGGCGCCGCGGAACGTAAAGAATCCGCGGCCGACCGAGATATCGCCGAAGCCTTCGATGATTTCCCGGCTTTCCGCTCGAGGATCGCTACCGCGCGTGACGCCGGCGATTTCGTCTCGGATGCCGACCTTCTGCGCAACGATGATGAGCGCCCAGTCGTATTCCGGATGCGCTCGCATATAGGCGGTGGTCTCGGGTGAGAGACACCACCGGATCGGCACAACCGGGTGGTCGATGACCCGCTCGTCAAAGTGGATCTCGACTCTCTTTGGTGGCGGGGGAGCCAGAAGCTCGCCCTCGGGTTCTTCAAGGGACATAGAGTCCTCCTCTGTATCCCCATGCAACGGCGCATGGGTCTGGCAGGACAATTACACATATTTACGAATATGTCTATAGCGCAAAACGACCCGCGCAAGGCGGGTCGTTTTGAGAAGGAGGGTATTAGCTAAGGTGTGCCGAGACGAGTTTCGTCATCTCGAACATGGTTACCTCGCTTTTGCCGTTGAAGACCTTCTTGAGCTTGTCGTCTGCAAGAATGTTGCGCTTGTTAGCGGGATTCTGCAGGTTGTTCTTCTTGATATAAGCCCAAATCTGCTTCACGACCTCGGAGCGAGGCATTGGACCCTTGCCTACGACTTCCTCCAGATCGGCGGAAAGGTTCATAGGCTTAGTAAGGGCCGGGTTGAGTGCTCTTGGCATAGAGATAAGTTTACGTAATGGTCAATGGTTGTTGACCCGCGGATTATACCACAAACCGGGGATTTGTGGGGCTGCAAGCGGGTCCTGGGGAGAGCACAGAATGGTCGGGCCGCCGGGAATCGAACCCGGTCTTCACGCACCCGAAGCGTACGTACTACCGGTATACTACGGCCCGGTGGGCGATACAGGACTTGAACCTGTGACCCCACCCGTGTGAGGGGTGTGCTCTACCAACTGAGCTAATCGCCCGAACAATTGGCACACTAACACATTTTTGTTCGGTAGTCGGGCCGCCGGGAATCGAACCCGGTCTACATCCACCCCATGGACGCGTACTACCGGTATACTACGGCCCGCAATAGGGTGGAGAATACCTTAAGATCACTTTTTACGCGTGATATAACGTCGGCAGTATGGGCCCGTAGCTCAGTTGGTAGAGCGCTGCATTCGCATTGCAGAGGTCAGGGATTCGAATTCCCTCGGGTCCACAAATATTGACTAATTTGTCCGTGTGTCGTAATACAGTATATAGGAGGTACAACGATGCGTGTGTATCACGCAACTAAGACCGAATGTTCTCTCACGAATATTCTGGAGGAGAAAATCCTGCTTCCGGGCAGGAATGTGGTCTGCGAGGACACCTACGTCCACCTGTCGCTCAATCCCTTCCATCAAGGCTCGTATGCGCTCGATGTTATCGGCGAAGATACGAACCGTGCATGGGTGATTGAGTGCGAGATTCCGGACGATACGCCGCTTGCACCAGATCCGGCAGATAATGCTGGGGCTGCCTACAACGGCGGCTGGGTGATCCACGGCGGACCGCTCTCCATCACAGAAGTTATCTCAGTGCTCTACATTCAAAATGTGCAGCGCTGGGAGATGGGCGATAAGAAACAAGCCCGTTACGTTCTCGGAGGCTCCTCGTGAGCCTCCGTTTCGTTTAATCGTGTTAGGATTTTTTTATGGGACAAAATCTCGTTGAGCGCATCACGTCCTGGGTCGGCTCCGTCGCATCCCTGATCGTCCACACCATTATCTTCGCCGGAGCCTTCTTGCTCGGCGTTTTTGGCATTGCAACCTGGGAAATCATCCTGCTGACGGTCACCACGGTAGTGTCTCTCGAGGCGATTTATCTTGCCATTTTCATTCAAATGACGGTCAACCGGAACACTGAGTCGCTCCGAGAGGTTGAAGAAGATATCGACGAGATTCAGGAAGACGTTGAGGAGCTTGGCGAAGATATTGACGAGATTCAGGAGGACATCGAGGAGATTCAGGAAGACGTGGAAGACATGACGGAGGAGGACGCGGCAGACGATGTGACCCTCGACAAGCTCACAGCGGATGTACGAAAGATTCTCGAAGATCTTGAGCAGTTGAAAGGGAAGCAGTAAAGTCTCTCCTATATTGGGCCCATAGCTCATCTGGTAGAGCGCATCCATGGCATGGATGAGGTGAGGGGTTCGAGTCCCCTTGGGTCCACCACTTGCTTTTTTCTATAAATATAGCATTATAGTACCGGACCTTTGTCCGGCTGGGCAACCAGCCCTTCAACAGAAAGGAGGATACTCGTGACGACCGCATTGGAAGCTCACGAACAACGTCCCTATCGACTCTTCAGCGGCATCAATGGAATCATGGCGATGCTGGCATTCTTTGCCGTTATCGTCCTGGTTCTCGCCGCTGACTACGTGTGGTGGCGGCTTCTGATCACCGAAGTAACGGAAACTGATCCGTTCCTCATGTATGTATTCGGGGCTCTGATGGCATTCGCTGCCTTGAGCATTGTCGGTACAGCGTTCAACGTGCTGGCCGAAGAAAATGCGCCCCCGACGACATTCCTGTGGTTTGTCGGCGGCGGTACCGCGATCGCGTACGTGCTGCTTGGCCTCTACTTTCTTCTCGTGGGATCCACGTTCGACGTGTATTCACATGAGTTGCGAGTTGGCCGAGATGGCACGGTGTATCAAAGCGAAAGCGAAGCACCGCGAAGCTACTGGAACGTGGGCACGGTTCGACTGCCAACCCACTACACCTTCACCTACGAGACGACACGCGACGATCGGACCCAAAACGGTACGCCGATTAAAACGAGGCACACCGCGACGGTTCTTGTCACTTTGGCGCAAAACGATGCGCTCGGCGAGCGCGTGAGCAACTACTTCGCTCAAGGCGCTTCCGGGGACTCGATTCGCAACACGCTGCAAAACCGCGCTTCGGCCATCACGCACGGCGTCCAGCGCTGGCTTGATGAGACAGACGTCGAAGACATCCACTCGGGAGTTTCGTTTCGGCCCACTGAACCCTGGATCGAGAGCATCACGCTCACCCAGGTTAGCAATTCAGCTGAGCGTGCGGAAAACTAACCGACCATCCTCATCCTCTGGACCGCCTGGCACTTCGCCGGGCGGTCTTTTTTATAAGAAACAGGGGAGACTTGCAAAAGTATGAAATTGATGGGATTATAATTTTATGTACGGAATCCGCCGTGCATGTTCCTTAGGAAGGAGACCGTGCGATGACTCGCACCAATCTTGCCTACTTGGATCGCGCTGCTGATGAAGCAGTCACGATTCAATTGCAGAACCCTGGTCAGTACGTGGACCGCTCGAGCGTGAAGCACGTTCGCATCGCAGGCATCGCCTGCCGCGATGGCGACCCGATCGAGAAACGGCGCCAGGCGCTCGCGGACTATCGCGAAGATGCCGCTGCGCTCAAGACGCAACTCACCGACGCTGGCGTTTCGTATCTCGCCATCCTCCCAACTCGGGCCTGGAACGAGATCTCGAAACAAACCGGCCTCTATCGGTTCCGACCGAACGAGGAAGGCGAAGTGCTCGCAAGCGATCGTCTCATCACTGAGGCGACGGCGCGTGCACATCGAGCAGTTGCGTGGCGGCCGCTTGCCGCTCTTGCGGTGGGTCTCATGATCGGTGGGCTGGTTGGGTTTGCGCTTGCAAGCTTCATCAATGCTCCGCTGTTCGTCGTGATCGGCGCCGTGCTGACGTTCGCAATCCTGGGCGGGTATGCGTATTCGACTGTGGTGAACAGCCGCTATTTCTTCAAGGGCACGGCGCGTCCCGCGTCTCTCGCCACGATGGAAGAACGTTTCATCCGGTCGAGCGTCCCGAAGAAACGGAAAGCGCTGTTTGATCGCCTCTGGCCGCAAGGTCAGGAGCTTGAAGACGGCGTCCGAATCGCCATCGAGCTGCCGCCGGCGCCCGAAGACGCACAGCACAACCTGCTGCGCGCCAAGGACGCAGGCCTGAAGCTCACCGTTGACGCCGTCATGGATGCTGTCCAGCTTCCCCATGATGTCGGCGACGTGCTCGTTGCCTCTCGTGCGGCTCACTGGCTGACCGAGAAGACGGCGATGGATAAGCGGGAAGAACAACAGCGGCGTGATCGCGAAGAACGTCGGCGTCGGCAGATCCAGAATTTCTGGGACTCGCTCGCGCTCGACCCGATCGTCATCACGCAGTGCGGCAGCGCGACCGCGATTATCGTCCAATACGGCGATTTCCCGGTCGAGCAAGCCGCGGTTGACCGCGTCCTGCATTCCACCAGCCTGATCTAACGGCTCTAACGCCGGATCCTCACTACTTGGATCCGGCGTTTTGCGTTTTTGCTGTGGGGTAGCAGGTCTGCTAGAATTTCCTCATATGCGGCAACGTCCCGCCCCTCATACGGGCATTTTTTAGTTATGGCTGTTGAGCAGCACGCAGCTGAGGCTACCGAACACGCAAGCGCCATTCACGTGGTCTTGAAGGCTGAGCCGATCTTCTCCATTGGCGGTTTTGACATCACCAATGCGCTCCTGTTGACCTGGATCACCATGGCCGTGCTCGTGCTCTTTGCGTATTTCTTCGGTAAGTCTCTGAAGGTCGTACCGGGGAAGTTGCAAGCAGGAATCGAATGGGCGTTTGAAGGCGTGCTTTCGTTTATGGAAGAAACACTCGGGAGTCGTGCGCTTGCCGAGCGATTCTTCCCGCTCATCGCTACCATCTTCCTTTTTGTATTCATTGCAAACGAGCTTGCGTTTATTCCGGGCGTTGGTTCGCTTATGGTCGGCGACGTCCCGCTGTTTCGCGCGCCCGCAGCAGACCTTAACTTCACACTAGCGCTTGCCATCATCTCGTTTTTGACGATTGAAGTCACCGGTATCCTCACCCTCGGTCTTTTGAAGTACGGAGGGAAATTTGTTAATCTGAAATCACCGGTTGATTTTGCGGTCGGTATTATCGAGCTTATCTCGAACCTGGGACGGCTCATCTCGTTCTCCTTCCGTCTCTTCGGAAACATCTTTGCAGGGGAGGTGATGATTCTGGTCGCCATCTTTTTCCTGCCCTACGTCCTTCCCGTGCCGCTTATGGCATTTGAAGTGTTCGTAGGCCTTATCCAGGCGGTCGTGTTCTCGATGCTGACCCTGTTCTTTATCAAGCTGGCGATCATGGAACCGCACGGGGAGGAAGCGCATTAGCGCTTTTACTCCGTGCGGCTCCGGGATGGAGCATTTAGCAAACCTTTAATTACCTCTATGGAAGTAGAAGCAGCAACACAGCTTGGTATGGCGATTGCCGCGGCACTCGGCGTTCTTGGTCCGGGTATCGGCATCGGTATTATCGGCGGCAACGCAATGCAGGCAATCGGTCGCAATCCGGAAGCATCCGGCAAGATCGTTTCGAACATGATTCTCGCAATCGTGTTCACCGAAGCACTCGGTATTCTTGCACTCGTGGTCGCGTTCATCATTAAGTTCGTCTAACAATGGAAGGGCTTGTCGGTGCATTCGGTCTTGATTGGAAACTCCTGCTCGTGCAGGTGGTCAACTTCGCTATCCTGATCCTCCTGCTCCGACAATTCCTCTATAAGCCAGTCGTGAAGATTCTCGCTGAGCGCCGGGCACTGGTCGCCAAGGGGGTTGAAGAAGCGAAGGCTGCGGAAGAGAAGCTTGCAGTTGCTGATACTGAGGCGGCAGCAAAGGTTCGTTCCGCATCCGAAGAGGCAGAAGGCATTGTTGCTGCTGCTCGCGATACAGCTACCGAAGAGCGTCAGCGCATCATTAAAGAAGCCGAAGCGCGCGCTGAGGCAGCTCTCAAGGACGCGGAGGCACGCGCAAAAGAGGCATCTGCAAAGGCACTTCGCGAAAGTGAGAAGGAAGTTGCACGGTTGGCCGTTCTTGCTGCAGAAAAGGTGCTCCGTAAACGCGCATGATGGACACCTATACACGGGTGCTTGAGATTGCTGCGGAGACGGCAGACGAAGCTGTTGCAGAAACTGCCGTTACGAAGCTCATAACACACCTGAAGAGCGCAGGCCGGGAGAAACTGCTGCCGTCTATTGCTGCAGAGCTACGAAAGATCGCTGCTCGCCGACGCGCCCTTCGTCCGGTTGTCGAGGTTGCTCATGCGGACGATGAGCGTGCGGCGCTTCTGGAAGCGAAAGAAGCGGGAATCGATGCGAGACATGCAGTGGTGAATCCGTCGCTCATTTCCGGATGGCGCGGACGAACGGGTAGCGTACTCGTGGATCGAAGCGGAAAGCGTGCGCTTATAGATATTTATCGGAATGTTACGTCGTAAGGTATGGAGAGCATCATCAAACGAATCGAAAAAGAGCTCGAGTCGTTCGCACCGGCAGCCGGTGCGGAGGAGACGGGCATCGTGCGTGCGACCGGCGACGGTATCGCTGAAATCGACGGCCTCACCAGTGCCGTGCTTTCAGAAATGGTGCTCTTTGATCCCACCTTCGACCGCACGCTTGAAGACGCGCTTAAAGATCCTGAACCGATTTTCGGTCTTCTCCTGAACCTCGAAGAAGACGGTGTGCGTGCCGCAGTCCTTGGCGATGCTTCTAAGGTATACGAGGGTATGTTGGTACGCCGTCTTGGTCGCCTCCTTTCCATCCCAGTAGGCGATTCTCTTATCGGTCGTGTCGTAAACCCGCTTGGCGAAGCAGTAGACGGCAAGGGTCCAACCGGCGCAACCAAGCAAGTTCCAATCGAACGCGAGGCGTATGGCGTTATCGATCGCGCACCAGTGAACACGCCGCTCCATACCGGCATCAAGGCTATCGACGCCATGATTCCAATTGGTCGTGGACAGCGCGAACTTATTATCGGTGACCGTGGTACGGGAAAGACGACGATTGCGATTGATACCATCCTCAACCAGAAGTCAGAGTCCCCAGAGACTCGCCCTATCTGTATTTACGTTGCAATCGGTCAGAAGGAATCGAAGACGGCAAAGATCGTTGCCGAACTCGAAGAGAAGGGAGCAATGGAGTACACGATTGTCGTAACGGCCCCCGCTTCGTCGCCGGCAGCCTTCCAGTTCCTTGCACCGTTTGCCGGAGCGGCAATCGGCGAACACTTCATGGAGGCAGGAAAGGATGCGCTCGTTATATACGACGATCTTTCAAAGCAGGCAGTTGCGTATCGCCAGCTCTCACTCCTTCTTCGCCGTCCGCCAGGCCGCGAAGCGTATCCGGGAGACATCTTCTACCTCCACTCACGCTTGCTTGAGCGCGCTGCAAAGCTTTCCAAAGAGCGCGGCGGGGGCTCATTGACCGCACTTCCGATCATTGAGACCCAGGAAGGTGATGTGTCTGCCTACATTCCGACAAACGTAATCTCTATTACGGACGGTCAGATCTTCCTCTTGGCAGACCTCTTCAATAAGGGTATGCGCCCAGCAATCGACGTTGGTATTTCCGTGTCTCGCGTGGGTTCTTCTGCGCAGACGAAGGCCATGAAGAAAGTGTCCGGCAAAATCAAGCTTGAACTTGCACAGTTCCGCGAACTTGAAGCGTTCATGCAGTTCGCCTCAGACCTTGATGAGGAAACCAAAAAGCGCATCGATGCTGGTCGTCGAATGACGGAAGTGCTCAAGCAGCCGGATGGAAAGCCACTGCCGTTTGAGCTTGAAGCAGCGATCATCTTTGCTGCCACCAACGGCTACTTCGACTCATTTGCGCCAGAAGAGACGAGTGCCGTCGAACGAAAGCTTCAGGACTTCTTGGTTCGCGAAGCGGGTGATGTGCTCGGTGCTATTCGCGAGAAGCGCGAAATCACGGAGGAAACCGAAAGGTTGTATCGCGAGCTTCTTGAGAAGTTCGTCGAGCGAAGCAAATAAGCATGGCTCTCAAGGATATTAAAGCGAAAATCGGAGCCACGAAGCGCATGCACACGGTGACGCGTGCGATGGAGGCGGTCTCTGCCGTAAAAATGCGCAAGACGCAGGCGTCTGCGCTTGCCGGACGCCCGTATGCACGCGCGGCGCTTTCTATCCTGACCCGTCTTTCTGGTTCCCAGGAAGCACGCCGTCATGTGCTCACCAATACTCGCGACGTACGAAAGACCGCGCTTGTCGTCATCACGAGCGATAAAGGACTTGCTGGCGCGCTCAACAGCGGCGTCCTCAAGGCTGCAGCTGCCGCAGTTGTCGGCAAAGACGTTATTGTCTATGCCTTTGGTAAGAAAGGATATGAGTTTTTCTCGCGCCGCGGATTTACCATCGGTTCCTATGTCGAAAATAAGAAGGATGATGTTGATCCGGTAGAAATGGATACGTTCGTGCAGGAGTTGTCTCGCGGATTTGTCGCAGGCGACTTTGACGAGGTGGTTGCGGTCTACTCAAACTTCAAATCAACCTTCGAACAGTCACCGACAACGCGCACCCTGCTTCCGCTTTCTGCTGAGACGGTTGCGGAGCTGGTTCGCGATATCCAGCCAACGAAAGGAAAGTGGAGTAGCGAGGTAGCGACTGAAGCGCCTGCAGCATACGAGACCGAGTCGACCGACGATATTCTCGACGTACTGCTTCCCAAGCTCGTTGCAGTCTCGCTCTACCACATGCTCCTTGAGTCAAAGGCATCCGAGCATTCTGCCCGCATGGTTGCCATGAAAAGTGCGTCCGATAAATCTAAAGAGGTTGCTCGCGACCTGACGCGCGTCTATAACAAGATTCGCCAGGCAGCGATCACCCGGGAAGTATCGGAAATTGTGGGCGGCCGGGAGGCATTAGCAACTTAATTTTATTCATATGAACACGGGAACCATCACACAGATCATTGGGCCAGTCGTCGATGTGCACTTTGAAAAGGAGCGTCCGGCAATCGGCGAAGCGCTCGTTGTAGAACAGGCGGGCGAACACGGAAAAATCACGCTCGAGGTTGCATCACACCTTGGTCTTGATCGCGTTCGTGCCATTTCTATGACCGAAACCGCCGGTCTTTCGCGCGGCGAGCAGGCAGTCGCGACCGGCGCACCGATCTCCGTTCCCGTCGGAGAAGCAGCCCTCGGCCGCCTGTTCAACGTGCTTGGTGAAGCGATCGACGGCAAAACTCCCGTTGCTGCTGACGCACCCCGCCTCCCGATCCATCGCGATCCGCCGTCGTTTGACGAACAGACGACTAAAGCTGAAGTCTTTGAAACCGGCATCAAGGCAATTGACCTCATGATTCCGTTCTTGAAGGGCGGTAAGGTTGGTCTCTTCGGCGGCGCAGGCGTCGGCAAGACCGTCCTCATTCAGGAGCTCATCCGCAACGTTGCAACCGAACACGGTGGGTACTCCGTGTTTGCCGGCGTGGGCGAGCGTGTGCGCGAAGGTAACGATCTCTATCACGAAATGGCCGAGTCCGGCGTGCTTCCAAAGACTGCGCTCGTGTTCGGACAGATGAACGAAGTGCCGGGTGCGCGTGCGCGCGTCGCGCTCACCGGCCTTACTCAGGCGGAATATTTCCGCGACGAAGGCGGTAAGGACGTGCTCTTCTTCATGGACAACGTCTTCCGTTTCATTCAGGCAGGATCCGAGGTGTCTTCGCTCCTTGGACGCGTACCCTCTGCCGTGGGTTACCAGCCAACCCTGGCCGAAGAAATGGGTAAGCTTCAGGAGCGTATTACCTCAACGAAGAAGGGTTCTATTACGTCCGTGCAAGCCGTATACGTGCCAGCAGACGACCTTACGGACCCAGCGCCAGCAACCACGTTCGCGCACCTTGATGGTACCGTCGTGCTTTCTCGCCAGCTTGCAGCGCTCGGTATTTATCCGGCTATCAGTCCGCTTGAATCTTCTTCCTCCGCACTCACGCCAAATATCGTTGGAGACGAGCATTATCGCGTTGCAAACGAAGTGAAGCGCATTCTTCAGCGCTACAAGGACCTGCAGGACATCATTGCCATTCTCGGTATTGAAGAGCTGTCTGAAGAAGACAAGCAGACCGTGTACCGCGCGCGTAAGCTTGAAAAGTTCCTTTCCCAGCCGTTCTTCGTGGGCGAGCCGTTCACGGGACGCCCTGGTATGTATGTGACGCGCGAAGAGACGGTGCGCGGCTTCAAGGAGATTGTCGAAGGTAAGCACGACGACAAGCCGGAAAGCGCCTTCTACATGAAGGGCGGTATTGATCAGGTCACCGGATAATGGCACGCGCCTTCCACCTCACGATTGCGAAAGTCGGCGAAACCCTCTTTGACGGGCCGATTCAGTCCGTAACCTTGCCGGGGAAAGAAGGTGTTTTTACGGTTCTTGCTGGCCATGAACCCTTCGTCTCAGAGTTGGGGGAGGGAGAGGCGATTGTCGTTGGAGAAACTGGTGAAAAGGCCACTTTCCCGCTTTCTGGAGGCGGCATAGCCGAGGTTTCAAGCGGCCAAGCCACGGTATTGTTATAAATGGGGTAGGTGTGTTATAGTGCTTTCGGAAGTACCACCTGCATCCAGAAAGGAGCAACCCTCGTGTTTTCAACGTCTCGTACGGGGAGACGTCCGGTAAGCGCCATCTTCGTTGATACGCCCAATATCGTCACTCCCAAGTGGCCTGCGGCGATCGACTGGAAGCGACTTGCGCAAGGATTTCTTGACGACAAAGTGCTCGTCGGAACTGATGTTATCCACGCTGCCGCGTACGCCAAATCGTCGTCTGACGCTACTGGCGCCGCAAATTGGATCGACCGGACGTTCAAAACGTTTGGTCACCATCTCTCGTACGTTACCGACTCTGATGTCACCGTCATGGCCCGATTCGACAAAGATATCGACGCCTTGATCATCAATGACATTTGGAAGTCGACGTTAGCGCACGAACGCTCGGTACTTGCGGACAAGGGCACACCCTATCCGCTCCATGTACGTCACGTGCTGGTCTCGGGAGATGGCGACTATCATGCCACCTATCAAGACCTGCTCGAGGTGTATAAAGGGCAGCTGGAACTCGAAGTCATCGTGTATGCGTGGAAAGACTCGCTGCACTCGAAACTTGCTGAGTTCGCTACTGAAGTGCACTATCTGGAAGATCTCGGACCAGGGCTCATGCGGCCCCGGAAACCCCAGGAAATATTGATCGCCGCCTCGTGAGTCTGCTTCGGCAGAACTCCGAGGCGGCGCCTCATTTTAATGCTATACTCCTCCGCAATGAAGAACTTTCTTCTTCGCCAGGTGGCGAAAATGAAATTAAAGAACCTTCCCGAAGGACAACGGGAACAGATTTTAGGGATGCTTGAGAAAGACCCCGAGCTTATGCGCAAGATCGGCGAGGAAATTGATCGCCGCGTGAAGAAGGGTGGTGAAAGCCAGGTCAAGGCGACCCTTGAAGTGATGAAAAAATACCGCACAGAGCTCGCAGCATTGATGCAGGACTAACCATGAAGGTCTATATCCTGATGGGTAATCCGAACGCAGACGGGACGCTCACCAATGCGTTTGCGGACGCGTATCAGGCGGCAGCGGAAGCTGCAGGACATGAGGTGCGACGGGCAAATGTGGGCGATCTTGCATTCGATCCTATTTTGCATAAGGGATATCGCGCGATTCAGGAACTTGAGCCAGATCTTTTGACGGTGCAGCAGGATATCAAGTGGTGCGACCACTTCGTGCTTCTGTATCCGCTCTGGTGGTCTTCTGCGCCATCACTTTTGAAAGGTCTGGTGGACCGCATGTGGCTTCCTGGATTCGCGTTTCGTTTTATCAAGGGACCTGACGGCAAGTCTACCCTCGGCTGGCACAAGCTCCTCAAGGGTAAGACAGCGCGCGTTATTGTGCTGCTGAAGAACCATCCGCTTCTTGAGCGCTTTATGTATGGCGACTACACAGCAGAGATCGCAAACGCCGTACTCGGCTTCTCTGGTTTTCGCGTCAAGATTACGGAAATAGGAAACTCGGAAGGTCTATCAGAATCTGCCAAGGCAGGTTGGATGCGAAAGATTGCAGCATTTGGACGTGCAGCACGATAGGAGCGTGCTAAGGTAAATCAGAGAATCGGAGTACCTTCCATGCCCGTACATCTCAAGCGCCTGCTTGGGGTTATCGTTGTGGTGAGTCTTGGATCGCTACTGCTAAGCGCTTCAAGTGTCCCGCAGCTTCCGGCAATTACTTTGGAAGCGCACGCACAGACGACTCCCGAGTCTTCGCTCGAAGCAGAAGCGCGCGAAGCGCTGCTGCATTTTGCGCGCCAAGGATATGCGCGACACTGTCGCCATCTCCTGGAAGACAATCCGAATTTTCAGGGAGCTTCTCTGGAGATTCAGGAACGAGTCATCGCTGACTGCGTCGCATCACAACGAACACCTGTAGGCCTTTAAGCGCCCATAGCCAGTCGGTTATGGGCGCTTCATCATAGACTCACGGCAAACACGTACGCTCCTTGACAGGACCGTCACTGCCAGGAAATATGGCCGAGGGCGGGAAGGAGGTGATGTATGAAAACCTTCCCAGTGGGACTGGCCACGATGGTGGCCTCGTTCCTTGCTTCACTCGTGATCTACGTCGTGGTGTGCGCGGAACCAGTTGCGCACCCGATTACGCATGAGACGGCCGAGCTGGTTTCAGCTCAAGGCCTGACCATGTCGATGGTAGATCCCGTTCAAGAAGCGACTGCGTTCTTTCGACCTGCCGCGCTTCGGCGGCTGTGTGAGGAATATTACGAAGAGCGAAAACAATACTCGAGTACACCTCCGCGCGAGGAGTACGTGAGAATGTGTCTCGAACTGCAACGTCGACACTGACGTTCGAGCCCGCGGCCCCCTCCGCGGGCTCTTTGTTTTAAGCGGACTTTCCGCTATGGTGGTGGGATGTTGAAGATTGGTATCGTGGGACTCCCCAACGTCGGCAAGTCGACGCTTTTTAATGCGCTTACGAAAGCGGCGGTTCCCGCTGAAAACTATCCCTTTTGTACGATCGATCCTTCGGTCGGCGTTGTTGGCGTTCCGGATGAACGCCTGGGGAAGCTCGCAGTATTCTCAGGATCCGAGAAGGTTGTTCCCGCCGCAATTGAATTCGTGGATATTGCCGGCCTCGTAAAGGGAGCTTCGGAGGGCGAAGGGTTGGGGAATCAGTTCCTGTCGCATATCCGTGAAGTGGACGCCATTTTGGAAATGGTTCGCTTCTTCGACGATCCGGATATTACCCACGTGCATGGGGAAGTGGATCCGGTTCGAGACATTGAGGTTATCAACCTCGAACTCGTGCTCGCAGACCGCGAGCAGGTCGGCAAGCGCCGCGAAAAACTTGTTCGCGATATCCGCGCAGGCCTCAAAGAAGCTGTTGCAGAGGAAGCTGTGCTCGTAAAGATTGAACAGGCTCTCAATGCCGGACATCTTGCACGCACGGTTTCTCTAACGCCTGAAGAGCAGAAGCTCGTAAAGCACCTAAACCTCCTCACTCTGAAGCCGATTCTGTACTGCTTCAACGGCAAGGCAGGTGGCCACAATCTCACCGAGCTCAATGATGGACGGGCAGAGCGGGCATATGAATATGTTGAGTCGCTTGGCGGCCGCTACGTGCATGTGGATGCACGAACCGAGCACGAGCTCAATGATGTCGCCGAAGGAGACAAGGAAATGTTCCGTCAGGAGCTGGGTGTACAGGTGGATGGACTCACTGACCTTATTCGCGGCGCATACGCGACGCTCGGTCTCATTACCTTCTTTACGACAGGTCCCAAAGAATCGCGCGCGTGGACGATTACGAATGGCTCATCTGCGCCTGATGCCGGTGCCGCTATCCATACCGACTTCCGCGACAAGTTCATCCGCGCAGAAGTGATCCAGTGGGATAAGCTTCTCGAAGATGGCTCATGGAGTGCTGCACGGGATAAGGGGGATATTCGCACGGAAGGAAAGACGTACACCGTCGTTGATGGAGACGTAATGGTGTTTCTGCATAGCTAGAAATAGCAAAGGCCCCGTTTCCAGGGCCTTCAGTTCCATGTTCCGCGTCCATCTATCACGCGTCCTGGCCGGTGTGGCGAGGAGTATACTTTAGTCGATCCTGCATAGTCCGGGCCAAAAGGGCTCGGTGGGATTACTGGACAGGGTAGGGCCCGTCTCGAATCCTGAGAATTTATCTCCTAGGCAAGTCAACGCCGTACGAACAAGGTAAGGAACTTTGCTGGTAGCATTATATAACCCAGGCTTTATTTTGTCAATAGGGTCAATTTGAACCGTATATAAAGACAGCGGCCGACCAGTAGAGTACTGAATCGGCCGCGTTTTCTATCTCCGCCTCAGGAGAAGATAGACTATTCCTGCAGTCACCAGCTGTGCGCCAAGGAAGCCGAGCGCGAAAAGGCCGCTTCCAAATGGTTCTGGTCGTGCGACGAGCGCGCCGATGTATGTGAGCATGCCAAATACGCACATCGACACCGCCCATATGATCACCGACACAGTCCATCTGGTAAGCGAGATATCAGGTGGATTTCGCTCGCCTACTCTGGCTGAAGGAACACGTTCACCTCGTTCGGTCATGGGCTACTCCTGATTTACCGAATTGTGATAGATCTCGTTCTATAATATTTTGTGTCATTGTCAATAGATTGTAGAAAAGACCGGCCATCTCCTAGCCGGTCTTTCGTTGTTCTATGATTTCTGTTTTCCGAATGTTGGACGTGGCGGGTGTTTGGCTTTATCTGCCATGAACACGTGCGCCCAGTTCTGCGTGTACTCGCACCCAGGATAAACGCAGTGCCAGCCGTCATTTGCAGCGACCAAGATTCGGTCACCGTCGTGATCGTGGCTGCAGGTGAACGGATGGAAGTAACCGAGCTTCTGAAACGCATTGAGCGCTTCAACCTGCTCGTCGGTAAACGGTGCATGCACCAGATCTGCGTCGGTCATTGGTACCTCCTCTCATTTTCTTATACTCCAACGACCGAGAAGTGCCAATGTCGTGCTATCTCTAAATTGTGTTATAATCCGCGCCATGTCTACGGCACATCCTAAGTTCGTCCGCTGGGCGGTCATGCTCGGTATTGTCATTGTGTTGAACATTTTCTTTTTAGTTGCTCGATCAACTATTCTCCCCGAACCGGTCTATGACGACTACTGTCCGACCACTGTGCAGCCAGCCGCGACCGAGGAAGCATGTGCGCTCCAAGATGGTGTATGGGTGGAGACGCCCGATGATCCGCGCGTAACTGCGGTCGTTAAGCCAAATCCGGCAGGCTACTGCGACCTCTATCAGAAGTGTCAGCCGCAGTATGAAGAGGCATGGCAGAATCATCAGCTGTACTCCTTCGCCTTCATGCTTGCGCTTGGCGTGCTTTCTCTGATTGCCGGCGTTGTACCGATGGGCTCGTCTATCGTCTCGTCTGGCCTCTCCTACGGCGGCGTGCTCGCGCTCGTGATTGCAATCATCGGCTACTGGCATGAGGCCAGCACACTCTTGCAACTTGGTATTTCATTCGTCGCGTTGGTAGCTCTTCTCTATATCGGCGCACGGCGCTTCAGAGACTAATGGCTCGCGAGCGCTACAACCACCAAGAAATTGAGCAGGCGGCCCAGCAAGCATGGGACGCAGCGAAGCTCTATGAGACCGATCTCACGGATGCAACCAAGGATCCGTACTATCTCTTGTTTGAGTTCCCATATCCGTCAGGAGATCTGCATATCGGGCACTGGTATGCCTACGCTATAACCGACATCTATGCTCGCATGCAGCGCATGCGCGGGAAGAATGTTCTCTTCCCAGTTGGCTTTGATGCGTTCGGACTTCCCGCAGAAAACGCTGCTATGAAGCAAGGAGCAGATCCTAAGGAGTGGACGCTCCAGAACATTGAACGCATGCGTCGGCAGATGCAGGCAATCGGTACCTCCGTCGACTGGTCCAAAGAGGTCATTACTTGCGATCCGTCGTACTACAAGTGGACTCAGTGGCTGTTCGCGAAACTCTATGAGCAGGGACTCGCGTATCGCGGGGAAGCGGCAGTGAAGTGGTGCCCGAAGGATAAGACTGTGCTTGCCAATGAACAGGTGATCAACGGCCGCTGTGAGCGCTGCGATAGCGAGGTGGAGGAAAAGAAGCTCACGCAGTGGTTTATGAAAATTACCGAGTATGCAGAACGCCTGCTTGCCGATCTTGAACCACTTCCATGGCGTGAAGAGATCAAAGAGGCGCAGCGTGCTTGGATCGGGAAGTCGGAAGGTGCACGGCTCTGGTTCCCGATTGTTGGAAGCGACGAGCGGATTGAGGTGTTTACCACCCGACCAGATACTGTCTTCGGCGCAACGTATGTCGTGCTCGCACCGGAACACCCGCTTGTAGACCAGCTGCTCGCGCAGACGGAGAATCAGCACGACGTACTGGTATACCGAGAGGCTACAAAGAAGAAAACGGAACGCGAACGCTCTGAAAACAAGGAGAAGACTGGCGTTGAACTCAAGGGCATCAAGGTACTAAACCCTGCAACGAATAAAGAGATTCCGCTGTTCGTTGCTGATTATGTTCTTGCTTCGTATGGCACGGGAGCAGTCATGGCCGTTCCCGCGCACGACGAGCGCGACTGCGAGTTTGCAAAGAAACACGGGTTGCCTGCTATCTGCGTTATCGACCCGATTACCGGGGAGGCGCAGGAAAATCCGTTCCATAAGGAAAAGATCGTGACGCTCGTTGAGCATGACGGAAAGATTCTGACCATCAATTGGCGGCCGGAACTGGGCGGACGGCTTCTGGTGGGCGGTTCTGTCGAAGAGGGCGAGGATCCAGCGGTTACCGCTGCTCGCGAGATCACGGAAGAGACTGGCTATACCGATCTTGAGCTTGTGGAGCGGGCAGAAGAGCGTGTGCATCACTCCTATTTCGCGTTTTCAAAGAATCAGGCGGTGATTGCCCATACGACACTGCTGCATTTCCGCCTCAAGAGCGATGCGCGAGTAGAGCCGAAGCTTGAAGAGAACGAGAAGGATCGCTTTACGGTTGAGTGGGTAACGAAAGACGTTGCCGAGCGGGAAATTCACGACGACCAGCATTTGTATACGCTTGCACGATTTACTGACCGACCGCCCTACGGAAAGGATGGACTACTTCGCAACTCCGGCGCTTTCGACGGGCGCGATAACCGCGAGGCGATGTGGGAAATGGTTGCCGCGATTGGCGGAGAACGCGCCACCAACTATCGCCTGCGCGACTGGCTCGTGTCTCGTCAGCGCTACTGGGGCTGCCCGATTCCGATCGTCTACGATCCAGATGGTAAGCCGCATCGCATTCCGGAAGAGCATCTCCCCTGGCTCTTGCCGGAGGACGTCGACTTCCAAACAGGAGACGCCGCACCGCTCGCTTCTTCACAGGAGCTTAAGGAGCGAGTCGAGAGGATATTTGGAGAAGGCTGGACACCTGAATACGATACCCTCGATACGTTCGTGGATTCGTCGTGGTATTTCATGCGCTACCTTGCCGCACAGAATGATCACGAGTTTACGGACCTGGGGCTTGCCAAGAAGTGGCTGCCGATTGATCGCTACTCGGGCGGAAGCGAGCACACGACCATGCATCTTCTGTATGCCCGCTTCTTCTACAAGGCGCTCTATGATTTGGCGCTTGCGCCAAACGCCGAGCCGTTTACCGAACGCTTCAACCGCGGCCTCATTCTCGGTCCGGATGGACAGAAGATGAGCAAGCGGTGGGGGAATGTCGTGAACCCAGACGAGATGCTTGAAAAGTATGGAGCTGATGCGGTCCGCGCCTATCTCGCATTCGTTGGTCCGTACAACGAGCCTGGGCATTACCCATGGAAGCTTGATGGAGTGGAGGGTATGCGTCGATTCCTCGATCGCATCTACACCCTCTCCGGAAACCTAAGCGAGGAGGCGCCAACTGAGGAGCTGCAGCGCGCTGTTGCAAAAGCAGCTGCAAAGGTAAATGAGGATGGCGACCGCTTCAAGTTCAACACCTGTCTCTCCGCGCTCATGGTGCTCCTCAACGACCTGGAAGCGGTGCCGACAGTACCTAAGAGCACGTTTGAATCCTTCCTCATTCTTCTTGCTCCCTTTGCGCCGCATCTAGCCGATCACCTCTGGCAGCGGCTCGGCACGGAGAGAAGTGTCCATAGCGCTCCCTGGCCGACTGTCGATCCGTCACTCCTCGTTTCTGAGACAGTGACCGTTATCGTCCAGGTAGGGGGTAAGAAGCGAGGGGAGGTACTGCTTGCTCCGGAGGCGTCTGAGGAGGAAGCGAAGGCGGCCGCCCTCTCGCTTCCCGGCATAGCTGATACCCTCGGCGGGGAGCCAGGCCGGACCATCTATGTCCCTGGACGGATTATCAACCTAGTGCCCAAATCATAAGCTTGCCAAAAAATTGGCCTCTGGTATAATTACAACACAATGGCAATTAACCCTAAGAAAACCAACGTTTCTATGAAAAAGCGCACCGCGGCTAAGCCGTCGTTTGATAGTACTGCCCTCGTGAAGAAGCTGCTTGCGGATATCCCCGAGCGCGGCCGCGAAGTGCTCACCCTGCGCTTCGGTCTTGGTGCCACCTCCACCCGCGAGACCCTCGAATCGATCGGCGAGCGCTGGGGAATCACCCGCGAGCGCGTCCGCCAGATCGAAGCCTCTGCCATTGAGGCTGTCCGCAACTCTAAGGCATTCAAGGATGCTGAAAAGCAGTTTGACGAGCTGTGCGCATACGTTGAGTCTCTGGGTGCCATCATTCCAGAGGAACACCTCCTTGCCGATCTTGCCTCTGACGAGAAGACCCGCAACCGCTTCCGCTTCCTTCTCGTCGTTGGTTCTGCTTTCTTCCGCGAGCGCGAGACCGAAGAATTTTATGCTCGCTGGCATGTTGACCCGGCAATGGCAAAGAAGGTGCACAAGGCCCTCTCTTCGCTCTACTCGTCTCTCTCTGACGAAGAAGTTCTCTCTGAGAGCGAACTCTTTGAGCGCTTTATCTCAGAGCTCAAGGATATCGAAATTGCGTACCGCAACGAGGAAGTCCTCAAGCGCTGGCTCTCTCTGTCAAAGAACATTTCTTCCAACCCGCTTTCTGAATGGGGCCGCACGCATGCTCCCGCTATCCGCACGAAGGGTATTCGCGATTACGCATACCTCGTCATTAAGCGTGCGGGTGCTCCGATGCACTTCCGCGAAGTAGCAAACACGATTACCGATCTCTTCGCGAAGAAGGCGCATGTAGCAACCACCCACAACGAGCTGATGAAGGACGAACGCTTTGTACTCGTTGGCCGTGGCCTCTACGCCCTTGCTGAGTGGGGATACAAGCCAGGCGTCGTTCGCGACGTGATCCGCGAAGTGCTCAAGCAGGGTCCGATGACCCGCGACCAGATTCTTGATGCGGTTAAGAAGGTTCGCTACGTGAAGGACAACACCATTCTTGTGAACCTCAACGACGGGCGCTATTTCAAGCGCAACAAGAACGGCACCTACGCGCTCGCGTAAGTATCATGACTTGCAAAAGCCACCCTCGGGCGGCTTTTTGCATTACGTGGGTTTGACAAATAGTGAGTAAGCGAGACGATAGAAGAGGCAATACAGGGAGGACGCAATGTCCAACTCTTTGTCCTTTGAAGGGACCTTGGAAGTCTTGTCGCATTGCGAACGCAAAGCGCATGATCCTGAACGAACTGATATCCGCGTACTGTGTTTGGGTCTCCCCGGCACGATGCGCGGTGTCTACGGCGCCGGAAGCGCAATCGCACTTCACGAAGCTGGTCTTACGCCTGGCATAGATGTCTTTGCGGGCATCTCAACGAGCGCGCCGATCTTCGGCTATACGCTGAGCGGCCAGGCAGAAATGGGAACCGGCATCTACTCGGAAGAGTGCGTGAGCGGGAAATTCATGGGCCGCATGCGCGTGGACACCAATTATCTCGCAAGTGTGTTTCGTGACGGTCACAAAGCGCTTAACCAGGAAGCGGTTCGTGCGGCGCGCTCGGCGTTTTACGTTGCGGTGACGTGCGCACAGACCGGTGAAGGGGCGTTCATCGACGCAAAAACTGCTCCGGACATGATCGATGCAATCCATGCATCGCTCGCGATTCCCGGCATGTCGAGCGGGCCGATCACCATCAATGATCGGCAGTATATCGACGGCGTCGGCGCGTTTCCGTTTCCGATTCGCGAAGCGCTGGAGCTGTTTCAGCCGACTGACGTTCTTATTCTCGCCAATGCGCCTGGCCAGATCGATACGCCGATGCTTACCGGCGCCGGTTGGGCCTACTTACTTCGCGGGAAAGACGCGAATGGCGAAGATCGCTATCCAGAACAGGTGCGTCGGCAGTACATTTCGTCGGCCGAACGCTACAACCAAAGCTTGTACTGGCTGCGAAATCACAAACCATGTCGGTTTCTGATTCTCAAAAGCGATCATCAAGTTGATCTGTTCGAGCGAGACGCTGCAAAGCTTCGCTCTGCTGCGGAACGTTCCCGGCAGTTCACGCATCATCTCATCGACAGGGCTCGAAGCCCGGTCTCAGCACTCTGAGATCGGGCTTTTCCTTTGTTATACTTACGTCCATGGAATCCATACTTCCACTTCACAAAGAAGTTGAGGGTGTCTTGGGTGCAACTGGCGGAAAGGCCGGACTCGATGTGTCGACATGGGGCGTCATCATCAGTTTCTTGCTCGCGTCCCTGATTTTTACCGTATTCGCCCCTACGCAAAGCGACTACAACTGGGCAATGCTGTTTTTGCTTGCGCCTCTGTGGCTGCCGCTGGTGGTTGGGCGGTTTGCACTATTGCGTTTCATACAGATGCGCCGCATGGCGTTCCTGTCGGAGAAGAAATTCGTGCTCCTCGAGATCCGTCTTCCGCGCGACACTGCAAAGACACCGGCAGCAATGGAGACAGTGCTTTCAAACCTCCACCTGGGACCAGGTGAGAGCACCTGGCATAAGAAATACGTCGTTGGTGGCGTGCGTCCTTGGTGGTCGCTCGAACTGGTTTCTATAGAAGGCCGGGTGCATTTCTATATCTGGACGCGCGAGGACTTCCGACGCGCGGTTGAGGCGTATATGTACGCGCAGTATGCAAACATTGAAATAATCGAGGCGGCAGACTACAGCCGTCTGCGTGACGCAGCACATCCGCCCTATAAAATGTCCGCATACGAATACAAGCATGGAAAGCCGGATCCATACCCGATCCGAACGTATGTCGACTACCACTTGGATAAGCCGCCCGGGAAGGATGAAGAGCAGGTCAATCCACTTGCACAGGTGCTGGAATTGCTTGGATCTGCAGGTCCCGGCGAGCAGATTTGGATACAGATCATGATCCGCACGACCAAGAATGAGAAGTGGCGCGGAAAATTGAATAAGGACAAGAAACCCTACAGCTGGAAGGACGAGGCGAAAGAGCTCGTCGATAAAACCAAGAAGAGCTACACGGATGAGAAGACCGGCGCGGCAAATCCAACCGAACAGCAAAAGGACCTCATCAAGTGCATTGAGCGCAACACCGGCAAGATGGGCTTCGATGTTGGCATTCGCGCTATCTATTCAGCGCCGATTGAAAAACACTCCGGCAGTGTGGGCGGCTACCTGTCTAACATTTTCAAGCCGTTCAGTTCAGAATCTCTCAACTCGCTTGAAGGCTCTGGTGCATGGTCGAACGCGTTTCCGGACTATCCGTGGGCGAACCCGGGAGGGAAGAAAGAGGCCGCAATCATGCCGGAAGCGCTTGAGTTGTATCGACGACGCGCGTACTTCTATCCGCCATACCGCGGCAACTGGATGATCATGAGCACAGAAGAGCTTGCGACCCTCTTCCATATTCCGCCGTCGACAGTGCAGACGCCATCAATGCCGCGCATTCAGTCGACGACTGGCGCAGCTCCGGCAAACCTCCCGCAATAGCATGCTGCGTCCGAACATTTCCGATCTATTCGGCTTTCACTTGCAGCGGCGGACCCGCGCGTATGTAGTGGGGTTCGCCATTTTTCTGGTTGTGCTCTGCTATCTGTTTCTCTTGCCGCCGCTCGGGTTCCCGGTCGGGAAAGAAATTGTTATTCCTGCAGATCGTCCGTTCTCTGACACCGCTGAGTATCTTGAACAAGAACGGGTCGTGCGCTCCGCGTTTGTATTGAAGGCGGTGGCTCGAGTCTTCCAGGCAGATCGAGACGTGCAGGCTGGCCGCTATGTTTTTTCGTCTCCGGCGGGACTGTCAACAGTACTGTATCGGCTCACAAGCGGCATCTCGGGTCTCCCCAGTGCACAGGTCACGCTCCCGGAAGGCATGAGTGCGCGTGAGATGGGCATCGTGCTTGCTGCGGAAATTCCTGGCTTTGATGCCGACACGTTTGTGTCGCTTGCGACTCCGCATGAGGGCACACTCTTCCCGGATACCTACGATATCTATCTTGATGCGACACCGGAAGATGTCGTATCCCTCCTTCGTGCAACCTACGATGAAAAGCTCGAGGAGGTCCGTCCCGCTATTGAAGCGTCAGGGAGAAGCGAAGAGGAGATTGTGATTATGGCTTCTTTACTTGAAAAGGAAGCCAAGACGGACGAGGATCGGAAAATGGTTAGCGGTATTTTGTGGGATCGTATTGAAATTGGCATGCCGCTCCAGGTAGATGCTGTGTTCGGCTATATTCACGGGCGCGATACCTATCATCCGTCGTTTGAAGATTTGGAATCGGATTCTCCGTACAACACCTATACCAACCAAGGACTGCCGCCCGGCGCTATTGGCAATCCCGGACTTGCGGCAATACGGGCCGCGCTTACACCTATCGAGACAGAGTACTTGTACTACCTTTCTGGAACAGACGGGACCATGCACTACGCCCGAACATTCGAAGAGCACAAAGAAAACCGGGAGAAATATTTGCGGTAGGGAATAAGAAGAGGACCGTAAGCATCAGGGCAGAAGCTCACGGTCCTCAAGGACACCGCACGTCGGCGCTTACCTGTCCGGATACGTAATCGTAAACACATCTTTCCAGACTCCTCCGCTATTTTCCTGCAGCTCTATCTCTTCGTCATGCCATAACCGCTCTAAGTCTTGCTTGGAGAGGCCGGCGCTTTCGAAGATTCCCCACCCGGTGGAGTCCCTATCTAGCTCTACCCAGGTTTCGAGTTTGGGAGCTAGCGGAACTAAGAGCTTATAGGCGCGGACATTCGTGCTTCGCGGCTGGCGCTGGTGGCGCAAGACGCGAAACCGGATTGATGCGTTTGATTTCGTCCCGTCAAAAGGAGCGCTCATCAGGGATCACCTCCTTCCACAGACACGCACAATTGTATTATAGTCACCCGTAATGAAGGATGCTGTCAAGCAACTATCTGGCACGCGGGTCTTCGTCGGGCTCTCCGGCGGCGTAGATTCAGCAGTTTCTGCTGCTCTCCTCAAGCGGGCAGGAGCCGACGTGTACGGCGTCTTTGTAAAGGGATGGTATCCCCCGGGATTGCCGTGTACCTGGGCTGAGGATCGCCGAGACGCGATGCGGGTCGCAGCAGCACTCAATATTCCATTTACGACGCTTGATGCGAGCGGGGAGTATAAGCAGGGTGTTATCGACTACCTGCTTCGGGAATACCGAGCTGGCCGTACTCCCAATCCAGACATCATGTGCAATCGCGAGGTAAAATTCGGCGCGCTCTACCGCTTTGTCCGAGAACACGGCGGATTGCTTGCAACGGGACACTATGCCCGAGCAGAGGAGGGGAAACTGTATCGCGGTATCGACCCAGCGAAAGATCAGAGTTATTTCCTCTGGGCAGTTCCCGGAAACGTGCTGAAAGATGTCGTGTTTCCGCTTGGCGAGCAGCGGAAAGAAGAAACGCGCGCGCAAGCGCGAACCTTTTCGCTTCCGGTAGCCGAAAAGCGCGACAGCCAGGGCATCTGCTTTTTAGGAGCCGTATCCGTTGATGACTTTTTGCGTGCTGAGTTTGGGAGCGAGCCTGGGAAAGCAGTTGATGCCGACGGAAAAGAAGTGGGTGCTCATGACGGTGTGCTATTGGTAACCCTCGGCGAGCGTGTTTCCCTCAAGAACGCAGCTCCTGGCCCCTGGTATGTGGTGAAGAAAGATGTCGTGACAAACACACTAACGGTTGCAAAAGAGCGCCTCGGAAGTGTTCCAATCTCTCAAATATCGCTTGAAGAAGTGAACCTACTTGGAACTACTGATGGCGTGCTTGAGGCGCAGTATCGCTACCATGGTCCGATCATTCGCGGCACCTTTGACGCATCTTCAGCCACTTTCACGCCGCGCGAGCCGCTTCCCGAACCGATTGCCGCAGGTCAGTCGCTCGTCCTGTATCGGGATAACGAATGTATCGGGGGTGGTATCATGCGGTAAATGAAGCGGTGGATCATTATCGCAAGCGTCGTCATTGTGTGCGCTGTGCTCTTGTACGCGCTTATGGCGTGGCAGACCGCAAAAGCACCGGTAGCGGAGATTGAGATTCCGCAAACGTATTCGGTTTCGTTTGAAGACTCCGTAGAAGACGGTGTGCATACCATAAGCGGAACGGTGCTTGCTGATACGCCATGTCAGACCTTAACTGCAGAGGGTCAGGTGATCGGCGGGCAAATCCGGGTTGCTATTACCTTGCCGCCGGAAACGGGCGTATGCCTCCAGCGACAAACGGAACTGCCGTTTGAAGTGACAGTTGAGGCGCCTGACGAAGCAGCAGTCGCAGTCTTTGTAAACGAAACCCCTGCGGCGCATGACTGACATCCTGAAAGCAGATGGAACCGTTGAGGCCTTCGAGGGCGTAAAGCTCGAAGCCTCGCTTCGCCGTGCCGGCTCCGGCGCGCGCCTTGCACAACACATTCGCGAGACGGTCGAGCGCATGATCGTGCCGGGCATGCATACCAACGAAATTTATCGTCGTGCGTTCACGCTCTTGCGGAAAGAAACGCGCGCTGCAGCTGCCCGCTACAGCCTCCGACGTGCGCTGTTTGAATTTGGGCCATCCGGCCATCCGTTCGAAGATTTCGTGGCTGAACTATTCCGAAAAGAAGGATGGGAAGTACAGTGGCGCAAAACCATTCCTGGAAAGTGCATTTCGCACGAAGTGGATGTGTATGCAAAGCGTGGTAATGAGCATTTGGCCGCAGAGCTCAAGTATCACAATGATCCGAACTATAAGACGGATGTAAAAGTCGCTCTTTATGTAAAGGCGCGTTTTGACGATATTTGGCACTGTGACCCCAAAGAAGGGGAAACCTGCCCGATTGACCGTGGTTATTTGATTACCAATACCAAGTTTACGGAAAGCGCGATTGCATTTGCCAAGTGCTCGAACATCGGGCTTATTGGCTGGAGCTATCCAACCGAAGGAAATCTCTACGACCGCATCGTATCTGCGGGCATTTATCCGCTGACTGCGCTTACCACGCTTCGCAAAAGCGAGAAGCGTCTTTTAGTTGACCAGGGCATCGTAACGAGCGAACAGCTTTTGAATAAGCATGATGTACTTCGCGAACTGTCTGTATCTGCCGAGCGCGTTGGCGCCATCATGGCAGAAATCCATGCGCTCAAAGACGGACCGTCGCACTCCTAAACGTTTTCGCGTACACTAGAGTTATGGCTTGGGTTTCTAAAACATTTGATCCGTCTGCAAAAGACCCGTTTGTTATCAGTCGATCGAAGATCGATCTGTTTTCTGAATGCAAACGCTGTGCATACCTGGATATGCGTCTTGGTGTGAAGCGACCTTCTGGTCCCTCCTTCACGCTCAACAACGCAGTCGACGAGCTCTTGAAGCGTGAGTTCGATGGACACCGTGCAGACGGCACGAGTCATCCGCTTATGAAGGCATATGGCCTTGATGCAGTGCCATTCAAGGACGGACGACTTGATGAGTGGCGCGATGCGCTCAGGCGTGGCGTGAAGACGCACCACGAGGAATCGAATTTGATCGTGCGCGGCGGTATCGACGACGTGTGGTGCAGTCCCGAAGGAGAGCTTATGGTCGTTGACTACAAAGCGACCGCAAAGAAAGAAGGCCCGAAGACGGAAGACGATCTCTACCCATCCTACAAGCGACAGGTGGAAGTGTATCAGTGGCTCTTCCGCCGCAATGGCTTCAAGGTGTCTCCAACTGCGTACTTCGTGTACGTCAACGGAAAGATGGACTCCAAAGCATTTGACGGCAAGCTTGAATTTGATGTGTGTCTGATTTCATACCAAGGAGATGATTCATGGATCGAGAAGACGCTTATGGATATGCGCAAAACGCTTTCAAGCGAAGAGATTCCGCCCGTTGGCACAGCGTTTGGGGGTGGCCCGTGCGATTTTTGTACGTATCGAGAGGCGGCAGGGAAGAGCCTGCAGAAGCAGCATGCTGTTGCGAAGAAGGCGAAGTAGACAAGCAAGATTCTCTCTAGTTCCCGCTACTATTGACATTTATAGTATAATATAGTATACTGTCTACCAGGTTAGACAGAGGAGACTCAAATGTCGAAAGCTATCTCGGTTGAGGAAGTTGAAGCGCATGACGACCTGGCCTTCTGGACGTGGATGGTCCTCGCAGTGCTCGCGTTTGGCGTCCCGGTGATCAATACACCGTTCGCCGAACTCACGACGCTCGATCCGGGCATTGCAGGCGCCGGCGCCGTTATGGCCGCCACCGCAGTGATCGCCGCTCTCGCAAAGCGGTCACTGACGAAGTCGGTCGCGTTCGTTCTCTCGTTCGCAGCCGCCGGCACCGCGTTCATCCAGATCGCCATGCTCTCCTAACACTCAACCCCCTCGCACTTGTTCTTACCTAGCGCCGCCTTCACGGGCGGCGCGCTTTATTTTGGTATACTTGCCACTATGAAAGGAACGTTTGCCGACCGCGTCCGAGCAATAGTTCGCAAGATCCCGAAAGGGAAGGCGATGACGTATGGCGAAGTGGCAAAAGCCGCAGGCTATCCCGGTGCCGCCCGAGCGGTGGGCATGGTAATGAAGAACAACTATGACCCATCCGTACCGTGCCATCGCGTTATACGGGCAGACGGGAAGATCGGGGATTACAATCGCGGCGGTGCATTCCGCAAGCATCAACTACTTCAGGAGGAAGGATACTTGACATAAGGTGAGCTTTGGTGTATAGTTCTCTCCAGAGGTAACTGAGAGGAGAACCACTATGACGAAAGAACAATGGGAAACCATTGGCGGATGCGTGCTGTTCGGCTGCTTCATCGCCGCCGTCATCTACGGCTTCGTCAACGGAATCGCCAACTAACGTCGTCATCACCCTCACCTTCGCACGCCGCCCCTCACCGGGCGGCGTTTTGCGTCTTGCTATACTTCCTCGCAATGGAAGTCTCTATTGAGCCGTCATGGAAGAAAGAACTCGAAAAGGAATTTGGCGAGTCATACTTCTCTGAGCTTGCGTCGTTTGTCCGGGATGAATATCAAAAAGCGACCGTGTACCCAGCGCCCAAAGCTATTTTTCGTGCCTTTGAATTATGTCCCTTTGACCAGGTAAAGGTGGTGATTCTTGGACAGGATCCGTACCATGGCCAGGGACAGGCGAATGGGTTGTCGTTTGCAGTAAACGAGGGAGTGACTCTGCCGCCATCGCTTCGGAATATCTTCAAAGAACTAGAAGATGATCTTGGCCAGCCACTCAAAAATCGAAGTGGGGACCTTTCGCGCTGGGCGCGGCAGGGCGTCTTGCTCCTGAATGCCACACTGACGGTTCGCGCCGCTACGGCTGGTTCGCATCAAGGGAAAGGATGGGAGCAATTTACAGATGCCGTCATACGTCGACTGTCGGAGGATCGTGAGCATCTCGTATTTATTCTCTGGGGAAACTACGCGAAGGCGAAAGGCGCGCATATCGATCGAACCAAGCACTGCGTCATAGAGTCCGCACACCCTTCGCCGTTTTCTGCAGCAAATGGCTTCTTTGGCTCCCGACCATTCTCGAAAGCAAATAGATATCTTATGGAGCACGGCAACGAGCCGATTGATTGGCTTTCCTAAACGCGCGATGAAGCGGCGCGCTGGAATATCGCGCCGTTGCTTGGTATCTTGTCCGGATGAAAACCGAAGTTCCCGGCATCGAATTTGTACGGCAGGTGGGGGAACTGAAGGAGTACAAACTCCTTAAAAACGGCCTCACGATTTTGCTTGCCTCAGATCTCGAGTCCCCGGTTGCGGGACTCATGGTGACGTACCATGTCGGGTCGCGACATGAAGGCATCGGGTACACTGGCGCAACGCATCTGCTTGAGCACCTGATGTTCAAGGGATCCCAGAAGTTTCCACGCGAGAAAGGAGCGGACCTGCTTGAAGCACGCGGTGCCATTCTTAACGCAACGACGTGGATGGATCGCACAAACTACTATGAAATCGTTCCGGTAACGCTTCTGCCGTTTGCTGCAGAGTTTGAGGCGAGCCGCATGCGTGGCGCAGTGATTTCAGAAAAAGACCGCGTCTCCGAGATGCCGATCGTCTGGAACGAGTTTGAGCGCGGCGAGAACCATCCGATCGAGGCGCTCGATAAACTGATTTGGTCAACGGCATTTCAAGCACATCCGTACCATCACAGCACGATCGGCTGGAGAAGCGATATTGAGAATGTGTCGATCGAACGACTTCAGCAATTTTATAACGATTTCTACTGGCCTAATAACGCGACTGTTTCGATTGTGGGTGGCATAGATGAGGTTTCAGCGCTGAAACTCATCAAGGAGCATTTTGGCGAGATTCCGCACTCTCCAAACCCTATTCCGCGTCCGTATACCACTGAGCCGGTGCAGGAGGGCGAGCGTCGCGTGATTGTTTCGAGAACCGGTCCCAACATGGTGGGTATGGGACACAAAATCCCGAACGCACACCACCCGGATATGGCCGCTATCGGCATGCTCGGCACGCTCCTTGCCGGACATAAGCGCAGCCGCCTATACCGTCGATTTATAGATACGGCCATGGCCACTTCGGTGAGCGCCTACGGCCTCCCACTCCATGATCCGGGACTCTTTACAACCTACGTCACTCTTGCAGACGGGGTGTCTCACGCGGATATAGAAAAAGGACTCAAAGAAGAATTTGCGCTGCTTGCAAAGAAAGGGCCGACGAAGGCGGAGCTTGCGCAGGCACGACGCTACCTCCGCGCCTATACCGCGGAAAAACGCGACGGGGCGTACGCATTCCTCTCAGCACTCAACGAAGACATTGCAACCGGAGACTGGACTCGCTTTGTCCGTTTCCCTGAAGCAATGCTTCGCGCTACCGAGGCTGACATTGCAAAGGTCGCTAAGCGCTACTTGGTCGACGATCAGGCGACCGTCGGCTGGTTCGTCGGCAAACCCTAAACATGAAGCACGCTATGCAACTCCCACAGATCCACGAAGTACGAACAGACGGCATGCGTTTGCTCGCTGTGCGCACGCACACGAAGGACGTTGTTGTGATCGTCGGCAGCATTCTCGGCGGCAGCCACATGCAGCCAGTCTCAAAGCGCGCGGTTGCGTGGACGATGGAAGACCTGCTCGATGCAGGCACCAAGAAGCACACGAAGGAGGAGCTTCGCGATCAGCTCTCGTCTCTAGGTGCGTCCCTCTCATTCTCCTGCGGCGGAGACCGCCTCTTCTTCGAAGCAACCTGTCTTCCAGAAGATATCGATACGGTACTCGGCATCGTCGTTGAATGTCTTACCGAAGCAACATTCCCGAAGAAAGAGATCGAGCTGTCGATCAAGCGCCAAATCGCTGGACGAACGGAAAGCAAGAGCGATACCGGTCGGGAAGCGGTTCGAGCGCTTGAGCGGACGCTCTACGAGAAATCGCATCCAGGCTACACCATGACAGCGGACGAAGGCATCGTCTCGCTTCGAAAAGTGACGCGCAAAGATATTGTCGATATGTATCGAAAGCTTGGGCGGACAGGCCTCACGTTCGCTATCGGCGGCGACATTGATCCGGAGAAGTGTTTACGGCTTGCCGAGCGCAAACTCAAAGCGCTGCCGGAAGGAAAATTCGCTCCAACGGTTATGCCAGTCCCCAAACGACAGCCGAAGAAAGAGGTGCTGGTGAAGATCAAGGATAAGGCAAACGTTGACGTGATGCTTGGCGTTCGCGCGCTCATCAACCGGGATCATCCGCAATTCCTCGCGTTTCGCGTCCTGCTGTCGCTCCTTGGCGGTGGTGGTATTTCTACGGGACACCTCATGCGCACGGTGCGGGAGCGTGACGGCCTGACATATGGCATTCGTGCATTTGCTGCGGAGTTTGCGGACCGGGCAGACGGCTATATGGCTATCTGGGCGACCTTCGCACCGAAGGTATATGAGAAAGGTGTCGAGACGATCCGAAAAGAAGTGCGCTCCTTCTTCCGCAATGGCATCACGAAAGAATTGCTCGAAGCAAAGAAGGAAGAGATGCTCGGCAAGTACCTGGTTGGTCTTTCAACCACGAGCGGATTAGTCTCCACACTCCATGGCAATGCGATTGAAGACAAAGAGACCGCATATCTCTTGGAGTATCCAAAGGAGCTGCAGAAGCTGACCTTGGACGATATTCATAACGCACGAAAGCTGGTGCCACTGACCGAGCTCTCGCTTGCCGCTGCGGGCACCTTTGCCAAACCATGAAAAAGCTCTGGTTCAAACGAAAGGTATTTGGGTGGGGTTGGTATCCCGTTTCGTGGGAAGGATGGGCGGTAACCATTGGGTATGCGATCTTGGTACTGCTTGCAGTCTCAACGATCGACGAGCAATCGTCGATGCGTGAGATCATGTTCACTGCCGTTCTCCCGATCGCACTTCTTACGATAGCGCTTATCCGCATTTGCTACCGGACTGGCGAGGCGCCCAAGTGGCAATGGGGCAAATCGGAAGAATAGATCGAGTGCTCCAAGTCATGGTATCTTCTCTTGCATGACTGTTCGGGAAGTGCGCGACCGGTATCTAGCCTTCTTTAAAAGCCGCACCCATACGGTTATTCCGTCTGCGCCAATCGTTCCCGGAAACGATCCGACGACCCTCTTTACCTCTTCCGGCATGCAGCCGTTGGTTCCATACCTGCTCGGGAAGGACCATCCGGAAGGCGTGCGGCTCGTCAATTCGCAGCTAAGCTTCCGCGCGGGAGACATTGAAGAAGTGGGCGACAACCGCCACACCACCTTCTTTGAGATGCTTGGAAACTGGTCGCTCGGAGATTACTTCAAACAAGAGCAGCTGCCGTGGGTATTTGAATTCCTCACTTCCAAAGAAGAAGGACTGGGGCTGAATCCGGAGAATCTCTATGTCACCGTATTTGCCGGAGACGCAGAGAGCGGCATGGCTCCCGATACCGAATCAATCGGTATCTGGCAGGAACTTTTTAAAGGGAAGGGTATCGACGCTCCCTTTGTGGAGCTTGGCAGCGAGGCAGGCGGATACGAGAAGGGCATGCAGGGCGGCCGTATCTTCTCCTACGATGCAAAGAAGAATTGGTGGAGTCGCGCCGGTGTTCCAACAAAGATGCCGGCTGGCGAGCCGGGCGGACCGGACTCTGAAGTCTTCTACGACTTCGGCCTTCCACATGATCCTAAGTGGGGCGAGCACTGCCACCCGAATTGTGACTGCGGCCGATTCATCGAGATTGGAAACTCGGTGTTCATGCAGTTTATTAAGAATCAGGATGGTTCGTTCTCTGAGCTTCCCAAGAAGAACGTGGACTTCGGTGGTGGCCTAGAGCGCCTGACAGCCGCCACCCTTGGCGACCCAGATGTCTTTAATATTGATGTGTTTGCTCCGGCACGCGCACTTCTTGAAGAGCGAAGCGGAAAAGGGTATGGCGAGAGTGAGAGCGTGACCCGCTCCTATCGCATCATTCTTGACCATATTCGTGCAGCAACCTTCATGCTTGCCGAAGGCGTTCTTCCATCCAATACCGAAGCGGGATATGTGCTTCGCCGCCTTATCCGCCGCGCAATTCGAGAAGCGGATCGGCTCGGCGTGCACGAGACCCTACTTGCAGACGTGGTTGCTGGTTTTGCCGCTGCCTACGGAGATCACTACCCGCACATCGCACAGAATGTCGAGAAGATCCGCGAAGGACTCAAGGCGGAAGAAGACAAATTCAGGAAGACGCTAGAACAAGGATTGAAGGAGCTCAATAAACTTCCTTTGGGACCTGGTTACGTTGTAGGAGGAGATACAACCACGATGTTTGTAACGACATATGGATTTCCCGCAGAACTTATCTCAGAAATTGCTCAAGAAAGAGGAGCGAGTGTCGATCTTGAAACGCACGAGCGAAATATGGAAGAGCATAGAGCTAAGTCTCGTGAAGGAGCAGCGCAGAAGTTTGCCGGTGGTCTTGCGGATCACTCGGAGCAGACCGTGCGCTATCACACCACGCACCACATTCTGCTCAAAGCACTCCAGACGGTGCTTGGCGGGGAGGTAAAGCAGCGCGGATCGAACATCACGGCAGAGCGCCTTCGCATCGACTTCTCGTACGGATCAAAAATGACGGACGAGCAGAAGGCGCAGGTAGAAAAGATCGTAAATGAAGTGATCTATCAGGATCTTCCGGTTACCCGCACCGTCATGCCAAAGACTGAGGCAGAACAGCTTGGCGCACAGATGGAGTTCGGCGTGAAGTATCCGGACATGGTGTCCGTGTATTCAGTCGGACCAGCACATGCAACCGAAGATGCTCCAGATATTCCAAACGCATTCTCGCTTGAATTTTGTGGCGGACCGCATGTTTCAAATACCCGCGACATACACGAAGGAGGGAAGAAGTTTCGTATTCAAAAGGAGGAGGCAGTCGCCGCTGGCGTTCGTCGCATCAAAGGCGTGCTCGATTAAACGATCAACCGCCCCAGACCTAGAGGCCTGAGGCGGCCGAAAGAGCTTTAAGAAGCAAGCAGGTGCGGCACCGATGTGATCAGATGGTACGCACCGAACGCGGTGATCGCGAGCGTGATGGCCCAGGGGAAGATTTGCTTGCGCAGGTCAGTGCGCAAGAACCCCATGATTGTCATCATGGCGACGCCGAGAGCGATCTGGCCGGAGCCGAGAACGACGTCTTGTGCGTGCTGTTCGATCGGAGTATCGCCGGTGAAGACGAAGAAGCTTCCGAACAGGAACAACACGCCGACGGCGGTCAGGGCGGTCACGAGCCATTTCAGGATCGGTTCGTCCGCAAATTGCTTTTGTTCAACAGCAGTGGCTTTCGCCATGTGTGGAGCTCCTTAGGACCCCTATGGTCCCGATGGGTAAATAATATCATAAATATAAGATATTGTCAATGGTATGAAAATGAATACGGGACGACGTGAGTCGTCCCGTACGGGTAGTTATGCAGCCGGAGATGCGGCCTGCGCCTTAAGGGGACACCAGGATGGTGAATCGCCCTCTTTGCGCAGGTTATATGGCCGGATCGCGGGCATAACGATGCGATACTCCGACCGCTGCGAAAGGTACTCGGAGTTCACGTCTTGCTCGGGATTCTTCACGTCCGTGCAAACGATCGCCTTATCGTCGTCATTGAACGAGTCGTGCGGGTCGTCGTCCCGAATCACGCGATGCTTGGGACAATCCATGCAGTTCTCGTAGGTTTTGACGTTGGTCACAACACTATCCTCCTTTCCTGCTTTGAAGGTACTGAAAAGCGACTGACTCGTCAAACAATGCCGTATACTGGAGGACAATATGGGGTTGTTTGGTCCTTCGCGTCCATCGCACTATGCGGTCGTTGATATCGGCTCTTCGTCGATTGGTGCTGCGTATGTATCTATACACGAGAAAGATGCGCCGCTGGTTGTGTACGCGGTTCGTACCCCGTACGAAGGACGCTCTGCAGGACCCACTGACATGCTCCGAACGCTTGATGCAACGCTTCGGGACCTCACCACTAATGGCGGACCCATTTTGAAGAAAGTAACCGGACACGCACAAGTAGAAGGTTCCTACGTGTATGTGGGTGCCCCGTGGCAGGTGAGTGAGCTGACCGCCAAACGAGTCGAGAAGGAGAAGCCGTTCCAATTCACCAAGGAAATGCTCGCCGAGGCGCTTCGAACAGCTCCCGGAGGCCGAAGCACCATCGTGGCAAGCCTCATGAACGGATACGAGACCGTCAACCCTATCGGCAAGCGGGTAAAGCGAGCAGATACCATCGTGCTGGCTTCCCATATCGAGCCACAGCTGCAGTCTCTTATTTATCGAGCGGTCCGCGGAGCTACCGGATCTTCCAAATTACAGCTCTACTCCTTCGGCGAGCTTGCTCCGCCCGCTATTTCAGCAGTCGCAGGCGGTGAAGAAGAGTTCTTGGTGCTGCGGGTAACGAAAAATGCGACCAGTTTCGCGTTTATTAAGCGCGGACTTTTGGCCGGCACGCGTTCGCTTGCTGTTGGCACGCGACTGTTTATAGAAGCTGCACGAGAGCGCGGCGTGTCGTCTCTCCGTTCAATCACGGAAGGAAAGGGGCTCATCGATAAATCGAAAAGCGGGCGGCTGGCGTCTCGCCTTGAAGAAGCGCAGCGTTCCTGGCTCCTCCAAGTGCGTGAAGGATTGCGCGAGCTTGCCGCAGGCAGAGCGCTCCCGCGCGCCGTCTTTCTCTTTGCCGAAGGACCAGACGCGCATTTTGTCTCGAGACTCCTCAACGCTCCCGAGATTCATGATCTCTGGCTCTCCGATGAGCCACTGACGGTGGTGCCCATAACGTCGCACCACTTTGATCCGTTCCTGCACCGGGTGGAAGGATCGGTTGAAGACCCCTTCCTTGACGCACTTGCGCTTGTGGCGTCCCGTGGATAGGGGTGGTCGCTCAGGTCTGCGGCTTGTATACTTTCTGGGTACTACTTATTCGGCAATCTGTAATCTATGCCTCGATCAATCACCGACATCGTCCCGCCGTCCCGCCGCCGCTCCATGGAGGGTGCTGAGACCCCGCCGCCGTATGTCCCGCCGTCTGCGCCTCGTCGCGGAAAGGGCGGCTTCCCCTGGAAGTGGGTGATTGCAACGATTGTCGTTATTGCTGCCTGTGTGGCAGTGCTGTTTGCCTTTGGAGGCACGAAGGTAGAAGCAACCCCAGTTATGAAGAGTGCGACGGTGTCTGGCGAATTTGCTGCAACGCCGTCTGCAGGCGATCTGCCGTACCAGGTGATTTCCGTTGAGAAGGTTGGTGCGAAGGAGATAAAGGCAGAAGGAACGGAGACTGCAAATGTCCCGGCCCAGGGCACTGTCACTATCTATAACGCCCAGGATAAGACGCAGGAGCTCATCAAGAACACCCGCTTTGAGACGCCGGAAGGCCTCATCTTCCGCATCCATGAACCAGTCAAGATTCCTCCCGGCACCACGGCAAACCCTGGTGAGGTGAAAGCAACCGTTTATGCAGACGCAGGCGGCGAACGCTACAACATCGGCCCGTCCACCTTCACGCTTCCCGGCCTTGCAAACTCCGCTACCTTTGACCTGGTATACGCCCGCTCGACCGAGGCAATGTCTGGCGGCTTCACGGGCGAGCGTCCGTCTATCCCGCAGACGACCCGCGAGAGCACCTATGCTGCTATGCAGGGCAACCTCCAGGCCGAGCTTGATGCTGACCTCGCGTCTCGCATTCCTGAAGGCTACGCACTCCTCTCTGGCGCAACCTTCTACACCTACACGCCGCAGCCAGACGGTGCGGGTAAGAGTGACGCGGTAAACCTCCAGCTCAAGGGAACGGCAAACGCCTACGTCTTCCCGAAGGATGCGCTTGCGCGCGCAATCGCGTTCCGCTCGCTTGGCGTTTATGGCGGCCAGCCGGTCACCGTACCTGCAACTGATGGACTGACGCTGACTCCGGTCAACGGCACGCCAGCAGGGGATACGGAGACCTTCGCCTTCACCCTCGCCGGTAGCACCAATATCGTCTGGGTTGTAGATCCTGTTGAGCTTGCAGGCGCTATTGCCGGCAAGAGCCGGGACGCAGCCCGCACCATCCTTGCTGGCTTTAGCGAGCTGGCAGAGGCAAAGTTGGTGGTCCGCCCGTTCTGGGCAGGCACCCTTCCTGCAGACCCCGCAAAGATCACGGTCGAGATCATGCAGCCGAAAGCCGAATAGGTTTGACGCGGTTATACGGGTCTGATAGGATACGACGGCATCACGATGGCAGATGAGCAAGCGGGCACAACGGTAACCGGCACCGTCGAAGAGGTGTTGCCGAATTCTCTGTTTCGGGTCCGATTGGAATCCGGAGATCTCCTGCTTGCGTATCTGGCTGGGAAAATGCGGCTCCACAGGATCCGCGTCCTAGTCGGGGATTCTGTTGAGCTGGTGACCGATCCATATGGCGGTCGCGCTCGCATCGTGAGGCGCCTTTCCTAATAACAACGATGAAAGTACGAGCATCCATTAAGAAGCAGCAGCCGGGGGACATTATCGTCCGCCGTCGTGGACGCTTGTACCGCATCAATAAGCTCAAGCCCCGCCGCAAGGCTCGCCAGGGCTAATATTTTTCGTACTGTTATGCGTATTGCCGGTGTAACCATTCCTGACAACAAGCAGCTCCTCTACGCGCTGCCACTTATCTATGGCATTGGTCCTGCTCGCGCACGCGACATTCTTGAGAAGGCAAAGGTGCCGACCACCAAGAAGGGTTCCGAACTCTCTTCTGATGAGGAGCAGACGGTTCGCTCACTTGCCGAGTCCTATTTGATCGAAGGTGAGCTTCGCCGCGAGATCGCGCAGAACATCAAGCGCCTTAAGGATATTGGTGCAGACCGCGGTGTTCGCCATGCTCGCCGCCTTCCGGTTCGCCACCAGCGCACGAAGACCAATTCTCGTACGGTGCGCGGCAACACCCGCAAGACGATGGGTTCTGGTCGCCGTACCCTTGAAAAGACATAGCCTATGGGAAAGAAACGAATCATCAAAAAGAGTGGTAAGGGATTGGATCAGGGCCGCAAGGAGCGCGCGCTTTCCAAGATCGCCAAGCGCAAGCTCGAGAAGGGCGTGCTGCATGTTGAAGCTACCTTCAACAACACCAAGGTCGTCCTCACGGACGAAAAGGGTAATGCGGTTATGTCCTCTTCTGCAGGCGCCCTTGGTTTCTCTGGTGCTCGCAAGTCAACGCCGTATGCTGCCGCTAAGGTCGGCGAGCTTCTCGGCGAGAAGGCTATGGCGATCGGCCTCAAGGAAGCATCCGTGGTCATTCGCGGTATCGGTGCTGGCCGCGAGTCTGCACTCCGCGGTTTTGCCGGCAAGGGCATCGCTATCCGCGCTATCAAGGACGCAACCCCGGTTCCGCACAACGGTCCGCGCCCACCTAAGCCTCGTCGCGTATAACCTATGAAAACTGTCTCTAAGTACAAGCTCGCAAAGCGCCTTGGTGCCTCGATCTTCGAGAAGACCCAGTCGCAGAAGTTCGCGCTCGCCGCTGAGCGTTCTGCAAAGAACAAGAAGCGCGGCCGCGGTGCAACCGAATTCGGCAAGCAGCTGCTTGAGAAGCAGAAGGTGCGCGTTACCTATGGCATTTCTGAGCGCCAGTTCGTCAACTACGTAAAGGAGGCTATGGCCACCAAAGGCCAGAACCCTGCTGAGGTGCTTCATCGTCTCCTCGAGCTTCGTCTGGATAATGTTGTGTATCGCATCGGTCTTGCACCGACCCGCCGTGCCGCACGCCAGATGGTGTCGCACGGTCATATCACCGTAAACGGTGTAAAGACCACGATCCCGTCCCGCCGCATGCGGATCGGGGATCAGTTTGCGGTACGCGACGGCTCGAAGAGCGCAACGCTCTTTGCTACCTTCGCGGACAAGTTCGCGGAGCGTCCGCTTTCCTCATGGCTTTCCTTTGAGGCAAAGGGCATGAAGGGAACCATCGAGGCGCTGCCACCGGTAGATACCGCTGATGCGGCCGGTGACCTCGTCTCGGTGCTTTCGTTCTACAGCCGCTAGTTTTTATTCACGGTAATTACGATTGAGTTATGGAATACCACATCACACTTCCGTCTAAGCCGCGCGTTGTTACTGAAGAAGGCGTGCAGGGCGTTTACGAGATCGACTCCCTCTACCCAGGGTACGGCCACACGCTTGGCAACTCGCTTCGCCGCATTATTCTTTCCTCGCTTCCGGGCGCCGCTATCACCGCGGTCAAGATCGAGGACGTTCCGCACGAGTTTGCAACTATGGAAGGCGTGCGCGAATCAGTCATGGAGCTTCTTTTGAACCTCCGCCGCGTGCATTTTGTGCTGCATGGCGATGAGCCGCAGACCGTCAAGCTCTCGGTAAAGGGTCCGAAGACCGTTACGGCAGGCGATATTACGCTTCCAAGCCAGGTAACGATCGCAAATCCGGACGCCTACCTCTGCGAGATTTCCGGCAAGAACAACCTCGAGCTTGAGGCAACCATCGAGCGCGGCCTCGGCTACGTGCCGCGCGAGGTGCTTACCAAGGAGAAGGTAGACATCGGCACGATTGCGCTTGATGCAACCTTCACCCCGATCCGCCGCGTGAACTACGAAGTAGAAAACATGCGCGTTGGCGATCGCACCGACTTCAACCGCCTGCGCATCCTTATCGAAACCAACGGTACGGTTTCTCCACGCGAGGCACTTGAACGCTCTATCGAGATCATGATCCACCAGCTGAAGGCTGTTGTCGGCTTCCAGGAGGAAACTGAGACTGCTTCAGTCGAAGCTCCGTCTATGGACATGAGCGATGCTGGCGAGGCAAAGGATGCTTCCAAGCTCAAGATTGACGAGCTTGGTCTTTCCACCCGCACCGCGTCTGCGCTTGCCGAAGGCGGCGTCAAGACCGTTGCTGGCCTGCTTCGCAAGACCGCAAGCTCTCTCAAGGAGCTTGATGGCGTCGGCGACAAGGCGATCGATGAGATCACCGAGGCGCTTTCGAAGCTTGGTCTTGAATTGAAGGGCGAATAATCACACGTATGCGACACCACAAGAAAGGACGAACACTTGGACGGCCCCGCGACCAGCGGACTGCACTCATGAAGTCGCTCATGAGGTCTTTGATCGTGCACGAGCGCATTTCTACGACCGAGGCGAAAGCCAAGGAGATGCGCCCGATGATCGAGAAGCTCGTGACCCGCGCACGCGTGGACACGGTTGCAAACCGCCGCGTGGTCGCATCCCGTCTTGGGGATGATGCCGCTACGAAGAAGCTCTTCACGGCCATTGCGCCTCGTTATAAGGATCGTTCCGGCGGCTACGTGCGCATCGTCAAGCGCGCCCCGAAGGCCGATGGTAAGAAAACGGCATACATTGCCTTCGTCTCTTAGGTATGGCAACGTCTACTCGCATGCACAAAGATACCCGTAACCGTATCGACCACTCAGTCGCTCCGATTGAGTACACGATTGACGCCAAGGGCCGTCCGTTCGGACGCGTCGCCTCTGAGGCTGCATCTGCGCTTCTGGGAAAGAAGTCGGTGCACTACGTCAAGAACAAGGTCCTTCCGGTGAAGGTCACTATCACGAATGCTTCGAAGGTTGCTATCTCTGAGAAGAAGATGGACGCGAACAAGTACCTACGCTACACCGGCTACCCAGGCGGACTCAAGACCCTCACCATGAAGCAGTTTATTGAGAAGAAGGGTGTTGCCGCCGTGCTTCACAAGACGGTCGACGGCATGATTCCGCGCAACAAGCTTCGCAAGGAGCGTATGAAGCGCCTTACCATAACCGACTAATATGCCTGATCTCGCTTACACCACCGCCGTTGGACGCCGCAAGACCGCGACTGCTCGCGTAAAGCTCACCCCTGCAGGGAAGATGAGCGTAACCGTCAATGGCAAGCCGGGCGACGAGTACTTCAAGACGCGCGAGCGTCAGCAGGTCACTCGCGACGCTTTCCACGTTGAAGGCGTTGAAGGCACCTACGAAGTCGTTGCCCGCGTTTCTGGTGGCGGTCCGTCTGCACAGGCTGAGGCAGTCCGCATGGCGATTGCCCGCGCCCTTGAGAAGCGCGATGCAAACCTTCGCAAGGTCCTCAAGACTGCCGGCTACCTCAAGCGCGACCCTCGTTCTGTTGAGCGCAAGAAGCCGGGTCTGTTGAAGGCTCGCAAGCGACCATCCTGGTCCAAGCGTTAGTAACGAAACCCGCTGTATTGGCGGGTTTTGTTTGATAATAAAAATATGGAAGCAACGACTACAGTTTCAACAGCAGTGATATTTCAATTTGCGCAAGAAATGGCCAGTTTAAACCTTGGCTATCTTGGAGTTTGCGTGACTATTATTCTATTTGCTGGCGGTTTTTTCTATCTCTTCAATCTAAATCCGATGCAGAAGAAAATAGAAAAATACGAAGAAAAATTGGATGATCTTGAGACTGAAGTTAATGAAAAGGTTGAGGCCTTTGAACAGCAGTTCCAAAAGATCTCGGAAACTCAATCTGAGGAGTTTAAAGCACTGTTAGAAGAAACACAGGTTGAGATTCTCAACTCTGAAGAAGATATTCGGAAAAAATATAATGAACTCGAGAGGAAAGTTGAAAATCTTATTACCTCTGGACAAGCAGATTTGGATGAGATTAAGGGGAAAATTAAAGATTCTGAACTTAATCAAATGTGGTCAGATCATTATATGTGGGGCGCTAGAAAAATAACTGCAAACGTAATATTTGTATTGATTCTGCTCATAGACAAGATTCTGGAATACAAAAGACAGGAGTGGAAGATTCGCATGGCCCTCGACAATCTTCTTTCTGCATTGGATGACGCTGAAAAGGAAAAACTAAAAGATCAAGAAATGTACAACCATGCCATAATCACATTAGACCAGATTAAGGACCCAGAGGTGGAAGATCTCACAAAGAAGGTTAGAGACAGGTTCGAAGTAATAAAGGAATGATAATTTTGACTCCCTCCGTCACTTCAGGCATATTTTATGCATGGATAACGACGATGTCGTCATTGAATCTGACGGTTCCGAAGAGCTCGGGACTGATGTAAAGGATAAGTCCGCCAAGCTGAAGGCGGATATCGAGCAGCTTCGCAAAGAAAAGCAGGAGTATCTTGATGGCTGGCAACGTGCCAAGGCTGATTACGTCAACGCACTGAAGCGCTTTGAGGAAGAGAAGAAGGGGGCGCTTGAGCTTGGAAAGATCCTTTCCGTACAGTCCTTCCTTCCGGCTATGGATTCCTTAGATCGCGCAGAAGCAGCGGGGGAGATTCCGGAAGCCTTCCAGGGTATCGCTAAGCAGCTCCATACTGCTGCAAAGGAACTTGGTCTTGAGAAGTTCGGTGCAGCAGGCGATACGTTCGATCCCGCACTCCACGAAGCGCTCGGCCAGGATCCGACCGATGACAAGAACAAGGACGACACTATCACCGTCGTTCTAGAGCCAGGCTGGAAGTCCAAGGAATTGGTCGTCCGTCCCGCGAAGGTGCGCGTCGCGCATTTTGAAGGCTAAGGCTATCCACTTGAAAGCGAGAATGGGAGGTATATAGTGCCTTCCGGAGGAGTAGGAAATGAGCAAAGTATTGCTTTTGCTTCTTGCCATCTGGCTAACCATTTCGCTCATGCAGGTCGCACGAACGCGAGTTCGGGACTGGCGGCATTCCCGCTATGTCATAGCGAGCGTTCCGCGCGGACGTCGCATGAACCCCGAACAGATCTGCGATCTCGTGCTGCGCCGCTACCCGCGCGCGCAAACGTTCCTCATCCGCCGAGCCATCAAACGGCTCTGCGAGAAAGGACGATTCACGAGCGAGGAGTTCAGCCAGTTTGGACTGCCGCGCGGACCCTATATCCGCATCGGCTAAAGACAACGGCCCGCATCTGCGCGGGCCGTTCGTTGTACACAACAGTTTTAGATTCACCTATGCCGCTGCCAGTACAATCGGAAATGGAGGAGTGCGGTGATGATTCCTAAAATCACGCTGCCATTCCTGGCACGGTTGCTCTGCGCAACCATGCTTGGCGTGGGGTTGGGTCTATTGGCGGTGGAATTCGATGTGCGAACGCATCGCAAAGACATGCACCAACGGCTACGGACAGGCGTGGTAAGTGATACGCCTGAAATGCATTACTTTCATAAAGAAGTGCCAGGAATCGGTGCAACAATGTACCTATTTCCGGCCGCAAAGGAGCTACCTCCGGTCTGCCGGGACGGACTCTACGCAGATATGGGAACGGGACGTGATGGGCGACATCTGTACGCCTGCACCAGTCCCTAGCATGCCCATGGCCGCCGGATACCTATTCGGCGGCTTTGCGTTGGTTGCCAGATTACAGAAAGCAGGTAGTATGCCCACCGGAACACAGAGAAAGGGAAACCCATGGCTGATTCATGGTCCTGTTTGTACGTTGAGAACGGACCCGGAATGATCGATGACAACGTTCGCTGCGCGATCAAGATGGCCGCCTGCCGGCTGTTCTTGAAAAAGCAGGAGTATCTGTTGTTTGAGACCGATACGTGCGGCGGCGTGATCCAGACTACGTGGGAGCACAAACGACTCTTTGCCGTCGCGGGCTTTCTGTTTCGGACGGAAGTTACGTTTGAGGACTACGTCGACTACAAGGTCAACTTCCTGATTAGCGAAGGAGACCTGCAACGCGGCGCCAAGCTCCTTGAGCGTAACGAAGAAGAGGGCATGGACGCCTATGTCGGCGTCAATGTCCCGTTCCGTCTCCCACTTGCTGATGTCTATCAGTTTAAGGATCTGTCCTTTCGTGGCCAGCACCTCAACTAAGACGACGGCCCGCGCTTGCGCGGGCCGTTTTCCGTCACACTTGAAAGTCATCTTTCCGTGCGTACAATAGGGGGTAACGGGCTTTGGGCCATTTTTTACTAGACAGTAACTACTCAGGCTTTTCTCTATGGCAAAGATACTCGGTATCGATCTTGGAACGACCAACTCCGCCATGGCCATCATGGAGGGCGGTGAGCCGCGCGTCCTTGAAAACGCAGAAGGCGGACGCACCACACCATCGGTCGTAGCTATCGCAAAGAACGGCGAGCGACTCGTCGGCACACTCGCAAAGCGTCAGGCGGTCACAAACCCTAAGAACACCATCTACGGCATCAAGCGCTTCATGGGTCACCGCTTCAAGGATGATGCGGTGCAGCGCGATAAAGGCATTGTTCCGTACGAAGTGAAGGAAGGGCCAGATGGCGGCGTTACCGTACACCTGGGAGACAAGGACTATCGTCCGGAAGAAATCTCCGCGATGATCCTCGGCAAGCTCAAGGCTGATGCCGAGAAGAAGCTTGGTGAGACGATCACCGAAGCCATCATCACGGTGCCGGCATACTTCGATGACGCGCAGCGTGCAGCAACCAAGGCTGCCGGACAGATTGCCGGTCTTGAGGTGAAGCGCATCATCAACGAGCCGACCGCAGCCGCGCTTGCCTACGGTTTCAACAAGAAGAAGGATGAGAAGATCGTCGTATTCGACTTCGGCGGCGGCACCTTCGACGTCTCTGTGCTTGAAGTAGGGGACGACGTCATTGAAGTGAAGTCGACTGACGGCGACTCGCATATGGGCGGCCGCGATATCGACCAGAAGATCGTCCGCTGGCTTGCGGATGAGTTTAAGAAACAGAGTGGTCTTGATGTGACCAAAGATCCGCTTGCGCTCCAGCGCCTGGATGAGGCAGCAGAGAAAGCGAAGCACGAGCTCTCGTCAGCAACGGAGACAGAAGCAAACATTCCGTTCATCACCGTTGGCGCAGACGGCACGCCGCAGCACCTCTTGATCAAGATTTCCCGCGCAACGCTTGAGTCGCTTGCGGAGGAGTATGTTACGCGCTCGATTGATATCACCAAGCGCGCGCTTGAGGCAGCCGGCATGAAGGCAAGCGATATCAACGAAGTCATTCTCGTTGGCGGCCAGACGCGCATGCCGATGATTCAGGACCAGGTAAAGACGCTCTTTGGTAAAGAACCGCACCGCGACGTGAACCCAGACGAAGTAGTCGCTATTGGTGCGGCGATCCAGGCCGGTATTCTCCAGGGCGACGTCAAAGACATTCTTCTTGTGGACGTTATTCCGCTCTCGCTCTCCATTGAGACGATGGGCGGCGTTGCAACGAAGCTCATCGAGCGCAACACGGCCGTGCCAACGTCGCGCAGCCAGACATTCTCGACAGCATCGGATAACCAAACTTCGGTAGAGATCCATGTCACACAGGGCGAACGTGCTATGGCGACAGACAACAAGTCGCTTGGACGCTTCAACCTTGATGGCATTCCGCCAGCGCCGCGCGGCATGCCGCAGATTGAGGTGACCTTCGACGTCGACTCAAACGGCATCCTGACCGTGAAAGCGAAAGAGAAGACGACCGGCAAAGAACAGTCCATCCGCATTGAGGGATCGACGGGCCTTTCTGAAGCAGATATCGAGCGCATGAAGAAGGATGCGGAAGCGCATGCTGCAGAAGATGCAAAGCGCAAGGAGCTCGTCGACACCAAGAATATTGCCGAGCAGCTCATCTACACTGCGGAGAAGGCGCTCAAGGATAACGGCGACAAGATCGGAGATGACATCAAGAAGGATGTCGAAGATAAGATCGGCGACCTGCGAAAAGCCCGGGAAGGGGAGGACGTCGGGACTATTAAGGCTGCAGCCGAAGCACTTTCGGCGTCCACGCAGAAGATCGGCGAGACCATGGCTCAGGCGCAAAACCAGGGAGAGCAACCGCCTCCGCCGCCAGATTCTGGAGCGGCCGATGCGGAGTTTACCGAGAAGCCAAAAGAGTAAGGAAATACGCCAAATTCCCGCCACGAAACACTGCTGGCGGGAATTTGACTTTTGTCAACTTTCATAGCAATATCACTCCCAGACGACGGCCACAAACTGTCGGCTAGTTACGAGTTCTCTGACAATGAAAGGAGCTACGTAATGGGTTTATTCGGACCCGGAAAACGTGAGCGAGCAATCCAGCGAGAGATGGAAGACGACCTGCTCTATATGCGGGCCGCCTCGGAAACGAGGAAAGTCATTCTCGACAAGCTCGTCAGCTACACCGACCTCGTGACGCAGGGCATCGCTGTCTTGCACACGCAAACGGTGCAGTCGGTACAAACAGCACTAACGACTTGGTTCCAAGACCGGCTTCAACCACTGAAGTCGGCGATTGCGGGCCGAGTCCAAGCACGTCTACAAGCGGCGCAGGACAAAAACCTGCGTACCTTGATGTCCAAACGCGCTGATGCCTATCGTCAGCAGGTCATCAAGCAGATCGGCGCGGAGGGAGCGGAAATCTTCCATAAGCACGTCATGTCGCGTATGGCAGATCTGCTCTACAGCATCCGCACTGAATACGAAGCGAAGCGCTTCGGGCTTACGACGGGAACGGAAGCACTTCCTCCGGGAACGCGCTTTCTTTTCCAACGGCCCGGCCATCGACGCCACTACATCATTGAACAGGCGCCGACGGTTCGCGCAGTTCGCTTCGGTCAAAGCGGATACGAAAGTTCGTATCGGTACCACTCACTGGCATTCCCGTATGTGGTGTTTCTGGTCATCATCAGTGAAAACGACTTTGAGGCGATGTACGTGTTTTTCCGTACAAAGCCGCTGTCGACGATCAACGATGACCTATACATCCCGGCACTGCCAAACCTGAGCAGTTCATCGCTTGGGGTGTGCACCGGCACCATGCTTGAAGGTGTGGATCAGCCAGGACCCTGCGGTCTCCGCGTCATGCGGGCGATCGAAGCGTTCTGGAACAGTGGTTTCAATGACCACTGGACCCACTTCCTGCGCAACTACAATGTGCAAGAACCCCGTCTCGCATCGCTTGCGGAGTGGGAGCGGCAAAGTAAGAAAGATCCTAACTTTGTCCTCTCTGTTCCGTGGATACCGGCGGGCAAGACGCTTGCTGGACATGTCCATCATCTTCTCCAAGGCACCGAAACCGGCAACGGCGTGGTGATGACTGGGGAAGAAGCAGACGTACGAGTGCGAGCAATCAGCGAACGAGTCGCAAAAGACGCAATGGAAACGGCCGCTGGCCTGATCCCGCGTCTCCCGGTCGATATGATCGGCGACGAAGTGCTCGTTGATATACTCTCGACTGCGATTCGAGAGAGTGTCGCGGAGGTCAATACATGCCTTTCTGAAAGCATGGATGGACTCTTCGCCGATCCTCCCTCGTTCGAACTGGTCAACGAGCAGGCAGGAGCCCTTCGGGCCCAACTGCTTGCTGAAGCTGACAAAAAAGTCGGCTGGACTGGCATCATTGCGCCACCCGGCTATCAACAATCCCAAAGCCGCCGCGCGGCCTAAGGAGGACTGGAATGAAAATTCACGTTCACGACGGCACGCATGACATCCCCGAGGAGAACTGCGTGCTCGTCACCAAAGAGGGCTTCATGATGAAGTCGAAAACGAACTGGGTGGACGCTGTTGTGCCCATCAAGTCCGTGAGTACACTCCAAAGCTTGGAGCCCCGCGCTACCGTCCTGCTGCCGCCGATACCGGTCACGGTGTTTGCGCAGGCCGTTTTGTTCTTCTACGCCGTCTACAAGGCGAAGCGGATCGAATCGGCAATCCTGCTGCACTACCGCAGCGCGGATCAGGACTGGCAGATCACCGTCCCGAAGCAAGATGCGACGGGCGGATCGGTCCACTACAACGCGGCCGAACGGCTGCCCGGCTACCTGTGTGTGGGCACCATGCATTCGCACTGCGACATGGGCGCCTTTCACTCGGGTACCGACACGCACGACGAAACCGGCCACGACGGCATCCACATCACGATCGGACGGCTGGGCAAATTCCCGTTGTTCGACCTGGATGGCGAGATCGTCGTCAAAGGCCACCGCTTTCCGCTTCCGATGGAGCAGGTCCAAGGCCTGTTGTGTTTGGAAGAAGAGCGGAAGGAGCGGACGTTGTTCTCAGTACTCTGGGAACGTCCGCCTTCCAAGTTCTACGCACTCGACGTTCCGCACACCTTCGATCTGAAGGTGCCGGATGAATGGGTTGAGCGCGTCAAAGAACGATTCGCCTGGGGATCCGAACGTCCGACCGTGGTGCAAGCCAATTCCGGCGGCACGTACGTCCCCGAACAGGACGTTCAACTTCTCAGCGCAGCTGAGGTTGAACAAATGCGTCGTCCAACCCGGGAACGGTCCGACGCACCCCAAACGTATGTTCCCGAAGATGACTGCGGCATCATCGACGCGGATGATCTGGGACACCGATATCGCCTGAGCCGGGAACTTCCCACTCGACGATTCGGCCAGCCCCCGATCACTGTGTCGCCGCAGAAACCACCACGCGATACGAAATAGAGGAGAGCATCAATGCGTATCGTTATTGTCGGCGTTGGCGGCGTGGGAACTCAACTCCTGCCCGCTCTCTGCCGCTTCCTTGACAACAGGGAAGGGAATGCTCATATTGTCCTCTTAGATGGTGACCGTTTCGAGGAATCGAACGCGACCCGTCAGGACTTCGACCGCCTCGGCTCCAAAGCCGAGGTCACCAAAGAAGCCCTCTCACGGCGCTTCCCGCGCCTTGAGATTGAGGCCAAGACGACGTACGTTTCGGAAGACAACGTCTTCGTGTACTTCGACGAGGAGGACATCGTGTTCTGCTGCGTCGACAACCACGCGAGCCGAAAGCTTCTGAACGATCGTTGTGCTGAACTGTCGTCGGCGACGCTCATTTCCGGTGGAAATGAGTACTCCGACGGCAACGTTCAGGTGTATGTGCGCAAAGATGGCGTGGACATCACTCCACCCATCACGTACCTGCACCCGGAAATTGCCGATCCCCAAGATCGCAACCCGGCACACCTCAGCTGCGAGGAACTCGCTCAGGCAGGCGCCCCGCAGCTTATCTTCGCCAACCTGGCGGTCGCGAGCCACATGCTCAACACCTTCTGGCTGGTGACCGAAAATCGCCTGTCCTATTCGGAACTGTACTTTGACCTTGTAACCGGAGCAGTCCGCTCCGTGAACAGAAAGGGGAATTAACCATGCCTACTGGTGAAGTTGCAACGTTGGTCGCACGTCGTGTCGACCTTCCGCAAATCACGGTCATCTCCGGCGCGAACGAGCAAACGCTCAATCTGCCGGCGGAAGGCTCCATCACGGTTCGCGACGTGCTCGACCGCGTCGGCGAATTCATGAACATCCCGCGCGACACGCAGGTTCAGGTGAACGGCCAAACCGCTTCGACTGAACACACGCTGCGCGAAGGCGATCGCGTCGAATTCGTCCGTGCCGCCGGCCAGAAGGCCTAAGCACGAACGTGACGTGTAGCTAGTAAAGGGCCTGCCATACTTCGGCAGGCCCTTTTTCATACCCACACTACTATTGACTTTCTCATATTTATGTGATACTATATCTCCAGATGCAACTGGGGATTCCCCCTAGATCATCGGAGGTGAATAACGATGGACGTGATCTCTAACGTCTTCTCGAATCTCGATCAGCTTGAAGGCCTGCAGCTGCTGTGGCTGACGCTCTGCTGCCTGCCGGCCATTGCTTCGCTGCTGCCGTTCTATCACGCAGTACGCTGGACTCTGGCCGACGCAGGGCTCCCTGTCGTTTATACCGGCAAGGGCCCGAACGTCCCGGCAATTCTCGCAGTCGTCATCGGCATCGGCCTGCTGCTTGCAAGCGCGATCGCGATCATCATCGTCTTCGGCGGCAACGCCTAAGACCACCTTCAAGCGGCGCGAGCAATCCTCGCGCCGCTTGTCACCTAGCGACCTCTTGACCAGAAACGGTTTCGGGTCGAGTATGCAAACAGATCCCGATCGGTCGAATACCGGTCCGGAAGTAAGGGGGAGAATGGACTATGGACTCGTTTCCGCTGCTGCGCAAAACGCTGGACCCGCATGAACTCGCCATCCGCGGCCCCGAGCCGTCCTTGGTCGATACCGAAGCGGTCGGCGTCGCACTCCAAAAAGCGTCGATCCCAGCCTCGGTCCTCATTGTTGGGCTCATCATTCTCTTCGGCTTCGTGCAGCCACTGTCGTTCTAACGGCACGCCACACGACATCCGAGACTTCCAGAGCGGCGAAGCAATTCGCCGCTCTTTGCATTTGCCCACCGTTTTCTGCATACTACGTGCTAATGGCAAAGAACTATTACGAGATTTTGGGTGTCGACAAGAAGGCCACCAAGGACGATATCAAGAAGGCCTTCCGCAAACTCGCGCAGCAGCACCATCCAGACAAGGGGGGAGACGAAGCGAAGTTTAAGGAGATCACCGAAGCCTACGCGACCCTCGGAGATGAGAAGCGCCGCCGGGAATACGACTCCTATGGCCAGGCATTTGCCGGGGCCGGGCCAACAGGCGCAGGTGGCTTTGACTTCTCCGGCTTCCAGCAGGGCGGCGTGGAGTTCGATTTCTCCGACCTCTTTGGCGACCTCGGAGACATCTTTGGCGGAGCGCGCGGCGGTCGGCGCATTCGCCGCGGCCGCGACATTTCCATCGATGTTGAACTCACGTTCAAGGAATCCATTCTGGGCGCGCGTCGTAGCGTCCTTCTGACGAAGGTCGGGAAGTGCGAAGTGTGCGAAGGCTCGGGCGCAAAGCCGAATACAGAAATGGAAACCTGTAAGAGCTGCAGCGGCACCGGCCGCATCCACGAAACACGGAACTCGCCGCTTGGCGCGTTCACGAGCGTTCGCTCTTGCCCAGCTTGTGATGGGGCTGGCACCGTGCCGAAAGAAAAGTGCAAAAACTGCAGCGGCCATGGCGTACTGCGCAAAGAGGAGGAAGTGAAGATTGATATCCCGCGCGGCATCGATAACGGCGAGATGATCCGCATGCCGGGACGCGGCGAAGCAGTCAAGAACGGCATCTCAGGAGACCTTTACGTCAAAGTGCATGTGAAGCAGCATCCGGTCTATCGCAAGGAGGGAGCGAATCTCGTTATGGATCTCCCGATCAAGCTCACAGATGCGCTTCTTGGTACGACTGTCACAATCACAACCATTGATGACAAGACGCTTGAAGTAAAAGTGCCGGTCATGAGCAAGGTCGAGGAGATTCTTCGCCTCCGCGGCAAAGGTGTTGAATACGAAGGCGGTGCGGGCGATCTCTTGATCCGCACCTCCGTCACACTTCCGAAGAAGCTCTCTTCTAAAGCCAAGCGCGCTATTGAAGAACTCCAAAACGAGGGGCTCTAGTGGGGTAGAATGGGGCCTATGGACGGCTTCAACGAGTCTCTACTCCAGGTAGGCACCATTGCGACCGATCTTGGTTCGAGCGCCTGGTTGTGGGCGGGGAACTTTCTTGCGCTCATCATTCTTACTATCGTGCTCCTTTTCTTTGCTATGCGCGCCGGACGCGCCGGCGTCATCTCGCTCATTCTCGCCTTATATGCTGGGTATGCACTCTATGTCGTATTTCCGTACACCGCTGCTGTCGTGAGCGCTGGCGGCACGCCGCTTATTCAGGCAGCAATCAGCATTATCCTGTTTGCGGCAGCAGCGGTTGTTCCGTTCCTACTGGTGAACCGACTGACTGGCGGGGGATTCGGCTCACTCTCCATCATTCAAAACTTTATCTTGGCACTTCTTGCTGCTGGCTTCTTGATGGCGCTTGGCTATCACGTGTTTGATATCAGCAATATCTACACTTTCTCCGAGCCGCTCAATCAGCTCTTTGAACCGGAAGGCTATTTCTTCTACTGGTTTGTTGCGCCACTTATCGGACTCTATTTCTTAGCGCACTAGTATGGGATTTCGGAACACACTTATCTGGATCGGTGCCATCCTACTTCTAGGTTCGTGGTACTTTGGCGATCTTGCTATTGTGATCGGTGCACCACTCCTCTTCATGGGCATGATCCTCAAGTATCTTGAAATAAGCTAGGTATGTGGATCGTCTTTGCCATTCTCGCGTCCGTCTTCTGGGGACTGACGTATGTCGTCAACGAGCAGGTATACAAACATATTTCGATCTACTCCTCGCTCGCGATCACGCTCGTCATTGCTGGCATTGTGACGGGCATCTACGCCTACTTCACCGGCACGCTACCCAAAGATCTCGTGACCATGACTTCTTCCGCGCGCGTATTCACCCTTGTTGCTGTAGGTACCGCACTACTCATCCTTGCGGAGATTTTTATTGCCCTCTCGATCGTGGGGAAGAATGCAACCATTGCCGGCTTAGTCGAAATTTCTTATCCGCTCTTTATCGCCGTATTTGCATACCTCTTATTTCGTGAAAGCCAGCTGACGGCAGGGGCAGCTCTTGGTGGGGCGCTTATTTTCCTTGGAATTACGGTTATCTATATCTTCAATCGCTAATCTTGCTTTTTCTGAATAGTTGTGATATAATCACGTAACAGCGTATTGTCGCTTAGTTCTTACTTTTCTATCCAACGAAGGAGGTGTACATGCTGCAGTCGAAAGGCTTGTGGCGCGTCGGCTTGGTGCTCGGCCTCCTGGCGGGGGTATTGCATCTGGTCGGCTACGTTCTCTACGCACACGGCATTCTGAACGGGGCGATTCATACCAACATCGTGTCCTGGGGTCTCTGGACCTTCGGATCGATCGTCGCCTTCGTGACGTTCCAAGAAATCGCGCACGACTGGGTCAAGTCCTTCTTGAACGCAGTCTGTGTACTCGGGATGTTCGTCATCTTCGGTCTGATCCTGTATCAGCGAGGACGGGACCATGTTCCGTTCGAGCTCGACGCAGGTATGATCACCGATCTCCTGATTGCCGTGCTCGATCTGTTCGTCATGTTCATCTGGATTTTGTTTCGGAAGCGGAGCCTTAGTGTTATCGATTTCTGGCTACAGGTCGATATCATCATCAGCTTCCTGCCGATCATGCGATCTACGATTGCCGATCCGTCGAGCGAAACACTCATCCCCTGGGTATTGTGGACGTTCGCGTACCTGGCCCAGTACTTCTGCATCGCCTGCAGAGCAGCCGACAAGGTTGGGGACGAGGTGGATCTGAAAAGCACAAAACGGAGTCTCAACACTCCACTCAACTACCTGTTTTGGCACGGCGCCTTGGCGTTCGTGCTGCTGCAGGGAGGAGCGGCGCTCTTGTAGCGCCGCTTTTCTTATTCCATGACTAGGCTATGGGGATAGTGACAAGTCAAGTCATTTATCGTATAGTATTATCCTACAGAGATATGAAGCATATCTACACCTGCTCAAGCAAAATTCATGGCTTGGGCGTCAACATCGGCGAAGACGCAAAAAAGGGCGATATCATTTCCTACATCAAAGGCGACCTTAAATTCAAGGTCAACAAAGATGAGAAGGATGCACTCGACAACCCGGACTGGGTCGGTATCGAAAAGAATCAGTGGATCGACCCGCATAAGCCGTACAAATTTTTGAACCACTCCTGCAACCCCTCCGCCGGCATCAAGGGGAAGGTTACCCTTGTCGCACTTCGCAATATGAAGGAAGGAGAGGAGATTACGATTGATTACTCAACGATTGAAGGCGATCCGCTGTGGCGCATGAAGTGCGCGTGTGGCGAACCGAACTGTCGCAAGATAATTCGCTCCGTGCACTCGCTTCCTGAAAAGCAGTTTAAAAAATACCTTCCGTTTGTGCCGACGTACTTCAAGAAGGTATACGAGAAGCATCGACAGCAGACTTCCTTTAAAGCAGCATGAGCCCCGGGGTAAAAACAATCATCCTCACGCTTCTTGCCCTTTCCATCGGTGCGACCGTAGTCTCGTACTATCGATACATAGTGGTGGGAGATGTGCCGTTTATTACTGAAGGATTTACCCTCGAAGAGGAAGAGTAGTTTATGCCAACCGACCCGCAAGCACTGATCGAACTCTGCCAATGGGATACGGCCCGGTATTTTATCTTTTCGGAGAACGTCTTCTCCCACCTTATTTACTACTCGCACCTGCTGCCGCTGGTCGCGTCCCTGATCCTCGGCATTTTTATTATTTCAAGCAATAAAACATCCGCGGCGGCAAAAGCACTCTTCTTCTCCATTATCGGGCTCAATATCTGGCTCTTTTTCGACTTGATTCTCTGGGCTACTGAAATACCGCGCTACACCATGTTCTTCTGGTCGATCATTAACATGGTCGAGCCGATGATTTATGCCGGCATTCTTTTCTTCCTGTATTTCTTTATCCGCGGCAAGTCTCCATCGTTCTGGCCATCTCTTGGGCTTGGGATTCTGCTTATCCCAACGATTGTACTAACGCCGACCCATTACGCGCTTGAGGCGTTCAACCTCACGAACTGCGACCGCGAGGCAGTGGAGGGCATCATGGTGTACTACGGCTATTTCGTTGAAATCCTGATCACCATTTGGATTCTTGTCTTCGGCTTCGCGAGCCTGATTCGCGAGAAGGTTGCCGAGGAACGTCGCAAGATCGGGCTCGTGGTCTTCGGCTCCGTCTTCCTTCTCCTCTCGTTCGCACTTGGAAACGTGATCGGCAGTCTGTTCGTAGACTGGACCATCGGCCAGTACGGCCTCCTTGGCATTCCGGTATTTGTCGGCCTACTTGGCTATCTCATCGTCCGCTTCCATGCATTCAATATTCGTCTCATCGCAGCGCAGGCGCTTGTGGCCGGCGTGTGGATCCTAGTGCTTGGCCTTCTGTTCATCCGAACGATCGAAGTGGCACGCATTGTGACAGCTATCACGCTCATCTTCGTGATCATTCTCGGTATTGCGCTCGTCCGCGGCGTGAAGCGTGAGATCGAGCAGCGCGAACGACTTGAGGTTCTTACGAAGGAGTTGCAGAGTGCAAACGATCGCCTCAAAGAGCTCGATCAGCTCAAGAGCGAATTTCTTTCGATCGCTTCCCATCAGCTGCGCGCCCCGATCACGGCTATTCGCGGCTATGCGGCAAACATTGCCGACGGCACGTATGGTCCAGTTCCAGATCATCTCAAGGAGCCGCTTGAGACGGTGCAGGAAACCACGCGCCTCATGGTCAACTCGATTGAAGACTACCTGAACATCTCTCGCATCGAGCAGGGAAGAATGAAATACGAAAAGAGCGATTTCGATATTGCCGATCTTGCAAAGAAGGTGGTGAATGAACTTACGCCGGTCGCCGCGAAGAAACAGCTCACGCTCTCCGTCAACGCGCCGGAAGATCTTATGGTCAATGCCGACATTGGTAAGATCAAACAGGTCATCACGAACCTCGTCGATAACGCAATCAAATACACGAAGGAAGGTGGTATTACCGTTGCGGTTGCGGAAGAGCAGAACAAGGTGCGCGTTACGGTCACTGACACCGGCGTTGGTATTCCTGCTGAAGAGATCAACGGTCTCTTTGAGAAGTTCAAGCGTGCACGCGGTGCAAACAACGTAAACACCACCGGCACCGGCCTCGGTCTCTATGTCGCCAAGCAGCTTGCTGAAGGGCATGGCGGTTCAGTACGTGCTACCTCCGACGGTGCAGGGAAGGGTTCGTGCTTTATTCTTGAGCTTCCGCGCTAGTATTGACATCGCCTAGTCGTGGCGTATGGTATAGAGCACTGGCGAATATCGCCCGTACGACGTAACTCGTTTGTGTCGTTCGGGCGGGGTTTGTCTACAAAGACAAAGGGGCCGCGATGCTCTTTGGACGTTACGAAGACATCGCGTTGTCGTAAACCTACAGAAGTAGGAGGAGAATGTGAAATTAAGACCATTGCCTGTAGTCAGCGACTTTGTTGTTGACCAGATGCCGGGCCTCCTTGAAGACGAGGACCCTCAGTGGTTCAGGCGGCGTGTGACCCACGTCGCCGAAGAGGCTGACTGGTATCTGTCGCACGCCGCGTTTGACGGTCAGGACCGTCGAGTGCTTCTCTTGGATCTCTTGATGATCCAGGCGGCAATGCACACGAAGAAGCAGACGTGTCCGCGTGAGCTTTCGAGCGCAATCGCTCGCTTGCTCGGCAGAAACGAAGCGCCGATTATCACGTACGAGCTGCTGGTGCTCGATAATCCTGAAACGGATATGCGCGCATTTACGCGCGGCCCGGTCGGGGAAACGGAAAAGGCATTCTATAATGCCCACCGTACTATCGAGCATGCGCTCACACCCGTGATCGCGAGCGTCGACACGCTTCTCTCATGGCTTGAAGGCAGCGCCGACGGCGCCGTCTTGTCGCCCGACGTTCTGATTGGCATCTTGAAACCGATCTGCGGATCGTTTGAGAGTCCGGCACTCCGGCTGATGCCGGGTGGCAACACGGACACCGGGCATTTCGCCCAGTTCCGTCCGTACTTCATGAGTATGGAAGTCGGAGGTAAAAAAATCCGCGGACCAAGTGGAGCTTTCTCCGGCCAGATGCCGCTTCTGGAGATCCTCTTCAGAGGTGACTCGCCGTCCAAGAACTCGCAGGTCTACGTCGACCTTTGCTCGGAGTATTTCCCAGTACGTCACCGGGAACGACTCCATGAGGCAATCATGCGAGCCAAAGACGGACGGATTCTCACGAACTTTGCCGCACGCGACAAGCTTGCAGCACAGTACGTGAACATTCTCGACCGGTTTTTCTACGACTTCCGACTCAACCACCTGCGTGCGGTCTATTCACAGATCCGCAACCAAGTGCGCGACAAGGAAGAAGGTACCGGCGGGTTTGAAGACATCCGTACATTCCTCAAAGACCGGCTTGGCGAAGAGCCAGACTGGAATTGGTAGGAATAAGACTTGAAGGGGAGGCTTGGCGCCTCCTCTTCTTCTTTACTTGACTCCGTCCTCAGCATTCGCTACCGTACACGCTAGACAGCGTCTTGGACTCCGGTCCCGCCATAAGCGGGATTGGGCCGGAGTCGCCCGCTAGGGCAAGACGGCTTCTGCGCTAGTGGAAGCCCGGCATCCTCCGTAATCACGGGATAACCGATCGCCAAACGGCTGTCGGTGAAAGGCTTCAGTAGTGAAGCGAAGTAAGGTGGCACCGCGGAAATCCGCCCTTACGATAGGAGTTTCGACTCGTATCGCAAGGGCGGCTTTGCGTTTATGCAACAGCTCGCACGTTCTTTCACAAGGAGAATTCCCATGAACGGACTTGAAGCTTTCAAGTCACAATTCCGCTTCAACCCGGCCATGGCATTTTTGGTCGGTGTCGAGCGTGAATGCTTCACGGCAGACGAACACGGAACCATCGTCCCCGCCGCGCCCGCGGTTCTCGAGCACATCCGTGTAAACGGATGGCAGAATCCGAGCGGCCCTATGCACGGGACGCTCGTCGATCCCGGCAAGCAGGTCGGATACGAGCTGTCTGCATGCCAGGTTGAGACGCGAACCAATCCGGTTCGTCTTGAAAACCTGGAGGCTGAACTCTCGTACCAACAGCAGGAGCTTGAACGCTCCATGCTCTCCTGCGGGTTTCGCGCCCTCTATGTTGAGGTCGCGCCAGACACCATGCCGCTTGATGTCTATCCGGACCCGAGCGGACGGTATGCGACCGTTACCGCTTCCATGCCGCGCGAAGTGCTACTCGCCGCCTGTCAGGTTGCTGGTACGCACATTCACGTTGGCATGCCTGATCACGAGACGGCGCTTCGCGTCTACAACTCGGTGATCGGCGAGACGGAACGACTGTCGCGACTGGGCGACCACACCAACGGCAAGCGGCTTGCGATCTATCGCGTCGTTGCGCCGCAGTGTGATCCGAAACCCTACCAAAGCTGGGATGAGTACCACGCCCTCGCGAAAGCGAAGGGGTTCGAGAACGATCCTCGGTCGTGCTGGACTCTGATCCGTATCGCCGTGCACGGGACGATTGAATTTCGCATGTTCGGGGTCACCCGATCTGCAAAAGAAATCGTCGGCTGGGCGAACGAATGCCGAGACCTATGCCTTGAGGCTGCAGGATGAAGCACAAGCAGGGAGCCATGCGCTCCCTGCTTTTTCGTATATAGTAACTACCAATGCAAGATCTGGAGCGAATTGTCGAAGAGCTTGCCGCGAAGACGCACGAAGGCGTTGCGGGCGTTGTGCATCTTGATAGCGGAGTGCCAGGACCTACCGTTGGCATTACGGTAGCGACTCACGGAAATGAGCCGGCTGGTCTTGCGGCGGCGCAGTTTCTATTAGCACCTGAAACCAAGCTCCTTAAAGGATCCGTTTATCTGGTATTGAACAACATTGAAGCGGCTCGTGCGTACCTCAAAGCGACAACGGACGAAGAAAAACGTCGCGCCCGATTTATTGACATCAACCTCAATCGTCTCCCGCAATCGCTTTTTGAGCGAGAAGGGGAGACGCGATATGAAATGTTGCGTGCACAAGAACTCCTCCTAATCTGGAGCCGGTTTGAAATTGCGCTTGATATCCATAGCACCTCGCAAGACTCGGACCCGATGCTCATCGGTCTTGGCGAGCGTCTACCTGCCGAATTGATTGATGGTTTTCCGATACAAAAAGTCATCACCGGCATCGACACAGTCATGCGCGATCGTTCTGCGGCAGATTTTTACGGGACATCTGAACGCCCCTGCCGTTCCTTCGGGATTGAATGTGGCGGCCATGAGCACAGTGAGTCCTATGACCGAGCTGTCGTGTGCGTTCGCTCGTTACTCCAAAACCTCCAGATGCTGGCGGGAACTCCAGAAAGCACGACTATTTCGCATGATGAATACGCGGTGTTCACTTCCATTTATTTCCCGAACGAGTCATACGAGCTAACGAAAGTCTTTGAGAACTTTGAACCAATAAAAGCCGGCACTATTCTCGCGCGCGGCAATGGAGCAGATATTCTCGCACCGGAAGACGGGCACGTACTCTTTGCTCCAAAGACCACAAAGCCAACACACCTAACAGAAGAAGTGCTTTTCCTCACGAAACCGGTTCGACCCTACAAAAGCGTCTGACCTTGCCATACATACTGAGACGTCCTATAGTCCAACCGGGTGTTCCAAAAGGAAAGGAGGTGCACCATGCTAGCCGCTGTACCGAATTGGCTTGCTCCTGCGCTCACGCGCGAGGGACAACGACTGTTCTGGGACCATCAAGCAGAGGATTACGACGAAGCATCGCTCACTAGCAATGCGTCCGAGCTGGCGCTTGTTCGCGTTCTCTGCGACTTATTCTGCGAAGCAGAGTGGGCGGCGCAGGACTTGATCGCGCTTGGCTGCGGTACCGGATCTCGCGATCCGGAAACGCTGCTTGCGTGTCTGCAGGTCCACGGAAACTTGCCACTCCATGTGTATCTGAACGATTTGTCAGAGCACATGGTGAAGCGGGCCGTTCGTCGAACAACGAGCGATCCGCGATGGGGAGTGTGCAAGGCGCGCGGCTATACGGGGGCTGCAGCAGAGGCACTTCGCCGATGCGTCACCCCTCGTCCGCGGCGCGTCATTCTCGGCGTGTATCGGATCGAATCATTTGTACGCGCGTTCCCGCACTACGGGCATCCGCGTTCGGGCTTCGATGAGTATATGGAAAACAGCGACCGTCTCGGTCCTTACTTCCAGATCAACGATATGCACCTGCAAGGAACGGAGGAGCGGTTTCTGGCCGAAATGCGTTTTGTTGCCGATGGTGACGAACGTCGTTACGACCAGATTCGCGATTCGATCCGTAGCCTCCCGACGCTCCCAGGACTCGACGTCACGCGCGTCATGTCGTGGGCGCACCACGGAGACGAAGCGTTCTTTCTTTCGCACTGGTTTACGGAAGCCGGCATTCGCCGACTGATCGCAACCCAGATGGGGGAAGAGCAGGAAGCGAAGATGTCCTTGGTGCCCTGCGCCAAGTCATTCGTCATCTGCCTCGACCCTCCGGAAGAGCCACGCGGCATCGTGACCATGCTCAACAATTCGTTTGGCAATATGCTGCCATCGGATTGGAGCGACACGCTTGCTCAACTCAAAGAGACCTGCTGTCTCTAAAATAACGAAGGCCCGTTTGCATCACTGCAGACGGGCCTTTCATATACTTGCCGAAGCGTTACGGGAGCGGTAGCCTGCCACGCAGGAAGGAGTCCTTTCATGGATGTATGGGTATTTGATAACGACGGCACGCTCTATGACGACCGCGAGGCGTATGATCAATTCCTTGTTCTGGTAGGGGAATACCTGCGCAGAAAAGGCTTTGACGTTACCAATTCGCGCGAAGCTATACAGATGGCAAAAGCGCGGACTGGCATGCGCAGCAGCGCGCTCGCGCTCAGGCAGGTCTACGATCTGCCGTACGACGAACTCGTCAATGAAACGTTTATGCGGATCAAACTTGAAGAGTGCAAATATCTCCGAGCGGATCCGAAACGCGCAAGCGCGCTTTCAGCGCTCTCAGCGCCGGCAGTCGTGTTTACGAACAATCCTTCGGTGTTTGCCGAACGCGTGCTTTCGGCGGTGAAGCTGCTTGAGCATTTCTCCGACGTGTTCGGAATCGAACGGACCGATTTCTCGGCAAAGCCAAGCGATCAGGCATTCCGTTCGGTGGAAACTCGGTTTCCGCTCGGCACGCGCTTTATCCTAGTCGATGACACGCCTGCAAATCTGCATGCGGCTAAGGCTCGAGGATGGCGCACGCTACTGTTCGATCCGCAGGGCAACCATGCGGACAACCAGGCGCACTCCGTGCTGCGTTCGTTCTCGGAGCTAGCATCCCACACATAGAAGAAGGCCCGTTTGCATCTCTGCAAACGGGCCTTTCGCTTAGTAGCGCTCGAGTCCCATCTTCACGCGGACGGTGTCAACCGTCTGCTGGAAGATTTCACGCGCCTTGCGGCCGCCTTCGGCAAGCACGTCGCGCACGAGTTCGTCTTTGTCGGCAAACTCGCGCCGGCGTTCCTGAAATGGCTTGAGATTCTTCGAGAGATTCTCAGCCATGAGCGACTTGCAGTCGACGCAGGAAATGTCGGCCGAGCGGCACCGATTAGCGATCGTGCGGTGCGTCGTTTCGCCGGGCGTTACTAGCTCATGCATCGGATAGATGGTGAGGCAGTTTTTCGGCGTGCCAGGATCGTCTCGACGCACACGACCAGGATCGGTCGGCGCGCGGCGATACGCTTCGCGGATCTCGTCGGGCGTGGCGTTAAGGTCAAAGCCGTTGCCGTCGGACTTGCCCATCTTCTTGCCGTCAGTGCCGGGAACCCGGATCATCTGCGGCAACATTTTGGGCAGTGTGAAGGTCTCGCCGAAACGCCGATTGAATTGGTCGGCAAGATCGCGCGCCAGCTCGACGTTCGGGACCTGGTCTTGGCCGACCGGCACCAGATCCGCTTGCGGGCCGAGAATATCGGCCGCCATAAGAACCGGGTAGCTGATGAGACCCAGTGTCACGCGATCCGGATGTTTGCGGACCATATCCTTGAACGTTGGAACTCGCTGCAGGTGTCCAAGTGGTTGCAGCATGGACAACAGCAGGCACAGTTCAGCGATCTGCGGCACGCTCGACTGCGTATAGAGAATCGAGCGTTCCGGATCAAGGCCGGCCGCCAGATAATCCTTCACGATCTCCGGAATGTTCTTCCGAAGTTCTTCTGGATCATCGAGCGTCGTGAGGGTATGCCAATCGGCCACGAAGAACATGAGCCGATTTTCTGAGTTCTGGAACTCCACAAAGTGCCGCATGGCACCGAAGTAGTTTCCAGGATGGAGGCGTCCGGTCGCCCGGATGCCTGAGAGCACTGTCAGTGCCATGGGCGTACTCCTTTTCTCCTAGGTACAATTCCCGTCCGTACAGTACGTACTTTTTTAGAGGTAGTCAAACCGTTCGAATTATCGGCTATACTAGTGCGCATGACTCTTGCAGATGAACTCAAAGCACGCGGATACGGCAGGGAAGCATCTGCGCCGCTCGAAACCATCCTTAGCGCCAAGCGCGGGGTATACCTTGGTATTGATCCCACGGCAGATTCCATGCATGTCGGAAACTTGGTGCCGATTATACTTATGCGCCGTCTTGCACAAGCCGGGCACCGGGCGGTCTTTCTGGTCGGCGGCGGCACCGGTATGATCGGAGACCCACGTGATTCGGGAGAACGCTCGCTTCTTGATAAGCGGACGCTCGAACATAACAAGCGCGCCCTGCGTTCCCAGTTACAGAAAATTGTCGGGCGGCGAATCGAGCTCGTTGATAACGCCACTTGGCTCTCAAAGGTTGGCCTCCTTGAATTCTTGCGCGACATCGGCAAGCACTTCACAGTCAACGAGCTCACGAAGCGCGAACTCATCAAGCGCCGGCTTGAGACGCCGAACGAGTCTATTTCCTTTACGGAGTTTTCGTACGCGCTTTTGCAGGGATACGACTTCCTCACCCTCTATCGTAAGAAGGGAATCGACGTCCAAATCGGCGCGTCTGACCAATGGACCAATATGCTCTCTGGCGTTGAGCTTATTCGCCGCAAGTTTAGCCAGGAGGCGCATTGTTTTACCTGTCCGCTCGTGACGGACGCTACAGGGAAGAAGTTTGGGAAGTCAGAAGGGAACGCAATCTGGCTTGATGCGCGCAAGACGTCACCGTATGACCTCTACCAATTCTGGATCCGACTGCCTGATGCAAAGCTCGACGAGTACCTCAAGCTCTATACCTTCCTCTCTCTTGAAGAAATCGAGGGTCATATGCAAGAGCATGCAAAGAATCCGGGAGCCCGGCATGCGCAAAAGCTGCTTGCCGCGGAAGTCACACGTATTGTGCATGGAGAAAAGGCGCTTCGAAGCGCAATCGCGGCAAGCGAGGCTGCGCATGGCGCGACAAAAGATGTTGCCGAGCTCAAGAAGCATCTTGCAGAGGTAGTTACCGTCCGCATCGGCGATGAGATGAAAGTTGTAGACGCGCTTGTTGCCTCCGGGCTCGCTACTTCCAAGAACGAAGCACGCCGTCTAATTGAAGGGAAGGGAGTGAAGGTAAACGATGTGGCGGTACTCGATATTCACGCGAAACTCGACACGTCCGCAGTGGGAGATATGCTTCTTGTGCGAGGAACTAAGAGCTCGGTCGTCTCGATTGTCAAATAGGGCAAAACGGCTATACTTGGCCGTATTGCGTCGGTGGCAGAGTGGTCAATTGCACTTGGCTGTAAACCAAGCGGATTTATCCTACGGAGGTTCGAATCCTCCCCGGCGCACAAAGAAAAATCGCCGTGGCCAAAGTGAGGCCACGGCGATTTCACAAAGCGAGTGTCTTAGTTGTCGCACCGGTTGGTGTAGTAGGCGCCTTCTGGCGTTTCCACGACGCGGCAGAGTGGGATGGCATTTTCCATCGCCATGCGCCGATCTTCTTCGTTCATCACGTCGACGATCGGATCAATGCCCACGGTGTTGGCCTGAACCGGAGTTGAATCCGGCTCCTGACCATCACGCGCAGACGCGCCCATCGTGGCAACCGCAAAGGCGGCGCCCGCTGCAGCAATAACCAGCAGAGCAAATCGACTTTTCGACATTGGGTGTCTTTCTCCTTCGTGTTAGCCCGCGTTACCGCAGTCTAAGGTGACCATACTATATATATTGATATATGTCAATTGCTGCCAACGGCTGGTATACTGTCGCGCATGAAGAAGCAAACGCTGCTCACGGGACTCCAGTCTTCGGGCAATCTCCACATCGGGAACTACTTCGGCGCGCTCAAGCCATTCGTCGATATTTACGAGCAGTACGACAGCTACCTGATGGTGGCGGACTATCACGCTCTGACCTCACTTCGAGACCCACACGTGCTTCGCACCAGTATTGCAAACGCAGTGCGCGACTATCTTGCGGTTGGCGTTGACCCGACGAAGGCAGTGATCTTCAAGCAGTCTGAGGTGCCGGCACACTCTGAGCTTGCCTGGGTATTTGATTGTTTGGTGACCGTGCCATTCCTCATGCAGGCACATGCATATAAGGACAAGGTCGCCAAAGGCCTTGAGGCGAACGCCGGCCTCTTTACGTATCCCATGCTCATGGCTGCAGATATTCTCCTCTACAACACGGATGTCGTACCAGTTGGAGAAGACCAACGGCAGCATATTGAGTACGCCCGGGAAGCGGCAGCGAAATTCAATAATGCGTACGGCGAGCTCTTTAAGGAGCCGAAAGAAATGATTCTCTCGGGTGTCGGCGTGGTTCCAGGGACCGACGGCAAGAAGATGTCGAAGAGCTATGGCAACACCATTCCGCTGTTTGGTACCAAGGATGAAATCGCGAAAGCGGTCATGGGTATCGTGACCGACTCCGGCACGGGACGCCCTGAAAACGTTTACGCTATCCATAAGCTGCTTCGAAGTGAGGAGGATTTGGACACGCTGTACGCGGAAAAGGCCGGGAAGTATAAGGATCTTAAGGAAGCGTTAATCGAGGATTTGGAGATAATGATCGCTCCGCTTCGGGAAAAGCGCGAGAGTATTACCGACGCTATGGTACGCGACGTACTTGACGCAGGCGGCGAAAAAGCTCGAGCGGTTTCCGAAGCGAAAATGCAAGCTGTGCGAACGGCAGTCGGAGTTGCCTAGACTCCTCTGGAGGAGTAGGGTGACCCGTTAGAGGAGGTGCCCCATGAAAATCAAAACCTTCCATGGTGAAAAGCGGTGGGAGGAATTCGAAGAGTGGGAACAGACGCATACTGCGCAATTCGAGATCTGCACCATCGGGTGCTGGCCTTCGGAGCGCGGCGAGCCCATGCTCTATATTGAATATTCTGAGCGCGCCCGGGTATAGACCCGGGCGCTAGCTTTTCCTGCTTGCTCTGGCATAGTCTTCCGCAGAAGGAGAGAGAAATGGATAGCGTGACTATCATTCGACTTGTTCTGTTTGGCATTGTCGGGTTGTGCATATGGCGAGCGTTTGTCCTTGGCACACGCTTCGATCGACAAACCGATGCCCTCTGGGCACGACTCGATGACCAAACCACACCCGACTCGCTTCCGCCGGACGAACAAATCGCCATGATCATGGAGAGCTTGAAACTTGAGAAGGAATCCGAAAGGGTCTGGTACTCTTACGCACTTGCCGCCACCTTCTTCGGCGCCCTCGGGCTTCTCACGTTTACGAACTAATACCAGCGCCCGCGCAAATCCTGCGCGGGCGTGCTATTTTATGGACACTATGAAAGACCGGATATTGCTTGGGGAACTTGGGAGCCATGTGGGCGAGACCGTAACGATTGCGGGCATCGTTGATGTTCGTCGCGATCAGGGCAAGATGGTGTTTTTTGATTTTCGGGATCGCACCGGTATCGTCCAGGGCGTCACACTTCCCGGAAGCGACGCGCTTGAAACAGCAAAGACCGTCACCGTTGAATCTCCAGTTAAAGTCACGGGTGTCGTCAACAAGCGTCCGGAGAAGAATGTGCAGGCAGATAAGCAAAACGGGGATATCGAGCTTGAGGTGAAGGGTATTGTAATCCTGGCTCCTGCCGAGGTCCTTCCGTTTGAACCAGATGCGGAACTCAACCTCGATACCTATCTTGATCACTTGCCGCTCACGCTTCGCACCAAGCGTTCACGCGCGATCTTCAAGGTGCAGTCTGAGATCTTGAAAGCGTATCGTGCCTTTTTGAACAGCCAGGGCTTCACGGAGTTTCAGGCACCCAAGTTGATCGGAGATGATGCGGAAGGCAGCGGGGAAGTGTTTGAGGTGCCGTACTTCAACAACAAGACCGCACACCTTGCAACCTCACCCCAGCTCTACAAGCAGATCATGGTCGGCGTTCACGAGCGCGTCTTCTGCTCCGGAATCGTCTTCCGCGCCGAGAAGCATTCAACCACTCGACACCTAAACGAGTACACCTCGCTTGATATGGAGATGGGCTTTATTGAAAGCCATCAGGACCTCATGGACATGGAGACCCGTCTTATGCGCTCCATTACGGATCACCTACGCGAGACGTGTGCAGCAGAGTTTGCGCTGCTTGGCGCAGACATTCCGAACGTGCCGGAGAAGATTCCGACCATGAAGCTCCGAGAAGCACAGGCACTTATCTTGAAGGAGACTGGGAAGGATAAGACGTCCGAACCGGACCTTGAACCGGAAGACGAGCGATGGCTGTGTGAGTGGGCCGCTAAGGAGCATGGTTCGGATTTCGTCTTCGTGACGCACTACCCGGTCTCTAAGCGCCCCATGTACACCATGGAAGATAGCGAGGATCCGGGATTTACCAAGAGTTTCGACCTCTTGTTCCGCGGCGTGGAGATTACAACCGGCGGCCAGCGACGGCATGACTTTGAGAACTTGATCGACGGCATCAAGATGAAAGGCCTCGACCCAGATCAGTTCTCCTATTACCTTATGGCCTTCAAGTACGGCATGCCGCCGCATGGCGGGTGGGGTATGGGTCTTGAGCGTCTTACTGCCAAGTTCCTCAATCTTGCCAACGTTAAGGAGGCAACGCTCTTCCCGCGCGACATCAACCGCATCGACACGCGACTTGCTGAATAGCTATGGACGTCATCCCGCTTCGTTCCACCTATACGATTCGAACGAGCGCGTACGAAGGTCCGTTTGACCTTCTCTTGGAGCTTATCGAAAAACGAAAGCTCTCAGTCAACGAGCTCTCGCTCGCGCAGGTAACGGATGACTTCATTCAGCACGTTAAGAATCAGGCGGACTTTCCGATGGAAGACGCGACCGAATTCATTTCGGTTGCCGCGACGCTTCTTTTAGTAAAGTCAAAGTCTCTTATTCCGGAACTTGAACTCTCCGGAGAAGAAGAGCAGGACGTTGACGACCTCAAGCGACGCCTGCTTGCATACGAAAAAACTCGCGAGGTTTCGCGGACGTTGGGGCAATTGTTTGGCCGCTCCGTCATGATCTCAGCAGGGGAGCGAGCACCCGACGTTATGTTCGCTCCGTCAAAGGACCTTTCCGTTGCCGCGCTTGAAACAGCGCTCCGAGAGGCGCTCAGAGCACTTGAGAAGGAAGAGGTTCTACCGGAGGCGCGCGTCCGTCCGATGGTCACTATCGAGGAAATGATGGATCGACTCATGGGTCGCGTGCAAAAAGCGCTCACCATGTCGTTTAAAGAGTTCTCAGGAGACGCGAAAGAGAAGGTGGAGGTGATTGTCTCCTTCCTTGCCATGCTTGAACTCGTGAAGCAGGGCGCAATTGCCGCAGACCAGCACGGAACATTTGCAGACATCCATATACGAAATACCTCCACTGACGTGCCGCGCTATTAGTGCGAAAACGGTATTCTTGACTTAGTGGAATTTCGATGGTATTTCCGTATTCGGGAAACCTGTACGAAAGGAGTACCCGCATATGGGACTGTTTGTGGCGTACGCGGCATACCTCTTCTATGAGGCATTCCGCACGATTCAGAGTGGCGAGAGGATAGCTGACACTATCATCGGCGCGCTCATGCTGCTTGTACTTGGCCTCGTGGTGCTCATACTGCTTGGCACCTTTATCGGAGGATTCATTCCGAAAAAGTGGAAGGTGGTTCGCAAAGTCTCGCTCGTCGCTCTGCGCGATGAGACGACGCTTGGCGGAGCCTTCTTCCTCGGCTGCGGCGGAATCACGAGCGAAACCAACTACGTGTTCTTCGAGCGCGTTGACGATAACTGCTTCCGACAGCAGCGACTCGCCAGCAACGAGGTCTACATCTATGAAGAAGATGAAGACGACGGCGTCCTTGAAGAATACGAATATGTCTTTGCTCATCCGCTCTTCTGGTTGATCGCCATCAACCCGGGGAAGAGCCGGTACGAATTCCATATTCCGCGAGGAAGCGTGCGCCAAGAGTTTCGGCTCTAGGCACCGCTCCCAAGACCAGGAGAGCGCCCGCAGTGATGCGGGCGCTTTTGTCATGTTTTATACATGCGTCAAGGTTGGCCATGGCCTAGATGGAGGGTATTATCTGTGTTATGGCCCTTACTCCTCCGGCCCAGCTGGAAGCACTTCTCTTTGCCGCAGGCGAAGCGATGCCGAAGAAACGTCTTGCCTCGGTAATCGGGGTTTCGCCGGCACTTCTTGATAAAGCCATCGAAGCACTGCGTACGGAGCTTTCCGGTCGCGGATTGGCGCTAATTGAGACAGAGGACGCGGTTGAGCTTCGCACGCATGCGGACGCATCCGATTTGGTACGCAAGCTTCGCGAGAACGAACTGTCGCGCGACCTTGGAAAGGCCGGGCTTGAGACTCTGGCGCTTATTTTGTACCGAGGCAGCGCAACCCGAAGCGAGATCGACTGGGTGCGCGGCGTAAATTCCTCCCAAACGCTCCGCTCGCTTTTAATTCGAGGACTTGTTGAACGCATGGAAGACCCCGAGGACAAGCGCAAGCTTCGCTATAAAGCAACCGTTGATGCGCTTGCGCACCTTGGCGTTACCCGAAAGGAAGAGTTGCCTGGCTATGATGAGCTCAACGCCTTGTTTACGGAACGCCAGACCGCAGCTACCGCTGAAGACGTATGACCAATCTGAAAACACTCGTTTCTGAATACGAAAAACAGCGCCGCGCGCGCGAACGCTATCAAATGGCAGTCGCGCTCATTGCTGGCGTATGTGTACTTGGCGGACTCACGCTTGCTGCGTTTCGCATGCAGGAGCCCAAAGAGACGCCGCCCGTTGCCAAAGCGCCTACGCCAAGCGCCTTTGATACGGTCGAGCTCTCCGCAAAAGCAGCGATCGTCCTTGATCTGACGACCGGGGAAGTGCTCTATGCCAAGAACGCCGAGGCACAGCTACCGCTTGCATCACTCACCAAGCTCCTGACGCTCTATGCAGCGTCGCAGACACTTTCTGAAAATACCGTTATTACAATGTCTGCGGATGCGCTTGCAGCAGATGGTGATACCGGCTTTACACAAGGAGAGCGCTTCACCTTCCGCGAGCTTGCCCGCATGGCTATCACTGCAAGCTCAAACGACGCGGCAGCAGCAATTGCAGAAGCAGCCGCTGACGCTGGTCATGCATCAAACGGCACGGCACTCCTTGCAAACGTTGCCTCCGCGCTTGGACTGACACAAACCTACGCGCTCAACGGCACCGGACTTGATGAGAACGGCACGATCTCCGGCGCCTATGGCTCTGCCCGCGATATCGCCGTCCTTGCCGGAGAACTACTCAAGCGCGCACCAGGAATTGCACGCGCCTCCATTGATCCGACTATTACCGCAAACTCGCTTGCTGGCCGCTCCTATACGCTTACGAATACAAATCCGGGCGTCGACCATATTCCCGGCCTTCTTCTCTCAAAGACGGGGTACACCGATCTGGCCGGCGGCAATCTCGCGATCGTATTTGACGCGGGCATCGAGCACCCGGTCGCGATTGTCGTACTTGGCTCAACACGTGACGAGCGGTTTGTTGATGTCAATGAGTTGGTCGCCGCAACAACCGCCGAGTTTGCCGGTCTGACACTGCCATGAGTCTTGTTGATGCAGCGCGTGTACTGATTCCATTTGTCGCGACCTTCGCCGTCGGTATTGCGCTTGCACCACTTCTTACTAACTATCTTTACAAGCACCAGGTCTGGAAGAAGAAGGGAGGGAAGCAGGCGATAGACGGCACGGTTGCCGTTGAGTTCAACAAGCTTCACGAAGCTCGCGAATCGCACACCCCGCGCATGGGCGGCATTCTTATTTGGGGATCAGTTGTTGTCGTTGCTCTGTTGTTTGCTGTACTCGCGCTCATCAATAGCACTTTTTCTGATCTCGACTTCGTCAACCGCGGACAAACCTGGCTTCCGCTCTTTGCGCTTCTCTTTGGCGCCGGACTTGGCTTTATCAATGACGTGCTTGATGTCACGACGCCTGACGCCCGCGGACTTCCGCTTCGCATCCGCCTTTCCGCAATTGCCCTTGCTGCGGCAGCCGTCGCTTGGTGGTTCTATGACAAGCTTGAAGTTTCTTCAGTCGGTATTCCATTCTTCGGTCCGCTTGAGCTTGGCATACTCTTTATTCCATTTTTCATCTTTGTCACCCTTGCCATCTACGCTAGCGGTGTTATTGATGGCATTGACGGGCTTGCCGGCGGCGTCTTCGCAATCATTTTCATGACCTATGCCGGAATTGCGTTTGCCCAGGAACAGGTTGCGCTCTCAGCGTTTGCTGCAGCGGTCTCTGGCGGCATCTTTGCCTTCCTCTGGTTCAACGTCCCGCCAGCGCGCTTCTGGATGACGGAGACTGGCTCCATGGCGCTCACGCTTGCGCTTACCGTGACGGCGTTCTCTGCAGACGTGCTTGGCGACGGGGTAGGAGTGGGCGTGCTCCCGATCATTGCGCTCCCGCTTACCGTGACGGTGGCGACCGTTGTTCTCCAGATTCTTTGGAAGAAGATCTTCAAGAAGAAGCTGTTTCGTATCGCGCCGGTCCATCACCACTTTGAAGCGATCGGCTGGCCGTCCTACAAGGTCACCATGCGCTACTGGATCATCACTATCATCGCGGGTGTGTTTGGCCTTGCGATCGCCCTGCTAAAATAAGGGCATGCGGCTTGGATTCTCCGGCGATCGTCTCTTTTTCCTGATCGTGCTCGTGCTCGTCGTTGGCGGAATCGCCATGTTTGCCTCTGCATCCCTTGGTCTTCTTGCGCGTGCAGATGGTGCGCCCTGGCGGCTTGCGCTCACGCAACTTCTGCTTGGCCTTATCCCGGGCACGCTCGGGCTGCTTGCGCTTCGCTTTGCACCGCCGGCATGGATCCAGAAGATGGTTGTGCCGGTCTATCTGGGAGCGATCATCCTGACGCTCCTCGTGTTCGTGCCGGGTATCGGTATGACTATCAACGGCGCAACCCGTTGGATTGATATCGGCTTTACGACCGTGCAGCCAGGCGAATTCTTGAAGATCGGTACGATTCTCATGCTTGCCTGGTGGCTCTCACGCGTGAAAGGAAAGCTGACTGACCTGACGAAAGGTCTTATCCCGTTTGGCGTCATTGTCGGATTGCCGTGTCTGATTCTGCTACTGCAGCCGAACACTTCGACCGTCATTATTATTGGCCTGACATCAGTCGCGTTGTATTTCCTTGCCGGTGCACCACTCCGAGATTTGTTCTTGCTTGCGCTCATTGCGGTCGTGCTTGCTGCCGGCCTCGTGATGGCCCGTCCATATCTCTTAGATCGCGTAAAAACGTTTATGGATCCGTCTCGCGACCCACTTTCTTCCGGCTACCAGATCCAGCAGTCGTTGATCGCGATTGGTTCAGGCGGATTGGTGGGACGCGGATTTGGTCAGAGCGTGCAGAAGTTCAACTATCTGCCTGAAGCGCACGGCGACTCCGTGTTTGCCGTCTACGGAGAGGAGTTTGGGTTTGTTGGAACTATGCTCTTGCTCGGACTGTTTGTCGCGTTTGCGACGCGTGGATTTGCGATAGCTGCAGGCGCCGCAACACTCTTTGGGTCCTTGGCCGCCACCGGTCTCACCCTTCTCATATCCTTAGCCGCATTTCTAAATATTGGCGCGATGCTTGCCATCCTGCCGCTTACCGGCCTTCCGCTGCCGTTTGTGTCCCACGGCGGTACGGCACTCTTTACGGCGCTGCTGTGCGTCGGCATCATTCTAAACGTGGCTGCACACCGCAAACGACGAACATGAAAACCGTACGCAAAGCCGCAGCAATCATTCGAGACGGAGACCGCGTACTCTTGGTGAAAGAACGTGCTCCGTGGATGTACGGGTGCTGGAATTGGTCGCAGGGATCTATGGAGGAAGGGGAGGCGCCAGAGGAGACTGCGGTTCGTGAAGCGAAAGAGGAGACTGGTCTTGATACGCAGATCGTGCGCAAACTTGCCATGCTGACCGACACATTCCCAGATACGAGTGAGCTCCATGTATATGAGGTCGCTGTCACTGGCGGCGAACTTGCATTTCCGGAATGGGAAATTATGGAGTTGCGGTGGTATACGCTTGAGGAGCTTGCGGGTATGGAAAAAGAGTTCGCGGGTCCTTGGGTGGCTGAGGTGCTGCGAACTTTTGTGTTATAATCCAAAAATCATGAAGGTTGTATTTGCGGGCGGGGGAACCGGCGGACATTTCTATCCCATCATTGCCGTTGCCGAGGAGATCCGAGCTATCGCTCGCGAACGCCGACTCCTGATGCCGAAGCTCTACTACTTGGCACCCGCAGCGTTTGATCAAGAAGCATTGTTTGAAAATGAGATTCAGTTTGAAGCCTGCCCGGCAGGAAAGTGGCGCCGCTACTTCTCGCTCAAGAACTATGCGGACCTCCTCGTAACCGCAACTGGCTTTATCTGTGCCCTTACCGCGCTCTTCCGTATCTATCCGGACCTCGTGTTCTCCAAGGGCGGATATGCAAGTGTGCCGGTCGTACTCGCAGCCCGCGTTCTTGGCATTCCGGTCATGATTCATGAATCGGATGCAAAGCCGGGACGGGCAAACCTGATGGCCTCGAAGTTTGCGTTTCGTATCGGCGTTGCCTTTGATAGCGCAATTCCATTCTTCCCGAAAGCGGTGCACAGCAAGATCGCACGAACCGGCGTTCCGATCCGCCGCGCAATTGCAACACCAGAATCGGAAGGCGCTCGCCAGGAACTCGGTCTTGATAGCAGCGTCCCAACCGTCCTTGTCCTTGGCGGCTCTTCAGGCGCTACCGCTATAAATGACGTGGTCGTTGCTGCGCTTCCGGAACTTCTCCAGACTGCAAACGTTATTCACCAGACCGGAAAAGACAATATTGAAGCGGTCGAGCGTCTCGCCAAAGTTGTGATAGAGAAGTCCCCGCATGCCGACCGCTATCATCCATTTCCATATCTCAATACGCTTGCCATGCGGCGTTCGGCAGGCGCTGCCGACCTCATCATTTCTCGTGCTGGCATCACGACGATTGCGGAGATCGCTCTCTGGCGCAAACCATCCATCCTTATTCCGATTCCGGAGTCGGTGAGCCATGACCAGCGCACAAACGCGTATGCCTATGCGCACACTGGCGCAGCAGTTGTCCTTGAGCAGGGAAATCTCACGCAGAACCTGCTCGTGTCTGAAGTACGCCGCATTCTCTCAGACGAGGCGCTTCGAAAAGAGATGGCGGAGAAGAGCGCAGCATTTGCCTCAACCGATGCAGCAAAAATCATTGCCGAGGAAATTGTTTCGATCGGCCTTTCGCACGAATCACAGTCATGAACGTCGTAACGCGTATCCCACCAAGCCCGACCGGGCACTTGCATATTGGAACGGTGCGAACCGCGCTCTTTAACTATCTCTTTGCGCGCCACCATGACGGCAAATTCATCTTCCGTAGCGAAGATACGGACAAGGCGCGCAGCACCCGACAGTTCGAAGAGGAAATCATCGAAGGCCTTGAGTGGCTCGGACTGACGCATGACGAGTTCTCGCGCCAAAGCGAAAACCTCATTCGACACCAGGAACTGCTGAAGCGACTTATCGACGAAGATACGGCCTACGTCTCGAAAGAAGAGAAGAAGGACGGATCAGGAGAAATGGTAGAAGTGGTACGACTTCGAAACCCCGGAAAGACGGTTACCTTTGAAGACGTTATCCGCGGAGAAATTTCTTTCGATACGGCAGAGCTCGGCGATTTCGTCATCGCGCGCGCTATTGACGATCCGCTCTACCACTTTGCTGTTGTTGCCGACGACATGGACGGCGGCGTCACGCATGTCATTCGTGGTGAAGATCATATCTCAAACACCCCGCGCCAAATTCTTATTCAGGAAGCGCTTGGTGCACCGCGTCCGGTGTACGCGCACCTGCCGCTTATTCTTGCGCCTGATCGCTCAAAGATGAGCAAGCGTCATGGTGCTGTCTCGCTCCTGGAGTACCGCGCAGAAGGATTTCTTCCGGAAGCGATCATCAACTATCTTGCGCTCTTGGGTTGGAGTCCGAAGAGTGACCGAGAAGACTTTACACTCCATGAGCTGGTTGAATCGTTTGATCTTGAGCACGTGCAAAAGTCTGGCGCCGTCTTTGATCGCACGAAATTCCTCTCGGTAAACCAGCGTTGGATGCGTAAACTTTCGACTGAAGACTTCCTCAAGCGCGGCGACTTTGGCGACCTAGACCAGGAACGCCTTGCGGCGGCTGCGCCACTTATGCAGGAACGAGCGCATACGTTTGGAGAAGCAAAAGCCCTCCTTGCCGGAGAGCTTGCCTGCCTGTTTTCAACCCCCAATCTGGACCGGGAGACCTTGCTAGAGAAGGAGCCGGCAGATGCTCCCGGATCTACCAAAGAGGCTCTGGGAGCCCTTATAGGGCTTATAGAAGGGCTTCCTGAGGGCGCTTCGGCCGATGAGGCGAAGGCCGTTCTCATGCCCTATGCGGACGAGCGGGGTAGGGGGGCGGTCCTCTGGCCGCTTCGCTATGCGCTCTCTGGAGCCCGTCAGTCACCGGATCCCTTCACGCTCGTCTCCATTCTTGGCATGAAGGAAAGCGTCAGTCGTCTTCATACAGCCCTTGGTATACTTTGAGCAATGAAACGCTTTGTTCTTGCGCTGTTGCTCCTTTTGGCAGTTGTAAGCATACTGCCGGCTCCTACACACGCAGACACCGTTGCTGAAATCAAAGAGCAGATCGAAGAGATTAATCAGCAGCGCGCGGCGCTAAACGCAGAGATTGCGGAATATCAGCGGCAGCTTGGCGTTATTTCCGGACAGAAGCAAACATTGCAGTCTGCAATCCAAACAATCGACGTATCTCGCAACAAGACGTCTGCGCAGATCAGGGATATTCAAGCAAAGATCTCTGCTGCAACTCTCAAGCTTTCGCAGCTTGCACTTGAGATCAACAACAAGGAAGACTCCATAGCACTTGATCAGGCTGCGGTCGCTTCTTCGCTCCGTAACATTCACGCATCTGACGATGTATCGCTCATTGAGCAGTTGTTTGCCGCCGACGACCTGGCGGACGCGTGGGTATCCGTCGACAACCTCGGCGCACTCAACCAAGCGCTCCAGTCGCATGCAAACGCGCTCTCAGAAGCAAAAACGCAGCTTGCCATGCAGCAGGAGGCGGTTGCTTCAACCAAGAACGAGCTTTCGTCGGCCAACGTTGATTTGAATAACCAAAAGAAGGCGCTCGACGTGCAGAAGGCGGAGAAGTCTACGCTTCTTTCGCAGACTCAGTCGCAGGAAGCGCAGTATCAGGCGCTTATTGCGCAGAAGCGCGCTGAAGAAGCAACATTCGAGGCAGCACTCTTCGAGTTGTCGTCGCAACTCAAGGCGGCGGACAATACGCTTGTGTCCGCACCAGGAAAAGGAGTGCTCGCCTGGCCGCTCGACTCTATCCGTATCACGCAGTATTTCGGTCGGACCAGTGACTCCGGCCGCCTCTATGCATCTGGTACGCATGACGGTGTCGACTTCGGCGTTGGGTCTGGCACACCGGTCAAGGCCGCACTCTCCGGTACGGTCATGCAGATCAATACCGGCGCAGTACAAAACTGTCAGTACGGGAAGTGGGTACTCATTCGGCACGATAACGGTCTTGCGACCCTCTACGCGCACCTCTCATCCATTTCCGTTTCTTCCGGAGAAACCGTTTCTACCGGCCAGGTCGTCGGCTACTCAGGCATGACCGGATATGCAACCGGTCCGCACCTCCACTTCACCGTCTATAACGCAAGCTCGGTCGCCTTCAAGCAGTACACGTGTAAGAGTGGTTACACCGTGACCGTGCCGATTGCACCACCAAACGGTTACCTTGACCCGATGTCTTATCTCTAAGTATGGAAACGTACTCTGACATGAAAGAAGCTCCGTCCGCTGAGCGGTTGGAACTCGCCGCGCTTGAAGCTTCGGGCGAGTACGTCTTCCACGGATCAGGTGATGACCTAATTGCACTTGAGCCGCGGCAAGCTATTGATACAAAAAAAGGACCGGATGGCCCGCCGGCGGTATTCGCTTCAAATAAGGCAGATTACGCTATTTTCATGGCTATTGTGAACAAAGAGAATTGCCCGCACGGGTCCCGTTCTCGGGCTGGCGCGCGTAGCGGGGTGCTTAGTTTTGGCATGACGCCCGAGACCGCTAAGCAACTGACGGACGAAGCAGGCGGTTATGTATACGTATTTGATAAGGCGCAGTTTACGCCGCGAGAGCGCGGCGGCGTAGAGTATGTGAGCTATGAGCGCGTGGAGCCGGTACGCAAGATCCGAGTCGGAAAGCGCGACCTGCCAGACAACATCACGCTCTTTGAGGGCGAATAATTTTCCACACTTGACCCTGCTGATATAACGCGCGACAGTACTAGAGCCACGGTCCAACTAGAAAGAAAGGAACCGTAATGACTCCTAGTGCGATTGTGCGGATCATCGAAGGGTACGAGGCGCAGCTCCTGGCTGCGAGCGTTCCCAAACAGAGGATGGATCCTTCACGAGCATTTTCCTCGCTCACGAAGGATGAAATCCTCGCACACGCTCATTACCTGTGTGACGGCGCGAAAGTATTTGCCGGAACCGAAGGAAAGTTCGGTAAGGCAAATCGGCACCTCACCGCCATCCAGATGTGTCTTAGCTTTGCAGGCTGGTATACGCTTGCGGATCTTATGGAGCACAACCGCTCAACCCCTGATTGAGCAAAAGCCGCCCCAGATAGGTCGGGGCGGCTTCGTTGTGCGCTACATCTCTTAGACCGAACGCCGCACGAAGAAGCGTCCGATAACGTAGAAGAGCAGAGCGCCGATCGCGCCGTAGGTAACGGCGACACGCAGGAACTCGAGCGGCCATGGACAGATCCAAAGGCCCCAGACTGCCACCGGGATGGTGGCAAGTTCAAGCGTGATGCGAGCGGCATCGTTTCTGATGGGCGCGGTCTGACCGTGCGGAAGCACGCGTTCGCGGATCACGACTAGCAGGACGAATCCAGCAAGTCCGATCCACCAATACGGCGTAAACAGCAGGGCAAGCAGCCCGCCGATCCGCACGGTCGGAAGAATCGCCAAAAGTAGGACATTGAGCACCGGGAACCTCCTCACATTGCTCTAAAAGCAGTATGCCATCAGATTTTACTTATGTCAAACTATGCGCCATCTCTGGTCCGCCAGAGTATGCGACATGCAACCGACCGATGTGGCGACCAACAACCGGCAATACGCTCAAGCTTTGCGCGTGGAGGATTTCGCTTCAAGCCATAGAGCATTTCCATGGCACGTACGAGGCCTAAGTCTCCAGGAGAAAAAATATCTGGATGCCCAAGCCCGAACATAAGGAACATTTCTGCGGTCCATGGGCCGATACCCCACACAACCGTAAGGCGTTCAGTGGCTTCTTCCGGGGTTGCGCGCCGTAGCGCAGGGAGGTCGAGTCCGTTTCGAATCGCTTTTGCAAGCTCCTTCAACGTCTTAGCTTTTGCAGCTGAAAGACCGCAGGCACGCATGCGGGGGAGTGAGATGCGGGAAATTGACTCTGGTGTCACCTTGCCGCCACACGCCTCCTTGAGGCGCCCCCAAATGGTGTCGGAAGCTTTGACGGACAATTGCTGGCTCACGATCGATTCGCACAGGGAAGCGAAAAGCTGGTCTCTGTTCTTTCTGGTATGCGGACGCAGGACATGCCGGTGCTTCAGGGCTGCCTGGTACAGGATGGGGTCAGCCTGCTTGAAATGGCGAAGGGCCTTGTCAAGGTCGGTCATATTGCCTCATTCTACCTGCCCGCTATACTTTAGGTACATATGATACGACTTGTCATTTGGATCGTTGTCGGGCTTCTCGCCCTTTCCTTTTTCGGTGTCTCGCTTCGCGCGCTCGTTGAGAATCCGACAAACCAGGACAATCTTTCCTTCCTTTCCGATATGGTAGAGATGGGCTGGGACTACATCGTTGCGTGGTTTACGAGTATCTGGGAAGCAGCAACCTGGTGGTCATAGATCATGGCTGACTCCAAGCAGATCGCGCTTCGTGTTTCTCCTGATTCTACTCCCGTTTTCGCAAACATCGCCCAAGTGAGCGTCTCTGATGAAGCGGTTGTGCTTCAGTTTGCGTATATCCGTCCCCATGAACCGGAAGGTCAGCTCTTGAGCGAGGTCGTGCTATCTCCAAAACACGCTATCGCATTTGGACGATCTCTCGACGCCACGATCAAAAAACACTTTACGCGCCATCTGACAGATAAGTGACAGTTAGTGACCGGTGGGTGACCATATGAACTTCTTCATAAACCTTTCAGGAGGCCCGGTATACCCTCGAACGTGTTAGCGGCTTTGCGCTAACGCTCATAACCTTCACGATCATGACTAAGCTTCTTCTTGGAGCGCTTGCCGTCGCAGCGGCTACAGCGCTACCGACGTCTGCATTTGCGCAGGTCTTCGCCTACGTAAATACGACGGGTGAGGTGATGACTATGGACGCTAACTCGGCAAACGAGGCGCTTCTAACCGCACCGAACCTCCATGTGCGTAGTGGTGTGATGCTTGTCGACGATGCAGCAGATAATGCGGTCGTTGGCGACGACGTCCCAGGTACGTAATCCTCCGTCCCGTCAGTCGTCTGAACTCCCGAGAACCTCTTCTCGGGAGTTCATTCGTTCCTTCATGAAGGATCCAGCCCGAGTCGCTCATAATTACTTTTTCCTCTACACTTTCTCTATGACTACTTTTCGCACAGGAGCACTCGCGCTTCTTATCGGACTTATTATGGCGATGCCTGGTATGGCATTTGCTGCAGATGGATCGTTTGATGACTCGTCGCTTTCCGGCGTAACTCGCAAGGTAACGCTCACGGGCGAGACCGATGCAACAAAAGTTCGCATTGTGGTTGAAAACGAAGACGGCAAGAAGGTGTACACGAGCCGCACTATCAAAGTCAGGGACGGGGAGTGGCGCGCCCGCATTTCCAAGAACCTCAAACCTGGAGACTACGAAGTAACTCTCTACGACGACAGCGGCAAGAAACGCGTTGAGCTTGATACGGCAACGCTGACCGTCACGTCAAAGAACGGCTCGTCTAAAAGCTCGTCCAAGGGCGGCGAGCTCGCCGTTTCCGGCGTACCGCTTCTTATGGGTGGAACCGCAAACGCAAACACCTCAGTTCCGGTAGCCTACATAAAAGTGACAAACAAAGGGAAGTCGGATACATCCATTTCTGGCTTCAATCTCGTTGAAACTGGATCGGCGCCAGATAGTGTCGTGACTGGATTTAGCACAAGCGACGATAAGGGCGGCTCTCGATCTACGGTCTCCGCAACGTTCAACAAAAAGGGTCAGGCGTTTGTTCCGCTTGCCGCAACACTTGCGCCAGGTCAGTTCCGAATCTACACGATCAAAGCAGTGATCGGCAGCAACACCTCATTCGGCTCGCAGCTTCGTATCAATGTCGCTGGCATTGAAACGGGTGCAAAGACAACCGCCGCATTCCCAATCATCGGTACGACCTTTACGCTTGGTATATAAAAAGAAGCCGCCTTCACTGTGGAAGGCGGGCGACGGGAGATCTCTAAGGGGACAGTCAGATTCGTTTTTGCTCGAGCCGGGAGGGAACCAGCGAGCACGAATTCCAGACCGAAGATCCCCCGTCTGTTGAAATTGTGCGCCTGTGGGTTAGGGAAGTCAAGGATGAGAAAAACACCTCCATTTTCTGGAGGCGTTTGTGCGACACATGGCCAGGCGCTATCCAGGGGCTTAGGTTGGATAGCAACCGGGGCTGAGGTTTTCTGACCACGTGCCGCACCCCTATGGTAGGTCGAATGCTGTGGGCCGTATATGAAGAATGAAGCTGTACCTAAGCCAAATCTCGGATGGCCGAGAACTAGGGAAGAGGCCTTTCAGTTCCTCGTCTCCTCTTTCCTCGCGCATTCTTCACCTCCTCGGACTATCCACACCCAAGCTCCTCTGACTAAACCTATACAGATACGCCTCGTATACGGCCTTTTAGAGCCCTTCTAGTATCCCTAATGACCCGAGACCCCTCGAGACCAATACCTATACCTCTTCTCCTACGTATAGTTCGCAAAAGATATATTGTGCGAAGTCTATAGTTTTCTCTAAGGCTATGGAATCTAGCCCTGCACTAAATACAACTCCCTGCCCGATCACCAGATCTCACGAAATTTTTTCCGCGACTCAACATTCTTACGTACTCTTTTTATTTCAAAAACTATTCTTCGCTCCGTCTCTTCCCTAGTGCGGGGAAGCGGGTGGGCGGGGAGGGGTCAGAGATTCTTGAATTGGTCTTTAATGTCCTCCTGCTCCCCTGCCCCTCCAGGCAAATCGAGATTGACGGTCTCGTTGGTTGTTTGTTCGTAGAAATCTTTAAGATCCCGAAGCGCATCAATCGTACTGTCTGAAAGTTTCGAAACATTATCCTTGTTTCGTATCCAAGCGGCAGCATCTTGCCAGAGTTGTCGGAGCTCGGGCGGCAAGTGCGTCTGTGCGCGATCTGCTGAGTCCGCAAGCGCATAGCGCATAAAATAGGAGAAACCTTCTTTTCGGCGCTGCTGCATACGTGGATCATTCTCTTTTTTCTCGTCAGAGAAAAGTTCGTCTTCTCGATTGATGAGTTCTTCAACGAAAGCCTGTACTGCTTTGTCGTACGTCTCACGCTCACTCTCCGACATGTGTTCAATGCCAGCGGCTCTTCCGAGGAAACTCCTGTACTGGTCGAACACAGCGGACTTCACCGACGTGCGAAGTCGCTCCTCACCCATGGCGGCATTACCTGCTCCATCCAAGTGCTTTGCCGTTGAGATGTAACTCATGGCGCGGTCAACGGTTTTCGTAAAATACGGATCTTGTTCGTACTGCTCTGCCCGATGCCATGACACATCCTGGTTTGGCGCAAGCTTCGCAAGATGCAGCGCTGCCTGCTTGCGGAGTTCCGGATACCGGAGCAACACAGCGTCAAAAATATAAAACTGCAGCTCGGGCATGCCCTGCGACATTTGAAACGACCAGAATATGATGTTGGCAAACTTTTTCTCGACGTCCTCCTGCCCTTCCCTGGTTTCTGTTTTCGGAGGAAATTCAGACATACCTAGCACTTCGTATTGGCAACAATGTAGTCGAATGCTTCGTCGACTGAATCAACGATGTGGAAGATCTCCATGTCTTCTGGATCAATCGCGCTGTACTTCTCGAGAAGCGTCTTGCGGAAGCCTTCGATAGCTGGCGTCCAGAATTCTTTTCCATAGAGAACGACCGGGATGCGCTTGATCTTCTGTGTCTGGATCAGTGTGACGATTTCGAAGAATTCGTCGAGCGTACCAAAACCACCGGGGAAATAGATATAGACTTCGGATGCAAACGTGAGCATCACCTTTCGTACGAAAAAGTGGCTGAAGTAAATTTCTTCAGTTACGTACTTATTCATGGCCTGGCTCTCGTTGAGGTGGATGTTGAGACCAACCGAAGCACCGCCCGCCTCATATGCGCCTTTGTTGGCAGCCTCCATGATGCCTGCCGATCCGCCGGTAATAACTGCAAACCCGCGCTTAGCGAGCCGTCCGGCAAGTTCCGTTGCCGACTGATAGTAGTGGTGTTCAAAGCCAACGCGGTTTGAGCCAAAGAAGGTGGCAGCGAGCGCATATTTCTGAATAAGCTCGAAGCCTTCCACAAACTCGGACATGATCTTAAAGACGCGCCATGGCTCAAGCTCGCGCGGCTTGCAGACAAGCGGTTCAGGAATAGTCGGCACCTTCCCCTTGCCTTCCTCAATATGACGCGAGAGTTTCGCGCCCATCATGTGATGATCGGCGGGATCCGTCACCGGATGCGACAACGGAAGGTTGCTTGGGCTTAGGATTTCGTCTGCCATGGTATTGGAAAAGATGAAAAGTCCGGAATGACGTTCTTATTATACGCCATTCGCGCGATAACTTCTGCATGCCAGAGCGCTCCCGTTAGCGCATTGTGTGGATGTGTTTCTTCCGGAAGGCCGCAGTACTCAAGCACGGTCTTTGAATTGATTGCTGAGTGATTGCGGATCTGCGGCACTTCTTTTCCATGAAGCGTCATGTGAAGCCACGTAAGGCTGTGGAGATCAAGGGTGCGGTGTGCAAACGGACATTCGATATGCGCGCGGCGCGCGGCAGCTTCGAGAAAGGCGCGATCGAACGCAACATTCTGTGCGGCAAGCGTCCGATCCTTGGGTCGATCGGTCGCCCACGCAAAGAAAGCGGCAATGAGTTCCGCTTCGGTCTTCTTCTCCGAATCTTTTGCATCCTCCTCGCTGAAGCCGTTTATCTCGCAAGCCTCCTTCTCTATCTTCGCCCCGCCCCAGATTCGACACTCGTCGTAAAACTGGTTGGTGGGCTCGTCCAGATCAAGCGCTCCAATCGAGAGAATGGAGTGCTGATCCGGATTGGTGCCGCTGGATTCAACGTCGAGAACAATCATTTGACTCTAGTGTACCAGGTACAGATTCCTCCTTGACTAGAAAAGGATAATTCTGCATAGTGTGACTCGCTTGGTTAGCGAAAGGAGGAATCTGTGCTGACGTTTCTGCTGACCTGGTTATCGTACTTTCTCATCATCACCCTCGCACTCGTGATCGTCTTTGGGATTTGGATGAAAACCGCCAATCCCGCTGGCATTGCGTATGCGATGGCATTCTTCCTGCCCGGACCCCTGCTACCATTCGTTCTTATCGGTCTGCCACTTCTATTGGCGATCATTGGGAGCGTGGACCCACTCGGTTGGTTCTGGACAGGCGTTGTTGGAATCGACTCATAACTTGAGTCGATCCTAGGAGGCCGCTTCACACCCGAAGCGGCTTCTTCTATATCCCCTTACAGTTTGCTGCTGGCGTATACCCTGCCGCCTCTGCATCTGCTTTCGTTGAAAACCACACCTTATTTTCTTCCTTGATGTTCTTCACTCCCCCGCACCACGGAAGGTAGTACCGAGTTCCGTTTTTAGAAGCGACATATTGCCCGCCTGCGTTCATGGCAGGCTCTGGGTCTGGAGCTACCTCCACTGCTGAAGCGCTTGCGGCAGGCAACGAATGCTCAAGCGGCAGCTGCTCGATATAGACCTGCCCTACCCCACCCTCCTGGGAAGCCAGGTACCCGAGCCCGAAGCTTGCAGAACAGGAAAAAACGAGCACCAGAGCCATGAGGGCGCCCTCAGGGATGCGCGCGAGGAGGCGTTTGCCAGACGCCGAAAGCTGCGCTATAATAGGCATATTCACGTTTTAGTATACCAGTATGGCATCAACCAAAGCCGGTGGCTCAACCCAAAATGTACGCGACTCAAACCCGAAGTATCTCGGGGTAAAGCTTGCTGACGGCCAGAAGGCCAAGGCCGGCCAGGTCATCGTCCGCCAGCGCGGCACCAAGATCGAGGCAGGTCAGAACGTCCGCGTCGGTAAGGATCACACCCTCTACGCTTCCACCGACGGAAAGGTCTCCTTCACCGAACGCCGGAAGACCAAGTACGACGGTCGCGTCGTTCGAAAGAAAGTCGCCAACGTGCTCTAAAGAAAGCCCCTTCCGGGGCTTTCTTCTTGACATTTGCATCCAGTAAGGCAAAGTGATTTTCGGACTAACCGTGGAGGTATTTTCATGTCCACACCACACAAGATCCTGCTTCGTATCCCAACGTCGAAGGAGCTTGATCTGATCTGCACGCAGGCCGTCAAGCCTGGGTTCGGTATGATGCTCGCCGGCTTTTTGATCCTCATTGTTGCTGCGCTGTTGGCCGTAATGACTCAATCGTGGCAAATAGCGACCATCGGCGGCGTGCTCGGCGGCGGCATCGCCGTTCTTGGCGTTGTTTATGTGCTCGTTGCAGACGCCGCCGTTCGCTCGGTCATCATCGCGGCCGACAGCGAGGCAGAAACCCGGATCTTGAACGTCGAAGTTCCTACCTGAACAAAACAGATGGCCGCCCATTCCGGGCGGCCATCTTCTGTTTCTCTTTCTTACTCAGCGACGACTTCGATTGAAAACTTGCCGAACTGGTCTCCGTAGGAAACCGGAACCTCGAAGGTACCAAGCTCCTTGAACGGGCGCTCGATGCGGACACTATCGGCAGGAATGCCAGCAGCCTCTGCAATCTCCTTAGCATCTACCCCATCATAGAGATGACCCTGCTCATTCGCCTTCTTGGTAAAGGTGAGCTTGGTGTCTGCAAGCGCTGCGAGGCGGTCCTCCACAAGCTTAGCGGCAATCGCACGCTCCTGCTCTGCCTGCTTGGCACGTACCTCTACCTGCTTGAGCGTTGCCGGAGTTGCCGGAACCGCAAGCCCGCGAGGAATAAGAAGGTTCAAAGCGTGGCCGTCTTTTACGTCAACGGCGGTATATGCCTTGCCCGTTCCCTTGATGTCTTTCAGTAAAACGACTTTCATGATTTGGCCATCCTACCGTCCCAACGAACCTTATGCAAATGACCCCTAGAAAGCCGAGTGGACGCTTGCCGCCTGACCGTCGGTCGGAACCTCAAGCGCTGGGCCGCCAATGGTGTTGAAGGCCATAAGGCCTACCACGATCACCAGGAGTGCGAAGGTGCCGCCGAGTGCTTCAACATACGGCGCCCGCAGGTGAGCAGCGATCGAAAGGATGAGGAGAATGCCAACCGCTCCCGCGAGAATTGAGAAGACGATCGTCATGGTGTGGTCAGGAGAAGCGGCCGCTTCCGCCACAAACGCAGGCACCTGCGGCGAAGAAATTACGGGCGCAGCCTCGCCAAGCACCGTCGTTTCAGCTGGCTCTTCGGTCACCACTTCCGATACGATCGGAGTTGGTTCTGGCTCAGGTATAACCTCCGGTTCAGAAATGACCGGAGTCGGTTCTGGCGCAACGACAGCAACTGTTCGCGGAGACGCAAAGTACTGCACCACAAATGTTACTTCTTCTCCCTTGTATATGCCGCGAGCAGTCGCAATGCCAATCTCCGTATACACAGGCTTTACGATATTCGCCCGATGCGTCGGCGAGTTCATCCACGCTTCTTCTACTTCAGCAGAGTCTTCAAAATTCACCGCGAGATTCTCCCCAGCATACTCGTAATCGTAGCCAGCTTCGGCAATCCAGTACCACGGCTCACGACCATCAGGCGTTACATGGGAGAAGTAGCCCTTCGCGGCCATATCGTTTGCCTTGAGCTGCGCAGCTTTCATCAAGAGCGCATTTTCGGTTACCTGCCCAACCCCGTGTTCTTCGCGGTCCGCGTTGGTAAGCGAGATCAGAACGCCCGGCAGCACAGACGCAAGAAAGCCTTCACTCTTGAACGCGACCTCCTTCCCGACAACATAGATGCCCTGTATGAGGAGCACAGCGAGCAGCAATCCGACAATAACTTCGGTTGCAAGAATCTTTGGACGGTAGTCGTTCCCCTGATGCGGGACGAGATGATCCTTCACGTGCTCATGCCAGCGCTTCTGAGGATTCATTGGATAATATAATCACACATATATTGGATAAACGCAAACCGCCACCCTGTGGGTGGCGGTTTAGCGAGGTGTGCGCTACGGAAGCGCAGGAACCGGAAGCACTGCTGGGGCGCAGTGGAGCGAGTTGATCTTCCACTGAGTCAGCTTGTAGACCGTGCCGGTCGGGGTGTGGTCGGTCGCAAGACCAAACGGCACCCATGGGGCGAGCACTTCCTCCCAGTACTTGATCTGGAAGACGTTCACCGCCTCCACCGTTGCAGCGTCGTAGATACCATTCACTTCAAGCGAGAGGGACAGTTCTCCGTTAAGGAACTCCTGGAGAAGCTTCACCTGCTCTGGAAGGTTGTTGGCACTACCCTGGTACAGATAGCTCGTGAGGAGCGGTACGCAGGCATCCGGGCCGGTTTCGGCACCGAGAACTTCGCCGCCATCGTCATCGTTGTCGGCGCGATCGCGCGGATCGTTGCGTCCGCCGCCATCACGGTTACCCTGCTCTTCCTCTGGAGTCTCTGCGACACAGAGATCGCCAGCGTCATTCACTTCCATGCCGTCCGGACACTCCGTCGGCGGGAACGGTACGAACACACACATCGGTGCGTCCCCTTCCATGACGAGGTCATAGTGATCGGGACAGACCGGGCGGGTCGAGTCAGCGACGCACATGCCGCTCTCCTCGTCGTAGCCGTAGTTTTCTGGACAATCAAACGGAACGTCATCAGCCACACACATGAACTCATCGTTCATGCTCGTGCCTTCAGGACATTCTGCCGGAGTACCAGGCTCCTCGCCTTCGCCAGGACACATGCCGTCTACCGGAGATGCCTCGTTCGGGCAGGTCGGCGCTTCAGGCGTAGTGTCCTCGCACAGACCAGTGTCTGAGTTGAGGCTCATGCCTTCTGGGCAAGACGGCTCAACTGGTTCTGCTTCACAGAGGCCAGTCTGGCTGTTGTATGAGCCGATAGGACATGGGTTTGGTGAGCCTTCCGACTCAGGAACGCACATACCCTGTTCGATGTAGTACCCCTCCGGGCAGGTCGGAGTCACCGGATCAACCGTCTCCGTATCAACGGTGACAGTAACGTCCTGCGAATCCGTATCCTCGCCATCAGAGACGATCACCGAGAAGGTGTGCGTGCCAAGATCGCTCTCATCCATAAGCCACGAGAAGAGACCTGTGCCGCTGTCGATGCTTGCACCCTCTGGCTCTCCGGAGAGGCTGAAGGTAAGCGTATCCTCGTCAGCGTCCGTTGCGTCTGCGTCAAACGATGCAGTCTCGCCCGGAATAACGAAGAGGTCAGCGATGAAGTCGAGCACCGGTGCGTTGTTGCCTTCTACGATAATAAGATCGTAGGAGACCGTACAGGTGTATGCCTCGCCCGCATCTGCCGTACCGCTACAGGTACCCGTAAGATCGCTCGTGTAACCGCTCACTGCGTCGGCAGTTACCGCGAAGGTATCGCCGTCGTTGAGGGTTACCTGACCGCTGTAATCACCTGCAGCGCCGCCGTTGATGCTGACGTTTGCGCCAGCACCGGTCGGGCTGCCAGGAACAACGACATCAAGGGTTGCGGTAGTGACTGGGAACAAGAAGGTCACCGTGTTGTCCGTTGCTGTTGACGCGGTGTTTCCGTTACCTGCACCATCCTGAGCCTTGTTAGCACCAATAGAGGCCGTCACGGTGCCCGGACCGGTCATGCCAGTGACGGTAACCGTGTAGGTCGTGCCGCTACCAGAGACGAGCGCAGTGTTTGCACCAGCCGTACCGCCAAGCATTACGTCACCAGCTGCAAAGCCGGTTACTGACTCGCTGAAGACAACCGTGAACTCAATCGTTGGATCGAGGGTCGGATCATCCTGACCAGCTGCCTGGTTGATGGTTACGGTAGGAGCGGTGGTGTCTGGAAGAGACCCATCTACCGACACGCCGTCGACGCGGAAGAATTCGTTTTCATCGAATCCGTCGTCTGACGCGCTTCGGAAGCGAATTGAGAAGTTGTTGCTATTGATGCCTCCCGGAATGCTTACCGTCTGAAGGCTGCTCCAGCCTTCATGCACGTTATTGTTTCCGTCGTCGAGTTCATGAGAAGCAAGCTGCGTCCAGCCAGACGCGGTACATGAGCTACCGTTTCTAACTTCTACGTATGCATTCTCATTGTTTTCTGCATCAGCGTCTCCGCGCCAGTAATAGCTTAGAGAGAGCGAGGTGTAACCCGCTGCGCTGATGTTTTCACAAATCCATTCGCCATCTGCAATCTTGGCGAAGCGTCCGCCGTTTGGACTTGCTGTGTCCTCACCGCTGCCGCTTGGATTCTGTGCTCTGGTGGAACTGTCATCATCGTCACCTTCTTCGTCCCAGCCAGAAATGTTGTCTGTGCTTGAGCCGGAACCGAAACCATCCGAGAAGATGGTTGCGGCGGTCGCCGATGAGAATGTTCCCCCGAGAAGGAGGGCGGCAATCATTGCGACAGCAACAATGCCAAGCCCCGCCTTCCGAAGAACGGAGTTCATAGTCATGGTTATGTTCTAACGTAAATAAGTAAACGAACCGGTCTATAGCATTTGCCCTGCTATAAAGCGCACTATGCCTGGGTACAGACCAGAGTCAAGCGGTGCCTACATGTGGATATGACAGAAGATGACGCTGTCACCTGTCCCGCCCTCCCCTCTGAACTGTCGAGAGCTTTGTAGAAGCTTATAAATAGTGCCTTCCTATAGGACAACAGTCTCAAGGACATATCGGACATACAAAAACACCCCATGGTCGGGGTGTTTTTGCCTGTGGATACTATTCCCCGTTGAGGAGGAACTGGACCGCTCGATCCATCTGCGGATCCTTGCCCGCAACAACATCATCCTGGGTGCGATCCACCTCAATATCCGGGAGTAAGCCGCCTGCGGCGATTGAGCGGCCGGACGGCGTAAGCCAGCGCGCAACCGTGATCTTGAGCGAGCCGCCAGCAATATCGACGAGCTCTTGCACCGATCCTTTACCAAATGAGTGCGTACCGATGAGCGTCGCCTTATCCGTATCCTGGAGTGCGCCAGCCACAATCTCACTTGCAGAGGCAGAACCCTGGTTCATAAGCACGACAACGCGCGCACCCTCTGAAATACCACCGGTGCCGCGTGAACGGTGCACGATATTGTCCTGATGACCTGCGTAGTCTTCGGTAACGATCACTGAACCTTCTGGAAGGAAGTGGCTTGCAACCGAGACGGCAGACTCAAGGTAGCCGCCCGGGTTTCCGCGAAGATCGATAATGAGCATCTTGGAGCCGGAGTTCCTAAACTCGGCAAGTGCGCGGTTGAAGAGCGAGCCGGAGTTTGCGCTAAAGCTGTAGAAGGAGATCACGAAGACGCCGTCGGGGCGAAGCGCCGTTTCAATGGTCGGCACCTGGATAACGTCGCGCACAACCGGAATCGTGAGCGATTCCTCGTCTCGAACAACGTTGAAGGTAACCGTTGTTCCCTTCGGGCCACGGATGATCTTTACTGCCTCGTCGGTCGACATGCCTTCCGTCGACTGATCATCGATTCGCGTGATCTGATCTCCGATCAAGAGGCCGGCACGCTCTGCCGGCGTACCCTTCATAGGCGCAATGACGGTCAAAATGCCGTCTTTCACCCCGATCTCCATGCCGACGCCGCTAAAACTGCCACTGATGTCTTCGGCGAAGACTTTGGCGTCTTCAGGACGCATGAAGAGCGTGTATGGGTCGCCATAGCTCTCGGCAAGCCCTTCCATAGCGCCCCAAATACGCTCTTTTGCCGACGGCTCGGTCGAGCTTGCATGCGTGGAAACAAAGCGAGATTCAAGAACGTTCCAGGTTTTCCAGAAGCCGGAGAGGTCGACGGAGCTGTCCGGAGTCGCATCAAGACTTCCGGAGAAGAGCGGGATGCTGCCGCCGCGCTCGCCAAACGAGACGCCGCCAATGAATGAGAGGCCGGCAACCAGCGCAAATAGTACGCCGAGCCGCACGAGGCCCTTTCCTGCCTTTTCATTCTGCCCGGAACTATCAATCATTCCGCAAGTATAGCATGCAGGGGGTATACTGGATCGCATGATCACGAGACATGAACGTTCCGGGATGACCTGGATAGACCTAGAAGCACCGTCGCGCGAAGAATTGCGATCCGTTGTCGAAGAATTCGGCATCGATCCGGAAATTGAAGGAGAAATTATCGCTCCGACACCCTATCCGCTCTTCGTTACTTCTCCGGAACACCACTATCTCATTCTCCACTTCCCGACAACTGATGCTGCCGGCGGCGCACGCAATCAGGAAATCGACATTATTCTCGGCAAGCACTACCTCATTACGGTTCGGTACGAAGTCGTTTCCACAATTCAGACACTCCATCGCGCCTTTGAAGCAGAAGAGCTGCTTGGCATTCCAAAGGAGAATGCTGGTCCGGTCCTCGTTGAGCGCGTGCTTCGACGCCTCTACGCCGCCATGGGCGAAGAGATCGAGCGCATCGCGCGCCAACTCGACCGCATTGAGGCAGACATTTTCGCCGGCAAAGAAAAGAAGACGGTCCGCTCCATTTCGGAAGCCGGTCGCGTCCTCCTTCGCTTCGATACCACCCTTGCCCGCCACGAAGAGCCGCTCAAGACCTTCCTTGGAGAGCTACAGACCTCGTCCTTCTTCGGCAAGGGGTTTGCGGCAGCTGCCTCCCGCATCGAGGCGGAGCGGGCACATACCGCTTCGCTCGTCACTGCCTATCGGGCCGTTGCGCGCGAGCTTCGCACCACGAACGATTCGCTACTTTCCTCCTCTCAAAACGACGTCATGAAGGTGTTTACGGTCATCACAGTCGCCTTCCTTCCCCTCACCCTTATTGCCGGACTGTTCGGCATGCACACGGTCCATGAACCGATCCTTGGAAGCGCGAACGACTTCTGGATCGTGATCGGCCTTATGGTGCTTGTTGAGTTCGTGCTGATGCTCTTCCTTAAGTGGAAGCGCTGGATATAAGGCATGTGGCCGTTTGGTAGCAAGACCAAAGAACTTTTCTTCACCAACTCCCTGACGGGTAAGAAGGAGTTATTTGTGCCGCTTCGTCGCGGCCGTGCACTGCTCTACTCCTGCGGCCCGACCGTCTATGGCCCTGTGCAGATCGGCAACCTGCGCTCCTTTATCCTTGCCGACCTTGCCGCACGCGCACTCACGCAAGCTGGGTATCGCGTACAGCGCGTCATGAACGTTACCGACGTTGGCCACCTGGTTGGCGACGGGGACGAGGGCGAAGACAAAATGGCAGTCGGTGCCAAGCGCGAGGCGACGACGCCTGAAGCCATTGCGGATCGGTATACGAAGCAGTTTCTTGAGGATATTGCCGCACTCAATATAGAGACGCCACAGATCCGCTTCCCGCGTGCAAGCGAATACATCGCCGAAGATATCGAGATGATCGAACTCCTCTCGAAGAAGGGCTACACCTACACCACGGCAGATGGCGTTTACTTTGATACCTCGAAGTTCCCGTCCTACGGAGAGCTGGGCGGCCTCAAACATGCAGAACTCCAGGCCGGTGCGCGCGTTGCGGTTGGTGAGAAGCGCTCCCCGCACGATTTCGTACTCTGGCGCGCTGCAAAGCAAAACGATCTGCAGCAGTGGGATTCCCCGTGGGGCAAAGGAAACCCAGGCTGGTCTATTGAATGCTCTGCCATGGCAACCGAGCTACTTGGTTCGCAAATTGACATCCATACGGGCGGTGAAGACCTCGCAGCGATCCATCACAACAATGAGATCGCGCAGTCCGAGTGCTCATCTGGAAAGACTCCGTTCGTGAAGTACTGGCTGCATGGCGCGTTTCTAAACGCAAACGGCGAGAAGCTCTCTAAGTCGCTCGGGAACTCCTTTACGCTTGGCGAGCTCAGAGAAAAGGGATTCCACCCGCTTTCGCTTCGCTATCTTTTCTTGCAGGCGCATTACCGCTCCCCTCTTTCCTTCACCCTTGAAGCGCTTACTGCTTCGCAAGAAGCGTTGACCCGCCTCTGGCGCATAGCAACTGACCTTGGAGCGGGAGCGACAAAAGAGTCTGCAGCCTCTCGCCGCCTTGCTGCTGCGCTCCGCGATGACCTGGGAACTCCGCAAGCGCTTGCACTCCTCTGGGAAGCGCTCCAGAACCACACCCTCTCTGCTGACGAGAAGCGCGGGGTGCTTACATGCGCCGAAGCCGTCTTTGGCCTCTCCCTCCTCCACCCCCCAAAGCTCTCCTTTACACTTGCTGAACTACCCGAGGATATACAGACCATCGCTAAGGAGCGCGAGAGTGCCCGGGCTGCCAAGGACTACGCCCGCTCGGACGAGCTGCGTATCCACCTCCAAAACCGGGGATATGCTGTGGAAGACACGGCTTCCGGACCCCTCTTCACCTCGAGCGAAAAAGAGTAGAATGGTCGAGTAATGGCCAGCTCCGCACTTCGCATACCACCGCAAAGCCTTGAATCAGAGCGTGCGCTTCTGGGTGCACTTCTGTTGAAGCCAGACGCTATTCACGATGTCGCAGATATCGTGAAGGGTGATTCGTTCTACGCGGAGAAGCATAAGCTTATTTACGAAGCGATGCGTGAGCTAACGGATCGCGGCGAACCGGTCGACCTCCTTTCCCTTTCCGAGAAACTGCAAAATAACGGCAACCTCGAGCGTATTGGCGGACGAGCCTATCTGGCCGAACTCTCCAACGCCGCTCCGGCTCCCGGCAACTATGCCCACTACGCGGACTTGGTCTCCCGCAAGCATCTAATGCGCTCCTTGATTGATGTAGCGCACGAAATCACTGAAAACTGCTACGACGAGGCGCGCGACACGCACCTTGTGCTTGATGAGGCGGAAAAAGCAGTGATGGCGATCGGCAACAACGTTGCTGCGCATAAGTTCGTTGGCATCAGCGAAAAACTCCATAGCACTTGGGAGCGCATTGAAACCCTTTCAAAGAAAGAAGATGGTATCCGCGGGGTGCCGACCGGCCTCTCGGGACTTGATAACCTTCTCTCCGGTCTTCATCCGTCCGACCTCATCATTCTTGCTGCTCGCCCATCCGTCGGTAAGTCCTCTCTCATGCTCGACATTGCTCGCAACGCCGCAAAGAGCGGCTTCCCGGTCGGCATCTTCTCCTTGGAAATGAGTTCCGAGCAGCTCATCGACCGTATGCTTGCCGCCGAGTCATACGTCGACTCCTGGAAGATCCGCACGGGCGCCGTGCGCGAAGAAGAAGATTTCGCCAAGATTCGCGACGCGCTTGAGAACCTCTCGAAGATGCCGATCTATATCGACGACAAGCCGGGCAATAACATTCTTTCCATGCGCGCAGTGGCCCGCCGCCTGAAGCGCGAGCAAGGCATTGGCCTTATCGTGGTCGACTATCTCCAGCTCATGACCCCAGTCGGAAGCAAGGCATCAGATTCCCTGGTACAGCAGGTCACGGAAATCTCCCGCTCCCTCAAGTCGCTTGCGCGCGAGATTGAAGTGCCGGTCCTCGCACTCTCCCAGCTGTCTCGCGCCGTGGAGCAGCGTGGCGGCAAGCCGCGACTCTCTGACTTGCGCGACTCTGGCTCTATTGAACAGGACGCCGACGTCGTGATGTTCATCCATCGCGAAGACCGCACCAATCCCGACAGCGACCGGCAGAACATCGCCGAAATTCTCGTTGAAAAGCACCGTAACGGTCCGACCGGGCGCGTCGAACTCTTCTTCGACGACAAGCGCACGAGCTTCATGTCGCTTGATACCAAGGGCTACGGTGATCTTGCAAACGAATTCTAGATATGGGAGACCGCGTCGAAGATCTTGCGCGCGCATTCGAACGCTTCCCCGGTATTGGTCCACGGCAGGCAAGACGCTTTGTGTACCACCTGTTGTCCGCTTCCCCGTCCGACCGCTCCCGCCTTTCTGATCTCATCGCGCATCTGGCAAGCGACGTTCGCCAATGTTCGGAATGTCTGCGCTTTGCAAACGGCGGCAACAGCGTCTGCTCTATCTGCAGCGACACCTCTCGCGACGCGCAGATACTCATGGTTGTGGAAAAGGACCAGGACCTCTTGGCAGTCGAGCGTGCCGGTGCCTACAAGGGCTACTACTTCGTGCTTGGCGGTGTGCTCACTCTTTCCGGCAAAGGAAAGATTCGTGAAAAAGAATTGCTCCGCGCGGTAGATAAGCGCCTCTCCAAGGGACTCTCTGAAGTTGTGCTTGCTCTTTCCGCGACCTCTGAGGGAGAAAACACTATGGACCACCTGCGACAGATACTTCTCACCTACCGCGATCGCGTAAAATTGACCGAGCTTGGCCGCGGACTCTCCACCGGCGCTGAGCTTGAGTACTCAGACGCGGAGACGCTTGCCGGAGCGCTCCAAAACCGCAAAGAGGCCTAACGAAAATCGCCGGCGTGTGTGCGCCGGCGATTCGTAGTTGGGTGCTATCGATCGTACCGCCAAATCACCCACGCCGAGAGAGCGCCAGCGATGAGGGAGAGCACGAACGAGTGCTGATTGAACAGAGTAGCGCCTGTTTCGCCACCGAAGATGGCGACCACGGTCCAGGCGGCCCAATACATGATCAAGCCGATCATGAGCCATGCCGTCAGGTAGACGGCAACTGTTTTGACACGTGTCATGCGTCACTCCGTTCTTTCGTTGAGATGTACATGAGGCACCCTGCAAGCAGAGCGCCGACGACGGCAGAGCTGCCGCCAAGCGCGATGTTGATCCAGTCGGGACGAGTCGCGTGGTACGCCCACTCAGGCAATCCATGCTGGTTGGCGAGCGTGCCAATCACCATGTCGCCCGATAAGAGGAAGCAACCACCGATCTGCAGGGTCATGAAGACCCAGAGAACGGTGATGCGCCAATTGTGGAGCATCCCAAGAAACCGCCGACTGGTTCGTACAACTGCTTTAAGCACGCACTTACCTCCTTTCAGTTACCCGGATAATATTATACCAGGTAAACTAAGTATAGTCAATATAGAGCAATAGCCGCCTTACGGGGCGGCTATTGTGTCGTTAGGATGTCTGATGCCCCCACAGATAGACCTGCCCCATCGTCATCATCAGCCACATAATGAAGCCGACGGCGAAGATGATCCGGTTGGTCCGATCTCTGGATCGCATGAGCAGGACGAGAAAGAACAGGGCCATGAATGCGTCAACCGCAAGCCACATAGGATTGAATTCCGGCATGTATGCCTCCTGTAGTGAACGAGAGCGATACTAGCACAAACTCGCCGGGAGGCGAGTTTGGTGGAGGGCTTATTTGATGCCGTCGATCTTTACTTTCACGAACGGCTGGCGATGGCCGCGGCGCTTGAGGTAGCGGCTCTTTGCCTTGTAGCGGACGACGTCGATCTTCTTAGCGCGGCCGACAGAGGCGACGGTGCCGGTGACTGATGCGCCCTTTATAGCCGGGGTGCCAATGTTGACGGTCGAACCGTCGTCGGTCATAAGCACCTCGTCAAAGGTGACCGTATCGCCCTTTTTAAGGTCGCCCGGAAGCTTCTCAATAGTGATCGTGTCGCCCTTGGAGACGACATACTGCTTCCCGCCCGACTTGATGACTGCCAATTCCATATCGGCCTACCTTACCTGAAAAACCCGCTCTAGGCAAGACGAAAGGCCCACCCCTTGGGATACGGGGCGGGCCTCTGTTTTGCTTCCTACGAAGCCTGCGGCTGGGCCGGCGGGTATGAGCCGCGCGGCAGCACGAGGTCGAGAAGCTGGCTGACGGGCGCCATGATAAGTGCGCCCATCGCAAGAACTTGCAAAAGGTTCCAGTCGATCGGATCCGCGGAAGAATGCGGCTCCTGGAGGATCTTAGTCACGACCCACGCCAGCGTCACGAGCCCGATGAGGGCCGCGATGCGGCTTGGTTCACCCTGCCCTTCGGTGAGAAGGATGCCATGCACAAAGCTTGCGCAAAGCCAGGCAGAGATTGCGGTCGTGACGCTCATGCTGACCGGGTCAGCACTTGCCTGCTGCGGCGCGAAGAGCGCTACGAGCAGCATCAGACACAGCAGGAATGACGAGATGGAACCCAACACATAGCGTACTTTGAAGAACATTGCGTTCTCCCCCTTACGTCCAGGCACATCGCCTGGATTCCTGTATTACACAATACAATAAATAGAGGATTTAGTCAATATCCTCGGATCGCGGCTTTTCTAGCGCCATAGTCTCGATCCCGATCTTCGATTCGGCGATGCGGTAGACGTCCTTATCAATCTTCCCAAGCTCCTTGTAGCCCGAATTGTAGTGCGAGACCGTAGTCTCAAGCGACTTTCCAAGCTTGCGGTAGTACTCCTCGTAAGCGCCAATATGCTTCCCTAACTCCCCGACACGTTTTTGAATCTCCGCAGCTTTCTGCTCAATCTGGAGGGCGCGCAGTCCCTGGAGCACTGTCTGGAGATAGGCGTGGAAGGAGCTCGGCGAGACGACGATCACCTTGTACTTATTCATCGCGTGCTGGATCAGGTCTTCCCCGTCGCCAACTGCGTTTGCAAGAAGATCGTAATAAATGCCTTCCGACGGAATGAACATGAACGCAAAGTCCATGGTCCCTTCTTCTGGGCGGATGTACTTGGACGTCTCCTGAATACGCATCTTGAGATCGTTGACGAACGCCTTCTCAAACGCAGCGCGCTCTGAGGGCTCGCAACCAATAAGCCGGTTGTAGTTTTCAAGGGAGAATTTGGAATCAATCGGGACGATTTTGTCGTTTACATACACAACCGCGTCCACGATCTCGCCATTGGAGAAACCATACTGCATCTGGTAGTTGCCTGGCGACAGCACATTCTTGAGTACCGTCTCAAGGAAATATTCCCCCAACACGCCGCGCTGCTTCGGGTTCTTCAAAATGTCCTGGAGGGAGCGCAGCTGGTTGGCGAATTCGCCAGTCTGCCGGCCGATCTCTTTGACGGACGTAATCTCTTCCGTGATTTCCCGAATGAGGCGGGAAGATTCGCCAAGCTGGCTACGCACCGTCTCATGCACCTGACGAGACGACTCATGCATGCGCGAATCGAGCGTGCGCTCCAGGTTCTGCATCTGCTGCTGCAGGAGCGTGAGTCCGCTTTGGTCTGACGGCTTTTCCTGCCGCTTGAGGATGAAATACAAACCAATACCCTGCACAAACAGCAGAACGAGGACAATAATCGCGATCGTAAAGAGATCCATCGTCCGTAAGTATATCAAGCAGCGAGTTTCCGCGCTCTGCGTTCAGGACCGATGAAGAAGAACTCCTTCGCAAGCTCAATAAGACCGAGGTTCACAACGCCCGCAAGTACCATATAGCCGATATCCTCAAGGTTTGGTGGTACCGTATGCACGAGCGCCTGAATTGGCGGGGCGAAGAGCGCGAGCATCAGCATGCCCATGCTACCGGCAAGCGAAACCAGGAGGAGCGGGTTTGAGGAGAACTGGAGTTTCCAGAGTCTCGTACCAAGCGACTTCAAGGAGAGCGCGCCGGCAACCGAGCTCATGGAGATTGCGCCGAACATGATGGTGCGCAGCTCTGCTTCCGGCAGGTGCATGGACACGAGAACAAAGTGGAGACAGACCAGAAGAAGGCCCGTTGCAACACCGACGCAGAGAATGAGTTTCAACAGATCATTGGTGAGCACGCGAGCAACTTCCGGATGAGAGGCAGGGCGCTTCATGGCAGACGGATACAGGGGCTCAAAGGCAAGGGCCACGTTCATAGGTCCACCTTCAATGAGGTTTGCCCACATGATCTGCGTTGGCAGAATCGGGAGCGGGAGCCCGGCGGCAAGCGAAGCACTAATGACGAAAATCTCGCTGAAGTTCGTCGAGAGCATGTACGCAAGCATCTTCTTCACGTTGTCGCGGAGGCGCCGCCCTTCCGCGATCGCCTTGGTAATCACGGAGAAGTTGTCATTGAGAAGCACGAGATCGGATGCTTCTTTTGCAACATCCGTTCCGGACCCGAGCGCAACACCAATTGCTGCCGCTTCAAGCGCAGGCGCATCATTCACGCCGTCTCCCGTCATAGCCACTACCTCCCCTGCCGACGTGAGCACGCGTGCGATCCGCAGCTTGTCTGACGGAGTTACGCGCGCAAAGACGGTGTGTTCCCGAAGCAAGCTGACCAACTCATCATCCGATAGATCTTTAAACTCGGCACCGGTATAAGCACGAGAATCCCCCTTCGCGATGCCGGTCTCCCGGGCAAACCAGAGCGCTGTCTCGGGGTTATCGCCCGTAAGCATGATGACGCGAGCGCCGGCCTGCTGCATGACTTCGACCGATGAACGTGCGTCAGCACGCACCACGTCGGAGAAGACGATAAAGCCGATGAGCTCGAGCCCCTGAATGAGTGCTTCGAGTTCCGCTTCCGGAGGGAATTCTTCGCGTTCAGTTTCAAGCCGTGCGACCGCAAGCACTCGCTTTCCTTCTTTAGCGGCACGCTTGAGCGCTTCTTCAAAGTACTCGGCATTCTCCGGCGTAAACGGTCGCGCACCGCCGCGCGTACCCATGCCCTTTGCTGCGGCAGCAAGAAACAGTTCCGGCACGCCGGTCAGATACATCACGCGCTTTCCTGCTTCCTGCACGAGCATGCCGCCAAATCGCCGGGTAGACGTAAAGTGAAGCTCATCGAGACGCGGATTCTCTTTGCGCAACTCCCCTTCAGGGAATCCAGCGCCGAGGCCTGCGCGAAGAATCGCCTGCTCGACCGGACGCCCGCGCGCAACGACGCCGCCCGCATCCCGTGTCTTCTCCAAGTAACCGTCTGACGCAAGCACGGCTGCGCGAAGCATCTCACGCGCCGTCTCGCCATCAGCCTCCTCAGTCGTGCCAGCAAGCGTCACATACGCAACCGCCTGCATTCTTCCCTCTGTAAGCGTGCCGGTTTTATCGGTCAGAATGATCGTCGTTGATCCAAGCGTCTCGGCCGCAAGCAGGTTGCGGACCAGGCCGCCCGTCTTAAGGATGCGCTCCATGCCAAGGGCGAGCACGACGGTCACCGCCGCTGGAAGACCTTCAGGAATCGAAGCGACTGAAAGTGCAATCGCAATCAGGAGCGTCTCGCCAAGCGTCATACCCTGCAAAAGCGCGAGGCCGCCCACGAGAATAATGACCACCGCCACGAGAATAAGCAGCGTGCGTGCCACTCCTTTCATGTCTCCCTGGAGCGGGGTGTCTCCCTTCGGTGCGTTCCCAAGCTCGCGCGCAATCGCACCAAGCTCCGTATCCCCGCCGGTCGCAACCACGACACCCATACCCGCACCCGCTGATACGAGCGTACCGGCATATGCCATGTTATTGCGCTCAACAAGCGGTGCTTCAGTACGAACGACATCCGTTCCCTTCTCTACTGCGAGCCATTCACCAGAGAGCGCTGCTTCTTGTATGGAAAGTCCATGCGCTTCCACGAGACGAAGGTCTGCCGGGATCTTAGCGCCGGAAGCAAGCACGATCAGGTCTCCGATAACGATGCACTCAGAGGCAATCTCTTTGCGCTCTCCGTCGCGGATCACGACCGCGCGCGGCGCCTCTTCCCGCTTCAGGGCGGCAAATGCGCTCCCTGCCTTTCCTTCCTGGATAAGGCCGATGATGACGTTGATAAGAAGTGCGAGCGCGATGATGATCGCGTCGGTGTAGTGGGAGATGAACACCGTGAGGAGCGCTGCGAAAATAAGTACGAGCGCGATCGGGCTTTGGATCTGGCGCCACAGCCGCTTCAAGAAAGTATCTTGCGGCGGGGTTGGGAGAACGTTTCGCCCTTCCAAAAGCCGGTTAGTGGCAACCTCCTGCGAAATACCCCGTTTGGGGTCAGTGCCGCACGCGATAAGCGCCTCCGATGCGGGAAGCGCGTGCCAAGAACGTACATCCATCCCTCAAAGTATACCAAGTGTGTTACCCTTCCCCATGTATGACAATCCACGAATCCATTAAGGGAAGTATTGCGGAGGCAATGCGCGCAAAAGACGCAGTTCGCCTGCGCACACTGCGCTCCCTCTCCGCTGCCATGACCAATGAAGTCGTAGCTAAGAAGCGAAAGCCGGACGAGCTTCTGACCGATGAGGAGGCGCTCGCGGTCCTCAAGCGCGCGGCAAACCAGCGCAAGGATTCGATCGAGCAGTTCACCAAGGGCGGACGCCCGGAACTTGCCGAGCCTGAAGCGGAAGAGCTTGCAGTTATCGAGGCTTATCTTCCGGCACAACTCTCCCGCGAGCAGGTAGAGGAAGCGGTCAAAGCAAAGATCGCCGAGCTTGGCGCGGACAAGTCCAAGGCCGGCATGGTCATGGGCGCTGTTATGAAGGACCTCAAAGGTCAGGCGGACGGCAACGTCGTCAAAGAGGTCGTTGATTCCCTCCTCGCCTAGAGCTATAGTTTCCCCTAGTCGTTCTTGAAAGGAGCATACGAATGCTCAGTGATCGGCAAGCGTCGATGGACGAGGAGCCAATCCTCGTCCATCGCTATCACCCCTGGAAACGCACCTATCGCTGGATGATCGTCGGAAAGACGTCTCGAGAGCCATATGACGGCAAGGTTACCTATCCGTATACGGGCGAAGGAAAGATGCACGCCGAAAAGCGCCTCAAAAACCTTCATGCCCGCTGGCTTCGAGAGCATCCATCACAGACAAATGAATTCGTATAAGTATAAGGCGGTCCCCTAAGGACCGCCTCGTCTGTTAATAAATAGCTGCGAGTCAGATTGCGTCAACTATGATGGCGGTTTTCCCTACCGCAGCATAGCAATCAGACAATACGTCCATCGAAAAATCATAGAAATATGGTACGGTATGCGCTTCGTACGGAGGGAGTAATGACTGTAAAGAAGTACGAGGTGGTCATCGCGCACAACGTGGAGGGCTTGCTTGCGGGCTGTGGAGTCTGCAGGAAAGAGTTCGACTCCGGACCGTTTGTCGTTGGCCTCAAGACACAATCGTTCTTTTATGTCGTATGCACGTGGAAGCCACAGACATGCTGCCGGAAGCGGTGGGAGGCGTTTACGATCTTCCCCACGAAGCCGCTTGCCGAAGCGTATGCGATAGAGCTCGATCAGACGCTCGAGCGAACCGGGAAGATTGAGGGCATGTCTCTCATGAAATTCCCGGTGGCTATCCTGCTGCGACAGCAGTAACTGCTAAGACCGGACTCCCCAGGCGGGATCCGGTCTTTCCTTTGTCCGGCTATATTTGACATATGTATGATTATGTGTAATCATAATATACGGAACGGAGGTGGTTCATGTTTGATATCGTCTGGCTTGCGTGCGCGCCGCTTTTCGCGACGGGCGCTGCTCGCTATCTGTCGAACAAATACGTTGAAACCTGGAGTTGGAAGCGCTGGCTATATTTCGCCTGCTGGAGTCTCATCTCTCTGCTTGCGCTTACGGCCGGCTTGCGGCTCTTCATCGACAACGAAACGTTTCGCTACGTGGCCGGTTTGGCGCCGGGAGCACTCCTGCTCATCATGGCTATCGTCCCCTGCGGGATACCGGCCATGAACACACCGGCCATGCGGCCGTTGCGAAACCTCTTCTTTGTGGTGATGGGCTGCGTGCACATCTTCCAGAACCTCTAAACTCGACCGGGCCGGACGTTCACACGTCCGGTCCTTGGTAGTTAAAGAACCACTCCGCGTATACGGAGTGGTTCTGTGCTTATTCGCTTGGCGGATTTTCCCGCAAGTAGTTCGGGAGCCAGTCCATAAACCGCTTCCGATGCACATCGAGGGACCATTCGGCACTCTGTTTAAAGAGTTCCGGATGGCGTTCGCTGAACCGGCGCAGAAGTGGCGCGGAGGCTTTCGGGAATTGCGAAGGAAGCCCGTCGTTGTAGACGGTCAGAAAGTCGCGTGCGGAGAGTTTCTTCTCGCTGCGCTCTCGGTCAAGGTCTGGTTTTCGCATAAGAGTGAACGCACAAGGAGCGCAGACGCGCTCCTTGATGCTTAGATCTTATGAACGTTCACGGCATTCTTGCCCTTCGGGCTGTCGCCGATCTCGAACTGAAGCTTGTCGCCTACACGAAGAGAATCGAATTGAACATCAACGAGCTCGTTGGCATGGAAGAAGAGATCCTTCTCCTGTCCTTCGATCTTGATGAATCCGAAACCCTCCCTGAGGTTGGTGATAACGCCTTCCGTCATAGTGATTTCTCTAGATGCACCTGATAACTATCAAGTGCAGGAGGCTGAAAACGAGAAGTCGACTAACTACTTATGGACAGCGCTGCGATTGATAGAGAGACAATAACACAGATTCCCTGAGAATTCAACGTCTCCCCCGTCGAGCGGCGCTGAACCGAATACCCATGATGAATTCGTAGAATGGTCCTCCGACAAGCCCGAGGGTAAACGCCCAGGCCAGCTCTTCAAGCGGAATGCCATACAACAGGGAGCCGCTGATTTGCTCCATATGCCACCACTCCTGGATAAGGGTTGGAAAGAGTGCAAGCCATACCAAATAACCCACAAAGGTTATGCCGAGCACGAGAAGTCCCGTCACCGCCGCATTAAAAATCAAGTCATGCCGGAACCAGCACATAAACACCGCGAGCGCGAGAAACATAATGAATGAGGCATAAATTGAATTCCAGCCCACCCATAGTAGTCCGTGGAATGAGAAAGCGGCTATGACGATGAGCGGAATTACAAACCACTTCCAGTGATGTCTCTTGTCTCTCAGCTTGAGAATTTTTCGAGGAAATGCGAGCTCGTATATGACGCTTGCGATGCCGCCGATGAGAAAGCCGTATATAAAGTCCTCGACACTTCCCAGCTGTATCGACCATACTTCGATGGGAACTAAATATATGGGACTCCAGTAATCAAAGAAGAAGGGTGCCCACAGCGGCGCAAGCATGCCTATGAGGAAGCTCATTATGAGCATCTCGTCCCGCAAAGTCCTGTTCCAGAAGAAGAGCACCAGCCACCACGGAAGGAAAATCAATCCGCCGAGCAAATAGGTATAAGAACCGACCTCCATTGAAAGAAGTATACCCTCGTCGTCCTCGTGTATCTGGGTCTAGCTGCCTTCCGAGCTCTTCATTCCGAGGTGCGCCCTCACAAGTGAATCGTTTGGTGAGGATATTCTAACCCTCGTTCGAAAATTCTTCGAGTCACGACAGCTCCGAGACGTACTAAAAGGAAAGATAGGCACAGCGCCCCTGCTCTAAATAGTGGGTTCCCCAGCGCTGGACCGAGTATTTATCTTCTTCGCCGCGCAGAGCCGCTCCTGAAGGGTTGCTTGCCGACACGCCATACAGCCTGCAGCCGTCTTTGTAGACTGCGTCAGAATCCACAGCGTCGTACCAGCCTCGTACTTGCTCGACGCGGAATGTAGCCGGATCAGCGTCTTCAACTATGTGCAGCTGTGAGCACTGCTCGTCCATGCAGTCAAAGTTATCCATGTAATACACGTGGCTGCTGTCTTTCGCATAGGTTCTCATGCTCGCGGATTCGTGGTCGATGATTTCGAAGGTCGATACATCTATCGGCACTTCGATATCCTTCCCCGACTCGGTCAGATCACACTGGTCATACCCCTCCTCCTCAAGGGAGTGGCGGTTCTTACAGGGTATGTGCTGATGGCGTACGGATACGATAAATGTACCGTCCCGGACAGCCCGCACCACTTCGCTCCCATAATAAATCTTCCCAGCGCTCAAAACATACCTATAGCTGCCATCACTGCGCGTAAGCACCGGGGCTTTATCCAAGAACTTGAAGTCTGCCGAATCTGCTCCTGGCAATTTTGTATCCCTGTAAAATACTGAAGCACTATCCTTGACATAGTATTCGTCTACGAGCGAGACGCTTTTAACATCTACATCGGGAACCTTCACGACGTGCCTGCTGGAATAGGAAGAGCTCCATGCAACATAATAAAGACTATTCTTGTCCATGGCATAGAGCCGTCCCAGAGGCTGGAATGTCTCGGCGTTAGCGCCGTCAATAAAGACACTTTCTGTTTTGAAAGTTTCGCTCAGACACAGGCTGTCTTGACAGGGTCTGTAATAGAAGACTCCTTGATGGGTAGGATACGTCACTATGTAGAAACCTTCGCCACTACCTCCGCCAATCCTGTTCGAAAAAGTCTCTGGGTATGCGCTGCTGTAATAGATGAAGTAGCCTGCACCCAGCACCAGGATAAGTAGTACGACGAATTTTCCCTTAAGACGCTCGAACCAAGAAACCTTTGTCGGAGGAGTAACACTGTCGGGTATATCGTGGCTACTTGGCGACATATATGAAATTGTACTACTAGCCCTGCGGTTCTTTTGTAGCTTTGCGAGGAGTTTCTTTTTGTGACCCTACGGGGAATCGAACCCCGATTTCCAGCGTGAGAGGCTAGCGTCCTAACCGTTAGACGATAGGGCCAATACCTGCGGATTTTAGCAAACAAAGGCGAAAATGAAAGGGGCGCACCGAAATGGTGCGCCCCCTGTTTTGAAATGGGAGGATGGTTTTACGCGGTCGCGAACTCGGTGGATGCCGACCCAGAGCGTTTCGCATTCGGCTTCTTGTTGCCCGAGGGCTTCGAGAGGCGAATATGTGTGTTCTGCAGCGGCTTACCCATGAAGGTAGCATCCGCATACGGAACCCATTGCGAACCGGTAGGCCCAAGTACCTGCACCTGCTGCGCCTTCTTGTCGACGTCCATCAGCTTGCGCTGGTGACCGTTGACCATGACGCAGGTTGCGACCTGACCATAAATACGAATATCCACGTACCTACTCCCTTGTGCTATCGCTTCCCGCAGAGAAGCGAAGCCCCTAGCATACCACGCACTACGCCTTTTTCAACCACTCTTTATCCTGACGTACCAACTGTCCCCGGTCCTGAGGATTGCGAAGTAGCGCTTCGGTAATACGTTCCATGCGTATGCCCTGCGAACCCTTGATAAGCACCAAGTCTCCTTCTCGTACGAAATCGGTCAGTGCAGCTGCTGCTTCGCGCGAGTTTGTGTAGTGATACGCTTCGCGCTCTGCGGCAACTGCCTCATGCACCGCCTTCGCGCGCTCCCCGACCGACACAATGACCTGCGCAACACCCGCAGCGAGCTTCCCCACCCGCGCATGCTCTTCCTTGGAATACCGGCCAAGCTCGAGCATGTCACCAAGCACAACGATACGGCGGGTAATGCCAGGCATGAGTGGAAGCGCGGATACTATTTCAATAACCGCTGCTGGTGAGGCGTTATAGGTGTCGTCAATCAGTATTGAGCCGTTACGGCCCGGCAAAATACGAGCACGACCTGGTGGCGGTACGTAGTTCCTAAGTCCAGCAAGAGCTTCCTTTTCTTTCATGCCAAGTGCGAGCGCAAGCGTAAGCGCTGCTGCCGGCGCATAGAGCTGTTGACGTCCAAGCGCGCCTTCTACGCACAGCTCATATTTAATCTGGCGAATCGTGGCAACCGAACGCATACCACTGCCTGAAATAACAGATGCCTCGCCAAGCGAGACATCCGCATCCTTCGTAAAACCGTATGTGCTGAGGGTGGCAGCTGTTGCTCGTGCAAGACGCTTTGCATGTGCATCTTCTTCACAAATCACCAGTGGTGCACCGGCAGGAAGTGCGTGGGCAGGTGCAAATTCTTCTTCACGCACTGCTTCCGGAGTTGCATATGCTTCTACGTGTACCGGCACGTCTGGAAGCTTCGTTACCACAACCGCATGGGGCGTTGCGATGCGGAGGATCTGCTTCAGGTCTCCGGGTCGGTCCGCACCAACCTCAAGCACCAGGAGTTTTGGATAATGGTTTGGGAAGAGAAGGAGCGAGAGTCCGTGCGCAAACACACCAAGCCACGCAGAAAAGCTGGTCCAGGGATTCTTCGCACCGATGATGGTAAGCGGAACACCAAACTCGCTGTTGTAACTCTTCTCGCTTGCACGAAGGAAGTACCGCTCGGACAAGCAGGCGGCAACCGCGTCCTTGGTGGATGTCTTCCCCACGCTTCCCGTGACCATTACGATCTTCGGTTCGTATTTAGCAAGAATCCCCCGCGCAAGCGCGGCAAGCATACCCGCGACGATGCTTCGAAGGACGGTTTTCATGGTTCAAGGGATGCCCGGTCCGGAGCAACCGCGTAGTAATTGATGAGGAAGTGGGTCAAGTCCATAAACGGGTGCGTGAGGGTCTCAGACGCGTACTGTACGCCTCCAGGCTCCCGTGTGTAAAGGAGGATGATGAACTCAGGGTCATAGGCCGGGAAATAGCCGAAAAACGAGTGGAGGTAGAGGCCGGGAGCGTACTTGCCGCCGGGACCCGGGACCTGGGCGGTACCCGTCTTTGCTGCCACGCTCACTTCGGGGATCGAAAGGCTGCCGTCTGCAAGTTTGGAGTCAACCACTTTGACGAGCATGCGGGTCGTCTCCTCAACCGCCTCCGGAGAGAAAACGCGCTCCGGCTGATTCCATGCAAGCGTCTTCACGACGCCCGACTCAAGACGAACCGCGCTCACCAAGTGCGGCGTCACCGTCGAGCCACCGTTCGCAAGCGCAGAGAGCGCCTTGATCATCTGCACGGGCGTCTCGGCAATACCCTGTCCGTAAGAAGCGGTTGCATATTCAATGTCGCGCGGACTCGACTCGATGTTGCGTATGTCACCGCCTGCCTCGCTCGGTAGATCAATGCCGGTCTCCGTTCCAAAACCAAGCTTCTGGAAGTAGCCACGGAACCGTTCGTGTCCGAGTCGTCCCGCAACAAAGGAAGCGCCGACGTTCAACGACTGCGACAGCACCTCCTGCATCGGCACGACGCCGCGCGCCTCAAGGTCGTAGTTACAAATCTTTGCCGTGTTGAGCGTAATACAACCGGTGTCGTTATACGTTGTATTTGCCGAAACGACGCCCGCATCAAGACCGGCGGCCATGGTGAGCGCTTTCATGATGGAACCGAATTCATACTGGTTCTCCACGAGCGGATTGCCGAAGGTTGCTGGATCCGCCTGGCTGAAGTCGCCCGGATCAAAGGTTGGCACGACCTGAAGCGCAATGATTTCTCCCGTACGCGGATTCATGATGATACCGCCCGTCTCGCGGCTGCCGTACTGCCCTTGTACTTCCGCAAGCACCTGTCCGAGCTTTTCTTGTACCACCGGTTCGATCGTCGTTACCAAATCCCCTTCGCTTGCCTGCCGCGCGTCACCAACTGCGTCTCCAACGTCTGCAAACAACTCCGCAAAGAAGTTGCCGAACAGTCCTTCGTTTCCGCGCGAGAGCACATTCTCGTAGTACCGCTCAAGGCCAAAGCGTCCGGCAAGATCGTTATCGTTGTCGTACGCGACAAAGCCGATTGATTGCGCCGCATCCTGGCCCGCCGGATACACCCGCCACCGCTCCCGCTCCACCAACACGCCGGGAATCTTCAATTCCGCAATCGCCTGCCCTGCCGCTTCCGGAACGCGTACCGCGATCACCTCGTACGGATCGTCGGTCTTCGCCGCCGCCTCATCAAATGCCGCTCGATCAATTGAAGCATGTGCCGAAAGAGCGGCGTACGCAGCTTCCGGGTCCTTGAGACGCTTTGGATCAAGCGCGAGTCGGAATCCGGTTGCAATACCGGCTGCTGAAAGCATCGTGCCGTCCTTTCGGGTGAAATAAATGGAGCCACGATCATACAGCGCCTGCGTCGAATTCTCGTATTGGCGCTCGGCTCGGTGCGCGAAGTCCGCTCCGTGCACGATCTGTACGAAATAAAGCCGCGCCGCAATAAAGAGCGCAAATAGGATGATGATGAGGGAGAAGAGCCTCAGCCGCGCTCGGAGCTGCGCCCGCATGGATTAGCGGCCCGCCCGGGTAACGGCGGGAGCGCCGGAAGACATCACGTACTCGACTGAGGTCGGCGTGACGTATCCTTGCGCAATGACATCGGTCGCAGAAAGATGCGCGATCGCGTCATAGTACTCGGTCTCAAGCGCTGACACTTTTGATTCAAGTTCGCGCAGAGACACCATGCGGTCGGTACGAAGGGTGGCAAAGAAAATCGTGGTTGCAACAAGTGCAAGGTACGCAACCACCAACGCGGCGCAGGAGAACGACAGATAGGTAATGGCGCGGCTAGGCAAACGCATAGGCAGTAAGGATCTTATTCACGGGAGAATCGCTGCTCGAACGCTCGAAGATCCGCAACTTTGCGGAGCGAGCGCGCGGATTCTCCTTCGTCTCAAACTCAGACGGAGCGATCGGCTTTTTAGTAATAACGGTGCCCTTCCCCGCATACGCAGCATCGCGCAGCATCGACTTCACGACGCGGTCTTCAATGCTATGGAACGTAATGACCGCGACGCGTCCGCCTTCCGACAAGCGCTCGATCGCGGCAGTAAGCCCGTCGCGAACAGCGCCAAGCTCGTCGTTTACCGCAATGCGGAGCGCCTGGAAGGTCTTGGTTGCCGGATGAATGCGACGGTGCTGGTACCACGACGGCGTCGACTTCGTAATAACATCAACAAGCTGGCCGGTCGTGAGAATGCGCGAGCGAGAGCGAGTCTCGACAATGCCGCGAGCAATCTGGCGCGCAAAGCGCTCTTCGCCAAGCGTGAAGAGAATCTCGGAAAGCTTTTCTTCCGGCGCAGTATTGATGAGGTCTGCCGCGGTCGTGCCCTCCTTCGGCTCGCCGTAGGTCATAAGAAGCGGCTCTTCTTTCTGGAAGGAGAAGCCACGGCCGGCGGTCAGGTGATACGCGCTCCAACCAAGGTCAAAGAGAACCTTGGATACGGTTTCAACCCCAAGGCGATCAAGAATGGCACCGAGATTGCGGAAGTTGTCGTTGACCAAATGTACCTCCGTTGCAGAGGAGGTAGAGGCGGCATGCTCACCGCGAACAATCGCGTCTTCATCCGCATCGATACCAATGAGCGTGCCCGTCCCGTTGAGCGCATCCAAAAGCGCAAGGAAGTGCCCCGCTCCGCCAACGGTAGCGTCTACGACCGTATCCCCCCGCTCAATGCGAAGGCCGTCGACGGCTTCCTGAAGGAGAACGCTCTTGTGGAGGGAGTCGTGCATACAAGTTAGGAAGCAAGATGCTCGGCAAACTGGTCTGCATCGCGCTCGATGGAAGCGGTGTAGGTAGCCCATGCCTTTTCGTCCCAGATCTCCACGCGATCCATCACACCTGCGATCACCGTCTTCTCCTTGAGCTTGGCAAAGGACTTAAGGTAGTCCGGAACCAGAATGCGACCTGCCGAATCGACATCCGCTTCTGCGGCGCCAGCAAGCGTCAGGCGCGCAAGGCCGCGGCCTGCCGCGCTTCCGGTTGAGTGCTGGGCAAACTTTGCCGCCTCCTGCTTCCAGGCACTCTTGGAGTAAATAAAGAGACACTTGTCGAGACCGCGCGTCACTACCACTGAGTTACCGAGATCCTTCCGGAACTTAGCCGGAAGCGAGATGCGATTCTTCGCGTCGAATGTGTGGCGGTACTCTCCGATGAACATAGGTAATGAATGGCGGTTCCGGCGAACCCTTCCACCCGCCTCGGTGTGGTTCCGCCATGACTCGGAACCGGTATGCCTCAAGAAAAAATGAGACGGGCGGAAGGCTTCGTCGGGGTTCGGAGAGGCTGAGGAAATTCCTCATCCCACTTCATCCCACTGATATGGAAGTATATGCCACTTTGCCCCACTAAACCTGTGTTTGTACTGTGGATAAGAGAAAACGGCGCTTGTGGCGCCGTTTCAAAAACCTGTCGGTTCCTCTACTCCTTGGGTCGCATCAGCGGGAAAATCTGACCCTCGCGCACAGAAACCCCTTCCAGGAAGCTGAAGAGACGCTCGGAAAGTCCGAACCCGAACGCCGGCGGCATGCCGTATTCAAGCGCTTCAACATAGGAAGCGTCGTTCATCTGCGCCTCCTCGTCCCCACCATCGCGAAGAGACTGCTGGTGTCGGAAACGTTCCGCCTGATCAACGGGATCGTTGAGCTCACTGAAGCCCTTACCAACTTCAGAACCGCCAAGCAAGACCTGGAAGCGCTCTACCACCTGCGGATTCTTCGGATCCTTCTTTGCAAGCGGCTCGAGGTATGCCGGAACACCAATCAGGAAGCCTGGACCGGCAATCTGCTTGCGGATCTGCTTCCAGAGCAGATCGACGCCGCGCTCAACATTGAACCCCTTCGAGTCATAGGCGATACCCTGCTCCTTGAGGACCTTCGCCAGCTCGTCTGCGGTCGTGGCAAGCGGATTGATGCCATACGCCTGCTGTATGAGCGCGCAGTAATCGTATCGCTCCCAATCTTTACCCAGGTCAACCGTCGTTCCTTTTATATCGAATACAAGCGTGCCGTATACCCGCTGCGCGATCTCCCGATACAGGTCAACGATCATCTGCATCCCCTTCTCGTAATCGCTAAAGGCCTGATAGAACTCCATCTGCGTATAGTCCTGCAAATGCTCGGCAGACATGCCCTCATTACGGAAAATGCGCCCGATCTCAAAGGTGGCCGGGATGCCCGCGACCATAAGTCGCTTCTGCCACAGTTCGCCGGCAGAAATGCGCAGGTATACATCGATATCTAGCGCGTTGTGGTGCGTTACGAAAGGACGCGCGTCTGCGCCGCCGGTTGTCGTCTCGAGCACCGGCGTCTCCACTTCAATAAACCCACGCTCGAGCAAGAAGGCGCGAATGGTGTTCCAAAAGGCCGAGCGGCGACGCACACGCCCTGCAAGCTCTTCAGACAGCAGGATATCGAGATAACGCTTACGATAGCGCTCATCCTCGTCTTTGAGGCCGTACCACTCGTCTGGAATTGGGCGAATGGACTTTGCAAGCATTCGCCAGCTCTTACCTAAAAGAGACGGCATGCCCGTCTTGGTCGTAAAGGCAACGCCGTCCACTTCAACAAAGTCTCCAACGTCGACCGTCGACACAAACAGATCGTACGCTTCCGCACCAAGACCGTCCTTCTGCAGATACAGCTGCGTCTTGCCGCTTCCGTCAAAGATATCGGCGAAGAGCGATGCGCCATGCTCGCGCTTACTCATCACGCGGCCAGCAAGTACAACTGACGTTCCTGCCGGTTCGAGCGCAGTATGCTCCGCAAGGAAGGTGCGTATCTCGTGCGTGCGGTTTGTAGTGACCGGGTACGGATCAATCCCGGACGCCGTCAGGCGTTCGAGCTTCGCTAGTCGTTCGCCTCGAATATCTTCAAGCGACATGATGCTGTGTATCCTAGCACGCCTCCCCGCACGACACTGCTTGCGAAGTTGGCACTTGTGTGTAATGGTTAGTCCTGGAAAGACGAGGACCGCCTCGTATCATCCTGGAGTACGCGCGATGCGAACCGTTCTGCTTCTTATCGTCGCGATAGTCACCGGCCTGTACGCTTTCGGTATCGCCCCAAGCGAATCGGAACCGGCACGAATCGCGGCAGCGATCTGCCTTTTCTCAACTGCCCTGTTCCTTTTGAGCCTGGTGCTCAACATCACCGACGCGCTCAAAAATGCAAAAGAACGATAATGAAACGAGCCGGCCCTACGAGGAGCCGGCTCGATCCATATTAATGACTGATTTAGGAGACCTTGTGCACCGTATACGTCTGCTTGCCGTTTGGCGTCTCGAAGGTGAACACGTCACCCTTTTTTTTGCCCATAAGCGCGGCGCCGAGCGGTGAGACGTGAGAGAGTTTTCGTTCACGCATGTCCGCTTCTTCGCTGCCGACAATCTGATACTCGTGCATCTCGTCGCTTCCGTCTTTGCGAATGGCGACCGAAGATCCGAAACCGACCACGTCCTTTTTCTTGCTGTCCGTCGCGATCTTCGCGCGCTTGACGAGCTCTTCGAGCTTTCGAATACGCTCCTCAGTTGCCGCCTGGAGTTCGCGCGCCTCCTGGTACTCGGCGTTTTCGGACAAATCGCCAAGCGAACGAGCGTATTCAAGGTTCTTTGCGATTTCAGAACGGCGAACAGTTTTCAGGTTTTCGAGCTCTTTGACGAGTTCATCGAATTTCTCCTGTGAAAGCAGGGTGTCTTGTTCAGTCATGAAGGTGCCTAATTGGTGCTCTTCATTGTACGTGGTGCTCCCCTGCCGTCAATGCGACGAGGCGCGGGGTCTAAATTGACACTATGTATATTCCATGTTATTTTGACGTCGGTCATTGTTCAAACCGAAAGGAGGAATTCATGGCCGAAAGAGCCACACGGTCGTGGCTTGATGTAGTGTTGGAGATGTCGACAGCGTTCATCGTCTTGATGACGCTCCTCAACTACAACGAGCTCGAACGTATGTTTGTCGCCCACCACGCGACTATCGGACACTTCGTGTTCGGCGCTGTGCTCGCCGCACAATTTGGTGCCCTCATGCACTACTTTTTGCGCGCGCAGCAAGAGGAAACGGGACGGACTACCGGACGGCTGGTTGTTCTCGTCTACGCCTTCGCGCTGCTCATCACTGCCATCTGGCAGACAGCACAAGGCGTGCTCGTGCTCACCGCCTAATACACCAGCGGCGCCCCAGACTACCGGGGCGCCGTTTTCATTTATTCGTTTGGCGGAAGTCCGAAATATTCCGGCGCAGTCTCCCGCATTTTCGTAAATACCTGACTCATCACATACACGCCGCCAAGTGTGGTTCCAGCGGGGCCGCGCTCCATCACGACCGCAAACGCGTATTTTGGTTTGTCATATGGAAAGAACCCGACCATCCAGGTGTTGTAGTACTCGTTATTGGCACCAAGCTGCGCAGTACCGGTCTTCCCCGCTGCTTTTACGTACGAGAGCGGATTCAAGCCCACGGACGTTCCTTCAGTCACGCCCATGCGCATACCTTCTCGCGCAATCCGGAGCCCTTCCCGATCAATCGCGATACTTTCCCCTTCCACCGGTCCGCCCGCAAGAATAGTCGGTCGGAGCAGTTTTCCGTCGTTTGCAACGGCAGCGATCGCGCGCACTGCCTCAAGCGGCGTAATCTGCATGGCGTACTGCCCAATAGAGGTGTGATACGTGTTACCGATACGCCACGGCTCGTTATATGTTTCTTCCTTCCAGGCAGGTGTCGGCACAAATCCGGAATTCTCCCCTTCAAGCTCGATGCCGGTAATCGATTCAAGACCAAAGGCGTCGTACCAGTATTTCAAGCGCTCGATGCCGAGTCCGCGCTGACCACCAAAGCCGCCGCCCACCGTATAGAAATAGACGTCGGAGGAATATGCGACTGCGCTTCGCATATTCATGGGACCGAGCGCTTTCCAGTCACGGAAGATGGTTGGGTTTGAGGGGTCATAGGGGTTCGGTACTGAAATAGCGCCGGTAGAAACAATGATCGTCTCTGGATCGATAATCCCGTCGTTATAGATACCCGCAGCAATCAAGGGCTTCACGATGGAGCCTGGCGTATAGAGTCCCGACACGGCGCGATCGAGATACGGTTCGCGCGGATTATTCTGGTACGACGCGATCACGTCCGCCGGGGAGCCGCGCGAGAGGATGTTGGGATCGTACTCAGGGTACGAAACAAGCGCGATCACTTCGCCCGTCTCCACGTCCATCATGACGCCAGAGCCGCCCTTGTACGGAATCTGATCCGCAAGCGAAGAGATCGCAGTATGCATCGCTTCTTGTACGCGTGCATCTATGGAAAGCGCGATCGTCTCGCCGTTTTGTGCCGGCATCACGCTTCCCTGGCTTTGCACATCGCCAAGCGCGTTCTCTTCAATCAGCAGCGTCCCGTTCTTGCCGGCAAGCCGCTCTTCAAACGCAAGTTCCGCACCTGCCTGTCCCGTAATTTCCGTTTCGTAATAGTTGCCGGATGAATCTTTCTTTGGATAGGAAACATAGCCAAGCACGTGCCCGAACCCGGGCGATCGGTACTCGCGAACCGGGAAGCCATCTTCTCCGGCAACGTTTGCGGCAAGCACGACGCCATTTCGGTCCGTAAGTGCTCCGCGCTCCGCAAATACAATTTCAGGACGCAAACGGTTGCGCTCGCTTTGCGCGGCGTACGCCTCTCCGCCAATGAGACCAACAGCAACTGCTTTCCCTACCAGAATGAGGAAGAGCGCGGCAGCTCCGAGCATGAGCCCGAGATAACTGCCGTCGCCAAGCGGTTTTTCAAGACGCCCTTCAAGCCGGGACCGATCAAAGTCCGGCAAGTTTGAGGAATCAAGAAAGATCTCGTCCGGATTGAGCTCATGCCCCCGGTACCGCTTTCGACGCGAAAACCAACCCATCATCCCCCTATGATACGCGCTTTGATGAATCGGCGCACGAAAAAAGCGATGAGCGAAATGCCGGCTCCGGCGATGGTCGCAAGCGGATATATACCCGGATGCGGCGCATAGTAGAGCACATCCGTGAAGACACCGGCCAGCAGTCCAATAATGGGAACAAAGAGCGCCCCCGCAAAGGAAAGGGCGAGCGTTACCGGATATGGAAAGAGGAGCGGCGAAACAAGCGCAAGCACCACTACAATCCAGCGAATCATGGAAGAATGCGCACCCAGGTAAGCGCAAGCGGATTTACCAGAGGACGAATGCGCAGCAGAGCGCGCGGAGATGAAGCGTGGCTCTCAATCCGCTCTACGCGGCCGATGGGAAGCGCACCAGGACCAGGTACATACACGAGATCTCCCTCGACCACCGGATGCTCGCGCGGCACATCCGCTTCAAAGACGCCAGAACCAGCACCAATGAGCGTGACGGGAAGACGAGATTCTCCTACCCAGCCTTCGGTAATACGCTCGGGCGCGGAAAAGAGGAGCGCACGAGAAGATTGTCCGACAACCTGCGCCACCGTACCAATAGGTACGCCCTGAGCGTAAATGAGGGCTCCCTCAGTAATGCCGTGATCGGCTCCCCGATCAAGAATCAGCGTGTCATATGGAGAGAGCGGCGGACGAGCAAGCACGCCAGCAAGAAGTCCTATGTCTTGCGGCACAGCCCGGTCAGCGCCAACATCGCGCAGCCGTGTACGAAGCGCCTCATTTTCGTTTCGAAGCAGTTCGAGTTCCGTTACAAGTGCTGCATCAGGGCCGGACTCGTCCCCAAGCGAGAGGAGTGCCGTTGCGCTGGTGCCGGCAGACCACAATGGCGAGACGATTGCCGTAAGTGCGCTTGGAAACAGCGTCCGCAGTCCAAACAGTAAAAGAAGCACAACGACAACGCCGATCAGGACGAGTCCCCGTCGCGGCGTAAGTACACTAGTTCTGCGGGAGAATTGCGTCTTCATCGAGGAATATGCCGCGCCAGATGCGCGGATCTTCGGTAATGATGCCCGTACCGCGCACTACTGCCGTGAGCGGGTCGGTTGCTACGTACACCGGCACGCCAAGCATCTTGGCGAGCAATTCTGGAAGCCCACGGAGGAGCGCGCCGCCGCCAAACACGGTAACGCCACGTTCAAGCACGTCAGAAAGAAGTTCGGGCGGTGTCGCCTCGATCACTTCTTTCATTGCTTCCATCAGCTTATCGAGCGACGCCTCAAGCGCTTCGCGCACGTGCGCATCGGTAAGAATGATTTCGCGCGGAAGACCCGTTGCAAGATCTCGACCACGCACCGGACGCTCAAGCTTTGTATCAAGCGGGAGCACTGCTCCGATGGCAACCTTCACCTCCTCTGCGGTCTTCTCGCCAATTGCGAGCTGGAACTCGCTTCGGACGTATTCGGCAATATTGTCGTTGAAGCGATCGCCGGCAACGTGCGAACTCTTCGAGGAGACGGTGCCGCCCATGGAAATGACGGAGATGTCGGTCGTTCCCCCACCGATATCGAGCACCATGGTGCCGACCGCCTCAGTGACCGGAAGCTTCGCGCCGATCGCACCAGCCATCGGCTCTTCAACGATATAGACTTCGCGCGCGCCTGAGGCGAGTGCCGCATCGCGCACTGCGCGACTCTCAACGTTCGTGACACCGGTCGGGACGCCAATAACGATGCGCGGACCAAACAACCGCGACCGGTCGCCCTGCGCCTTGCGGATGAGATACGCCAAGAGCTCCTGCGTTACTTCAAAGTCGGAAATGACACCATGCGATAGCGGCCGTACGGCGCGTACATGCGGCGGCGTTTTCCCGAGCATCAGCTTTGCCTCCTTGCCGATTGCGACCACCTGTCCCGTCTTATCGTTGACGGTGACGACCGACGGTTCGTTGAGTACGACACCACGACCACGCACGTACACCAGCGTGTTAGCCGTTCCCAAGTCGATCCCGATGTCGCTTGAGAAAAGTGAGTTCTTGGAAATGCGTTTTTGCTTTGCCATTTATCGTGTCAGCAGCTCTTCGCGCGAAACCTTCTGCACCTCTCCCGTCGCGCGATGCACGAGTTCATAGGTTCCCTCTTTCACCGTGTCCTTCCCGACAATGATCCGCCATGGAATGCCGATAAGATCGGCGTCAGCAAACTTCTCTCCTGCGCGCGCTGCGCGATCGTCGTAGAGGACAGTCGCATTCTTTCCGAGATCTACATAGAGCGACTCGGCAAGCGCTACAACCTCCGCATCATCTTGCGCGACAGACACCAGGTGATATTTAAACGGCGCGATCGCCTCCGGCCAGACCAAGCCCTTATCGTCCGAGAGCAACTCGGCGATCACTCCCATAAGACGCGTCGGACCGATACCGTACGAACCCATGACGACCGGCTTACGCACACCCGTCTCGTCCGTATAGGTAAGGCCGAGCGCTTCGGAAAAGCGCGTGCCGAGATTGAAAATGTTTCCGACTTCGATCGCCCGCTTTTCAACCAACTCGTCCTTGGAGAGTCCGAGAGTTGCGAGTGCTTCGTCCGTATATACCTCCTTATTGACCGCGATGCGCTTCCCTTCATGCACGTAAATAGTGTCTTCACCGGCTTCTGAGATAGTCTGAAACTCTTCCGAAAACGGACTGAAGATGCCGCCAGAAGCGAAGGTGACGTAAGTCTTATCACCAAGACCAGCGCGCTCAAACACTTTGCGGTACGCGTCGCGTGCCGCTGCATAAAACGCTGCGTGCTCGGCATCGTCTTTGGAGAAGGAGTACAGATCTTTCATCAGAAACTCCTTGCCGCGCATGATGCCAGACTTAGCGCGCAACTCGTTGCGGAATTTATTTTGGAACTGATAGGCGTAGCGCGGCAGGTCGCGGTACGACGCGATGTGCTCGGTCATAATGCGTGTGAGGGGTTCTTCGTGCGTAATCGCAAGCCCCGTCTCCCCACCCGACTTGAACGATGTCTTGAACCAGTTGTCCACTTTCTCGTCGTCCCAGCGGTCCGTGCGGCTCCAGAGTTCTTTATCTTGAAGCGCGGTCATGACCATTTCCTGCCCGCCAATTGCATCCATCTCTTCACGGATCACCTGCACAATATTCTGGAGTGTTCGATACCCAAGCGGGAGATACGAGTACACGCCCGCCATTTCCTTATGCACGTAGCCAGCACGTATGAGGAGCTGGGCGTTTTTCGCCGTTTCGTCAGAAGGCGCCTCCCGGCGCGTTTTCGTAAAAAGCTGACTTTGCCGCATGAAGGCCAGTATACGGCCCCCTCCCATGAAGGGCAAAACTAGAACAACTTCCCAATATCGCTTGCGGTAATAAGAACCATGAGCAAGATAAGGAAGACGAATCCGGCGGTGTTGACCGCGCCCGTAACCTTCTCGGGAATCTTGCGGCGAGTGACTGCCTCAATGAGCACGAAGAGAAGACGTCCGCCATCGAGTGCGGGAACCGGAAGCAGGTTGATGAGCGCAAGATTCACAGAAATCACTGCCACAAGCGTCAGAAGCGCAACGAGTCCGGTTGCTGACGCGTTCCCAACCGCGCCGGCAATTCCAACCGGGCCTGACACCTGCGAGAGGTCTGCTGAGAGCGTAAAGATGCTGCCGAAAAATCCTATAAGACCAATCGCAACATCTTTCGTGAGTTCCCACGTCATGCGCGCACCTTCAATCGGCGCTTCAAGTGCCGGGACAGCAACCGTGCCGACGCTTGCAACCCCGATGCCAAGCGCAGCGCGCTCAGGAGTATCAGGAAGCGTGCCAACTTCTGGCGTTGCCGTAAGCGTGAGCGTCTCTCCTGCGCGCACCACCTGCATCGAGAGCGGTTCTGGGTGGCTGCCGATAAAAGCTGTAAATGCTTCTGAGTCGGCACTCACAAACAACTCCGCCCCCGCTTCCGCCTTAGTGATGACATCGCCCACGACAAAGCCCGCCTCTTCTGCAGGAGAACCGCTGACCACCCGAGACACCATGAGGCGCGCGTCTGGCGCTTGTGCCACTTCTGCGCTTGAAAGCGCTCGCGGCATACCAAGCCCGAGCGATATGGAAATAAGCACCCAGGCAAACACGATGTTCATGATGATGCCCGCTGCAAGCACGATGGCCTGCAGGAGGTGCGACTTTGCCGCAAAAGAATCCTTCCCTGCCCCCTCTCCATCCTCGCCATAAATGCGCACGAATCCGCCAAACGGCAGCCAGTTGAGGGTATATTCGGTGCCATGCTTTTTTGCGAGCACCGCCGCCCGCGGCGGATACCCAAGCCCAAACTCTTCTACGCGCATGCCCGCCCACTTGGCAGCAAAAAAGTGCCCGAGCTCATGCACAACAATGAGTACGACAAGAACGAGAATGAAAAGAAGGATCGTCATTTAGGAAGCGATCTCGTCTTTCTTTTTCGCAAGAAGCGCATCAAGTGCCTTGGTGCCGTCGTCAATCAGCTTCTGAACTTCGTCTTTGAGCCGCTTGAGCTCGTCTTGGCCCATGCCGCCCTCTTTCTCCGACGCTTCCAGCGCCTTGATCGCGTCTGCTCGGTGGCCGCGAAGCGTTACCTTTGCCTGCTCGCACTTCTCGCCCGCAAGCTTCACGAGCATCGTGCGGCGCTCGGCGGTCAGCTCCGGGAACGTCACACGCAATCCCTGATCGTCCGTTGAAACGCCAACGCCAAGATCTGCTTCGGTGATCGCCTTCTCAATTGCCTTGGAAACTGTCTTGTCCCACGGCACGATGCGGATCGTGCGTGCGTCTTCAACGGCAACAGATCCGAGCTGCTGCAGCGGTGTTTTGGTGCCATATGCTTCCGGCTTCACACTATCAAGAAGCGCGGTTGACGCGCGTCCGGTGCGAATGCCGGTAAATTCGCGCTGCAGCCATTCTTCGGTTTCTTTTATCTGTGCTTTAAGCGGAGAAAAATCGTAAGCCATATACGTGAGAGTGTAACAAATGTATGAGCCGCACCGTAGGGGTGCGGCTCACAGTACTAGGATGCCCCATGGGCAATCTCGTTTCCTGCCTTCAGTGGCCTCGGAGGTTTGGGCGTGCAGGAGAGAAATCCCGCGTACCCCAAAAACCCGATCTGGTCGATCAAGCTCGCAACCGCCTGCCACACATCCCGCCAATCGGTGTCTGGCAGTGATAATACGGCCCACATGAGTAAAACTTCGATGAAGACGAAGCCAAGCATCATGATGCGGAAGAAGCCCCAGGGAAAGAACGGCCGATACGGACTCATCACTTTCCCCTGATAGCGTTCCATCCGGCGATCCAATCCTTCAATTACCTGCAGCAGGATGATGAATAGGATGCCGAAGGCCACGATCCAGAAGTAGTCCCAGCCCGTCTTATGCTCCTCGCCGATGAACTCCGCCGTCTTGGCAATCAGAGAAAGCCAGATGCACATGCGCGCATAGAAGAAGCAGGTTCGATCAGTTCGGTCGCGAAGCCAGTCGGATGCTTTCTGGAATACGGAAACGAGCCAATCGTCCAAGCGAACAATGAGCGACATACCGTCCCTCCTTTCTTCCAAGAGCTATACGCTCTTCCTTAAGGCGCGTCAACTAACGTGGCGCCGTAATCAAAATATGCTCAAGAATCGGCTTGAGCGGCGCGGAGCGCTCGTGAAGGATCGGGACGAGACGGTTGAGGTCGCTCAAGAACGCCCGCGTCTCAGGATCTTTGCGCTTTGCGGAAAGCGCGCGCATTAGTCCTTCGGCAAACGAGAGCGCTTCCGCTCGAGCAGCCTGTTTTTCTTCGGCCTTGTCGGACTTCGCCCGATCCAATATCGCCTCAATGATTTTTCCGCGCTCACTCTCCTTTCCGGTAAGAAATGCTTTGGCGGCAGCCGATGCGCCAACGCCCTCAAGGCCCGGCAGCGGCAAAAGGCGCGAACGAAGCGTTTGAATCAAAACGCCCTCAGATGGCACGATGAGCACTAAATACGTTCCTGCCGGCGGCTCTTCAAACGTTTTGAGGAGCGCGTTTTGCGCTTCGTGGAAAATGCGCGGCGCAGCGGCGATGATCAGTTTCCGTTCTCCGCTTGCAGGCATGCGACTTGCCAGTTCCGAAAGCTTACGGGCCTCGTCAACAGAAAACAGCGGCGAGCGAAGCACGATGATGTTCGGATTATTTTGACCAGAAAGACCGAGTGTCTCGCCGAAGGCGCGCGCCGATTCAATTCCCGCATCCATGTCGCCCGTAACGAAATACGCGTGGTGCTGCATACCTCCCTAGTGTACCTGAACGCAAATCGGCCCCGCACAAGGGCGGGGCCGACAGAGCAAACCGTTAGAACGTATAGGCGGTGCTGACGCCGAAGGCGAACGCGGAGTCGCGGTCGCCATCGAGCGGCTGATAGCCGTAGATGGCCGGCGTGATCGAGAGTCCTCCGAATTCGAAGGGACGCTCAACACGGCCGTACACCTGGCTGCCATCCGCATCGGCGTCGTAGCTGATGCCGCCGCTCAGATCGAGCGCGAGAAGTTCGGTTGCCAGTTCAAGCGCGCCGATGTCGGTTGCGTAGGTCTCGCCTTCCTGGTGCTCATAGATGAGCTCCCAGGTGACGAGGTCGCCGCCGCCGATCGACAGTTGAACGTCGCCGATGTCTTCCGTTGGCGTTCGCCACCACGCGAGCGTGAGCCCGCAGGTGAACATGCCGCAGGAAGCCGACGTCGAGAACGTGGCGTCGATTTCTTCAAGCGCGCCGTCTTCGCCATAGCGGTAGCCGTCGACCGCAAGCGACCACGAATCGTGTTCGTAGGAAATGCCGGCGTGGTACAGCGATGCTTCGTCGTCAACAAGGAATGCTTGCCGCGGGAAGATGTACGCGCTGTCGACGGATGCCGACACGGTCACGGACGGTTGTTCTTGAGCGTACGCAGGTTGCGCCACAAACGACAGCGTGCCGAGTGCAGTCGCACACATAAGGAACATGCGCATTCAGATACCCTTTCTTTCCAGGTTTACGCCGTCTACCTTTATATAACAAAACTCTATGAAAGTCAATACTAGCGCTTGGCGATAATACTCTTCTTGTACGTATCCAAATGCTTGAGCGCTACCCCGGTGCCGCGAGCCACACAGAAGTATGCGTTTTCTGCGAGCATGCCGCGCACGCCGGTTCTGCGGAGAATTAGCTCCGGCATATTGCGAAGCTGCGAGGTGCCGCCGGTGAGAATGATGCCGTTGTCGATAATGTCGGAGGCAAGCTCGGGCGGTGTTTCCTGAAGCACCTTACGTACCGCGTTCATCATGTCGCGGAGCTCGCGCGAGACCGCCTGCACGATTTCGTTGGTCTTCAGTTCAATCGTGCGCGGGAGACCCGACACCAAGTCGCGTCCCTTCACAGGCATGGACAACTCTTCGGAGACCGGCACCGCAGAACCAATCGTTATTTTGATCTCTTCGGCAGTTTTGTCTCCAATCGAGAGGTTGTGTGCCTTCTTTACGTGATCCACGATGGCTCGGTCAAGCGCGTTGCCCGCAACTTTGACCGACGTGGATGCCACGATGCCGCCAAGGGAGATCACCGCAACATCGATCGTGCCGCCGCCGATATCCGCAACCATGCGGCCGGACGGCTCATGAATCGGGATGCCAGCACCAATTGCGGCAAGAATCGGTTCTTTGACCACAAACGCATCTGCTGCTCCTGCTTTCACTGCAGCTTCGATCACGGCACGCTTTTCCGTTGAGGTGACGCCTGCTGGCACTGAGACGAGCACGGTCGGCTTCCAGATGTTGAGCGAGCCGAGCGCGCGGCGCATAAAGTAGCGCAGCATTGCTTCGGTGACGCGGTAGTCAGCAATAACGCCGTCTTTCATTGGGCGATACGCCTGGATGGAATCTGGCGTTCTGCCGATCATGCTCTTGGCTTCCGCGCCAATCGCAAGCACCTTGTTCGTTTCGGTCGAGACCGCAACCACCGACGGCTCATTGAGGACAACGCCCTTCCCCGGCACGAACACCAAGACGTTGGTGGTGCCAAGATCGATGCCAAGTTTTGGAGAAAAGAATGCCATTCGTGCGGGCATTGTATCGCGAGGACTAACGGGGAGCAAAAAGGAGGGTTTGGCCGTGCCTCATGACGTACGGACGCTTTTCTGTTACCCTACTCCCACTATGGATAAGGGCATTAGCTGGGTGAAGAAATATTGGGCGCTAAGCATTATTTTGGTGGTTATTCTCGTGTTCCTGGGTGCCTATCTCGCCGGGTTCCGTCTTGGCGCTGGCGGCATTGTTCGCGTCGGCTCTGCCGAGATCCGCGGCATTCCTGAAGGCTCAAAGATTTACGTAGATGAGGCCCGCCTCGTTACCGCAAAGAAAGACGTCACGCAGGTTTATCTCAAACCGGGCGCTCACTCGGTCATTGTTGATGTTGAAGAGATGCAGCCGTGGAATGAAGTGTTCACGGTTGAGGAAGGCAAAGCTACCGTGCTTCACCCGATTGCAGTACGAAAGAGCGTACTTCGCGAGACTGTCGAACCGGGCGAGCACGCAAGCGCACGCGGAACCCTAAGCCAGCACCCGATCCCAACCGCGGAGAAGCCGCTGCTGCTTCAGGATGGCTGCGTTTCTACCTATGTCTCGCAGGGTCGCATTATCGCAAGCGCAACCACGACGCCTGGCTGCACGCCGCCGCCGTATCTCGCTTGCCTTCCCCAAGAAGGAGCAGCCTGTCCGCCGACTCTTATATTCGCGCCAACCGGCACTATTCGCTCAGTCGTGAAGTACCCGGGCCGTGAAGACGCACTCGTGGTCGCGTCCGGCACGCTTTCCTATGTCGTCGAGCTTGATCCGCGCGAGCCGCAGTTCTTCTCGCCTGTGCTTCGAAACGGCAATATCCGCATCGCTCCGCTTACGGACGGCGTTCTCCTTATTGAAGAAGCCGGCGCGTACTATAGGATTACGTTATGAAGCACATCGGCGACCTCGTCCCTAAACTGACGACCGGCGCCGCTCGCAAAACGGAACGCGGCGAGCTCATGCGTTATTTTGTTGCGCATCTCAACGCTTCCCGCGCGAAAGTAAAGCTTCCCATGATCACCATGGCCCGCATGGGCAAGATTCTGGAAGGCATACCGACCAAAGATCTCTACTACCTCAAGAGCGTTTGCGACAAAGCGAAGAATTTCAGCAAGAAATTCTGGTGGGAAGTGGATCCGAAGAAGCACATGGCGGAGAATCCGTTCTAGCTTTCCTATACGCCGAGTGTTGTTATAGTGCGCATATGAAGCCTATCGTCCAAAACGGCGACCCCGTGCTGCGGGAGAAAGCAGCGCCGGTTGAAGACCGGCTCTTCGGCACGAAAGAACTCCAGGACATGGTTGATGCTATGGCAGTCGCCCTTGATGCAGAGCCGGATGGCGTTGCGATTGCTGCTCCACAGATTGGTCTCGGGAAGCGCATCTTCCTGGTGCGCCACGACCGCCTTCTGCCGCCGCCCGCAGAAGGTACCCCGCCGTACCCGGTAGAGCTTGGTGTATTCATAAACCCGGAGATAACGAAGACGTCGCGCCGCATGGTGGAGATGGATGAGGGCTGCCTTTCGGTGCGCGGTACCTATGGACGCACCATGCGGCACGAGCGTGCGAGCGTGCGAGCGCGAGATGTCGACGGTAACGTCTTTGAGCGCGGCGGGGGCGGCGTGCTTGCCCAAGCATTCCAGCACGAGATTGACCACCTCGACGGCATTCTCTTTATTGATCACGCGCACGACTTCTACGAGCACGTGCATAGTCCAATCGATGAGTAAGCCTTTTCTCTTTTTCGGTACGCCGTATGTCGCTCGCGACACACTCGCTGCGCTCGTTGCAGCTGGCTACGTTCCAAAGGCGGTTGTTACCGCACCGGATGCGCCACGCGGACGAGGCCAGATCGTCACGCCTTGCGAAACGAAGACCTGGGCGCTTGAGCACGATCTGCCAGTTCTTACACCCACAACACTCGATGCGGCAGCCATCGAAGAGCTGCGGGCGCTTGGTGCTGAGTACGCGATCGTTGTCGCCTACGGAAAAATCATGCCGCAAACACTTATCGACTCCTTCCCGCTTGGCGTCCTTAACGTCCATTATTCTCTGCTCCCTAAGTACCGCGGCGCCTCCCCGGTTGAAGCGGCGCTTCTCCATAACGAATCAGTCACCGGCGTCTCAATACAGCAGATGGTGTTCAAGCTTGACGCTGGCGACGTGCTTGCGACAAAAGAGGTCGCTATCGATCCTTTGGAAACAACCCGTGAGCTGCGTCCGCGCCTTATTGAAGCGGGCGCGCAGCTCCTTATCGATACTCTCCCTGCCTTTGAAGCGGGAACCGTCACCAGAACGCCGCAGGACGAGAATCAGGCGACGCACACTAAGAAAATACGCAAAGAAGACGGTTTGCTTTCCCTTTCCGGAGACGCGCAGGAAAACTGGAATAAGTACCGTGCCTATGCAGAATCTCCAGGAACGTACTTTTTCATGCAGCGCGGGGACACGCAGATTCGCGTCAAAATAAAGACGGCGAACTACAAAGATGGGCGCTTTATTCCTCTTCGCGTTGTACCTGAAGGAAAGAAGGAAACCGACTACCGCTCCCTAGCCAATTGAAAATAGCTTCTTAGGTGAGCGATGCCCGGAGAGAAGCTGCACTTTCCCGACAGGCAGACTAAACTCTTCCGCAAGAAGTTCTCGAACACGACTGTTTGCCAGATTGCGTTCTGCCGGTTCGCGGACAGAAATGGAGTATATAGCCTCTTCCGTACGGATAACGGATTCTTTTCTGGCCCCGGGCCGTACGGTAACGCGCACGTACATAACTAGCGGTCGAATCCGCGCAAGAGATTCTTGAATGCGTTTCCGCTTCGGTGTAGAAGACTCTTCCCTTTTCCTTTGGCACGACTCACCTCCCGTGCAACATCACGCATGACGGTCGTGACCGCGTGGTCCAGTTTGGCTTTTGTCGATTCTGCACGATAGGTGCCGTCGCTGGTGACCGTGAGCACCGCGCGCCAGATGTCGCCGGCGTTCTGGTTCCCAACCGCAAGCTCAAGATCCAGGTGCGCGAGCGCTGTATCCGGCAGCATCTTCGCTATACGCTCTATCTGTCGGTTTGCCTGTTCGATAATGTCTGGGGTTGGCTCGTAGCGCGTGCCTTTGATCGTGAGGTTCATAGACAAGTTAGTATATGATACCGAACCGATTCTAAAGTGTGGATGAGTTGCCGAAATGGCTATTTTGGCTAGAATGCCCTTACATTCCGCGATAGCTCAATGGTAGAGCAGCTCCCTGTTAAGGAGTTGGTTCCAGGTTCGAGTCCTGGTCGCGGAGCAAGACAGGATTTTGAGAGTAGGTTTCTCTCAAATCCTCAAGGTTTTCCTTACTATCTATCGGTTCGAACCGATCATTAAGCTCTCGCGCTATAGGCGCGACGGTTTCAAGACGCCTAAGCCTCGACTTTAACCTGCGCTTCTGCCTCAGCAGTCAAGCGCATCTGCACCGGTAGTAGCGCATCGAATTTGTTAACTACTTGCGAGTAGAGATCGATCGATTTATCTGACAGCTCAACTGAGAGGATTATCGCAAACTTAATTTTCTCAGTTATATTGCGCTGTCCTCTAGCCAATGCATGAACATGGAAGACCGGGTTCGATACGCCAGATGTTCGCTTATTCACGAGTCTGCAATCAACGCTGTCCCACTTCATTTCCTTCCTGAGGTCCTCTTCTGAGCTATAAGGATTTGGGCCATTCTGATTCACAGGAAATGCAGACTGTTTCCATCCATCAGCCACAAGCTTCGCCACGAGAGCGGGATCTTTTGATACATTGACGCGCTTCTTCTCTGTCTTACCCGCAGCGCTCTTTCTGGAGAATTCGTACTGCGCCCCATCAGGATAAAAAGCAACCATTATCGAAGACGACGTGTAGTCGTCAGGGCTCTGAGGGTCGATTTTTGTGCATACCACCGAAGTCCACCGGAAGAGAGCTTCTCCTGAAGAGATTCCTTCTATCCACGGAATCTTGAACTCGGCATATTTGCCGGGCAGCAATTCGGCTTCGTAAATCAAGGTATAGGTTCCTTTCTCGCATGTAACAATGTCCTGAAGATTCTCCGTGAGAATTCCGTGGCCCAATTCGTTACTGTGCCCATCTCTCTTGTTTGATACAGCTGAATGAATGAGCATCGCCCTACCGGTCAGAGGACCTATTGCGCCTCTACTGTACCCGATCAAATGGCCTGCATAACGAGAAACTATAGGGGTGGCGAAACTTGTACCCCCTCGACTCAACACCTTTTCGTCTGCCTTCCCACCCACAAGATGTATTGGGGTTTGGTCGCACCCTCCAAAAGCTACTAGATCCGGCTTCATCTTGTTTCCCTCGCGGCCGGGTCCAACACAACTGTACGGGGCCTTAAGTATTTTTCCGTCTCTCTTCGTATATGCGCCAACTCCAAGGCCATTAACCATATCGGAGGGAGACTGAATACGCTTCAGGTAATCGGGAGTCCTACTTCCATCGTTGCCGACAGCGGAGTTGAAAAGTACGTTCTCCTTCTCCGCGAGGAGATCGCAGGCAAAAGTAAAGCGGCCTATCGCATCATCCAGAATCGGCTCTGCTGGACCGATACTTAGGTTGTAGACCCTAATGTCCTTGTTCTTTGGAACCGTATCCTCAATAGCGTCGATTATCTCGTAGATATCAGGCTGTGCAGTGTCATCAGCGGGTAGCACCCTGAAATTACGCACCGCAAGCGTGGGGCGCGGAAGCTCAACCCCATCAGGATATTGATTCAAGGGACCGTATAAAATAGCTCCGGTTACTTGCGTCCCGTGATCTACAAACGTCGGATTAGCGGGAAGTCTCGTAAGATCGATTCCGTCCGCAAAGTGAGATGTGTAAGGGTTATTTGCCTGAAGTCCACCGTCGAATACACCGATCACAACGTCCGACTTTTCGGTCGAAGTTGGAGGTAGCGGTGCACCTGAAACAGGTTGACCTCGAGTAATGATGGCGAAGTCGCGCATCTCTAGGGGATGTGCGGTTCTAAGAGGATTGAAATCCGACAGGGTCTTTAGGATTGAACGGTTACCCCAAAGACTCACGAACGTTACTCCTGATTCGTACTGCTTGTACTTAATACTGGTGTCGGCCACTCCCGCCTTAGTCGCTACTTCGAGGAAGTTTTTAATTACGAGCTCTCTGTCCAACTTGAACGGATGCAATACAGCTTCTAGCCTGCCTTCACGCCAGTCATCAGGAATACCGAGAATCTGCTCGGATGATTCGAGTGTATCGACTGCATGTATTTTTCTTATGTCCGTCTTGAAGTTTTCATGCAAACTGCTTTCGGCTTGATTCAAACGGCTCTCGAAGCGGGCAAGTCCCTGTTCGGTGGCTCTAACGAAGAGAAGCTTTCCTGCATTAACCTCAGAGCCTCTCCTGCCCGTTTGACGCCATACGCGCGACCCCACATCCTCAAAGCCACTATTCGGTGCTGCTGCCGGGAACAACGTTTCCGGATAATAACTTTTTGCGGAAAAGGCAGGATCAAGTCTTAGACAGAAGATAAATTCGTTCGGCATTCTATTTTCAGCCGACAGACTAAGCACCTTTTCTTTTGTTGCCTTAATTCCGCCAAGCACACGCTCTCGCGCTTCTGCATACGAGGCGCGAGGCTCTTTTTGTCTGCCGCCTGCGGTCTTTGTTATAGGCTTGGTATAAACCTCACCTTTATAGAGTATTGGTCGCCTGTTTTCGTTTTCGCTCATACCTTCGTCTTAGAGATGTGGTGCTGAACGCCTGCTGGACTGAGTCCAGTTATCTCCCCAAGTTCACGAACAGTAATTTTATCCCCCAGAACTTGCTTCGCCGCAATACAGAACTCTCCACGAATCTTCTTGTCTCCAGTCTGAATCTCGAGCTCGTGAAGCGCAGCAACCCCCGGATTTTCTTTCTTCAAGACGATTCTTCGCTTCACGCTGTCGGAGAATTTGCAGATATTTGCAGGACTCTTACCATCCAACAACTTGGATATTGGCTCCATTAGTGATGCATAGTCCTCAGAAAGGAAGTCGCCTAGCTGTTTTTGCAGCAATGTAAGGCGCTCGGGAGCATCAGGATTTGGAATTTCTATCGCATGGTCGAATCGTCTCCATATCGCTCGATCTAGTAGCTCAGGATGATTGCTTGTAGCGATAACCACAGAAGACACCGGCCAACTTTCAAGCTCCATAAGGAGTACGTTCACGACGCGCTTTATCTCACCAAGATCTGTAGAGTCATCTCGCTTTTTAGCAATTGCGTCAAATTCGTCGAGTAACAAAACAGCCTGAGCTTCCTTTGCGTATTGAAGAACGCGCTTTAGGTTTTGTCCCGTCTTTCCCAAAAGACTTGAGATGCTGCTCGATAAATCAAGTACCACGAGCGGCTTATCTAAAGCTGAAGCTATGTATCGAGCCAGCATGGTCTTACCAGTTCCCGGCTGGCCGGTTAGCAAAAGACTAGTCGAGGGCAATATTCCGCTCTCCATCAAGAGCGACATGCTTTTCCGCTCTTCCAGAAACGTCTGAACTCTATCTTCAAGAAGTGGTTCAAGAACTGGTGCGCGATGCACTTCGAGATTTGGAGGAATAATCGTAACCATTTCCAAATGACTCTCAGAATCAACAGGAACAGGATCTGATACACCTCGGGTCAAAGTCCCTCCGAGCGAATAAGACGAGATCACGTCGATGATTCTCTTAGATAGCTTTGGATTCTGCTTCCGATACAAGCGAGAAAGAATGAGGGCGAGGGATTCCGCATCATTCGGTTTCCTTTCGAGCGCAGATACAATCAAATCAACTAGCACCTTATCTGCGTCCACCCTTTCCTTGTTCGGTTTATCCATGTATCTAAAATATTACTGTACAGAAGGTAAAAATAATATGTATATAAGCCATATCACTCTGTTCGGTATATATAATACTACGTCTAATAGCCTGACAGACCCCTATCCGTGTGGATAAAAGATACGGCGCATGAACTAGTGAAGATTGTGTACGTCTCAGGAGCTCAAGACACGAGCGAGGTTCTAACGTAATCCAGCCAGCGGAGCAGACTTCTGGTGTACCAGGGATCAGGCCCGCACCTCCCTACGAATCGCCCGCACGCCAAAAAGCAGGAGACTTCTCTTCTGCATGTCTTCAAGCACGCGATACTCGCCCGCTAACTGAATCTTATTTTCAAGCGGTTCTGGTCTCCATAAGTAGAAGAGTTCATATTCTTTCGTGAAATACGGTCGCAATTTTTGAGTCATGAGGAGCAAGGTTAGATAAGTGTTAACCCTACCGTTATAAGCATGTGCGTTTGGTTAAGAATATTTGACATAAGTAAATAATATGGTATTGTTGCCACCGGCAACAGATCTTCACTAACCCAACTTCCAAGAAAGGAGGTGTTCGATGTCGTTTGCCAAAAAGACGATCACGGACCTCCTCTTTGGGGTCCAGCTCGTCGGAGCAGTCATTTTTTGCGGCGCGCAATTCCTGCGTTCGCTTGAGGACGTGCACGGCGTCAGTATCGTTCAGTTCGCTCTCGCGACAGCCTTTGTGGTGTTTAACTTGTTTCTCGGGATCGGCGCACATCGTGCGCAACCGAGTCGAGTGACGCTGCAGGCTATCGTGACGTACGTCGTGTGGGTCGTTATGCTCACCGCCGTCGTGCTCGCAGTTGGATTCAACCGCGAGTACGTCTGGAGCGTACAAGATACGATTATTCTGGTGGTCGCTGCCCTCCTCACGGTCGGCACACTTGGACTTGGTGCGCTTCAACGCAAGCCAGTCCGCGACCCCATGACGCTTGCCCTCCTCGCGATCGCAAGCAAAAGCGTCCCGCAACTATTTCTGGTCTGGACCATCCTTGAACAGGGTGGCTCAGGCATTCCGGCGGCGAGCATTATTGTCGGTCACTGCACCATTCTTATCCGTCTCGGCCAAATCTACTTCATGGTCCGAGAAGCAGGATGGGAGCGGAATCGGGTGTGGCTTGCGGTTAGCGAAAGCGCTGCAGAAATCACCTGGTTAGCAGCAACCGCTGCATGGCTCGTTATGCTCTGAAGCCCGCGTCTTACGAGGACGCGGGCTTCTCTTTTTCACGATGCTACAATCCGCCCATGCCTAACCCCATACGCACCGTCGGCGTTGTCGTGTTTTCTCATACGGACGTACTCCTCGTTCGCCATGGCGCAAGCTCAAAACATCTTACCGATACGTATGGCCTCCCTGCGGGACGCGTCGAGGAGGGAGAGACAAGTGTTGAAGCAGCGCTGCGCGAGCTTGAAGAAGAAACCGGACTCACCGCCACAAAAGATGACCTTATTGAAATCCCGAAAACGTACGAGGCCGTACTGGAGCGGAAGGACGAGGCAAAGCATTTTGTAATGACCGCCTTTCGTCTCGACCGTTTTAGCGGAACACTCCAGGAGACAAGCGAAACAAAACCGGAATGGGTTTCCCTATCCGATCTTGATGCATATCCCCTCATTCCGAACGTAGCAAACGCTATTCGCGATGCACGAGAACTAACGCCATAACTAGTGCTTATCTTTCTGAACTGATCTTGAAGCTTCCATCACTACCCCAAGAGTAATTCCTATCGCTATACCGATCGGTAGGTTATCAAGCGCACTACCAATACCAGCGCCAAGCGCGACGCCAATTGCAATTCCGTAGCCCGGAGTGAGATCTTTCATACATATCACTTATATATCTCCAGTGGTGAGAACTACGTGAGTACAACATTCATCAACACGTCAGCTCTACTGCGTACAGTATGTGTATGACAAAAATTGATTCTCTTCTTGCGGGAGTTGGCATAGGCATCCTTGTTACGAACCTTTTCCTCAAACTGTTTGATATATCGTGGCTCCTTATCAGTATCGGCGTCGTACTGCTACTTATTTCTGGCGCACGGAGCTTGCAGAAGTAGAGCCTATTTGACATTACAGTATATGTATGTAATTATATATAACGGTAGATTGTTCTACCGCAGTACGGAGTACGCACATGGACTTCATTGCGACCTACTGGTACGTCTGGGCCATCGTTCTGGTGATTTCGATCGTCTACGCGACGATCAACCAGGTCGGGCGGTTCAAGCGCGTCAGTGCAAGCATCGAATCCGGCTCCGCGGACGGCGCCTTCGGCAACGTGACCAAGGGCATGGGTTCGCTCGTTATCGCCGGCCTCATCAGCTGGGCGTCGGGCATCCTGCTCTTGATCGCGATCGTGATCCACGCCATCCGCTACTTCGCCTAACGGCGCGGGCCCCAAGACTCTCCTCTTGGGGCCCAAGTTCGTTTAAGCCCGTCCTCATCCAGCCTTCATGATCAGTGCCTGAAACTAGGGACAGTGCACCGAAACCATGTTTCCACACATCCCTTTGTACGCACGTCTACTTACCATAACTGACGGTTTTCTTTCTCGAACCGGTCTCCGCGCGAATCAAGCGGCGCTGTTGGCGCTTCTTTTTATATCGTATGTGGTTACTGCCTATTTCGGTTTGCGTCTACTTTCGGTAAATGACTTTGCGGCCTTTGTCTGGCTCCCGACAGGAATTGCGATCGCCGTCCTTTTTCTTGCAGGCTACCGGTTGTGGCCGGCTGTCGCGGCAGGCGCACTTTTTATAAATCTCTGGATTGGCGCCCCATTTCTGGCGGCCCTTGGTATTGCGATCGGTAATACGCTTGAAGCGATCGTGGGTACTTACCTTCTCAAGCGGCTCAAGGTAGACACACGGTTCGTGCGGTTTCGCGACAGCAGGAATCTTGTTTATGCCGGAGTTAGCGCGACACTTATCAGCGCAACTATCGGCGTACTGAGTCTCTTTGCGACCGGCGTCCTTAGCTCGACCGCGCTTAGTATCACCTGGATCACCTGGTGGATTGGTGACGCACTTGGCGCACTGATCATCGCTCCGCTTATTCTTGCGTGGTTCATTCCGGCACGCACATATCTCACTACTGCACAGATAGTGGAGCGTGTAGGAATTTTCGCTCTAATCCTGTTTATGAGCTTCATCATGTTCTGGACAGGCTATTTCCCCTATGTCTATCCGTTTGCGATTCCACTGGTATGGGCGGCAATCCGCACCACACCTCGTTTCTCCCTCCTTATGGTGTGTGCCATAGCGGCATTTGGCGCTGCGGGAACCCTTGTTGGTAACGGCGCCTTCGCAATTCCTAATACCACGCTTGGCTTCCTCTATCTCCAGCTGTTTATCGGCATTGCCGCAGGAATCATTCTTGTATTTAGTTCGATTGTCGAAGAACGCTCCGCCATTGCCCGACAACTCGGGCACTACGTCGATTCTCTGGAACACGACCTTTCAAAGTCGCGGCTCGACGATCAGGCGAAAACGGAGTTTCTTGCCATTTTGGCGCACGAACTGCGTAACCCGCTTGCGCCCATTGTTACGACCCTCGAGCTTCTGAAGCTAGAAGAAGAGAATCGCGAACGGATTGATATGATCGAACGCGCTGAGCGTCAGAGCATGATCATGCGCCGCTTGCTCGACGATCTTCTGGATATCGCCCGTGTTGAGCAGCAGCACTTCAAGCTACAGAGAGAAATCGTTCCACTCTCCCAGGTTGTCGAACAGGCGGTACATGGTGTGCAGCCAACCATGCAATCCTTCGGACATACGCTGAAAGTCGACCTTCCAGCACGAGCAGCCATGGTTGACGTTGATCCAGTTCGTGCCACGCAGATGTTCAGCAACCTACTCAATAACGCTGCCAAGTACACACCGCCACGCGGACGCATACAGATCTCTATGCGAAAAACCGGACGATTTGCGACCGTGGTCATTTCCGATAACGGGGCTGGCATTGAACCGCACTTGCTCGAACGTATCTTTGAACCGTTCGTCAGCATCAGCCCGTCGGCACGTATCGGAACGGGTCTTGGCATCGGTCTTGCGCTTACCAAGCGCCTGACTGAAATGCATGGTGGCACGATTACAGCAGAAAGCGACGGACCGGGACGAGGCAGCACCTTCCGTGTTTCTCTACCGCTTGTAAATGCAGCACCATCAGAAACGGAACCGGTAAAGACAGGAGCGCAACATGCCGGCCGCAAACATAGGATCGTCATCATTGACGACAACACCGCTGCAGCTCGCGGTCTCGCGCAACTGCTCCGCTACTCTGGGCACGAAGTTCGCGTTGCGTACCTGGGTAAAGATGCGTTCTCTCTCTACGACTTCTTCACCCCATCGCTCATGCTCATCGATATCGGCCTTCCGGATATTGATGGATATGAGGTGGCACGACAGCTCCGTCTCAAGGAAAACATGAACGCAAAACTCGTCGCGCTTACCGGGTTTGGCCAGGAGAGCGACAAGCAGCAGGCTCGTGCCGCCGGCTTTGATCACCACCTCACCAAGCCTGTCAGTTTGGTCGATCTTGAGGCGACCTTTGAAAAACTCGAGGAAAATACATAGCTATTGACTATAGTAGCTAAATATAGTATATTCAATCCGGACGCACGCAGTGATGCGTGCGATTTCCATTGTCCTATCACCAACACGGGAGAGAGTATCGATGGCTACGAAAGAGCGTGTGCTCGCCTATATCGAAGAATGCGAAGTCCGCCAGACGTTCACGTTGATGACGCAAGGGTTCGCCACGCAAATGGCTGAACGCTTCGCCGACAAGGGGAACGAACTTGGGCAGGAATGCGCCCTCGACCAGGCAGCGCTCTACGAACACATTCAAGATCTCATCATGGCCAAGGTCGCCGACATGTACGGCGCACTCTACACCGATGAAGAACTCGACCAGCTGACGGAGGTATTCCACCTCCCCATCTCGCGCCGCTCGCGCGAGCTGATGCCTGCCATCCAGCAGCGCACGGTCGAGATCATGCTCGGTCTCGAAGGCGAGATCCTGAAGTTCACGCTGAAGCGCGAATTCGGCAAACTCGTCGATGAAGCGATAGCGTAAACCATCACGCAAATCCCTCTAGTGAAATCGCCCGGCCTCACGCCGGGCGATTTTTCATATAACCACTGCCTAAAATGGTATAGTGCCAGGATCTAACAACTAACGACACACGACATGAGCAAGTTTTTGGTACTGTACCGGATGCCGATTGATGGACTTGATGAGTGGATGAAAATCCCTGCAGAAGAACGTAAAGCTGCAGAAGATCAGCTCAAAGCAAAATGGGATACCTGGCAAGCGACAAACGCTTCCATGATTCTTGAAACGGCAGGAGCGGGAAAAACGAAGCGTATCGATAACAGCGGAACCACCGATACCAAGAACGACCTCATGCTCTACTCGCTTGTTGAAGCAGAGTCGCATGACGCTGCCGCCAAACTGTTTGAAGGCCATCCGCATCTGGAAATTCCTGGCGCATGGATTGAAGTCATGACCGCCAATCCCCTTCCTGGGATGCAATAACAATCCTGTACTAGAAACCGCCCGTGCATCGGGCGGTTTCTTGCATTTATGACTGGTGGCGGTATGGTGCGCCTAGCTGTTCATTCCATACGAAAGGAGGAGCAATGGGTCCGCCCATTTTTGCATCCAAACAAGGCGAAGAGACTGAGCGCCGATTCTTTGATGCGGCACGGGTTCGAACCCGTCGTACGCCGTCATGGTTTTTGGGCGTCAGGCGTGCTTCGCCCCAATTCGATACCGTCGGTCTTGATGCGCTCGCGAGCATTCAGCGTCCAGACGATCCAAAACCGATGTCGGTGCCGATCCAGGTAAAGAGTTCAAAGGGCGGCAAGCGCCACTACTACCGCGAGCACGCAGACGCGAAACGGGTGAAGGTTCCGGTTCTCGTGGTGACGAAAACCATGAGCCCGGACGATATCCGCAAGCAACTGTATGCAGCCCTGAAACCGTTCATGAAAGTGCGCCGAAAGCACTTTACGGACTACTTCAAGAGTCTTGCGCGGCGCCGGCTTGGCAAGCGAGGACTACTCATCAAGAAGCACATCAAGAAGCAACGCAGAACGTAACAGCGAAGGGCGAAGACCAGTGGTCTTCGCCCTTTTTCTTAGGAGGCGGCTTTGGCAAGCGCACCCTGTAGTGCTTCGATCATTTGCGCCTCGCGCGTGAACTGACCGTTGGTGAGCGTCGTGTGCGGATCCTGCTTGTCGATCGTAATGCCCTGTTTGGCATACTGCTCAACCAGCACCGATCCAACTGTATGCTCCTTAAAGCCACGTCGACGCGCTTCTTCAACCGCCTCAGTCGGAAACGAAACGCCACGAGAAATGTGAGCGATCGGCTTTCCGTTCGGCAGCTGAATCACCGCGATCGCGCGATCTTCCCAACCGTCAGCGGTTTCAAAGATGCCGTTTTCAATGCTCACGACCGCCGTCTCAGCGCGCGCCACTTCGTCTTGTCCGGCACGCGCGTTTGCGAGCCGGTTGAGCGCACCCTGTTCGGTCATGTCGCCGACCGGCTGTTCATCAACGCCGGAAGGAACTTTGACCCCCGATACGTTGAACGTTCGGTTGGGAAACAGATTCGAGAGAGCTTTTGCAGCCGTATTGATCTTGATCGCGCTTCCTGAGGTCACCACGATCGAAGACGGAAGTTCAAAGCGTTCAGGCTTTACGGGATTCCCTTCCATAGATACCTCCAGAGGTTGTTTTTCCGTCACCTGCGGCAGCATACCATGCTCCCGTTGACCCTAACCACTACTCGTGGCAGCATCCATACGGACGACTGTTCGTCTGCATACACGGAGTAGGTGTTATGGACTTCCGTCCGTACATCCGAGACGTGCCGGACTTCCCAAAGCCCGGCATTCTCTTTCGAGACATCACCCCGCTACTCGCAAATCCAGAAGTTTTCAATCTGGCCATCTACGAGATGTGGGAGGCGTGGGACGAGAAGGCGGATGCCGTTGCAGCGCTCGATGCCCGTGGCTTCATTTTCGGCGCCCCACTTGCGCAAGAACTGCGTGTGCCGTTCATTCCGATCCGCAAACGCGGCAAGCTCCCCTATCAGACGCACTCGGTGTCTTATGACCTCGAGTACGGCCAAGATACGGTGGAGATGCACGTCGACGCATGCGGAACAAACGCTCGCGTCCTCATCGTCGACGACCTGCTTGCAACCGGCGGCACTGCAGCTGCAGCCGCCACACTCGTTGAAAAAGCGGGCGCGACGGTGGCAGGCTATGCGTTCATGATCGAACTTGCCGGTCTTGGCGGTCGCGCCAAGCTTGGCGACCGAAGGATCGAATCGCTCGTCATCTATCCGTAAACTTCAAGAAGCCGGTCATATGACCGGCTTCTATTATTGACATATGTCAATAAGTACAGTATAAAATATTTGGGATGGGTGCGTTTTGCATGCCCGCCCGTATGGAGGTGTCTCTTGCCACGTAAGGCAGCAACTACACCGAAGCAGGCCGTCCAGGTGCTCGTGGTGAGCGGCGATCCAGCCGCAATCCGCAAAGCACTGCGGGCGCGAGGTACAAAGACTGATGTCGATCCTGAACGCGTGAAAAACGCGCTCAAGCTCTACGACATGGTCGAGAAGTTCTTCGCGCTTGGCGGCCGCTTCAAGAAACCGTACACGCGCGGACAGCGCGGCAAGGCCAAATCGGCCAAACGGCCAGTCAACGGCCGTCGTCGTCCAAAGAAGGGCGCATAATGACAGCTGCCTGCGTATCTTCGGATACGCAGGCAGCACTTCGTTAAAAGGATGCTATAGTCCGACCAGAAAGGAGGTGCCGATGTGTACCGCTCTTGATCTGCCGCGGTGCCACAGCTGCGGCAATCCGGTGACCTACGTATACTACCTGGCTAACGAACGAGGAAAGACGCCTGAACGCTTCTGCACGCTCGCCTGCCTGGAAGGGTTTGTGCGCCGATGGCTGCCTGACTTCATCCCGCACTGCATGTATACGCGGTCGGATTCGAGCAGGCGAACCATTTCTTTTTCCGTCGTGTCGATCAAGCATCGGGATCGCCTTCCCATGTACGTTGACCGGGTTTAGTACGGGCCCGCCCCACAAGGGCGGGCTATTTGTTTCATACGGTATACTTTCCCGCATGGATATTTTCGATAGCGTTCTCTTGGGTGCACTTGAAGGCCTGACTGAATTCCTTCCAATCTCCTCAACCGGCCACCTTATTCTTGCGAGCCATCTACTTTCCCTCCCGCAAACGCCGTATCTCAAGACGTTTGAAATCACTATCCAGCTTGGCTCTATTGCTGCCGTAGCACTTCTGTACTGGAAGCAGTTTCTTAACTTCAACATGCTGTTGAAGCTCGCCGTTGCCTTTATTCCAACCGGCCTCGTAGGACTCTTTCTCTATCCCTTTATCAAAGAGACCCTTGTCGGGAACCCGGCGATTGTAGTGGTTGCACTCATTATCGGCGGTATCGCGCTCCTGGGTATCGAGAAGATCTATAAGGCGCCAAAAGAAGAAACGGAGGACCCCACCTCTCTTTCCTTCAAGCAATCCTTTATCGTCGGATGTGCACAGGCGCTTGCCGTCATTCCCGGCGTATCGCGAAGCGGCGCAACCATCAGCGGCGGCATGTTACTTGGCATTTCTCGCGGCGCCATCCTCTCCTTCTCATTTCTGCTTGCGGTACCAACCATGTTTATCGCGACAGCATACGATCTCTATAAAAATCCCGATGTGCTTGTTGGCGCCAACCTCCCACCGCTCGTAATCGGTTTTCTCGTTGCCTTCGTGGTTGGGCTCGTGGTCATCCGCTACGCGCTTCGTTTCGTACGGAAATATACGTTCGTTCCCTTTGCCATCTATCGCATTATATTGGGCATGCTGTTCTGGCTCATCGTGTTGTAAGAAAAAAGCCCCGGATGTATGGTCCGGGGCTTTTGCGATGAGTCGCGTTAGAACAGGTTCCAGAGGTCCCTGCTCACGCGCACCGACGCTTGGGTGAGCTCGTGCTCTTCGACATGCTTCACCGGCAGGTTGAGGCCATTTGCGGCCGGACCCAGGGTGAAGTCGGCACCTTCGAGCTCCGCGTATGAGACGCGGGCGCCGAAGGACCAGTTTTCACTGAGTGCGAACTCAACGCCGACGCCGAAGATGATTCCTTCTTCGATTTCGCTCGTCGAGAGGTCGTAGGGCGCATAGCCGTTGGCAGGACGGCACCAGCCGAACTGCACGGCGGCCGGATCAGGGCAGATCTCGCGTTGTTCGAGTTCGTACCAGACCTGGCCGACTTCCGCGAAGACGTACGCGTCTTCAAATGCATACCCGACTTCGAGCGTCAGAGCGGCGACGCCGCTGTTGGTCGCTTCTTGGTCGAGGATGTTGCCATCGTTTCTGTAGACGGTGATGTCACCGCCTGCCACTCGAGCGCCGGCGCCGACAACGAGATTGTTGTCGAGCTGCATGCGACAGGAAAGCGCCGGTCCGACCATGAACCCGTCGAGGTCCTGGTCTGGCTGCGCATTCGGAAACGTCACGGTCGTCGAATTGTAGGTGGTCTCAAGGCCGAGCGAACAGCCGTCCCACCGATCTTCGTTTTCCGCGGCGGAAGCCACGCTGGGCATCGCAGCAAAGCCGGTGACGGCCGCTGCGATGAAGAAAGCAGAATGTATCTTGCTCATCACTCATCTCCCCAAAAAGAGCAAACGCACCCCGTGGTGCGCTGTTCGTTCTTTGTAGCATGTCAAAAATGACCGGTCAATTTCCTTGACATTTGTCACAACGACAGCCAAACGGCTTTATATGATCGTCAAAATATTCCTTCCCGTAATCATAGGTAATCTCTTCGCCTGCCTGGATCGCGCGCTTAGCCATGATGAAAATGCGGCCCTTGCGAATCTCAGGCTCAGCGTTGGGGCGACAGGAGTGGTTTATGTAGCCCGCCTTGTTCCACTTCGGCTTGCCATCGATGGTCTTGTTTTTAGTGACCTCAAAGAGATACTTGCTTCGACTCGTGTACTCCTCCTCTTTTGAGATGACTCGTCCAACGTATTCGATGATGCAGGCTCCTTTCGGAATAGGGCCTCCCGCATACAAGCCAAGTCCGGCGCGAGAGCGTCGGACACGAAGATCAAAATCTCCTGGCTCAAACTTCTTTGGCATGCGAAAGCACTATCCTATCGCATGATTAGAACAACTTCCAGATATCCTTATCCTCTGCCCCATCAATCTTGAAGATAGAAACGCCGCGCAGCCCGAGCTCCTTGGCAAGCGCCGTCTTCTGACGAACCGATTCCGCATCGCTCCACCACACCAGGTTGAAGGTGACCGAGCGTCCCGTTTGGTTGGCGTACGCAAGCGCGCGAGCGGCCGTCTCCATTCCAGACGGAGTACCTGCCGGTGCCTTGACGCTGCGCGGGATCGAGACGCTTGAATCTTCAGGAATATACGTGAACGAAAGTTCGCCAGCGGCATTTCGCGACGGCTTTACGTCTGCGTCGTCAGCTGTGTCTTCTGGATAGTCGCCGTTAACGGACCAAAGCTGGTTGTAACCAGAGAAGCTCTGCGGAGACGCGGTAACCTGCACCTCCCTGCCGTAGGTAGCGATCCCGAGTACGATCTTATCCTTGTCGATCGTCTGCGCGGCAAGATTGACGACTTTGCGTATCCACTCGGGATCTGCAACCGGATAGTACGGAAGCCCGAGGCGCGCTTTATTGAGCTTAATATCTGCGCGCTGCTGGTCATACGTCATCAAGTAGACGCGGTCGCAGTACTTGTTGATCTCCACGTAGTCATTTGCGTACTCAATTTTTGCTGGCACGACGGTGTAAAGAGAATCGAGCGGCGTACGCGCTTCTGTCGTACAAGCAAGGAATTTGGAGCCGAGCGCTGCATCAAGCTCTTTGAGGAAGAGCGAATAGTACGGGCGTGTCTCTGCTCGCTTCCCTTCGTAGTCGATATCTATGCCGTCGTAGCCGCGATCCTCGACGATATCAACGATGGCTTCGATATGCTTTTTGCGAAGCGTTGGATCGGAGAGCACCGTATGAATACTTGCGCCGTCGCTCCACATAACCGTCGGCGTCACCCGCACGCCTTCCTTCTTCGCTTCTCGAAGCAGGCGTTTCCAGGTGCTCTTGGTCATGCCGCCTAGGTCCTTGATGCTGCCGTCGGGTTGGACGGCGTATACAAAAGGCTGCACCGCATCAAGGGATTCCATATGTGCTCGTGCAGAGCGGACACCCTTAGCAACCGTCCAATATGGCATCCAACCCGAAACCTCAAAGGAAGCTTCGGGTGCAGCAAAAGCACTCCCTGGTGCCAGGAGTAAAGCGGCAAGCAGTGCGGTGAAAGCGCGTTTCATGATCAGTAGTATACCTACTAAGACGTCTAAAGCGCTCCGGCGTGACTAAATAGTCGCGACAAAAAGCGCGAGCGCCATCGCAAGAAGCCCAATGTCTCGATACGTCGGCTTGAAGATGCCCACCACCAGAAGAACAGACAGAAGGTGAAGCGCTGCAAGCCCTGACACGACCGGCATAAAGAGGCCAGTTGCAAGCCACACACCAACCACAAGGTCGAAAATCGCAACCATCTTTATCGTAAGAACTGCGTCTGGGATCATGGCGCGGATCCAAGAGTTTCGGATGAGGTTCGCCCAGCCTTCTACGTCGCGGAAGATAAGAACGCCGGTCCAAAAGAACACGAACGCAAGACCGTACTGCACCAATGGGAATGCAAGCGTAATCATATGGTTAGAGTGAGGTTCTCGTTACCCGATAAATCGCACCGGCACGGTCATCAGAAACGTAGAGCGTGCCGCCTGGCTCGATCAGGAGGCCGACGGGCCGCCCGATCGCATCGTCTTCTGAACCGCCAGCCGGAAGAAAGCCGGTAATGAAATCTATCGGTCCGGGCGTGGCAAGCGTACCTTGGTCCGTAAGATCGAAGCGGACCACCTTGTATCCCGTGGGTACAGAACGGTTCCAAGAGCCGTGATACGCGACCAAAAGATCATTCCCCATACCATCCGGCCATCCTTCCTCAGGAACAAACACGAGGCCGAGCGCAGCTGAGTGTGCTTGTAGGTCGATATGCGACGGGACCGTGTCCGCGCAGGGATCGCGAATGTATTGGTTCTTGTCGAAATCCCGATCATGGATCCGCTGCCCGTAACAAATCGGCCAGCCATAATTTCCGCCCTCGCGAATGATATTGATCTCGTCTGGCGGGATATCGTCGCCGATGACGTCTCGCCCGTTTTCACTCGCCCACACTTCGCCAGTGACCGGGTTGGTTGCAAGAAAGACAGAGTTGCGAAGTCCGGTAGCAAAGGGAGTAAGCTGGCGAGTCTCAAGGTGTAGAGCTTGAATAGACGCGCGAAGCGGATTCTCTTCATTGCACACATTACACGACGAGCCAATGGAGATAAGCATGCGCTCCCCGTCTGGATGCATCATGAGCGTTCGTGTGTAGTGACCGTCCCCTGTTGGAAAGGTCGCAAGCGTTACCGGATGGAGTGCGGTGAGATTCTCAGGATCGTATTCATATGATTTCAGGACACCCGTCTCTGCAACATAGAGCGTGCAGGACGTTTCGGAGCAATCAAGCAAGAGTCCGTGCGGTTTATCCAACCGATCGAGTACAACAACCGGACTCTCCGCAACGCCGTCGTTATTCTCGTCTTTAAGAGCAACGACTCTTCCCTGCGACGTCTCGGATACGAGAAGTGTGCCATTGAAATCTTTCACCATGACGCGCGCGCCAGGCGTTTCTCGAGAGAAAATGGTGATCTGAAATCCTTCAGGAACAATCAAGGGCGCTTCGTTTCCAGACGGAAGCGGCGGAGGCGGCTCCGTCTTGGTGAGAAGGTCAATCAAGAACGCCGGCGGCTTATTCTTGAGAAAAGTGTAGCCAAAGTAGCCGCCGGCAACTACGAGAATAAGTACCAGAAGCGCGACGGCGGCTCGGCGCGAGGTCATAGCTCCAGAGTAGCGCATCCTCCCATGATAAACCGGTGAAGGGGTACTATGGGAGTATGGATCTCTTCCGCAAGCTCTCAACGCCTGAAAAAATACAGGACTTTCTTGATGCGATGCCCATCAACCACGAACATGGTGGCGAAACCTGCACAAGTCCGGCGCATACCCTTGAACGTAAGACGGCACATTGTCTTGAAGGAGCACTGCTTGCGGCGGCGGCGCTCTGGTCGCATGGACACGAGCCGCTGTTACTCAACCTGAAGTCGTCTCCGGGAGACGATGATCACGCAGTCGCGCTCTTCCGACGGAATGGACGCTGGGGTGCTATATCAAAGACGAATCATGCGGTGTTACGCTATCGCGATCCCATCTATGCGACACCGCGCGAACTCGCACTCTCCTATTTCCACGAGTATTTCCTCAATACAACAGGAAAGAAAACCCTCCTTGCCTATTCCAAGCCATTCAATCTGAAACGCTTCGGGAAGAAATGGATTACTGCAGACACGAATCTTTGGGACATTGCCTATGCCCTGCGCAAAAGTCCGCATACCCTGATCGTACCGACGAAAGATCGTCGCCGACTGCGTCCTGCAAGCGCCATTGAACGGAAGGCTGGCTCACTGGTTGAGTGGCGGCCGTAAACAATTTCTTGTAGGGTACGAAGTGGAGGTACTCTACATGAAAGTCATACTTCCCAAGACTCGGGTCGACCCCGAGCTCTACCGGCACAAGAAGCTCTTTTTCTTGGCCGGACCGGTCCGTGGCGGTGGCGATTGGCAGCAACACATGTGCAAGGAGCTCGACCAGCTTCTTGTCGATTACGTCGTTGCTATTCCACAGCGCTACTCGGACGATCATCCGCTGCAGCAATATCGACTGTCTGGCGATGAGAACGGATTCTCTCGTCAACTCGACTGGGAATCGTTCTACCTTGATGAGGCATCGCGAAGCGGCGGCGTGGTGTTCTGGCTCGGCTTTGAAAATGCCGAGTCACCGCATCCAGGACCTGAACCCTACGCGATGGATACCCGTGGCGAACTTGGCGAGTGGCGAACCCACAAGCAGTACCGCCCGGATGTTCGCCTCTTTATCGGAGCGGACGAGCGCTTCTACGGCCTCAGCCAGATAGAGCGCAATTGCAAGCGGCAGATCGGCCCGGATTTCCGGATCTATCCGTCCATGCGCGAACTTGCGCATGCGGCGGCCGGGTACGGAGCGGTCCGATAGGACAGACGCGGCTGGAATCAAGCGATTCCAGCCGCTTTCTATATCTGTGCTAGGATGCCGCCATGGCCAACATGAAGATCCTCTGGGCAGTTGTCGGTATAAGTATTGTACTCTTTGCCCTCGGCGCATTCTTCTACGTACGCACCACCACCGCACTCACGCAGAAGCTCGATACGGCTACAAATGAACTATCGGAAACCGCCGCCTCGCTTGCGGAGGCCGAACGTCAGAATGAGGAGCTGACCGCAGCCCTCAACGCTGAACGCGAGCGCAACGACGCCTTTGCAAACCAAATCGATGAGATCACAGGAACTGTCGGACGGCTCGATAAGCTCTCGCGTACTGACCCGGAACTCCTTCAGAAATATTCGCGTGTGTACTTCCTCAACGAAAACTATGCTCCGGCTGATCTCTACCCGGTTCCGCAGAACTACTGGTTCCAGGAAGGCAAAGACGAAGAGATTCTCACTGGCATTGCGCCGCATCTCATCGACCTGCTTGAGGCCGCTACAGAGGACGGCATCGATCTCTTGGTCGCCTCTTCCTACCGTTCCTTTGAGCGACAAGGAGAGCTCAAGAACAGCTACGTTGTGCGGTATGGGACTGGCGCAAATGCCTTTTCCGCAGAACAGGGGTACTCGGAACACCAGCTTGGAACGACCGTCGACTTCACGACCCGAGAAGTCGGCGGCACGTTTGCCGGCTTTGATCAGACTGAGGCCTATGAATGGCTTGCGGAAAACGCCTATAAGTATGGATTCGTACTCTCCTATCCGAAGGGCAATACGTACTATCAGTACGAGCCGTGGCACTGGCGCTTTGTCGGCCGCGAACTTGCCCGGGATTTGCATCGGGACGAGAAATTCTTTTACGACCTGGATCAGCGGGAAATCGACACCTACCTGGTCAACTTCTATGACTAACAACAACGCCCCGGATAGCCGGGGCGTTGTTCTTTCACGAGAATAGATTAGCGAAGGGCGAGAGCGTTTCCTTCAACGAGCTTGCGCAGTTCCTCCTGGGTTTCTGGGAGGTCAGCGATATCAAGCTTGCCGAGCACTCGAATCTTGACCCCGGAACATACGCCAAGGGCGATACTCGGGTTTACCTCCTTCCCAGAGACCGTGACGGTATCTGCCTCATTGAGGAGGACGTCGATCTGAGCGCGCTTACGGCTGTGCATACTGTCTGCAACGACGCGGTAGCCAATAAGGTGCTCGACGGCCCCATAGCCACAGGAAGCGGTATCAGAAGCATCCCGAGAGAGTTCGATGACCGTTCCGTACGGAAGGGCTGCCGCAAGGTCGATAGAGCGAGCGGCAATAATCTCCGGGTTCGTGCGGACACCAGAAGCGGTCACGGTCGGGTTATGGTCCGTCTGCTCAGGCACGGCGTTATACGACGTGAGCTTCACGGTATATACCTCCTCCTCCGTGGGACGGATAAGGGTAGGCGCCTCAGCGACTGCAAGCGTGGTCGTAGCGACCTCAGCTGCAATCACCGATGCGGCGGTCTCAGGCGGAGCCACGGGGCCCGCTGAGAACGCGAGAAAGCCCATGAGGGCTATCGTTAGTGCTGGCATAAATGAAAAAACGGCTCTCGCCGTCTTGTGCGTGTAGCTTAGCATTTTGAGATTCAAAAGTCAATGGCTGTGACATATAAAAATGAATTGTCAATGCTTATTTCCTAAAATACCGAGTAAATAAGCCATATTTTCAAAATGTCGATTATGAAGCTCGATTATGAGCCAAACTTCATGATCCTTCCATGTATTTCCCTCTACTCTCAGCTCTGTATACTCGCTATATGATCAAGAACCGCGCGCTCCTATGACCATTTTTGGTCTCCGACTCTTCCACCCCCTCACGAAACGCCAGTGGCGAGCAGCCATTCTCCTATTTATCGCCTACGTAGCCGCAATGCGGGTTTCCGCAGCACTCTTTTCAGCTCCTGGGATTATCTTCCCTGCTTCCGGCATAGCTCTTGCCGGCCTCTATCTGGAAGGGTTCGCGCTGTGGCCAGTTGTCTTTATTGCCTCTTTGGTTGGATACGTTCTCTCCGGCTCCTCCCCAGTCTATATGCTTTTGCTTCCGCTTGCGCACACCCTGCAGGCAATTGCTGGCGCTTGGATGCTCCGGCGGCTCGGCATAGACCCACTCTTCCGGCGCATGAAGGACATGCTGGCGATGATAAGCGTATCGTTCGTCGCCTCCCTTATTGTTCCAACAATTGGGACGATAGCCCGGCACCTCAATTCCTTCATCTATAACACCCCCCTTTCAAGCGTCACGTGGTCGTCTTGGTACGTCGCAACCGTGTTCAGCCTCCTTATCATCTCGCCATTTCTGATCCGCTGGTTTATTAAGCCTCGATTCTCTAGAAACAAGTTCCAGGTGCTTGAGGTCCTCTCAGCGTTCGGCCTTCTCCTTCTCCTCTCTTATTTCCTCTTTATCACCCCCTATACGTCGCTTGCCGGCATTTCGCTTGTCTACCTACTCCTTATCCCGCTTTTTTGGATCGCGCTCCGGCTTCGTCCACGCTTTACGACGCTCGCTCTTATCCTTCTCTCCTGCTTTGCCTTCGCCGGCATCTTTCTTGGTGCAAACGCACCAGACCCAGCCGAGTATGGTCAACGCCTCTTTCAGACAGAGATTTTCCTAACCATTATCGCTGCAATCTTCTTTATTCTGACTTCGCTTGAGGAGGATCGTCGAATGACGACGAATCTTATGCGCTCGCAAGTCTCAACGCTCCAAAACGCTCTTGAGCGCGTTGCCTCCCAAGACAAAGCCAAAAGCGAGTTCATCGCCATGCTTGCGCACGAGCTTCGAAACCCGCTCGCCCCTATTGCAAGCTCGATTGATCTCTTGCGTCTCAAAAGCCCGAAAGATCAGGAACAGATTGAGCTTCTGAATTTGATGGATAACCGTATGCATACCATCAAGCGTCTTCTCGATGACCTGCTTGATGTATCGCGTATCGGCGAAAACAAGCTCGTACTTGAAAAAGAGCAGATTGAGGTGTCTACCGTGGTGCGGCGAGCTGCAGCCTCGGCCGAACCGTACTTCCAGCAGCGCAACCAGAATCTGGTACTCGAGATGCCGGGAACCGAGTTTGTGATCGAAGCAGACCCGGTTCGCATTGAACAGGTCATCACCAACCTGCTTACCAACGCCTCAAAGTTCTCTAACCCGCGAGACGAAATCCGGCTGACCGTGCGTCAGTCCGGCGACATGGTTGAAATCACCGTTTCCGACCGCGGTGTCGGTATCGATGAGGACATGCTTGGACGAATCTTTGAACCGTTCTTGCAGGTAGAACTTGGTAAACGCACCCGCCAGGGCCTTGGCATCGGACTTGCCTTGGTTCGAAACCTTACGGAGATGCACGGCGGAAGCGTACGTGTAAAGAGCGCAGGCAAAGGCCGCGGCAGTCAATTTACGGTGCTGCTCCCATTAGTATCTAAAACACCAAAACGTATGCGTGAACCAGAAGAACGAGTTACCCCTAACCGGGCACCAAACGGCTTTCGAGTACTTGTAGTTGACGACAACGACAGCGCCGCATGGAGTATTGGTCGAGTGTTGGAACTTCAGGGGTACCAGATTGACTACGCATATGACGGTGAGCGCGCACTGGAGAAAGCGCAGGGCTTCAAGCCACATGCAGTCCTTCTTGATATTGGACTACCAGACATGGATGGCTATGAAGTTGGGAAAGCGCTGCGCGGGCAAGGATTTTCAGGACGTTTGATTGCTCTCTCCGGATACAGCGTTGCCGATGACGCGACGCGCGGAAAGGCAGCCGGTTTTGACTCTTACCTCATTAAGCCGGCCAGCATGTCTGATCTTACGCGCGTACTTGAAGGACTTGCCTAAGCTCTGCCGTATCGCTGATCGATCGCTTTGAGCTCCTTCTTATCCTTGAGTACCGCTTCGGCAATAAGATCAACCTTTTCTTCGAGCCGGTCACTTCCCTCTTTGGACTGCGGAGATCCAAGAAAGAGGAGGAACGCAAGTCCGGCCACCTGCCAGATCAGCTGGAGGAATTCAGATTGCCAGTTCTCAAGCGTATCCCGCAACATTTGAAGCGTATAACCCGTCACCTCTGGAAGTTCACCATGCATCTGGCTTTCGTCTACGTATACATACCAACCAAAAACCCAGTGACCGATAAGGGAGCCAATAAAGAGAGCGAGTGTTGCCCAGAGATAGCCATATCGAATAAAGATTGAGCGTTTGTGTAGTGATTGCATCAGCTCCTTGTATAGAAAACAGCCTGAATCCTTGGTGAATGGGCATGAAGGCTTCTTCATCTAATCTTCCCAGAACTATTGTTATCTATACAGGTATGTTCCCGGGTACGCGGGACGCTACGTTATCCGCCACTAACGTCAGTATCATGCACTTATGCAAAAAACCCCGCTGCGGCGGGGTTTTTGCGTTCTAGACCTTACCAGGAAAGCTGGCCGCCCGTCTTGTACTCCGTAACGCGCGTTTCGAAGAAATTCTTCTCCTTGTTAAGGTCCACTGCCTCACTCATCCAGGTAAACGGATTGGAGACGTTGAACTGAGCTGGGAGACCGACGCGCTCGAGGCGGCGATCCGCAATGTGCTCGATGTACTGTTTGAAACCCGCGGCGTTCATGCCGAAGATGCCGCGCGGGAATACTTCGGTTGCAAACGTGTACTCAAGCACGACCGCCCGTCGAACAAGGTCAACTATGTGGTCCTGGAAGGACTTCGTCCACACCTCCGGCTGTTCCTCCTTGATCGCATTGATCATATTGATGCCGAAGTTTAGGTGCTGCGACTCGTCGCGCATGATGTACTGAATCTGCTCTGCCGAACCCGTAAGTTTATTCTGGCGCTGGAAGCCGAACATAACGGCAAACGACGAATAGAAGAAGATACCTTCGAGAATCAGCGAGAACACGCACAGGTTCTCAAGAAACTTCTGGTCATTCTCAAGCGTACCCGTCTTGAAGCTCGGATCGAAGATGCCTTCGTTCAAGCCGAGTACCATATTGTCTTTCTGATAGATCGCATCAATCTCGCGATACATGTTGAAGATACGACTCTCGTCCATAGAGAGCGATTCCACGATGTACTGATACGCGTGTGTATGGATCGCCTCTTCATAGCCCTGGCGAAGAAGATACATACGGCACTCAGGACTCGTAATGTGCTTGTAGAGGGCAAGCACCACGTTATTTGCGGCAATGGAATCTGCGGTCGTGAAGAAGCCGAGCACCGTTTCAAATGCTTTGCGTTCGTCTGCGGAGAGCACGTCTGGCGCGCGCCACTGCTCAATGTCGCGCTGCATGGAGATTTCAGTCGGCAGCCAGTGGTTGGCGTTTCCGGCCATGTACGCCTCCCACGCAAATTTATGGCGCATGGGATACAGCTGCATGACGTCAGCGTCCGCGCCATTAATAATTCGGCGCTTATTGATATCAACGACACTTGCTCCCTTGTTGATCGGCATACGCGGTAAATAAATTAGTGATAATTCGAGTTCGTAACGCTCGGTAGTGGTTAGGTCATTTTCACCCCTTTCGGCAGGTGGAGCAACATGTGGAGAACATGCATTAGGACACGTTTCCAAACGAAAAAATAACCTTGTATTTTCTTGCTCTTTTAGCGTACGTACCTACACCATATCAAACAAAAAGGATCCATTGACACATATATAAATTATAGTTATTATATTTTCGACCCATTTCGCGGGTCGCTCTTTCATGGAGAGTGCGCGATATGATGCTCGACCCAACCAGCATGATGCTGCTTGAGCTCTTTCCGTGGCTTAAACCCGTGTGCGCCGCCCTTGCGGTTGCGTTCGTGGGATACAGCCTAGAACAGATGCCCGAGCCCGTGCTGCAAGACGAATCGGCATATGACGAGGACGACTTCCCGTCCCTCTGATAGCGCAGAAGGCCGCCCATACTCAGGGCGGCCTTCTTAGTTTCTATACGAAGCGGATTAGCTCTGGCAACTCTCGCACACGCCCGCTTCCTCCCCTGCGGCCACTCGCGCGAGCTTTGCCTTCCATTCTTCTGGATCAAATCCGGCGGGGACGGACGGTATCGCGCTTACCTCAGCAACCGGCGTTTCAACAGTCGGTGCAGTCTCAATCGTTGCCATAGCGGCCGACACGATCGTCGAAGCACCGCGAGTATGGGTTGCGCCGTACTCAGACGTCGACACCGTCGACTTCTCTACCTGTGAAGCACCGAGTGAGCGGAGGTAGTACGTGGTCTTGAGACCAAGGCGCCACGCATGGAAGTAGATATCTGAGAGTTCGCGCCCGGACGTTCCGTTGAAGAAGATGTTGAGGGACTGCGACTGATCGATCCACTTGGAACGGCGCGCAGCTGCCTCGATAAGCCACTTTGCGTCGATCTCGAACACCTCCTTGTACCGGCGGCGAACCTCAGCAGGAATCTCCTGAATGTCCTGGATGGAACCGTCGGCATACTTGATGCGGTTCAACATACCAAGACTCCAGAGACCGCGAGACTTGAGGTCCTCGATGAGGTATTTGTTCACTACCACGAAGTCTCCCGCCTGATTGGACTTCACGTAGAGATTCTTGTAGATCGGCTCGGTCGTTGGAATGCAGCCGACGATATTTGCCGTGGTTGCCGTCGGTGCGACTGCCATCGTGTTGGAGTTACGCATACCGTACTGCTTCACATGCTCGCGCACCCGCGTCCAATCAAGCTTTCCACCACGCGGAACCGCAATCTGCTCGCCGCGCTCCTTTTCAAGAAGATCGAGCGTGTCGACTGGGAAGATGCCGCGATCCCACTTAGAACCCTTGTAGGTCTGGTAGGTGCCGCGTTCCTTTGCAAGCTCAGACGACGAAAGGATCGCGTAGTAGGAAACAATCTCCATGCTCTCGTCGGAGAATTCGACTGCTTCCTGCGAATCGAAGTCGATACCGAGAAGGTAGAGTGCGTCATGCAGACCGCGAAGGCCGAGACCCACCGGGCGATGGCGCATGTTGGAACGCTTCGCGTCATCCGTCGGGTAGTAGTTGATGTCGATGACGTTATCGAGCATGCGCATAGAGATGCGTACCACCTTCTCAACCAGATCGCGATCAAAGCGTGCCTTACCGTCTGCGCCGACCGTCACGAACTTCGCGAAGTTCAGAGAGCCGAGGTTACAGACTGCAGTCTCGTCAGCACTCGTGTTGAGCGTGATTTCAGTGCAGAGATTTGAGTTATGCACGACGCCCACGTGATCCTGGGGCGAGCGAATGTTTGATGGATCCTTCCAGGTAATCCACGGATGTCCGGTCTCAAAGAGCATGGAGATCATCTTCTTCCAGAGATCCTGTGCTGGAATGGTTTTGAAGAGTTTGATCTTTCCTTCGCGCGCCTTCTGCTCGTACTCCATGTACTTTGCGTCAAACGCCGAGCCGTAGATGTCGTGGAGTTCCGGCGTCTCGTCCGGCGAGAAGAGCGTCCACTCTCCCCCATCGCGCACCCGCTTCATAAAGAGGTCCGGAATCCAGCTTGCCGTATTCATGTCGTGGGTACGGCGGCGCTCGTCGCCCGTATTCTTACGCAGCTCAATAAAGTCTGGGAAATCGTAGTGCCAGCATTCAAGGTACACACAGGCAGCCCCGCGACGGCGTCCTGAACGGTTGATGGCAACCGTAACGTCGTTTGCGATCTTCAAGAACGGAATCACGCCCTGGCTGTTGACGCCGGTTCCCTTGATGAAGGCGCCCGTTGCGCGAAGCGGCGTCCAGTCCGTACCAATACCGCCCGACCACTTCGAAAGCTGCGCGTTGTCGGCGTAGTTCTTGAAGATGGCATGCAGGTCGTCCGGCACCGTGTTGAGGTAGCAGGAGGAGAGCTGCGGCTTAGGCGTACCCGCATGGAAGAGGGTTGGGGTCGATGGCGTGTAGTAGAAGTCACTCATCACCTCGTAGAATTCAATGATGCGTTCTGTACGTACTGCTTCATCCTCAAGAATTGCCGTACCCATCGCAATACGCATCCAGAACATCTGCGGCGTCTCGATTACCTTCTTCGTATTCTCGTCGCGAACGAAGTAGCGGTCATAGAGCGTCTGAAGACCGAGGTAGTCGAAGTTGTGATCGCGCGAGAGGTCGAGCTTCTTCGCGAGCGTATCGATATCGAATGCAAGCAGTCGCTCGTCGATGCGTTGAATAGACACGCCATGCTCAAGCGACTTGCGGAATGCTTCTGCATGCCGCTCCGTGAGACTTCCCTCGCTTTCCGTACCGAGCACTTCAGCGTAAATGGTCTTAAGGAGGAGGCGTGCAGCAAGTTTTGAGTATGCGGGATCGCGTTCGATCATTGCGCGCACAACCATGATGAGCGCGTTGCCGATATCGGCAGTGCTGATGCCTTCGTAGAGCTCGTACTTGAGCTGCTCCATGATCGCGTCAACATCAACGCTGATGCCTTCATCGACGAATTTCTGGAGCGTCTTTCGAATCGGTGCTTCTGAGTACGGTTCAAGCGCACCAGAAGAGGTGGTGATGTTGAGCTTTGACTCCTCGATCTTCTCGATAACCTCCTGCTGCTTCTCTTCGCGGATTTTGGTGTGTTCGTAGCGGTAAACGATGTAGTGTTTCGCAACTTCGTGGTAGCCGCTCTTCATGAGAATGAGCTCTACCCGGTCCTGCACATGCTCCACGGACGGCACGGCCTCCGGGAAGTTGGTCTCAATATCGCGTATAACGACCGACGTCATGTCGGAAAGGTCGCTCTCTGTGATCGGAACGTTCATCGCAAGAAACGCCTTACGCATTGCGTTCGCGATCTTACCCGAATCAAAATCGACAATCGAACCGTTCCTCTTCTTTATCTGGCGCATAGACATAAAAACATTACGTTGATAATTCGTCCGGTTGAGGGGTCATGAAAAGCCTCGTTCCAGACGGCACACCTGATGGATCTCCATGATAGCTCCGGGAGTTACATGAAGCACTGTGGACAGGGTGTCTCCCGACACGGATTTTTTCGAGCGCAAGACCTTCGCTAAAAAAGTAAGCATATGCGGGCCCTAGTGGCGCCTTGGTGAAGGCTCGAACTGCGCCCGAGCGCTTCAAAAAAGCCGCCCGAGAGGCGGCTCTCTTTAGTTCTTGAAACCCTCGCCCCGCATGAACATCCACAGCGTCACGAGGAAGAAGACAACCGTCATTCCGCCAAGCACTGCAAAGCAAATCCAGAGGTTTACGTCACTAATACCCAAGAAGCCGTATCGGAACGCGTTCACCATATACAGAATAGGGTTGAACAATGAGAGGGATTGCCACGGCTCGGGCAAAAGATCGATCGAATAGAAGACGCCGCCCAAATACGTAAGCGGAGTGAGCACGAAGGTCGGAACAATGCTCATGCCATCAAAGCCCTTAGCATAGAAGCCGTTGATGAGGCCGCCAAGCGAGAATAAGAGCGCCGTGAGAACCGCCGCAGCGATGATCACGAAGATGTTTGCGATCGAGAGCGGCGTAAAGAAGAACGAGGTAATGATAATGAGGATGCTTACCAAGAGTGCGCGAATAACGCCGCCAGCAACAAAACCCGCAACGATCGTCCATGCTGGCATGGGAGACACGAGTAGTTCCTCGATGTTCTTGACGAACTTTGCGAAGAAGAATGTTGAGACCGTGTTCATGTACGCGGACGTGATGAGACTCATCATCACGAGTCCCGGCATGATGAACTGCATGTAGGAGTAGCCGTCAATCGGCGCAACCTGACTTCCGATGAACCCACCGAAGATCGCGAAGTACAGCGTCGTCGTCACGACCGGCGGCAAGAGCGTCTGTGACCAGATCCGGAAGATGCGGATCGTGTCCTGACGGATCATCGTATAGAAACCGATCAGTGCGGGATTTTTCATACTGCTGGCTTCTCCTCCTCGATAAGCTTGAGGAAGATATCTTCGAGCTTCTGGCCTTCATGGCGATCAATAAGCTCCTTGGTCGGTTCGTCGGTCACGACTGCCCCCTTATTGATGATCGCGACATGCCGGGAGAGCTGCTCGGCCTCCTCAAGGTAGTGGGTCGTGAGCACAATGGTCGTCCCTTCCCCATTGATGCGGCGCAAGTAGTCCCACATACCGCGGCGAAGCTCCACGTCGACGCCTGCCGTCGGCTCGTCCAAGAGCAAAATCTTTGGCTGATGCACCAGCGCACGAGCGATCATAAGGCGCCGCTTCATACCGCCAGAAAGGCTCTGGCTGCGCTCCTTGCGCTTATCGTAGAGGCCGAGATCTTTGAGGAGCTGCTCGACCTTTGGCTTCGCCTCGCTTCGCGGAATACCGTAGTAGCCGGCCTGGCCGAGGATAATGTCCTCAACCTTCTCAAAGAAGTTGAAGTTCATCTCCTGGGGCACGACGCCGATAAACGTTTTGGCAGTATCCGGGTCTTCGTCAATGGAAATGCCGTTGATGCGCACCTCGCCACCCGACTTCTGCACGATACCGGTAAGAATGCCGATCAGGCTGGTCTTGCCAGCGCCATTGGGCCCCAGAAGCGCAAAGAATTCCCCCGCGGGTACCGTAAGCGAGACTCCTTTGAGAGCCTCTACTTCTTGTGCACCCTTGATGCGGGGCTTATACGTCTTCGTGACGTTCGTTACTTCAATTGCCGGAGGCATACGAAAGCACCAGTATACCAAACTCTTCCACGCTATACTCTGTAGGTATGAACGACGTTGTTTCCCTCCTACGAAGCCGACTCAAGGGTGAGGTGCGCAACGATCCAGAAACGCGAAAGCAGTTTTCGCGCGACATGAGTATCTTCGAGCGGACGCCGTCTGTCGTGGTGTTTCCTAAAGACACGCAGGATGTCGCGGAACTCGTCAAAGCGATTGCTGGCGCAAAGAAGGAAGGAGCTGACGTGTCGGTAACGGGCCGCTCTGCTGGCACCGATATGTCAGGCGGACCGCTTACCACCTCGGTGGTCGCGGTGTTTACCAAGTACATGAACAAGATGCTCGCAATTGGCGACGGGCGTGCTACCTGCGAACCAGGGACCTACGACCGAGACTTTGAAAAAGCGGTCGGCGAGAAGGGCTACCTCCTTCCCTCGTACCCGGCCTCAAGAAACATTGCAGCGATCGGCGGACTCGTGAATAACAACTCCGGCGGCGAGCGCACGCTTGAGTACGGAAAGACCGATCGCTATGTCGAAGAGCTGGAAGTAGTGCTCTCAGACGGATCAGTCACTACGCTTCGCGCGCTTGGACCTGACGAGCTTGAAGCAAAGAAACAACTACCGACGTTCGAAGGAGAGATTTACCGCAAGATGAGCGACCTTATTCTCAAAAACCGAGAGGTCATTGAACATGCTCGTCCGCTCGTATCCAAAAACTCCGCCGGCTACGCGCTCTGGGACGTGTTTGATACCGAACACGGCACCTTCGACCTTACGAAGCTCATTGTGGGCGCGCAGGGCACACTTGCACTCACCACCAAGATGACGTTCCGGCTGGTGCGTCCGAAGAAACACCGCTCTATGCTCGTCATCTTCCTCAAAGACACGAAAGAGTTGCCGGAAATCGTGCACCGCATTCTTCCCCACAACCCGGAATCCTTTGAGTCGTACGACGACCATACCTTCTCCCTTGCCATTCGCTTCTTGCCGCAAATGCTGATGCAGCTCGGCCTCGTTCGCGCCATCCAGCTCGGCCTCTCCTTTGTTCCTGACGTTCTTGCTGCACTTTCTGGCGGCGTGCCGAAGCTGATTCTCATGGCTGAATTTGCAGCGGACACGCACGAAGAGGCGCTCAAGCGAGTGCGCGAAGCACAGCATGATCTCAAAGATCTCCACCTGCCCACAAAGATTGAGAAGGATGAGCGTGCGAGCGAGAAATACTGGATAGTGCGCCGAGAATCATTCGCACTCCTTCGCAAGAATGTGCACGGCCTTTACGCTGCGCCGTTTATTGACGACTTCGTCGTGCCGCCCGACCGCTATCCAGAGTTCATGCCGCGCCTCAACGAGCTCCTCTCAAAATACGACCTCCTCTACACGATCGCCGGGCATATCGGCAACGGCAATTTCCACCTGATCCCACTCATGGATCTCTCGCGGCCGGAAGTTCGGAAGATCATCCTTGAACTTTCGCCGAAAGTGTACGACCTCGTGCTTGAATACGGCGGCTCTACCACCGGCGAACATAATGACGGCATTATCCGCACTCCCTATCTCCCGCAGATGTTTGGTCCCGATATGGTGCGTCTCTTCCAGGAGACGAAGCTCATCTTCGATCCGCTCAACATCTTCAATCCGGGCAAGAAGGTAGGCGGCACATTTGCAGATATAGAGCGAGACATGCTGAAGCACGTCTAATCCACAGGATCACTAAAAACCCTTGTTATTTTCCCTTGTTTGTGGCATACTTTCCGTGACTCGCAGACTTCTCGAGCCCCCAAAAAGTTCGGCATCGGCGAGAGTTAAAAAATCACGTTCACGCATGGCTAACACTAAACTGTACGTCGGCGGTATCCCGTATACCTCGACGGAGGACACCCTCAAGGCTGCTTTTGAAGAAGCAGGCCAGGTTACGTCCGCAAGCATTATCATGGACCGCATGACCGGCCGCTCCCGCGGTTTCGGCTTCGTTGAAATGGCTGATGAAGCCGGCGCGCAAGCTGCAATCGATCGCTGGGACGGCAAGGAGTTCGAGGGCCGCATGCTCTCTGTCTCCTTCGCTCGCCCGCAGGGTGAGCGCCCTCCTCGCCGTGATGGCGGAGGCTTCGGCGGCGGCCGCGGCGGCTACGGCAACGACCGTGGCGGTTACGGCGGCGGTTACTAAAACCGGCCCCTCAAGAAAAAACCCGCTCACGCGGGTTTTTTCTTTACCCACATTCCCTGCTCACTGTACTGCTTGAAACGGTCCAGGATTGCCTGCCAACCTGCGCGCTGGAAGTCGAGCGAGTTCTCGCTTTCTGGGTCAAAAGTTTCGACAATATGGACGGCGTCTTCTGTTTGCGTAAACACGACGATAACTTTTCTGCCGTCCTCCATGGCATAGGCGATACGCTCCTGTGGAATCACCTCATCGTAGGTTCCCTTGAAATCAAATCCCTCGCTGCCGTCTTTCGCCTCCATGCGATAGGAAAAAGTGCCGCCGGTCTTGAGGTCATTCATCGACTGCGTCGTATGCCAGTCATCGGACGCAGCATTCCACGCCTTCACCGATTCAGCGTCCGTAAAGTCGTGCCACACTTTTTCAATCGGAGCGTGCACAGTCGTTTCTACCGTAATGGTTTCGTTCATAGGTACCTATTTACTAACCACACTTGGTTACTGAAGGCTCGCTTGGTCCGAGCACCTCCCGCTTCTTCCCTTCCGCATGCCAACCAACCAGATTTGAAACAACCTGGAAGAAAGAAGCCACACCCGCAAGCGCAAGCACGAGAATGATCGGCCAGGCGACGGGTGTTGCAAAGTAGGCAAAGACTACAAAGAACGAGAACCACAGACCGGTGCACCACGGGCAGTTGATGAGCTGGGAGAACGTGCCGGTGAAGCTGTCGCGCGGGGCGGTTGCAACCGCATCACGAATGAACTTCGTAATGACGTCATAGCTCACCAGCCGCACCAAGCGGAACGTGGCGAGCGCCATGAGCGTCAAGTCAAGCAGTGAGACGGTCGGCATGAAGCGGCCGCCGTCGGTAAGCAGCATCGCCCCCTTAATAACCAATGCAGCAAAAAAGATACCGAAAACACTGTTCCAAAATGCGCTTTTCATGAGAAGTAGTATACCCTACGAGATATGGAGATAGACAAAGACGATCGCGAGGCATTATTTCGCGAGAAGCCGGACGCAACAGAAGCAGATCTCGAACGCCTGCGACAAGGAGAACCGCTTGCCTATGTGATCGGCAATCAGCCGTTTCTTGGACTCACAATCAATCTCGCCTCTCGCCCACTCATTCCCCGCCCCGAAACCGAATGGTGGACTGAACTTCTGATTGAGCGCATCGGAACGGCTCCAGTCCGAGTACTCGACCTGTGCGCAGGGTCTGGTGCCATTGGGCTTGCCGTTCTCAAGCACTGCCCGAACGCACACGTTTCCTTTGGCGAAATAAGCGCAGTGCACACGAAACAGATAGAGGAAAATATCACGCTCAACCGCCTTGATGCGGCACGTGCAGATATTCGCAGCGGAGACTTGTTCGAGCCCTTTGCGGGCGAACGTCTTGATTTCATTGCGGCGAATCCGCCCTACATTCCTGAACGCCGCCCGCTTGATACGAACGTTACGGAATACGAGCCAGCAGAAGCACTCTTTGCTGGCGAAGACGGGCTCTCTGTCATACGCCGCATTGCCGCAGAAGCAGCCGCATACCTAAGACCTACGGGCGAGGTCTGGATAGAATGCGACATCGATAATATCGAGGCGGCAGCTTCGCTCTTCCCGCACCCTACGATACACACCGATCCCTATGGGCGCCCCCGTCTCCTAGTGGCATACTACTGATATGCAGCCGGTACCGAATCTGATGCCGAACCTTCCCGGGGCAAGCATTGAGACGATTCTCGCCATTGTCATTACGATTGTGTTTATCTGGTGGGCCATCTTCACGCTCGTGGCGATGTATCACTGGTTCCGCTTCGCGCGCGACTCCTGGCTCGCCGTCCCGTCTATCGCTCTGCACCTGTTTGTATCGGGATGGATTTTTATATTTGCCACCGGCGGACTCCACTAGCATATGGACCAGCTACAACTACACGCGGGTGAACAAATTATCCTGAGGTTGCGGAAGCATCCGCTTATTCTCGTCGGCAAGCTGATTCCGCTTGCGATTCTTGACTACATCCCGTACCTCCTTCCGGAACTCGGAAAATTTATTACAGCCACGGGCCCTGGCGGCGCTATCGACTATGCCGCCACCCTTTCTTTCGATAATCCGTGGGTGCGATTCGTAGTTGGCGTGTACTGGCTCTTCCTCTGGATGGCAGCCTTTGGCATCTTCACGAACCATTATCTGGATGAGTGGATCGTTACCAACGAACGCATCATTGATATTGACCAGCAGGCCTTCTGGCGACGACAGGTTTCAAGCCTCTTCCTCGACCGCATCCAGAACGTCGAGACGCAGGTAGACGGATTCTTTAATACACTCTTCCACTTCGGTACCGTGTCCGTCGAATCTGCCGGTGCTGAGGTCAACCGCATCCGGATGGCCGGCCTTGCAAACCCAGAACACGTCCGCGACGTCATTCTTCGAGAACATGCGCGCATGGAGGATGAGCGGCTCGCGAAGGCGCCGGGGGTCTAGTACACTACGAATCATATGGCAGACCGCACCCCGCTTGAGACGGAGCCTTATAAGGGCGTCCGCGACTTTTATCCCGCCGATTGGCGCCGCCAGAGCTATATATTTGACACGCAACGCGCAGTACTGAAGCGTGCGGGATTTGAGGAGTATCAGGCCTCTCCGCTTGAGCACACAGAAATTTACGAGAACAAAGGTAACGAGGAAATCATCCGTGACCAGACCTATACGTTTGAAGATCGCGGCGGCAGGCGCGTTACCCTCCGACCGGAAATGACCCCGACGCTCGCCCGCATGGTTGCTGGGAAGCGCCGCGAACTCGTGTTCCCTCTTCGCTGGTTCTCGATTGGAAATCGCTTCCGCTACGAGCGGCCACAGCGCGGGCGTGGACGCGAGTTTTATCAGACTGATGTCGACTTCCTCGGTGTTCCTGAAGGAGACGCGGATGTGGAGATGCTGACGCTTGCCCATCGCATTGTGTCGGCCTTTGGCGCTACCAACGACATGTTCCGTCTTCGGATCGGTTCGCGTCCACTCCTCAACGCCGCCTGCGAAGCTGCGGGCCTCACGTCACCTGAGGAAGTGGGCGAATTCCGCTCCCTGCTGGATCGCAAGGACAAAATGACCACGGAAGAATGGCGTGAGAAGACCGCCGGAAAGCCTGATCCGCTTGCGCAGATTGAGAACCCGACGACTTCTGCAGTTACTGAGGAGAAGCAGAAAGTGACGACTCTTATTGAGACCCTGCGAGCGCAAGGACTCACCAACATCGAGTTTGATCCGACGATCGTCCGCGGTTTTGATTACTACACCGGCGTTGTGTTTGAGATGTGGGATACCCACCCAGACAACACCCGCTCCGTATTCGGCGGAGGACGCTATGACCGACTCGTCGAAATGTTCAGCTCGGAAAAGATTCCTGCTATTGGATTTGCGATCGGCGATATGCCGTTTGAAAACTTCCTCGTCTCGCACAACCTCCTGCCTGAGCTCGCCTCAGATACCGAACTCTACATTGGCACGGTAGAAACGCAGGACGTGCCGCACGCACAGGCGCTTGCTCGTACCCTCCAAGAATCTGGAGTCTCCACCTGGGTAAATATTCTTGATAAGAAGATTGGTGATCAGGTCAAAGAGGCCACCAAGCGCGGCATTCCCTACTTCCTCGCCTATGGAGCACAGGAGCGCGAGAGCGGTACTCTGCGCATTAAAGTGCTTTCGACCGGAGAAGAGCTTGAAACATCTGAGGCCGGTATTGCCGCACTACTAACGTCACGTTCTGCGTAGCATGCGGGCGATCACGTTTGATATCGAGACGAAGATGACTGCCGTTCGCGGCGGCCGTTTGGACGTCAACACGCTTGAAATAACGGTCGTTGGCATCCATGACTCAGAGACCGGCGAGTATTCGTCGTACCTAGCGCCGGAACTTCCGAAGCTTTGGCCGGTTATCGAAAAAGCCGACATGCTTATCGGTTTCAACTCTGATACTTTCGATATTCCGCTCCTGAACCGCTACTATCCAGGCGACCTCACGAAGATTCGTTCCCTTGATCTGCTTGCCGAAGTGCATAAGGCGCTTGGACGACGTATCCGTCTCCAGTCTCTTGCAGAAGCAACGCTCAAGAAGGGCAAAAAAGGCGACGGTCTTCAAGCGGGCGTGTGGTGGGAGGAGGGCCTCTACGACAAGGTGCGCGAATACTGCATAGAAGACGTGCGCCTGACGCGCGAGCTCTATGATTACGCCCGTGCAAACGGCCACCTGAAATATAAGGATCTCAATCAGTCCCGAGAAATAAAGCTTGATACCTCCTCCTGGGAAGACGGGGTGACCGGGCACGCACTTACCCATACGCTTGGCATCTAGCGCCGTGCTACCCTACTTGGGTATGCAGCGGTCAACGTTCCTGGTCCCCATCGCGATTGTGATTGCTGGACTTCTCATTTCCGTAGGCATTTTCTATGCTCGCGGCGGCAACAACCCGGTTCCAAACGGAAATCCGGAGAACGTACGACCGGTATCTCCAGAAGACCATTTGATCGGGAACCCCGACGCCCCGGTCATAATCGTCGAATACTCCGACATCGACTGCGCCTACTGCAAAGAGTTCCAGGCGACCCTCACCCAGCTCATGGCAGACCATGCACAGACGGGAGACGTTGCCTGGGTATACCGACACCTCCCGCTGGTAAACGCGCACCCCTACGCAGCGGAACATGCAGAGGCGGCAGAGTGCGTTGCGGAACAGGGCGGCAACGTGCTGTTCTTCCGGTTTATCGATGCTCTACAGGAAAACGCGCCGGGTAGCTTCCAGTCCAATCCGGAAGACTATCTGTCGATCGTAGAAAGCCTTGGTGTTTCCTCTGCCTCGTTCTCGGAATGTCTTCAAAGTGACCGCATGATTGACCGAGTGACCAAAGATTTTGATAACGCGATCGAAGCGGGAGCAAATGGCACACCCTACAGCGTCGTTTTGGTTCGCGGAAGCGATCCTATCCCTCTCTCGGGCGCACTCCCCTACGAGACCATGAAGCGTGTGCTTGAAGAAGCGCTGAGCCGCGCCACTCGCTAGTTCTCCTCTTCAAGGAGGCGCAACCGATACACTTCAAACGAATGCTCGCCTTCGAACATATCTGAAGGGTTTGGAAGAAACGCTTTCATATGAAGCAACTGCTCGGTAGCGTCGTTGACGAGCCGGTGGAAGAGTTCGAAGTCTGCTTCGGCGCCTTTGAAGTCGAATATGTACCGGCGCATTTGTGCTCTACCATCGCGATTCTTTGTTCGCTTGCACTCGTACACGATGAATCGGCGAACTGGGCGCCCGAACAACTCGCGAACGGTATAGTAATTAAACATCGCCTGAAGCATAAAGAGTGGTTTTGCAGCTCCAGACGCACTAAATGCGTTGACGAACTTGTGATCAACAATATCTACCGCGCCCTTCTCCACCCTCGACTCAACGACAAGGTCTGAAATCGCCTTCACTGGAAGCGCAAGACCTTGCACTTCAGCAATACCCGCAACCTCAACCGCAAGCACTTTGTGTTTCGGCGGACGTTCAAGATACAGACCAATAGCCTGTAGGTATTCACGCTCCATCTGGAGCCGCCGCTTCTTCTTAGCTGCTCGCGACTTTGCTTTACCAAACTCGATTTCAAAATCAGGCACATTTCGAAGCCCTTCAAGCCCCAGTGCAATGGCAACTTCCTTTTCCGTTCCGCTATAGAAGTGTTGGAGTGCTAGATGCGCAGCACGTCCAATGACCGAGCTTGGCGTAGCAGGAATGTCGTAAATCTTCCGAACATAGCGCTTGTACCATGTGAGCGGGTTACGCAAGAATGCGACGAGAGAGGAATGGCTCCAGTATGCGATCGGCAGTTTCGGCTTCCGGCGGTTTGCCATATCGTCCTAGTATACAAAATGGGGGTCGGCGAAGGCCGACCCCCATGAAAGAACAGGTTTGTTAGGACTGCTCAAGCACGTGCAGCTTGCGCGTATCCATGTCGACCTTGCCGACAAGAACATCGAACTTGAGCTCTGGAACTTCCTTGGCAAGCACCGCTTTTGCGATACGTGCCATTTCAAGTGCGCGGAGTTCCGAACGTGGTTCTTCCTTGCCCGTGCCACGCTCTGCGCGAAACGCAGAGGAGCACAGCAGAAGAACACCGTCTTCTTCCTTGATACGGCCCGCCTTGAGATTGCTCAACACGATCTTGCCTGCAACTGCAACCTCGTTTGCCCACTCATAGCCATAAGGGCCGATGATGAGCGCGCGATTGGGCATATGCAGCCAGTCGAAGCCGCGGCCGACCGCAATAATGTTCTCGCGGTGGTCGAGGTCGATTGGTTCGCGACGCTTGGTGCGCGTTTCAGCGATATGCGCAACGTTTCCTTTGACGAAGTGGAACAGGTCGCGAAGCATCTCAACGGACATGCCGGGATAAATCGCCCGGAACCGGTTCCAGAGAACCTGTTCGTCGGTCGTTTCAAGAGTGCCGAGGTCGAGATCGCCTTCCCCATGGAAGACAAGCGCGTCCTCATCAGTCTCAAGACCGACGACGATTGCCCGCACTTCGCGCTGGCGTGCGCCAAACACGTGCTCGATCTCTTTGACGATCTGACGTGCTGCAGCCATCGCACCTTCCTTGTCGTAGCCCCAACCCTTGCAACCAAGATGCTCGTTGTTGGAACGTGAGAAGTGGTACGTCACCATAATGACGGAGCAGCGGCCCTTGCTAATGCCATAGGCCACCCATTCGTCGATGAGATCGCCAAACCACGGCCAGGCCATTGAGAAGCGGCCGCCCATGGAACGGAACGGGTAAATGATGCCCGGCGGCGTCTTCGTCATGAGGGCGAGGTTGAGCCTGCCGTCCATGCACTTAAGAGCCGCGATCTCCGTCGGATGGATCGCGCGATGTCGCTGACGAGCCAAGCTCGCATCACAAAATTCCGCGCTTTGTGCGCGGTTCCACTCAAGGACTTCTTGGATGATGCGAGACATGGTGTTTGTTTGTGCTGTGAATGCCATGTGGTCTCCCTGTGGCAACACGAGTGCCGCGCGGATGCGCGGCAAGCCACTATCCTACCGCCGCTTCTATTCTTTGCAAGACATAACTAACAATTGACAAATCTTGCAAAGATTGATATATTTCTATCGGCTAGCAGAAGGAGGGCCGCATGCTTGGTTGGGCACTGGTAATGCCAATCCGACATCTACTTCAGCTTCGCACCTACGATTCGACACCTCGAAGTCCGTACGAAACCCGCGCTTCGCATCGAAAGCGAAGACGGTAACGACACGGGGCTGACGAACCAAAAAGACAACGCCCAGGCTTACGAGCCTGGGCGTTCTCTCGTATATGCTTAGTAGCTCTTGAGTCGGCGACTCTTCTCGTGCGTGCGAATCTTCTCAAGCGCTTTTGCTTCAATCTGGCGAATGCGCTCGCGCGTCACACCAAACTCCTTCCCTACCTCCTCAAGCGTGTGGTAGATGCCGTCAGTGAGTCCATGGCGCATCTCAAGAATCTTGCGCTCCTTTGGCGAGAGGTCGTCAAGAATATCTCGAACCTGTTCGGTGAGAATGCGTTCGGATGACTCCTGAACCGGGGACGGAATCTTATCGTCTGCAATGAAGTCACCAAGCGATGACTTCTCATCGTCGTCCGAACCAATCGGACTCTCAAGCGAGAGCGTATCCTGATTGATCTTCTCGATCTGATACACCTTCTCAACCTCAATACCCATCTCAACCGCTACCTCTTCCGGCTGCGGGTCACGGCCAAGTGCTTGGGCAAGGCGACGTGATACCTGTTTGTACTTAGCGATCGTCTCAACCATATGTACCGGAATACGGATGGTGCGCGACTGGTCTGCAAGCGCACGGGTAATAGCCTGGCGGATCCACCAGGTGGCGTACGTCGAGAACTTGAAGCCCTTGTTCCAATCGAACTTCTCTACCGCCTTATACAGGCCGATGTTTCCTTCCTGGATAAGATCAAGGAGCGTAAGGTCCGGAGAGCGCCCGACATACTTCTTTGCAATAGACACCACGAGGCGAAGGTTACTCCTCGCAAGAATATGTTTTGCCTCTTCGTCTCCCTTCTCGATTCGCTTGGCGAGCTCGCGCTCCTCGGCCGCGGTCAAAAGCGGGTACTGACCGATCTCGCGCAGGTAAATCTGGATGGAATCGTATCCGGTTCCCTCGCGACCCTTAATGTTACGAGACGCAAGATATTCATCGGCATTATCTTCGAGCATGCCGCCCTCAAGAATATCGATGCCGCAGGTTGAGAGACGCTCGTACAACTCCTCGAGGAACGATACGTCCTCCTCGACATGCGGGAACTCCTTCAAAATCTCACTATAGGTAATGTAGCCCCGCTCCTGACCCTTCTTTATGAGAGCTTCCATTTTCCCAACCCGATCATTCTTTGCCTTGCTCTTGGCGTTTGCCGCACCCGCACGCACAACAGCCATGGCCCGCACCTTCTTTGAGGCGCGTGCTGGTGCTTTGGCGCGCACCGGCTTCTTCGCCTTCTTTGACGCGCGCTTGGGAGCCGCCTTGCGGGGCTTTTTCTTTGCAGCTGTCTTCTTCATGCGTTTCTTAGTTGCCATACTGAGCGGGATAAGGTGAAGGAATAATTAAGCGAGCCTGGCGAGCTGCGCGGAAATCTCCGAACACTCGCGAAGTGCTTCCTTGATGCCAGAGTCGTCTTTAGCCGATTCAAAGCGCCGCAATCGCGCGGTCGCCTCGACTAATTTTTCGGTCAGCACCGAACGTTCAAATGCGCGCAAGAGGTCGTCTCCTGCCGTCTCACTGGGCGACTCTCCGAAGAGTAGTCCCGCTTCAAATAGGGCTCGCTCGGGTACATCATTGTCCACAACAGCGGCACCGATGATTCGAGCGTACTCATCAGAGAGGCGTTTGGCAAGAGGGGTCTCGGGATAGGCTGCGATGGAGGCTCGAATCAGCAGGTCACGCGATGATTCGCTTGATTTTGTCGCTTGCCCACCAACAACCTCCTCACCTGCTTCTTCAGGCGTCGCGCCGGATGCCTTGAGAGACTCGCGCACTGCTTCAGGCGAAGATCCGAGATGGCGCGCAACAACTCCAATGAAGTGTTCGCGCTCCATCGGACTCTTCATGGCACGAATGAGTGGGAGCACGATGCGCTCGACCGCTATAACGAGTCGATGCGGATCCCGCTCGCTGCCAGAGAGCACCGAAAGGAAGAACTCGACGATTGGCTCTGCCTCCTGCACGCGACGAGCGAAGTCCTGCGGCGTATCTTTCGCGAGATCTGCCGGATCTTTTCCAAGTGGCATGCGGACGGCTTTTACCCGCATTCCCGCTCCAAGGGCAGCATGTGCGTTCTTTGCAGAAGCAGCGAGTCCTGCGCGATCTGCATCAAGTGCGAGCATGAGGTTGTCGCTATAGCGCTTCACCAGTGCAAGATGTTCGCGTGACAGCGCAGTTCCAGAGAGCGCAATCGCGTTTTGAAACCCGATCTGATGCAGCAAGATGAGGTCAAACTGCCCTTCCACCAGAAGCGCGAATCCGCGTGAGCGAATAGCGTCCTTCGCGCGATCCATGCCAAAGAGAATTTGCGACTTCTTGAAGAGCTCTGTTTCTGGCGAGTTGAGGTACTTGGCCTGATCGTTCGGGTCAAGCGCGCGGCCGGTAAACGCTACAACGCGCCCTGCCCCGTCCCGAATCGGGAACATGAGCCGGTTGCGGAAGCGATCGTAGTACGTACCCGGCTTTCCGTCTGCCTCTTTAATGAGCCCGCAGGCAAGAAGTTCGGGAATGGTAAACCCAGCCCCCGACAATTCTTCAAGCAGCGCGCGCCACGCGTCCGGAGCAAACCCCAGGTTCCATGCACGGATTGTTTCTTTTGAGAGGCCGCGAGAAAGCGCGTACTCATAGGACGCGCTCCCTTCCGAAAGGTTACGCGCGTAGAAAGCTTCGGCACGCGCCATTGCTTCGCGAAGACGATCGGTCTTCTCCGAAGAATCCGATCCTTTTACATACTCAAGCGGCACGCCTGCCTTCTCGGCCAAGAGTTTCATCGCGCCCTTGAAGTCGAGCCCTTCCATTTTCTCGATGAATGTAAACGCATCTCCACCCTGCCCCGAAGAGAAGCAGTAGTAGGTGCCGCGTTCCGGATTCACGAAGAAGGAAGGTGTTTTCTCCTTGTTGAACGGCGAGAGCCCTTTGTAGTACCGGCCGGCTTTCGTGAGCTTTACATACGGAGAAACCACATCAACGATGCTTAGTTTCTCCTTGATTCGCTCGACAGTGTCAGCCATATGGAGTCCTGGAGTACTGCTTCCAGGAGTCTTTCTGTGCTAGATGGCCTCGGCCATCTCCCGCTCGCGAGCAATGCGCGCGTCGCGTGCCCGCTGCAGGTTCTCAATTGCCGAACGCTTCTTGGATCCGCCAAAGCCCGTACCAGCCGGAATAAGGCGACCGAGAATCACGTTCTCCTTGAGGCCGCGAAGTGTATCGATGGAACCCTTGAGGGCTGCCGTGATGAGAATCTTCGTGGTCTGCTCGAAGGAAGCGGCGGAGAGGAATGAGCGGCGAGAAAGCGCAGACTCCTTGATACCAAGCACCATTTCGCGTGCCTTCGGCGGCATCTTGCCTGCCTCTTCTGCCTGACGGATTGCCTCGGCGTACTCCCAGTCTTCAAGCACATCGCCGACGGAGTAGTCAGAATCGCCTGCATCCGTGACCTTCATGCGCGAGAACATCTGCTTCACCACCACCTCAAGGTGCTTGCGGGAAACGGAAGCGCCCTGCAGCTCGTAGATCTTCGAGGTTTCCGCAATGATGTACTCCTGTACCGCTGCGCGGCCGGCGTACTCGAACAGCTCGTCAAGATCAGCAGAACCGTCGGTCAGAAGCTGGCCACGCTTTACGGCCTGTCCCGGCTTCACCAGCGCCATACGAGGATAGGTAACGAGGTACTCGATTGAGCCTTCCGTATTCTTTGCCTTCTTCGTGGACTTCTTTGCCGTCTGACCTGCTTCGTGCGCAACGACAATAACCTTTTCGCGACCTTCTTCCTTGATTTCGACGACCATACCGTCGGTCTTAGAGACAACTGCCGGAACCTTCGGGGTGCGCTTTTCAAGCACTTCTTCAACGCGCGGGAGACCCTGCGTAATGTCGCCACCAACCGAAGCCGTACCGCCAGCATGGAAGGTACGCATCGTGAGCTGGGTACCCGGCTCGCCAATTGCCTGAGCGGCAACCGTACCGACCGCCTCGCCGAGATCTACCGACTCCTGGGTCGTGAGATCCATGCCGTAGCAGGTCTTACAAATACCGAAGCGAGTCTCGCAGGCCATCGGAGAGCGGACGGCGACCGACTGGAGTGCCGAATCTGCTGCGAGCGTTGCAGCGTCCTCTGCCATCAGGTAGTGACCCTTCTTGAAGGGACCCGTTGCCTCAGCGAGGTAGCGGCCGCGAATAGCATCAGCGAAGTCAATCGTGATACCGGAAGCGGAGACACGGCTGATATCAATACCGCGCTTCGTCTTACAATCCTCCTCCGTAATGATGGAGTCCTGCGCAACGTCGAACAGACGGCGCGTCAGGTAACCAGCGCGTGCCGTACCAAGTGCAGTGTCCGTGAGACCCTTACGAGCACCGTGCGTACTCATGAAGTACTCAACCGGATTGAGGCCTTCGGTCATCGAAGAAGTGATCGGCACTTCAATGGTCTCGCCAGCAGTGTTCTGGATAAGACCCTTCATACCGGCCATCTGCGTAAGGTTACCGATCGAACCGCGGGCGCCGGAGCGCACCATGTCATGGACGGAACCGGCTGGGTTGAGCGCAGCTTCCACGAGCTTTTCGACTTCGGTCTTCGCGCCGTGCCAGATTTCAATTACCATGCGGCGCTTCTCTTCTTCAGAGAGGAGACCGTCGCGGAAATCGCTCTCAATCTTCGCAACCTTTGCGCGCGCTTCTTCGATAACCGTTTCCTTCTCTTGAGGAACAGAAACATCCTCGAGGCTCCAGGTTACGCCAGACTTTGTGGCGTACTCGAAGCCGAAGCGCTTCACTTTGTTGACGATACCTGGAACAGCATCAAGGCCGTAGCGGACGATGCAGTCTTCCATGATGCGGGAGAGCACCTTCTTGGTGATCGCCTCATTCATGAACGGATAGTCAGACGGGAGAACGGTGTTGAAGAGCAGACGGCCAACAGTGGTCTCGAATGGCTTGCCGCCAAACGGCTCATACTTCTCCTTGCCTGCCGTCGGAAGGACCGAGATCTTTGCGCGAAGATCAACCGCACCAAAGTCGCGCGCGAGAATTGCAGCATTCGGATTCGGGAAGAAACTGCCCTCTCCCTTTGCACCCGGAACCTCCTTCGTAAGCCAGTAACAGCCGAGCACGATATCGAGCGGCTTCTGGGTCATGACGATCATTTCGCCAGAACCCGGCTTGAGGATGTTCTTGTTTGCACTCATCACCTCACGAGCTTCCCACTGTGCCTCTTCTGAGAGCGGCACGTGGATAGCCATCTGGTCGCCGTCGAAGTCTGCGTTGAACGCCGGACAGACGAGTGGGTGCAACTGGATAGCGTCACCTTCAATCAGGCGCGGGCGGAATGCCTGGATACCCTGGCGGTGGAGCGTCGGTGCGCGGTTGAGGAGCACGTACTTGCCCTGAATTGCCTCTTCGAGGATTTCCCACACTTCCGGTACACCGTCTTCAATCAGACGGCCGGCACCGCGGATGTTGAACGCGAGTTCGCGCTTCAAGAGACCGGCGATAACAAACGGACGGAACAGCTCGAGTGCCATGTGCTTTGGAAGACCGCATTCATCAAGCTCAAGGTCCGGACCAACCACGATCACCGAGCGACCGGAGTAGTCTACGCGCTTACCAAGGAGGTTCTGGCGGAAGTAGCCCTGCTTACCCTTGAGATAGTCTGCAAGCGACTTGAGCGGTCGGCGCTGCGCAGGCGTGAGCGCGCCACCGGAGGCACCCGCCTTGCGGATCGAGTTATCGAGCAGTGCGTCCACTGCTTCCTGGAGAATGCGCTTCTCGTTGCGGAGAATCACTTCCGGAGCATGGATGTCCAAGAGTTTCTTGAGGCGGTTGTTGCGGTTGATGACGCGGCGATAGAGATCGTTCACGTCAGATGTTGCGTGGCGACCACCTTCAAGCGCGACCATCGGGCGAAGTGCCGGAGGAATCACCGGGATCTTCGTGAGGAACATCCATTCCGGACGAACCTTTGCTGCGATCATCGACGAGATGAGCGAGATGCGCTTCGCAAGCTTCTCGCGCTCTGCAGCTGCTGCCGTCTTGTACTTCTCTTCCAGAGTTTTCTTAAGGTCTTCAAGCTTGATGGAGCGGAAGATGTCGTAAATAGCCTCAGCACCGATGCGCGCTTCAAAGAGCGTGCCGTACTTCACGGAGTAACGGTGATAGCTGATCTCATCGAACACACGACCGACGACGACCGAGTCAATTTCAGCCTTCGCAAGCGTCATGCGCTCCTTAAGGAGATCACGCTCCTTATCAGATGCGGTTGCTTTGTGCTTGGTCTTGTATTCGCTCTCAAGCTCGGAGAGGAGGCGCTTCTTGGTGTCCTCGTTCACCTTCGTGATGATGTAGCCAGCGAAGTAGACCACCTTTTCAAGGTCTGCAGACGGAATGCCGAGAATGAGCGCCATGCGAGACGGCATGGAGCGGAGGAACCAGATGTGCGCAACCGGCGTCACGAGCTCAATGTGGCCCATGCGCTCGCGGCGAACGATAGAGCGGGTGATTTCGACACCGCACTTGTCACAGACAATACCCTTGTAGCGGATACCTTTGTACTTACCGCAGTAACACTCGTAGTCGCGTTCCGGACCGAAGATCTTTTCGTCGAAGAGACCGTGCTTCTCAGAGCGCTGGGTACGGTAGTTGATGGTTTCAGGCTTGGTGATTTCACCGCGTGACCATTCGAGAATGCGCTCCGGGCTTGCGAGCGAAAGACGCAGCGCGTTCCAATCGCTTGAGCGGTTGCCCATTGGGCGGCGGCCAGAATTCATGGGAGTAGGCATAGGCGTAAGAATTAGAAGTCAGCGTCCATTGGGCGCTCCATTGGTTCAATGTCGAGCGCGAGACCGCGGATCTGGTTGGTAAGAACGGCAAAGGATGCCGGGGTGCCCGAGTGCGTGACCGGCTCACCCTTCACGATAGCGTCGAAGGTTGCGGAGCGGCCCTGAATATCATCGGACTTGATGGTAAGCATTTCGCGAAGCGTGTAGGCGCTGCCGTAACCAAGGAGTGCCCACACTTCCATTTCTCCGAAGCGCTGACCACCGTTCTGTGCCTTTCCGCCAAGCGGCTGCTGGGTGATAAGCGAGTACGGACCAATCGAACGCATGTGGATCTTGTCCTCCACCATGTGATGGAGCTTCAAGATGTACATGTAACCGACTGATACTGGCTGTGCGAACGCTTCGCCGGTGCGGCCGTCAAAGAGCTGCATCTTGCCGGATGCGTCAAAGCCGGCCTTCACGAGCTCGTCGCGAATCTCCTCAGGCGATGCGCCGGCAAACGGCGGAACCACTGCCTGGTAACCAAGCGTGTTTGCTGCAAGACCAAGGTGCATCTCGAGAATCTGACCGAGGTTCATACGGCTTGGAACGCCAAGCGGAGTGAGAATGATGTCGACTGGATTACCGTCCTTGTCGTACGGCATGTCTTCAGCCGGAAGCACTCGGGAAATAACACCCTTGTTACCGTGACGGCCGGCGAGCTTGTCACCCACCGAAACGTTACGAGCCTGTGCAACAGTCACCACAATCTTCTTGATGATGCCGCTTTCAAGCTGGTCACCCTTCTCGCGCGAGAAGACTTTCACACCAATGACGCGACCGCGCTTACCGCCTTCCATGCGCAGTGAGGTGTCCTTCACATCCTTTGCCTTGTCACCGAAGATCGAGCGGAGGAGGCGTTCTTCTGGCGTCAGCTGAGTTTCGCCCTTCGGCGTTACCTTACCGACGAGAATGTCGCCCGGGCGAACTTCCGCACCGATGCGGACTACGCCTTCCTCATCAAGGTTCTTGAGGCGGAGCTCGCCAACGTTCGGAATGTCATGCGTCGTTACTTCAGCACCGAGCTTGGTGTCGCGTACGGCGCATTCGAAGTCTTCAATGTGAATGGTGGTGAACTTGGAGTCCTGTACCAACTTTTCGGAAACAATGATGGCGTCTTCGTAGTTGGCACCGTTCCAGCTCATGAAGGCAACGCGAACGTTCTGGCCGAGTGCCATCTGTCCGTGCTGCGAAGATGATGCGTCTGCAAGCACGTCACCCTTCTTCACCTTATCGCCAACAAAGACGCTTGGGCGCTGATTAAACGCAGAGTTCTGGTTGGTCTGGGTGAGACCCTGGAGTCGGTACTCCTTCTTCTTATTTTCCTTATTCGTAACAACAATCTTCTTTGCGTCTGCGTAGGTCACTTCGCCAGCTTCCGTTGCAATGATGAGGCGGCCCGTGTTTCGAGCAGCATGCTCCTCAATACCGGTTGCAACCAACGGCGCCTCAGGAATAAGGCACGGTGTTGCCTGCTTCTGCATGTTTGAACCCATCAGGGCACGGTTCGCGTCGTCGTGGTCGACGAACGGAATCATGGCCGTTGCTGCAGAGAACATCTGGTAGGTCGAAGCATCGAAGAGATCGATCTCTTCGCGCGTCACGACTGCCGGCTCTCCACCGCGGCGCACTTCAATCTGATCAGGAACGATGCGTCCCTTGTCATCAACTGGCGTTGCGGCGTGCGCAATCGTATGACTCTCCTCTTCAAGCGCATTGAGGTAGACAATCTCGTCAGTTACGACGCCGTTCTTAACAACTGCGTACGGAGTTTCGATCACACCAAACTCGTTGGTGCGCGCATGAAGCGCAAGGCGCAGAATAAGACCAATGTTCTGACCTTCCGGCGTATGGATCGGACACAGACGGCCGTAGTGAGACGGGTGCACGTCGCGCACTTCAAAGCCAGCGCGCTCGCGAGTAAGACCGCCCGGACCAAGCGCGGAGAGGGTGCGCATGTTCTCAAGCTCAGCAAGAATGTTCTGCTGATCCATGAACTGCGAGAGCTGGTTTGCCGTGAAGAACTCACGGATGGATGCCTGCAGCGGGCGCGGGTTTACGAATGCCATCGGCAGCGAAGTCTCGCTCTCGATCGTGGACATGCGGTCCTGAATGTTGCGCTTCATGCGAGACATACCGACACGCATGCGCGCCTGGAGGAGTTCGCCAACGAAGCGGACGCGACGGAAGCCAAGGTGGTCAATATCATCCGGCGTCGCGTTCGGGTCCTCGTTGAGGCGAGCGATTTCACCGACGATACGGACAACGTCATCAAGAACCAGCGAGCGCTGGTTAAGGTTCTTCGCCTCGGTTGGGAGACCGAAACGGGCGTTGAGGCGGTGCCGACCAACCTTTGAAAGGTCGTAGCGCTCTGGAGTGAAGATAAGATTGACGTACTGCTTGGCGTTTTCTGCAGTTGCAAGGTCGCCGTCGCGCATGCGGCGGTGCACTTCAATGTACGCATCATCCATTGATTGTGTGGTGTCATGCGCAAGCGTTGCCTTAACAGCATTGATGGCTGCTTCGTTGCCCTTGAAACGCTTTATGAGCTCTTCGCCGACACCTGCACCAAAAATGGTGAGGAGGTTGGTGATCGGGAACTTGCGCTTGCGGTCGATCTTCACAAAGATCGCGCCGTCTGGTTCAGAGTCAATCTCAATCCATACGCCACGGCTCGGGATGATCTTGGCACCGAAGTAACGCTTACCCTTGATATCTTCGGAGATAAAGAATGCGCCGAAGGAACGAGCAAGCTGCGGGACGATAGCGCGCTCAACACCAGACACGATAAACGATCCGTGCGGGGTCATCAGCGGAATGTCAGCGAGGAAGATATCCTGCGATTTTTCTGTACCCGTCGTCTTGTTGAGCAGCGTCACCTTCGCCTTCACCGGAGCTTCGTAGGTGCGCATATTCTCGCGAGCGAATTCTTCGTCGCCCTTCGGGTCGCCAATTTCAAATCCTTCGAAGCGAAGTTCGAATTTCTTTCCGGAATAGTCCGGAATCGGAGAGAATTCCTTAAACAGTTCGCCCAACCCTTCTTTGATGAGCCAATCAAACGAATCGCGCTGGTGCGCAACGAGATCTGGGAACGGCACGCGTGGTGCTTTGTACGATGCGAAGGTCTGCTGCGGGAGAGCCTTGGAAGTGCGCATAGGCATAGGACGTAATTAAATAAAGGTGAAGGATATAAACGCAGAAACTGGCCCGTACACGACGAGCCGCGTCCCCGTTTCCGAGACGCTATCTACAAATTGGTTTCTTTCGGATTCGCCCGCCAGAGTGCCGCCATCACTCAATCCGTTCTGGTTAGGGGAAGTATATGCCCGCCCCCTGTCCCAGGTCAAGGGGGTCTGGGGATAGTTCATACCCAGGGCATACATTGACTCTTCACCCCTTGAATACTATAAGTGAGCTCGGAAGGAGGCTCACATGCCAATACGCTTGCTGCCCCGTTTTGGGCTTCAGCTGCTACTTGCAACCGTATGTTTTTCGCCCGCATGGATCTACCTGATCCTCCGGGCAATACCCGATCCCCCGTTGATCGTGTACAACCTGACTCATTACAACGTAGGACTGATGTTCTTCTTGATGATTCAGCTGGTGCTGCTCGTTGCCCTCTTAGGCGGAAGCCTCGCGTTGTGGTCTCGACCGCAATAAAAGCAATGATTGGCGTGTGATGTCGCAAAGGCCGGACACTGGTGTCCGGCCTTTCCCTATGCCTTCTTGCGCCAGGCGTCTATGTTTGCATGGTGTCCGGTACGCAGCACGCCCGGTACACGATACTTCTTCTTATTGAAAAGGATGGTTTCTGGACGCGTATAAACTTCCCCGCTTGCCACCCGACGCTCTTCAACCGACTCATCTTTCCCCAGTACGCCAGGAATACGGCGCGTCATTGCATCAACCACCGCCATCGCGGGAACTTCCCCACCAGTAAGCGTTGCTTCGCCAACGGAATATTTCTTGACGGTGCCCATGGTCTTGAGCATCTTTACCGCCCGCTCATCAATACCCTCATACCGGCCGCACACCAGAACGATGTCGTTGTACTTCAACAGTTTGTCTGCCTCTTTGTTATCAAATGGCGTCGCACCCGGCGCAAACCACACAATTGCAGCCTTCTTCTTTCCGAGCGCTTTTTTTACCGCTTTGACGATCGGAAGCGCGGTCATGACCATACCCGGACCACCACCATACGGACGCTCATCAACTTTGCCCCAGCGGTTGTCGACAAAGTCACGCGGATTGGTATAGGAGACGCTGATTTTCTTATTCGTCCGCGCGCGGCCAAGGATCGATGCGCTCAAATACGCTTCGCATGCTTCAGGAAAAAGCGTGATGAGGTGGAAGCGTTTCATTAGATAGACTCAGGACCGACCGTTGCGTCGTGCACGATGAGGCTGCGCACCAGTCCAGGCTGCTCGTTGAGCTGCAAAGTGCGATTTGCCTGCGCCATAACGTCAACACCATCTTGAAGAGCCTCAACGCCGAGCGTCTGCAACTCGCCCGTAATAGAAAGATTGCGGATGCGCGCAGCAACCTCCGGTCCCGTGCCGCAGATCGCATGAATAGCTGTCGTGGTCCCGAGGTAGACCATACAGCGCTCAGTGAGGCCGAACTTTTCAGTGGCACGAACAAGCGCATTCAAACGATCAAGGAGTGGTCGGCGCTCCTCGATTCCGATTGTTCCTTTGGGAGCGTTGAACGCCATGGAGATAGTTTACCCGAGCTCCTCGAGGACCTGGTCAACCGACTTTGCTTCTGGCGCCTCACCGTAGCGCTTGCCTCCTACTGGTTCGTTCACCTTGAGATTGACGCGCGCATTGTGCTTCATACCGACAACGCGAAGCAGGGTGCGAATGGCTTTTGCAATATTGCCGTCGCGGCCGATGATCTTGCCCATGTCTTCTGCAGCAACGGTAAGCGTAAGGAGAACGCCCATTTCATCAACGGTACGGGTAATCTGCACCGCATCGGGTGTATCGACGAGTGACTTAACAACGTATTCAAGAAAAGCTTGGTCCTGTTCCATATGAGTGTGTCAGCGTTACGGGAAGTTCAGAGTAATGGAAGCACGTGCCCGGCAAAGCGGGCATGAAGGCCTTAAGCGGCGGGAGCTGCCTCCTCAGCTGGCGCGGCAGCCTCTTCAGCAGGAGCTTCTGGTGCCGGCTCGGCCTCAGCGATAGCAGCCTCAACTGCCTCCTCCGCTGCCGGAGCTGCCTCTGCAGCTACAACCGGCTCTTCTGCCTTCTTGTTCTTCTCAAGGTTGGTCTTTGAGATGACCGGAACCTTCTTACCTTCGAGGATGCCCTTGGTAATAAGGAGGTTCTTAAGAGAGTCGGAGAGCTGGGCACCCTTGCCGAGCCACTCCTTGATGCGATCGCCGTCTGCTGAAAACGCCTTGGTCTTCGGATTATAGGTACCGACAAGATCAACGTACGTGCCCGCCCGTGGTCCAGACGTCTTTTCGAGGACGACAATGCGGAACGACGGGTCGTTGACCCGGCCAATCCGCTGAAAACGTATCATCAACATAGTTCCGGGAGCATAACAAAAAAAAGGCGGCCCCGCAAGGAGGCCGCTCTAGAAGGTTTTTCTGGGGTAGAACCGACGATGAGTTGGTTCTGTTTGCATCTTACTGAGGTGTATCAAACGGTGCAATCTGCTAGAGTGGGTATAACGTGAGCTACCAAGGCCCCATTACCATTACCCGGACCGGAAAGGGCTTCTTTACCTATGACCCGAACGAGGATGACCTCTTCATTCCTGAAGAGGCGCTTGGTGGTGCCTTCCCAGGCGATATTGTTGAAGTGGAGGAAACCGGAACATCGGTCGACCCAAGAACACGACAGAAGCGCAAGAACGGAAAGGTGGTGAAAATTGCGGCACGTGCGCGCGAATCCTTTGTCGGAAAGCTGGTGCAAGACGAAGGACGCACTCTCCTTATCCCTGATTGGAAAAAGATGTACGTCCCTTTCCTTGTTCGCGGCGAGAACTTCCCGATCGGACATAAGGTCGTCCTTAAGCTTGGCGGATGGGAAAAAGGCGCTCCTTATCCGTGGGGCACTGTAGCTGAAGTAATCGGTCTCGCTGGCGTTCACGAGACGGAAATGCGCGCACTCGCGCTTTCGCAAGGTTTCAGCTCCGACTTCCCACCGGGCGTTGTCGCTGAAGCAAAGCAGCTTGAGGAATCGGGAGAAGCGATGATCGCGGAGGAAACTAAAATGATTATTCCGTGGGAAGGTCCATCACCCCACTCAGAGCGACGCGACTTCCGCGGCATCACAACCTTCACGATCGACCCGGTCGACGCTAAAGACTTTGACGACGCTATTTCTGTACGCGCGCTTCCAGACGGAAATACGGAGGTTGGTGTCCATATTGCAGATGTGTCCTTCTTCGTCCGACCCGGCAGCGCAATAGATACGGAAGCCCGTCATCGAGCAACGTCCGTCTATCTTGTGGATCGCACTATTCCCATGCTTCCCCACATCCTCTCAACGAACTTCTGTTCGCTCAATCCGGATGTCGACCGCCTAGCGATGAGCGCCGTGTTCGTCTTGGATAAGGATGCCAATACGGTTTCAAAGTGGTTTGGAGAGACGCTGATCCACTCAGATAAGCGCTTCTCGTACGAAGAAGCGCAGGAGGTGCTCGATGCGCAAAATGGCCCACTCCTCTCTGAACTCAACACGATTCGCGAGCTTGCGCGAAAGATTCGAAAGCGTCGCATTGCAAAGGGAGCAATTGATTTTGATACCTCTGAAGTAAAGATCGAACTTGATGAAAACGGCAAACCGATCGGCGTTCGCCTCAAAGAACGAAAGGATACCAATCTCCTGATTGAAGACTTCATGCTCCTTGCAAACGAGGCGGTCGCTGAAGAACTCTCGATGCTTGGCAAGAAGAATGGAAACGCGCCTGCTGTCTACCGCGTCCATGATGCGCCGAATGCCGAGCGCATCACCGATCTTGCCGCATTTCTCAAAGTGCTTGGCTATACGCTCAAGACCGAAGGAGCTGGTCAGGTAAAAGGCGCAGACCTGAATGCACTGCTTGAGCAGGTCAAAGGAAAGCCGGAGGAGTATCTCATCAAACTTGCCACGCTCCGCTCCATGGCGAAGGCTACGTATACGACAAAAAATATCGGCCACTATGGCCTTGCGTTTGAGTTTTACACGCACTTCACCTCCCCTATCCGCCGCTATCCGGACGTGCTCGTGCATCGCATGCTCAAGCACTATGTCTCGAGCGAAACGATCTCGAAGAGAGAAATGGAGGAATTTGATTCCCTTGCCCTCCACTCTTCTGAGCGCGAAGTCGCTGCGGCTGAAGCTGAACGCGATTCCGTAAAGATGAAGCAGGTGGAGTTCCTCATGAACCGCATCGGCGAAGAATTCGATGGCGTTATTTCTGGCGTTACCGATCGCGGTCTTTATGTTGAGCTCAATGAAACGCGTGCAGACGGTATGGTGCGCATCAGCGCCATTGGCAACGACTACTACGTGTATGACGAGAAACGCTACCGTCTCGTTGGCGAGCGCACAAAGACTGAGTATCGACTCGGAGATCCGATTCGCATCCGACTGATCGCCGCCCGCGTACCAGAGCGCGAGCTCGACTTCGAACTCGTCAAAGCATAGCTTGCCTTTTTAGGCTGGTGCCGTACCGTAACAGAAGACCTGAGAAAGGAGGTTCTTATGCTATGCGGTGATGTGCGGACTCGGTTGTTGGCGGGGATGATCCCCTGTCTTATCAAACGATTCCCGCTCCCCTGGAAGATCGACGAAGAGGGGTGGACCTCAGGGCCCGTGACGCACGACGAAGCGCACTACGTCGCTAAGTGCATGACGCACAAGACGGCGCAGGCGCTCATCGACATTGCAGACGCCTGTTCGGCCGGCCTCGATATCATGACTACACTTCAGAGTCTTGATGCCGAAACGGTGCGAGAATTGTTTCGGGAAGTGCTTTCCTGGAACTACATCGTCCATAAGGTGCCCTGGCAGGTTCAGTCGAGCGACGTGCATCAAGTACTCGCTTCGGATGAGATCCTTATTGCTCGCTACGGCAGCGAAGAGCTCGCGAGCCTTTTATGTCGTATGGCTGCAGAGTCCTACGCACGCCTCGAAGAGTTCGGAAACGGTTTCGAAGCTGCTATCCAAAGCGACGACCCGGATGCGCTCCATCGCTTCCTCGAAGAAGATTCGAAGCGGCGTGAAGACGTATTCGCCGATCTATGAGAAAAACCGCCGCCCATCACTGGGCGGCGGCCTTCTTTTTCCCAAGACTTAGGAAGGAGCGCCGAGGTTCGAGACCAGAGACATAAGCGCGGTCACGATAGCTACGACCACGAGTATGCCCAATCCCAACAGGAGCCCGAAGCGGGAGGGGGCGTTTTTGCCCCGTTTCTCTCTCATGGGGATACCTCCGTAGACCCGAACTACTCTGCGCTATTTTCTTATGGTCGTCAACGAGCCTTCAGATACTCGAGCATCGTGTCAGCATCTGAAACCTCAAACGGATCGTCCGGACAATTGTCGGAGAAGCCCGGCTCGACGAAAGCCTTCTTGATCACGCCGTCTTCAACGTACATTGAATAACGCCACGAACGGTCGCCGAATCCAAGATTTTCTTTCTTCACGAGCGCGCCAATCGCACGAGTAAAATCCGCATTCCCGTCAGGAAGCATGAAGACTTTGGAGATACCGAGGTTCTTTGCCCACTGATACATCGTGAACGCGTCGTTGACCGAAAGACAGATCACCGAGTCAACGCCAAGCCCCTTGAACTCTTCGTACTTAGCCTCGTACCCCGGAGCATGTGTTGAGGAACAGGTCGGCGTGAACGCGCCTGGAAGACCAAAGAGGACTACCTTCTTGCCCTTGAATATCTCGTCGGACGTCAAATCCTGCCAACGGAACGGGTTATCGCCGCCAACGGATTCATCGCGCACGCGAGTCTTAAACACCACATTGGGAACGGTATTCCCTTCAAGTTTTGTTGCATCCATAGGTCGCCAGTATAACAAACGCCGCTCCACGTGGGAGCGGCGTTGTTCCTGTTAGGGTAGCTGAGCTGCGAGATATGCGCCAAATCCAAGACAGCCGAGAAACAACAAGAGCACAACAATTTGGATTGCGAATTCCCCGTCTGCGCCCTTCTGTCCCTTGGATGGAACGTTATGATCGTGCATGACACCTCCTGACCGGGAGTATGCCAGGCGGCGGCAGTCCGTCAACTTCACTTGAGACTAACGAAGATCGCGCAACAATAGCAAGCCTATGCCAAACCCAGACGAAATGCGTGAACGAGCGGACGAAATGGAGCACGAGGGCGAGGAAAAGGCCGACAAGATGCGCGAGGCAGCCGACGAACGCGAAGAAGCGGACAAGGAGGACGCAGAAGCGCGCGACAAAGAAGATGAGGCCGAAGGAAAGGAGGAAGACTAGCGTGAGCGCCCATCGAACGGCATCCGCGTGAGCGTTGAAAGCTCGATACCGTCGAGCGTGCGAACGTTGATAGCTGCTCCCGGACCGCTCTCCATCTGTGATCGTCCAAAACACTGCACGCCGCATGTCTTGCAGAAGAGATGTGCGATTTTCCCTGTGTTGAAATGGTATTCGGTTAGATTGTCGTCTCCATGCGTAATCACGAGACTGGTGCCTGGTGCGAAGGAAAGTAGGAGGCCCTGCTTCTCACAGTACGAACAATTGCACTCAATAACCGGCTTGGAGAGATCCACCTCCGCGTCGTAACGCACCGCACCGCAATGGCATTGTCCCGTCATAGTGATTGTTATTTAGCTACTGCAACCGCGTCTTCAAATTTCACCGACAGCAACTTCGAGATGCCGTCTCCGCCCATCGTAACACCGTAGAGGATGCCGGCACGACTCATCGTCTCGCGGTTATGCGTAATCACAATAAGCTGTGACTTGCGCGCTAGGTTCTCAATCATGTCGCCGTAACGGCGCGAGTTTGCTTCGTCGAGCGCCGCATCCGTTTCGTCAAGAATCATAAATGGCGGCGGGTTCACCTGACTCATTGCAAAGATAAGTGCAATGCTGGTGAGAGCTCGCTCTCCGCCAGAGAGCTGCATGAGCGACTGCAGCCGCTTCTTCGGCAGATTCACCTGGATCTCCAGACCCGGACGCTCCTTCTTCTCTAACTCCTCTTCCATCTCCTCTTCTTCATCGTCCCCCTTCGGAGAAAGGTCTTCGAGAACCAATTTTGCTCCACCGCCGCCGAACATAAGCGCGAAAAACTCAGCGAATGACTGATTCACCTTCTGCAAACCATCGGCAAATGATTTGGCAAGCTCTTCATCGAGTGAAGCGATCAACTCTTCAAGTCCTTGTGCCGAGTGTGCAAGATCCTGCAACTCGCGGGCGAGAAATTCCTCCCGACTTTTCGTCTCTTCGTATTCAGTGCGTACTTCTTCCCCAGTACCACCAGCTTCTTCAAGACGAATCTTGAGTCGCTCAAGCTGCTTCTTACGGTCGTCCTGCAGCTTGCGATCCTCGTCTAGCTCACCCTGCATCGGTTCGTACGAAAACGCCGCAGCGCCTGCAAGAGCAAGCACTTCCGCCTTTTGACGCGTCAGCTCCTCAGACAGATACGCAAGCTCGTGCGTGCGTGCTTCCCCGCGAGCAACCGCAGACTCTTCCTTCGCGCGCGTCTCCGCAAGCTCAAGAATGCGCACTTTCGCCTCCCGTCCCGTTTCGTCATATGCAGTACGCGCCTGTCGGGCAGTCTCAAGCTTCTGCTTCGCATTCTCAATTCGCTCAGCAAGCTCAGCATCTCGCTTGGCGAGCGCCTCTCGTTCACCCTCAAGACGAGCAACTGCCTCCTTTTCTTCGTTCTGAAATTCGCTCGTTGGAAGCGCAAAGCGATCAAAGAAAGCAGCGATTGCCTGTTTGATGGAACGCAAAGATTCCTTCAGAACTGATGGATCACTTGCATCAGTGTCGTGTTTCCCCAGCTCTGTGCGAAGCGCTTCCATTTCCCCACGCGGGACTTTCACGTACGGTTCGCGCTCAAGCGCCGCAGAACGACGTTTTGCTTCAGACAAGGCACCTTCTACCCGACCGATCTCGCGAGCAAGCTCACTACGCTCAAGCGATACCGCATCATGTTCGCGTTCGGCGAGCCGCACTGCCTCAATCCGCTGCATTCCTTCGCTCTCTCCGGAAGCGTCGTCTTCAAACGAGGAGAGTTCTTTCTCGGCCACAGCAAGTCGCTCACGCGCACTTTGAAGTTCCTGTGCGTTACGTTTCTGTTCGCGTTCGATATACGACTCTTCACGCGAAAAATATTCCCGTGACGCTTCCTGGAGCGTGCGCACGAGCTCCTCTGCGCGCTCAAGTTTCTCTACCTGCTTTTCCAAAAAGCGCAGGTGCGGCGCAAGCTCACGACGTATTGCCTCAACTTCGCGCACATTCTCGCGCGTTTTCTCGAGTTTCTTGAGCGCCTCCTGTTTACGAAATTCATAGACCTTGAGCCCAAGTGCGTCTTCAAGCATCGCGCGACGTTCGCGAGGACTTGCAAGCAGAATACGATCCGCTTCTCCTTGAGAAATGATGTGATGCCCCGTTTCGCCAATGTTTGCAGACGCCAGAAGCTCATGAACGTCACGCAGACGTACCTTGGAACCGTTTATTGAGTACTCGCTCTGACCGTCGCGAAAGACGGCACGCTCAATGGATACTTCATCAAAATCAAGTTTTGGAAAGATGCGTTTCGTATTATCAAAAACGATAGAGACTGCCGCTCGATTTTGTCGAGCGCTGCCGTCAGATCCTGCGAAAATAAGATCCTCGCTTCGCTTACCGCGCATCGACTTCATCGATTGCTCTCCAAGCGCGAAGCGAAACGCTTCCGCAACGTTCGATTTTCCTGATCCGTTTGGGCCAACGATCGCGGTTGCGGCAGAGGAAAACTCGAGCGCAGTCTTGCGCGCAAATGATTTGAATCCGGCTATTTCGAGCCGCTTGAGCATTACGTATGAGTATAACAGGGGGAAATAAACGAAAAAGCGCGCCCAAATGGACGCGCTTTAGCTTAGGCGCGAGATCCGTAGCGCGCCATCAGGAAACAAAGCGTGCCTGCCGCTGCCGGCAAGAGCACGACAGAAAGGCCGACCAATCCTCGGATACCGAGGTGCGGAAGGCCAAGGGAAAGGAAAAGTGCGATTGCGTAAACCACGATGCCAAGCGTGCGCATCCAGGGTGGATCCACCACCAGTCGCGCCCTCTCTCCTGTTTTGACGAGCCGCAATGCCTTATCCGTAAAGACAATGTAGAGCATGGCGAGGGTCAGGAGCATGAGCCCCAGACCTAGCACTTGAAGATACATAGAAACCTCCGTGACTTCCTCTACCCTTCTACCGCCTCTGGCGCCTCAGCGCAACTCTCGCTTTTGGAGTCGAAACCCCTATACTGGCAAACGGACCAACCGAGGAGAAGCCTCATGGCAAAGAAGAAAAAGCGAGCGGTTCAAAAGCCGTTCGCCGCTCCAACCATCCGAGCGCTTCCTGATGCGGAAACGCTTGTGGAAGCAAAGGGATATCTCGCGAAAGCGGCAGCGCTTATGCGCGATATTGAAGATATCGAACGAGCTGCCGAGACTGCGGCGGCACCACTTCGAAAAGCACTTACGGCTATCGAACGCGCTACCGAGCGGAAGGTCGGTAGACGGCTTGCGACCGCGACCGAGCTTGCTGAGCGTGTTGAACGCTTTGCCAAGCAAACAAACCTGCCAAAACCCCTCAAGGCTGCTGGCGGCAAGACGCGCGAACGGGATTTCCCGCCAAGCGCAACGGTCGACGAGCAAACGTACTACGCTCAAGTCGCAGAACTCGGCGAAGAAGCCGAGAAGCTCTTTGTGAACATAACCAAGTCTCCGAATAAAGACGCCCTGAGAAAGAAAGAGAATCGGGAGCTGGTTGAGAAACTTGCGAGCGTTTCGATCGGCAACGATCGCGCGTTTGAGATTATTCCGACCGGCACCAAGCACTTTCTGCAAAAAATCGTCACGGCGGAGAAACCACAGTGGCAGCGCGTGCCACGACCAAAGCCAAGAGCTAAGCAAAAGAAGTAAAGAGTCGCCCCCGCAATCGCGGGGGCGTTTTCTACCAGCCGTTCTTATCGATTCCTGCCTTTGCAGCCGCCTGCTCTGCCTCCTGCTTGCTTTTGCCGATACCGCGCGCAACTTCCCTCTCGCCGAGGAAAACACCAACGACGAATTCCCGATCATGATCCGGTCCGTCTTCGCGAAGCGTTCGGTAGCTTGGCGTAATTCCCTTCTTTTCCTGCGCAAGCTCCTGGAAGCGGCTCTTCGGATCTTGGTAGCTTCGCGCCTCGATAATGGCATCGAGCTTTGGATAGAGATGCGTGTGCAAAAATGCGTCCGCTGCCTCATAGCCTTGATCGAGATAAATAGCACCAGTGAGCGCTTCAAAGGCGTTTGCAAGAATGATCTGACGTGCGCGCCCTGTATCGCGCCGTTCACCCTTCGATAAAAGCAGCATGTCGTTGATGCCAAGCCCGTCAGCAACCTCGGCAAGCGAATAAGTGTTCACGAGCGCCGCGCGATACGCGGTCAGCTCTCCTTCCGGTTTTGCCGGATATTTATCAAAGAGAAAGCGCGTTGCAGAAAGCTCGAGAACCGCGTCTCCGAGAAACTCAAGGCGTTCGTTATGCGCCTTCGCGCTCTTGTGTTCGTTTAGATACGAGCGGTGCGTGAACGCCTCCTCGAAGAGATCGAGGTTGGCAAAGGTAAGGCCGAGCTTCTGTGCATAATCGGCGAAGTTCATATCCTAGAGAGTGCTTGTTCTATGGAAAAAAGCAAGTCTTGTCCGCCCAAGCACCCCTGCTACTTGCCGTTTCGATCCAGCAGTTTCTGAACGGCTTCCGTGACGATAGGAAGCATATCGTCGTAGAAATTGAGACCGAGAATATCTGGAAGACGGAACCACTTCGCATCATCGAGTCCACCACTCTTCTTGAGCGTCAGCGTCTCGTACGGAGCCTCAACCAAGAAGAAGTACACATGCTTACGGATCTTTCCTTTCTCCGGATGCGAAGCGATGTATTCGTTCTCTCCTACCTGTTCGCCCACTTTGCCGTCGAGGCCAAGCTCCTCTTTCACCACCTTCGTAACGCCATCGCGCGGCGCAACACCTTCGGCGATATGTCCTTTCGAGAGAGTCCAGCGACCGAATACATCATGTACGAGCGCGAGGTAGTACTGGCCGTCATGGAATGCGTACACGATGGCGCCAGCAAGATTCTCAAGCGGCAGGGGTCCGCGCTTCTGCTTATCGCGCTTTCCTTGATCATCTTTGCCTGGCTCGCCAAGCTCTTTGTATATAGCGCCGAGTACGCCGTTGACGAAGCGTCCTGACGACTCCCCTCCGAAGATCTTCGCCAACTCAATTGCTTCGTTGATCGCAACTTTCGGCGGCACCTGTGCACGATCAGCAAAGAGAAGTTCATAAAGACCGATGCGCAAGATATTTCGATCGACTGGGGCAATGCGTTCAAGCGGCCAGTCGGGAGCCGCTTTTGCGATAATCGTGTCGAGATCCTTTTGCTTTGCGAGAACGCCCGAGAGGAGCGCCTCCATAAACGGCTTATCCGTATCTGAGCCGCCGAACTCTGCAGCATTTCGGGCGAGTGCTGCGGTCACCTCATTGTCTGGAGTATGCGCAGTGTCCCACTCGAAGAGTGTTTGGAGGACGACTGAGCGAGCAAGGTGCCTGTTTGCCATATTCCTACTCTCTAGCGTAGCAAATGGCTGGACATACAGGAGCAAGGTGGTGTGTATATCCTTCGTGTGCTATTACGAAGGTGGGAGGAGTAGGGACTATGCCAAGTCTTTTGCTTGTGGCGATTGCTATGCTCGCCACCGGAGCAATTGGCGGCGCAGTAATCTCACTTCTGTTTTGGTTGATATTCGGCTCGTTCGGCTGCCACGCACTTACCGTCGCTACGTTCTTGGACTACTTCAGCGTCTGGTTTTGGCTCGCGGTATATATCGGCCTTGGAATTGTTCTTATCGATAAAAATCGAACACATTAAAGAAACGGCGCGCTATTTCTAGCGCGCCGTTTTTTATGCGTATCGTTATGCTCCGCCGCCCATGCCTGAGCGCGCACGAGCGCGACCCTTGGTCATGCGGCCGATAAGACCCTCCTTCTTCGGAGCCTCTGCAGCCTCAGCATGGACCGGCTGGCGCTCGCCTTCCGGATGCTCGTGCTTGTGCGCAGCAAGACGCTTCTCATGATCCGCGCGCTTTGCCTTTACTTCGCGCTTAGCGACGATCTGCTTACCGCGATAGGTACCGTTAGACTCATCAAGGCGGTGCGGGAGGCGAAGGGCGCCCGACTCCTTATCCTTGACGATAACGCGGTTCTTCAGAGCGTGGTGGCTCCGGCGGTTTTTCGTATGCGAACTGGTGTGGCGCATCCGTACTGACATATGAGGGCTACCTTACCGTATTTGGCCGGGAAAAGCAAAAGGCGGCCATTCCCTTGGGAAAGGCCGCCCTCTAGCTAGGATGCCGACTCAGGGTCGAGCATCTGCTTGGTAATGAACTCGATCGCCCGCCGTTGTTGTTCGGTCCGGCTGCTCGGGAGCGCCCCGTCCAGCCAGAGAGCAACCACTTCAGGCTCCGTTCCTACTGCGTCTGCGATCCGCTGGGTAGAAATACCCGCGAGCACCGCGCAGCCGATGAAAGCAGACCACGAATCGCGATCGTAGCGAAAGATCGCTACTTCGCCGACGTGTTCTTCGAGGATCTGACGGAATCGCTCCCGATTACGATCGCGAATCTTTAAGAGTCGTTCGTGAAAAGCACTCATTCCCTTCTCCTTCTAGTCCGTCGAGCACTCTAGTACGCACCAGAACAAAAGACAATGGAGCTAGAGAAAAGAACGCCGATGGATGGCGCAGGGCCCGTGCGCCTCGAGCGCGGCGTAGTGCGCTTTGGTTCCGTATCCTTTGTGCTGTTCAAACCCGTACTGCGGATACTCTTTTGCCAGTCGAAGCATCAGTCGATCGCGCGAGACTTTCGCCGCTATAGACGCGAGCATGATCGCAGGGATCGTTGCGTCTCCGCCAATGACCGTCTCTTGCATATATTCCTTTGGAGCTGCAAGCGAGCCATCAAGGTACACCCGAACGTTATGTGACTCTGGCGCCAAAGCGCGCACGCCGCGCGCCAGCGCCGAGCGAACCGCAAAAGCAATGCCTTTCCGGTCAATCGTCTTTTCGCTCGCGTAGCAGACTTTGGCGCGCACGGTCCCCTTCCGAATTTCTTCCTGCAGCAGCAGATACAGCGCTTCCCGTCTTTTCTCGGAGAGTTTTTTAGAGTCGTTGAGACCGGGAAAGACAGTAAGAAAATCAAAATCCGCGGGCGCAGCTATAACACCCACTGCAACCGGACCTGCAAGCGGTCCGCGACCTGCCTCATCCACGCCAAGCACCATGTTCATGCGGCAATAGTACCGCGACAGGCTCTTAGGTGATACCGAGACTCTTTGCGATAGCGCGCACCCGGTTTTGATCTATAGCTTGAAATGCATCCTGAATGCGCAGTCCGAGATTCCCCGCTTCCTGCAAAAAGGCTTCTGGATCCTTTTTTCTCGTCCAGAGGTTTTTGGTGAATTGTGTCGCAAGTTTTATACGACCCTCCTTCTGTTTCTTGTCCGTACGCGAAAGAGCGGGTGCTTCGTCGAGAACTTCAGAGATGGTCTGCGCAAACTGCTCGACGCCTTGCTCACCTGAGAAGTAGACGCGGACAACACCTCGCCACACAAGGTCCTTGTCGACGGAGAGCGCGTCAGCAAGCGCAATGATCACTGCATCAAGCATCTTCCGCTCCCCTGGGTACGACATCGGCTGCAAAATGACTGACGGCGACAGACCTTTGCGACGGCTGTATTCCTGAGACACTTCCTGTGCGAGCCGTTCGGTTATACCTTCGTTGAGCGCCTTGCCGTGCGCAGTGAGTTTCTGGACAAAGGCCGTAACCGTTTCCTTTTCTGATCGAACCTCCTGCATGCCTACTCTCGAGTCAGCCATGACCGTTCCAGCCGGAAGCGAGTCGAAATTCTTAAAAAACACTCGATGCGCGGCATCTTCTGCCTCTTTTGAGGAGTACATGTCTTCCTGATAGCTCACGTAGTGTCCAATCTCATGAATGATGGTATCGAGTGCCAGCTGCCACGGAGGTATGTTGAGCGCAGCTGCATTCATTTTGATGGACGGCCAGGCGAGTGTTATTCTCCCGCGCACGTCGGTATTTTCTTTCTCAGAAAAGTGAGAGGCCTGCTGGAACGAGCCCCCGATAATAAGGTCGTGCAGCTTAAACTTGCTTCGGAGAAAGATGCTTTTCTCTGGAATAGCAGCGCGTTTTTCGGGAGGAATGCCACTCTTTTCTTGCAGTTTGTCGTAAATGCCGTTGATCATCTCAAGATCAAGCGCCTCCATAAATTGTTCTGCCGTTTCTACCTGCTCCAGGGAGAGAGTTGGCTTCTCAGCTACGGCGTCTGCCTTCCTCACTTCCGGCCGATAACCGAATACGGCGCGGAATACCGCTTTCCCGGGAGGCACGGATTCTGTCTGTCGAGTCAGCTTTCGTCCGGGGGCACCTTCTGCCATAAGTATGAAAAGATTGTAGCATCCTGATATCCTGGGTTCATGAGCCGGTTCGTTCACCTCCATACCCACAGCCACTACTCCTTCCTTAAGGCCCTTCCTAAGGTAGATGAGCTTGTAGATACGGCCAAGGCCGCAGACATGCCAGCCCTCGCCCTGACAGATGAAGGAAACCTGCATGGCGCCATTGAGTTTTACAAAGCAGCAACGAAAGCGGGCATCAAACCGATTATTGGCGTTGACGCATATCTCGCGCCAAAGTCACATAAAGACCACGATCGCAATGAAAAGCGCTCCCGTATCGTGCTCCTATCTGAAAACATAACGGGCTATAAGAACCTGCTGAAGCTCGTCACTATTTCGTATACCGAAGGCATGTTCGAGCGTCCTCGCATGGACCGCACCCTCCTCAAAGATCATGCGGAAGGACTCATCGCACTTATCCCTTCGTTTGCCGGCGACATTCCGCAACTCCTTGCCGCAGGAGATCCGGCAGGCGCCGCAGCGCTTCTCGAGGAATACATCAGCATCTTTGGGAAAAACAATGTCTTCCTTGAACTGACGCATCATCCAAAAGTGGTCGGACATGAAGAAAAGATGCAGAAGATCCGCGAGCTGTCAGAAAAGACGGGCGTCCTGACCGTTGCGCAGCATGACGTGTACTACCTCACGCCAGAAGATCGCGAAGCATGCGCCGTGCTTCGCCGCATTCAGCAGGGAGCTCCCGGCTTCAACGAAGAAGAAGATTTCTCATTCACAACCGAAGAGCAAATGCTCGCGTGGTTTAGCCCTGAGGAGGTATACCGTTCAGGTGAGATTGCTGAACGCTGCCAGATTGAATTTACGCTCGGCAAATGGATTTTCCCTGAGGTAGCGGTAGATCCAGGAAAGACGCATGACGACATGCTTCGCGAACGGGCGTACGCGGGCATAACCGCGCGGCGCATGGAACAAACGAAGGAGGTCGAGGAGCGCATCGATTACGAACTGCAGATCATCAAAGACAAAGGGTTCGCGCCGTACTTCCTCATCGTGTCCGATCTCCTGACGTTTGCTCGCAAAAACGGCATCCTCACCACGACGCGCGGTTCGGCCGGCGGATCGCTCGTCTCGTACCTGGTTGGCGTGACATCCGTCGATCCCCTGTTCTACAAGCTTCCCTTCGAGCGCTTCCTCAATCCAGAACGCCCCAAAGCGCCCGATATCGACATGGACTTTGCCGATAATCGCCGCGACGAGGTAATCGCGTACGCAAAGCGCAAATACGGCGAAGATCGCGTTGCGCAGATCGGCACGTTCGGCGCCATGCTTGCGCGCGCTGCAGTGCGCGATGTTGCGCGTGCGCTTGGACACTCGTATGGCGTCGGCGACCGAATTGCCAAACTGATTCCGGTCGGCAGCCAGGGGTTCCCGATGACGATTGATCGCGCGCTTGAAATGGAAGAAGAACTCAAAAAGCTCTACCAGGAAGACGACGACGTGCGGGAGGTTATTGACCTCGCTAAGCGCATCGAAGGCTGTGTGCGACAGACCGGCGTACATGCTGCAGGCGTCGTCATTGCACCATCCGCACTCACCGACTGGGCACCGCTCCAGTACGATCCGAAAGGTTCGGGCGATCTTATTACGCAGTACGACATGTACTCGATCACGGACGAGTACGGAGGCGTAGGACTCCTCAAGTTCGACTTTCTTGGTATCAAGAACCTCGCCATTCTTGCCGACTCGGTAGATCGCGTACGTGAGACCCGCGGCATTGTTATCGATATCGACACCATACCGGTTGACGACGCAAATACGTTCGCAATGCTTGCGCGCGGCGAGACGGAAGGCACGTTCCAGCTCAACGGTTCCGGCATGACCCGCTACCTTAAGGAACTGCGTCCGACCACCATTCACGACATCAACGCTATGGTGGCGCTCTACCGTCCAGGTCCGATTGAAACCATTCCGCAGTACATCGAACGCAAACGAAATCCGCGGCTCATTCGCTACGCCGACCCGCGCATGCAGGAGTATCTGGAACACTCCTACGGGCTCATCGTGTACCAGGACGACGTGCTTCTCACCGCCATCAAACTTGGCGGATACACCTGGCTTGACGCTGATGCGCTTCGCAAGGCGATGGGTAAGAAAATCCCGGCGGAAATGGAGGCACAGAAAGAGCGGCTCATCAAAGGCTTCAAGGAATACGGCAAGATTTCCGACAAAACGGCAGAAGCTATCTGGAAGTTGATCGAGCCGTTTGCCGCTTACGGTTTCAACAAGGCCCACGCTGCCTCCTACGGCAAAGTGGCCTACCAAACGGCATATATGAAAGCTAACTATCCGGTTGAGTATATGGCCGCATTGCTCTCAGCCGACGCCGGCGATACGGAAAAGATTGCGATCCTGGTCGCGGAAGCGGACCGCATGAAGATTCCGGTTCTGCCGCCGGACATCAACGAAAGCAGGTCAACCTTCACCATTGTTGGCGAAAACAAGGATTCGATCCGTTTCGGTCTCTCATCCATCAAGAACTTTGGTGAAGGAATCGCGGAAGCCATTATTTCGGAACGAGACGCGCACGGCCCGTTTGCCTCCCTTTCTGATTTCCTCTGCCGAGTTGGCTCAAAGAATCTTAATCGCAAATCACTCGAAGCGCTGATCCAGTGTGGCGCGCTCGATGCGTTTGGGAACCGCGGACACCTGCTCAAACATATTGAAACCCTGCTCACCTTCCACAGAGACGCGACTGCTCCCGCGTCGCAGGATTCTCTCTTCGGTACCATGAGCGCCCCGGTACTCACGCTCCCGCCGGGAGACGACACGACAACTCTTAAAGAAAAGCTCGCATGGGAGCGCGAGCTCCTGGGAATTTACGTATCCGGCCACCCGCTTGATGCGCACGGTGATAAAACAACCAAGGCGCATGTAACGATCGGCAGCATACTTGCAGAATCATCTGCAGGACTTCCCGTTATTCTGCCTGTGCTGATTGATGAGGTGCGCACCGTCGTTACAAAAAAAGGCGAGAAGATGGCCTTCCTGAAGCTGGAAGATAAATCTGGTTCCATAGAAGCAGTGGTCTTTCCAAAACTCTACAAGGAGCACACGAAGCTCTTTGAAGTTGGTGCTTGCATCCTTATCAAAGCAACGATTTCGAAAAGAAACGGCGAGACGTCGCTCGCACTTGAGAACGTCAAAGCGATATAATCTTGGCCACTCCCCTCCTTTGACAAGCAAAATGGCTGTCCTATACTTTCCCCATGCAGCACAAGACGACCACCACTACCACTGCGCGCTAGCGCCTCGGCGGTGTGGTTGTTCTCCTAACGCAAAACTACCCCCGCCAAGCGCGGGGCTTTTTATTGGCTTATACTGGAAATCATCATGGATAAGGAACGCGATCATAAGAAACTTGGGCGAGAACTCGACCTCTTCACTTTCTCCGACACTGTCGGCAAGGGACTTCCGCTCTGGACCCCGAAGGGTTCGGCTATTCGCCGCGAACTCGAGCGGTTCATTGTGGAGGAGGAGTTGAAGCGAGGCTATCAGCACGTCTATACCCCCGACATCGCGAAACTTGATCTCTACAAGAAGAGTGGACACTACCCGCACTACAAGGATTCCATGTATGCGCCAATCGCAGACGAGGATGAAGAATTCATGCTCCGTCCGATGACCTGCCCGCACCACTTCGAACTCTATCTCTCTCGTCCGCACAGTTATCGCGAACTCCCGATCCGCTACGCAGAACTTGCCAAGCTCTACCGCTACGAGCAGTCCGGCGAGCTTATGGGTCTCCAGCGCGTTCGGTCCTTCTGCCTCTCCGATGCACACATCATCTGTGCATCTGAAGAGCAGGCTGTCGCAGAAGTTGAAAAGGCACTGGATCTGATTGAGTACGCAAACGGCGTGCTCGGCCTCCAGATGGGCAGTGACTATAGCTACCGCCTCTCGCTTGGCGACCGGGCGAACACGGAGAAGTACTTCAAAGATGATGCTGGTTGGGAGAAGGCAGAGACCCTGCTTCGCGAGGCTATGCAGCGCCGCGGTGTTCCGTTCGTCGAGGCGAAGGACGAAGCTGCTTTCTACGGTCCGAAGATCGATATCCAGATGAAGAACGTCAACGGAAAGGAAGATACCGCCTTCACCGTGCAGTATGACCTCTCTTCCCCGAAGAAATTCGATCTGGTTTATACCGGCGAAGACGGCAAGGAGCACTCTTGCTTCGTCGTACACCGCTCCTCGATCGGTTCTATTGAGCGCACGATGGCATTTCTCATTGAGAAGTATGCGGGCTCCTTTCCGCTCTGGCTTGCGCCAGTTCAGGCACGTATCCTTCCGGTTTCGGAAAAGCACAACGCATACGCAAACGAAGTGCTTGAGTCACTGATTGCTGCAGGCGTCCGTGCAGAGGTGGATACTGCCAACGAATCGCTTGGCAAGAAAATCCGCAACGCAAAGACGGAGCATATTCCGTATGCGCTTGTGGTTGGAGATGCGGAAGCTGAGGCGCGCACAGTGTCCGTTGAGAGCCGAGACAACGGCAAGCAGGATCCGACCTCTATCGAGGTATTCGTCACCGCTATTCGCGCAGAGATTCAAGCGCGGAGCTAACCGCGGCGAGACAATCCCTTTACGATATCCTCAACTGTAAGTTCGGTTCCAGTCTGAAAGGATTTGAAACCCTCTTTCATCTGGTAGTCCGGTATAACTGGTTGCGGCATCGCAGCTTCCGAGGTTGCAGGAGTTGCCACCGGCGTTTCCTTAATCTTCGGCTCCTCAGACGGCTGCGTAGATGCTCCCTTAGCCGGGAAGAAGCGCGTAACGATCATGTAGGCGACCCAGCCGCTCCAGACGGTTACTGCGCCATATAGCAATATGCTTCCGATATCCATTGGACTTCAGTGTACCAAACGAACAAACCCCGCGCTTGGCGGGGTTTGTTCCTAATGCTCCGTCTTAGGCAGTTTTACGCTTCAGGAAGAAGAAGTAGCCGCCGATACCGAGGAGCGCTGCAAGCATCGCAATTGCTGCGATAAGGCTTGGCGAGAGGTCCTCAAGACCGGTGTACGGGAGCTGGGAGAGATATACGGTAGGTGGGTTGTTGACTGGATCGCCGTCGAAGCGGATCGAGGAGAAGTCGTTCTCGTCGTCCACGCGGACGGTTGCGGAGCAGGTCTCCTCATCACCGTCGTCGTCGCGAACCGTGAGGCGGAAGGTGGTGTCTTCATCGACTTCCACTTCCTCCTCGCCGCCGTCCTCATCAACACGGCCGATGCCATGGTTGATGGAAGCGTATTCTGCGCCGCGGGTATCCCACTCAAGGGTTACCTCATCACCTTCCTCAACGCGAGAATCAGAGATGTCGAGCTCGCACCACAGGTCGTCGTCATCTTCCTCCTCCTCTACGTTGATGTGAACGGTACACACATCCTTCTCACCGCCGTGACCGAATACCGTGAGGGTATAGGTCGTATCGTGGTTTGGAGAAACCGTGCGCGAGCCGCCCGTTGAGACGTTGCCGAATCCGGAAAGGATTGCGGAGAACGCATTCTCGCTGGTCCAGTGCAGCGTTACATCGTCACCCTCCTCAATGGTGGTGTCAGATGCAGAAAGTGCACAGACCGGCTCAGGTTCATAGCAGCCACCCGAGCAACCACAGCTATAACAATCATCATAGTCGTCATAGTAGTAGTCCTCGTAGTAATAGTCGTCGTAGTAGTAGCTGTAGTCGTCGTAATACGAGTAATAATCCTCGTAATAGTAGTCGTCATAGTACTCGTAGTCGTACCATGAGTAATCCTCGTACTCGTACCACTCCTCGTAGGTGTAGTACTCGTCGCTTGGATAGGAGGTGTACCAATCGTACTCCTCTTCATAGTCCGGATACGACGTGTACCAATCGTACATGTCCGGTGCCGTACCATGCGGCGCATCTGCAGACGCAGACAGCGGCATAACGAGGCCTGCTGCGACAACAAGTGTCGCAAAAAGACCCGCAAGCAGCGTTGCGTTACCGACAGCGATGGTGTTGAGGACCGAACGGTTCGTTTCGGTAGTCATAACTGGGTAATTTAGCGAAATAATTTAAATTTGGGATGAATTTCCCACCTACCTATGGAAATCCATAGATCCGACGATACTAGCACATGCCGATGGTAATGTCAAGTATGCAAAAAGGCCCGACTCGCGTCGGGCCTTTAGGCACAAAAGTGCGTCTTAGTTGTTCGCGAAGCGCGAGCTTTGGACCCAGACAACCTGGCCGCCGCTCGCAAGATCTGCCGCCCCGTTGACCGGGACGGTGTCGGTGAACTCCCAGCGGTTCAGTTCCGGCGGCACCTCGCGGCGTCCCGGATCTCTGACCTCAGACCGAATGAAGGCGATGACACGCTGAGCGCTTTCCTGCGGGTAGCCCGAGGGGAAACGCCAGCAATAATCGCCAGCCGAGTCGCAGCGCGGCGTTTCAGCCGTCTGCGTATCGCTGATTCGGAATCGATCGTAACCGCCGACCGTGACACGGCTGCCACCGCTTTCGCGATGATAGCTGCCGCCACGCTCGGAGCCGCCGCTCGACGAAGCTTCGCGCATTCCACGATTCGGGCAATTCTGCGCACGCGGGTCTGTTGCACAAACCCGAGCACGACTTTCCCGCCAAGAACCTTCTGCCGGCGCATCGACATCGATGTCGATTTCCGCCGCCGCATCGTCTTCGACCAGCTCAACCGTCGCGCGCGCGTCGTTGGCACCGAGCGCCTCCAACGCATTTTCGCGCAGCAGCATGAGAAACGGCCAGAAGAAAATGACAGCGCCGACGATGAGAACGGCGAGCAGAATGTTCCTGACAAGACGAGAAAACTTACCCGAACCTTCGGAAGAACCAGCCATTTCATCCTCCTATGGGCAATTGGCTAAAGGATAGAGTACATCTAAAAATGGGATTTGTCAATCCCTGTTTTAGGCCGTACTTTATGGCTAATTTCGCGGTTTACGCTCCTCTACCCGAACCAGTTCTGCCGTCACAATAAAACGATCTGATTTCGATCCGAAGTTATCGCAGGTCGCAAGCGTGAGTTTCGAGCCAGAAACAGCAAGTGGAATCTCACCCGTCGAGGTATTTGCCTTGGTCACAGCTTCAACGGCATAGATATAAACGTGCTCCTCCCCTATCAGATAAATGGGTGCGCCTTCTTCAAGCTTCTGGATATCATTGAAGGCTTTGTATGCTTGATTCTGCACAACGGGCAGATGACTTGAGTGCCCGAAAATAAGCACGTTCCCTTCCTCTCCTGGGACGCCAGAGACTGGGTAACGAACTGCCCCCTTGAGAAGCGCGGCATCCAAGGTCGCAATATCGGTGCTCTCCGGATTAGCGACACTTGCTCGAATGCCGACCGAAGGAATCTCTATGCCGACAGGAAGCTCGCCCTCCTCCACCACAACCTCCTCTCCTCCGGTCGGAGGTGTGAATGTTTGCGACTGCGGACCGATACCAAAGATGGCAAGCCCGACCAGAGTCAGGAAAAAGACCAGAGTAAAGACTCCAGCGAAGAGAAATTTGCGGGCGAGCACCTTCTCAAAAGCGGTCTGAGCCATACAACAGCACTGTATCATGCCACGTCTCGAGGGTCTTGACAATACAGACGCTCTATTGTACATTCTCGGCCATGGCACAAACGACCGATACCGGCACAAAGAAAGCAACCACGAATGGGCTCGCGGTGGTTGGTTTTGGTGCACTCCTCATCGCGGGCATCTTTCTTGCAATCTACGCAGCCCGCTACGTTCCAGAAACGCTCTCCCGTCTGTCTTCAGCGGTGATTCTTTCTTCTGACAACGAGAACAACGACGACTCCCCTGCTGCAACCTCAACGCCGCAGCGTCCAACGACTCCGTCCACCCCCACGACTCCGACGACTCCAACTACGCCAACGCGTCCAACCACTCCAACTACCCCGACCGTATCTCCGAACCCTCCGTATGTAACGGTAACCACCCCGACCCTCTACGGACTCCCGGATCTTGCGCTTGTGAATGTTGAGGCTGGCTACTTCCGCGGCTCAACGTTTGTTGAAGACAACGAAGTGCCTGACGGTCGCGACGCTGCGGTAAAGTTCACGGTCCGCAACACCGGCACGAACGCTGCATCTGGCTGGTCAGTCCGCGTCGACGTTGAAAACGACGACACCGCAATTGCATCGGGCGGCTACCTCCTACCAAACGGCTATCAGAACTTCACACTCCGTATTACGGATCCTGAGGAAGGTGACAATACGGAAATTGAAATTGATGTTGACTATCAGAGCCGCGTCACTGAATCTAACGAGCGAAACAACGACGAAACGATTGAGCTCGATATTGAACGCGACTAATACCACTTACTGAAAACACCCCGGATACCCGGGGCGTTTTCATTATCTGAAGACCTGTTATAGTCTCCCGCGGAGGAAACCAATGGATTTTCTGACCTTCGTTTTGGAGGTAGCGCTCGGCGTTCTTATAGCACTTCTCTTGGTGGTCGGTTTTACCGCCCTCAGAATTGCGTGGGAACTCATTTTTCTTACAGATGAGGAAATTTGCACGCGCTACGATCTGCCCCCGCCGTAATAACGACGAACCGCTCCCTCTCGGAGCGGTTCTTGCTATACATCGATATTCGCGAGTTTTGCGTTCGATTGAATGAAGGATTTGCGGCTTGCGACATCCGTACCCATGAGAATATCGAAGATGCGGTCTGCATCCTGCGCATCTTCGATGGTGACGCGCTTCAGGACGCGACGTGCCGGATCCATGGTCGTCTCCCATAGTTCAGATGCGTTCATCTCGCCAAGACCCTTGTAGCGTTGCTGATTGATACGAGCCGGTTTCTTCTTTGCCTTCGTGTCTTCAACTACTTCCTGCTCCTCGCCCTCAACAGGCTCTGGTTCTGATTCTTCTGCCGCAACTTCTACTTCGGTCGGATCGGCACCAAGACTCTTCAAGATTCGTGCCTTATCGTCATCGGTATACGCGTAGTAGATCTCTTTCCCGCGCGTCAGCTTAAAGAGCGGCGGCTGGGCGATGAATACGTGCCCGCTATCAATAAGGGGACGGAAGTGGCGATACAAAAGCGTGAGAAGAAGTGTACGAATGTGTGCACCGTCCACGTCGGCATCGGTTGCGATGATGATCTTGTGATAGCGAAGCTTCGCGATATCAAACACGTCTCCGATTGCCGTGCCAAGCGCAACCACGAGGTTCTTGATCTGCTCAGACGCGAGCATCTTATCGAGGCGAGCTCGTTCAATATTCAAAATCTTTCCGCGAAGCGGGAGGATTGCCTGGGTTCTGCGATCCCGACCCGTTTTTGCTGTACCACCTGCGGAATCTCCCTCTACGATAAAGAGTTCTGATTCAGCCGCATCCTTGGTCTGGCAGTCTGCGAGCTTGCCAGGGAGCGTCATGCCCTCGAGCGCACCCTTACGAAGCACCGACTCCTTTGCAGCCTTTGCCGCCTTGCGCGCCTTCAGCGCAAGGAGCACCTTGTTGACGATGGCGCGTGCATCATCCGGACTCTCTTCAAGGAAGGTCGCAAACGCGTCTCCAAACACTGCCTCTACCGCGCCGCGCGCTTCAACAGATCCGAGCTTTGCCTTGGTCTGCCCTTCGAACTGAATTTCGGGCATCTTGATCGAAACCACGCCTGTAATGCCTTCAAGCGCATCATCTCCCGTGAAGTTCTCTTCGCTTTCCTTAAGGATGCCCGCCTTGCGACCATAGGAGTTGAGCGTGCGCGTCAGCGCCGTCTTAAAGCCGGTCACGTGCGTACCGTGCTCAGGATTGTAGATGTTGTTTGCAAACGCCAAGAGGCGCGGCGAAATGTCATCGACGTACTGAAGCGCGACCTCGACCGTAACACCATCCTTCTCCGAATCGACGTAGAACACGTTCTTATGAACCGGTGACTGATGCTGGTTGTAGAAAGAAACCAAGGAGCGAAGGCCGCCTTCAAAGTAGAAGGACATGGATGGTACCTCGAGCTGGAGTTCGCGAAGATAGAGTACGTCTTCGCCTTCCGATGCCTGCGCATTCTCGCGCGCATCGATTACGGAAATGCGCGTACCCTTAACGAGGTATGCCTGCTGGCGCATATGGCCCACCAACTTGTCCCAGTTCTGCTCGATACCGGCGGTGAAAATCGTCTCGTCAGGGCGGAAGTAGGTAATAGTGCCGTGAAGATTGGTCTTACCAATCTGTTTGACCTTGCCCTGTGGCTTTCCGATCTTGTACTCCTGCATGTGAATGCCGCCGTCCTTATGGACGATAACCTTTGCATTTGTCGAAAGCGCATTCACGACTGATGCGCCCACGCCGTGAAGACCGCCGGAGACTTTGTACCCTGACTCTTCGCCGCCGAACTTACCGCCGGCATGCAGCTGCGTCATAACCATCTCGAGTGCGGAAATCTTTGTCTTCGGATGAATGTTTACCGGAATACCACGACCGTTGTCCGCAACACGCACATACCCTCCTGGAAGCAGCGCGATCTCGATGTCATCTGCAAAACCACCCATCGCTTCATCACGTGAGTTGTCGAAGATTTCCGTAACCAGGTGATAGAGACCCTCAGGACCCGTGGTCCCGATGTACATGCCTGGTCGCTTGCGGACCGGATCAAGACCCTCAAGAACTTGAATGGAAGAAGCGTCGTACGCCTTGCCTTTTGAAGCAGTGGCAGCGCCAGAAGCGCCGCTTTTAGCCTTTGTTTCCTTCGCTTTTGGCATGATTTTGTTACCAGAAGTATAGCACGAATTACGTATGGAAGCTTGAGTGCAAACATTGACAATATAAATACTAGATGGTATAATACGATACAGGTGTGACGGGTGCTTTTGCCCGTCGATGTATGGAGAAATTCATGCGTATTGTTCTTGTTGCAGCTGCACTCCTCGCTCTTGCGTCCTGCGCGCCGCCCGCCAACAGCCAAAATTCTGTGGGCAATGGCAGCAACTGTCCGATCGTTGACTACGGAAACGGCGTGTACTACTTCGACTGCATTGAAGGCTCGTTCGCAGACGCGTTGAGCCGCTTCAAAGCAGCGGAGCCGAATTACGAAGTCACGGCAATGACAGCGGACGGCAACGGCGGCTACGGCAGAGACACGGGCTACTTCGTTTCTGTCGAACCACGCAGCTAAACAGCAACACCCGATCGCCGGCGCTTCAACGCGCTGGCGATCATTGTTTTTATACTAACGAACTTGCCACCCTTCCCTCCCGTTGAGCGCGGTCGTAATGCGCTCCATAGTGGGATTGAGATCTGTATCGGAAAGAGTTCGTTCTGAGCTCTCAAACACGAGTCGGAAGGCATGGGATACCCGACCGTCTTTCTCGAATCGATCGAAGAGGTCTATGCGTGCAAGCAGATCTCCCGCCTGCGAGATAATCGCATTTGCCACCTCTGTCTCTTCCGTTCCCACGGGAGACCACACTGCAATATCACGAAGTGCCGAAGGATATAGCGAGAACTGTCGGAATTTCTGCAGCATCACTCGCTCCGGCTCATAGCCTTCTGCAAGTTTAGATAGATCAAGATTATCTAGGCGAATCTCAACAACGCCCTCCTCTCCTGCGACAACTGGCGCTCCAAGAAGATCCGTCAGCGCATCGGCAATTTCTACAAGAAACGCACGCTTCTTCCCGCTCAGTTGATGGTATCCAAGACACACACGAACTTCCTCTCCTTCTTTCGTAAACACGTTACCGATTTCAAAGAGTCGAACGCTCTCGTCCGGACCCAGAACGCGTGGCGCTACTTGAGTAGCACGCAGTACGGCATCCTGCATATTCTTTGAGAGACTCGCACGCAGCCAGGGGCGATCCTCCTGCAGTGGGTTGGCAAGCGCGATATCGCCTTCGGTCGAAAACGCTGGCGTTGATATCTCGGTAAACCCGCGCTCGATAAGCACATCCTTAATGCGCTCAATAGCTCGATACCGAAGCTGGTCTGGCAGGACCGGAAGTGCAGGAAGCGCGTGCGAAGCAATTCGCTGGTACCCCAAAATGCGTCCAGCTTCTTCGATCAGATCTTCAGGGATCTGGAGATCTCGCCGCTCAAAAGGTGGCGTCACGGTAAAGATTCGATTCTCTTCTCGAAATGGCAGGTCGAGCCTATCGAATGCCTGCGCAACTTCGTGCGCACCAAATTCGCTCCCGAGCACTTTATTGATCTTTTCGAGAGATACCGAGATAGGTGCGAGATGTTCTTGCGGCAGACCGGCACGCACGTCCGTTACGCCTTCAAGCGTTCCGCCAGCAAGTTCTTGTATAAGAGTAAGCACGTCACGCATGCCATAGGCAGCGAGTTCTGGAGAAATGCGGTTCTGGAAGCGTGCGGAGGCGTCGGTAAATAGCTTGAGTGTTTGCGCTGAGCGGCGAACGGACGGACCGTTGAAGTTTGCCGACTCTATAACGATGTCAGTTGTTGCCTCCGTAATCTCAGCCGCCTTCCCGCCCTTCACGCCCGCAATCCCGACTGCAGTATCCTTGGCCGCATCAACAATCAGAAGCGTTCCCTCAGGCAGGACGTACTCATCTCCTGAAAGCGTCGTTATCTTCTCGCCCTCAAATGCGCCTCGAACGGCAATCGCGTACTTGCCGTCTTTCGAGCCAAGCCGAGCCGCATCAAACGCATGGAGCGGCTGTCCTATATTGAGCATGACGTAGTTCGTGGCGTCGACCACGTTATTGATTGAGCGTTGTCCTACCGCTTCAAGCGCCTCTTTCAACCAGGCGGGTGACGGACCGACAGAAACCCCGCGCACAATTGCGCCCATGTATCGAAAACACTCATGCCCGTCTTCAATAGACACGCTTAGTGCCGATGCTGTCGGAAATTCGGGTAGTGGCATGCGCAGCGGATCTTCTTTCACCGGTTGGCCAACCAACGCAGCGACTTCTTTTGCAATGCCACGATGCGAGAGTGCATATGCCGCACGATCCGGCAGTATTTTTACATCCAAGAGATCTCCGTGCGCCTCTTCTATCTCAAACGCGTGAAAGGTAAGAAGTTCAGCAAGTTCCTCGACCGATGGGAGGTCGGCAGCGAAATACTTTTGCAGCCAGGTGCGAGAGACTTTCATAGATTTGTTTCGTCAAAGGCGTACACGAAGCGAATATCGCCGTTATGGAAGTACCGCACATCTGGGACGCCATACTTCACCATCAGCAACCGCTCGATGCCGGTTCCAAACGCAAACCCCTGATACTTCTCCGGATCCACACCAGCGTTCTTGAGCACGCTTGGATGCACCATCCCGGCCCCCATAACCTCAAGCCACTTTCCTTCTTTGCCCGGAGCTTCAAACCACACATCCACTTCGACTCCTGGCTCGACAAACGGGAAGTAGCTCGGACGGAAACGCACTTTTGCGCCTTCACCGAAGTATTCGAGACAGAATCGCTCAACCGTTCCCTTGAGGTCTGCAAGCGAGACACGGTCGCCAATTGCCAAACCTTCGCACTGATAGAACTGCGCCTCGTGCGTGGCGTCCGTTGCTTCGTTACGAAACACTTTGCCCGGCACAATAATCCGATACGGTGGTGGCACACCCTCTTTCATCTTCGCTTCCATGTAGCGAATCTGCACGGGTGACGTCTGTGTCCGCGGAACGCGAGGAGTAGCTTCCTTAGTCCAGAAGGTATCCTGCATGTCTCTGGCCGGATGATCAGACGGCATGTTGAGCGCGTCGAAGTTGTAGTGCTCTTCCTCGAGTTCTGGACCGAAGGCAAAGGAAAAACCCATCTTTCCGAAAATATCCGCAATTTCGCGGATGGCGATCGTTACGGGATGGAGTCGGCCCTGTTCCATATCCACGCAGTATACTAAACGGCCCCCGAATAGGAAAAAGAGGGTCAATTTGCTATACTAAGGGGCACGTTTGGGCATATGATGGACCTCACGCTTCTCGCGTATCCTTTCTTGTTTGCGGCCATCTATTTTGAGGCCTTTTTGCTCGTAACCTTCCTTTCAAAGCCTGCCCGCGACATGCGCGAGCGGGCTGCTTCTACAAAGACGCCGACAGTCGCCATGATCGTCCCCTGCTACAACGAGGGTGAGACAGTCCGCGGCACCACCGACTCCCTCTTGGCGCTCGATTACCCAAAGGACCGCCTCCAGATCATTCTCGTCAATGACGGCTCGACCGACTCCACAAAGGAGGTGATGGATAGCTATAAAAACCATCCGCAGGTCACCGTTATTCATAAAGAAAACGGCGGCAAACACACTGCGCTCAACGCTGGCATCGCTGCAACCGATGCAGAGATCTTCGGCTGCTTGGACGCCGACTCATTTGTTGAGAAAAACGCCCTTCGCGAAATGATCAGCTGCTTTGACGCGCCGGAAGTTGCAGCAGCAACCGCTGCCATGTCGGTGCACAAGCCGACAAACGTTCTTGAGCGCATGCAGAACGCCGAATACATCATGGGTATCGCTCTTCGGCACATTCTTGCTTCGGTAAACGGCATTTACGTTACCCCAGGCCCGTTCTCGCTCTATCGCCGTTCCGTTATTGAAAAAGTCGGAGGCTTCCGTCGCGGACATAACACCGAAGACATGGAAATGGCGCTCCGCATTCAAAAGGCTGGCTACACGATTGAGAGCGCTCCGCGCGCGCTTGTCTTTACAAAGACGCCGAAAACCGTTCCTGCGCTCGTGAAGCAGCGCGTACGCTGGACGACTGGCTTCCTGCGGAACATGCTCTACGACTACCGCGAACTCATCGGGAATCCTCGCTATGGAGCGCTTGGCACCATCGTGCTCCCGCTTGGCTTTTTTGCCATTGTCGGCGGCCTCCTTATGTTTGGCATCGTGATTTATCAGCTCGGCTATAACCTCGTACAGGCACTGATCGTCACGTCGGGCGTCCCGCTTTCCTATACGCTTGCCAACCTCATTCCAAACTTTTCACACTTTGAATGGTTCTATATTCCGCTCACCTTCTTTGCTCTTCTTTCAACCGTCGCACTGCTTGGCTCTATCGCATTTATCCTTGTCGGACGAACGATTTCAAAAACACCAGGCTCACTGGGTATTGCTATTCTAGGCTGGATGCTTTTGTATGGACTAGTGGCTCCCCTCTGGCTCCTGGGTTCGGTTGCGGACGTCGCTGCTGGCACGAAACGCTCCTGGCGCTAACAACTAACTTCCTATGTCTCTGACAACTCGAAACGCTCTTATCGCGCTTGCGATTACGATCGCCATCATCGGCACGGTCGTATTTGCCGTAAACTTCCTCAATGCACAACGCATTGCTGAGCTTCGCGCTATTGAAGACCAGCTTGCGACCGACACGCTTTCTATCGAAACGCAGTTCGCCCTCCTTGCTGAGGCGCCCTGTGAAGACATTTCCGAAGGCACCGGACTTACCCAAGAAGTGGGCGGCATTGGGGACCGGCTTGCATACACAGAAGAGCGTCTTGGCGCGACTGATCCTGAGGTAGTACGCCTCAAGGAGCGCTACACGCTTCTGCAGATCCGCGACTACCTCCTTACCAAACGCCTCGAGCGCGCCTGCGGCATTGAGCCAGTTGTTGCGCTCTACTTCTATTCGAACGTTCCGGGTGAGTGTCAGGACTGCGACCGCGCCGGATACGCACTCTCCTATCTCCGTCAGACCTATCCCTCACTCCGCGTCTACTCCTTCGATTACCATCTTGATCTTGCCGCCCTCAAGACCTTGATCGCTGTTGAAAAGGTAGATGCGCAGTTCCCAGCGTTTGTCATCGAAGACAAGCAGTACTACGGCTTTACCACGCTTGAAGAGCTTGAAGAGCAGTTCCCTGAAGAACTGTTTGAGAGTGCCACCTCAACTACGCAATAGAACAAAAGCCCGGTACACACCGGGCTTTTTCTCAGGGCTTTAGCTCTTCTGGCTTTGGGAACCCCGCCGCTTGAGCAATGTCGGGTTTCCGTTTCCAGAAGTCTTCAAGAAACTCCTGAGGGGTCTGGTCAGCGAACGTCTTTTCGACTGCGTCGCGAACCACTCTTGGATCAACGACGCCCTCAGGAATGATAGGCTCAACATCTTTCGTCACAACGACCTCCATACCTATACCTGGCCTAAGTATATCTGCTTTCGAGAGCCGGGAGCGAGATTCGAACTCGCGACCTGCTGTTTACAAAACAGCTGCTCTAACCAACTGAGCTATCCCGGCGTTTCTTTATTCTACTGTGTCTCCCTTCTCCGAACCTCGAATAACCTCTTTGAGCTTCTCCACCTCCTCAGTCAGTGGCTTGCGCGGATCAGACTCACCATCTGCCCGACGATCGCGCAGATAGCGAACCACACGCGTCAGGAACCGTTCGATAAAGCGCACGACGATGAGCACAATGTGCGCAAGCTCATGCACGATATGATCAATAGCTACCTGAATCGCATGGAAGACCAGCTTTCCGAAGTCTACCGTTCGGACGATTTCTGCGACATGCGAGACGCGTGCATCGAGCCTCTCACGCGCAGCAGAAAAGAAGCGATGTCCGCGCTTTGCCTCAAATGCAGTGAGTGCAAGAAACCCGGCGAGGAGGAATGCGACGGCGATGAATGCTATCGCGAGCGCCATGGGTTAGCGGACGGAGATGCGGACGAAGCGTGTTACTTCGACGCGCTCTCCAAACTTCTGAGAAGCTTCGGCAATAAGGTCACGGATGGTCTTTGACTCATCCTTGATAAAGACCTGATTCATGAGCACCTGATCGCTGAAGTAGCTGTTGAGCTTTCCTTCGAGAATCTTTGCCTTCATATCTTCCGGCTTTCCTTCGACCTCCTTCTCAAACACTTCGCGCGCCTTCGCTACAACATCTTCAGGAATGTTCTCGATGCGGTTGTAGGTGGGGTTGGTTGCTGCAACCTGCATAGCAATTTCCCGTGCAAGTGCTGGGAACTCTGGATTACGAGCTACGAAGTCCGTCTCGCAGGAAAGCACGACCATCGCGCCGATCGCGCCGTCATGGACGTAGGAACCGATAGCACCCGCACCAAGGTCGCGATCTGCCTTTTTCTCAGCAACTGCGCCGCTCTTCTTTCGGAGAATTACTTCCGCTTTCTCGATGTCTCCGCCAGCCTCTTCAAGAGCCTTGCGGCACTGCATAACAGATACCCCAGTCTTGTCGCGAAGTGCTTTGACAATATCGGTCGAAATCTCCATGAAATAATGAGCTAAAGTGAATAACGGAGCACGAAGGCGTTATGCCTTACGTCCCTTCTCGTACGAAGCGGCAAGCTCATCAAGTGCAAGCTTTACTGCATCGCGTGACGCGTCGTTCATGACGATCGGATAGGCCGCGTCCTTAAGATCGCAGTCCGAGCTCATGATGCCGATCACTGGAATACCTGCGCGCTTTGCTTCGCGTGTTGCGTGCGCTTCGCGCTTAGTGTCGACAATAACGAACGCATCCGGACGCTTCTGAAGCTCGGTAATGCCATCAAGGCGCTCTGAGAGGCGCTCGATTTCGCGGTCAGCGAAGACGCGCTCAAGCTTGGTGTAGATCTTTGCAAGCTCGCCAGAATCGCGCTTGCCCACGAGGTCAGCAAGGCGATCAATGCGCTTCTTGATTTCCATGAAGTTGGAGACCGTACCGCCGAGCCAGCGGCCAGCAACGTACGGAGCACCAATGCGCTTTGCCGTAGTCTTTACGATATCGGAAACCTCGCGCTTACCGCCCACAAAGAGAACGGTCTTACCGTCGCGAGCGAGGGTCTCAATTGCCTTCTTAGCAGCAGCAAGCTGAGCATCCGTCTTTACCAAATCGAAAATCTCAACCTTTGCCTTTGCCCCTACAACGAAGGGCTTCATGGATGGGTGGCGGCGGCTCTTTACCTGGGCAAAATGAGCGCCCGCCCCAAACAGGCGGTCAACACCAACCCCAACCGTAGTATCGGTAGTCATGGCGCGAGTATAGGCTAAAACCCCCTTCCCTGCAACCTTATTCCTCCTCGGCCGGCCCAATGCCCCCGCCCGCGGCCCGCTCCTTGAGGGTGGCCACAATATCGTCGAGGCCTCCGGCCATAATCTTGGGCAGGTTATGCCAGGACTCCTTGATCCGGTGGTCAGTCACACGGTCCTGGAGGTAGTTGTACGTTCGAATCTTCTCGGAGCGGTCGCCCGTACCGATCTGTCCCTTGCGCTCGGCCGCGTTTTTCTTTGCTTCTTCTTCCTCATGCAAATTCTCGAGCTTTGCAGACAAAATCTGCATGGCCTTCTCCCGGTTTGCCTTCTGACTCCGCTCTGACGAGGAACGGACATCAATCCCGGTTGGCTTGTGTATAAGACGAACTGCCGTCTCGACCTTGTTCACGTTCTGGCCGCCCGCTCCCCCGCTTCGCGAAAATTCCATCTCAAGATCGGCTGGATTGAGCTCAAACTTCGGTTTGGTACGGATCGGGAGCGCCGCGACGGAAGCGGTTGACGTGTGGATGCGGCCAGACTTCTCCGTTGCCGGTACTCGCTGCACGCGATGCACTCCGGTTTCATATCGAAGCGCGTCGTACGCGTCCTCCCCTCCAATTTCGACGGTCATATCGTCGATAGACCGCATTTGCCATCCCATGGCTTCCGCATACTTTTCGTACATTTGCTTGAGTTCTCCCGCAAAGAGCGCAGCTTCGTCCCCGCCGGCTGCTGCGCGAAATTCAAGAACGATCGCCTTCGGCTTTGCCTCCTCTTCCTGCTCTTTCTTCAAGATTCGCTCGATCTCCGCGAGAATGTCGCGCTGTCGCGATGTGATGCGTGTTTCGTCCTCCTCGGCAAGAGCACGCAGCTCCGGATCTGCGCCGGCAGCTTCGCGCGCCTCGGTTTTTTCATTTTCAAGACGTTCGTATTCCTCCGCAAGATATGCGGTCGCAAAATTCTTCTTGAACTCAGGGGAATACTCCATTGTCATAGATGATAGCGCACACGCCCCGCACGGGTGCGGGGCGTGTATGCAGATACGTTACTTACGCTTTGCGGCGCGCTGCTTGAACTTCTCGACGCGACCAGTCTTATCAAGCGTGCGATCCTCACCGGTGTAAAACGGGTGAGATTTCGAGGAAATTTCGACGGTCACCTTTGGGTACTCCTTGCCGTCAACGGTCGTGGTCTCCGTGGTCTCAATGGTCGAGCCAATGAGGAACGTCTCGCCTGAGGCGAGGTCGACGAAGGCAACCGTGCGGTAGTTTTCCGGATGGGTATCTACTTTCATGACCCAGGCACTCTAGCAGAAACCGCCCCGTCCTACAAGGACGAGGCGGTTCCCTAGACTGCCCTCCCTAGAACTCCTGGAAGCGGCCTGTGAGGTTCAACAGGGCGCTTTGGGTGGTTCCCGAGCAGCTGGTGGTAAAGGTGGTCTGCTTGGTCACGTTCTCGATAAGAGCGCTTCCGGACGGCGTGCTTGCCGAGAAGCCGTTTGATCCCGTGATGGTGCAGGAGCAGCCTTCAGACGCAGCCCACGTGACGGTTGCCGAGCCGCCCGGCGCGACACGTTCAGGCGAGACGGAGATGGTCACTGAGCTTGGAGAACATACTTCTGCCACGTTTACCGCGCTGAAGTCGCAGGAGAGTCTGCCGTTTCCGCTGGCATCAAGGTGCATCTGGTAGTACCCGGCTGAGGCAAAGGTACACTCGCGCGTATTGCCGGTGCCCGTACAGGTCTGTCCGCCCTGTGGAGTCCAGTCGTACGTGTAGGAACCTGATCCGCCAGACACAGTTGCAGTATAGGTAGCCGTACCGCCAACCGTAACGTTTGCAGGATCTACCGAACAGCTGAGGGTCGGTGCACTGCCTTCGTTGGTATTCGGGTTTTCTGGATCCGTTGCACAGCCTGGATCCGCTTCATCCGTAAGCCCGTCGTCGTCGTTGTCGAGATCATCCGTACACTGCGGCACAACAGCGTCGCTTTCGGTCGTATCCTCTGGACCGGTACAGCCGGGATCGTTGAGGTCAATCAACTGATCGCCGTCGTTATCGAGAGTGTCGCTACACTCTGTCGTTGCCAACTCGCCAGTCACTGTGACTGTAACGCTTGATACGGTGGAGCCGTTCGCATTTGTACCCTTATAGGTATAGGTCGTCGTGGTGCTTGGAGTGACAACTTTTGTTCCTCCATACGGACGAGGCGCTGTCGACTCTGGAACCCACACAGACTCCTCGTCATAGCAGGTACTCAGGGCGAGCAGACCCGTTTTTACCGATGCTTGATTGTAGTAGACGTTCCCGTCGTCAATGTCGCCTCCAGTATCGGAACAGCGGAAGTTCACCTGCGTTCCCCAATGTCCCGGAATGGTCGTCGTGAGATCGAAGTTTGTAGAAGTGAACGTCCCCTTACGAATTTGACCATACTGCGACTTCCAGGTAAGCGTGACCGGGGTACCCGCTGCTACCGTGATGTTGGTTCCCGTCGTTCCGTTTGCTGTTGCGGTTAGTGAGGTGTCAGGAGCAGCCAGCGTCTTACAGGTCAGGTAGTTATAGCGCTTATTACCGAAGCTATTGGCTGAACGGACATACCACTTTTTCAGCGATGGATCCCAAGCGCCCATACTATCGTTATCCGGGTTACTGAAGCCGCCCAGACTCCACTCCGTGATATATGCCGTCGGGTCATAGAGATAGCAGATGCGCGTTCCTGTCGGAGAAACGGTGGTAACAGGATACTGCGGATAGCCGTGTGCGGCCGTGTACTCGCCTCGATATCCACCGTTATCCAGCTGATCTTTGTATACCTTGTTCAAGAAGTCGCGCTTGCTCTGCGTCTTATAGACAATAACGCCTGGCGGCGGGGCCGGGGGCGGGACGTAGCCAGATTCCGTCGCGTCAATTGCAGACGTGCAGCCGCCGTCGCTCGGGTAATCTTTCACGCCATTTCCGTCGTTATCAATATTGTCCTTACACTGCGGCGTGTAGCCGGATTCAGTAGTGTCCGAAGAAGAACTGCAGCCCTGGTCGTTTGGATAGTCAGTTACTCCGTTACCATCATTGTCTGTACCGTCGTTACACTGCGGCGGCGGCGTGTATCCCGATTCGCTCGTGTCCGCTGCTGAGGTGCAGCCAAGGTCTGACGGGTAGTCCGTCACCCCGTTCCCGTCGTTATCAACGCCGTCCGTACATGCCGTTGCAGCGGTATACCCTGATTCACTGATATCGGAAGAGCTCGAACAGCCCGGATCATTCAAGTAGTCAGTCAACCCGTTGCCGTCGTTATCAACGCCGTCAGAACACTGATAGTCTATGCCGCCTCCGCCGCCTCCGCCGCCTCCGCCTTCAAGACTTGCCCGATTGTTGACTGCTGCATCTGTTCCCGCCGGCATGAATCCAATGCAGAGCAGAAACAGCACCGCGAGAGCACTTGCTTTCGCGAGCGTTGAGAAATCTGATTGTGTGTGTGAGTTCATGATGCAGCGATTACTGGGTAAGCGGCAGAATGGCTACCGGTGTTGCGATCTGTAGTTTTTCGGTTGGCACCTTAAAGACCTGCGCAGCATCTTCTGCGGTATGGAAGAGTATGCGGCGGTCATCAAGAAACGCTGTTCCGAGCACTGGGCGCATTTCAAGGAAACCGAGTGGCGCGAATGACTCATTAATGGTGAAGAAATCCATGCGCATTCCGTCTCCGCTTACAAGTGCCGCGGTCTTTCCCGATGGAGAAAGAGCGCTCAGATTTGCGTCCGCACCAGCTGCAGGCAGTAGCACGGAGCGAGTACCGGTCTTTGCATTGATGCGCACAACGCCTTCTGGCGCGAGCGCGATGATTGAGCCGTCTTCTACAAGCCGCGGGCTTCGTCCTTGTCCAAAGAGCGTGATTGTCCCGGTTGTTACATCAACCGCAATGAGTTTTGATGCTGCAGTAGCCGGAACCTGCGACTCGTCGAGATATACCGGGATTTCCGTACTTCCAGTCTCTTCGAGAGATTCATCTGTCTCTCCCTCACTCTGTGTATAAAGACCCGTCGCCAGCGATGACGGAACTGCAGGTGTCGCGCCAAAGATTGCCAAACCATCGGGCGTCACTATGAGCCCCGCTTTGTCCGTATCCCCCGCCACCAAGGGTGCGAAGGTGCCGTCCGCCTGGATAACGCCGGCGGTAAGCCCGTCCGTGTCAGGGACTCCCGCAAGCACAATCTTTTCTGCAGGATTTGTTGGAGAATCTACCTGCTCGTAAATAGCGATACCATCCGCGCGCGGCTCTCCTGCCATGCGCACCAAGACATTGTCTTCAGGCGTGTATCGTCTGCTGACGCCGTCTTCATAGAATGCGATAACGTCTCCTTCCTTCGGCAGATCCTGAGAGACGATACCGAAGATAAGAGCTTTATAAATAAAGTATGCGGCGACAAGGAGGACGATGACAGCGATCGTTACAACCACGTACCGAGGCGGCTTATTTGGCATATTCATATACCCTCCATTCTAGTACATACCAACTCCTGAAAACCGAGCCCTGTACCCGGCTTGGGTACAACAGCTATACTGAGAAAAATGGCAAGGAAAACGGCTATCCTTTGCGGACTTCTATGCATTGTGCTCTTTACTGGGATCTTCCAACGTTCTGGAGATCCCTGCGCTCCAGTACCACTCCAAGAAGCTGAGCGCGGCTCCCACGGCTACCGTTTATGGCCTGGAAGTAATCTGCAGAGTTTTGAACACCGCGGAGAACGCATCTGCATTCCCGATGGCTGGGAAGCTATTGGCGCGCAACATGCCGCCGCCTCGTGGGCACAGTTCCCGGAAGGAACGACGGGGGTCCTTATTCGAACAGAGTATTTCCAAACAACAGAACTTAGATTTGAGAACAGTTCGTATCGTATCGCGCTCCGCTACCCTGCCGACCTATCCGAACAAGAGCTTCAAGAATACGAACGCATTGTAAAAAACGCCTTCGAGCGTGTGGGAGCACTGTATCCAGATGCGCGACCTGCCCACCATACCGTCGTCATAACCGCAGGACTCGGACTTTCCAATATTGAACACGACAGTATTTATCCAGATCCCGGACCAGCTGTCTCCTATCTTGTGCTGCAGCCCTCTCAATCTCGAAGCGAAGAGTTATTTATTCATGCGGTCGCGCATCTCCATAACCGCCATAGGCCGGACCTCACTGCGTACACGATGCATCAGGAGCCATTCTCAAGCGGCGATTTCCAAGAGCTTGAAGCATCATGGATCGAAACTGCATTCGAAGAATCAGACGAGCTGCGCTCAGCGCGGTTTGCGTATCTGATGAATATACACGCGGCCGTCATGGAGAGAGACTTTTCCCGCATCGAAGAACCGCCGTTTGAAAACCACAACGGCTTCTTAGCGATTCGACCAAGCGCGATAAGTAACGAGTCATGGACCTATCTCGACGACCAATACGGGTACTATGTGCTTGCGCCACTTACGCTAACCGCAATCGATACCCTGCTCGTGCCACACAACACGAGCGTTGCTGAGCTTCTAACAGAAATTCATGAGACCCGCGGAAATTTCCTCACACGTTTGCAAAATATTCTTTCAGCAGATGATGTGGAACGCGTTACGCGCTGGCTCCACGGCGAAGAACGTATTCCTGAACATCTGATTCAGGAGGCGGTAGAGCGATACTCGTCTCGGCAGAATTAGTTATCTTTCAGGAAGTCGATGTCCTGTTGGAACTTCGTGGCTTTCGCCATCACCTGATCGCCGTAGTTTGTTACCCAACCGCTTGCCGGACAGGCGCGCCCAGAGAAATATGCGCAGGCTGCGTTTCGCTCAGCAGTGTAACCGCCAGAAGCTGCGCTCCAGTCACCAAGGTAGAGACCGGTTGCCATCATGGCATGCTCTGCGTTCCAAGGATTTGTCGCCGAAACACCAAGCGCAGTCTTGATTCGGTTTTCAAAGAGCGCCCACGTCGACGGAATGAACTGGGTCGGACCCATAGCACCTCCCCAACCGCTTGCCTGCGGACAGGATACTGGCGTTGTTTTCCAATCCTTCCCAAGCGCTTCAGTTATACGCAAAAATACCGGAACGTCGCGCGTTGGGTGCATAACGCCAGGAAATGCCGTGCCAGTGTTTTTTCCAATGCCATCTCCTTGGTTTGGGCTGTTGGTCACATAACAGTTGCCGATATTTTTTCCGAGATCAGACTCTTGTGAAAGCACTGCGAGAATGAGTGCCGCTCGCACCCCAGTCTTTGCGGATGCTGCTTGCGCGTAGCGAAGCGCATCGCCGAATTGAATATTCTCAGTATCACGAAGCGGGAAAAGGCGTGCGCGAATTGCGGCGGCCTGTGCCTGGCGTTCGGCAAGTACTTGGCTGTAAGCGGCCTCTTCAGAAGCTGCGATCGCCAGCAGCTTGTCTTTCTCTGCCTTGCTGACGCCAATCTCCTGCTTCTTCGTTTCAACGACGTATTTGGCGTCCTGCTCAGCAGCCTCTCGCTCAGCAAGCGCCTTACGTTCAGCCTCAGTTTCTTCGCGCACTTGGCGAATCTCCTGGAACTCGTCGTGAAGGCCAGCTTGCACCGTCACAATGTTGTCGACATCCTCAAACAGTGCAAACGCGTTGTCTGCAGCAAATGCAATCTCCACCAAGGAAAGGTCGTCAATCTGGTCTTGCTGTCGAAGGAAGGAAGCGAGCGATGCGTGGCCGTCCTCGATTCTGGTCGATAACTCGTTGATCCGCGCCGTCTTGGTTTGTATTTCTTTGGAGATGCGGGAGATGGCGAGATTCTTTTGGCGAATCTGCGCCTCTGCCTGCTTAATCTGCGCATCAAGCAATGTCACGTCGCCAGAAAGCGTATTCTTCTTTGCGCGTGTCGCATCAAGTACCTGCTGCCACTGAGCGATCTCCTCCTGGAGCTTGTCGTACTCCTGTTCAAGCTGCGCTCGTTCGCTCTCCGAGAGCTCCTGTGCAGTCGTGTGCTGTACGAAGAAGCCACCCACTACTGTAAGCGAGACAAGAAGCATCGCGCACGCAAGAACAGTTCGCAGCCCCATATTTCCCATAGTATAGCAGAATCAGAAATCGCCGATTTGTGACAGAAACGGGCCGTCGCGTGATGCGACGGCCCGTGCGTTAGATCATTTCATCCCGTTTTATCTTATCCAGAAGCGGTTCCCGAGTTAGCTTGAGCGTAAATCGGCCTGGGAGCTTTAGATCATGCGTCGTGTGGTGCGGACGGTGCGTTTCTTCAAACACCGCGCCACATTCATGAAGCGCATGGACCAAATCTTCATACGAGCCGGACACCGGATAGATTTCGACATGATCGAAACCGCTCTTTTGCGACTGGTCAGGCTTCTGGTCAGACAGTTCAAGCGTTCGAATCGAACCGAAGCTTGTGTCGAATTGCAACGTGCGGAATTTCAGAATCGCGATGCGGCGCTTCCCGATGTACGACTGATACACGAAGTGTGCCTCAGGCTCAAGAAGTGCGCGCATGCGCTCGTATTCCTCGCTCGAAGCGCACTTGAAGCACAGGTGATCTGCGACTCCGAGTGGGCCGACCGCGTGCCTGACAGCAAACTCGTTCACTGCCTGCATGAGGGGATGGGATTGTTGATAGAACGATGCAATATCCACGAGACACCTCTCTAGTTCCTCAACCATTGTACAGGTACAAGAAAACCCGCCGAAGCGGGTTGTCTCTTTCGAAAATAGTGGCTTATTACTCAGCCGCTGACTCCTCTTCCTCCTTCTTACCCTTCTCCTCTACCTCAATTGCACTCATGTCGACAGCAGCTGGAGCCTCCTCGGTCTCAGCAGCTACTTCCTGTACAAGTACGACTACCTGGTCGCCAGCAATCTTAGACTCGACACCCTTTGGAAGCTTGAGGTCGGAAACGTGGAGCTGATCTCCAATATTCGCCAGTACGCTGATATCGACTTCGATATCGTGCGGAAGATCTGCGGGTGCAGCTTCAATTTCAAGCTCGTGCATAACCTTCACGAGAGATGCACCGGTCTTCACTGCAGCAGACTCGCCAACATACGTAAGCGGAACGGCAACCTCAACCTTCGCCCCCTTTTCAATGGCGTAAAGGTCAGCATGGCGCGGCACGTTTGTGACCGGGTCATGATCCACTTCGTGGATAAGGACCTGCATCGGAGAGCCGAGGCCGGAAAGCTCGATCACCGAAGATTCGCCTGCTTCGCGGAGCACCTTTTCAAAGTCGCGTGCAGGAATGGAAATCGCGATGGATTCCTGTTTCGGGCCGTAGACGATTGCCGGCATAGAACCAGCAGACAACAGGCGCTTGGCGCGCTTGCCGGTCTCCTCCCGCTTGGTTGCGGTAAGCGTAATAGTCATGATTGGCGCAGTATGCCTGAAAGTAGGCCCTAAAGCAAGGCTAGCCACTCAAGGCCTCCGAAGCCTCCTTAAGGCGCTTAAGGAAGGCCTCGCGGGCTTTCGGCACGTTTTCCTCTTTGCCGCCCCATATATCAAGCGCCTCTACCTGGAAAGTTCGCGAGAAGGAGTAGGTCAGCGGCCAGGGGGCGCCCTGTGCCCGAGCAGCCCGGGAAATGGCGCGTAAATTTTCGATTGATTGCTCCGGCTCTTGCCCGCCCGAAAGAAAGACGATGCCGGCCACTTGCGACGGTATTGCTTCAAGGAGCGCACCAACCGTATCTTCCGCAACATCTTTTGGCTTATCGATTTTTTTGGAGCCCTTGCCGGTCATGGCCATAGAGGTCTTGATAATGAGTCCGGCCGGATCAACCGAATGCTCTTCAATGGCTTTCATAAGCGCCGAGAACATCTCGACCATGACTTCGCGGCAGCGGAGGCGCGAATGCGTCCCGTCGTAGAGCACTTCTGGTTCAAGAATAGGAACCATGCCCGCTTCCTGCACACAACGGGAGGACATAGCAAGTCGTTTGGCGTTTTCGACAATCGCGTTTGCGGTTGGAAGCCGATCGCCGTCGATCGTGATCACGGCGCGCCATTTGGTAAAACCAGTCCCCTGGTTATCGCGATAACTATGAAGACGTTTCGAGAGCCCCAGCAGACCGCCGGTGATTTTTTCTTTCGGGCTTTCGGGAATAGGTTCGGTACCAAGATCTACCTTAATGCCAGGCACAATGCCTTTCTTGCTGAGGTACTTCGGGAACGATACGCCTTTGGCGGTTTCTTGCAGCAGGGTTTCCTCATGCAAAATGACACCCGTAAGATAGTCCTCAATACCGGGCGTCTCCAAAAACAGACGCCGCATCGCAAGACGCATCTTCGGTCCTGGCTTCTCGCCGTGTTCCTTGAGGCGCTTATCGGCACTTTCCGGACTCTCGTCCGCAGCGAAAATGCCTTTGCCCGGCGCAAACAACGCTTTGGCTGACGAGGAAAGATCGATCATACCTGGATGGTAGCACGTGCTACACTCCCTCCTATGAATCCTGTTGAATTTCTCGCGATCGGCGATACGGTGGTCGACGATTTTATCCGCCTTACCGATGCCAAGACCCATTGCCGCATCGACGACGACAGCTGCGAGCTGTGCGTACGCTTCGGAGACAAGGTGCCGTTCGAGTCTTCAACGGTAGTCTATGGCGTTGGAAATGCTGCAAACGCTGCGGTTTCTGCCGCGCGTTTGGGACTCAAAAGTGCGCTTCTGTCGCACGTCGGTGCTGATGATCGCGGCGCGAAAATTGTCGAGTACTTCAAGAGCGAGGGGCTGGTAACTGACTACGTAGAACAGGATCCGAACGTTCCCACCAACTACCACTACGTACTGTGGTATGAGTCGGAACGCACGATTCTCGTGAAGCAGAACGAATACACCTATACGTTCCCCAAAGATCTCCCGCCTCCCAAGGGCCTCTACTTCTCCTCCATCAACCCGAAAGCAATCGAATACCGACAGGATCTGATCGCCTACCTATCTGCACATCCGGATATCATCTTCACCTTCCAGCCAGGCGTCTTTGAAATAAAGAGTGGCGTAGAGGCATTCAAAGGCTTCTACGAGCACGCACATCTCATGGTCTGCAATAAGGAAGAAGCAGAACGCATTCTCAACGTTGAACCAACTGATGATATTAAGTCGCTCCTTGCCGGACTACTCGCGCTCGGCCCGAAGCACATCATCATCACCGACGGCAGAAACGGCGCATACGCCTATGACGGCTCGCGTGCCTTCTTCGTTCCTATGTACCCTGACCCGCGTGAACCGTTTGAGCGCACTGGCGCTGGAGACGCATTCGCCTCATCCGTTGCTGCCGCACTCACGCTTGGCCACCCTATTGAAGAAGCGCTCTTGTGGGGACCGATCAATTCTATGGCAGTCGTCCAAGAAATTGGCGCGCAGAAGGGACTCCTTCGTAAAGAGGCGCTCGAGACCTATCTTGCACAGGCGCCCGAAAGCTATCGCGTATCTGAAATTTAGTTTGCCTTGAGGCGCTGCTGTTCGAGCTGTTCAAGGCGCTGTAGACCATAGTCCACGTCGTCTGAGCGATGTGCGTCTTCAAGTTGCGTACGAACATACATATGTGCACGAACAATCAGGAGCGCTGCGAGCACGCCAACAAGCGCGATAAGCAGCAAGGCAAAAAACTGCTCAACCTTCGGCGGAATACGATAATGGCGTTCAGCATTCATGATATTTAGGAGCGTGCAAAGGCGATTGCTACCTTTGTAATACCGCCAACATCAAGACCGTAGTGAGCAAGCAGCTCCTGCGGCTCGCCCGACTGGCCAAAGGAATCCTGCAGTCCGAGCCGTCGTACCGGCACTGGAAGCCGTTCACTCAGAAGTTCTGCAACCGCACCACCAAAGCCGCCGGCAACCTGATGCTCCTCAACGGTCAGCACGCGACCGGCGCGCTTTGCTGCCGCAATAATCGTCTCCGCATCAAGCGGTTTTATGGTCGGGACGTGTATGACAATAGAACCGATTCCGTCTGCTTCAAGCGCTCGAGCGGCAAGCAGTGCGGTATAAGAAAGCGGACCGGTCCCCAAGAGCGCGACCTTCGGCTGTGCGCTCTCCCAGAGCGTGAGCGCTTTCCCAAGCACGAAGGGCGTCTGTGGTGTCGTAAACACGGGAACACCCGCTCGTCCAAAGCGAAGATATACCGGCCCAGGATGCTCGGCTGCCGCAACAACGGCTTTTCGAGCTTCTTCAGCATCTGCAGGGTTTATAACTGTCATGTGCGGCAGCATGCGCATCATGCCCACATCTTCAAGCATCTGATGGGTAGCGCCGTCAGGACCGACCGACACGCCCGCATGCATGCCGCAAACTTTGACCGGCAATTCATTGAGTGCTGCGGTCGTTCGAATCTGTTCATAGTTTCTACCGGGAGAAAACGCTGCGTATGAGGCAATAAATGGAATCTTTCCGACAGCGGCAAGTCCTGCCGCAACCGTTGCCATATGCTGCTCGGCAACACCAACCTCTATATATCGATCGGGAAATTCTTTCTCGAACCACTCAGCACGTGTCGACTCCTTAAGATCGGCGCACACTACTACGACGTTTTCGTTTGCCTTTGCCGCTTCAACGGTGCCGGTACCAAAGCCGTCACGTGTCGGCTTCTCTGGAAGCTTGCTATCAAAGAGATTCTCTGCGAGTTGTGCGTCTTTTCTAAGCATACTCATTGGTAATTTTGCCACCCATCGAGCGAATGGCTTTGAGGAACTGTTCACCTTCTTCTTTCTTGGGCGGCTTGCCGTGCCAACGATAGTCGAACTCCATCTCAGGAACTCCCTTGCCTGGAATCGTGTGTGCGAGAATGAGCGTCGACTTCTCATGGATGGCGCGCGCCTCGTTTACCGCCTCAATGAATGCGCGAATATTGTGACCATCAACCTCGATGACATGCCAGTTGAACGCACGATACTTGTCAGCAAGCGGCTCAAGCGGCATCACATCTTCGGTCATACCGTCAATCTGGATGTTGTTGCGGTCAATCACGGCCGTCAGATTCGACAGACGATACTTTCCGGCAAATAGAACTCCTTCCCACGTATTCCCTTCCTGCTGTTCTCCGTCTGACATGAGACAGAACACGTGATTTGGTTTTCCGTCCATGCGAAGCCCATAGGCCATTCCGCTTGCTTGCGAAAGTCCCGAACCAAGCGGTCCGGATGTCGTTTCTACCCCTGGAAGCTTGGTACGTTCCGGATGCCCCTGCAGTCGAGTGCCGAATTTGCGGAGCGTCAGACACTCTTCAACGGGAAAATAACCCGCATGCGCCATTGCGGCATAGCGAACCGGCGTAATGTGTCCGTTTGAAAGTACGAGACGGTCGCGCTCTTGCCACTCCGGGTTCTTGGGGTCGTGCTTGAGAATATGAAAATAGAGCGCGGCAAAAATATCAGCCATGCCAAGCGGGCCGGCGGTATGCCCGCTTCCAGCAGCAACGAGCATTTCAATCACCGTTGCACGAATGTCGCGCGCACGCGATTCAATCGCGAGTATTTCTGTATCGGTAAGAGCCACGAATTAAGTATACCTTAGGCGTACGTGCCGTACTGCTCGGCAAGCTGTTCAAATTGCGCAAGTTCTGCGACCACGTCATCCGACTTCCATAATGCACTCCCCACGACGAGTCGATTGACGCCGGCAGCGAGGAGTGCAGGCGCAGTCGTGAGCGAAACACCGCCGTCTACCTGCACTGGCACGTCTGGATGCGCTTTCTTGAAGGCTCGTATTTTTGCGAGGACACGCTCTTCAAAGTGCTGCCCTTGCGATCCAATCGTCTTGATGCCCATGAATTGCACGTAGTCGATGCGAGACAAAAACGGCTCAACTGCTGCAGTATCCGTATCCAGACTTAGAGAAAGACCGATCGAAAGGAGGTCCGGAGCGAAGTTCTTGCCGTGACCGTAGCACTTTTCAAAATCGTCAATAAGGCGAGCAAGAAACTGCGTACTCTCGACATGAATCACAACGCGAGTCGCTCCAGCGGTGACCCAGGCACCTGCGGACTCTTCAGGATCTTTGATCATCAGATCTACTTCGTACCGAAAACTTCCAAGCGCATGCAGCCCTCCCTCCTCCACACTCAACTGTGCGAGCTCCCCCGATCCTTCGGTATATGGCCAAGTGGCAGGTGCAGCAAAGTGTCCATCGACAACATCAATCTGTACCGTGTCGGCGATATCACGCAGACGATTGAGTTTTTCGACTACGTCGGCTCTTGAGGGAGTAAGGATCGACGGGATGATGATACTCATGGGCAAGCGACGCCGGTCCAACCAGTCGTCGATGTCTGTTTAACAATGCCACTACTGTCGATGCACCAGTGATCCGTGCTGGAACGGAGGCGAACCGATATTGCGTAATTCTCGCCGTTCGTTGCGCATCGTGTTGCGCCACCACCTGCACGCTGTGCAGCCTGAATTGCATTGCGAAGCGTCTCGTTTGCATAAAACATGCTCGTACCAGACGTCGGACAGGTTCCGGCAGTTACCGTTGACCCGTACGATCCGTTGATGCTCTGATGGAGTGCTGCCTGTACAGCTGCAGTGCGAAGATTTGATTTCACTGCTGCATCATTTGCCTTGTCGCGCGCGCTTGCCATAGACGCAAGGATGATCGAGGAAAGCATCCCGATAATAGAAACTACCAGAAGTAGTTCGATGAGCGTAAATCCGCGAGAGCGTACAAACATACGCTTAGAGGACGAGGAACGGATAGACAACTGCTACCACGAGAGCTACGACGATGAGGATAATAAAGAGCTGCTTCGCACCCTCCTCGTCCCTTGCCCATTTAAGGTCGACCGCAAGCTTATAGAGACCTCGCGGCTGACGCATGCGTGGCTGCTGCGTCTGGGATTCGTCTTGAAATACAACGGGTTCCATAGGTACCAGTATACGGGTCGGATATCCGCCCCATCTTTGCTTAGTGGATAGCTATCCGAGCTTTTGAATTCGGCGCAGATGTCGTTCCTCAGGAGATACAGGGGCCCCGAGAAATCGCTCAACTGCAGTCTTTGCCTCCTCTGCTGTAAGGAATCTCGCGGCAAGAGAGAGCACGTTCGCATGATTGTGTGCACGCGTTGACTCCAGCATCGAGAGTGATGCGCCCTCCGCGTCAGTCTGCATGGTTGCAGGCTCTCCGTAAAATACCGCGGCACGCACGCCAGGGATTCGATTTGCTGCCATTGCTTCTCCCTGCCCAGAAGCGCCAATAACGATACCGAAGCTGCCTGGCGTCTGCGCAACTTTCTGCGCGCATGGCGTTACGAAATCAGGATAGTCGTCGTCCGATTGTTCTTCGTAGGCACCGCAATCCTCCACTGTATGGCCACGCTCCTGCAAAAAGGCCGTGAGCTCTGCCTTGAGCGCAAAGCCTGCATGATCGGCTGCGAGAAAGATCTTAGGCATTGCCAGCTTTGATAACGTGCTGAATCAGCGTACTCGTGTACCCCGCTTCGTTGTCGTACCACGAGAGTACTTTCACCAAATTTCCGCCGACAACGCGCGTCATCTGCAAATCTGCGATGGATGCATGAAGGTCGCCGATAATGTCGGAAGACACGAGCGGTTCATCTGTCGCCCGGAAAATGCCCTGCCAGCGGGCTTCTTTTGCCGCATCACGGAGTATCTGATTCACCTCATCTTTATTCGTGTGCTTCTTAGTCACAAACGTGAGGTCGACATAGGAACCGACGACAGTCGGGACGCGCACGGAAATACCATCAAAAAATGGAACACCTTCAACCGCCTTCGTGACGGAAATGGCCGCGCCCGTTGAAGACGGAACGAGATTTTGTGCTGCCGCCCGTCCCTCGCGCCAGTCCTTTTTATTCGGTCCGTCAACGATTGACTGACTTGCGGTGTAGCTATGGATCGTATCGAGAAGCGCCTTCTCGATACCGAGCTTCTCTTCAAGGATTGCTACGACCGGACTTGCCGCGTTGGTGGTACAGGAACCGTTTGAAGTTACCGGGCAGGTCCCCATCTTCCCCTCGTTGATGCCCATGAGCACGGTTGCACCAAGCGACTCATCTCCCTTGCCTGGCGCTGAAATAACCACACGTCGAGCACCGGCATCAAGGTGGGCCTTTGCTTTTTCAAACTCAGTAAAGAGACCGGTCGATTCGATCACGACATCGATGTTCATCTCCTTCCACGGGAGCGCTGCTGGATCCTTCTCGGAAATGAAGCGAATCTTCTTTCCATCAAGCACCAACGAGTCCCCGTCTATAGAGACGGAAAATGGCGCCCGGCGATAGACCGTGTCATAGGTGAGCAGGTACGCAAGATTCTCGAGAGAACCGAGGTCGTTTACCGCAACTACTTCGAGATCCTCGCGACCGAACGACTGCCGGATGAACTGTCGGCCGATACGCCCAAACCCGTTGATGGCGACGCGTAATTTACTCATAGGAAAAGTGTAGCATTCGCGGCCCGTTTCTATCCCCACGCCGCGAGCCGTTTCAGCTGCGGTAGGCGCATCGTGAGCATGATATGTCCGAGGGACCAGGCATAGTAGTACGCCGGAAGAAAGACGTATTTGAGTGTATCGACTGTATAGGTGGTGTAGGCAATAAATAGAGCGATGGTAGCGATCGTCACCGCCACCGTCTCGCCCCAATAGCGAAGAGATGTGCCTTTCATATGTGCATAGGTCCCACCGTACATGGTCCAATTAAAGACATGTAGCACGATGAGTGCCCCGAAGATATTTCCTGGGGCGCCAAGAATACTTGCAACAACCATTGAGAGCACGACGACGATGAGCAGGTAGCGCTCCCCGTCCGTCCAGTGAGGACGCATAAAGAGCGTACGTGCAAGAATGAGCATCACGCCGACACAGAACAAAGTGGTGAGTAGGACCTCTTCTGAGAGGACCGTACCAGCAACGAGCGACCACAAAACCGCGAGCGCACCTAAAAAGGTGCACCACTGCGCAGCAGCGATAGACTCACCACGAAGTTTGAACTCCCCGTAAATAAAGTGAGCGGCAAAGATGAAGGCGGTGAAGAGAAGGAGTGGAATGAGTCCTCCCCACCAAAAGAAGTAGGCGCTCGCGATAAGCAGGGCCACGAGACCTACCAGCACATACTGCGGCGTTACCTTTCCTGTGCGTCCATGATGTACGAGGGTAAGCACGAGGTGCGCCTGGCCAATAACCAGATAGGCGTTCAAGGTCCACTGAAACGGCATGAGGCCGAAGGAGAGGATAATGAGTGCCGCGACGATAAGCGCGTTACGTGCAGAGAGCGATGGTACAAACGAAGCCATACAAGTATTATGAGCCTATCATGCGCAGATTCCTGATAGGCATCACGCTGCTTTCGCTTCTCGTCATTGTAAGCACTCTTGCCTGGCGCACCTTTGCACGACCAGTTCTCTGTGACGCTTGTAGCGTTGTTGTTATTTCCCTAGACGCCGTCAACGCAACGTCTTTCGAAGAGGATATGCCCCTGCTTGCTGAGCGGGCGCGAGCATCTGGAGTAGTGTTTGAGCGCGCCTACGCTTCAACCAAGTGGGGGCTGCCGGGTACGGCGGCGCTTCTGACGGGCGAGTATCCGTGGGATCTTGGCATCTGGAATGACCGACGCGGTTTACCAAAGGATACCGACACGATCGCTACCGTATTTTCTGCATATGGATATACAACCGCCGCGTTTGCACAAGGACCCTTCATCGATCGAGCATGGGGCATGGACCGCGGTTTCCATGTTTGGGAGGCAGCAGCGGGCCAAACCAAAACCTATGAGACAGATGTCATCCCGTCAGCACGTGCCTGGATCACACAAACTCCTGAGCCGTATTTCGCCTTTATTCAACCGTATAGCCTCTACGAGCTGTTTGACGCAGAGAATCAGGGCCTTGCTTTTTCCGACTTGCAACAAGCATACGCAGGCGACGAAGCTGCTGCGAATCGACTCAAAGACGGATACGCGCGCCGACTTGGAGAGATTGATCAAGAATTGAATGCGTTTCTTGATACCGCCTTGGCTGGTGAGCGAGCGAAGAAAACTGTGGTGGTTATCACGGCAAGTTACGGACAAGATTTTATTGACACGCCAACCAAAGGCGTGGGCGGCGTAACCCTGCCCACACACCACGTACTCAACGTCCCGCTCGTATTCTTCATCCCCGACCAAAAACCTAAACGCGTAACGCCAAGTGTCGAGTCGCGCCACATGGCTGCAACTATTTTTGACATTGTTGGCGCAGACCACAGCCCACTTACTGGCGAATCGCTCCTTCCGTATATGCGCGGCGGAGAAACAGAACAGCAAACTGTACGTGCGGCATCTTCCTGGGATCCTGCCGATACGCTCATAGAACCGCCCGCTGAATTCTACGCAAGTCTCGAGAGGCGCAGGCGCATTGTCCTGATCCCCGAGACGACGCAAGCCGCGCCGTATGTAGACAATGCAGCATACGCAACGATTCGCGGAACCTGGCAGCATCTGGAAACGACAAGTGGCGATACGTACCTCTTTAATACCCAGCGCGACCCGCAGGGACTTGAAAATCTCTATGGGCGTCTCAACACGCTTCCTCCACGAGAGCGATTGGATGCTCTTCTGTTCACCTCGTTTATCGAAAACCTCCAGCGCTAATGAAGCAACCCTCAGCATTCCTGCTTACCCTCCTCTCTGGACTGGCTGCCGGAGTCGGCATGCTGGTTGCGCCTCTATGGTTCTGCGCCCCGCTTGGGCTTGGTGTTTGGATAGCGACCCTATGGGAACGCACACACTCGCGGAAGCAGGCACTCCTTCTTGGCGCGCTCTTTGGCACCGTAACGTCAGGTGCTGGAATCTTGTCTCTTCTTGAAATTATTCCGCCAACTGAAAGCCCATCTCTCCTTCCCACACTTCTTGCCACGTTCCTGCTTTGGATCATTCCAACTGTTGCACTTGGCATTACCTCTGCGCCTGTTGGAATCGCACTCTACCTAACACGACGAAATCTGTTCGCGCCCCTGATCGCTGTTGCGCTCTGGGTGCTAAACGAAGAACTCCGAATGTGGGCCTGGATGCTCATAACCTATGGAACCGGGGCGATCCCAGAGCCGCACCTCTCTATTGCTGCGCTTGGGTACGCCCTTGCAGACAACGCGTATCTTCTTCAGCTTGCTGAGGGGGGCGGACTCCTCTTCCTTACTATCGCCACGGCAGTGTTTGCCGCAACGATCGCAAGCGCTGTGCAAGACGGCGCCCGACTTCGATTGACATTCATGGTTTTGGCAACGCTGGTGCTGCTGTGCATTCCGCTCACGCAACAACCACTGCAATTTGGAGGAGAGACTGTGCGTATTGCGCTCGTTGCGACACAGACGGACCCGCTCGCTCCCAGCGTCTTCTCATCTCCAAAACTGAGCGGACCAGCGCCGGACGTGCTGATTCTTCCCGAAGGAAAATCATTAGAAGCCGTCTTGCCGCAGGAATTGCTCTCCAGAACGGCGAGCGGATCATGGCTTTCTGCTTCAAACGACCTGCTCGTTATCCGCTCAGGCGAATCAGTTGATCCTACCGGCAAACGGCACAACACTGTCTTTTACGAGTCGGCGGCAGAAGGCGTCCTAGCGACGCAGAACAAGCACTTCATCATGCCGCAGGGTGAATATATGCCGCACCTCTCAAAGTTGTTCCTCTCGTGGCTTCCTGACTCCGCACTTATGCGCATTCCTGACGAGAAAGCTATTGTGCACGGAGAGACGTTGATCAGCGTCCCATTTCAAGGTGTGACGTTCGGTACGCTACTGTGCTCGGAACTCTTCTCTCCCCACCTCTATCGAAAACTATCAGAGCACTACGACGCGACCGTACTCGTCAGTCTCGCTGATCCGATCTGGTTCCAAAGCTCTCCTATCCTGTTCCGAAAGACCGTACAGGTGGCAAAAGTACATGCCGTGCAGAACCGGGCGTACTTTCTTGCCGCGCAAAACGCAACCCCCTCCTTTGTGATTGATCCGACCGGATCTCTCGTTGCACAAAGTGCGTGGTATCAAAACGACGTGCTTTTCTTTGATCTGCCAAAGCAACTGCCCTAACGGCTGCAGAACCCTGCAAAGAAACTGCTGAACGCGGCTTCGGAGCCCCACTGCGTGCCTTCAGGAGAATACGCGCGGACCCGAAACAGCATCCCCGGCGATCCGTCTTCATGTCTCGTGTGACGATACTCCCACGCAACGTTTCCTTCTGGAGTAACTTCCCTGACCACACCTGACGTTGAGAGTGTAATCAGCGTATTGCCGTTTGGGAGTCGTTGCGCCCCGCCCATAATGCTTGAAGCGAATTGCGCCTTGCCGGTAAGCGTTGTGCCGCCGTCATACCCCCACACACGCGCGCCGTTCGGAAGAGCAACCTCAACCACCTGACTGAAGAGGCCGGAGACATTCTTGCGGGCAAATCCATTGTCAAACACGAGAAGGTGTCCATTTTCGAGCAGCGTTGCATCATGCTGGAACGAATAGAGTCCCTCGGGAGATTCCCACAGCAATTCTCCGCTTGCCGCATCAATAAGGAGAACAGTACTCAGATGGCGCACACTTACAAGGAACGCAGGAGTGTGCGTAAGCGGGTTGTGCTCTATATACCGAATGGAGTTCGCATGCGAGAAGTCCTGGCGGGGTGCAAATGCAGTGGCGAGTCGAGATGGTGAAATATGATCGGACATGTGCCACGACCACACCTCTTCGTTGTCGGGCGTCACTATCACAATCTCATTAGTCCATACCGACTGCGCAGGAGTCGGAAATCCGCCTTGCACTCCTTGCGCAAACCAGCTGGGGGTTTCATCCCACCGAAGATATGCGATGGAGCCATCCGGCAAGACGTCAAAATCTATAGTCATTTCTGGATCTCTATGTTCGAACAACACCCTCCCTTCCCAGGACAGCCGCTGAATGATACCGGTCGTGCCAAACCCCGGCATCTGCCCATGATTGAGCGGCGGAGTCATCGAAACGTACAAGGTACCGTCTTCCTTAAGGTCAGCAACTAAGACCGGTGCCTCCGTCTTCCACGTATGTACGGTCTCGCCGTCCCTATTTATAAGCTGCACGCTGCCGGAAACGGATTTCGTAGGATCCGCCTCAATACGGTATGGCGCAATAAGCACATACCCATCATCAGTTTCAGATGTTTCGACGGTAACAACACCCATCTTTGGAGTGCTGCAACCGTACTGCACGAGGAGAAGCAGCCCAATACCCAGGACAACGACAGCAGCAACATTCGTCCGACTCATGCGTGCCATCATACCCTAGAGAGGACAGGCATGAGTGGTTTGCACGAGCGTCCACACGGCAAGCGCCGTTGTATGCGGGTTTGAAATGGTCGCTCCGGGCGAAGCGCCCCAGCCGCCATCTTCGTTTTGATTGCGCATGATTGTATCAATCCAGTCATGCGTTACGTAACTGCCATGACCTCCCCAGAGTAAGAAAGCGGCTCGTTCGACGGCTAAGTCGCTAAAAGTAAACGACTCAGCTCGTGCGGCTTCGTAGAGAGATCGTGCTGCTTCTGTTCGAAGTTCGCGCGCTTTCCAATGTTTCTCTCCGGCCAGGCACTGAAGTCCTTCAAGATAACTAAGTCCTAAGTAGCGGTGCGTAAGGTCGTATCCCGTACCCTGATCTTCAGCCAACAATTCCTGCTCAACACCGACTGGAAGAGAGCGTATTTTACATGCGAGCGCAGACAGCAGCCAGCGGTCATATGCTTCCATCTTGCCTTCAAAGACGCGGAAGTTATTGCTGTCTGAAAATCCGAGGAAATAGGCTTGTTCAACAGGCGTCGGCGAAGATGACACAAACCGGTCAGTAAGTTCCTGACTGAATGCTTCCGATTTGCAATACCGCTCGTTGATATCGGTGAGCACCCAGAGCACACCCGGATTTCCGTAGGTGCCAGAGTAGGAACGCAGCCACATCATGCCCTGCTGAGCTGAGGTTTTCATGCGATCAGTCTGATCTGAAAGAACTGCAAACCATCCAACGAACGCGACAACAATTACTAGCACCATTACAGAGCGAACAATGACCAATGAGTGCGCCATTAGAAATCGAAGAATTGCCAGAACGCAAATGGTGCGGTGTATGTTACGGAAAGGTACGGATCTTGAGAGGTACCGCTTACTTCAGAAGTAGAAAAATGCACATAACCTCGAGAGTTGTTGGCTATAGTGTTGTCCGTCGTGTCGTGTCCTTCGCGAAGCGCGAAGCAGGTTGTTCCCTTTGAACTATTCGCATACTGAACGACAATCACGCCCGACCCTCCAACCTGTCCAAGACCTCCCTGAGTAGCGCCGTTGTTAGTACCACCACCGCCGCCGCTACCACCGCCATACCCCGAAACAGCGCCGCTACCGCCGTGTATAAGATTCGACCCCGTGGAGTGTCCGCCACCACCACTACCACCAGCGGGGCCAAGACTGCCCCAAAGCGAGTATGCTGTAGTGCCTCCGGCAGAAAGGGCACTGCTAGTGTGGCCGCCACCACCACCGCCACCACCGCCTTGTGATCCTGTACCAGCAAGGGTCGATCCGACTCCAGCAGAACCACCACCAGCTCCAAGATGGTTATTACCACCAGCACCGCCGGTACTTGCTGACGTTCCCTGTGATCCAGCCGATCCACCGTTTGCACCACCGCCACCACCGCCGCCGCGTGGCGATACTGTTCCGCCAGCACCACCGACTGCCCCATCACCATTGGGCCCTCCAGAACCGCCGCCGCCGCCGCCAGCGCCAGCATTTCTATTCCCGCCATTACCGCCCGAATACTTTACGGTTCCTACGCCGCTTGCTGCCGCGCCGCCGGCACCACCACCACCAAGCGCTGTCCCAGAGCCCGGATCAGTTCCGCCGGCGCCCCCCTTTGCTCCAACAACCACTGCGCTATCTGAGATAGATGAACAATTTGAGGTTGAGTTGCAGAGATACGTATCTCCTCCAGAAGTCCCGTCGCCTGTGCCGCGAACTCCAACGCTTATCGTTACCGTCTGACCCGGGGGGAGACTAACGTTCGTTACTTTCGAGTATCCTCCACCACCACCACCGCCGCCGCCGCAGTTGGCAGCGCTAACGCAACCCGACTTACCACTACCGCCGCCACCTATAACCTCAATACTGTTATTCGATGCGTCCCAGTCATACGGAACCTGCCAGGTCGTTGTGGTTGTTGAGTCGAGAATGATGTACTGCGCAGTACCACACGCGCTCGCTTCACCATTTTTTTTGATCCATCCCCGACCCGTGCTGTTGAGAGTAAAAGTCAGATAGGAACCGATGGACACTGAGGAGAGGTCTTTGCGCTGCCCCGCGTCAATGCCTTCTGTCGGGTTGTCGGCGGTGTTCCCTGCGCGCCCGTAGTCTGCATCAACGAGCGAGTACTCATCAGCTTGCGTACTCTGTACAACCGTTATGTAGTCAACGCCGTCGTTATCCGTGCTTGTGGCCGTCGATGTAGCATATACGTTCAACGACGCGGCAGATATGTTGGCACCATAGGGCAAGAAAGAAGTGTCGAACGGCAAAAATGAACGGTAGATGTAATACCCTCCGGCCTTAAAATCAAACTTTCCTGTATTTACATAGTGTTCAGAACCAACCTGCATGCTTGTAGTGGTATACGTGGTAAAACCGCCGAACGTGGCTCCCGATGGAGTGCTAGTACCTTGCACATTTGCCCACGTTGTTGCGTCATATGCAAAGATTGATCCATCCCCTGGCGATACATATTGGGTTTGAGAAACAGCGTGTGCAATATTTGCAAATAGGCGAGAAAAGAGTGGGAGCCTGCCTGCTTCCTCAAATGCTTCAACTGAGGCCGTACCGTATTCAAGGTAGTGCCACGCATTCCCATGCTGCACAAACTGCGGCTGCGTATAAACAATGGATTCATATATTGCCCGCCCGTCGGCCGCCGTCCCGGCCTGTTTCGTCCATGAGGTGGGTTTTCGAAGTGCGGTAACTTCGTCCTCTGCAAGCTTCTCAGGAAGCGGTTCTCCAAGGTAGGTATACAAAACAACCTGCTCGCCTCCTTGGGCCTGAACTGAGTGCGCAAGAATGGTACGGGAACGAAGCGTGTTTATTTCCTGCTGCCGAGCCATGCGAGAAAGCTCCGTATTCGAAGGAGTATCGGTTACGACGAGTCCTGCGCTAAAGACAGCGGCGAGGGCAAGCAGGGCAAGCGCTCCTGTAACTACAAGGTCTCTTATCGGGAGATTATTGATCTTCATGCGCTGTAGCTGCTTCAGTATAACGTACGGGTAAGAAACGAGTGTGGAGAATGCTTGGTGGGCGCATATTATAATGCGGCGCAATGGCTTCTACCCTCCCGCGATCGGTCCGTGACTGGATCGTTATTGCGCTTGCGGTCCTAGTGATCACCTTCACGACAGGACTCCTTATTCAACAGAAAAAGCCGCTGCTACTACTCAGTCTTGAAACTGCGCCAGTCAAAGAACTTGACGCGCACCGCCACCACATTGATGACGCGGTTGGCGACCACGGGCACGGCGTTATGGTCTATTCCGACGAAGTAATCACGACCGAAGACCTGTGGGTGCGCGGGGTGCAGGCGGACGTTATCAACGCGCCGCGTGTCGTTCTCCACCACCTCACGATATCTATTACCCCTCCTGTAGCACCCGATACGTCCGCACCTGCCGGAGAGCAGTTTCTGGGTGCGCGAAGAATACTCCGCTCAGGACAAGATGTGGCGGGTACTGTTCTCCTTCCAAAACCGTATGCGAGTTTTGTTCCGAAAGGTTCTCGCATTAGCATCAGTGCCATGCTCCACAACCCCCTCCCACCAAAAGGACCGGGCGGACAATACAGCAACGTCTTTCTGCGTGTTGGGTTTCTCGGACTCGATTTCCCTGCTAAGCAGGCGGTGCAAAGCTCGTCTGTCTCGCTTATGCTCGTAGATAAAGATAGCGCAACTGGCGATACGTTTACCGTACCGCCCCATATCACAGAATATGTGCGCGCAAGCTCAGACCCAAATGATATCGGCCGCTCGACCTTCCGCTTTCCAACCTCTGGGACTTTGGTTGGCCTTGGCGGTCATATTCACGCGTGGGAAGGCGGAGACCGCCTTGAGGTCGAACTCAATGGCAAACGTATCCACTCATTTATTCCTCGTCTTGAAGACGAAGGACCATGGGATTGGCACACTGACTATCAACCAATGCTGCTGAGAGTAGCTGCTGGAGATGTGCTCACCATTTCCGCTATTTATTCCAATCCTTCAGACAAAGCGGAGCGAGGAGCTATGGGTATTGTGCTTGCAAACTTTGCTCCTGATTCCGAATCTCGATAGGAATTATGGGGTTGTGGGTTCTGGCGCCGGTTCGGGAGTGGGTTCCGGCTCTGGCGTAGGCTCTGGCTCTGGGGACGGTTCTGGCGCTGGCTCAGGAACGGGTTCTGGGGTTGGTTCTGGAGTAGGTTCTGGCTCAGGAGCTGGATCTGGCGCTGGCTCAGGGTTTGGTACGGGCTCGGGCTCCGGTTCAGGGGTTGGTTCTGGGTCTGGGGTGGGCTCTGGATCTGGATTCGGGTCTTCTGGCCGCCAATCGCATACTCGCGAATCTATTTGAAGTCCAGGAAGATCCGGGCATACGTCGACATACGGCCATGCAGGCGGCAGCGGAGGAGGTTCTGCTCCAGCAACCATCGCGTTTGTTTGCTCGATGATGGCATTCTCATCATAGGTCTCCATCGTGACCGGCACCTCAAGCGCAAGCGGATCGTACGGAATCTCGAGACCATCGATCACGGGACGGTACGCTGGAAATTCCTCGCTGTCGGCATCAAGGAATTTACCAATAAGACCCGAGTACTCGGTTGCTATTACTTTCTTTGAAACACCTTGCATCCGCTCAATATCTTGAGTGGCGGTGAGGCGCTCTTTCTCACGATCACGTATTTGAGCGAGTTCTTGCTCTACATACAGCCCTAGATCCCTTCCCCGAAGAACCGCTTTGGATACGGTAAGCGTTCCGGTCTTCTCTACGTCTTGCCACACGTAATCAACGATATCTATCGTATAGACCTGGTAGGCAACGTAGTAGGATTCGTCGTCCTCTGTCACTGACGTGACTGCTACTGCAAACGGAAACGATTCCAAATTTACGTTGACGATATAGGAGTTGTCGACGGTTCGAACAAACTCAGCTTGCGAATAAACCGCCTGCTGGACTGCTGGATTGGTTGCTGCTGCCGCAGAGCTTGTGCCAAGCAGAATGAGACTGATCACAATAGGAACTGTGTTGTTGTATTTGACGAAGTTCTTTATGTTCTCTTCTCGTTCCATAAGCGAAAGTATAGCTGATTAGAAGTTTGCCGTCTGGGCACCAAAGATCTTCAGGGTCGACGTCGCCTGCGTTGCCACAAAGCTCCAGATATCGCACTTATTCGCGGTGGTCGTCTGCGTCGGAGCCGTACCGCCCGGCCAGAGAATCTGTGTGCTCCAGGAGATAGCACCCGCGGTTGCGCCCGGGTTACAGACGGTCAACACGAGCTTCTGGCCTTGGATATAGCCCGAGAAGCTGATCGTCGTTGCAGAGGTGCCAAGACGCACCAACTGCTGGTTACCGTTACGCCAGTCGATGGTCATTGATGTTGAGGTCGCCAGCGTGTTTTCTGCCGCGACAATTGCGCTTCCAGACGCAACCGAAAGGCCCGCCCACGGCGTTGACGTTCCAACGCCAATGGCAGTATCCGCAATGATGTTACCGACGCCCGCAGGAGTGCCGGAACAACCCCCAGAACAGACCCAGAGGTTTTCATTCCCGAGAATGACGTCATTACCTGAAGGATCTAGGTTGAAGTCGCCATTCGTGTCGGTTAGGAACTGTGTGTACCGGGTTCCGTCGTATGCGATCGCCACTTGAGCAGTTGAGACAGCGTCCGTAAGTGAGAGTTTCCGAGATGGTGTTGATGTGCTGAGGCCAAGACCGACGTTTGTAAGTGACATGTACTCCGTACCACCAGACGCAGAGGTGCCGCCAATGCGCCATCGGTACTGTCCACCAGACCAATTAGTGAGTGATCCGCTTTCAATACCAACGCCGTATGAGTTAGAGAAGAGGTAGATCTTATCTGCAACCTCATCGGCAAAGTCGAGCTGGATGCCAGCGCCAAGGGTAAGATCACCGCCAGATGCGACTGAGAGCGTTGCACCTGAAGCTCCAATTTGGAGCGTACCGTCCATACGAACAATCCCGCCACCTGTATAAATACCGCTCGTAAAGGCGCCTGTTGGATTGAGGCGTAGCCAGCTGTCGTCGTACTGGATAACTGTCTTTGCATCGCCGTAATAATAGGTACCACTTGCATAGATATCACTTGAGGCCTGGATGGTTCCTGTTGTTGTGTTGAGCATACCAACACCCAGACCACCCGTAAGGTAACCGCTACCACCAACCGAGAGCAAAGTTGCAGGGCTGGTAGTACCGATACCGACGCTTCCAGACGTGTTTATGGTAAGGAATGGGTTGCTGCCAATCGTTGTTCCGTCTCCGATCTGGAAGAGGTCGTCGTCATCGCCATCATTTTCTGTAACTAGACCAAGCCAGTAGTCCGTATCTGCACGGGCTCCAAGAATGTCCGCGAGAATGATGCCAAAGTCACCTCCAAGTGAATTGGCTATTTCGAGACTGCCGTCAGTGATTTGCACTTTTGCTTCTGGAGTTGTGGTACCAATGCCAATGTTTCCGCTCGTCGCCATAAAGAGGCTTGATGTCGCTGTCAGCGTTGTGCCGTTTGCGGCATAGTACGGGAATTGACCGGTCGTACCCGAGCCGACCGTACCCGAGCCACTACCTCCCCCTACGCACGTGCCGCCAATTGCGAAACAGCCCGCCGCCAAGTTGATACCGCCCGTGCTGTAGAACGTTGTCGTGGCAGTAGTGAAGTTCGCGATACCATTGAGAGAAAGCAGGGACCCTGGAGTGGTGGTTCCTATACCAAGATAGCCGTTTGGATCAAGCACCATCCGGGCAGCCCACGTTGCTCCCGAAGCAATGCCAAAGCGAATACCGCCGCCGTTCCCCAGTCCGTTTGTGTTTGGGTTAAAGCCCGATACGATATCCAACGAGTCATTTGACGAGCTGTATGCGATCCACGGACCGTGATTGGTGGTGGAGGTGTACTGCTCAAAGACAAGTCGGTTCTGGCCCTCAATCATCACATAACCATTCACGTCGAGTTTCGTGCTTGGGGTCGTGGTACCAATACCGACGTTTCCTCCCGTAGTAGCAAGGTAGGTACTTTCAGTGGTTGTCAGCTGTGTCGTTGAAGCGTTTCCGGTAACGGTGAGGAGTGAGCCATCAAAGGTAAGATTTGCTTCCGCGCTAAGAGCACTCGTTCCGTTACCAGTAAGAATCCGGTTATCGGTAAAGGAGGCTGCTCCTGTACCCCCGCCTGCAACGGTAAGTGTTCCAGAGAGCGACGGCGTAAACGTGAGTGTGTCACCAGAACCGGCAATAGTAATTGCGGTCGTGAGGCCGTTGAACGAGCCGGTCGAAGTCGCGAAGGTTACGGTCGGTCCGTCAGCAGTCTGCCCCGTCGGGCCGATTGCCGTGACAGCGTTCGTCAACAACCCAAGCGATGAGGTTGCAATGTCCGCCCATGCTGAGCCGTTCCAATACAAGAGATCGCCGTAATTTTCCGTCATTGCCGCAACATCTGATAGATCCTCTATCGAGTTGTTTGTGAGGTCGTCGTCAGCGAGCGCGCCATCATTATTCGTAAAGACATTAGTGACATCCGTTAGCAGTGCCTCCAGTTCGCTCTCAGTATCAGTTTCTGCCTCAAGCAAGAACGTCGAAGAAGCGGTCCAGGTCGGCACACCATTGAGGAGCGCGAGTATATTCCCTGCCGTGCCAGCAGAGGTTGTCGCAAGCGCGCTAGAGCCATTTCCATATAGGAGAGCGCCTGACTGCACCGCTGCCCATCCGGTACCGCCGTTCCCTACCGGCAAGATGCCGGTAACTTCGCTTGCCAGATCTACTGCGATTCCGAGAGTTGTGGTGAGAGTTGAACCGGAGAGCGCGAGTCCAGTACCGACTAGATCGGTAAAGTAGTCGTCGCCGATCGAGAAATTCATGATCGACGCATTCGGGAGGGTCGAGGTCGCCGCCATCGAGGTGGCTGTGAAGTATTCGGCGACAGCCTGCCCTACTACCGAAAGCGGTGCGTAGGGACTTGTGGTGCCGATGCCGACGTTACCCGAAAAGTAGCCGAGGCCGCTCGCGTAAAGCTGGATGTTCGCGCTCCCTTGCGTCGTGTTGCCAAGCCAGAGATCGTCGCCTGCGCCGGAAGTGAAAATGTCTTGGTTCGCACGAATGTCGCCGCCAGTGAGGTTTGACGAGACGGTGAGATTAGTTGCATTTACCGTTCCCGTGAACGTGGGTCCTGCCGAGAATACGAGAGAGCCTGTGCCGGTTTCGTCTGTTACCGCACTCGCGAGGTTTGCGGACGAGGGCGTTTCAAGGAATGCCGCGACGCCAGTCCCAAGACCCGAGACGCCGGTCGAGATCGGAAGGCCAGTAGCATCTGCGAGGTTGAAGGCGGGGGTAGCGTCGCTCCCGCCAAGAGAGAGCGTCACACCGCCATAAGAAATGGTCGAATTGGTCAAACCGGCGTTATCCAGCGTACCCGACAAGGACGGGGCAAAAGTCAGCGTATCTCCGGAACCAGTGATCGTAAGCCCGGTCGTGAGGCCGTTGAAAGAACCAGTTGAGGTTGCGAACGTCACTGTCGGACCGTCCGCTGTCTGCCCAGCCGGGCCGATTGCCGTGATCGCACTCGTCACGATACCGAGTGACGAGGTCGCGATATCTGTCCAAGCACTACCATTCCAATAGAGAAGGTCGCCGAAGTTCTTCGTCATTGTCGCGACGTCAGACAGGTCTTCTAGCGAGTTGTTGGTTAGGTCATCATCAGCAAGTGTGCCGTCGTTATTAGTGAAAACGTTGGTTACGTCTGCAAGCAGCGCTTCGAGTTCGGATTCGGAGTCGGCTTCACTCTCAAGCAGGAAAGTGGACGAAGCGGTCCACGTCGGTACGCCATTGAGGAGTGCGAGTATATTCCCTGCAGTTCCCGCCGTCGTCGTTGCAAGCGCGCCGGTACCATTGCCGTAGAGAAGCGTGCCCGACTGTATAGATCCCCATCCAGTACCTCCGTTCGATACGGAGAGCACTCCAGACACTTCTGACGCCAAATCAATGGTAGTTCCAAGTGTGGTCGTAAGCGTAGAACCCGAGAGTGCGAGTCCAGTTCCGACAAAGTCAGTGATGAAATCGCCGCCGATTGAAAGCCGAGAGAGCGAGAGGTTTGGCAGTGTGGAGGTCGCCGTTGTTGATGTTGCAGTATATATAGGAGCGTTTATACCGCCATAGACGGTCGTGAGTCCGTTGATTATGGCGTTGCCAGCAACCGAGAGAAGCGCGCCAGGGCTGGTAGTACCGATACCGACAACGTTTGAGAAGTATGAGCGACCAAATACTTCTAGAATGCTGTTGGACGTCGTGGTTGCGCTATTGCCAACGATCACGACATTGGTTGTATCTGTCGGGTAAATCGCGAGACTGTCGGATGTCGTTGCCCAAGCCCCTGCACCACCTCCACCACCAGAGGTAAGGTCACTACCCCAGGCAGGCAGACCACCAGAAACCTTCAGCACTTGTCCTGCGCTCCCGATTCCCAACTTTGCTAGGTTTCCGCCTGCATCTGCATACAGAATGTCTCCTTGCGTATAGCTAGTAAGACCGGTGCCTCCCTGACCTACACCCAGAGTCCCGCTCGTATCAGAAAGCGCGACGCCGAGCGTTGACGTTGCTCGCGACTCCCAGGTACTTCCTGTCCAAGAAAGAATGTTCCCGTATGCAGTGCCTCCAATATGCGGAATGGTTGAGGACCCACTAATATACGAACCGACCGCTGAGTTGAAATCAGAAATCGTAGAGGCAAGCTGCGTTCCGGTGTGATTTGCGCGCGCAAGATAGTAGCTTCCCTCTTGCCCATCAAGCGTTCCGGTCCAGTCTCCTGTCGCGTTCAATGTAAGAATGCCGCCGCTATTTTGGAGACCGGCGCCGGTAAGGTCGGTAAAGGTTTCCGAGTTGATACCGAGCGCCGTTGTCGTAGCGTTCGTCGTCGAGGCATTTGTCGCAAAGAGCGAGCTGAATATATTGTGCGCGCCCCAGGTATTAGCCGTGGTGGTGCCAAACGCAAGAGAGATGGTATTGCTTGAGCGAATGAGTGGATACGTAAACGATAAGACGTTTTCGTAATCCGTTCCTGCAACAGCAGTAGACACTACCCCAGACGCCGCTTTCAAGATGCCGGTAAAGGTTCCTACGGATAGGTTGCCGAAGAAACCTGATGTTGACGACGCGTATGAGGAGGAGAAATTAGTGGTAGACGCATTGGTTACAGTAAGACGATCATTGGTTGCGTCATATGTAAACCCAGAATCTCCTGCAAAAAGACCGCCGTTATTGAACTGCACTTGTGTGTTCGCGCCGCCTGGAGAACCAGAGCCAGCACCAATACCAAGTGATGAGGTTGCAAGCAGTGTGTATCCGCCAAGACCATCTCCAACAAGCAGCTCTCCGTACGCAGGAGCGGTTGTAACGCCAGTACCGCCGTTTGCGATACCGAGCGTTCCGCCGAGAGTAAACGTTCCCGTAGATGTCACTGGACCCCCCGTAAACGTAAACCCAGTGGTGCCACCAGAAATATCTACCGAGGTGACAGATCCTGAGCCACCACCACCGGAAGAGTCGTTGCTCTCGTCGATGCTGTCATATATATCGTTTGAGACCTGTCGGCGCAGCTGAGCGAGTCGCAGCTCAAGATAGTCAAACGATACTCCCGTGAAGGTGAGGTAGTTGTTTACGTTTGTAATTGCAGGCGCGGATGAAGTCACTGCAACAGGTGCTGGAGATGAGACAGTGGTTGAGTTATTTGGAGCAGGCAGAACAGACGGCGGAGTAGAAGGAGGAAGAACAGTAATCTGTGTAGGAGTAAACAGTGAAGCAATAGCGGTGCCTGCTCCTTCAAAGAGGCCATTTATATATAGGTATGTATTCAGTGCGAGCTGCTCGCCCATTTGCTGCAGAGATCCGGCGAAGCCAGAGGAGTTTGCAGCTGCTAGTGCCACTTCTAGATTTGGAGAATCTTCAGCAATCTCACTCTCAAGAATGGTGAGCGACTCGGGAACGTCTCGATTGGTTGTCGTTGATTGGTTTTCGGAAGTACTTGCCCCTTGTACCTTAGAACCGCTGGCAATTACGGACGCGACAAGGTTGGGCGGTAAGATGCCCGAGAACGTGAGTTCTTGCTCCATAACCTTAGCCCCTGTGCCAGAGGCAATGGAGTAAGACGAGTTCGAAACCGGAGGCTTATCCAAAGCTTCTACAACAACCACTTCCTCTGGAGCTGCGAGGAGCGTTGCAACACTTGCAAGATTCTCATTGCCAATCGCAAGACGCGCAGAGAATGCATCAGCAAAACGTGTGCGTGTAGTTTCGTATGTAAGCGCAGCGTTACCAACTAGCGCAAGCGCTTTGTCTTCAACAACATCACCAATCAGTACGCCGAGTGCAATTTGCCGTTCCGACTCAGCCTCAACCAAACTTGATGTTCTGTTCACCCAAGCCTCGACACCTTTATTATATGAATATGCAATTTGTGTTGGTGCGCTGTTAGTAATCTGCATTGCGCCGTCACCAAGGCCGTACAAAGCCGCAAGCGAATACCCCATTACCTCATTAGTAAACGAGCTCCAGACAGCAAATAGATTTCCTGCCGGAGTGCTGTTTGCTAAATCGCGTGTAGCAACCCCAACGACAAGCACTGCGTCTCCGGTTGTATACACCTGCTCAAGATATTCCTGTAGGCCAGCATCAAGGACATGGAGGTATTCTTCCCCAATAAGTCGATAGGTAGTATCAAGCGACGATGCCAATACTCTTCCAGAATTGAGAGCAAGGGCACTCTGGTCAGCGCCGATTTCTCTAATATTTGCAACGATAAAATTCGAGGACGACTCAATGACTTTTGTTTGTCCGATGAGTAGTCCCCCCGTAACTATAAGAATTGCACTCAGAGCTGCAGTTGCCTGTGAAGGTGCGAAGTACGGTGAAGGAACACTTCGAGATTTCTTTGCACTAACTGTCGGCTTACTTACAACCTGTGCAGCTCGATATTCTTTTTCGCGAAGGCGCGAAAGTTCTTGAGCGTTTTTCTTCTTTTGTAGATCTTGGTTGGCGACAAATCTAAGAAGTGAGGCACGATTTATTAACCAAGTCCTTCCAACTCTTGTTCCGTTGATTGCACCGGTACGACAAAGACGTGCAAGGTAGTCTGAATGGTACCCAGAAAGCTCTGATGCTTCTTTGCTCGATATATATTTTTTATCAAGGAGAGGGTCCATGTCGGATAACCGAAGTAATTAGATTCTACAATCTAAAATCGTGATTCATATAAAAAATATTTGTGGATAGTGAATGAAATAAATTTAAAAGATTTACAACGTCTTGTATGAATCAAAGAATTAATTCTTGATGGGGTTATGCTTTTCGCAAGTTGCAAGAAAGTGCCTCTAGATTTGAAGTAAAAAGTTAGCGAATTAGTTGTTTAGATATGTTCTCTCTCGGTAAACGAAAAAGCTAAAATATAAAACATATTTCATCTCGCCAAAAAGAGAGTACGTGATGCAAATGTCGAAGAAAAGCTATACCGAGGTTCAATGCTTGCGTTTTTGACCGTTGAACTCAGCACTGTATGCAAAAAAATCTCGTCCTGAAACGAGATTCTTTTTTATACGAGACGAGAAACGCTTTATTTACTTATTATTCTATATGACTTACCCCACCAAAGAAGTTCAACAAGACGGCCGCACCACCTCCTTCGTTAGTAAAGCGGTCGGCAAGCCCAGAACCTATGACAGCAACACTAACGAAGATAAGCATTGCACTCAGGAGCGCCGCTTTCATGACAAGGTTGCTCTCTTGTGGAGTCCTTCTCTGACCATAAGGAGAACGTGCAGCCGCCTGCGGGGCCGCTTGTACCTGTTTAGGCTGCATATCCTGAATAATGTGGAGTGGCACCGCCTTCTCTTCCTTAGCCGGTTCTGAATCGATAACCTGCTCAGTTTTATCCTTCGCCACCTCCTCCTCTTTTACTTCTTCAACTCCATCTTCAAGAGGCAGCTCCTGTGCGTCAGCAGGTTTAGAAAACCAGCTCTCCCACTCTTTGTTTTCTTCTTCATGTTTCTCTCCCACAACATCTTCAGTTGTAGGTGATACAGAGACCTCTTCGACTTCTTCCGTTGTACTTTCTGTAACCTCCTCCAATACCTGCTCCTCCTCTCTTAGTTGAGGAAGCGGAGCAATTTCTTCAGGGGTGTAAATCGGTGCTTCCCATGTGGCTTCAATATTAGTTTTTTCGGTTATGTCTTCCTCTTTGGTTTCTACAATCTCGTCTTCACGAGCCCCCTCTTCGTCAAACCGATGCTTACGTAGGGACGGCTCGTGAACATACCAACTCCTTCCAATGAGACGAGCTTCTACTCGCCCCTCTCGGCACAATTGGCCAATGTAGTCTTTAGCGTAGCCAGCAATTGCAGCAGCACGCTTTGACGAGATGTAAGTCTTTCCGTCGATTGTTATTTCGTCCATTGGCTAGAATTATAGCCGTTTTTAATCTCGGATAAAAGAGGTATGCACAGAATCTCTGGGTTCTGTGCATATACAAGGTTATTTGGCTCTTATTTGGCTACCTCTTCGAGAATAAGCTCTTGAAGTAACGCAGGGTTCCCAGCACCCTTAGTGACCTTCATAGCCTGACCTACTAGGTATTTGAGAGCTACCTCTTTCCCCTTTCGGTAATCCTCTACAACACCTGCCTGCTCTTGCAGCATTTCCTGCACGATAGGACGTAGAGACTCCCGATCACTGACCTGGGCTAGACCTCGGGCTTCAACTACAGCCTCTGGCGTCCCCCCCTCTTGTGCAAGAACGAGAAGTGCATCTTTTGCTCCACGTGAGGAGAGTTTATTCTCGGCCAACATGCGTACGAGTCCTGCGAGTGCTTCGGGAGAGATTTTCTCGTACTCAGACGTGCCGCTCTTGGCGTAGTAGCCAGCGAGATCTGAAGTGATGTAGTTTGCCGCAAGCTGAGCAAGACGTTCACTGTTCTCAAGCACACGAAGCACAGCATCGAAGAAGTTGCTGCGAACTATTGAACTACCGAGAAAAAGAGAATCTTCTCGTTTGATTCCGAGTGCCTCATACCGAGCACGGCGTTCCCACGGCAACTCCGGCAATGAGGCTCGCAGTTCTTCTGCTGAGAATTCGGGTATTTCTGACAGTTTCATTTTCGGTAGGTCAGGTTCCGGGAAATACCGATAATCTGCACTACCCTCTTTAAAGCGTTGGTGGAACGTTTCTTGTTTTGCCTCATTCCAGCCACGCGTCTCTTGCACTACCGCCCCACCAGAACGCAGGAGTTCCGCTTGGCGCTTAACCTCGTACTCGATCGCTCGTTCAACAGAACGGAAGGAGTTAAGATTCTTGACTTCAACTTTCGTTCCAAATGAGTCTGTATTAGAAACAGATATGTTTGCTTCAATGCGCATCTCTCCTTTTTCAAGATTTGCATCAGATACGCCAAGAGTACGAAGGAGAAGCTGCAACTCACGCGCAAAGTCACCTGCAGTCTTTGCATCATGTATAACAGGCTCTGTAACAAGTTCCATGAGCGGTACACCTGCACGATTGAAATCAACGAGTGACTTACCGCCGTGGTGGGTTGATCGGGCAGTGTCTTCTTCCAAGTGCACGCGAGTAATCGCTACATCATTGAGTAACCCGCCACTCACCAGCGGATGCTGATACTGACTAATCTGATATCCCTTTGGAATATCAGGATAGAAGTAGCTCTTACGATCAAATTCACTGTAGTCTGCAAGTGTACCGCCAAGCGCAGTTCCCACTCGCAGCACGTGCCGCACCGCTTCCTTATTGATTGTAGGAAGTGTTCCGGGGTGCGCCAAGCAGGTCGGGCAAATATGTACGTTTGGTTCTTTTTCGTCCGGATCATTCCGAGACTCGCAGAACATTTTGGCCTTCGTCTTGAGTTCCGCATGGATCTCAAGCCCTATGGTCGGGACGTACTCCTTCATGGAGCTGAGTGTACACTAGTGCGTCCTGGAGGCTAGGCCTTGGAAGCGTTGCGAAGCGCCTGACTCAGGCTGTCGGAGAAGCTCTTGAGGAGTTCAGGATCAGAAACAGATAGTGGCACAACCTCCTTCCCCGCCACCGTTGAAAGGGTCTCTAAGGCGCGTTTTTTCTCTTCTTCAGATAAAAGATCGGCCTTTGAAAGAACCACGATCTCCGGCTTTTCTGAGAGACCTTGTCCAAACGCGGCCAACTCTTCTCGTATCCCACGATAAGCTGCAGCAAGGTCTTCTTGTTCTGCCGAGACGAGATGTACAAGTAGTCCGGTGCGTTCTATGTGTCGCAAAAACTTCGAACCAAGCCCTCGTCCTGCCGAGGCACCCTCGATAAGCCCAGGAATATCAGCAAGAAGGTATCCGTAGAAATCTCCCAGGTGCGGATCAAGGGTTGTAAAGGGGTAGGCACCAACTTTCGAGCGGGCACGCGTCAGCGCGTTCAAAAGGGACGATTTGCCGGCATTAGGATACCCAATGAGACCCGCGTCAGCGATCAGTTTTAGGACAATTTCGATATCCCCAACCTCCCCCGGCTTTCCTGGTGTGGACTGGAATGGATTCTGATTTGTAGAGCTTTTAAAGTGGGCGTTTCCGTAACCACCAGGACCACCCTTAAAGATCACTATCCGCTGACCTTCCTCCAGGACTTCGAAGGTTTCGCCGGTGGTGACAATGCGCGCAACCGTTCCTACGGGTACGCGAATGACGATAGGGGGCGCATCTTTACCGTGCTTGTTGTTTCCACCGCCCGGCTTACCATTCTCTGCGCGGAACTTTTTCTCGTATCGATATGTGGCAAGTGCAGCCAAGTCGCGAACCCCTTCAAGGACAATATCGCCACCACGCCCACCGTCACCACCACAGGGACCACCCTTTGCTGTTTCCTTTACCCGTAGCCAACGAATAACGCCAGGACCCCCATGTCCCGCCTGCGCATGCACCCGAAGCTCGTCGACAAATGCCATATCCTCACCCTACCAGAAAACTCTGAGAAAATCCTGAATTCGGTTGTTTTAGCCAAATAGCTAAAACTTCCGTTTCTACCTAGAGAAATGTCTATGTAGAGGAAACGATATCCCAACCTTCCGCGAGAAGTGACTCTGCTTTCTTATATTTCAACGTTTGAATCTCCTCTCCTTTCTTTATGGTCACCAAATCGTTGCGACCGTATGCCACCTGCTTTACGACAGTTCCAGCCTGTCCTTCAGTTGCAGCAAGTATCTTTGCTCGAGTCTTAGCTTCTTCAGCTTTGATGCGCGCATCGTCTGCCGGAATTATGCGTGGAAGCGCTCCACGAACAGCAGCTGCAACACCCTCTTCCATTGCACGGAATTGCGTCAGGCCTTCTCGACGATATTCAATCAACGGATCACGCTGACCGTACGCCCGCAGCGACACAGAGCGGCGAAGATACTCCATCGTCTCAAGCTGCTCAAGCCAGAACGTGTCCGTAATCTGCAGAAGAAGCCGTCGCAGCACCTTAGGGAAAGCTTCCTTGAATTCCTCTTGCTTACGTACAAATGCGGCTTCTGCCTCCTGATCGCCGGTAATAAGGTCTTGAATCGTCTGGAGAATCTCCTCATCGGAACCTAAGAGCGCGGTTCTGCGGCGTCCATAGACCGCAAGGCGCTGCGTATTCAATACGTCGTCATAGGCAAGCACCTGTTTACGCGCGTCAAAGTTGAAGCCCTCAATCCGGCGCTGTGCGGTCTCAAGCGCTTTCGTGATCATGCCGCTTTGAATAGGCTCATCTTCTGGGATACGGAACGTTCCCATAACGTTCTTGACCATGTCGGAAGCGAACACGCGCATAAGACGGTCCTCCAGCGATACGTAAAATTGGGTTGCGCCAGGATCTCCCTGTCGGCCTGAGCGACCACGGAGCTGATCGTCAATGCGCCGTGCTTCATGTCGCTCGGTACCAATAACAGCAAGTCCTCCGGCAGTCAGTACCTTGTCCCGCTCCTGCGAGTCCACAGGTGCGCCGCCAAGCTTAATGTCGACGCCGCGACCAGCGAGGTTCGTGGCTACGGTAACTCGACCATACCGGCCGGCCTGAGCGATAATCTCGCCTTCTCGTTCGTGATTCTTGGCGTTGAGAACCTCATGCGGAATACCAGCGTCTTTGAGCACTTTAGAGACGATTTCGTTGTCTTCAATCGAGACAGTGCCGATCAAGACTGGCTGCCCTTGCTCATGCATGATCTGTACTTGGCGTGCGAGGGCCTTATACTTTCCGGCAGTTGTCTGGAAGATAAGATCGTTATGGTCTATACGAGCAATCGGCTTGTTGGTCGGTACTACGACCACTTCAAGCTTATAGACGGTATAAAACTCCTCCTCGGATGAGAGACCGGTACCGGTCATGCCAGCCAACGCCTCATACATACGGAAATAGTTCTGGAACGTGACGGAGGCATAAGTCCGGGTTTCCTTGCGTACCGGCACCCCCTCCTTTGCTTCTACAGCCTGGTGGAGTCCCTCAGACCAGCGCCGGCCCGGCTGCAGACGACCCGTAAACTCGTCTACAATGACGACTTCTCCGTCTTTCACAACGTATTCTTTATCTTTCCGGAAGAGAGCTTTGGCGCGTACTGCCGTTTCAAGATGGTGGGCATATCGCATGCCACCCTCGGTATACAAGTTCTCAATACCGAGCGCTCTTTCTGCCTTTTCTATACCCTCAGGAGTGATCTGTACGGCACGCTGTTTCTCGTCAACCGTGTAATCGGGTCCTTCTTCAAAAGAAGCGACGATCTGGGAAAACCGCTCGTAAAAACCCTCAGCATCCGCCGCTGGTCCGGAAATAATAAGCGGGGTACGCGCCTCGTCTATCAAAATAGAGTCGACTTCGTCGATGATTGCGTAGTGGTGTCCTCGTTGAACAATTTGTGCAGGGTCGTAAGCGGTATTATCTCGCAAGTAGTCAAAGCCGAGCTCGTTATTGGTAGCGTACGTAAGATCGGCAGCATATGCTTCCTTTTTTGTCGCTGGGCGCAGATAGTCGTAAAAAATACGGAATGACCCTTCAGCATCTCGTTCTACATCTTCTTCGGTCTGCACGTGCGACGCGTCATATATATAAGCGCCAGTTGAGGTAACAACACCGACAGAGAGTCCAAGATACGCATAGACCTGTCCCATCCATGATGCGTCACGACGGGCAAGGTAGTCGTTCACCGTCACAATGTGAACCCCCTTTCCGGCAAGAGCACGGAGTGTTGCGGCAAGAGTCGCAACCAGCGTCTTACCTTCACCCGTTCGCATTTCTGCAATCTTTCCGTGAGCAAGGGCAAGGCCACCGATCAATTGCACGTCATAATGACGCTCCCCAAGCGTTCGCCTTGCAGCCTCGCGAGTAAGCGCGAATGCCTCTGCAATATCAGTATCCGAGGGATCAGCAAGAGCGAGGCGTTCTTTAAGCTTTCCGGTCCGAGCCTGCATCTCCTCCTGAGAAAGGTCCTGGAGCTCAGCCTCCAGGACCCCTGCCCGCTCAATAAGGGGTTGGGCAGCCTTGAGGAAGGCTGTGGACTGGTTCTTGGAAAAGGCGCGTCCGAGAAAACCTGACATAGGCCGCACTATAACACTTTAGGCGTTTTGATGCCTTAAAAACAAACAAACCTCCGAGAGGAGGTTTGTTTGTTTCGCGCATTACTTGCGCTTTGCAGTCTTGCGGCGCTTCTTTGCTGCCTTCTTGGTGGTCTTCTTTGCAGCCTTGCGTGCCTTCTTCTTTGCCATGGTGATTAGTACATTACAAGCTTGTATTCGACCCACTTACGCGCGTGAAATAAATTTTCTCGCGTGAAGTGTCCTACAACGTATTATTGCGCGCAGAAAAATTTTTTGTGCGAGAAAAGCGCGAGCTGTGGATAACTTTGCAAAAATATTTTTGCAAAAAATTACTTCAACGAATTTAAAAATTCTGTTCCGACAGAAATTGTTTCTGGAAACAGCGACATCATGCGCTGAATTTCTGCACGTGCGTTTGCTGTTTGTCCTGCGGCTACGTATGCCTGCGCGAGCGCGAGCCGCTGTTCCGAACTGCGTGGATAATTTCGCACACGAAGTTCGGCCGACTGAATCCATTTGTCATACGCCTTCACGTCAGCATAGGCAAAGCGCAGAATGTCATAGTCTAGTGTTGTTGTGCCAAAACGATTCATGAGGAAAGCGTCAGCTGCAGCCATGTTGCCAGTAATAACAGAACCGGCTGCTGCGTACGCAGCAGGCTCGTCGAAGGACGGATCAAGTGCATACGCCGCCTCAAAATCTTCTCGAGCTCCGGTTCGATCTCCTGCCTGCCAGCGCATAGAACCGCGCTGTAAAAGAGTTGTTTGTTTCTTCGGTGAAAGCTCATGGGCTGCGGTTGCCTGTGCGACCGCTTCTGCGCTCAAACCACCAGCAAGCAGACCCGCCGCAAATTCGAGCCGAAGTCGCGGATCGCCTGGCACGCGAGCAACTTCCTTCTGCATTTCATTGAGCGCACTTATGTATACCTGCTCCTTAAGCTCAACGGGCAGCTGCGGATTACGAATAATGGCAACTGCGGCAAGCAGGTACTGTTCTCGCAGCTCCTGTGTCGCAAATGAGTTGCTCGTTAGCGCTGTACTAAAGCTACTAATAGCGGTCATGGGATCACGTGTGCTAAGACCCCGAATAAGAGCCTGGCTTGCGACAATGCCGGGAACGTTTACAAACCACAGCACCAGTACCGTCACAATAAGCGCAACAGGAGCAATAACGACACCGCGCAGTGCGGGCACCTGCTCAAACAGCTTCCAGGGACGAGCGGTTTGCGCATAGATGTACGCGATAACTGCCGCAAGTAATACGTAGGAAAATAGGTTATCGAACACAAAGAGCGCTTGAAAGCCGTATGCAGCAAGAGCTCCCGTGAGGAAAATACGCTCGGTAATTGAGCCGGGACCGCGCCAAAGCGCATAAAGCGTTACGCCAAGCAGCGACAAAAAGAGGACGAACGCTGGCAGTCCTCCTGCAGAAAGCCAATCAATGTAGACATTGTGCGCTCGGTCGAACCACGGCTCCTGCGCATAGAGCGAAGGCTCGTAGTATTTCGCAAACACGAAGTTAAAGCCCTCGTGCCCCCAACCGGTTATGGGACGATCAAGGAATCCTTTCCAAGCCATACTCCAGAGCGTCAATCGTGTTTCAGCATCCGCAAATGAGATGGAGGCAATGCGGCCAAAACTTGGATCGTTTCGCACCACATCAATGTCCTTGATTGCCCAGAAACCAGCGATAACAAGGACCCCGGCAATCAGTGCGCCAAGCGCAATTCGACGCGCTGCCCTAACACGAAGAGCATACAAAAACGCGATTAGGAGCGCTGAGGCCACGAACGCAAGCATGGCACCGCGTGTCGCGGTAGCGAACAGTAAGATTGTTTGCACCCCTACGAGCGCAAAGAGTCCGTACCGGAGCCATCCTCGCGACTCGATTCCCTGCCAAACCGCAATCGCGATAACGAAGAGAAGATAGGCCGCAAAGTATGCCGCGTTGCCGAAGCTCGCATCAAGACGGACGCCACCTTGGTGAATCGCGAGGAGTCCCATAAGCTGCAACACGCCATAACCAGCAATGAGAACAGACGCGCCGAGGAACACGCGCCACCAAGACTTCCAAAGCTTCTCAACGGTAAGCACAGATCCCATAACCAGAAAGAGTAGGAAAACGTGGATCATGGTGATCCAACCGTCCATGCGCTCGTAATTGCTCCAGAATGCTTTATGGGCGTTTGGCGCTACCAGATCAGCAAGGAACATCCAAGCAACGAAGAGCGCATAGATAGCGAGTATCCAGGAGAAGCGTGGACGATATCGCGGATCAAGAGCCGCAAGCACCACCCACGCACCAACAGCAATTTCAACGAGAATACGGAACGCAAACCCCTTACTCGCAATAAACGGAAAGAAAAGGTCGCCCGCAACATAGAGCGGCAGGACCGGAATTATGAACAGCGCGCCAAGAACGATCCATCGCGCAGCCGCCTGCATAGTGTTGGCACTATAGCACAGCCTGTACGCCTCCCTGTTTTAGTAGTGGTAGCGCTTTATTGAAATAAGCATCAAAGCGGAGGTAGTTTCTGTATACTTCTCGTGCTCGTTTTTGCATCTCTGCGTACTCTTCGTCAGAAAGTTTATTCCAAATATCCATAATGTAATTCCCTATACAACCAATTTTATGATACGGAACTCGTATAGTGAAAGTTGAATAGTCAAGATACTGTTCAAACGGCAGGATCATATCTGTGTCAATTAAGACCGGTATCCGTCCAAGAGAAAGGGTCTCGTAAAACCGGGCCGAGAAATTTCCATCGCCTTTCGGACAAAGAATAAAGTCACTTTCCAGAATATTTTCTATAAACTCGGACCGGAGAGATTGAGGGTCTTCTTTTATGGTAGCGGTGTTTCCAGAAAACGAAGACCGAATGACGAACAGCTTTTCTATTCTTGTATCGCGCTCTAACAGCTGTATGGCTTTGCGTCGGAAATAGATCCCCCTCTTATATTGAGTACGACTGCTAAGGTCTAGAAAGAAGTTTTCAAAATAGTACTTAATTCGCGCTCGCAAGTTTGGAAATCCTGCATAACCACAAAAACCAACAATTGGTTTCCTACTTCCTTTTACCCGAAGCGAAGATTTTACTCTTTCTCCTAAATCTTCAGTAAAAGATGCAAATAGTATCTCGTTACTTCGTCTTGCAGAGCGGTACTCTGAAGGTTTGAATACAATATAGGCCGGATGTTGAATATGCACTCGATGACAGAGATCGCCTGTTAAAAATACAATCACCTGCTTATTTAGAGATTCTGCATGGGAACCAACTTCATCTAAATATACTTTGATATCTGGAGTAATTTTTCTAATCGACTGCGGCACTATAAGAAAATCTGCTTCTTGTGGTTCTTTTACTTCTTGAGTTGTGGTAATGGCAAAATCATGAGGTGTTTCCTTAAAGAGTACCTTACGTTCTCCTGTAGCGTTCACTTGTAAAGGGTCAAGTAACCTGATCTTAGATTTTCTTGAGAAAACATGGGTCACATAGAGCCGTACAAGATTCATTCCGAGAATGATACCAGGTGTTACAATGCTTTCCACAATGAATTTAAAGCGGGTTCTGAGGCACTGGCTCTCTATTCCTAAAGCAGACCATCACATGGTGCCTGATATATATGGGCGCTCCGCTAGTAAAATGACTGACATAAGGTCCGATACGAATTTTCTCAAATTAGCTGATTCTGCCCGCGCAAACCGAAGAACCCTCTTATACTACGACCGTCTACATACTATTTATCAGTCCCTCAGGAATCTTGATCGACTTATTCCTAAAAATGAAGTGTTACGCGCAGCGGAAATTGGGGTATACAAAGGCGGAGGTTCTTACTTCATTTCCTCAGTCTTAGAGAATCTCGGGAGGCAAGCTGAACACTTCGCTGTCGATACTTTCGAAGGACACAGTGTCCAAGATCTTCCCCTCGGTCACGAGGGAGGACATGTGCCAAAACAGTTCGACAAAACTGATTTTGAAGACGTGCAAGCGTATCTTGCTCGTTTCCCTACGACTACCGTTATCAAAGGCCGCATACAGGACGCAGCCAAAAAACTAGGACCGTCACCATTCCACTTTCTGCACCTTGATATGGATATTTACGAACCAACGCTCTTTGCTCTGAACGAGTACGTAACAAGAATGGGGGTTGGAGGAGTAGTAGTTATCGATGACTATGGGTTTACAACATGCCCAGGTATTAAGAAGGCGGTAGACGAATATCTGGAAACCACGAGCGGGTTTCTACGTCTGGAACTTCTTACGGGTCAATGTATCCTTATAAAACTTAGAGACGAAACACAAAAAGAGGCTAGTGTCTAACACCTCTCGATACGGGTCGAGAGGTGTTACCGCTTCCAGGAAAGCGCAGATTCTGGAAGCATCGTATCAGCCGGAATATCGGAATCAGCAATGCGACCAATGATACCTTCAAGGTGAACTGGATTGATACCACTTCCCGGGATCTTTGTAACAAGGTCGTCTGCGGTCACCCGCTGGCCCTTTTGAATATCCCGTGCCGCAACAATGCTCTTTGCAAGCTTGTTTCTGACCACCAGTTCCCCTTCATGGATGCGCTTTTCGAGAGAACCAAGCAGCTTCTCAACGCGACGAATGCCATCAACCATTTCTTTGAACATAGGCGGATCGATGGACATGTGGTGGTCAGAACCACGCATTGTTCGATCAAGCGTGAAATGGCGTTCAACGGTCGTAGCACCCATGCCAACCGACACAATCGTTGGGAGAATGTCCGGTTCGTGACCAGAATATCCAACCGGCAGCGGTGCATAGCGCTTCCGAAGAACACTCACCATATTGAGATCAACGTTCTCGTCCGGAGTCGGATATATAGACGTGCAGTGATTGACGATAAGACGGTTGTTGTAAGAAAGAATAGTTTCAATCGCGCGATCCATCTCCTCTAAGGAAGACATGCCGGTCGAAAGAAGAATTGGCTTGTCCTTCTTTGCAACGTGAATAAGAAGCGGCTGGTTCGTAATGTCGAACGAGGAAATCTTGTAGGCATGGACGCCAATGGACTCAAGCTCGTCTGCACTTGCGATATCGTGCGGAGTTGCAAAGAAGATCATGCCGAGGTTCTCGGTGTAGTCGTTGAGTTTTTTATAGTCCTCAATCGTAAGTTCTTGATTGCGGCGATGCTCACCATACGTCTTGCCGAAAGAACGCTCGTTCACATACGGCATTTCCTTCATTTCCTTTGAAATGAGCGCTTCCACATCGCGCTTCTGGAACTTCACAGCATCTGCACCGGCGTCAGCCGCCGCCTTAATGGTGCGCATCGCAAGGTTAAAGTCGCCGTTATGGTTGTTCCCAATCTCAGCAATGATAAACACCGGGTGCCCCTCCCCGACTGGTCGGGTGCCAATCTTCACGCGCTTAGGCAGGAGGCCAAACAAGCGCTTGAGGTTGGTGGAAAGTGGTGCTGCCATAAGTAGCGGTAAGCATACTCCTCTTGGGTCGTTTTTTCAAATACAAAAAACGCCCTGCCGTGCAGGGCGTTTAGAGTTGTTTCTAGGCTTTGTACGGCTGGCGCGGGAACCCAACCTCAACTTGGTCAAGCGTTGTTGTCGGAAGACCGCCTTCAGGGATCATTTCGCCATAGCGCTCTTCCGAACGAACCCGATCATTAAAGACTGGATTCGATACTTCGAAGATCACAAGGTCCTCAAGTGCCGTCTCGCGATGCACTGCCCCCGGGGGGATGTGTAGCGCTTCGCCAGGGCCGAGTTCTCGAGAGACGATAGTTCCGTCGCCCGGATCCCATTCAACCAAGAGTCGGCCGGACAAAATGTACCCGGCTTCGTCTTTCAGTCGGTGGAATTGCAGACCGCCACGCGAGCCTTTCTTGTATTTAAGGAGCTTACCCGTATAGAGGTCCGTATGGATGAGGAGCACTTCCTCACCCCACGGACGCTCCCAAACTTCTGGTGTAAGAAACTCCACGACTGGTTTCTTTTCATCCTGCATGAATTTCTCCCGTGTGTTTGGCAAACGGACTCTAATGGATTTTCCGGTCTTGGTCAATCTGCGTGAGCTATGACTCGCTTTGACGTCGCCTCAGGAGCTCCTCGGCCACCATGAAATCTACGTCGGTATCAATATCGATCGCTTCTGATTTTGGTACTTGAAGGTATCGAATCTTATTCCCTGCCATGCTTCGGTCTTCGACTAACGTCTTCCAACGCAGTGCAATCACATCAATGTGCTGATGGGCCTCGGGAAATGATTGCCGGGGGAGATTGTGCGCGTCTTTAAGACCTATAAATTCCTCAGACAAAAACGGCACCAGATAGTCTCCCTCCGTTTTCCAGAGCTTATACGGATGCTTGGCAGCAGGAACAACGGTGCGCGAAGAGTCGGCTACAGGGTCATTCAAGAGAAGCTCTATGCAAGCATCGATGCGTTCAGGGGTGCACAGAGGCGCGGTAGGTGGCAACCGAACGATGATATCCGCTTTCCAGCCCTCCTGTTTATACAGCCAAGTGGCCGCGTGATGTAGATAGTCAAAATCCGGCACGGCGTCTCCAGACAACTCGTCCGGACGAATAAAGGGCACTTCGATACCAAGCTCGCCTGCAAGCTGGGCATACTCCGGGGAATCCGTTGAAACGATGATGCGGCTCAAGTGCTTTGATTTCTTCCCCGCCTCCGCAATCCAGGCAAACAACGGCTTACCAAGGAGCGGTTGTATATTCTTATGCGGGATGGATTTTGAGCCAGACCGTGCGCCGATAACGCCGAGGATGTTCATGGCTAGGATGCTAGCACTGTAAGAATAGCCTGCCCAGCCCGCTCCCCCGACCTCCCATCAAGCTTATAGAGCATGCGCTCAGTAAGCACGTCGCGCTCTGCCTGGAGATACTCTGGATTCTCAAGAAACGTGTTTAGCAGCTGAACTAGGTGTGTGTGACTTCTTGCGAGCGGCACTGCACCGGTTTTGATCACGTTGCGATAGTGTTCGCGTTCGTAAATGAAAGCAATGGAGCGACGGTACGGAAGTTTTCGATCACCATCGTACGCGATAATAATGGCCGGTTTGCGGTTCGCCATCGCATCAAGTGTGAGCGTCGAGTCGACGTTGATGATCACATCTGCATGGCGAAGCGAGTTGGCCAGATGAATAACGTCATCATCTTTAAAGGTCCACTGATTCGCATCTTTCCCACTATCGAGGCTGAATTCTCCCCCAGCAGCAAAGTACTTCCCTGGTTTATCAAACACTACATTCGTGGTTTGCAGTCCCTCGGTCGAGTCTCGATATTTGGGATGAAAGCGTGCAAGTACCTGGAACGGCTCTACGAATGCCCCTTGTGTAATCTGCTCATCGAGCATAGCGATAATGGGACGAGTATCGGGAGATTTCCAGTCGCCCGGAATGCCGTAGAGCGCATACCGCGCAGCAGGGTTGAGGCCCACTTTTTCAAGAAACGCTTCACGTGGCAGGAATATGTCTTCGCGGGTATAGATGTCGAACTGCGGGAACCCAACCACAACAACTCGACTTGGCGGGTAGTCACCATACTGAGACGCTTCTTTCTTATTGAACTCGTTATACACGAGCAATCGATCTGCTTTCACACGGGTAAACGCCTTCGTCGTCAGCACGTCCCAACTCTTCGCAATCGTAACGCTTGGCACTTTGCGTCGTCGTGCCGTCAGCAGAAGCCTACTGTCTTCCGGTGAGAACATATTGGCCGCAAACAAAAGATCCGGTCGATATTTCTCAAACAACGCTTCGGCGTATGATTCCCCAAACACTCGATAGAGTAGGCGAAGAAACTCTCGCCACACCCGCGAATGCGCTAGTATCCCCGCAATGCTACCGATTACAAACAGGTGGTACTTTCCGGTATTCCAGTATTCACGTATCCGACGAACTGCCACTGCGTGCGTGGGTATAGAGTTCCAACCAGCGTAATACCAGAGCGTTTCCTGTCGAGAGCCGGAAGGCGGTAAGAGTTCGACCGCTACTTGTTCGTTTGCAAACTCGCGCTGGTAATGTTCGATACGGTCAGCACTGCGCACCAGAAGCACAATTTTGTGTCCACTTTCCTTAAGTACTCGAAAGACGTCAGTTCGCAAAATGACGCGTTCGGTATCACCATCAAATATGGAAATGAAGATAGTTTTCATGACCGGAATTTGCTTTTGACGAATCTCATCCCATCTCGAATAAACAAGCCGTCCGCGCTATCAGGAAGCACGAGGTGATGCAGTTTGTAGGACAGTTCTTCTCGCGTCGTCACATACCAAAGACTTATCCCATACGAAAGCACGCTATCAATAAGGAACCAGACAGCGAACCCAGAGAGTCCAAGCCACACAAGGAGAAACGGTAAGAAAATAAAGGATAATTTCGAAATGGCGTTGACCATAAAGAACGCCTTTTGCGCCTTCCGTGCGTAGTACCACTCAGTAAGCACGCTTGTGCCCGAACGAAACGGAATAGCTACCAATAGGAGAAGATAGAGCGGGAGCGCAGCAAGATAACTTGGGAAGAAGGACGGAAATACCACATACGCAATAATCAATACACCAACCCCGACTAAGACCTGTCCCCACAAAGCGTAGCGCATGGCGCGTATAAGCCACTCTCCTATTCGCTCACGATCTGCGGTAAATCGCGGAAGAATGGAACGAAGCACGTACTGCACTGGCACGAGCGCGGTCACCTGTCCCACCAGGACAACCGCAATACTGATAATGCCCACCTGCGAAATACTCAGGAAATAGCCCACGATCCAGGGCCAGGCGGAACTAGCTGCTGTTTGCACATAGTCTTCGGCGAACGCCCACTTCCCTCGCCGCCACATCGCTTCCTTGAATGAGTACACCTGATCCGCCTCAACTGCCTTCTGTGCATCACGAGGCCGAAAGAGAAAGGGCAACAACGCAAGTGTTCCAAAAGTGGTAGAGAGCGTATACGCAAGAACGAGCCCGAGGATGCCGTAGTCAAAGACACCAAGAAAGATGACCAAAAGTACGATGTAGCCAACCGCACCAATAAGATCCATTACTTGCGCGTAGGTGGGTTCGAGGCGCGCCTGAAACGCAACCTGCATCGCTTGTCGCAGTCCGCCAATCAGCAAGGTTACAGCAAGGATCAGCAGCATGGTCGTAAGCCCGATCCCAGAAATACTGCTGATCACCGGAGCTGCTATACAGAGCGCGCCCGCTGAAAAAAGTCCCATCAGGCAGAAATAGCCAAGTGCTCGGCGCAATATTGCTTGTGCTGCACCAGATCGCCCTGCGCCAAGCTCACGCGAAATGTCAGCAACCAGAATCCCAGAAATACTCCCAAGACTGATAAGCCCAAAAAAGGACACGACACTGAGGAGAAGCCGCCAGAGACCGTAGTCGTACGTTGTGAGGTGGGTAAGAACAAAAAAGGTTGCGAACAATCCTAATATCTTTGCGAGCACGCTTCCCGCGCTGGTGATAAAGACGCCTTCAACTGCCTGCCGTCGGATACTTTTATCGCTCATGGCTGAGATAGGTAAGAACACGCTCAATACGCGCTCTCCAAGTGTTTGCAAAACCAAGTCTATCAGCTGCCTGCGCTCGTACGTCCCCTTCCTGCGGATGTTCTTGTACATAGGTGATAGTAGAAGCAAGGGCTTGTGGAGACCCTGGCTCAAGAAAGAAGGCTTCCTGATCGGAGAGCATTTCTCGTATCGCAGGGAAATCAGCAACCAGTATCGGACGGCTTGCTGCCATATATTCATACAACTTCATAGGCGACGTTTCCTCCTGAAAGAACTTATGCGGTGGCGGTGTATATATGAGCGCGTCCATGGCAACCGTATAGCGTGCAAGCGTGCTCTGCTCCTGCTGGTATGGCACGAAGATGGTCCGCTCTGCTACACCAAGCTCTTGCGCACGCTTCCGAAAATGCTCAATCTCTTTCTCCGTTCCACCTACGAAACAGAAGTGGACGCTCGAGTCTTTAAGCAGTGCGAGCGCGTCCAGTCCTAGGTTGATACCTTTATCAACGCCAAGCGCGAGGAAACGCCCTACGTAACCGACGAGATACACATCGCCTGGAAGCCCGAGTGAAGCGCGTAAAAGTGGCTTTGTTTCTTTGAGTGCCGTTACATACGGCTCACGATCGACCGCATTTGGAATAACAGTACTCTTTCGAAGAGTACCGAACCGCGCCTTCGCACTGTCTTCCATGTGCTTGGTGACAAACACCAGCGCGTCTGCATTCTTGCAGACAAACCTATCTGTAAGAGGTGAATGCAATCCATGGCACTCATAAAGCACAGAAAACCTAAAGACGGTTCTCCAAAAAAGGAGGACGGCCGCCATTTTGCTCTCTTGCGTCAGTACGATAACCTCCCTTCCTCGCCATGAAGGATGGGTGAGAAAAAACCAGCCACTATAAAAAAGAAAGAAGAGTGAGATGAGTCGGAACCTGCGAAGTGGAAGCCAGCGAGGTGCCATTGATTGATGCGGTATGTTCGCAAGCTTCCCCGCGTCGTCATAGAGAACCAGATACAGAAAATTGTCCTTTAACAGCGCCGCATATTCGCGCGCAGTTATGAGCCCATGCTTGAAGGGCGCTGCAAATGCCGGATAGTGGAACGAGGAAGCGAAGAGAACTTTCATTTCTCGAGCAGGTAGTCCCCAAGCGCGAGCGCATCAATACCTGTAGAGAAATAGCAGCGAAGCGCGTCGAAGGCAGAACAGACGATAGGCTCCCCCTTGTCATTGAACGACGTGTTGAGAACCATCGGATGCCCAGTTGCTTTCCCAACCTCGGTCAAGAGTTCGTGGAAACGTGGATTCTGCTCTTTGCTTACCGTCTGAATACGTGCAGATCCATCGATGTGAGTAATGGCTGGGAATGTTGATCGATACGCTTTCTTTACATAAAAGGTTTGCAGCATGTACGGACTTTCCTTCGCCTTGGGGAGGCCTTCGAAGTATGTGGCAGCTGACTCGACCGTTAGGGAGGGTGCAAATGGTCGCCACACCTCTCGATGCTTCACGTCGTTATTGATCTTATCGTTCATCCCAGGAATCTGAGGGTTCGCGAGGATCGAACGGTTACCAAGCGCACGCGGGCCAATTTCACTTCGACCCTGGAACCAGCCAACAATCTTGCCGTCTTTAATGAGGCGTGCAACGTCAGCTGCAATGTGCTCCGATTTTCGATAACTAACTTTTGCGGAGGTCAAAAGCTTCTCGACTGAGTCGTTGTCGTACGATGGACCCCAATACGCATTTGGAAACGAAACAAAATCACCGTCTCCAACTCGATGCATCGCCTCAAGCGCTGCCCCAAGCGCAACTCCCCCGTCATGCGCGGCCGGCTGTATAAAAACGGCGTCGACGAATTCTGAAAGAAGGAGACGCGAGTTGCTGTTGCAGTTGAGTGTGACGCCGCCGGCAAGCGCAAACGTGCGCAGTCCGGTGCGTTTATATGCATCTTCGCCAAGGTGTACGAATGCCTCTTCTAGAGCATGTTGCAGAGAGGCGGCAAGATCCTTATGATCTTGGGTCAGTGGTTCTGTCTCTAACTTTCGTTCGTAAGAACCGTACAAGGTACGGATATTCCTTCGATCTACGTGGCATCTATCCCAGCTCTCTACCTTCAGTATTTTTGAGAAGTCAAAACGAGGGGTGCCGTAGGACGCAAGACCCATGGTCTTCCCTTCCGCATTTTCTCCCAGCTTAAGGAAAGAGGTGAGTTCCGAGTACGTCTTACCAATAGAGCGCCACGGGCGCGTGTCGGTCGGATAGGCAATCGGAAGGGTCGCAAGTCGAGTCAACTTTCCTCCTCGCCCTTCAAACAAGCCAGCGCAGTCATGTTCGCCCGCTCCGTCAATCGTCATGACGTTTGCGTCTTTAAATGGCGCACAGCGATAGGAACTTGCTGCGTGCGCGAGGTGGTGATCTATGTACATGATGCGTGCACCGCCCGCTTTCTTTGCAAGCATGCCGACGCCGCGCGAAAAGACAAAGATATTTGCGACGTAAGAAAACATCGCCCACGGAGAAAGAAAGAAGAATCCGTTTTTGAGGAACCCCCACGGATTATAGGAAACGGCAATAACGTCAATATCCTTAATCGTGATACCGCCTTCCTTAAGGCAGTAGTCAATTGCTTTATGTGGTGTTCCTTTGTGGTGACGCTGGCGGTTGAACCGCTCTTCTTCCATGGTGGCAACGAGCTTTCCATCCATCACCAGGGCGGCAGCGGAGTCGTGCATACCGGAGAGGAGGCCGGTCACCTGGTTGATTCCGAGAATATTCATGCAATAGCGACAGTGTAGCGAGGGGCTGAAAAGGACGCAACGTAGGTGTTAGGGGCGCGGTTTAGGACCTTTTGCAGCAAAACAGAGATTAAAGGCAAAGGCCTGCGGAAACCAACGAGCAAGTACCCCGAGACTGCCAATGCCTTCGACCCGAACTTCGGTAAACACCACCTCAAGCAATGTCTGTAACTCCTGCACACTGAAGTGATTGATATGTGTCGGGTCAGCAAGCGATGTATGGCGTTTCTGTTTTATGAGATACCGGAACCGATTCATAAGCGAATAAGGATTCGGCACCGTACCGACTAGCATTCCTCCCGGCTTTAATACCGCTCCTATCTTCTCAAGCACCACTTCCGGATAGTACAGGTGCTCCAGTACCTTAGCCGCAACAACCACATCATATGAAGCAGGCGCAGTATTCCAATCTCCGTTGAGGTCTACCTGACGTGTTTCAATACCGAGTTCAGCAGCGCGAGCGAGTGCGGCGGAGTCTATATCAAGTCCAGTTACTGTATTCCCTTCCATGTAGAGCTTGGTGAGAGATCCGTCTCGACAGCCGATGTCGAGTACTTTCTTCCCTGTACCGATTGCTTTCCGAAGAAAAGCAGAACGCGCATCGCCGAGTAAGACAAATCCTGCACCACGCCTACTAGCGTGATGGGTCATATATACCTGCTCCAAGGAGGTACTCATGCCTTCACTATAACCTCGGTAAGCGCACTGCCTAGGCGACTTAGGCTATGTCCCTGCGCAAAGCTTAGCAGATTGTCTCGATCTACTGCAGGCACGCCAGCACGGAGAACTACTTCAAGTCTTTGAGCAAGTTCTGAAGCGCTAGAAAACCAGTGGGAATCATCGACCATGTCTCGTATATCGTCGCTGGCAGCAAGAATAAAACAGCCAGCGGCTGCGGCTTCAAAAATAGTTTTGTCGAGCATTCCTGAAGGTGACGCATTCACAAATATTTCGTGCGAATGAAAATAGCTTGGAGCTTCCTGGTGAGGAACGCCAGGACGTATAGCAACGTGCTCGGTAAGGCCAGTTTGTGTTATGCGTTCTTTAAGGTCTCGAGCGTAGCCCTCATGCTCAGGAAGCGGCGAGCCGATAATAGAAGCCGAAAATAAAACGCCGCGCTGCTTTAGAAGACCCAGTGCGTCAACAAACATATCTGCTCGCTTTGACGGTGACAGTCTTCCGAAGAAGAGTATGGAGTGTGGCTCTGGTGTGTTATCAGGTTTTGAGAAACGCTCCGTTTCTATACCGACAGGCATACGGCGTGTTTTTGCATATTTTGCAGTGTACGAATGCTTTGAGGTGCAGAAGACATGTTTACAAAACGATGCTGCAATGTCGGTCAGGAATGAGCCGTGATGATGGTTTCGCCAAAGAAATGCGGGTTTGCCGAGTATCTGCCAAAGCCAGCCTGCAAGGAGGAGGTACTCCTGATTCATATGTACAAAAACACGATCATACCGATTTCGAAGACGCCACACTAACGAGAGAAATCGAATAGCGTACTGCAGTCGAATGGTTCGACCACGCTCCTTGCCGAGGGAATGCACACGAACGTTTGCAGGTAATATATGCCGTCCCTCTTTGAGACAAATGACCTCAAGTTCAGGGAAGTGTCCGGCGAGAACTACCAGCCATTCGTGATACACGCTGAGAACTGGATCGTCGAGATCTACTGCTTGCGTGACGACAAGAAGCCTCATGATGTTACGTAGTTGCCAAAACGTAATAACCAGCGGTTGTGCTCCGATTTTCTGTCTTGAAGAGCGTATCGAAAAATTCGGCAAGCGGATTTAGGATCCCGCGCATCTTTGCCTGCCCCGGAACAAAGAAAGAAAGAGCAAGGAAGTACCCGCCACGTTTTTGAATACGTATGTCCGTACACCCCGCAAACAACTCATCGATAGTGTCACGAAAGAATCGCCAATAGTCTGGGTAATGGCCTTTGTGCGCGTGATACGGATAAATAGATGGTACATAAAGAAAGATCTGCCCGCCTGGCCGAACAATGCGGCGCAGTTCTTTCATGGCCGCAAGCGGGTCTCGCACATGCTCGAGAACTGAACTACAAATAACGGCATCTACAGAACTGTCAGGAAGCGGGATAGCATGAATATCTCCAACGATATCCGCTCCAGTACTTACGTCGAAATCCATCGTCTTGTAATCACAGCCAGCAAAGAGAGATTCGTATGGCCGCATCCACTTACCAAAACGTCCGCCTCCGCCAACATCAAGCACTATGCGCTCTTTTGCGACGCGCTCCATAGCCATACGAACAAAGGCGTCGCTCTTTTCTTTCTTGCCGTCCATTACTTCTGAGCTTACGCCTTTCCGAGCGTTTCCGAAAGGTGTTTAGCAATACGGCTTGGCACGTCTCCAACCGCTTCAATATGCGCCCGCGCTGTTTGCTGCGCCTCTCGGGCGAGCAGCTCCCGCGCCTGATGGTCCTGCACCAGACCGGAAATTTGTACGGAAAGAGCCGTCGGATCAGCAACGGGAACCGAGAGTACATCCCGATATCCCTTAAATACTTCGCCTACAATCCCAACGTCCGTCGTGATGATGGGAAGCCGCGCAAGCGCGGCCTCAAGTAAAGTGCGGCCATAACCCTCGTAAGCGCTCGCCTGGATATAGCATTGCGCGCTTTGCATAAGCCCCACCGCATCAGATCGCTCACCAAGGAATACCACCTTCTCAGTAAGCCCAAGCTTTCGAGTAAGTTCCATGAGGGCGTGCTTCCGGCTTCCATCTCCCACAACAAACAACCCTACACCCGGGTAGCGGAAATGAATGCGAGCAAGTGCGTAGAGAATGTCGGCAATGCGCTTTTCCGGCTCGAGCCGCGAGACCGTCATAAGCGCGAACGAAAACGAGTGAGGCGGCAGAGGAACGGAGGGCGGTAGTGTTGCGGGAACCGCAATGGGAATAACGACCGGGTCGACAATTCGGTCACCGTAGCGCTCGACAAGTGAGGTGCGGATGCGCTCCGATACAACGCGTATGCCGTGAGCGTGTGGAAGTACTTCGTCTGCAATACGGCGCCGTACCTGGTTCATGGCAGGCATACGCACCTGCGGAGAGCGAAACCCGCCACTTCGCACAAACCAGGTGGAAAGAAAATCGGTATGTACCTGCACATGCAACTTTGCTCCAGTGCCTCGCACCGCCCGTAGTGCAACGCGACCATGTTCGAATGGATCCTGGGCAGACACCAGATCAATTGCATATTTTGTTATAAGCGCGCGTGTCTTCGACTCAAGGCGCATGAAGCTCAACAGCCTTCCTCCGCCTACCGGATGAAGGTAGAGTGCTCCCTCTTGCACCTGTTGTGCGCCAACCGGCCCACGAGACACTACATGCAACTCAGTAACCAGCGCCGCATACGCACGCATGCGGGCGCGTACCGCACTTGCAGGGTCAAACAAAGCAGAGTCATTTGAGACAAAGAGGACTTTCATGGCTGTAGTTGCGCTACCGTTTCTGCAATCATGCGGTCGAGTGTGGCAGACGTTCGTGGAGTACGGTCCGGCGGACTCGCAAGCATGTCCTTAAGAGTACTGCTTAGCACCCCCACATCGCTAACGGGAACCAGACGACCATACGACACACCCTCTAGCACTTCCCGGTTCCCACCCGCATCAGTAGCGATTGTGGGCGTCCCAAGCGCAACTGCCTCAAGCAGTAGGTGCGATAGTCCTTCGTAAGTACTGTTGAGAACAAACAGGTCCGCGCTTTGCACAACCGCAAGCAAGTCTTCGTGCGAAAGTGTGCCGGTAAACACATATCGAAACTCTTTCAGACCAACCGTGTGTGTATGCTGTCGCATATCCCCAGCATGCTGTTCAAGATGCTCGCGTTCTGGTCCGTCTCCAACAACAGCAAGCGAAGCGCCAGTACCGACAACTGCGTCGATCACGCCCCCTACCCCTTTCCACGGCACAAGCCGCCCGGCAGTTACGACAAGTGGCCGAGGCAGACTGGAGACTGCTGCCGGCACCGTCCCTACTTGATCGACGGTAACCGCGTTATAGATAGTAAATACGCGCTCTTTTGACACGCCCCAACTCTCAACGATGTCGCGCAGGTAGTTGCTTGGAACAATAACTGCGTGTGCGCCTCGAACTACCGTACGCTGAAGAAACTGTAAGAAGCGAAGATACGGGTGCAGGCGCGGCTTGGTATGCGTAAACACATCAAGCGACGCTTCGATACCAAATCGCTGTCTTCCCTGCTCCCAAACATGATCTCCAACTACTTTCACAACAAACCGCTTGCGCAGGAGTACGTTTGCAACGTAGGAAGGCCAGCCAACGCTTACCGCATCAAGTGCAAGTATCGTATCTGCGTGTCTTGCGCGGCGAAGCACTGCAATACAGAAGATTGCTTGGCGAAGCATGTTTGGTAGATGTCGAACATCAGAAAACTTAATAAGCGTAACCTTGATACCGCGCTTTGGAAGCTCCTCCATTAAAAGCTTGGCATAGGTCGCAGGACCACCAGGCTCCGGAGGATAGAGAGGAGTGACAAGCGCGAGATGCATAGAACAATTCTATCGGCTCGCGATTGCGCGGTCGAATGCCCCATGCATATCCTGCGCAATTTTTTCCCAGCCATAGCGCTCACGAACAAGCGACCGGGCGCGTGCCACCACACTCTGAACTTCAGCATTGGTACTGCGTATGTACTCAACTGCCTCTACTATTTGGTCCGGAGCATCTGGATCCACCGCAAACCCTGTTGCAGGCCTATCTGGATTTCGCTTTGCATCAAAGAGGAAGTCGGCAATGCCACCTACTTGCGTTGCAATAACCGGAAGACCCGCACCCATAGCCTCAATAAATGAGTTGCCCATACCTTCGGAACGAGAAGGGCGAATGAATATGTCTGCCCGAGACAAAGCTTCAGGAATACGCGCATACGCAATTGAGCCGTGGAAATGCACGCGCGACTCCACCTTAAGTTCTTTGGCGAGACTGCGCAGCTTTTCCTCGTCTGGGCCAACGCCGTAAATAGAGAACGTCACGTCTTCTGGCAACAAGACGAGCGCTCGAATTACGTCGTCGACTGCATTTTTATGTACCAGTCGTGACGTAGTAACGAGCACTGTCCCTGTATGCGGAATAGGCTCTACCGAGCTAAAGGAAGCAAGATCGACGCCATTTGGTACAAGCATTGGCTCACCGCGATAGCCGAATGCCTTTGCAAGTGCACCAAGATAGGAGCTGATAACGGTTACCACTACGCTCCGAGACAGCGCGAGCCGCCAGGCAAGTCCCACCATGCCAAACCATTTGGTACGAAGGTATTCAGGCGGATCTCCTTCCTGAAGCGTCAGAAGTATCGGGGTTCTGGTCAGCCAGCGAGCAATATAAGCGCCGCCAGATCCATAGGTCACCATCATCGCCCAATACAGGTCAAAGTGACCAAGTTCAAGAGCCTTAAGCGCTGCCATGTACGGGAGCAGAAGTTTATCTATCGGCCGAATCCCCCATCCAACACGATGTACTTGCACCGCGCCAAGCGTTTCTTCTTTCGGTAGCTCCGGATCAAAACGTCCGCAAATAAGATCAAAAGAATATTCGCCAGACAAGCGCTTGGTAATCTCCTGTATCGCAATTTCTGCTCCGCCAACATGCGGAAGGTATGCCGTCGAAAATATCAGGATGCGTTTCATGCGAGACCTGCCATGCGCGAGGCAATATAGTCGTCTAAGTTATGTTTTGGTTCCCATCCAAGCGCACGCACTTTAGACGCATCAAGGGTCGACCCCATCCGGTTTCCACGGACTTCCGGTCCGAGCTCCACTTCGCCGCCATAGAGCTTGGCAACTTCGAGAATCGAGTACGCACGTTCGCTTCCTATGCCAAAGTCATCCCCCCTCCCCTTCTCTCCTACCAGCATGAGCCCCGAAACAATGTCGTGCACATGCGTGAAATTGCGCTGCTGCGTCCCGGGTGCATTCACGACGAGCGGCTCGCCGCGCATACGCTTCTGACAAAAAATCTCAATCACCGTGCCGTGGGTTCCAGCTCGTTCGCGAGGACCGTATACGTTATAGAAATAGGTAATGGCATATGGAAGCGAAAACCACGTTCCATAGTTGCGAACCAGGTCGCTCATGCTTGCCTTGCTCCAAGCGTACGGACTCTGGTCTCGCCCGAGACCACTCTCACCAAACTTTGTCGAGGAGCCAGCATACACGAGCTTGCCTCCGCGCTTGCGCCAGAATTCCAATACCGCGATGGTCCCGGTTTTATTAAGATCCCAGACCAGCTCGATATCGTCGAATGAACGCTCGACACGTGAATATTCTCCGAGGTGGAAAATAAGGTCGGGTGATTCGGGAACATGCGCCGCGATATCTTTGGTATGCCCCGTCCGATACTCAACTCCCGGCACATGGTTGTCCTCGTGCCCAGTGAAGTAGTTATCAAGCGAAATAACTCTATACCCCTCCTTGGCCAGGCGTTCGCAGAGGTGCGATCCGATAAAACCGGCTCCGCCGGTAACGAGAACAGTCTTCATGTCGCAAGCATACAAAAGCCCTTGTTTGGCACAAGTCTCACCCTCCTGCCGGGAGACCGTTCGGGAACAGTAGTACCGGTTCGGTTGACGTGGACAGGCGGGTTACCGACCAGGGCAATAACGCCGTTCCGTCTGGAGCAATAACCGTGTCCTCAGGAATCGTAAACGTCCGGCGCGCACGAATCTTCCATGATGAGAGATCGGCTAGGCGCGACGTCGCGTTTCTCAGCGTAATTCCCTGCTCGGATACCGACTCGATAGAAATGCCGTGCTCCACAACCACGACTGGCATAAGCGCGAGCACTGATATCCCTTCACGCGTACTCGCTCGCACGGCAGCCGTATATTCTCCCGGTTCCGTATACGTGTAGCGGGTAATCGCACTCTCGGCGGTTCCGCCGTCCCCAAATGACCACCGAACACTCGCATCCCGCCGCAACTCCCCAAAACTATCGTATACAACCGCACGATACGGTGTTTCTGCACCAGCAAGCACGATACGTGCCGGTATGGCAGATATATAGAGCTTGGGCACCGGGTCTTTGACTGGCAGCTGCGGAACAGTTCCGCCGACCGTAACGGTTGGCGGCGACTCCTCCTCATCTTCGGGATCTTCAAGCTCAGGAAGGTCCGACGACTCGTTTGTCGCTCGCGGCGTCGGCAACCCCGCAAACCATCCACTGCCGGTATATTGCGGCGTCTTCTTCGGGACCGTGTTGGTACCACCAATTGTGTCGCTCCAGCCCGCGCTCGCCTCCACGGTATCTATGATCTGATCTCCGTTTCGGAGCGTTAGCGTTGCACCATCGTTTGAAATGCCATTTCCAAAACTTCCATGCCAATCAACAGACGAGGTTGAGATAGGCGGATCGCAAGTTGTACTCTTGCGCGCCAACAGATAGAACCCGCTTGCAGCAATACCTAAGTACTGCACGCTTCCTGGCTCATTGAATGCAATAGTCTTTGCTGATCCCGGGTTTTCAATCGTGAGCGTCCAGTTCGTAAGATCTACGGTTTCAGATCCTGAGTTATAGAGTTCAATCCATTCGCAGGTACCACTTGCGTCGGTACCCATCCAAGCAATTTCGTTTATGAAGACAGAAGCTTCGACAGCGCTTGGCGCTACAAGAGCGACCAAGACGATAAGCCATTTATGCATCTTCTTTGAAAACGGCGCGCAGTGCTTCTTCTGGAACTTCAAACGGCGGCTTTGGCTGTGGCTGCTCTTGTCGTTGTTGCGGCTTCTGTTCCTGTTTTTGTTCTGGTTGTTTCTGTTCTGGCTTGTGTTCCTGCTTGGGTTTTGGTTGTGGTTGTGACTGCTGTTGCGGCTGCGGCTGTTGTATTACTGCGCCAAGCGCTTCTTTCAGAGATGGGGATGGATCCGGCTTTTTCGGCTCTGCTTTCTCGGCAAGCTTTGCGAGCGCAGCACGGAGACTCTCTCGATCCGTTGCTGGGGGCGCTGACGGCTCCTTCTTTGGTTTCTGCTGCGGAGCACCACTTCCTGCTACCGGCTTCTTTGGGCCACGTTTAAAGGGTGGCGGTGGTGGCTCTGGGGCCGGTATAGACGCAAGCTCATCGAAAATGGCGGTCTCGATAACCTGCCGCTTGATCGCGAAGGTGGTTCGTGAGGAGTCGATAACCTCTTTCTTGAAGTGGCGTGCCGGCGCCTCAATAGGCGGAATGGTGAGCGCTGAGAATGGTCGAGACCCGACGCCGTCGATCATGAGGGTGAGGTAGATTTGCGCGAACCCGAGATTGACGAGGTCCTCTTTAGTGAATTCCGGAGTGAAAATGGTTTCAAGCACTTCTGCGTCAAACGGTCCGACACGAAACGCGACAGTAGTACCCACGTTTCCGAAGACGGCGGCACGCACCTGCTCTTCCATCTGCTCCACGTACTGATGTGCAATGGTGAGATTGAGGCGATATTTACGCGCTTCTGACAGGATTTCTGCGAAGGTGTCGTTGGCGAAGTTCTGGAATTCGTCGACGTAGAAATAGAAGTCTGGGAGCGCCTTGATCTCGGACTCGGTCTTTTCCGCTCTGCTCATGGCAGCTAGGAAGATGCGTGTGGTGAGCATGGATCCAAGGAGGCGCATGTTCACGTCGCCGACCAGCCCTTTGGAAAGGTTGATGATAAGAATCTTCCGCTCGTCCATGAGTTTTCGTATATCGAAGGAAGACTCTGACTGGCCGATGATGTTGCGGATCAGCGGATTACTCGTGAACTGACCGACTTTGTTTTGAATAGCAGGAGTTGCTTCTTGGGTAAAACGGTCGGTGTAGCCGGCGAACTCTTTTGTCCAGAAATCCTTTACGACCGGATCCTTGATGTTTTCGACTACCTTCTTGCGGTACTCCTTGTCGATATACATGCGGTTCACGCCAAGCAAGGTCGCGCCCGGGTACTCAAGAAGCGCAAGCAGCGTGTTGGTGAGGATGTACTCCATGCGAGCAGACCAGGCGTCCTGCCAGATCTTCTTGAAGGTCGCCATGAGGCCGGACGTGACGAGGTGCCGCTTATCGTAGCCGACATCCTCCATCACGTTGAAAGCGATAGGATGTTCGAGGTCAAACGGAGCGAAATACACCACGTCCTTGACTCGGTGTTCGGGAACATATTCCAGGAGCTTCTCAGCAGTTTGGCCGTGTGGGTCGATGAACGCGAGCCCTTCCCCATTATTGATGTCTTGGATCGCAAGATTCTCAAGCAGGGTCGATTTACCCATACCCGTCTTTCCGATCACGTACATGTGTCGACGACGATCCTCTTGCTTGATGCCAAACGGCACCCGTTTACCACGACTATCCGTGGATGCGAAGTACGTAATGCGACCGGGAGATGCCATGGTTCTCCTAGTATACGACATGTGAAAGCGGCGGACTGATGGTCCGCCGCTGTTGGTTAGGTAGTGGATGGTGTAGTGCCGGGTGAAGAAACTGTCTCTTCTTCACGGGCACGGAGGTGGTCTATCCAGTCGGCATAGTTGTGGTTTTCGGGATTGCCGGTCATTGGATAGAAACGGTTTACGGCGTGTGATGTACCTGCCGCGACTTCTGCCTCACGCTTCTTGTCTGTCACGATTTACCTCCCTATCGTCTAGCGAGACTCTACCACACCCCGCTTCCTATTGGTATTGAATGAAAGAAGGTGACGGCGTGAGGTCAAGAATCTCCTGTGGTGTCAGTAGGCGCGTAGACGGCGGCTTCAAGTCATTCTTATAAAAGAGCTTAAAGCCCGTGAACTGGACCGGCTCGGGATATACGACGGTGTTATAGGTATTGATTTTCTTGGCGCCAAAACCCCATCCGTCCATGTCGATAACGATCTGTACTTCCGGCAATGGTTGAATATTTTGATACCCCGTCACCATGTTCTGCGTAAAGCGGTGTACGATCATAACCTTTGGCGGAAGATTGTGCTTCTGCACCAGTGATTGGAGATAGGTAGCTGCATAATTTATATCTGCAGCGCTAAATGTTCCAATAACGGTTCCGGGCGGATCGCCGCTCTTCATTGAGAACTCTGGATCGAGACCCAGATGTACGTTCGGAAGCGCAAGATACTTCTCGAGTTCCGGTAGCTCTTCCTGCAGTGTCGAGAGGCCGACCTGCACGTCGAGAATAACGATGCCGTCTATTTCATTTGCGAGCGAGAGTGCGTAATCGATCTGAGAATCTGGCATGCGTAATCGGTACTTGCCGTCCGCTTGCGCATGCTCCTGAGCGGTCACGGCGATGTAGTTGATCGCCATCACGACGGGTGTTGTGGGATCTGCTGCTTCCCAGACGACCTTTTCTGCGCGGAGTTTTGCAAGCATCTCATCCTTCGGATACTCACCAAGTACACCCATATTCCTTGAGTAGAAGTTGCCGTAGTACGCGACGATGCGATTAAAGGGAAGGATGGCACCCGGTTTTGGATACGGAGCTTCTACTGGCCAAAGACCCGGAGTAGAACTCGCCGTCGTGCTCGCAACGTCTACGTGTGCAAGCGCGCGCATTTTTGCATCATATGCAGCGGTATCAAGTACCGGCTCTCGATTTTCCTTTTTCGTATCCGTTTCCCCACCTCGCACATAGGTCGTGGCATAGAGGTGCGGTAAAAATACCAGACCGATAAGAAGTACCAGACCGCCAAGCGAGAGGAGGAAGATGCCGGGGCGAGCCTTAGACGAGCGGTTCCGTTTCATGCGGCGCAGGCTCGACTCGTCTTCGTTTCGTAGAGCCGAGGTAGACAACCAGAGCGCCAAGTACAGGAAGGATCCACATGAGCCACGAATACGGAAGACCGATAAACGGCACGATGATTACCAGAATACCAAGCACCATGAGGGTGCGACGCTTTGACATGGCCCTAGTTTAGCAAGGGTGCACAATCACCACAAACTCGCCCCGAATTTCTCGCGAACGTTTCGAGAAATAACCCTGTACTTCCTCAGCGGTTCCGGAAACCACCGATTCATGCAGTTTCGTGAGCTCTCGAAGCACGGTAATGGACCGATCCGAAGACAACACCTCTTTGAGGGATGCCAGAGTCTTTTCGATGCGGTGCGGAGATTCGTAAAAGACGGTTGCGCGCTCTTCCTTTGCAATCTCCTTAAAGAGCGTCTGACGACCCTTCTTGTGGGGCAGAAATCCGAGGAAAACAAACGTTGCGGCAGGAACGCCGGCAATGGAGAGGGCTGCAGTGAGCGCTGAGGGGCCAGGAATGGCTTCGATGCGCACCGAACTCCCAAGGCGCGCTCGCGCCATGGCAACCAACTCGTTGCCAGGATCAGAAATGCCCGGCGTGCCAGCGTCCGTGACCAGAACTATGCGCTTCCCTTCTCCGAGTTGCGCAAGTATGCGGTCAGCCGCAAGCTTGCCGCTTCGTGCATGAAAAATGAGGAGTGGTTTTTGAATGTCGTAGCGAGACAGCAGCTTTGCGGTCACCCGAGTGTCCTCGCAAGCAATCGCATCCGCCTGGCGCAGAGTCTCGAGTGCGCGCAGCGTAATGTCACCAAGGTTTCCGATGGGAGTTGCCACGACCGAAAGCGTTCCTTCCATGGAAGGAGCCTAGCACACACGACTGATTTTGGCGTTGCAGCCTCGGGCGGTATTATCTGTCGGTATGAAGCGGGCGCATATTATCGGCATTTGTGGGGTCGGCATGAGCGCCACCGCACTTCTTCTTAAGGAGGCTGGCTATGTTGTATCTGGTTCTGATACCGCCTCCTATGGTCCGACAGCGCGTATTCTCAAGAACGCCGGCATTACTCCAAACGTAGGCTACAGCGCATCGAATATCCCCGAAGATGCAGATCTCTTTGTTATTGGACGAAACGCAAAACTGAGTCCAACTGAAAACGAAGAAGTCCGCGCAGCACTTGCAACCGGCAAGCCAGTCCGCTCCTTCCCTGAAATGATTGGCGAGCTGACGCACGATCGAGCGGTCACGGTCGTTGCTGGCTCGTATGGCAAATCAACCACCACCGCACTGCTCGCACATATTCTTTTTGAAACGGGGGCCGGATACTTTGTTGGCGCAGAACCCCTCTCGCTTCCTGCTCCTTCACGTCTGGGGAATGGCGTATTCGTCGTTGAGGGAGATGAATATCCGTCAGCGCACGATGACCCACGAGCGAAGTTCATGCATCTGCATCCTCGAGACGTTATTCTGACGTCCGTTGTACATGATCATGTAAATGTCTATCCGACGTTTGCAGACTATCAAAAACCGTTCCGGACACTGCTCGCCCTGGTGCCAGAGGATGGACTTGTGGTGGTATGCGCTGACGAGACGGGGGCACGAGAACTTGCAGAAGAATCGGAGCGCCGAGTGGTAACGTACGGCCTTACAGAGGGTGCGTACCAGGCTAAAGATATACACTTTGGCGAGCGCACAACCTTCACACTTACCAAGAACGGGGCGCCGGTTATCGAGCTTGAGATCGGTCTGCTTGGCCGCCATAACGTTGAGGACATTGTTGCGGCAAGCGCTTATGCGCTTGAACGCGCTCTCATTTCTCCAGATACCCTGCGAGAACGTATTGCTTCATTTGAGGGCGTCCGTCGCCGGCTTGATCGCATAACGCCAGCAGGCGCCATCCCTGCCTACGAAGGTTTTGGTTCATCATATGAAAAGGCTCGCGCCGCAATCGAAGCTATCCGCCTGCACTTCCCTGACAAGGCTCTAGTGATCGTCTTTGAACCACACACGTTTGGCTGGAGAAATCGCGCGAACCTGCCGTGGTATGACTCCGTGTTTGCAGGCGCTGCAAAAGTATTTGTTGCTCCTCCAGAGTCTCAAGGCAAGAGTACGCATGACCAACTCTCGCACGAAGAGCTCCTCGGACGCACCGGTATGACCGGCATCGAGACACTACCTTACGATCCACAGCATCCAGAAGCAGTAGCTGACTCCCTCTCTGGAAACGAGGTGGTTCTTATTCTCACGTCTGGTGACTTCGAAGGATCGCTGCCAAGCCTTGTCGAACGTATCGCTGCACGCACTTTTTAGCCATGCGAATCTTTCATACCGAATTCGCGCACGACTACTCGACGTACGCGTTTGGGTACCAGGTACATGCCGAACTAGAGCCGGGAGAGTCCGCCCGCGAGGCATACGAGCACGGCTTCCTGCCCCGCTCTAACGAACCTGAACGAACAAACCGTTTTTATCTGGCCAGAAGCGTGCGCGTACCGATGGATCGCTGCACATTTACGAGCGAGAACCGTCGCATCCTCAAAAAGTTCGACGGGCTTCTCGCTGCCACCTTTCTAACGCGCGACGAGCTTAGGCAAGACGACGAGTTCCGCAGCCACTTCCTTTCCTACTTTGCCCACAAGCATGGGCCGGACGTTATGAATCACGCGCGTCTTGATGGCATCTTACAGAGTGTTCTCCCGCTTCGCGGCATTCGCTATGCAAACGATACGGGAACGGTCGGCTACGTTGTTGAGGCGGTCGACGGCCCGTACGCCCACTACTGGTATTCTGCCTATCGACCAGATCTCGCACTTACCCACTTGGGTATGTGGATGATGATTGATGCGGTCCGGCGCGCCAAAACAGAAGGACGTTCGCACATCTATTTGGGGACCGCCTACGGAGAAAAGGGTCGTTACAAGATGAATTTCGAACCACTTGAGTTCTGGAATGGCGAATCGTGGTCTGACGACAAAGACGCGCTCAAAATGCTCGTCAAAAATGACGCGAAGCTGATCTTCAAACGAACCTAGTTACACGCGACTGTTTCAGTCCGCTCAATGCGCTCAACCGTTGCATTCGAGCGCGCGACAACAACCAGTTCAAATGGGCTCGTTATGGCGCTTGTGGTAACACAATCGTCTGCCGGAGCAGTGTGGAGAATGGAAACGCGACGCACGAGCGCTTCATCCTCGACGCTTTCGACAGTAATATCGTACCCACCTGAAGAATGCGTGCCGTCAAAGACAGCGAGCACCTCCTTAGTAGAAAAATCGACCTGCGGCATAAGCGGGCCGCCAGGACCATAAATCATGCCCCAGAGTTCGGCGAGCTCTTCAGCAGAACGGATACGATAGTTTGCCCGTTCGGTAATAGACCCTGCCGTCTGTCCTTCTGCCAAGACAGCATAGATTGGTTCTTGAACTACTCCCTCATTCCCCTCCCTATCCAGGAGAAAGAGAAAGCCGCCAACTAAAATGGCAAGCAGACACGCACCAGCGATAAGAATCGTGTCTCTCATATAGCTATGAGTATAGCCCCTGGTGACCACCTGCAGAGGGGTTCCTGTCTATAAGTTTGGTGCACGCGCCAAGATTCGAACTTGGGACCGCTCGAGTATCAGTCGAGTGCTCTACCAACTGAGCTACGCGTGCAATGGGGGGATACTACCAGAAATCCCCAATTGAGGCTACCGTTTCATCCAGACCTCATGGCCCTCCCTGCTATAGTGAGGGCAAGAAATGATTCACCGCGCGCGGCCACGGGAATCCAAAAAGATCCGGCACGTCCGGGCCTCCACGATTGAAGATAAATTGCGTCGACACCGCAATAAAGAGCGGATCTGGCGAAGGTGCGTTGCTCGATTAGCGCTCCAGCAGGCCGCCTAGCACAAAGCCCCCGTACGGGGGCTTTGTGTGTTGTTTCAAAATGAAAGAGAAAACAATTGCTCTTGTGTTCCGCCTATTCGCACCTATTGAATCGTCAATTGAGCGATTCAATCTGTGCACCGGGATACGTTATCCGGCATCCGAGTGGTGTTTAGGGACAACCACTATCTCCCTACATCCGAAGATGTAATCGACAGTGAATTACCTTTCGAGTAATTCGGTTCCGATTGGATATGTTCCACGAGCAGCTTCCGCTACCCGTGCCTTGTTACGACTTACTCCCTGTCATTGAATTTGCCGTAGTCCTCTACGAGAGAAGATATCGGGCACCTCCAACTTCCTTGAGTTGACGGGCGGTGAGTACAAGACTCGAGAACGTATTCACCGTGGTATGGCTGACCCACGATTACTAGCAATTCCGGCTTCATGAGGTCGTTGCAGACCTCAATCCGTACTGGGGTTGGTTTTTGGGATTTGCTCCACCTTACGGTATTGCCTCCTTCTGTACCAACCATTGTATCACGTGTGCGGCCCAGGGCATCAGAGGGACATGCTGATTTGGCGTCATCCCCACCTTCCTCCCCCGTGAGGGGGCAGTCTCGCCTGACATAAGTAACAGACAACGGGGGTTGCGTTCGTTACCCCACTGAAGGGAACAGCTCAAGCCACGAACTGACGACAACCATGCATCACCTGTCCAGCACCCTCGAAGGCTCCTCTGGTTTCCCAAAGGATGCAGCTGGATTTCTAGCCCTGGTAAGGTTCTTCGCTTATCGACGAATTAAGCCACATGATCCACTGCTTGTGCGAGTCCCCGTCTATTCCTTTGAGTTTTAAGCTTGCGCTCGTACTACCCAGGCGGCTCGCTTACCGCGTTAGCTTAGCCCCACAGAGGGTCGATACTCCGTAGAGCGAGCGAGCAGCGTTTAGGGCCAGGACTACCGGGGTATCTAATCCCGTTCGCTACCCTGGCTTTCGTGTGTGAGCGTCAGGTACGGGCCAGTGCACTGCCTTCGCCTTTGGTGTTCCCCACGATATCAACGGATTTCACCCCTACACCGTGAGTTCCATGCACCTCTCCCGACCTCGAGTCGTACCGTTTCGTTCGCCGCCTACAGGTTGAGCCCGTAGATTTTACGAACGACTAATACGACCGCCTTGACACCCTTTACGCCCAGTGATTCCGGATAACGCTTGGGGCCTCTGTATTACCGCTCCTGCTGGCACAGAGTTAGGAGCCCCTTATTCATGTGGTACCGTCAATAATTTCGTCCCACATAAAAGATGTTTACGTGCCTAAGCACTTCGTCCATCACGCGATGTCGCTCCGTCAGACTTTCGTCCATTGCGAAATATTCTCGACTGCAGCCTCCCGTAGGAGTAGGGACCGTGTCTCAGTTCCCTCGGTGGGGGTCAGCCTCTCAGCTCCCCTAAGCGTCGTAGCCTTGGTAGGCCGTTACCCTACCAACTAGCTGATACTGCGCACGCCGCTCCCAGAGCGAAAAACCTTTACCCTTGCGGGACCATCCGGAATTACCCCGTCTTTCGACGAGCTATGCCAGACTCTGGGGTACGTTCGTACGTGTTACTGACCTCGTCTGCCGGTTGCCCTTGCGGGCCCCCTTGACTTGCATGCCCTATCCACATCGCCAGCGTTCATCCTGAGCTAGGATCAAACTCTCATTAAGAATAGGCGGAACACAAGAATCTTGTTTTCCTTACCTTTCATTTTATTTGGTCACAATATGTAGTTTTCAAAGGACGAACAAAAAACCCGGCCCCCACCTGGGGGCAGTAGGGCTATCTTATAGGAAGGTGCTGGCCGGGTCAAGGGCTGAAATACGGCCTAAAATAAGGCCACCACGCGCATGGCGTGGTGGTCTTTCGGTATTCACCCAGCAAATTCAACTGGAATGATTTTCTCTCGGGCAGAAAAGCGGATGGTACCGCCTGCCACCGGCTCTCCATCCTGCCCTTCTACGTACCGCGTTGCTGATCCGTCAGCATTGAGGCGATAGAGGTGGGCGTGGAGACCGGTTTGGTCAGCAATGATGAAAAACTGACCGGCAACAAGATCTTGAAGTGGCTGTGTTGTAAGAGGCATTACCTCTCCTCCTTTCTGTCTGCCGTGCATCCTACGAACTTATTTGTATTTGTCAAAAACCATACCATGCAGACCACAGTGTCAACATTGCTCGCCGCGCAAATGGGCGTATGATAGAGGAAGCCGTCAAACCTTGGCCTATATGCGCCTAACGCTTCCAAAGCGCGAGTATGTTGTCGTCTCTGTTGGCGGCTCACTCATCGTTCCAGACGCAATAGATACTGGGTTTCTCTCCTCGTTCCGAACACTTATCCTCGACTACATTAGTCGAGGTGTTTCTTTTTATATTATTACTGGCGGCGGAAAGACGGCGCGCAACTATCAAGATGCTGCACGCACGGTGCGCGGCGATCTGTCACGCGAAGATCTTGATTGGCTCGGCATTCATGCAACGCGACAAAACGCGCATTTGATACGAACACTCTTTGCTGAAGAAGCGCAGTCGCTCATCGTGAAGAATCCGCACCGAGGCGTACGAGGTAAAGATGCCGTTATTGTCGGTGCTGGTTGGAAACCGGGATGGTCAACAGATTACTGTGCCGTTCTTGCAGCGCGAGAACTCGGTGCGAAGCGCTTGGTAAACCTTTCAAATATTGATCACGTATACGATGCGGATCCGCGACTCAAACAAGATGCAAAACCGCTTGAGCGTGTCTCTTGGAAAGAGTTTCGCACCCTTATTCCTGAAGACTGGGATCCAGGCCTCTCTTCCCCGTTTGATCCGGTGGCTGCACGAGAAGCTGAGCGCTACGGTCTTGAAGTAGCGATTATCAATGGCTCGAATCTCGATGCATTCGCACAGTACCTTGATGGGAAGCCATTCAAAGGAACGGTAATCAGCTAAGCGTTTTTGACGAGATCCTGATACGTAGTTGCGCCGCGTTCAATCGCACGTTCGAGTTCATCGAGAGTGAGCTGTTTGCGCTTGGCGCCTCCGCGTGCGAACGCAAAGGTGCTGCCATCTTCGATCGTAAATACTTCCTCCTGATCGAGTCCGACGCGTACTGGGTCAAACGGTTTGAGGATGACACGTACCCCACGCATGGAGCGCACCGTTTCTGCTATATGAGCTACTCGACGTCGCTGGTTAGTAAAGTCGTACGTGTATGAAGAGGCCTTGTCTACCTCATACAGAATGCTGTTTAGGCGCTCGGTCCGGTTGTTATAGTCCTTATCAGTAACGCGGCGCGAACGGCGATTCGTGAATTCTTCCTTGCTTGCGATGAGCTGCGCGCGAAGCTCGTACAGAAGCAAATGCTTGCTACGTGCCGGCAGGAAGGAGGTATAGAACTCCTCAATACGTCGATCGGAAGCACGATCATTGAGCGTGATGTCTGGCAACGAACCTTCCTTGGAAAGCTCTCGAGATACATCGACTCCAGCGATAGCCTGTTCAACTTTGCGCTCCGCATCGTCGTACTTCTGACTGAGCAGGAAGTAGTTACGCGTACTTTCGCTCCATCGCTCAAACGTCTCAGCGGAAATATCCGGACTAGTTCCCTTTCCAAGTACGTTTCGGAGCGGGAACTCCATATCTGCCACAACAGATCCACCGTTGCGTCGAACCTGAATAACCACCGCAAGATAGTCCGCGACACTATCATCATCGTCACCACGAGCCTTGCGCTCAAGACGAACCGAGCTCTGATAGCCAGGCGTCACGATTGAGTCAGCAAAACCGCGAAGACCGCGTCGGATCGAGGAAATTTGGTCGCGAGCGTCGTGCTCGACCGCTTCGTCAGTATTTTCACGCATCACCCCGCGCGTTGCGGCACGCACCTCCTTGAGAAGCAAGTCTTCGATACCGCCTGATGTGGTAAGGAGATCAAGTTTCTCGTTCTTATGCTTTGCAAACGGCTTCTTTGCTTTCTCGAGCTCTGCGCGCACCAAGGCTGCAAGCTCAATAAAGGATGGGTCCGTCGCGCCTGCCTTCCCTGGCAACGCCTGGATAACATCCAAGAGTTTCTGCAGATGATGCTCCATCTCGCGAAGCTTCTTTTGTTCTGCATCCATACGGCGCTCAAGCGCATTGATCGTGACTGATCGAAGTGCTGAACCACGCAAGAGCTCGCTCGTGAGGTTTTCCGGCAAATCGCTATTTGAGAGAAGGTCGAACGAGATATCGCGCGGAAGTTCCGTCAGACCAACAACATCAAGTTCGCGGAATTCTCCTTTCTGACGAAGCTGATCATAGGTCGTCTTCAAGAGAGAGATCGTCGTGTGCGAGATACGAGCACGAAATGCGATATGGTCGAACGACATTTTGAGAAGCGCCGCCTGGAATTCACGAACCTTCTCACGGGTACCCGCTGAAGTTTTCTCAGGACTTGAGTCGTGCGCAATACGAGCAATTTCCTGGGACATGCCAATAAGCTTTGAGAAGCCTGGGAGTGCTGCTTCCTGCACAGCAAGTGTCCGGCGCTCTTCGTTGCGCAACAGGTCAAGATACTTGTTGAGCGCGCGAACCTCCTTCGACTCAGGCGCAAGTCGAACGGTTCCTTCAAGACCTTCTGCGTATACGTCTGCAATTTTCTGCAACACACTCTTCTTTTCAGTATCGAGGTTTCGGTCCGCCTTCGCTGCTCCTTCGCGCCACGCAACCATCACCTCAAGCGGAGACAGTTCAAACCAGGAGAGGTCTGCACCGAACGGCAGCAAAGCCTTCACACCTTCGTTCTGAAGGAGACCATCTACCGCTCCAAGCTCACCCGCAAATCGCTCGGCAGTCTTCTGCGCATAAGCAATTTCAATGCCCCCTTCCACATCCTCACCCATCATGTCTTTTATGCGTTCGGAGAAAATCGGATCCTGCTTTTTCTTGAGACGTCGACCTTGTGCGTATGACCAGCCAATACCGGAGAACGCAAAGAGGGTGAAGAGAAGCACCCAGACGCCCTTCTCGCCAAACTTCTCAATGAGAATCGTTCGATAGAGCTCAGGATCCTGAAGGCCGCGACCACGCGGGATCTCCACCTGATCGAGAAGACTTGTATTCGGGTTGAAGGCCGGAACCTGAAGCTCGATGTCTTCAGGATCGCCAAGCGCGTTCATTTCGTCTGATACCGCTTCAAACAAGGTACGGATCGGGATACTAACTTCTTCCTGGACGCGTGTAGAGAGAGACGCGAGCACTTCGCGAATCTCTGCCTTCGCAAGTTCAAGATCTGGCGCGCCTTCAGTCGGCTGCGCTGTTGCCGTGTTTAGCTTTGCGCGTACTGGTTCAGCGTTTTCCTCAATGCGGTGCGCAAGATCCATAAGATCACCATATTCGCCGCGATCAATTTGAGCGCCTGCAGCATCACGATAACCTTCAAGCGCCCGAAACTCGGTCGCGGAGCTTTCGCCAAACGCCTGAAGATAACGATCAAGCGCCTGAGGAATAGATTCGCCTGGGCGAAGTTCATATTGCGGATCGATTGCTCGCATGCGTGCGTTGATGCGTTCGCGTGCAGCACGGATGCGCGCCTGTACCTCTGGTCGATTGCGAAGTGCATCAGGAACAGTAATTTCTGCAGGTCGCACGCCAGTAATACCTACTTTCACGGCAGTATTTGGACCAACACCTTCACGGCCGCTACCGCCAATGCCGTGCTCTGATTGTCCGCCTGCCTCTGCACGAATCATTCGTTCGAAGAACGCCTGCGCCTCTGTCACCTTCCCTTCAAGATCGGAGGTAGTGGTGTCTTGCGCATCGACGCGCACCCGATCAAGATCGGTTCGAATGGCGTTGATTGCACGTGTCATGGACCCGACCGTGTCTGCAGACTGATCGCTTTCGCCAAATGACTGGAGGAAGGTTGCTGAATTACCAACGGCAAACACCGCACCAAAGGATGCGAGCGCTACCGTACTTACAGAAATTGGATGACGACCGACAAAGCGGCCGACGGCAGTCTCTTTTGCCGCCTCTGCAAGCGGCACAAGAGCGCCAGCTGCTGCAATAGCAACAAAGTGAAGCGGAGACCACTGAGCAACGGCAAACCCAAGTGCTTTGAAAATGCTCAAGAATGCAGTGGCGGATACTCCCCACTCCAGGAAGCCAATAGAAAGGCGGACCCCCGTAGAAGCGGCATACTCAGTATTCTCTACCACGCTCCCTGCCCCTTTGACGCCAAGTAGATCCTTCCTTCCGAACATCTGAGACACTCCTTCAGGAATACGCACATCCTCTCCGGAAAGCTCCTCGGATACTTGTCGCGAAACCTGCACAAGAAAATCAAGGCGTTCGAGCTGTACCTTCTTTGACCGCTTCCAGTTCCGCTCTTCGACGCGGCGCGCAATCATGGCAAGCGCAAGCTCACGACGCTCAGCAGGCACCTTTTCGAGTGCCCGTATGACGTCTGCCGTATATTGCGCCGCTACTTTTACTTCTTCTGGAAGCGCAGCTTTCTCAATCTGCGCTGGCTTCTCCATCAAGGCCTTGAACTTCTCTGCCTGATCACCGATCGCGGCCTGGAGACTCCCGTCTGCATCGGCTCGTTTAAGTTCTGCTATTTCCTCTTCGGTAGCTTCGTTTCGATCAACCTTTTCAAGAAGGCTGATAAACCGAGCACCTTGTTCCGTGAGTTCAGGAGTTGCCTCAGGCGTACCATTATCGATAGTCGACTCTGCCAATGCTCGTTTTGCCATATAGAAGCAGTATAAGTGGCCTAGTTATAAAGGAGAACGTGTCGTAATTGGATAAAATATATAATACTACATATAAATTCTACTGTCAAGCTATCTGTACGAGCGCTGTTTCTATCTGTTCTTGCAGCTCTTCAAGCGATCCGTTATTTTGAATCACAACATCTGCCGTCTCGAGCACTGCACGAATATTGTTGTTGCGCGCCGCATCTTCTGCACTTCCCTCGTCCTCTATACGTACTTGGCGTAAGAAATCATCGTACGAAAGCTGATCCTTTTCTTCTCCCCGCTTCTGCGACCGCTCATATCGGACTCGCACATCAGCGTCCACGCCGATGATTTTTCCGCCAATACTGCGAATAAATTCCGCCTCACCGACTGAGTGCAACGCTTCAAAGATGGCATTTTGTGGCTGCTCTTTAAGGTAGCGTTCGTAGATTCGCTTGGGCACGCCGCCTGGATCCTCCGCGCGCATCTGCGTTGCGAGAGGTGACATATAGTCTCTGATCGCTGGAAGTCCCTGTTCTTTTAAGAGTTCTTTCAAGAGCCCTGAGCTTGAGTAGTGTGCGAACCCTTTTGCCTTCAAATAGTCGACTACCGTTCCCTTTCCCGCTCCTATGGTTCCGGCAATCCCAATAATCATCCCTTGTACTCTAGCAAATAACGGCCGACCCTACCTGTGGGTAGGGTCGGCCGCTGATCTATCCGCCCGTTAGGCCTTCTTCTGGAAGAACTTGGCTATGGGAATCAGGAGGGGTGCTGACCGGGTAATAGAGGAGAAAGTGCCGATAACTACACCCACTAGCATGACGATGGCAAAGTTACGGGTCGATTCGGCACCAAAGAAGATGATGGCAAGCAGCGCAAGCGCGACGGTGAGCGAGGTATTGATCGAGCGGCCCATGGTCTCATCGATCGACTTACCGATCGTAATCTCAAATGGTTCTTCCGGCTCTTTCGAGTTTCGCGCGCGCTTTTCCTCGTTCCATTTCAGGTGCTCGCGTACACGGTCGAAAATGACAATCACGTCGTTGACGCAGTATCCCAAAAGCGCAAGGAGTGCGACAACGAAGAGCGCGTCAGCCTCGGCTCCTGTGAAGTGTGCGTAAGCCGCAAAAAAGCCGGCCGGGACAATGATGTCGATCGCAAGCATGAGAACGACAACGATGCCGTATCCCCACGACGGTACTGGACGCGATACTTTGCGAAACGCAAACGCGATGTAGAGCATGATCGCAAGCGTCACCATCGCAATAGCGTAGAGCGCCTTGGTAGCAAGCTCAGAACCAAGCGACGGACCAATGGAGTTGAAACGAACCTCGGTCATCGCAGTTCCCTGTCCAAGCGCGGCCAGCAGTGTTTCGTGCTCTTCAGGAGATAAAGTATGGACGCGAACAGTCACTCCGGAAGTACCGCTCTCGCGCAGTGAGGCGTCCTCGATGCCAGCTGCTTCAACCTGCTGTTTGAGTATCGTGATATCCGGACGGCCCTCTTCATATGCCACCTCAACGAGTGAACCGCCAGTAAAGTCGATTGCGAGCGGCAGACCGAAGAAAACCAAAGAGCCGACTGCCCCGGCGAGAATGAGTCCGGTAAGCCAGAAGAAGAAAGTGCGGTGTTTGACGACGTACATATTAGTGAGTGTGAATTCCGCTTGAAAGCAGGAAGCGCCATGGTCCCTTCGTTTCTTTCGGCAGAATGGTGTTCAAAAGCGTCTGGGTGATCGTGACCGCAGACAGTAGAGATACCACCACGCCAAACCCGAACACGAGAGCGAAGCCTTGCACCAAGGAGGTGCCCATCCAGAAGAGAATGATCGACGAGATAATCATGGTGAAATGACCGTCTCGAATAGCAGGCCAGGCGCGCGAAAAACCGATCTTTGCCGCTTCATGCGCAGGCTTCCCTGCCCGCAACTCTTCCTTCATGCGTTCGAAAATAAGCACGTTTGCATCTACCGCCATGCCGATCGATAGAATGAAGCCAGCGATACCGGAAGCGGTAAGAGTAACCGGAATGAATTTAATAATCGCAACTGTAATAATCACGTAAATAACAAGTGCGATCGTCGCGACGAATCCAGGTACGCGATACCAAAGAATCATAAAGAGAGCGACAAAGGCAAAGCCAATAACGCTCGCCAAAAGGCCAGCATCGTACGCGCTTGCGCCAAGTGTTGGCCCGACTGCCGAGGAGCCGACAAGGTCAATGGGCACCGGGAGCGCACCGAAGTTCAGATTCTGTACGAGATCGCGAGCTTCCGTCGGAGTGAACTGTCCGTTGATAACGGCGCTTCCGCCTGGAATTGCTTCTTGAATGACCGGCGAAGAGATAGGCGCTCCGTCGAGGAAGATGGCGAGCTGGCGTCCGACGTTCTCACGTGTGATCGTCTCGAAAATATCTCCGCCCTCTTCAGTAAAGTTGAGCAAGATGACTGGCTGGTTGGCGAGTCCTGACTGCGTCCCTGACGTAAACTGAAGCTCGGCGTTTTTGAGATAGCGACCAGTCAGTTCGGTTGGCTCATATTCCGGTGCCTCTTCAGTTCCCTCCTTCACGAGCCGGAAATCAAGGACGGGGGTCTCGCCAAGGGCGGCAATGGCAGCATTAACATCAGTCACTCCAGGAAGCTCGACAATGAGCCGATCTTCAACTGCGCCTGCCACAGCACTTGACCGCTCAAGCTGCACGAGCGGTTCGGCAACGCCAAACACATTCACGCGTCGCTCAATAACCTCGCGAAGCGAGTTGAGTGCCCCCTGTTTATCAGTCGTGATGTTGCTGGTGTCTGCCCGATACACGAGCTCGGTACCGCCAGCAAGATCGAGGCCAAGTTTTATCGCGTAGCGGTTATCGGGAGCGTTCGTCGAAACTACAAACCAGGTAAGGAGGCCGGCTACGACGAGAATGCTGAGTGCCGGGATAAAACGCATGAACGACAGCATAACAGATAGTCAACGTTTGAGGAGTGGTTGACCATATGCGTGTTTTGAAGTATAATATATCTTAGACACAACCTGGAGCAACCAATGTTTGAACTTTCGATTCCTGGATGGGTTTTCTTCGCTGCAGCAGTGCTCGTGCCGGTGCAGGCGTTCTTCGGCAAAAGTCCGTGGACCATCGTGCCGTCGTTTGACGAATGCTTCACCTTTCCGTGGCTTGCCACATATGCATTCTTCTACGGCATGCTGAGCCTCGGCTGCCATGCCTACCAATGGCACTTGCTCTCGACACTCTGCCTCTGGGTCACCATTCTCATCATCCCTCTCGGGCTGGTGACTGGCTGGCTCCTTCAGTTGTTGCGGGCACTCCCCCGACTCAACTGAGCGAAGAAGAAATGGGCCGGACGTTCATGCGTCCGGCCTTTTCTATTTTCCCGCGAGCTCTGCCACATTCCGAAACAGGCACGCAACCGCAACCGGACCGACGCCGCCAGGAACCGGCGTAAACAGGCGCGCGTTCTCTGCACATGCAGGATCCATGTCGCCCGCGATAGCGCCGCCAAGCTCTGATGTTCCGGCATCTATAAGAACTGGCCACGGCCCGAGTATGTCCGGCTTCACCATATGCGGCTGACCTGCACCAGAGACGATAATGTCCGCCTCATCGAAATCGGCGAAGTATGGCGAGTCTTTGGTAAGCACTACGACCTGCGCACCCATTCGATGCAAGAGGTCGGCAACTGGCTTTCCGACGAGCCATCCGTCACCAATAACAATCGCCTTCGCGTTCGGAACGTCAATTTCGTATCGTTCAAGAATTTCCCGCACAGCCTCTGCGACTGGCGGAATAATACCCTCATCCACAAACCGCTCGCGTGCAGCGTCAGAAAGCAAGTCCGCATCCTTTGTCAGTGGAATCGAATCGAGCACGCGCTTGGTGTCTATATGATCTGGGAGCGGCAGCTGAACGATAACTGCGTCAGCGCCAGGAAGTGCAATCTTCGCAATGATGTCTTCCGTCTGGGCGTCATGCTCCATTCGCACCACTTCAAGCTGCATCCCCGCCTCCGATGCCCGCTTTTCTTTGATACGCAAATACGACTCTGTCACTGCCGTTGGCGCCATGACAATAGCGCGAACGGTGAGTGTTTTTCCTTGAAGACGCTCCTTTACTGAGCGAAGAATATCCGCAGCGATCGCTTTCCCGTCAACGATCATGCTTTATGGCGCCGAAGCGCTTCAGGAACATACGATTCATATTCGCCGTTCGTGTAGTAGAAAGCATCAAAGCTGTTGTAGCGGTAGGCATAGCCGAGCATGTTCGTTGCCTTTGCGCCATCTACCGCTATCGGATACGAGTAGCTCTTCCAGCTCCCGCGAGAGCTTGGAATCTTGCCGCGGGTCAAATGCCAGAACAAGAAGTACGCGATGCGGATCATCCACGGATAGACTGGGAGCGTTCGCTTCCCCACTGCCTTGGCCATATCTTTACCGAGCACCGCTGGACCTGGCGGACAGGCATTGAATATTTCATATCCTGGGACAAGCGGGCCAAACGTAAGACGCTCAACCAAACCGACAATGTCGTCCTCGTGGATGAATTGGCGAAGCCACTTCTTGGTAACCGGTACCCAGGAGACGAGCAATGACACGAGGTCATAGACAAAGGAACGCTGACCTTTGAGACTGCCTGAGAGTGCAGCCTGAAGACCGAACCGAATACGCATGAAACGGCCGCGCGGACCGGTAATAGCTGCCGGACGAATGATGGAGACCGCAACGCGCTTATCACTCCTCTCATAGGCGGCCTGTAGGCGCTCCTCCGCAATGCGCTTCTCCTCAGCGTAGAGATAGTCTGTTTTCCTGAATGGCTCGTCTTCAGTAAACCGATGTTCGAGCGTGTTATCTGGAAATGCGCCGTAGGAGGCGACGGTCGAGAAGTGAACAAGTCGCGCTACCTCTGGATGCGAAAACGCGTAGGCAAACACCTTGTCCGAACCCTCGATATTCCACTTCCAGGTAAGCTTCTCGTTGTTATAGATCGCTCGAATCTGCCAGGCGGCATGAACGATGATGTCGGGAGCATGTTTCGCTACTTCTCCTTCCCATTCATCTGCCGTATTGCGCTCGATATAGACAAGCTTCGGCTCGTCCTTGATGAGATCAGGAACGGGCTCCTTATCAAGTCCGATAACAACGGCAACATCTCCGCGCGCCGCGAACCGGCGCACTAGCATCGTGCCCACATAGCCCGCAGCTCCAGTAATAAGGACGGTGTGTTGCATGTCAGATATAGACTACCAGGAACTCACTCGAAAGAGCATGCGCTTCACCGTCTTGAGCGCGATAACGACATCAAGGGCAAGCGAGCGATTCTTGATGTAGTAGAAGTCATACGCGAGCCTTGTCTTAGTTTCCTCGATAGATTGCGGACTGATGTTTCCCTGCTCGTACTGCTGGTTGATCTGCGCCCATCCGGTAATGCCTGGCGTTACTACGTAGCGCACCTGGTAGTACGGAATCGCTTCACCCAAACGCTCCCCAAGCGCTTCCAAGTCATTACGCGGCCCGATAAGCGAGAGCTCACCCTTGAGTACGTTGACGAATTGCGGAAATTCATCGAGCGAGGTCTGTCGGAGAATTGCGCCAACTTTCGTTACCTTGTTTTCCCCTTCACCCGGCCACATACCACCATCCACAAAACGCATCGTGCGGAACTTATAGCACTTGATTCTGGTGCAGTTTTTCCCAAAGCGCGTCTGCTGAATAAATATCGGACCTTTGCCTTCAAAACGAAGTGCGAGCGCGACAAACGGAAGCGCGACCAGCGTCACCAGTCCCATGAGCAGCCCGCCGACAATATCAGTTGCCCGCTTCATAACCGGATAGACGAAGGAGCTTGAGAGCGAGACGTTCTTCAAGAACCACTCGTACTGAAGCAGAGAGAGCGGTACGCGGTCAAAGACTTCTTCGTACATGTCGTAAAAATCCGCAAGCGGGTAGCGCGACTGGATGAAGGCCAGCTCGTAGATCTTCGGCAAGAGAGGTCGAAGCGCGTCGTCTTCCATATCAACGACTAGGAGCGAAATGTCCTCTTGTTTGAGCTTAGCCGCAAAGCCGTCGATGTCGCTCGTCACCTCCGCAGGCGTTACCACTAGAGGAAACGAGATGCTGTATCGGGTGTTGCCATTTACTTCGCGCACCAGATCCTCAACTTCAGGGCCAGCGCCAACGAGCGCCGCTCGCTCGCGCGAAAGCGGATGCGAGATTCCGGGGAAAATGTAGAGACGCCAGGCAAGAACAAGCCCGAGCGAGATAAGCAGATACAGAAAGAGGTTGGTCTTCGGCGCAATGCCAATTCCTGGTACGAAGAAGAAGTAGAGCGCGGCAAGCACAATATTTGCAAGCTGGGTGCGTAAAATGGCACCGAAGAGCGCTGTCTTAAAGAGAATGATCCGCTTGCCGTAGAGGCCGGACATGTAGAAAACCAGGAGCCAAAGGAAGAACAGGGGCGCAAACGCCTCAATGTGCGTATTAAAGAGTGTCTCATCCGGGACCGTGGCATACCGGACTAGAAGGGTTAGCCAGAGGGAGGAGAAGAATATGACGACATCCCCGAGAAACAGGAGGGTGGTGCGGTATCGCGAGCCAAACGTCATGGGAAGCCAATAAGGCAGGGATGTTATATCATGGGGAGGACTGGCTTCCTAACTCCTTATGACCGAACCCGCAAACGCGAAACGTGTCCTCTATGTCATAACCAAAGGAACCTGGGGCGGCGCTCAACGGTACGTCTTTGAGCTTGCGACTGCAGCAAAGGCCCGCGGATACAATGTCGCTGTTGCGTATGGCACCCCGGGACTCCTCGTGGATCGGCTTACGGCTGCAAACATTCGCACCCTACCCCTTCCCGACGTTGAGCGAGACGTAACCATGTTTTCCGATGCGGAAGACGCGCTCCATCCAACATCCATACTCGACTCCATCAAAAGAGAGTACCGAGCACTAAAACTCCTGATCACTCTTATTAAAGAAGAGCGTCCCGACGTACTCCACCTCAACAGCTCAAAGATTGGCGGGCTTGGCGCAGTTGCCGGAAGGCTTGCTCGCGTTTCATATATTGTATTCACTGCCCACGGCTGGGCCTTCAATGAGCGACGGCCGTGGTGGCAGAAAGTGCTTTTCCGCTTTTTCTATGCAGTAACGCTGTGGTTCTCGCATGAAACGATCTGCGTATCAGAAGCAGTGCGCCGCGACATGGCCTGGCTTCCCTTTTCCAAACTTACCGTCGTCCGGCATGGCATCGATGCGCCACAATTCCTCGAACAAGGAGCGGCTCGAGAAAAACTGTGGCCAGGACAACAGAAGGCCATCTGGCTTGGCATGCTGGCAGAGCTTCACCCCACAAAACGCGTAGAGGACGCAATCGATGCGCTTGCCGAACTCCATAATCGGTTCCCTGAGCTCGTACTCATCGTGCTTGGCGAGGGAGAAAATCGAGTAATGCTTGAGGAGCGTATTGCGCATTACAACCTTCAAGACCGCATACGGCTTGCCGGTTTTGTACCGGACGCAGCCAGCTATCTCAAAGCATTTGATTATTTCCTTATGCCCTCGCGCACAGAAGCGCTTGGGATCGCACTTATCGAAGCTGGTTATGCCGGACTGCCCGCCATCGCTGCGCGTGTTGGCGGTATGCCGGAAATCGTACGCCACAAGGAGACTGGCATACTCGTACCAAAAGAGAATCCGCACGTGCTTGCACGAGCTATCCGTAAACTCCTTGAAAACCCAGACGATACCCGCTCCTACGCTGCTGCACTTGAAAAGAAGGTACGTGAACAGTTCTCTAAGGAGCGAATGCTTGAGGAAACGTTCCTGCTCTACCGTTAGGCACCGAGATATTCCTGTCCTGCGGCCGTTCGCGGAGCGCTACGAGCATGGCGCGAGAGCGATACCACTATACCGAGCGCTGCAAACTCCGTAAGCAAATGTGATCCGCCATAGCTCATGAATGGAATGGTGGTGCCGGTAACCGGGAGGAGACCCAGGTTGATGCCGGCATGAATGAATACGTGCGCTAGAAAAAGAAGTGCGACCCCGACCGTAAAGAGAGCGTCGAAGTTTGTTGCCGCTCTTCGCGCAAGCGCCAAGAGCTGGAAGATCAAAAGACCATAGAGCAAGAGTGCGAGCGATACGCCAATAAAACCCCACTCTTCCGCAAACGCTGCGAAAATAAAATCGGTCTCATATTCCGGCAAGAACCGGAGCTTCGATTGCGTGCCGTAACCGATTCCCTTTCCAAAGAGTTCACCGGAACCCGCCGCAACTACTGCCTGGTAGGCGTTGTAGCCAGCACCACGAATATCGGCAGCAGGGTTGAGGAACGCCACGATGCGCGTGCGCTGGTAGTCATGCAGCCCAAAAAACCAGAGCCCCGCAGCTGCGACCACACCGAGAATAAACACGATTGCCAGATGTTTTTTTGAGATACCAGAGACGAGCACCATGCCAAACCACACGAACGATAGGATCGCTGCCGTACCAAGGTCGGGCTGAATCAGGACGAGTCCGATGAGAAGTCCTGCATACAAACCGGAAAGTATCAGATGCCGAACATGCCGTATTTCAATATGCCGCCGAGAAAAATACTTCGCCAAAAACGCGATCAACGCGAGCTTTGCAAGGTCTGCAGGCTGAAATGAGAACGCTCCGAACGTAAACCAGGACTTTGCTCCTTTGACGGGATCCGCAAAGATAAGCAGGAGGAGTAAGAGTCCTATAGCGCCTAAATACGCAACCATGATGACGCTGGTGCGGCGCAGCACGTGCATGTCCGCAACCGCAAGCACGGCATACACAATCAATCCAACACCGATCCACAGGAGCTGTCGCGGAGCAAAGGACTCCACTTCCCCAAACGGATGCATCGTAAGCACACCAAGGAGCGCGAGCGCTACCGCCGGCAAGAGGTAGGGCCAGCCGGAGAGAAGCGTGCGCAGAGCGCCACCTCGCGCAAGCTCGCTCATGGAAGTTCGTAAACGGGGGTTATGTCTATACGTGCTGGCGCCTCCCGGAACGGCGTATTCCAGGTAAACACGAGCGGTGCCTCTCCCTGCGCTGGCAGAGATGCGACCAGCGTCTGCGATGCTGCCATGGCGTTCCCGCTCGTATCAAAGACCGTGGCAACGACCTTCACGTTTCGATACGCATGTACTGAAGGATTATTAAGTATCGCCGTTACCCGAGGAGATTCTTCTAAGTTTGCGGTTGTGATGTCTTCAACCGTAAAGAGGTCAAGTTCACCATCCTCAATTTCGTACCAGCGAAACGATGCCTCATCAAAGGTAAGGAAAGACTGGCGAACGAACTGGCCGGCTGAGAGTGCGTTTGGAATAAAAATGGGAACGTTCGCCGCGGGCGGCAGATCCACCCTTCCTGAAGTAGAGCCCACCGGCGTACCGTTCTCTCCTAAGAATTCAATTTCATATCGAACATCTTTTGCAGCGGCAAAAGGATTTGGATTCTTAATGTAGGCAATGATATCGAGCCGTCCGCCCTGCTGCGGCAACTCGCGCACAAAAGAAACGACGGGCGGCACGACAGAGGGCGTACATAACAGCGCGCATGAACCGCCACAATCGATACCCTCTTCGTCCTGATTCTGCTTTCCGTCGCTGCAGGATGGTGGGTTATAGAACGTAGCAATCAAAAAGCCGGCGATAACCAGCACCGCAGCGCCAACCAGAAGAAGGACGATAAATGTCCGTCGTGATGATGCCCAGGACATGGCACTGAGTATAACAAGAAAGGCCCGCATCTGAAGACGCAGGCCTTTTCGTTCAAGGAATGAGCGAACCGAGCGCAAAAAGCGCAACGAGAGCCACCACAACAAGCAGTAGATCTTTTCCTCGTGCCGCGTCCATCTTCTTCGCAACATACTCGGACTCGGAGAGGTCGCCTCGCTCTGCCGGCGTAAGCCGGTAGAACTCGTCTCGGAGTTCTTCGCGCTCCAGATAACGGCGTTCACGTATGGATTCAAACATTGTTTCCTCCCGTTCTGGCTGCGACTGTAGCATAAAAGAATGTGAAAGGCCCGGATCAAAAGATCCGGGCCACGCACCGCCGAAGCACTACGCTCTTCCCGAAGGAACGAGCAATACTGGGCGGTGCCACACAATACCACACAAAAAAAGAAAGAACGGAGAGGTCATCTGGATACCTCCGCAGGACCTCCTGATCCTGGTTCGTTGGCAGGTGTTGCTCCGGTTATTCGCCGGCACCTTGCGGGCCCGCATACCAGCAACCTCTCCTGCCCGAAAAGATAGCAGGTCTGTCTTTAAAAGCAAACACGCCCAGAACGCTGGCGACAACCTACTCTCCCCCAAAGGAGTACCATCGGCTCAAGAAGGCTTAACTTCCGTGTTCGGAATGGGAACGGGTGTGGCCCTTCCGACGAGTCACCAGCGTTCTAGGCGCGTTACGCTCTAGAACAACAAATGCATAGGTATAGAAAACACAGAACAGATTGTGACATTCACGATTCCGCACAGAAAACTGGACATATTAGTACTCCTCGGCTGAACGCATTGCTGCGTGTGCACCTAGAGCCTATCAACGTAGTAGTCTGCTACGAGTCTCATAACGATTCCTAATCTTGGAGCGAGTTTCCCGCTTATATGCTTTCAGCAGTTATCTCAACCCGACATAGCTACCCAGCAATGCTCTTGGCAGAACAGCTGGTAGACCAGAGGTCAGTTCACCCCGGTCCTCTCGTACTAGGGGCAAGCCTCCGCAAGAATCAACGCCTGTAGTAGATAGGAGACCAACCTGTCTCACGCACCATGTTATTTGTGTACTCCGGTTGCTCGGAGGGTCGGACTATAGCTTCGCGAGTTCTTCGCGACTGACGTTTAGTCTCTACGGGCGCTTTCGCTTCCCTCGGAATCATCCTGTTCCTTGCAGGACTTTTCCGATACGAGTCAGTTCAATCCTATATATCCCTATATAGGACCGCCGTGATGTGTTGGTTCCTTTGATCTCGCAAAATGCTTTGAACGCGAGTCAAAATCTTATTGTGTTAGTTCTTAGCTAACACATATATAGACGAAAAAACATTTATTAGGGATTCTGATAACAATAAACTCAATGGGATTCAGACGGTGAGGGCCTCGATTCCGAAGAATCAAGAACCCTCACGGTCTGAACCCAGCTCGCGTACCTTTTTAATTGGCGAACAGCCAAACGCTTGGGACCTTCTCCAGCCCCGCGCTAAGGTGAGCCGACATCGAGGTGCCGAACTCCGCCGTCGCTATGGACGCTTGGGCGGAACTAGCCTGTTATCCCCAGGGTAACTTTTATCCGTTAATCTCTGGCCGCATCTAAGGCGGACCATCGGTTCACTATGCTCTGCTTTCGCATCTGCTCGGCATGTACGCCTCGCAGTTAAGCCCTCTTATGCCATTACACTATCGGCACGGTTTCCATTCGCGCCTAGAGGACCTTAATAGACTCCTCCGTTACTTTTTAGGAGGATAGCGCCCCACCAAAACTACCCGCCACGCACTGTCCCGCCGTAGTTCTATACGGAGGTTAGGAACTGCACACTTGAAGAGTGGTATTTCACTGGCGACTCCACGTTCCCCGAAAGGAACGCTTCAAAGTCTCCCACCTATGCTACGCATCAAGCACGCAGCCCCAATACGAAGCTGTAGTAAAGCTCCTGGGGTCTTTTCGTCTAACTACAGGTAACCGGCATCTTCACCGGTAGTGCATTTTCACCAAGCGAGTCCTCGAGACAGTTCCCCAGTCATTACACCATTCGTGCACGTCTGAACTTACCAGACAAGGAATTACGCTACCTTAGGACGATTATAGTTATCGCCGACATTCACCGGGGCTTATATGGCCTAGCCAACAATCCGAAGACCGTTGACCGTCCATGCTTGACCTTCCGGCATTGGTCAGGTGTCACCCCCTATACATCCTCTTACGAGTTCGCAGGGAGCTGTGTTTTTGGTAAACAGTTGCCAGGGAGTCTTTCGCTGCGGCCCGTATTGCTACGGGCAGGCCTTATTGCGAACGTACGGCCGCTATTTTGCCGAGTTCCTTGAGGACCTCTCACTTGTTCGTCTTGGTCTTCTCGACCTGAGCACCTGTGTCGGTTTGCGGTACGGGCGTCATATGTTGAAGCTTAGAAGATTTTCTTGGAACCGCGCTCTCTCTGCTCCTCCCCTCCGAAGAAGGAAATTGCCGCTTCGCTCGGAGTAATGCCTACCGGATTTCCCTAGTAGACCTCCTCACTAACGGACCCCAATCCAATAAGGGGCCAAAAATACAGCAGTCCGTCTCTCCATCGCACATATGATCGGTCACGGAATATTAACCGTGTGTCCATCGGGTGCGGCTTTCGCCATCCCCTTAGGCCCGACTAACCCGAAGATGATCACCATTGCTTCGGAAACCTTGCTCTTTCGACGTGCGGGGTTCTCACCCGCATTGTGGTTACTTGTACCTGCATTCTCACTTCGCAACGCTCCAGTATGGGTCACCCCTTTACCTTCATCGCAGATGCGAACGCTCTCCTACCGCTTGCACGCTTCATAGAGGGCGCGAATCTTGTTCGCGCAAAATGTTCATGGTGCCGGGGGCTGGAGTCGAACCAGCGACCTCCCAGGGTTTTAGACCAAGGCGCTCTACCTGCTGAGCTACCCCCGCAACCATAAACCGACCGGGTGCGAGGGTCGGACATCTGCCGACCCTCGCAGCTAACGTATACCAATCACCTTGCGGTAACGGACGACATTAGCAACGCCACATATGGGCGTCCTCGGTATTTTGAGAGTATTTTTCAACCCTCTATGAAACGTGCAAACCCGCAGTTTCGGCACTACGCTTAACCCCGATTATCTTCGGCGCACGGACCCTCGATGAGTGAGCTGTTACGCTTTCTTTAAATGGTGGCTGCTTCTAAGCCAACATCCTCATTGTCAAAGGATCCGCACTTCCTTGTGGATATACTCAGCGTAGATTTTGGGGCCTTAACTGGCGATCTAGGCTCTTCCCTTCTCGACCGATGGAGCTTCGCCCCCATGGTCTAACTGCCGTGCTGTAACTTCCGGTATTCGGAGGTTGATAGGAACAACGAGATTTCTCCCTGTTTGTCCCTTCCAGTGCTCTACCCCCGGAAGGATCACACGACGCCAGCCCAAAAGCTGTTTCGGAGAGAACCAGCTATTACAGTGTTCGATTAGCTTTTCACTCCTTACCACAAGTCATCCCAAGGCGTTGTACGACCAACGGGTTCGGGCCTCCATGTGGATTTCTCCACACTTCACCCTGCTCATGGCAAGCTCACACTGCTTCGGGTCGTATATATGCCACCGGCGCGCTATTCACACTCGGTTTCCCTATGGCTCCACCCAGTAACGGGCTTAGCCGAAGCGACATATATACACTCGCAGGCTCATTCTTCAATAGGCACGCTAGGATGGACCGGAGCCCACCCTAACCCTTTGTAAGTACACGGTTTCAGTTCTATTTCACTCCCCTCTCGGGGTTCTTTTCACCTTTCCCTCACGGTACTGGTTCACTATCGGTCTTATGAGATATTTAGCCTTACCGGTTAGTTCCGGCAGATTCACCCGGGCTATTCGTGTCCCGAGCTACTCAAGAACAGAAGCACATAAGTCGTCATACATTTCGTATACGGGGCCATTACCCTCTGGGGCGCTGCTTCCCAGCAGCTTCTACTATGTAGACGTTTTGTAACTCATGCCATACAAGTATGGCGCTTCTGCCTTACAACCCCTACTGACGAATCAATAGGTTTGGGCTTCTCCCGTTTCGCTCGCCGCTACTTAGGGAATCGCGAGAGTTGTTTTCCATTCGTACGAGCATACGCACGAACGGAAAACAACTCGCTTTTGTTTTCTATTCCTCCAGGTACTGAGATGTTTCACTTCCCTGGGTTCGCTCCTTCTCCATACGGAGTAAGGTGATCCTTTCTGGATCGGGTTTCCCCATTCGGACATCTCCGGATCACAGGCTATAAGCCGCCTCCCCGGAGCATTTCGCAGGCTAATCACGTCCTTCATCGCTCTCATAAGCCTAGGCATCCACCGTGCACCCTTCAGTGTTTCCTGTGCGGAAACCTGAATCCCACAATCTTTTCTGTGTTTGCACTTCTCCTCACGTTCTTGCGAAACGTGAGTCGATTACCTATGCATGTTGTCAAAGTTCTGTGTCCCTTCAAACGAAAACCGCCCCTCGGGGCGGTGTTCGTGTTTGCACACGAGGCCTTAGGGCCGTACCCGCTCCGATAAATAAGTGGTGTTCGTAGTGATAGACACGTAGGGGCTAGTCTATAGGAGCGGAAGAGGCATGTCAAGCGACCTGAAACGGCCTAGGTACGGGCCAAAAGCGAAAAGACGGCCACCCTCAAGGTGACCGTCTTAAAGTTAGGTTCTGCGTGCCTGTTTTATGAGATTTGCCGCCTCGCGCAAATAGACCGCGGCCGAGCTCCAGTCGATCGGATCGAGCGCGCTGCCGCTAGGGCGAAGCTTGCTCTGCGCATCGAGACTCACGTCTGGCAAATCCCGGATGATCGGGGCGGCCAGATCCATGGATGTGGGTCCGAGCCCGCCAGCAACCGCGACCGCAAGTTCGGGGGTTGCTTCGATCGACTTCCAAATGTGACTCATGAGTCGGGTCGCCTCAAGCGGCTTCCCCTTCCCCATCGAGAGATCGAAGAGCGCGTAGTCGAGACAGTTGATGCGACGATAGTGCGTCAGCTGCTCGGCGACTTTTGCTGGATTGCCGTCGCATTGTTCGATCGCCTTTTCGTTCACCTGCAAGATGAACTTTACACGCTGACCAAACACGGACTTCTTCACGTCCTCGAGCATCTGCAGACTTGGCCAGATCATATCGAGCTGAACAGCATCGACACCTGGACCGGCCCACTGAATCGCTTCAATGAGATCGTTCGCGGTCGTCTCGCCGTCATAGTCGGCGTAGTGGAGCACGTTGAGTACCCCTTCGCGCTGGACAAAAATATCCGCGATCGCCTCTTTGGGCGGCCACGCTTTTGCCCACTTGGTCTCAAGACCCTTGAGCGTCTTGTAGCTCATCATGACGCCGACACCGAGCAGGTGTCTGCACCCGGCCTTATTGAGGACCGTGCGCATGATCACCACCTGGTTCACGTGTGTGAAGTCGGTGATCCCGATGTACGGGAGATTGAGGTTATGCATTCCTTCCTCCAAGAGAACAGTACCCCGCGGCACTGTACCGGTGCTGTGCCAGAAACGCAAAGGTTACTTATTTAGACATTTTGTGTGTAAGCAAAAAGCGCCCGAAGGCGCTCTTTGCTTCCCGAGTGGGAGAGAAGAACTTAGTCCTTGATCTGCTCGCGCATCTTGTCGATGTAGCGAGCGGCAGCTGCCTGGCCGCCAAGGCCGAATGAAAGACCGAAGGCAAGCGCAAGAGCGACCACGACACCCGTGAAGAGGGTCTGGACGAACGGCGTAACACCGAGCTGATCGAGCGCGGCGAGGATCGCGAAGATCCAGATTGACCAGCGCGCAAGGGCGCCGAGGAAGTTTGCCGAGCGGAGGTTTGCAGCTGCAGCAGAGCCGGTAACGACGCGCTGTGCTGCTTCTGCAACGACTGCTGCGACAAGCAGGATAAGAACCGCAACGATGACCTGCGGGAGGTACCCGAGAACAACGGCGCGGAGGAAGATCGTAACCTCGGTAAGGCCGAGCACATCAAGTGCGGCAACGAGGAAGACGATGATGAAGAACCACTTCACGAGCATCCCGAGGAATGCGCCCGCGTTCAGCTTGAAGCCTGCGCGCTCAACGACGCGGTCAACACCTGCGGCGCGAAGGGCCTGATCAACCTTGATAGCAGAAATGACCTGCGCAACGACGCGGCCAAGGCCTGCTCCAATGAGCCAACCAATGATGAAGATGATGATCGCAGCTACTAAATTGGGGAGGAACGCAATCAGTCCGTAGAACAAGTTCTGGAAGGACTGAGTGAGGACATCCGCCCAAGTGGTGAAAAACATAGAGTACCGGTTAGGTGGATTAGTTTTGTAATGCGGGCGCAGGTCAAGGGCCTGCTTCCCTTAAGTGTAGCAGGGGTGACCGTGTCACAAGATAGGCCTGGGGATACGAAAAATGGCGCTTTTTCGGCCTAGTAGAGGTTGACCCCTCTCTATTCACGTTGTATGGTCCAGTGCAGAAAGAAAGGAGGAGGGATGTTTTTCCAACGTTTCGACACTTGGCTGATTGATCGCCATTACCAGCGATGGACAGACTGGGTGACAGAAAAGATCGGCACGTCTTCATATACGCTCGCTGCCCTGTGCGGCTTCGTGTACCTGAGCACGTCTATTGGCCTTGAAGTCCTCTACGGCTTCATGGGCTGGCTTGCACAGCTTGTGAAAGCACTGCATCTGCTCGTCACCCTCTATCTCGCGCGTAAGGCATACCGGTTTGCGAAAAATCCGGTTCCGCCGACAGCACGTACTGCAAGTCCACTCCGGCAGTTCATGCCCTGGGGCATGGCTCGCATCATGTACCTTCCGTTCGCCATTGTGGTAACGGTACTCATGCTCACCGTTGGTATTGTAAGCGGTCTGCAGTGGCTGCTGCATCCGGTACCCATGTTCATGATCATGAGCAACTGGGGCATCGCACTTCTGTACGGGTTTGGCGGTTGCACTCCAAAACCACCAAAACCAAAAGAAGTGTACGTGCCAGCAGGCGCTCTTGAGGGCGCCAGCTAAACGAACAAGGCCGTGGCAAAATGCCACGGCCTTCTTTCTTATATGCCAATCTTGTCGATCACCACGCGATGTGGGTAGTCGAGCACGTCGCGAACGAGGCGATCGTATACGCCAACCCGATAGCGGAAATCTTCCGTTGAGAAACAGGCGTACCGTAGTTCACGACCAAGTTCCGCCTCAAGCGAGTGAACAACGGTTGCAAGCGTCCGCTCATCAAGCCGGTCGCCAACAATAAGAATGTCGACTTTTGATTCTGGAACACCGGTAAACAATCCGGAGAGCGCAACAAGCCGGAGTGTGCCTGCCTTCTTAAGGTTGCTGCTGATGCTTGCGTCGTCAACACCAGAAGACGTTCGCAAGAACGTGCGGAGAGGTTCGTAGTGTGGGAATCGTACGTTTGCAGAAAATACCGCGCCCCCCTTCCCTGTCTTCTTTTTGAGAATGGTCGCACCCGCAAGACTCTGTATCTCCCGTCTCGCTGCATCTTTAGAAATCTTGGTGCGCTTTGCTGCGTCAGCAATCGTGAACGTGTTTTCTTCGTTGAACAGGAACAGGCGAAGCAGTTTTATGCGAGCGGCTGATCCAAAGAGTTTTGCGAGTGGGTCCATAGGTATAACCCGGCTATTGTACCTACCAGAGACATAAGCTCCAAGAAACTTGCTTTGTCGAGGTTTATGTCGGATAACGCAAACGCCCCGCTTTCGCGGGGCGTTTGCTTGAAGCCGCTGGTGGGTTACTTAAGGGTAACCTTACCGCCTGCCTCTTCAACCTTCTTCTTAAGCTCGTCAGCTTCCTCCTTCTTCATGCCCGTCTTGAGCATGGCCGGAGCGCCATCAACGAGATCCTTTGCCTCCTTGAGGCCAAGGCCGAGGGCCTCCTTCACGACCTTAATAACGGAGATCTTGTTTGCACCGCCGTCAGAAAGCTCAACATCGAAGGAAGACTTCTCCTCGCCGCCTGCTGCTGCGCCACCCGCTGCAGGACCTGCAACGGCGACTGCTGCTGCAGAAACGCCGAACTTCTTCTCAAATACCTTCACGAGCTCAGAGAGTTCGAGAACGGTCATGCTCTCGATCTCCTCAACAAGCTTCTTGAACTTTGCCGGAACCTCAACCGCCTCTTCCGGAGAAGCGACAGCGACGTCCTGATTCATTTCATCTGCCATATAGGTAGTACTACGTACTTAATTAAGCGCCCTTCTTTTCGCGAATCTGATCGAGCACGATCGCAAGACCCTGGATCGGGCTGTTGATCACGTTGACGAACATGCCGCGGAGCACTGGTACCGGAGGAATCGTGGCAATTGCCTTCATGGCAGTTGCGTCGAGGTACTTGCCCTCGAACACGCCGCCAAGAATCGAGATTCCCTCGTGCTTCTTGCCATGTTCCCAAATACCGCGTGCTGCTGCAGTCGCGTCATCGTTGCTCCACGCAATTGCCACTTCGCCTTCAAGCTCCGGAAGTGTTCCTTCGTATCCACGCTCAGCAAGCGCACGCTTGAGAAGCGTTTTCTTGGCTACGTAGTAGCCAACTCCCTCATCTTTGAGGGACTTGCGCATTGCGGAGGTGTCCGCGACTGAAATCTTGCCGAAGCGTACGAAGACGACGGAAACCGCGTCTTTGATGGCATCTGCCGCTTTCGCGACGATGTCCTGCTTCTTTGCTTTGGTAATTGCCATAATGTGTGGTTCGTACGAGAACGAACACGGTCTCCCGTTGTCGGGGAGACCGAGGAGACAGTCGAACAGAAAAGTTTCCTTCTCTGTTCGTCCCTCGGCAGGGCTTATGGATGCCTGCTGTCTTCGGTCCGTACAGGGGCTACTCTACTAGACCAGGCTGCCGGTGGCAAGGTAGAGGATGCCAAGCGAGAGCGAGATGATAAGAGAGAACCCGCAGGCGAACTTGAGGAATTCAACGACGTAGTGCATCGCCTTTAGGATACCACCTAGCTTGGCGTCTGCTCGAGGAAGAGACGGCAGGTGCCGCTATCGGTCGTGCGGTACGTGATTGTGAAGTCGGTGTTGCCGTCAGTGGAGGTTGTCGCACCAGTTATCCGGAAACGGTCTGGGTTCGTGCCGATCATGGCATCAACCTGCGTAGCGCGGAAGCTTGGGGTCCGCCAGACCTGGTAGAAGTACGCGCGAGTATTATCGACATAGAACGCATACTGAGGAGCTGCTCCGCAGTTCGCGATCACGTTTGCGCCCGTGTAGGCGGTAAAGTCGTTGAGTCGCTTGAACGTTTCTGCATCTGCATCTGGAACGGCGAGCGCCGCGTTACCCGTGAGCGATCGGAAGAAGACGGTATTGTTCTCGATGTAGGAATATTCGTCAACGCGAGTCGCGCCTTGCGGGAGCACGAACGGAAGTTCAGGCGGAAGGACTCCTCCACCAACACGCGGGGTTTCCGTTTCAGTGCCGGTCGTTTCAGTTGTGGTGGCAACGGTCTCCGGCGTATTGCTCTCAGGAGCTGTAGCTGGTGTCGGCTGACTTACAAACCATGCAATGCCGAGGACGATAACAACGGCAAGAGCGGCAAGAATAAGCTGTTTCTGGGAAAGTTTCATACTTCAAGACTATACCTTAGAGGTTGGTGAATTTTAAGACGGAGATATTCGGGAACTGCCGCTTCTGGCGCTCCAGGTATTCTGCAGCGTCTTTCGTGAATGGGATGTCGGGATTGATGGCAAGCGCTTCTTCCATGAGCCGATCTGCTTCAGCCAGATTGCCGGCATAGAGCTCTGTGATGGAACCGAGCACATAGGTGACCGGATTCCCGGGCGACAAGTCATAGGATTCTTGTACAAGAGTACGAGCGTCAGCCAGACGATCCTCTCCAAGTGCCGTCTTCAACAGAAGCAAGTACACGTAATTCATCCGGGCACGGTAATCGTCTGGAATCCGCTCAAGACGATCTCTGAAGTAGCCTTCGTAGACTGATAGGGTCGAGAGCACGAGATCAATCTTCGCCTGCGACGGCCGCTCAGCAATACTTGCGAGCGCTCCTTTAACAAAGGAAGCAAATGAAAGACGCAAAGATTCAAAACTTGAAACGCGAGAAAGGGATGCGGCGATCGCAGCACGCTGCTCTTCCGTTGTTGTTACCTGAATAGTGCGGAAGAGTGCTGATTGACGATTATATTCATCAAGCGCAAGCTTCCCATCAAAAAGCACGAGGAGCACAAGTCCTCCCGCAAGCGCGGTGCGCACTGACTTCCCCATAGCAAGCTCCTTCCCTTCTCCGCCTCGCTCAAGCGAAAGAGCGTACCCGCCGATAACCGCAAGCAGCGTATAGCTTACGATGGTGTCGAATCCTGTTTGCATCTGTAAGAGATGTGCCGGCACCACTGCAAAAAGAACAAGCGCTTCCCTGCCAGTAATTCTCCTTTCTCGATACGCTCGATAGACCGCAAGCACGTACGCAAGTATGAGAAGTGCAAATGATCCCACACCAAACACTCCACTTACCACCAAAGTGTCGATAAAGACGTTGTGGGCTCGTTCGAACCAAATTTCGCCGATGTTTTCTTCGAGAAACACTCGGTTATCAAAGTGGTGCTGGAACGCGAAGTTGAAATTCTCTGGCCCCCAGCCAAAAAGTGGGCGCTCGACAAACGCATCCATGCTTGTCTGCCAGACGAGCGGACGGGCTGCAGTCGACTCGCGAATGTACGCTTCTTGTACCGCACTTCCGGGGGTAAAGAGCATGCCAAGCCCAATTGCAAGACCGACCAAGATAAGAGCGCCGAATCCGACAATACTTTTTATTCGAGTATGTGTCGGGAGAAAGCGCTGTAGTAAGAATGTTCCAAGGAAGAAGGCAAGAAGTACGTAGAGACTTGCGCTTGAAGCACGAGCAGCACCGAGCAGCGACGCAGGATTAGAGAAGACAGAGAGCAGTGGTGTATGACCAAGTACGATACCAACCACATTGGACAAAAGGGGTGAAAGCGCTGCGAGTGCGAGCGATCCAAGGAGTATGAGGCGCCACCGACCGCGTTCCGTTCGTACAAACTCTATGCAGCCAATAACAAAGGCAAGGAAGAGGAACGCTCCGGCATAGGTTTCATTTCCCATCGAGAGACTTGGAGCTCCGATCGGAACGGTAAGAAAATGTCCTTCTGCACCCAACCCGTTTACGCCAATAATAGAGAGGAATCCGAAGATGCCGCCGGAAATTGCTATTGCACGGAAAACGAGCGACCAATCTTTTTTCCTAAGCAGCATGCCAAGCGAGAGCATGAGCGCCGCCAAGTAACAGAAGAAGAACACGCCGCTTGACCAGAAGATGTCAGACCAGAAGGAGCGTTCTGGAAAGACACCGAGAAGCGCCGAAACACCCTGCACCAGCAGGACGAGAACGAGCGTGAGCGTGAGCCACGACCGTTTGAGCACTACCCTTCCCTCATAGATGCTGCGCGCAAGCAATAAGACAAGAACACTGGCTGAAAGAGCGACGAGAAAGAATTTGCCGTTGACCGCAGGGTAGAAAAAAGTAGCAGGTAGGAAAAACGGAAGGAGGAACAGAAAGGCGGCGCTCAGGACGCCCGCACCACTGTATTTCATGTGGGAAGCTTAGCAGTCCCGAAAACAAAAAACCACCCCGTAGGGTGGTTTTTTGTTTGTTGACCTAGGAATTCCGTAGAACTCCCGAGGCGGTTCCTAAACTAGCGTACTAGTTGAGGTATGCCTGATCCGTCTTGAAGTCTTCGAGGTTGAAGTCGTAGACGTTGAAGGTGGTCGAATCGTCGGTGTTCCAGCCGATAGCCTTGAGAAGGACACGGTAGAGACCATCATCCGCTGCGTCGCCGCTGTTGGTGCGAACGACGGTGAGGGTGAAGTCTGCATCCTCGCCTTCCTCGAGCTGTACGCCGTTGGAACCTGCCTCTGCGCCACCTGAGGTGGTGTAGGTAACACCATCAGAGATGTCGACGACAGTTGCGGTGCTGCCATCCTCTTCAACGAGGTAGCGAACGCCGTCAGTTGCGATGGTTGCATCCGGGATCGAAGTTGCAATCGTCGGAGCAGCATCGTCAGATACGTAGACCGTATCGCCGAAGGCTTCAACGTTGTACTTGATGCGGAAGGTACCAGAGTCGTTGTCAGCTGCAGAATCGTTGGCCGTTACTTCCTCAGTTGCTGAGATGAAGGTGACCATGATACCTGCTGCGCGAACTTCGATAGCACCAGCGTTTACGCTGCCGGTGACATCAGAGTCGCCGAGCTCTTCACCAGACTCATCTTCTGCGTCGAATTCAGTGTCATCAGTCTGCTCTTCACCGAGGGCGAAGGAGACGGTGTCACCAGCATCGAGCGTGTCGCCGGTAGAGAAGAAGTCAGCCGTAACAACGACAGACACTTCCTCACCTGCGCCAATGGTCCAGTCAAGGTCATCGAAGACAACCTTCTCTGCGCTGTTGTCAGAGTCAGAGGTGCTGAGAGACTCAGAAGCAATCTCCTCGCCGTCCACAACGAGGTGGAGGGCAGAGATGAGATCGTCCGGATCGTTACCCGTACCCTCGGTAGAGGTTACGGATACGACGAGCGAGTCAATGGTGATGTCAGAGTCACCTTCAGCCTCAACGGTGAAGGACATAACCTCAACATCATCAGTGTCATCGGTCTCGTCTACATTGATGGTGCGAGCATCGTTGATCGCATCATCATCCTCAGCGAACTTGAGCTCAGTGTCAGACGCCGAAGCGAAAGATACGAAGCTGAAGGTGCGAGTTGAGGTGCTTGGGTCTTCAGAGACCGTTGCGCCGTCAGCATCGACGAAGCGAATCTGGCGGAAGTCAACCGTCCAGGTGTCGTTCAAGTCAGAGCTGTCGAGGTTTGCAGCGCCAGTGATGGCAACCGTAAGCTCGCCAGTCTCACCTGCCTCGAGAACTGCGTCATCGAGAGAGACAGTCTTGGTCCAGTCGTTGTCGTCGTTGAATTCATCTCCATCAACGCGAGCAACTTCCTCGCCGTCAAACCAGATAGAGACTTCAGAAGCGTAGTCCTCGAAGTCAGAACCTGCAGTACCCTCATCGAAGACAAGGCGAACTGCAGTGAGTTCAAGGTCAGAGCCATCATCGGCCTCGATCTCAAGACCAGCAATCTCCTGATCCTCCTCGTCCTCACCGACCTCCTCGTTGTTGAGGGAAGCCATGAGTTCGTAAGAATCTACGGAGCCTGCGCCACCTGAGAGGCCACCGCCGGTAGAACCGCCAGTAGAGCCGCCGGTAGAACCACCTGCCATGGCGTTAACCTTGGCGCGGGTGATAGGACCGAAGTAGCCAGAAGCTGGCGTAATGCCGTTTGCAGCCTGGAAGGCAGCAAGAGCTGACTGGGTCTGGGCACCGAAGTATCCGGTTGCGCCAGCTGGGATCGAGTAACCCTTCGAGATGAGCCAGTTCTGGAGAGCAGTAACCTCAGCACCAGAAGAACCCAAAGTGAGGTCCATGGTGAAGGTCATGCCAGCAGAAGCTGAGCCACCCTGAAGTGCAGCAATCTGAGCAAGAAGAGCGTTGATCTGAGACTGGAGGTCACCTACCGTCTGTGCGCGGGCCGCAGGGGCAAACGCAGCAAACGAAGAGAACACGAGGCCGAGACCAGCTACAACTGCCGCGACGCGTGCAAGTGCATTGCTAGTAGCAATCATGTTTTTAAGTTTGTTTTTATCGAAACGCGTGCGACGCGGCTAACTAATAAGGTGCGCCGCGCGCGCTCCGTTTCAATTGTCTTACTAATGGGTTGTGTCACATTCAGGCACCCGTGGGTGCCGTTTGCGACGGTTCACATCTTTCAGACTAGACCTACAGGGCGCAGTATCGACCCACGTCCCATAGGCTAGCTGGCAAATTTGGAATCCGTTCCGAGTTCTTCCGTATCTGAAAATGCATCCGTTCCGCGCTCGCCTTCCTTTTGTGAAGACGAGCATGAAGGCGGTCTATGACCGCTATATTCGCGCATATGCTCAATATCCCTCCCGATTGTAATCGGGAGTAATGAGCACTACGTGAAGCATGTCAATGACCGCAGGTGCCTTCGCACCCTGCCCTGCCGAAACCCGGAGGCCGTAAGCCCCGCGGGTCCGGTATGCAAAGAAGTATACCGAGCTTCCGCTTTCCGGAGGGCACAAACGAATGTGGATAACCGCCGAAAGAAACGCAAAATAGACCGCCGAGCGGTCTAGGGGTGCGAGTCTTATCGAGGGGCTCCCACGGCGGGATACTAGCCAAATGGACACCTAAAGTCAATCCAGGTTCTTTAGGACTTAGCCGCAAGCGTATACGTCGTCCAGCGGCGTTCGCCGGTCTTTTGGACACGTCCTTCAGACACCAAGGCCTGGAGTTCTCGCTGAATTGTCTTTTCACTTACATCACGAATCATAGTTGATAGATCCTTTATATAGGACGGGCCCTTGGTTGAAAGGATGGAGAGGATGGCATCCCGCCGCCCGGTCTTTTGCGGCTTGTCCGATATGTGTCCTTTAGATTGTCCTTGATCGGAACTTGGCTTTGCTGTTCGTTCCAGTACACCTTCTGGTTTATTCGGACGCTCCGTTGTGCGGAACACTGCACGTGAAATAGTCGCTAGCGTCGGAGCTTCTTCAAGGAGAACTTTTGGTTCCTCGTACGAAGCAATTTCGTGGAGGAGATGTCCTGCCTCATTACTAATGATTTCGGCATTCATGGGAGACAGGTGTCCGCCGGCTCGTGCAAGTGCAAGTAAACTACTGAGCGCAAGAAGCTCCCGAGAAAGGGCGTCGCGGGCTTCCATGGGAGGAAGAATAGACGCGTCGATAAGACCCACTGAGACACGATCAAGACGTTCTTGAAGTGTCTTTGAATCCTTAAAGGCTGGCGCAATGAGATGTAGTGCCTTTGCAATACGTTCGGCCTTCTTATACAGGTACACCCTTCTTATGTCCTTATCAAACACGTTAGAAAATATAGATTTCTCAAGGACTAAAGAATCAATACCGGATACCTTTTTTGCATCTTTAGCGGACATAATGTCCTTTTGTATTTTGCTTTCAGACATGAAAATTAGTCCTTGAGACAGCCCAAGTATACTCCCCCACCTCGTGTCCGCAAGGACAATGAAATTCCGCGTACTTACGCGGTTATACGCAGGTACTGATTAGAGAAGGTGATGATAAAATGAGTGGGAAATGGCGCGGCGAAAGACAAAAGAACCAAAGGCGTACGGAGAACTTCTGCGCTGGTCAGGCGGCATCATCCTGGTCGCCCTTGGCCTTATCCTTCTCCTGGCTCCCTTTGGCGGAGCAGGCTTTGCTGGTGATGCCCTGTTTACACTCGCGAAGAACCTCTTCGGGGTTGTAGCGTTTATTCTCCCCCTCCTATTGGTGGCTATTGGAGTGATGGTTATTCTCAAGCGCTCCTTTGTCTCACCAATGACCGGTAGCGGTATTGCACTTATTGTCCTCTCTCTACTTGCCCTGTTTGGCATCGCCTCAGAAACCCTTGGCGGCATTGTAGGTACCTTTATTGGCGGACTCACCTATGACCTATTCAGGTGGGGTGCCGTCGTTCTTCTCCTGGCGCTTGCACTCGTGGGACTCGTAATGGCGACCGACATTGTTGCGCTTATCACTCATCTCTCAACCGCCGCTGAAAGAGCTGGCTCTGCGGCGCTTGCCGTTAAGCTGCCAACCCTTAAAGGACGGGCTCAGGACGAAGAGGACTATGAAGATGAGCCCGAACCTGTAGAAGCGGTTGCAGAGCCGCAGCGAGATATTGAGCCGACGGTTAAACATTTCAATGAAAAGACTGAGGTGACTGCAGCAACGGCCATCCCGAACTTCGATGCCGAGTATGATCCTCCTCCCCTTTCCATTCTTGGTGAAGATCGAGGAAAGCCGGGCGTCGGGGATATCAAGGCAAATGCCAATATCATCAAGCGCACCTTCCAGAACTTTGGCATTTCTATAGAAATGGACGAAGTATCCATCGGTCCGACCGTTACCCGCTACGCCATCAAGCCAGCCGAAGGCGTCCGTCTCTCAAAGATTGTTTCTCTCCAAAACAACCTTGAGCTTGCCCTTGCTGCCCATCCCGTCCGTATTGAGGCTCCTATTCCGGGCAAGTCTCTTGTCGGTATTGAGGTGCCAAACGCCGCGAAGGCAATGGTAGGTCTTGGCGGCGTGCTCTCAGCACCAGAATGGGGTAATAGCGAGAAGCCGCTCCTGTCTGCTATCGGGCGCGACATTGCCGGTACACCGCACTACGTAAACATTGCCAAGATGCCACACGGCCTTGTTGCTGGTGCAACGGGATCTGGAAAGTCAGTCGCTATCCACGCCCTTATTACCTCCCTGCTCTACCGCAACGGACCGAACCAGCTCCGGTTTATCATGATCGACCCAAAGCGCGTGGAGCTTACGCTCTATAACGGTATTCCCCACCTCCTCACACCGGTTATTACCGACCCCAAGAAGGCAATCATGGCGCTCAAATGGGCCGCAAAGGAGATGGAGCGGCGCTACAACATTCTCGAGACCGAACAGGTGCGCGATATCGACTCCTACCACAAGACGGTCGTTGAGCCAGCAAAGAAACGCAAGTCTGCTGATATGCCGGAGTCAATGCCATATATCGTCGTGGTGATCGACGAGCTTGCTGACATCATGCAGAGCTACCCGCGCGAACTGGAAGCCGGTATCGTACGCCTTGCGCAGATGTCTCGTGCAGTCGGTATCCACCTCATCCTCTCTACCCAGCGCCCATCAGTAAACGTCATTACCGGCCTCATCAAAGCGAACGTTCCGACACGTCTTGCGCTTCAGGTGGCAAGCCAGATAGATTCGCGCACCATTCTCGATTCTGGTGGCGCTGAGTCGTTGCTTGGCGCGGGAGACATGCTCTACCTCTCGTCAGATATGCAAAAGCCAGTGCGTCTCCAGACGGCCTTTATCAGCGAAGGCGAAGTAAAGAAGGTGGTGAGCTATATCAAGGAGCATAATGCCGGCTCGCTTGGAAGCCTCGATCTTGGTGGAGGCGGTACTAATGGTGGCCAACCAATTGAAATGAATGATGCGATTATGCTCGCAGGTGAAGAAGACGTTGATGATGATCTCTACCTTGCCGCTAAGGCGGCAGTCGAAGAAGCGGGACGTGCATCCACGTCCTACCTCCAGCGAAAGCTCCGCATTGGCTACTCGCGCGCAGCACGTCTTATGGATCTTCTTGAAGAAAAGGGAGTGATCGGCGCTGCTGACGGCTCTCGCCCACGCGACGTGCTTACGCGCACTGGCGCTGCTCCGGCTCCCGAAGAGGAAGCTCCCTACTAAATGATTCGTATTGTTGTCGGATTCGTTCTTCTTCTGCTTGTCGGATACGGTGCAGTAAAAGCAGTACCGCTTCTTTCAGGTCCCTCCCTTGTCATCGCTACCCCCAGCAACTACACAACTTCTGCCGACGGGTTCATGACCGTTTCAGGCGTAGCACGCAATACTGAAGCCCTCTTTTTGAATGGCGGCCCCTTGTTGATCGACCCAGATGGGCGCTTTTCAAAGGAACTCCTCCTCCCTTCTGGTGGAGCTATACTTACCTTTACCGCGCGCGATCGTTTCGGCCGCAGTTCGACTGAAACGCGCACCGTGTATACACCCTAATAACTCTTATGGCTCTCAAGAAAAAGGTGAAAAAGACTGCTGACGAAGAACGAGGTGCAAAGATTGCGAAGGCACCAGAAACCGCTGACGACCGCACAAAGGCGGTTGAGCAAGCACTCAAGGAAATCAAGACGAAGTTTGGCGAAGAAGCCATCATGACCTTCGGCACCGGCAAGGTTGCCGCTATCCCCTCCATTCCAACCGGATCTATTGGTCTTGATGCCGCGCTTGGTATCGGCGGTCTTCCCCGTGGCCGCATCGTTGAAATTTTTGGCCCTGAATCATCAGGTAAAACCACGCTCGCTCTTCATGCAATCGCTGAGGCGCAGAAGAAAGGTGGAATCTGCGCCTTCGTAGATGCGGAGCACGCGCTCGACCCTGAATATGCTCGAAAGATTGGCGTAAAACTCAATGAGCTTCTTATTTCGCAGCCAGACACTGGCGAACAGGCGCTCGAGATCGTTGACTCGCTCGTGCGGGCAAACTCCGTAGACATTATCGTCGTTGACTCTGTCGCAGCACTCACGCCGAAAGACGAGCTTGAGGGAGAGATGGGACAACAGCACGTCGGTCGCCAGGCGCGCCTCATGGCGCAGGCGCTCCGCAAGTTGACCGCTATTACAGCAAAGTCAAAGACGATCATCATCTTTATCAATCAGATCCGCATGCAGATCGGCGTGATGTTTGGAAACCCAGAGACCACCCCAGGCGGCAAGGCGCTCAAGTTCTATACGTCCGTCCGTCTCGATATTCGCCGTATTGCACAGATCAAGAAAGGTGAAGAAGTAGTCGGCGGCCGCGTGCGCGTGAAGGTCGTGAAGAATAAGGTTGCTGCTCCGTTCAAGACAACTGAATTCGACCTTCTGTATAACGAAGGCATCAGCCGCGAGGGAGAGCTTCTCGCGCTCGGCGAGAAATACGACATCATTGAGAAGTCTGGTGCCTCGTACAAGTTCGGCGAGATCCCGCTTGGACGCGGCTACGACGCATCACGAACCTTTCTTCGAGAGAACAAGCCGATTGCAAACGATATCTTGAAACAAATCCGAGCAAGGCTCGAGCAATCCTAAAACGTAAAAGAGCCGCTGTCGAGAAGACAGCGGCTCTCTGTTTCGGCATTAATCTGCCGATTCCTCGCGATTCCAATCGCCGACCGAGACGTTTTGGATAGAAAGGCTTTGCAGCCAGTCCGGTCGAATGGCCGGATTGTCTTCGAGCTGGAGCCCGAGACGAACCGACATCGGCACGGACGCTTGGCTGCGTCCCGCCCAGTACCCTGCTTCGCCAACGGCCGTCTGACCAGGCGCCGCTTCAGCACGAATAAGGCGCTCCATTTCAGGCTTGAGAAGATCAACGATCTCCTGGCCCAAATAGAATTCGTTTCCGCCGTCTCGATTTAGATCGGGCGGATGGTTACGAATCTGCGCCTCGAGCTCCGGGGTAAGCACCGCACTCCATTCCAGAGTGAAGCGGACATTGACCCAGTCGCTGTCGCTCATGGGAATCCGAGCATCGAAGACGCCGGAATCCGTGAGCGGCACCCGTAAGCTTGTAGGCTCCTGATAGTTGCGGGCGACCGACTGCCCTGCTGTGAGTATAGAACCGTCAGCCGTGATTCGGATTTCTCCGGGAGCGACCGTGTGTGTGTTTGACGAAGCCGTAACAAGCCCCACAAACAGCCAACCAACAATCGCCATGACGGCGAAGAAGGTCACCGGTGGCCACACAAGCTCGCTGCGGAACCGGTTCCACTGCCAAGAGCCGACAGCTGGTGCCAGGCTCCAACCCAGAATACCGCCGCCAATCAGTGCGACCCAGACAAGTGCCGAGGCAAGATTGGAAGCGTTGTTTTCAAGATCCCCGACGAGCGAGGCGGTTGCAAGCGTGCCAAGCGCCGCAAGCGCAAGAACGAGAGCAACCAGGAGGCCAGCAAGGTTGAGGAGAAAGAAGCTGACGGCACGGCCAAATGCTGGCAACCATCGATTCTTTCGGTCCCGGGTATCGTAGTCTGTGTCTATCACCGTCATGTGACAGTACCCTTTCCGTAGTAACAGATCGATTTGATCCGTCGACGATTATGTCCCATAACTAGTATATGTCAAAGGCTCGTTGAAATCATCGCGGCTTTCAGCTACTATTTCCCCACTAACCCGCCTTCGGGCATTTTTTATGGCAATTCTTTCCTACAACGAAATTACCCAAAAGAAGGTCATCGAATACAACGGCGAGCCGTACAAGGTGCTCTCCTCGCACGTGTTCCGCATGCAACAGCGCAAGCCGGTCAACCAGACGAAGCTGCAGCACCTGGTTTCCGGAAAGGTCGTGGAGATCTCCTTTCATCAGAACGAATCGGTACCGGAAGCCGATATCGAAACCATGGACGCAACATATCTCTACACCAACCGCGGCGAATCGTGGTTCTGCGAGGCGGGCAATCCAAAGAATCGGTTCTCTTTCCCTGAGGATGTCGTGCATGAGAAAGTGCAATGGCTTATTCAGAACGCTCCGGTAGAAGTGTTGGTCTATAAGGAAAAGCCGATCATGGTAGAGATTCCAGTCAAAGTTGACCTCAAGGTGACCGAAGCACCTCCGGCGGTCAAAGGAGACACCGCAACGGGCGGCTCCAAGCAGGTCACCCTTGAATCAGGCGCAACTGTCTCTACCCCGCTTTTCATCAACGAAGGAGATGTTCTTCGTATCAACACCGAAACCGGCGAATACGTAGAACGCATGGAAAAGGCGTAATATACTCCTTTCCAGACAGTCACCCGTGGAGAGTGGGCAAGGTAGGAGGGTTCTCCAACGGGTCGGGCGTCGACTCTCCTACCGTTCTCCAAACGAAAAGACCGCTCAGTGAGCGGTCTTTCCTGTACTACACCGTCTTACGCTGAGAGATACGGCAAGAGCGCCATATAGCGAGCGCGCTTGATTGCAAGTGCAATCTGGCGCTGCTTCTCAGCGGACATGCCCGTGCGCTTCTTGGGAAGCATCTTGGCATGCGGGTTCATGAACTTGCGAAGATAGCCGACGTCTTTGTAGTCGACAAACTTCTTGTGTTCGATTTCCTCTCGTTCTGCTTGATATGCCATAGTTTCAATAATTAAAACGGAATGTCTTCCGGGTTGATCTCCTCATCTGGGTACTGAATCTGGTCGCCCGAATCCTGCTGCGGCGCTTCGTCGCGATCATCGCCGCGACCGCCACCAGCAGCCCCGCCGCCCGGACCAAACTGGAAGTTCTCAACGACAATTTCCGTTCGGTACTGCTTGGAGCCATCCTTCTCCCAAGAACGGGTCTGGATGCGGCCCTCGACGAAGATGGGGCGGCCCTTCTTCATGTACTGCCCGATAAGCTCTGCCTGACGGCCGAACGCGACGACGTTATGGTACTCAACCTGCTCCTTCTTTGCCCCATCGCGGTCCTTATAGACGCGGTTGGTGGCAATGGAGAAGTTTGCTACCTGCTGGCCCGACGGAAGCGCCCGCATTTCAGGGTCGCGGGTGAGGTTTCCGTAGATAAAGGCCTTGTTGAGGTACATGCAGTAATTATACTCCTACCTCCTTGAGCGCAGCGTCGATTTCGGCATCAGACACCTCAGGCTCTCCTTCCGGTTCTGAGACCTTTGCAAGAAGCTCCTGCATCTCCGCAGAGTGGCGAGCCTCCTCCTTGGTCGTGCGAAGGTCGATGAAGCGGAATACGCGGGACTCACCCTTTACCGCCTCCAGGGCGGCATCATGCCCTTCCCCGTCTACTTCGTACGCAATCCACGAGAAGTGGCTTGCATCGAAGTCGCGGCGACCTCCCTGCTCCTGACGATAGATCGTGTACGCAAGCGGGATTTTGACCGGCTCGCCCTCAGCGACAATCTCGCCCTTGATAGCATCGCGAATACCCTGGTAGACCTTGCGAGCCTCCTCTGCAGTGAGCTCAGGATCAATGTGAAAACCGAGCTCGTAGACACGAGGCTCTGCGTGATTATCGTCCTCTGTCATGACGTCTTCGACGTCGAGGACCTCTTTCTCCTTCTTTGCCATGATGGGGGCATCCTAGCACGGCCTATTTCCGAGGGCAAACCGCCCCAGGCGGGCCCTAGGAGAGCCGAAACACCCTCCGGGCGTTCTCAAGCATGGCCAGACGGATGGTTTCCTCGTCTTCCCCTCGAATACGGGCTATAGCCTTCACCACCTCTCGTACAGCAAGCGGGTCATTGCGCTTCCCGCGATTGGGTGCCGGCGCAACGTACGGAGCGTCCGTTTCCGAAAGAATGGCAGAGAGAGGAAGGAATCGGACCACGTCATCGTAGTCGCTCGTAAAGGTAAGCACGGCAGTAAAAGAAAAGGTGCACCCAAGGGCAAGAAGTTCTTTTGTAACCTCGATGTTTCCGACATAAAAATGCATGTTCCCGCGCACACGCGCTCCGTGACGTTCCTGTGCAGCTTTCAAGAGCGTGATTGTGTCTTCATAGGCGTTCATTGATCCTTTGGAGGGGCGCGCATGAATCATGAGGGGCTTATCAAGCTCTGCCGCAAGATCGATCTGCGCGACAAATGCATTTTTCTGACGGTCTTTCTCCTCCTCTGGGTTTTCCGGCCGGTAATAATCAAGCCCGCACTCCCCTATCGCAACTACCTTTGGATCCTGTCCAAGTGTTTTATAGAAATCGTGATCGTACCCTTCCTGCGGCTTATCGTTTGGATGGAGGCCAATGGTTGCAAAATAGGTTGTGCCGTCTGCAAGCGCGACTGCCTTCTCAGATGATTCTCGATCGGTACCAACAATGATGCCGCCAACGTCCGCTTCTCGCATGGCAGCAAACACGGCGTCACGGTCGGCGTCGTACGGTTCGTATTGAATATGGCAGTGCGCATCGAAATACCGCATGCGAGCTACCATACCATAACGAGTTCGCCGCGCCCCAGGATATACATCCCAAGACGCGGCGTGGTTCGGTTATTCGACGACCATCAAGGCCAAGCTCGCGAGGGCGCCGTTGGCGATGCCCCCGAAAGCCTTCAGACCCGCTTCTTCATGTTGACGCAGCAGCGTGCGGCGCTCGGTGAGGAGCTCGCGCGCTTCTACAAGCGGGCTGGGCTCTGCAAGAGCCGCAGCAAGAGTGTCGTTCGACGAACCATTTTGATGTGACATCTGAATGCTCCTGTTACGGGCGAGACGTCCACCTACCCAATGTCCATAGTATCACACTATGGTGAATATGTCAATAGCCCTACGGAAGTCGCGGGAAGAGGTTTTCTGGCTTTCGGTTATCACGAACGGCAGCCTGTATTGCCTCGGCAGTCGCCGGCAGTACGGGAGCGAGGTGTGCGGCAAGTTTTGCAAGGTGACGTACCAGCTTCTCAATGTCTGCAATCGCCTCCCCTTTCGTTTCCTCTTGCTTCACCTTCTTATATGGCTCCCGTTCCGTCATATAGGCGTCTCCCTGAGCTACATGCTCGAACACGAGATCAAGTGCCTGCTGGAACTCGAACGCCTGTAAACGGTCGGTGAACGCCGCTTCAAGTACAGTGTCTTGATCCGTAAGAGCAATCGGCGCAACAAGATGCTCCTCTGCAAGCTTCATGACGCGTGCGACAAGATTCCCCAGTCCATTGACGAGGTTTGCGGTGTACCACTCATCAAGTCGCTCCCAGGTGACATCTGAATCTTCGAACGGATGCACGTGGCGAAGCAGGAGGTAACGGGTTGCGTCCGTTCCGTACTTTGCCGTGAGCTCATACGGATTTATGACGTTTCCAAGCGACTTAGACATCTTCTGTCCACCGGATGTGATGAAGCCGTGATAGAACACCTGGTCGCTATTTTTGATGCCTGCAGAAAAAAGCATTGCTTGCCACATGAGTGACTGAAAACGGACCTGATCCTTCCCCGCTACCTGCAGCGCCAGACCGTCGAGCCAGAACTTCTTGAAGTTCCCTTCTTCGTTTGGCCAGCCGAGCGTTGAGATGTAATTAGTGAGCGCATCAAACCAGACATACATGACCTGAGTGTCGTCTCCCGGCACTGGCACACCCCACGAAAGGCGCGCTTTCTCGCGAGAGATGCTGAAATCTTCAAGACCACCCTTCACAAAAGCAATCGCCTCTTCTCGACGCCAGTCCGGTACAACAACATTCGGACGAGCGAGATACTCTAGAAGCTTGTCCTGATATTTTGAGAAACGGAAAAAGTAGTTTTCTTCGGTAAGCGTCTGGAGCTCTTGGTTCGGATGCAGCAAGCAGCGTCCTGCATCGTCGAGATCCTTTTCCGTCTTATAGGATTCGCACCCGACGCAGTATTGGCCAGAATATGATTTTTTATAGATATCCCCCGCTGCATCACAGCGGCGCCACATCTCCTGCGCTGCGGCATAGTGTTCTGGATTCGTCGTACGGATAAAAGTGTCGTTGCTGAGAGCAAGCGCTTCTTTGAGCTTGCGGAACTCCGCGGCGTAGTGATCGGTATACGCTTTGACATCCTGTCCGGCTTTCTCCGACGCTTCAAAAATCTTCTGTCCATGCTCGTCAGTTCCCGTCGAGAAAAAGACTCTATCTCCCGTGAGTCGCCAGAAACGAGCAAGTGCATCTGCCTGAATAATCTCGAGTGCAAATCCGATGTGCGGATCTGCATTTACATACGGAAGCGTCGTCGTGATGTAGCGGTTCATTCTGGCTGCGATACCTTCCCTTTCTGAAGATCAGACACGAATTCCTGGATACAGGCGGCGGCAGGAACAGCAAGCAGCACGCCAAGGAAACCTGCCAGCTGACCACCCGCAAGAAGCGCGATGATGACGATAATAGGCGGCACGCCCACAATCTTTTTCACCACGAGCGGATAGATAAGGTGTGCCTGGAACTGGTTCACGATGAGATAGAGACCAGCAACTACGACCGCAAGCGTCAGGTCTCCAGATATGAGTGCTACGAGAATGCCGGGAACGGCAGCGACAAGCGAGCCGAATACCGGAATCAACTCCATAACGCCCGCAAAGATAGCGAGCAGGAGCGCGTACTGGACGCCCAGGAGCGAAAGACCAAGGAAAAGGAGTACTGTGATGATCACCGAGAGCAGAATCTGTCCCTGCATCCAGAGACCAATCTTCTTCTGAGAGCGCTTCCAGAGACCAAGAATGTAGTCGCGATGCTTCGCTGGAGTCACGAGGCGCAGGAAGTCGTCGATGCCTGTCTCCTGAAGGGAGAAGTAGATTGAGACAACCATCGTAAGAAGGAAGTAGACAGCGCCGCCGAAGATCGACGATACGAACTGGAGAACGCCGGCGCCGGTATCGACGAAGGCATTCTGGAGCTGCACGATCGATTCGGTAAACGACGGACCAACAACAGTTCCCTCAAGAAACGGTAGCGAGGTGAGGTTGCTGACCTGGCTTGCGTACTGTGGAAGCACGGCCAGGACCGCAATCGCTTCTGCAAGCATGGGTGGGATAAAGAACCATACCAGCATCACCAGAAGGGCGATAATAAGCGCGTAGACAAGCACAACCGCAAGCGGACGGGGGAACTTACGTCTGAGGAAGAACTCGACGCCTGGCTCTACCGCTGACGCGATCACAATCGCCGAAAGAAGCATGAGCACCAAGGTCGAGAGCTGCCAGAACGCCCAGGCGGCAGCCACGACAATAAGGACTTTTACCAGGGTTCCGAATGATACCGAGACGGAGAGGTGGCGGTATTCCATGGGGCTGATACTAGCACAACCGCCGCAAAGCAGCTGCTATCCGATAACGACTTTGAAACCACCGTACGCCATGCGCTGCATCTCAAACGGCATTGGCTGATTCGCCCACTTCGGGTCGTTCATGGCGGGATCTTTCATGACTTTCGCATTCACGCTATCCCGATGCGCTTTCGAACGGAATGTAATGTAGGAGAACCACACCGTCTCCCCCGCTTTTGCCTTGGCGAGCGCTGGAAACGCCTGCGGACGCATGTTCTTGGATCCCTTGGGACGCAGGTCGTCGCCCATGCACTCTTTGTAATCAAGTGCTCCGTGCTTGAGCCAAAGCTTCTTTCCCACAGAAGCCATCTTGCGATAAGCATCGATATTCTTATTCGGCACAACAAACACAAATCCGTCTACGTACTTTGCAGCGTGTGGTTTTTTCATGTCAGGAAGTATAGCAAATTTGACTTCTAAGCTCTCCACGATCATTATGCGCACCGGCATGAACCTTGGGAGAACATCATGCGTAGACTGCTGAGTGAAACGGAACTTCGCAGCTTCAACCTGAACGAAGACTATCGGTACCGCTATCAGGCGGAATCGTTCGTCGCGAGCGCCTGCATCATTCTCGATGCAAAATCAGCCAACTGGTTCAACGAGCTTGATCTGAATTACGTACGGACAGAAAGCCCGTATCGAGCTCTCGAGCACATCGAGAAGTTCTTCAAAGAAGAAACGCAACCACGTGATCTGACGGTCGAGATCGAGGAGGTGCTTGGCATCATTGAGTCTGCTGGTGCAGACGCCAAGCATTTGACCGCTGCCTGGATCGACGAGATTACGATGCGCCGAGCAAAGCGCTTCATGCGCAACCTGATGAACCTTTTCTAATCGTGCAGACGGCCCGCTTCGTGCGGGCCGTCTTTCGTTTATCCAAGCTTTGCAAGCAGCTCCCCAATTGGCACACGTTCCTGCGCTCCCGTATCGCGATCACGTACAGTAACAGTGTCGTCTTCAAGCGTATCGAAGTCGATGGTGATGCATGCGGGCGTACCAATCTCGTCCTGACGTCGGTAGCGCTTCCCAATGTTTCCATTGTCGTCAAACTCAACCATCATTTCCTTGGCGAGCATCTTATAGACTTCGCGCGCTTTTGAGACAAGTTCTGGCTTGTTGCGCAGAAGCGGGAAGACTGCCGCCTTGATTGGCGCCAGCTGCTTGGGGAAGCGCAGAACAGTGCGCGTATCTTCGCCAAGCGTATCCTGGTCGTAAAACTCCGTCAGTACCGCAAGGAACGTACGGTCAAGACCTACGGAGGTCTCAACGATATGCGGTACGAACTTCTTCCCTTCTTCGTCCGTGTACGAGAGGTCAGTGCTAGAGAACTTCTGGTGCTGTGTCAGGTCGTAATCGCCGCGCGCATGAATACCCTCAAGTTCCTTAAAGCCAAACGGGAATCGGTACTCAATGTCCCATGCTGCCTTTGCATAGAAGACGAGATTCTCATGCTCATGCCACTGGAGATTCTCCCGCTTGAATCCAAGGTCGAGGTAGTACTGGAAGCGCTTCTCTCGCCACTCTTCATAGATACGCATCTCATCTTCTGGACGGACGAACATCTGCATTTCCATTTGCTCAAATTCGCGCTTGCGGAAGATGTACTGTCGCGGCGCGATCTCGTTGCGAAACGCCTTACCGATCTGCGCGATACCGAATGGCACCTTAACGCGGACCGTATCGAGTACGTTCTTAAAGTTTATGTAAATGCCCTGGCAGGTTTCTCCGCGCAGATATGTCGGCTCCTGCGTCCAATCTTCAGAAAAGTTTCCGAGGTTCGACTGCACCAGGAGGTTAAAGCGCTTTACTGGCGTAAAATCTTTCTTGCCACAGTTCGGGCAAACGATTTCTTTTCGATGCGCGTCGAAGATCGTATTGATCTCCTCGATGCTCATCTTTTCGTCGGCAAATGCTCCCACTGCCTCAAGCAGATGATCAGCGCGCGAGCGCGTGTTGCAGGCACGACATTCAACCAGCGGATCGGAGAAGCCACCGACATGGCCAGACGCCTCCCACACCTTTGGATGCGTGAAGATTGCGGAGTCGAGTCCGACAATATTCTCCTCTTCTTGCACCATGGCCTTGCGCCAGGCACTCCGGATATTCTCCGCAAGCAATGCGCCATATGGGCCGAAGTCATAGGTGCCTGGGAATCCGCCGTAGATCTCGGATCCGGGGTATACAAATCCGCGTCGCTTGGCGAGCGAAACAATGTCTTCAAGTGTTGGCGTGGTTTTTTCCATGATGTTACTTAACGGTTCCCTTCTCTATCGTATAGGACGGATCTGAGGTTGCCTGAATATTAATTTCACGCACGGTTTGTGATACCTGTTGCTGCACGAAACGGTCAAAGCCTGCAATAACCATATCCGAAGTAAGTTCCGGACTTGTACCTTTTTGCGTAGTGCTTGGCAAGAGTTCAACCTGGAAGGCGCCCTCCTTGGTTGTAGCAGCTGCCATTTCTCCTACCGACCAGGTCATCGTACGGGATGCTTCGTCAAAGGTAATTGCTCCGACGGGCGTCACCTGGCCGGTAAAGCGAACGTAGGGTGGCAGCGTAGCGGTAACGGTCGCATCGGCAACCGAGTTGACCGTATTCTTCGCCGTGAGCAGGACTGTGTATGTTGTTTTCTGCTCTGCGACTGGCGGCCACGGACCCGTATTGGTAAATGGTCCGGTTGAGTACATCGTACGAGCAGTCAGGGAGAGATCAGTTGCTACTTTAAGCGTACGGGTTAGCGTCGAGGTAACGGTCTCCGGCACCTTATCAGCCCCAACGCGTGTTCCGGCGACGGATACGGAGAGCGTAATCACCGGCTGACGAAGCGACGCCATCGCTGAGCCACTCTTCGTGCCAAAGAGAAACGATCCGCTACCTGTTTCTCCCGGTGCGAGATTCGCGAGTCGTTCGTTGGTCGAAACATCAAAGACAACCGTGCGGTCGGAAGAACGGTAAAAGCCGCCACTTGCTTTTACGCTTCCCGGATCGAATGCGTCTCCCGAGATAGCAACGGTGAGCCGAGCATTAGTTACCGGTGTCGAGAGTGTGTTCTGCCATGACAGAAGCGCTGAGGTCATTTCATTGCTCTGAATCACAACCGTGTCCGAAGTATTGCGATCAATACCGAGCGAAACCGCAAGAAACGCTTTCGTGATTGAAACTGCCGCTTCTTTCGTACTGTATGGAATGCCGAGGTCGTTTGAACCAGTGGCACGCAGTGTGCCGACGGAGAAATGGAATACCCGCTCCTCCCCTTCAAGACCGGTTAGCGGTCCTTCGATGGTAATTTGTTTCTCCTCTCCAGGGCGAAGCGTGCCAAGTACAAAGAGGTCACCGACCGGAACCAGCGATGTTCTCGTTGGCGAGAAGCCGAACGGATAGTCTGCGCGTACCGCTACGTTCTCAAGCGCGCTTAGAGCATTGGAACGCACCGTAACGGTCAGCTTGAGCGGTTGTCCTGCTGAAATTTCCGAGAGTGTATCGACAGAAAGCGTAACAGGCGCGGTCGCAATCACCAGGTCGTACGAACGTTTTGAGACAAAAGTAGCGTTCGACTTTTCCGTCTGGTACTCAACCGTAATAGGAATGGAAACCTTGCTATTCTCCTCTCCAAAGAAGGTTGCGCGTACAGTTTTTCGAACGCTCTCGCCTGCTGGGATAGTGCCGAGCTCTTCAACCACACTGGTAAGTTCTTCTGATCCATCAGCCGCAGCATACACGCCCTCAGGGAACGCGAGTTCGAGCGTTGCGTCCTGAATAGCGCTTGGATTCTCGTTGGTGACGGTAATGAGGAGCGACACGCTCTCCCCTCCCGATACCGTTGTTGGACCCTCGACGTTGATATCGAGGTGGTCGCTTGAAAGCGAACGGCCGCCAAGGAATAGGACGACTGCAGCAACAATGCCGGCAAGCACAAAAAAGCCAACGGCAAATATGAGAAACAGTGCCGGACCAGAGAAGCGCGGCGGGCGGCTTTCTGGAGCCGGTCCTTCCTCATGCTTCCATCCTTCCGGTTTTGCCGGAGCAAAGTTTTGGAGCGGCTCTGCCTTGATCCCGTCGACGGGCACCGGGTCGTACAACCGATCGCGCGCTCTTCCTAGCGGACTCTCGCCATTATCTCGTTCGGACATTACGAGACAGTATACCGTGCCTATCAGAGACCCGAAGCAGAGAGGCCTCGATTTATTTTTCGAATGTAGTCGCTGCGTTCCTGAGTAATCTTCTCTAGAAGCTCCCCTGCGTAGCCAGTTTCTGGGAGCGCTGTGTCTGCCAAACCAAGGAAGGTTAGAAGACGGAGTGCAACGAGCGTTTCAGCGGCATCGGCCTGTGCCTCACTGAGTGTCGGCAGTACTTCAAGAAATTCTGCAAAAAGTGTGAACGGTATTGGATCGTTAGCTTCGCCGTGTATGAGACGAAGCATCAGGCTCGCAATTCGTCCGGCTCGCTTACGACCGTCGGGAGATAGATCACGAAAGCGGTTATGAACAAGATTGGCACCTGAGAGTCGCCATCCGTCCTTGCCGCGCACCAAGATAACGTCACACTCGGCAAACGTCTGGACCGCTCCGGCAAGCTTCGCCCCGGGCTTTCGGATTCCCTGCGCACGGGCGCGAATCAAACCGAATTCTTCGGTAAGCATCGAGAGCGAAGCGCTCGCTTCTGCAAGTGGCGTGCGGGCAAGCACAATCCCTCGCGTACCGTATCTAGGACGCATCTCGCTTCAGGTCGAACTGCAGCGCGCCAGTCGAGAGCTGGACGCTGTACGGTCCTTCCCCGCGAACAACCGTTACTGTGTCTTTCGGAGATAGGCCGAGAGTCTTTCGCGCATCAGCAACTGCGCGCGCCAGCTCGCGCTCATCTCCTTCCTGGATGAGTGCGGGTGTGAGATTGGTATCAAGCTGCATCTCAGCCGCCTGCTGGCGAACCTCTTTGACGTTCACCTCATCCTTGAGAATCGCGACGAGCTCCTCGGGAAGCGTTCCTGAGATGGAAAGCGTGGCAAGCGGCTGGCGCACTTTAATATTCGCCTTTTGTCGGAGCATGAGCGCCTCTGAAGCTATGGTGCGCGTACGTGCCATATCTTTAAGAAGTTGTGCATTCGGATTGCCGAACCAGCGGCGTGGCGCCTTTGGCCAGTCGCTGAGGTGTACGCTTTCTGGATCGTGCTCCGTTCGCACGCTTCGGTACAACTCTTCGGCGACAAACGGGAGAACTGGCGCAGTGATCTTGGAGAACTCCATAAGAACGTGGCGAAGCGTCCGGAGCGCTGCCTGCTTGTCCTGTTCATCAGTACCCTTCATACGGTCGCGCGAGCGGCGCAGGTACCACGTGGATAGGTCTTCAATGAAATCTCGGAACGGGCGGACGCCGCGAGGAATGTCATAGCGATCAAACGCATCTGTTACCGTTTGGAGTGTTTCTTCCAGGCGCGCAAGAATCCAACGATCGAGCGGATGCGCACTCTTCCCTGTCTTCTGCTCATCAAGATCACCAGCGTAGAGGAGATAGAATGACAGTACGTTTCGAAGCATGTTGACGATACGTGCATGCGCGTCTTTGACATCATCGTCACGGAATTGCAGATCTTCCGCTTGCATTACGGGACTTGCAAGCAGGTAGTAGCGGAATGCGTCGGCGCCATATTGATCGAAGAGCGCGTACGGGTCGGTGTAGTTACCCTTACTCTTCGAAAGCTTGGCGCCATCTTTGGCAAGCACGGTTCCAGTCGTAACTACATGGCGGAACGGCGCACGGCCGAACAGTTCAACGGAGATCGCGTGCATGTAGTAGAACCAGGCGCGCGTCTGTCCGATATATTCCGATACGAAATCTCCTGGAGAGCGCTTTTCAAATACGCCGCGGTTTTCAAACGGATAGTGATATTCGGCAAACGGCATTGAGCCGGACTCTACCCAGCAGTCCACCACTTCCGGCGTACGTGTAAGTGGCTTGCCGTCTTTCTCAAGCGTTACACGATCAAGATACGGCAAATGCAGATCAAGGTCATAGTCGCGATTGTGCGGCAGCGGCACGAAGTCGAGCTGCTTTGCTGTTCCGCGATCAAGATACGTAATCGATTCGATCATCTCGCGCGGTTTACCGCTTGCGACAAAGAACAGCATCCAGATCGGGTCGCCATGGGAAACAATCAGAATGCGTTTGCCCTGATGCTTTTCTTCAAGCTCGTAGAGAAATTCAGCGACGCGTCGGCGCACCTGTTCATAGGACTCGCCACCTTCCGGACCATGCAGAAAACGTTTTGGAACATCACGCTCGTACGCTCGGTACTCCTCGTATTTTTTTCCCTCGAACACGCCGACTTCGATCTCTCGCAACCGGAGGTCGGTAACGATCGCATCGGGCGAAATACCAAGCAGGCCGGCCGCAATGCGCGCTGTCTCAAGCGTCCGCGTAAACGGCGAAGAAACGATGAGGTCAATGCCATCTGCCTTCAATTGCTCAACGGTTGCCACAACGTCCTGCTTCCCTTTATCAGTGAGGGTATGACCGGTTTCCGCGCCGCCTAGCACCGTGCTGTTGATGCCCGGAACATTATTTACTGCTTCTCCGTGGCGCAAGACGATATACGTATTGCCAGAAGTTTTCGTGAGTGACTTGAGCTCCTCCACCGAACCTACGACGGTAACGTTTCCTTCCGGATCCTTCCAGATTGGGAGCGGACTTGCCCAGAACCGGTTTCGAGAAATGGTCCAATCCGGCGCACTTTCAATAATCTTGCGGAAGCGCCCTTCCTTGAGGTGGTCAGGTGCCCAAGAGATATTTTTGTTCTCCGCGAGCATTTGGTCTTTCACCGCCTGGATGTTGATGAACCACGATGAAACTGCGTTATAGATGAGTGGTGTGCCGCAGCGATAGCAGTGCGGATACGAGTGCGTATGCATCCCGCGCGCAAACATAAGCCCGCGCGCCTCCAGATCTTCCTTGATAGGCGCTTCCGCTTTTTTCAGGTACTGGCCGCGAACGAATTCTGGCGCATCATCATTGAACGTACCGTTTGGCTGCAAAAGCGGAACCATTGGAAGTCCTTCTTTCTGGCCAAGCGCGTAATCGTCTTCGCCGTAAATGACGGCGGTATGCACAATGCCGGTTCCGTCATCAGTCGTAACAAAGTCTGCAGGAAGCACCATCCACTTCTTCCCTTCCGATGCGGCAACCTTTGCAATAGCGTAGAGCGGCTCATAGGAAATTCCCGCCAACTCTTTTCCCGTAAGCGTGCGGGTCGGTGCTGCAAGTCCGAGAGATTCCGCGCGAGTGGTAGCGGCAACGTAGTGCACGTCATCTTGCTTGTAGATGCCGTATGTAATGTCTGGACCGACCGCTAACCCAACGTTTCCGGGAAGCGTCCACGGCGTCGTAGTCCATGCGAGCAAATAGGTGTTCGAGGGTAGCCCATGCGTTTCTGGATCACACACCTTGAACTTCACGGTCACAGCTTCTTCCGTGATGTCCTTATAGGTGTTGTCCATGGCGATCTCCGCCTTAGCAAGCGGCGTTTCGCAATGAGTGCAGTACATCAGCACCTTTCTTCCCTCATAGAGACGTCCTTTTTTGTGGATTTCTTTAAGGCCCCACCACACGCTTTCCATGAAGGTTGGATCCATGGTCTTGTAGGAATTGTCGAAGTCGACAAAGCGGCCGAGGCGGTCGATGTAGCGCTTCCAGTCATGTACGTACTCAAGCACCATCGAGCGCGCCGTCTCATTGAACGTCTCGATGCCGATAGAAAGAATTTCTTTCTTATTCTTGAGCCCAAGCTTCTTCTCAACCAAGGATTCGATCGGCAGACCATGCGTATCCCACCCCCAGCGGCGGCGCACGCGATATCCGCGCATCGTTTTGTAGCGCGGCACCATGTCCTTTGCCGTTGAAGAAAGGAGTGACCCTTGGTGTGGTAAGCCGGTTGCAAACGGTGGGCCGTCGTAAAAGGTGTACTCCCCATTCGGAGCGGGCTTTTCAAGCGTCTTCTCGAAAATCTTCTGCTCTTTCCAAAATACCAAAACAGCTTCTTCGCGCTGTGCGGTTTCCGACTTACCCTCAACTGCCATAATTCCCTTATCCTAGGCGGTTTGTGGATAAAAAGAAAGACCGGCGCGCTCGCGCCGGTCTTGGCCTTCATTACCGTTTCTTGCGAAGGCAATTGGTCGGGAGGATGTGCTGTGGCGCCATATCCTTTGTTGCGCGCGCCGCGAGAACTTTCGCTTCGTGCGCTTGAGACATAGGCGCGTATCGGTCGCGGTTGTGAAGCGGTACCGATTCTTGCTGCATGGATTCTCTCCCTAATCTAAGCTCCCGAAAGAGCTATGGAGGCGTAGCGTAGCATATGAGCCTCATGCCGCAAGAGTAAAAGAACGGCCGACGTGTATTACGTCGGCCGTGTGATCACGCCTGTTTCCGATTTCCAGACTTCGCCTGAACGCTGGGCTGCTGACGTTCCTCCCGCCGCTTCAATTGCGAGCGTAGAAACATAAGTCGCACCGCGCCGGAGATACTGCGTGGCCTCATCTGAGCAAGGTCACGCGATGACAAATCTTGAAAAGCAGAGACAGACGGATGGTGAGGGTTACCTTTCATGTTCTTCCCCCGTTTTGAAAAAACAATCGCGCGATTGCGCGACCAAGGCACCATACCACAGCCGTTTTCAGGACCGCAACCCTACATCTTCTTCGGGGTGGGGATGGCAAGGAGGCGCAGTCCGTTTGCCATAGTTGCAGCAAACGCTTCCGCAATCAGAAGCTTGTACGCTTCGTGTTCTCCTCCAATGATTCGTTCTTGCGCGTAAAATGAATTCCATTCGCTGGCAAGAAGAGTTAGGTACTGAGCGACGTGGTGCGGTGCGCGTTCCCGCTCTGCGCGCGCGGCAACTTCTGGAAAACGAGTAATCAACCGCTCAAGCGTGTAAGGTTCGCTTGGCACATCCTGCACGCTGCCGCCCTTCCCTGCCTGCGCAAGCACCGAGCGTGCGCGCACAAGCGCGTACTGCAAATACGGTCCGGATTCTCCTTCAAGCGACAGTGATTTTTCTGGATCGAAGATCACGTTGGAGCCAGCTGCCTGCCGAAGAATCATGTACTTAATGGCGCCCACAGCCACTTCAGCAGCAATCATTGGATCGTCGTTCTTTTCTTTCGCCTGCTCAATGACGCCGGCAAGGAGTCCGCTTGCGGTAATGGTATTCCCGAGTCGAGAAGACATCTTTCCAGTCGTGAGCGTGAGGAGGCCATGCGAAATATGCGACGTCTTTGCCGCAAGCGTAGGCGCAATCTCGGAAAGAGCGGCAAGGAATACTTTGAAATGTCCGATCTGCTCACTCCCGGTTTCAATAATGACCTCATCGCTTTCAAAGCGCTGCTCCTTATAAAACGCAAGTCCAAGGTCCTTTGCTTCATAGGTCGGCGTGCCGCGGGACGTTATGAAAACCAACGTATGGAGTCCCTTCTCTTCCCCCGGATAGATAATGGCACCATCGCTTTCCCGGAAGATGCCTTTCTGCAATCCGTCGTTCACTATCTCAATACCAATCGGCGTGACTTCGCTTTCAAAGAAATAGTAATCGAATTTCGTATCCAGAAGTCCGTAGATTTCGCGGAACGCCTCAAGACACACCTCTCGACACTTGCGCCAGAGATCCATCAATGCCTGATCCTCGCCTTTGTAGATTTCCTGGTTGAGTGCATCAATTTCGACTTTGGCCGTCTCACTCTCTTCATACGCGCGCGAACCATGCGCATACGCCTTATCTACCTCCGCCGCATTCGCAACGTCAGTGACATTATCTTTGCGAAGCGCCCAGAGTGCTTTTGCCACATGCGGACCCACGTCCCCGCCATATGAGTCGCGAATAACAGCCGCGCCCGCATTTTCCGTCAGGCGCGCAACCGACTCACCGATGATCGTGCTCATCAGGTGACCAATATGCATTTCTTTAAATGGATTCGGGCACGAATATTCAATGGCAACGCGCTTCCCTTCTTTTGCGCTTCCCACGCCCCAGTCTTCGTCTCGCGCAACAACCAAGGTTTTTGTGATCTCTTCGCGCGGAAGCGTCATATTGATGAATCCCGGTCCTGCTACCGCAATCTCCCACCCAAGCGAGTCTCGCAAAGAGGCAGCGAGCTCTTCCGCTAGTTCTTTTGGATTGCGTGCGAGCTGTTTTGCAGCAGCAAGTGCAGCGTTCGTTGCAAAGTCTCCGTGAGAGAGCTCAGCGGGCCACTCTACCGCAAAGGAAACGTCAGACGCGCCAGCACCTGCGAGCGCCTCTTCGACGGCCTTCCGGATAGTTGCTTCCATAGAGTCTGAGTGTAGCAAATGACGCACTTAGGCGAATGATTCCGGAACCGGATGCGCAAGCGCAAGTGTACGCACCTCTTCCCGCATGGAAGCCGGATCTTTAGTACGCAATGCCTCAACAATGAGCTCCGCCACCCGGGCACTCTCCTTCTCTTTAAAGCCGCGCGTCGTAATCGCCGGCGTGCCAAGTCGAATACCCGATGGATCAAATGCCTTCCGCTCGTCGTTAGGAATCGTATTTTTATTCAGCGTAATGCCTGCTGCATCGAGCAACGTCTCGGCCTCGCCGCCAGAAAGTCCAAGCGAGCTCTGCACATCAAGAAGCAAGAGATGGTTATCAGTACCGCCGGCAATCATGCGAATGCCACTTGCGCGGAAAACGTCTTCCATCGCCTTTGCGTTCTTCACGACTTGCGCAGCATAGTCTTTAAAGGAAGGATCAAGCGCTTCTTTAAAGCACACTGCCTTCGCTGCGATTTGATGCATATGCGGACCGCCCTGAAGGCCTGGAAAAACGGAGCGATCAATCAACGTCGGCAGGTTTTCGATCGTCTTCTCCGGCGCCTTAAGGGGGCTTGAGACAATTCCCTTCGAAAGGATCATGCCGCCGCGCGGACCTCGGAGCGTCTTGTGCGTGGTGGTCGTCATGATATGGAATCCATGTTCAAGCGGATTTTCTGCCACGCCGCCGGCAATAAGGCCTGCTGTGTGTGCAACATCCGCCATCGCCACCGCACCAACCTCGCGCGCAATGTCCGCAATCTTCTTCCAATCTAGTTCACGCGGATACGCGGAAAAACCCGCGAGTATAAGCTTTGGCTTCTCCTGCTGTGCGAGCGCCCGCAGCGCTTCATAATCGATCGCTCCCGTATCAACATCGCTCATGCCATAGCGGACGAAGCGGAAGAGTTTTGCCATGTAGGTTACCGGAGCACCATGAGTCAGGTGTCCGCCGTGCGAGAGATCCATACCAAGAACCGTGTCCCCCGGCTCAAGCCAGGAAAAGTACGCTGCGATATTCGCTGCCGCTCCACCAAGCGGCTGGACGTTTGCATGGTCGGCGCCAAACAATTCCTTGGCGCGTGAAATCGCGAACGTTTCAACCTGATCGGTGTACTCCTGGCCGCCGTAGTAACGCTTCCCCGGGTATCCTTCCGAGTACTTGTTCGTCATCACACTCCCCATCGCCTCGCGGACTGCACGCGAGACGTAGTTTTCAGACGGGATAAGCTCAAGACCCTCGCGTTCGCGCGTCTCCTCCCCCATAAGAGTCTCGTATACGTCCGGGTCTTCTCCCTTCAGGTGAGCATAGGGGTCCATAGTGTGCTCATCATACTCATCAAACCTATAGAAAGAAAAGGTTATATGCTGGAATCTATGCACGAACCCCTGAAGCCCGTACGGAAGATTGGACCCCTCTTCGTATCTGAACGCTTCAAAGACATGAAGGATCCCTGCATCTGTTTTGATGGCACCACGTGGCACATCTTCGGTTCCGGCGGAGACACCCGTCCGGAAGTGTGGCAAATCCTTCATGCAACCGCGCCGCATATAGAAGGACCGTGGACTGAAGTGGAACCGGCAAAACTGCGCGGAGCAGACGGTCCGCATGTTGCGGCCCCTTCGGTCGTGTTTGATCCAGAGGATCGCCTCTTTCATATGGCGGTGCAAAAAGATTTCATGTCTATCGGCGGCGACATCACGTACCTTGCGTCTGCAGACGGACATACGTTTACGAAAATGCGCACTCTGGTGCGCCCGCGCGGCTCTTCCGAAGCGGGACTCTATGATCCGCAACTCTCGCTCATACGCGGCAAAAAATATCTAGTCTACTCCGGAATACCGAAGCGACTCGTGGAAGACGTGCCGATCATTCCGCAGCCGGACGTGTATCTAGCACGCAGCATTACCGATCAGTGGTCAGGTCCGTGGAAACGGATCGGAAAGATTCTCGACCACGAAGATATTGCGTGGCACCACAACCGTCGCGAGTTTCCGGATTACGAATGGGGTATCGAAGGTCCGCAGATCGTTGAGCTTCCCGGCGGACGTATGCTCTTAAACGCAACCTGCTTTATGGAAGAAGGTCCGCGCGGAACGCGGCAGCGCGTATTCTTCGCAGTAGCTGATAACGTCGACGGGCCGTACCAAAGCCTCGGTCCGGTGCTCACAGATCGAAGCGAGGAATGGGAGAGCGGTGAGAACGGACACGCGAGCGCGTGGGTTGAAGGAGACGAGCTCTATCTCTTCTATCAGGCGCGCTCCATTACCAACCCTATTCCGGTTGAAAACCGGTGGTACTACGGCATTGCCGTATACCGCGTCAAAGACATTCTTGAGAAAGCAGAGGCGCCTATTGTCGCCGCTTGACCTCCCCCGCTCCCCACGTAGGATGAGCGAGGAAACCTCAACCACAAGGAGTGTCCTTTGCAGGATTTCTACAAACCGCTCTCCGAGCGGACACCAGACACTCAGTATCAAGACCGGCTCCGGTTCATTCTCGAGCATGGCGAACTGCTGAGTGAAACGCCACAGGATGTCGGGGCGATCACCTGCTTCGACACGCTGCCACAAATGGTCTTTGACCTTGCAAACGGCGTGCCGCTCATTACCGAGCGAGACTGCAGCAAGTTCTGGCGCAAGGCAGTCGCGGAAATCATCGCGTTTATAAACGGCGCGCGCACTATCGACGACATCGAGTCGTACGGGTGTGATTTCTGGAAAGACTACCGAAGGAAAGGGACGAAGCTCGGGCTTGCGCCTGATGATCTTGGTCCCGGCTCCTACGGCGCGGCTTTCCACGACTTTCCGATGCCAGACGGCGGGACGTTCAATCAATTCGCAAACGTGATTGAGCAGATCCGCAGCTACCCCAACATGCGGTCGTTTCGGATCCATCCCTGGGTCCCCTACTACGCTGTTCGTGGTCCTGGCCGCAAGGTCGTTGTGACTCCCTGTCACGGTTGGCTGCACTTCCGGGTGATGAACGGTCGGCTCAACATGGGTATGCGGCAGTATTCCGCTGACATGCCCATCGGCGTGCCGTCGAACATGATCCAGTACGCGGCGTTGCTCTTGATGATGGCGCAAGTGACCGGCTATCAGCCGGGCAAATTCAGCCACAGCTTCAGCGACGCGCATATCTACGAGAATCAGGTGGAGAAGGTTCGCGAACTTATCGAACGCAAACCGCGCCCCTTCCCGATTCTCCGCGTCGACCCGTCGATCACGGATCTCTTCGCTTTTCGCGTAGAGCACTTCGAAATCGAAGAGTACGATCCGCACAAGGGCATGAAGATTCCCTACGCGCCCTAAGTGCCGAAGCGCCCCCATCACTGGGGGCGCTTTTGTATAACCAACTACTGCTGCGTATACTCCATGCATGCCCAAGAAACAGCAGGGGTCCGTATATATGCCACATGCGCGCACTGAGGCGCAGCGGGAAAACATGAAGCGTATCCGTAAAGACAAGGTCGATCCGTTTGACTGGAAGCATGTCGAGCGCTACCACACCGAACCGATTCTCAAGAAAGGTCGTTACTGGCTCATTACCCCAAACGACTATCCGTACGAAGGTACTTCCCTCCACCTGCTACTTATCTATAAGAAAGACGTGCGTCTCCCGTCTGAAACCGCGCCGCAAGCTTGGCCTGAGCTTCGGCATCATATCGCGTGGATTGAGAAAACATACAAGGTCAAAGGCGGCAGTCTTCTGATGCGGTTTGGTGATCCTTCGATGACTGGCGGCAGTGTGCACCACCTGCATCTCCATGTGATTGTCGGTGGCAAGCGACGAGCTGGAGCAGAAAAGCTCAAGGTAACGGCTGGTTACCAGGCAAAAAAGAACGTGCGGCGCCCCCGTTAGGGAACACCGCACGTATTACACGACGCGAATCAACTCCACGCCCGCCGCTTCAAGCGTCGAGGCGCTTTCAAGCCTCGAGTAGCCTTGGCGGAAGAACAGTCGTTTGATTCCTGCCTCCTTGAGACCTTCTGCGCACGGCACGCACGGAAAGTGCGTGACATATGCGTCGGTTCCAAGAAGCGAGACGCCGGCGCGCGCTGCCTGGGATACCAGACTGCGCTCTGCATGCAAGACGAGCGTATCGTCCGTGCCTTCTCCGCGCGAATACAAGCTACGCGGGTCGCCAAGAACATTGACGATGTCGGGGTCCGGCACGGCCTTGTTCCAGGCGGTAAACAACGGGACGCCGTCGCGAGCAACAAGCGCGCCGACCTGTAGCCACCAATCGTGGCTTCGGTACGTTTGTTCTTCCGCATGGCGCATCAGAATCAGATGTGCCTCATCGGAAGTCACGCATGCGGATTCGGGAACCGGATCCACGCGCGCAACGCCCTTGCGGTCATACCGCAGTCGAAGCGAGCCGTCGTACGTCACTGGAACGCCCGGGAAGAATCGCTCCGCAGCAAGGACAGAGATGTCCTCGTCTGGCGCGACAATCTCGTCAGGATGGCCTGGGTCATTCGGATCCAGAAGTTTCGAGGACGCAAACAACCCAAGCGCTCCGACGAAGTACCGAGTAAGATCATCCGGTATGGCACGAATTGCTTTGTCTTTCTTGAGCACATACGCAGCTTCGGGCCCGAGGGCCGAAAGCGCGTCCGCGCCCAGCAGACGGCAGTGCGTGTCGTTGTACTTGTGCTTCTCGAAGAAGTCCAAGTAGCCGCGATGCAGCACCGGCATATAGAGGAGGAGGAACTTCATGCGCCCTCCTCCCCCACCAGCTCGCGCTCGATTTCGTTGACGGTTGCGCGAATCCGTTCGAGATTCGGCAAGAGCGTCTCCGTCTGCAAGCGTCGGAACTGTGCGCTCGTCGACGTGGTGGCTTGCGACTGCAGGTTTTCGATCTTTCCGCAGTACTGCAGCAGTTCGGCCTGTGTCGCTTCGTCGTAGCCAGTCCGTTCCGAAATGACGAGCACATCGGGACGAACCAGCTTGATGAGTCCCCACTTTTCGCCGCCACCATCCTTGATCGTGATGATGTCAGCATAGCGAGTGTGAGCGATCATTTCCGCGCGCTCGAGTTCAGGGATGATCGGACGATACTTCCCCTTGCGCGCGCGGACTTTTGCATCCGAGTCGATGCCGACGATGAGAAAGTCACCCAGCATGCGCGCGGCATGCAGGTAGCGCATGTGTCCGATGTGCGGCAGATCGAAACTGCCGGACGTCAGCACAAGCTTGGCTTTGAGCGCCTTGAGCGCTTCAACTTTCTGCAACAGATCGGCTTCGTCGAGGATGAGTCTGCTTTCCATCGCCGCATCATCGGCGAAGATAGAGCCGCGCTTCATGAGAGTCTCCTTTCATGTCTAAGAACGGTCTGCGCGGATGGTAGCACAGGCAGCAACGTCCGCTACTTGCGCATGGAAAAATGCGTGTCGAGATAGGTGTGGTAAGGTCAAACCAGACAACCACGGAGGTTCTCTATGAGTATCATCACTATGGTAGTCGCCATTGGGGCGACCAATCGCGTCATCGGAAAAGACGGCGGTCTGCCCTGGCCACGAATCAAGCCAGACATGGACCACTTCAAGACGCAGACACTCGGGCATCCGGTCCTCATGGGCCGGAAGACTTGGGAATCACTGCCGCAAAAGTTTCGACCGCTTCCTGGACGCACCAACATCGTCATCACCCGCGCTACAGACTATGAGGCTGTTGGCGGCATCGTGGCGAACAACCCGAGTCAAGCACTTGCGCTTGCAGAGACCGCGCCTGGCGGAGACGAGGTTATGGTGATCGGCGGCGCTGAAATATACAACGCGTTCCTGTCGGTCGCTCATCGCCTCATTCTTACCAAGGTCCATGGCGACTGGGACGGCGACACGTACCTTGCGCCGTACGAAGAAGATTTCACACGGCAAACGAGTTATCGCGAACTCACCGGCGATCACCCGCGGCTTGAGTTCGTCACACTCGAACGCTAAGCAACAAATAGCCGGAGCAGATGCTCCGGCTATTTCTGTTACTGCGGCTCGAGTCCTTCGAGCATCTCAAAGCAGCGGTCAATGAGTGCCGGGTCTGCTCCAGCCGGAACAACGAACTTCTCTCGAGCGCGTTTGAGAATATCCTCCCATACCATGCGACTGGCGGCGCGTCGTGCGCTATCCCGTTCGCCTCCCGGCTCAAGCTCCCAGTGTTCTTTACGAAACCGGTCTCGGTAGGCGTTGAGCGCCTCCTGGGAATCTTTGCTTTTGAGCTCTGTGACTGCCGCCTTCAATACTGCGCGCAGTTCGTGAAGTGGAAACTCTGGTCGGGTAAGGCCTTCAGTAATGAAAGTGTGAACATCCGCATCATTCGACGTATACACCCGTTCGCTAATGGAAGCCGCGTTGAGCAGAAACAGCAGTACCTCTTCGATCTTATACTTCCCCGCCTCATGAATGAAGCGCATATGGTCGAGCGTTATCGGCACCATATATTCCCGATCCTCTTTGGGAATGTATGCATCGTGTGCGCGTCGTGCGCGTTCAAGCATGTGTTCTGCCCGCTCGTCAGAGAGTTCTTCGGTCAGATACTGGCCAACAAGATTGACATAGTCGTCTTGCGAAAGAAGTGCGTTTAGAACCAACGTGTCGGCCATGTAATCAGCTTGTGGAAACCGCAGCATGCCGTAGAGCTCCTGCTGGAGCACTAAGTCCATGCCGGTGAGTGGCGGCTGTTCCCCTCCTCCTTCAAGATGCTTCATATAGTCCGATAGTAGCAAGAAACCGGCTTTCGCCGGTTTCTGTGTGTTACTTCACATCGACACCCATGGAGCGGGCCGTACCTTCGATGATGCGCTCAGCCGCTTCCTGGCTGCCAGCATTCAAGTCCGGCATCTTCTGCTTTGCGATCTCAGAGACCTGCGCCTTCGTGAGGACACCTGCCTTCTTCGACGGCGTCTTGCCAGAACCCTTCTCGATGCCGAGCATCTTGAGGATAAGGCGAGATGCCGGCGGAGTCTTAAGGACGAACGAGAAGGTGCGATCTTCGTAGACGGTGAGGTCTACCGGGATGATGTCCCCCATCTTGTCGCGGGTCGCCTCGTTGAACTTGTTTACGAAGTCACCAATGTTGACGCCTGCAGGACCAAGCACGGTACCAACCGGCGGCGCAGGGGTTGCCTTGCCTGCCGGGATCTGGAGCTTAATTTTCTTTACAACTTTTGCCATAGGAATGTCTTAGGACTCTAAATTACAGCTTGCGAATCTGCAAGAAATCGAGCTCCACGGGCGTCTCCCGTCCGAACATCGATACCAGCACCTTCACCTTGCCACGTTCTTCATCAATTTCGCCCACCTTGCCCTCAAGGTCCTTGAATGGTCCGTCGTTGATGACGACCGGATCATCCTTCATAAGGTCAATGCGGTGCTTCGGTGCTTCTGCATCCATGCGCTTCATCAGGGTCGCAACCTCTGCCTCTTCCATCGGAACAGGTGTGGTGCCGGAACCCACGAAGCCGGTGACGCGCGGCGTGTTGCGCACAACGAACCACGAATCCTCATCCACGATCATCTTTACGAGGATGTAGCCCGGATAAATCTTCTCCTCTTCAACGATGCGCTTGCCGCCCTTTACGCGAACTTTCTTCTCAGTCGGAACGACGACTTCGAAAATCTTGTTCTGCATGCCCAGGGACTCAATACGCTGCTTGAGGTTGCGTTCGACGGCATTCTCATAGCCGGCGTACGTGTGAATGGTGTACCAACGCGGCTCTGCAGACGCTGCGTTTTCATCAAACTGCGGTGCGGTGCGTGTATCCATACGAATTAGATGATGAAACTACCGACCAAATTCGTCAGCAGGTAGTCGAGCACGCCGATAAACACCGCCACGAATGCGGAAATCACAATGATGAGAATGGTGTGCTGCACCGCCGTTTTTGGCGCTGGCCAGACAACATGCTTGAGCTCACCGCGCACATTCTTGAGATAGGTAATGAGACTGTTCATGGCGGGTTATTTAAAAACGCCCCTGGGGCGCTTATGTCCGTAGTATACCAGAGCCCTTTTGGGCGTCAATGACAAGGGCCGCCGCGATAGTATGCGGCGGCCCCAGGAGCCCGAATGCTCAGCTTTGCGCAGAAGAAGCGTTTGCGTCGGCGGCCGGTTCGACCGGCTTGGCCTTCGCCTTTTTCTTCTTCTTTCTCGACAGCGACCCGAAGCGGGCTTTCGCCTGCGCCTCAAGCTCGGGGGTGAGATCCCCGTGCTTTTTGGCTTGGCGGAAGACGTTCTTCGCCTGCCCCATCAGATTCAGGGGCAGTTTGCCGGTGCCGGTGATCCGGAGGATCGCGCGCAAGGCGTGTTGACAGTCCGTCGCCGGAGTGTCCTTCGTCGCGTTGTTGAGATAGTCGACGGCCCCGTAGAACGAGGCGACGACGCTCTCCGGACGACGCTTCTGCTGCTTCGGCGCAGGACGATCATTATCGACGACGACCGAGAGATGGTCGGCCTTCGACTTGCGCGTCCGCTGCTTCGCCGTTTTCGGGCGAGGCGCGGCAGCGAGATCGACCGGCGCACCGGAGCGAACAGCGGCGAGCACGGCGGCTGAGCGAGGATCGAGAAACTCTGTGAGAGCGAAGGGTTGAGTCATTTCCGTATGTCTCCTTCCACAGAATCAGGTGAAACTATTTCACCCTCTGTCTAATACTATATCATAATCAATATATAATGTCAAGAATACAAAAACAGCCCCATACGGGGCCGCTTTTGTGTACGAGAATCGTTTAGTGAATCTCGAACGTGACTGATACCGAGACGGTAGTCTCCTGTTCTCCGGTCGGGAGTGATGGAGCGGATTGTGCAACTTCCATCATGCCTGCACCTCCCTTCCCGTCGTAGCCGTACATAGGATACGGACCGGTGTTCTCGTAGAAGGAAACGACTTTGCCGAGGCGAACACCGAGCTGGTCGGCAAGCGCTTCTGCTTTTGCCTTAGCGTTCTCAATTGCTTCTTCGCGAGCAACGTTCTTAATTGCATCGTCCTCGTCAACAGTGAAGTTCGGACCGTAGACGTTCTGTACGCCGAGGCTTCCAAGTGCCTGAAGGACGTCTCCAGCTTTCGTCGTGTCATGCACCTTCACGTCGACAGTCTGCGATACCTGATAACCCGTAATGCGCGGCGCACTCATCGGGCAGTAGGTTCCGTAGCACGGCGGCACTGTTGCGTATTCCGGCGAGATTGAGTACGAGGTGGTCTTCAGATCCTTCTCTTCAATGCCGAGATTCTCCATTGTGGCGAGCGCAGCATCCGTCTTTGCGGTTGCTTCTGCCTGCGCCTCAGCAACGGTCGGTGCGGTTTCAAAAACCGTGAAGCTTACCGTGGCGAGGTTTGGAACCATGGTGCCCGTTCCCGTACCCTCAACCGTAATGGTGTTGGTGTAGGACGTGTAGCGACCAAGGTTACCGATCTGATGAATAGTAAGGACGAGGAGGAAGAGCGCGAGCAGGGACAGCGCTGCCGCAGCGGCATAGCGTACCGGCTTGGTTGCCTTCAAAAACGTCTCAGCGAATGATTCTTGCATGGTGTTTATATTAATTTGTGGTCTTCATGGTAGCACGACGCTTCTAACGCCCATTTGTGACAAAGTGCTATCCTAATGCCTATGATTCCCCTCGCCCAAAGCGTCTTGGCCGTTGGCGCCCTGAGCCTTATTTCCCTGCTTGGTATCGCTACCTTGTCGCTTCGTCAGGCGGTTATTACTCGCGGCCTCTTTATTCTTATCTCTCTTGCCGCCGGCGCACTTTTGGGAGATGCATTCATTCACCTCCTTCCGGAAGCATTTGAGGAAGCTTCCGTGCTTACCGTATCGTTTGCGACGCTTGGCGGCATTCTCGCGTTCTTCGTTCTCGAGAAACTGCTCAACTGGCACCACAACCACGGCGAAGACGAGTATGCGCCGGATCACGCGCAACGCCACCCGGTCGGTCGGCTAGTACTCATTTCAGATGCGCTCCATAACATGATCGATGGTCTCGCGATCGGCATCGCATTCCTCGTGTCTCCAGAGGTTGGTATTGGAACGACCCTCGCAATTGCGCTCCATGAGATTCCGCAGGAGATCGGCGACTTCGGCCTCCTGTTGCATGCCGGCTATACGCGTACCAAGGCGCTCCTCTTTAACTTTGTATCGGCACTTACCGCATTCATTGGTCTTGGCATTGCCTTTATGGTCGGAGACACCGTTGCGGGATTCATCCCCGTAGTGACCGCCTTTACTGCCGGCATGTTCATCTACATTGCCATGAGCGACATCGTGCCGGAGCTTCAAAAAACCAAGCGGCTACGCAACTCAGTATTACAAATAGCAATGATGCTGGTAGGCATCATCGCTATGGCACTTCTGCTGGTGCTTGAGGTTTAGCGAAGCTCGACTGAGGCAAGGAGATCGAGCAGTGCCTGGTGCTCCGGCAGATCCGCAACAACAAGATTCGGATCCGTCCAATCCACTACATCGTGTTCAATGATCTCGAACCGTAGCACCTGAAACGCGCCGAGCCAGTAGTAAGCGCTGTGCACCTGTGCCTCGAAGCGCTCAATCACCGTGGCGCGATATTCGCGACCATTTGTAACCACGCTCTCAAAACGCGAGAAATCGGTCGCTTGCATGTCTGCCGGCTGGTAGCGAGTGTTTTCGAGAATAATATCCTCACCCGGCACACCGTCTGGAACCGTGTACCGGCGAATGATGATGGTATGCTGCGGCGTTCCCGAAAGCGACGGCTTCACGAATGCGGCAAGCACGGTTGGGTCGGCACCATAGGCGTTTTCATCCGCGTGATATCCGGCTGGCACAACAAACGATAGGCCCGCCTCTGCAACCGATACGCGATTGGTCACCGGGCACTCGGCAAACTCGCAGGAAGGCGGGATACGCCCAACCGAAGTTCCGTCTGGGCAGATCTTCGCCTCTTCCGTACAGGCAACGGTCGGCGACTGTTCGGAAACGGTGCGGTAAAAGAATCCGCCGATGCCAATCAAGAGAATAAGTACAATGCCAAAGATAAGTGATTTCATATGCGGGTAGTAGGGTTTTTAAGCAGGTCTCGGATTTCCTCAAGCAATTCAATATCCCGGGGTGTTGTTGCAGGCGTCGCTTCAGCATGCGCCTTGCGAACAAATTTATTGATGAACTTGACGAGGAGGAAGAGCGCGAAGGCGGTAATAATAAAGTTCACCGCGACCTGAATGAAGTGGCCGTACGCGATGACCGCCTCTCCCCCAAGCCCGAAGGTGAGCGCGCTGAAGTCTACCCCGCCCATCAGGCGTCCGATCGGCGGCGTCAGGATATCGGTCACGAGCGAATTGGTAACTGCAGTAAACGCTGCGCCGATCACCACGCCGACCGCCAGATCAAGCGCGTTGCCGCGAATCGCAAACGTTTTGAATTCTTGCCATAAGGAAGTCATGGTTCGGAGTATAACAAAAACGGGAAGGCTGGAGCCTTCCCGTTCAAAGAACTATGCGACGAGCTGTTTGCCCCCTAGGTGGTAGGACGTTTCCGCCTGCCACACGTCCTGCTGCTTTCCAAACACCGTCAGGCCCGAACACGACACTGAGAGTTTGAGGGCAGCCGACTGTTCGCAGTACGCTTGCGCGCATGCGTCCCGTACGTCCGTGAAGCGTTCCGCCGGAAACTTCCGCGCAACACTGACGTGCGGGAAAAACTGCGGCCGCAGTATCGGATGACCCAGATCACTGTGCAGCGTAGCGCGAAACGCGGTGAATCGGTTCCGATCGCTTGCAAGCAGGCAGACGGTGTCTTCCTGCAAGACGCCAAGCAGCTCAAGCTGAAACGTAAACGGCGCGTGCCGCTGACTAAACCGAGTGAGCTTATGCTCGAGACGGCTATCCTGTTCGCTGCTTCGCGTTCGAAATGGCGAAACAAGCGTCAGGTGGAATGGGCTCTTGCCGTGCGAAATAGTGAGTGCTTCGCAGCCAGGACGATTTTGAACCAGCTCTTGCGCCCGTGCTTGTAACGCAGCAAGCGCACTTGCAACGGACGGCGGCATTAAAATGCCAATGAACACTTCCCGCATGATGTGTACTCCATGCAAGGGAATACTCCCTCTAAAATTGAGGATACGTGGTTACGATACGTGCGTCAAAATGTTGGGCGACCTATGGGACTCGAACCCATAACCGCCTGGACCACAACCAGGAGCTCTACCAATTGAGCTAAGGCCGCCATGTGAACGGTGTTCCTTATACCACGCGCACTGCGCAGACGAAAGCGTTACGCGTGCGTCTCGCGAAGGAAATACCAGCCGAAATGCGTGACAAAGAGAATAAGTTGTAGCGACAGCGCAAGAATTGTTGCGTGCCAAAGTTCGCCCGTGGTGGCGTAGAAGAAAACTTCCGTTATCAAAAATGCAATAGCACGCCACTCAAGTGATACCTTCATCGATTTGATAAGGCGTTGCTTCATAAAATAATCATGCCACTTAATGCCTACACGACAAGCTGTGTATAACGCCTGGCTTATATGAAGTTTGCTGCCTCTGTCTTCAGAATTCCTATCGCCTCTTCAAGCGTCTCGCACTTTTGAATGTTGTAACTAATACAAACGATATCCACATTCCCTTTTCGCCAGAAACCTTCGGGGCAGACCACGAGCAGCTTGCTGCTTCGCGCAAAGAGCCCAAGCTCCAAAAGAGAAATGGGAGATTTTGTCTCAGGCGAAAAATACATCAAGATTCGGTCTGCACTTTCAAGACCAGCAAGCTCCCACTCCACCTGATTTCGAAAGGGACCAGCATCTTCTCGTTGCTCCCACGAAGGGTCCCATGATTCGTGGCGTGGATTGAGCACCACCCAGTCTGTTTCCTCAAGCATTTCCTCCACGCGCTCCTGCCAATCATCTGCCGTTCCCATCTCGATAGAACCGGCGAGAAAGAGCCGGGGCCTGCCTTCGGGAGCGGGATGCGGCGGCTTATATACCTTCATTGCTTGCATGATAACGCACGAAGGCGCCCGATCGGGCGCCTTCGTTTGTATGTTTTGTGCCCAGGAGAGGACTCGAACCTCCACCCCTTTCGGGACTACCACCTCAAGGTAGCGTGTATACCAATTTCACCACCTGGGCAGGTGCGAACTCGCCCACTATACGAGAAACGGCCCGCAAACGCTAGGCCGTTGCCTTCTCTTCTGACTCCGCTGCCGGAGCTTCCTCAGTAGGAGCTGCAGCAACTTCTGCTTCCGCTACCGTCTCTTCTGCTGGAGCGGCGACAACTTCCTCTGCCGGAGCCTCTTCAACAGGAGCTGCCTCAGCAACAACCGGGGTCTCCTCTGGCTTCTGTGCGAAGTCGTCTGTCGAGACATTCATCATGCGCATGTTGCGAAGCTGGCGGCGAACTTCGCGAGCAACCTTCTCGCGGATGAAGTAGAGCTTTGCACGGCGGACCTTCGAGCGGCGTACGATCTCAATCTTTTCGATGAAGGGAGCGTAGAGCGGGAAAATGCGCTCGACGCCAATGCCAGAGAGCGTTGCGCGTACCGTGAAGGTGGCGCCCGCCTCCGTACCGTGCTTCACCGCAAGCACCAGGCCTTCAAAGGTCTGGGTACGGGTCTTTCCCTTTTCGACGATCTTCTGATGGACACGAACCGTATCCCCGGGACGGACCCCGAGTTTCTGGCGCTCCTCGATCGCAACTGGCGTGATAACACCTGCCATAGATGCCGCACTCTAGCATGAGGCTTAGAGGGAAGCAACGATCCCGGCTCCATCGGGGAAAGTCTCGACTGCAGCCGCGAAGTCTGCCGGGAGCGGAGACCGGAGCGTTACCCGTTCCCCATCCGGGAGTGGGAGCTCTAAACTGAGCGCGTGGAGCGCCAGGCGCGTAAAGCCAAGGCCCTGTTTTTTACCCGGAGCATAGAGCGGATCGGCGACAACCGGATGATGAATGGCCTTGAGATGCACCCGGATCTGGTGCGTACGGCCTGTTTCCGGAATCAGTTGTATAAGCGCGTACTCCCCTGCTTCGGCAAGCACCTGGTAGTGCGTGATGGCATCCCGGAGCATGCCTTTTGCCTTTGGCTGCGCGGAGCGGAGGCGGAAGTCTTGGCGCGAACGGCCAATAGGAAAATCAATCGTTCCTTTCTTTTCTTTCGGCGCCCCGTACGTTACGGCAATATAGGTCTTCTTGGTATCGCGTCCTTGAAACGCCGCCTTAAGGAATGCGTGCGCGTCCTGCGTTTTTGCAAACACCAGAACACCGGACGTGTCGCGGTCGAGCCGATGCACGACGCCCGGGCGGAGCAACTCGCTTCCATCTGGAAGTCGCTGCGTCTCGCCAACCGTCGCGGAAGCGGGATACTGAGCGGCAAACCAGTCGCTTGCCGTCTCTTCGGTGTTTCGCCCATCAGGATGCGTCATGATGCCTGCCGGCTTGTTTACCGCAACGATGGCATCGTTCTCAAAGAGGATCGGAAGCTCCATACTTCCAAAAGTACCCTAAATCGGCTATCGTGCACACTGTAGCGCGCTTAGCTCAGTTGGTAGAGCATCCCGTTTACACCGGGCAGGTCGGGGGTTCGAGTCCCTCAGCGCGCACCACTAGGCTATACTGCAAGGTATATGCCTGAATTTCCTCCGCGTACTGGCGAGCGCAATGAATGGTGGCGACGACTCGGACGACGAGCCATGACTCCGTTTGTAGGTATGGAAGCAATTTGGCAGGACGCGCAGAAAGCGTCTGCTGAACGAGAACTTAAATGGGAAGAGGTAACGTCGAGCCTCTACCACTTCCCTGAGTGGGCGATGCTCGATCTTCGTGCACAATGGGAAGCATTTCGTTTTGAACAGCTGCAAAAGCCAAAAAATCAGGAGCGTGTTGAGGGGCGACGAGAAAAGATCCAGGAACTCCACGATGATCTTGCCGCAGAAGAACACCTGCTGCAGGAGCGCATATATGCATGGCGCACGCAAACGGAAGAAGCGCTGGATGCATTCAATGACGACCTACAGGAGCTCACCGGAAACCGCCTGGCCTGGAAGGACAAAACCTTCGACTCCCTCCTGTCGACAGTGGAGGTGACGATGGAAGCGCTCAAAGAGCAGATGAAGATGATTGAGAAGCATGGCACACACGTCGCACAACAAAGTGAAAATGTTGCCGGTGAGTTGCAGTCGTACGAACAGATACACACGAACACAGGTGAAGCGATCAAGCGGTTGAAACTCTTCAAGCGCGATCTGATTGTTTCTTGGGGTGAAGATGTAACAAAGCTCGGTACAGAGGAAACCATACCGGACATCGCCCATCGGATTACCAAAAAGCGCGCGAAGCTTGAGAAGGCGCTGAAGAGTGAAGGTACGCCTGAAGCTATCGCCATGCGCCGACAGCAGCTTGTTGCTGAACGTGATGCGCTCCTTGAAAGCGTCGATCACGCGAAACTCCGCATTGAGATGTACCGCCGCAAGCTCAACGAAAAGAAGAGCGCCATCAAGGAACTGCTTGCCGGTAACGATCCACGCATTGCACAGGAGCAGCGTGAACGAGCAGGTATTGAAGTATTCTTGGATCAGCTTGCTGGGTATGAGAGTCTTGCTGTTCGATTCGAAACACCGGAGATGGTGCGACTCTCCACTGAGCATGCCGAGACCGTACGCGATCTCGGCGACCGTCCGCTCGCTATCGATCTCGAGCGCATACTTGAACGCACGCCGGTACCTAATGATTTGCGTCTTACCCTTGAGCAGTCGTTCGGCGAACGGTATGAACCCGTTACGCTCGATCAGGTGCGCGGACTGCGCAATATTGTTCTTGGGTACGTGCACTACACGTATACTGAACCCGATACCCAAACGCCTGATGAACTAACTGAAGCTGCATGACCGTCGCCTCCCTCATCGCCCAATTCCTCTCCGAACCGGTTCTTTATCCGCTTCTCAAAGAGCCTGAGCTAGAATCAATCGCGAAACGCGAGCCGGCCTCCTTGCTCTCACCTGCAGATATCGCCAAAGTGCTTGCGCTCTTTGATCGTATTGAAAGCGTGCTTGATACTGAAGAAAAGAAACTTTCCCGCTACGAAGCGGAGCTTGTTGCAATGCAATAGTGTGCCCAGAAGAGGATTCGAACCTCCAACCCTTGCGGGATACGCTTCTGAGGCGTACGCGTATACCAATTCCGCCACCTGGGCAGGTGTGCTGCTTGCGCCCCCAGAAGGAATCGAACCTCCATCAAGAGCTTAGAAGTCTCCTGCTCTATCCATTGAGCTATGGGGGCACGTACTGCTACCCTACCGCATCAGCGAGAGGGGTCAACGAATTGATATTCAGTACTGTAGCGTGCGCCTTCTTCAAGCTGCGCACGAAACGCATCCTGCAGTCCCTCAACGCCAGCAGTGGTGATATGTGTCGGCGTTGCAGACGCCGCTTCGCCCGAGAGAACACGCAGGAAGAACGACGTATTCCACCAAACACTGATTGCAAGCGCGAGCAATGCGCACGCAAGAATGATGAGCCAGTCGCGTTCAGGATGTCGCCCACCAAGACCTTTAGGCAGTGACAGCTGCGTTAGATTTTTGGGGAGTGAAATCATGGTGTAAGTGCAGCGACGGACATGCGGTAGGTAGCGCGCCACGAACTGTCGCCCCGGGCATCGAGCGATAGTGCGCCAGTTGCTCCTGCATATGGTCCATGTTCAAGCGCTCCAATCGTGCGCATGACCGCTTCAAACGACCCTTCAATGGAAAGCGCGATGGTGATGCGTCCGTTTTCAACATCTGAAACCGAAGCAATATCTACCGACGCCCCATGCGTTCGTCCCATCACTTCAAGCGTCTCAAGAAAGGCAACAACATCTTCTTCAGAAACTGCGTGCGTTGCGACAAACGCCTCTCCTTCGGCAAGCTCTTCTGCAGCGAGCCGTGCTGTCGCCGAAAGTGCGCGCGCACCACTCTTCTCTTCAATCTGCGCGGCAAGTGAACGAGCATCTTCGGCCGTTGCTTCAACGCGCGCAAGCCAGAACCAGTACGCGCCAATGGAAACAACCGCAAGCAATACGGCGATCACAGTATGGCTGAGGGCTGGGTTTTTCATGGTGCAAGTACTCCCGTTAGCGTAATCGTAAACGGAATATCCGATTCCGCTGCATATACCGAGAGTGGAAGGTTGGCGGAGGATACGAACGAGAGATTGTTGAGTGCCGTGTGATAGCGGCGTAATGCCTCCCGAGAAGCGGCAATGCCGGTAATCGTCATTGCAGACTCGCCGCTTGGGCTTGGAGAAACGGAGAAGCCGGTGAGGCGCACGCCCTCGTGCGGGAGTGCAAGGAAATCGCGTACGACGGGCGTTGTTTTTGGCTGTGCAAGCAGCGCGGAGAGCTCCCCCGCCTTCCTGGCAAGCTCGTTCGCACGCTCGCTCACCGGCCGCTCATTGGCCGCGCCAGGAAGCAGTGTGAGATCTGCAAGATGCTTTTGGCGTGTCGCTACCTCTTCCGAAAGATAAAAGTACGACGGGAGCAATAAAATACCGTGCAGGACCACCACCACAAATACAACGCTCGCAGCAACGGTAATCAGACGAAGCATATACTCGCGATTGAGGTCGCGCAGACGATTGGCCGGTAAGAGATTGGTGAGGTTAGGCATAGTCTCGTAGGGCAAGTCCGATCGCCGTTCCGTACGCAAGAGACGCCGTGTACTCAAGCGGTGGCAGCCAAACCTCGCGTGGGGCGAAATTGGTGAACACGTCTCCAAGCGCAACAGGAACCTTGAGCGATGCTTCAAGATACTCCGGAAGTCCGAGCACTGTTGCGTTACCACCGACCAGGAGCACGCGCGAAACCGGTTCATGGGTCGCGTTTGCGCGCGACTGCCAATACTCAAGACGCTTCATGATTTCGTCTCGAATGACCGATACCGTCGAGAGCATGGCAGCCAAGTATTCTTCGTTTCCGCTTCCGGGCGCAATTCCCTTCTCCGCTTTAACTCGCTTGGCTTCTTCCTCCGAAACGCCGAAATGTTTCTGGACGGCAAGCGTAAGTGCGTGACCGCCGATATCCAACGTTGTAACAAATCGCGGAAGGCGCGCCGTTGCTATCAAAAGCTTGGTGGTTGTTTTCCCAATATCAATAATGAGTACCGTTTCGTCCGTGCGTACTGGAAGGAGTGCTCGCGGAAGCGCGAACGTTTCGCTCTCAAGCGCACGAACCCGTACGCGCGCTTCGTCAAACACCGCGAGTGTTTCTTCAACGACGCGCCTGGCATATCCAACGCCTACCAGCTGTGTTCCCTGCTCGCCTTTGCGCACCGGAGCAACCGTAAACTCTACGTCTTGAGACGGAAGTGGAACGTATTCTTCAAGATGCTGCTCGACGGCGATCTTCTGCGCCCCTGGCTCGTCTGCTTGCACCACCGCTTCAAACAAATAGCCGCGCGCTTCTGGAAGTGCTACGTTTGCAAAGCGGACCTTATGTTTTTTCATCAAATCCTTGAGCGTGCTTGCAACAGCGCCCGGATCGCGAAGCTCCCCGCCGACAACCGCTCCGGTCGGAAGCGCAACTTCGTCAAATGCCGACAACTCAAGGCCGTGTACATGTTCGCGGATGCGGGCAAGTTTAATACCGCTCGTGGAGATATCGATGCCTGCTGACGGCATCGATAGATAGTCTGGCGGCGCAAGTTCGACCCGAAGAAAGCGCGAAAGAGCCTGCATGCTCTTTAGTATACCAGTGCTTAGTGCGCGCTTGTGCCGGGAGGAACGGGGCGATCGGGTGTTAGAAATGCGAACGTGTCTCCAGAGCCAACGGCAAACAGCATGCCGTTTGATTCAATGCCTTTGATGGTGCGCGGTTCAAGGTTCGCAACAAACGCAAGCTGGCGACCAACCAGTGTCGCTGGGTCGGCGACATACGCTGCGATGCCCGACACAATTTGGCGCGGAGCGTCTTCCCCAAAATCAACCATGAGCCGTAAGAGCTTGTCGGTTTCAGGAACTCGCTCGGCACTCAAGACGGTGCCGACCTTCACTTGAATCTTTCCCAGATCATCAATGGTTGCCATGGCGTGTAAGATAGCTCGTAAGAATAAGGGCTGCCGCGCTCGCGTCAACATCTTTCATGGCGCCACGCTCACCGTCAAACCCGCGACCCGCCTCCTGTGTGGTAAACACTTCTGGTTCGAAGTGAACCGGAAGACCCGTTTCCACTTGTAGCTTTTCGGCAAACACCTTTGCCTCTTTTGCAACTGGATTCTCTTCCCCGGCAAGATTGCGGGATTCCCCCACCACCACCGCCTCCACGTCGTTGGCACGTATGAGCGAAACTATGTTGGCAAGCAGCTGATCGTCGTTTTTGAGCGTACTGTGCGGGAAGCCCATCTGACCTCCTTCGTCAGATACTGCCACTCCCACTTTTTTCGTCCCGAAGTCGATTCCGAGGTGTCGCATACACCAATCGTAGCAGAAAAGGCCGTTATGGTATTCTGCTTGCGTATGTGGAATCCATTTGTGGGCGACCCGATCGTTGGTCCGCTCTTGCATTCAGTCGGCCTGGGCATTCTCTTCCCTGTCTTCTGGATTGTGCTCTTGGTCTGGACCTTCGCTTCGAAGGCGCTTGGGCTCTGGTATGCTGCGCGAAACTGTCAGCGTGTATGGTTCGTCGTATTCATGCTTGTGCACACGATCGGCATTCTTGAGATGATCTATCTCAAGTGGTACCAGAAGGACCGCCATGACGGAAACACCCGCCTCTTCCCTTTCCTGAAGGGGTGGATGCAACGGGCGCGCGAAATGGTATCATCACGCGCGTCAGACAAATAAACACGGAGGAGTGGCAGAGTGGTCTATCGCACCTGTCTTGAAAACAGGAGTCTCGCAAGGGACCGTGAGTTCGAATCTCACCTCCTCCGCTAAATGCAAAACTGCTCGCTAACAATCTGTTAGCGAGCAGTGAGCCGTTCCATGAGCCGCTGACTTTTTGGCTCGAAACGGGGACTATTGATGGTTGCTGTAGTGAAGTCTGTCGCGACAAGCTTGCGTCCGAGCCTTGCTTCAAGATGCTCGACGCACAGCATGCCGTTGACGGTAGGCATCACCTGCAACCAGAGGTCAGTGTGAACGAAGTAGTGTTCGTGGATTTTCCCGGTATCGACGCCACAATCGACACAAAGAAATTTACGGCGAGATTTTGCCACCGCCCTCCTCCTCTGTTCCGGTGCTAACCGAATCGTGATAGTACGTCGATTTTTATGTATGTCAATAATTACCTCATAACCGTAGCAATGGATGGCACTACGTACACATCACTAGGTTGCGCGAGGTATTCATGAATTGACCGCAAAACACCCCATCACCTGGTGGTATGATGGGCGCATGGAAGAGACGCCCGTCTTTGCATGGGAGGGCCGCGAGTACCAATTTGAAGAAAAGACTGCGGACTGGTACTGGGCACTCGGCATTATCGCGACTGCTGCCGCGATTGCCTCGGTCTTGTTTGGAAATATTCTGCTTGCGCTCGTTATTGCCGCAGCTGCTGTCTCTGTTGCGCTCGTCGCCTCTCGCGGCAGCCGCATGCATCGTTTCGCCATCTTTGAAAATGGCGTTGCGATCGACGATCATTTTTACCCGTTTGAGATCATGCTCCACTTCTCCGTGCTTGAGTATGTTGACGAAACCCTCCCTCCTTCCCTCTCCATAAAAACCCGGCGCTTCCTTACGCCGCATTTCCTCATTCCTATCGTCGGCCATGATCCGGTCGAGATTTACGAGTTCATCTCGCAGCACCTTCCGGAAGGCAACCACCACGAGTCGCCCATGGACCGACTGGTCGAACTCTTCCGCATCTAGCTTGCGGTAGAGCCGTCAAAACGATAGAGTCATCAGGACGCTCTCGTCGTTCAATGGATAGGACGCTAGCTTGCGGAGCTGGTAATGTAGGTTCGATTCCTACCGAGAGCACACACTGATTCGCTTCCGTCGTTCAATGGATAGGACATCTCCCTCCGAAGGAGAAAATGCAGGTTCGATTCCTGCCGGGAGCACCGAAGAAAAAAGCCGGAGTATATCCGGCTTTTTTCTTACTTCTTCGCAGCAGCGAGTGCTTTAGCGAGTCGAGATTTCTTACGGGCGGCGGCGTTCTTCTTGATAATGCCGCGCTTCGCTGCCTTATCGATTGCCTGGTAGGCCTCAGAGAGTGCCTCAGGAGTCATAACCTTGCGAGCATCCTTAACAGAGGAGGTCATGGCGCGCTTGCGGCGCAGGTTGAAAACGCGCTTACGGAGGGATGCGCGGTGTGCCTTCTTTGCGGATGAAGTAATTGCCATGCGCCGCATCCTACGCTACTTGGCGGCCTTTCGCAAGACGAGTACGAAAATGGGCTCCCCCACGAAGGAGGGAGCCCGAACTTCGGTTCAAAGTGTGGGGATCGCAACGACACTTCGATCGGGGAAATAACGCCCCGGGATCCGCCGTTTGATGACCCAATTAGAGCACCGATAGGCGACATGCGCCCACAGCACATCATCATAGTCATCATCGACGACTTTTACGAAGAAGTCGTTTTGTTCCCCCATGGGAATCGATTTCCCACCTTCATACAGACGCATGATGTGGTGAATCGCTGCCCACGAGAGTGCAGCTCCTGACCAGCGGCGAGCGAGCCGTTCCCTGTGTTCCAGCAACGCTGAAGCACAGTTATTCAGACGCGCGAGTCCGATGGTCTCCGATGGAGCCTCCTCGCGCGCGGGAATGCGCTCAAGGAAGATGGGGTCGATCTTCTCAATGATGGGTGCCCCCTTGGTTCCCTTGAACCCCTTTCTGAACACCTTCTTCGCCTGAAACTTCGGATCACCCGGAAAAGTGATGCGGAGTTCCGGCTGAGAAAATGGTGTGGTCAGAGGAACCGGGAGGAACGCATCAGAGTTTCGTTCGATCCTCAGTGCTGGTTCAGCCAATGACATTGTAGTGTGTCCCCTTTTCTGACTGTTGAACCGCTACGCCGCAGCAGGAAGGGTCCCCGGTGGGGGCGCTTTCTGCTGCGGCGAAGAATGTAAAAGTGCCGTCCTGGCACTATATCACCATGAAATAAATGAAAACGCAATGAGTGCTAGGATAAGGGAATGATTCGGCAGATCCGCGGTACCGTCCTTTCCGTTGAACCGCTCGGCGTCATTATTGACGTCTCCGGCTGGGGCGTTTTGGTCTATGTGTCGGCCCCGGACGCCTTTGCGCTCGGCGACGAGGTAACGCTTATGACCCATATGGCCGTCAAACAGGATGGCATCGAACTGTATGGATTCGCAGATCCTGCAGATCTTCGCTTCTTTGAACTCTCCCTTTCCGTGTCTGGCGTTGGACCCAAGACCGCCCTTTCCCTGCTGCGTCGTGCGTCACGCGAAAGTCTTGAGAAAGCGATCGGTACTCGAGACGTTTCCTACCTGACGCGCGTTGTCGGACTTGGAAAGAAAGCTGCGGAAAAACTAATCGTTGAAATCAGCGAGAAGCTGTCCGTGGGAGAAGCGTCCGCTACCGGCGAAGACGCAGAAGTCTTTGATACGCTCGTTGCGCTTGGCTACACCGAGCGCGAAGCGCGCAAGGCCATTGGCGCTATTCCGGCGTCTGTTTCTGGCAAAGAAGCACGCCTTAAAGCTGCGCTGGCTTCAGGCGCCCACTAGGTATGTACAAACTTGTCAACGCGTTTGTAGTGGTTCTCAAGCGTTTTGTGCCGGAGCCGCTTGTCGCGCTTATTCGCACGCCATACCACTTCGCCCTCACGCTTCTTGCGGCAATCTCCTACGGCTTCCCCGGCAAGTCGATGACGGTCATTGGCGTGACTGGCACCAAGGGAAAATCTACCGTTTCTGAAATGCTCTATATTGCGCTCAAGGGAGCGGGATACCAAACAGCAGTAGCGTCAACGATCCGCTTCGCCATCGGCGAACAGTCGGAACCAAACCTCTTTAAGATGACCATGCCCGGACGTGGCTTTATCCAGGATTTTCTCGCTCGTGCGCGAAAAGCTGGCTGCACGCATGTAGTTATTGAAATAACGTCTGAGAGTACCCGTCAGTTCCGCCATCAATTTCTCTTTCTAAACGCACTGGTCTTCACCAATCTTCAGAAAGAACATATTGAGTCACACGGATCGTTTGAGAACTATGCGGCAGCAAAGCTCAAGATCGGGAAAGCGCTCGCTGCCTCACCGAAGCGACCCCGCGCCATCGTCGCAAACGCAGACGACCCTAATAGCAAGCCGTTCCTTTCGCTCCCGGTAGAACAGACACTCCCCTTCTCGTATGCGGATGCAAAAAACGTAGCGCTCAAGCCCGGCGCGGTGTCATTTACCTATAAGAATGTACCGTTTGACCTCCGACTTCCTGGAAGCTTTAGCGTTATGAACACTCTCGCGGTTATCAAAGCAGCGGAGTTTGTCGGTGCTTCGCTTGGGAAAATCTCTGACGCGCTTCGCTCGCTTGAACGCATTCCTGGAAGAACAGAGCGCATTGAGTGTGGCCAGTCGTTCCAGGCGGTCGTAGATTACGCCCACACTCCTGATTCTCTTAAAGCGCTCTATGACGCGTATCCTGGAAGGAAAATTTGCGTCTTAGGAAACACCGGCGGTGGACGCGACACGTGGAAACGGCCAGAGATGGGACGTATTGCAGATACAGAATGCGCAGAGGTGATTCTCACGGATGAGGATCCGTACGACGAAGACCCGCAAGCGATTGTGGACGCCATGGCAAAAGGCATGGATCGCGCACCAAAGATTATTCTTGATCGACGCGAGGCTATTCGTACTGCGCTCTCGCTCGCACAGCCAGGTGACAGCGTACTTATAACCGGCAAAGGAACAGATCCGTATATTATGCGCGCGAAGGGTATCAAAGAAGCATGGAGTGACGCAGCGGTAGTCCGGGAAGAGCTCCAGAAGCTGGTATCATAAACAGCAATGGCTGAAACACCTTCAGGCGGCGGCGGAACCGATCTGATGTTCTTCGTGGGGATGATGCTTCTCTTCTTTTTGGTATGGATTGCCGGAGGCGGACCTTCTCGTCCTATATCGCTCTCGGGTCCCCTCCTGACGCCGATTGCTATTCCTGGCCCCGGCGGCGTGACGTACGGAACCACGACCCCTGGTGGTTCTGGCATTAGCGCAGGCGCAACCGTCTCCATAACCAAAGACTCGACCGGCGCAAAAAGCACTGACGCAAAGACGGAGTACCTCACTATTTATGTCTCTCCGGTTGCAGACGGACCGATATCAACTGCGGGATGGCGTCTCGTGTCGCGGCAGACTGGCGAGAGCGCGGCGTTTCCGCTGGGCGCCGAGATTCCACGTTCGGGAAGCGTGAACACCCTTACGCCAATAACGCTCCAACCGGGAGATCAGGCAATTATCGTTTCAGGCCGCTCGCCAGTTGGCGTTTCTTTCAAGGAAAACCTCTGTACCGGATATCTTGAAGAGCGCCAAGACTTCAAACCGCCGCTTGCGCAGAGTTGCCCGACGCCGTATCAGGAATTCCAGCGCTATGCAGAAGATGAAAGCGAAAAGTGTGCTGAGTACGTTCGTAGTATTCCCTACTGCGCGACCGAAACGAACACGTCTCAAAGCGTTGGTTCTTCGTGCCGCGACTTTGTCGACGAATATCTCAATTACAACGGTTGCGTTCGTGCGCATCAGAACGACTCCAACTTCAAGGGAACAACCTGGCGCATCTATCTTGGGTCTGGGGACGATCTCTGGCGCAGCGAGCGCGAGAAAATAGAGCTTATCGATGCATCAGGGAACGTGCTCGACTCGCTCTCATACTAAGAAAGTGGTAGGTTAGCAGGTAACCGCCCGTAGCTCAGCTGGTAGAGCAGCTCCCTTTTAAGGAGACGGTCCCAGGTTCGATCCCTGGCGGGCGGACTAAGGTAGTGAGTTTTAGAGAGACAGTGCAAAACGCTCGAGTGATTGCGAAAGCGTCAGTCCGCCACCGCGCGCATCTGAAAGAAGTTCGATGAGGCGAATGGAGAGTTCGCGTGCACCTGATTCACCCCATTTCCCACCACCCTTTTGCATAAGATCACGCGCTTTCCAGTGAAGGAGACCGTGGAGCATCTCCGGGGCGTCCCCTTCCCGTTCTGCTTTTACGAGCTCCTTCCATAACGTCTGGCCATCCTTATTAGCAAGTGCGTTTACGAGCGCAATATTGAAACCGCGTGTCGGTTTCTTCTCTTTGAGGTCGAAAACAAATATCTTCTCTGCTTTTGCAGTAAGTCTCTTCGTGCGTGCGGCAAGTAATTTCGGCGCGAGAATACCGATCGGGTTTTGAGATTCAGCAAGCACATCCAGGTGCGAAAGGAGTAGCTCTCCGGACGTAGCATCCGAGAACGGCTCGTCAATGAGCACGAGCGTCTTGAGGAAAAAGAGTCCTTGCGTGCCTGCGGCTTCCATGAGCACTTCGCTCGTGATCGCGCCTGGCTCAATCCGCACATAGGCTGCATCCGGCTGTTTCTCGCGCGCAGCCGCTACCCACGCGAGTGCTTTAGCGCGTGCCTTCTCTGCATCAGAGCCGTGAAAGAGATAGATCATGCAAGTTTACGCATATCGTCCCATGACGGACCGGAGCGTGCTTCCGCAATAATAGGCACACCGCATGCCTCATCCGGCGTAAGAATGGACTCCATGATGTCTTCGATTTTCTTCGCAAGCTCCGGAAGCTTGGTATCTCGGACTTCGTATACGAGTTCGTCATGTACCTGCAAAAGTAGGTGCGCATCTTCCCTGCATCCAGTTTCCTCAAGCATCTGATCAATCTTTACCATTGCAAGCTTGATGATATCTGACTGCGTGCCTTGGATAGGCGCGTTGATGGCCATACGCTCGGCTTGCGCACGCACGTATGGAAGCGGCGACTTCATTTCAGGGAACAGACGGCGGCGTCCGAAGAGCGTTTCCGTGTATCCATGCTTGCGTGCATATCCCTTTGTGCTTTCAAGGAATTGCGACAGCGTCGTAAACGTATTGAAGTAGTCGTCGAGGAATCGGTGCGCCTCCCCGATAGTGGTACCCAGCTGCGCTTTAAGCGCGTTGACGCCCATGCCATAGAGAATGCCGAAGTTGATTACTTTTGCCCTGCGCCGCATCTCGGCGTCCACCTGCGACGGATCAACGCCAAAGACGCGCGCGGCAACTTCCTGATGCACGTCTCGTCCGCTTCTAAAGATCTCGCATAGCTTTTCGTCCTTGGAGAGCAGTGCCGCTATGCGCAACTCGATCTGCGAGTAGTCGAGTGCAACGAGCGAGAATCCTTTCGGAGCAACGAACGCTCCGCGCACGCGCCTTCCCCGCTCAGTACGGATAGGAATGTTCTGCAGATTCGGGTTGGCGCTTGCCATCCGGCCTGTGGTGGTGCCGGTCTGTATAAAGGAAGCGTGGAGGCGGCCCTTCGTATCGAGAAGCGGTGCAATAGCCTCTACGTACGTAGAGAGAAGCTTCTGCACTTCTCGGTACTCAAGAATGTCGTCGATGATCGGATGGAGCTCGCGCAGCTTCTCCAGTTCGGATTCTCGCGTCGAGCGCTGCCCGGTTGCCGTTCGCTTCTGACCTTTTGCGCCGAGCCCAAGCTCATCAAACAGAATGGTGCCGAGCTGCTTGGGCGAGCTGATATTAAATTCTTTGCCGGCAGCCTTATAGATGCGCTGCTCTATCTTTGAGAGTTCCGCGCTGTACTCCTTCTTAAGGGTGGCAAGCGCCTTGGTATCAATGAGTACGCCATGCTGTTCCATTCCCATAATGACTGGCACGAGCGGCTTTTCGATTGTGTTCCATACGTCATAGACCTTCTCTTCCTTTTTGAGCTTTTCCTCAAGAAATGTATGAGCAGTGGCAAGATCTTTCACATTTGCGTAGGCGAGAATATCCTCAAGAGATGGGTTGGTGAAATCAGAATGCAGGAGCCAGAGCATGACCTGCGCTTCCCGAAACTGCTGCTCTGGGACTTCAACCGTTTCAGCTTCCTCTCCAGTTTTCTCCTCTTCCAAATCATCTGTGTGACCAAGCAGTGCTTGTGCGCGCGGGCGAAGCGATCGGAAGCCAAGCTCATCAAAGAGCGGGAGAATGCTTCCTAGGTTCGGGTTCTCTCGCCAAGCAGTATCAGAAAGCCGAAACGCAATTGGTGCATCACGGCGAATCGTCGCGAGCATCTTGGAGAAGACGGCAGCTTCTTCGTGTTCTTTGAGCAATCCGATAATTCTTGGCTTGATACCCTTTTCAATAAGCGCGTTCTCGTCTGCCTTGAGCGTCTTGTAGAGATCTTCGATCGTGCCGAAGTTCTGAATAAGATCCGTCGCGGTCTTCTCGCCAATGCCTGGAACACCTTTGATGTTGTCTGACGGATCGCCGCGAAGACCCTTCCAATCCGGGATCAGGAGCGGCGTGAATCCGAACCGCTCCTGTACTGCATCAGCGTCGTACAAAATGGTGTCGTTGAGGCCTTTCTTGAGGGTATACACACGCACTCGATCTTCTTCGACTAGCTGCAGCGTATCCATGTCGCCTGAGGCAATAATGACTTCCGTTTCTGCATCTGCGCGAAGCAGTTCGGCGATAGTGCCCAAAATATCGTCTGCTTCAAATCCTTCCCGTTCGTAAATTGGTATGCAAAAAGCCTGGAAGATCCTGCGGGAAGATTTCAGCTGCGCTATAAGCGCATCATCCGTCTTTGTACGCGTTGCTTTGTAGTCCTCGTACGCTTCGTGACGGACGGTCGGCTTTGGCAGGTCGTAGCACGCTGCAAGATAATCAGGTTCAAGATCGGAAATGATCCGAAGCAACATCGACGATAGGCCGTAGAGTGCGCCGCTTGGCTCGCCGGATGGCGAGGTGAAGTCAGGCAGTGCGTGGTACGCGCGATGAATGATTGCATGCGCATCAAGCAAGACGAGTTTCTTTTCGCGACGAGAGAGGCGTCTAGGCATAGGAAATAGTTCGTCCGGCTCCCTTTACTGCAAACGAGAGTGTTTTATCCGCAGCAGGAAGCGCACCATCTACACGCTCGGGCCACTCCATAAGTACCAGGTTTGCTGGCTCCTGCATCAGTTGAGAGAACCCAAGCGCGTTGAGCTCTTCCCCATTCTTAAGGCGATACGCGTCGATGTGCACCAAATGTGTAAAGCCGCGGACCGGTTCTGGCAGTTGATAAATCTTTTCGAGCACGAACGTCGGACTGGTGACGTGTTCGGTAACACCGAATGCTCGCGCAATCCCTTGGGTAAATGAGGTCTTTCCTGCCCCTAGGTCGCCCGAGAGCGTTATGAGGGTTGCGCCGCGTTCTTTGGCACCAAGTTCTGCAGCGAACCGTCCGGCAGCTTCCTGGAGTTCCTCAAGTGTCTGAGCATCTATGGTCATCTGAGCCATTGTACCAATTCCCTTATGGAAAGAGCCCCGCGGGTGCGGGGCTCAATCTTTGTGTTTGCATCAGTGGCAGCGGCCACACCGTGGCCCGTGCCGCTCATGGCGGTGCGGACGACAGTCCTGCCGACGAGGCGGCGGGCGGCGCATCTGACGCGGCGGGTGGCCGCGAGAGCAGATGTGGTCGTCATTGGCGATCGCCCGTGCGATCGCGCACTCGAGGCCGCGGGAAATCCCGCGCTCGACGCCGGTTTCGACACCACGTTCAACGTGCCGCGTGAGACGACCTTCGCTGCGACGACCATGACGATCGCCACCGCGAGCCATACGCCGGACGGACGCGCACGCGCGTTCGCTCCGGACGTATTCGCCGTCGATCACGCAGCCTTCGCTGATGCCGCGACTACGGGAGTAGCCGTAGCGCTCGTGGATCGCACCTTGGCGACGCTGATAGCGGCCGATCGCATGGTCCCGGCAGTCGCGACGGTCGTAGATCATACGGCCGCCGATCGTGCAGGGAGCGTGATAGACCACGTTGCCTTCTTGGTACCGGCGAGCTTCTGCCGGCGATGAGACGGCGGTGCCGGCTGCAATAGCTGCAAACGCAAAGATTCCAAACAACAAATGCCGCATGAGTTACTCCTATATGCGGGGTTGAAGTCTGTATATACTATATCACATCAATTATGAAAGGTCAATGGGGTCAAAAAGGCTGCAGGTAGGCCCTCCCCCGGGTGCTATGATTTCCCTATCATGACCCAGTTTGATCAGAGTTCAGAAGACGCAAAACTTACAGAAATACGCGAAAAGGAAGAGGAGGATCTCGCTCGTCTTCTATCCGATAAATACGGCCTTTCCTACACCGATCTCTCGGTTGTTCCGGTCAACATGGATGCGCTTCGGCTGATTCCGGAGGAAACAGCGCGTGAAGCGGAGGCCGTCGCCTTTGATCGTGTTGGGAAGAAGCTCTCTATCGCGCTTCGCAACCCGCAAAACCAAAAACTTGCCGATATTCTCTCTGACTTTGAGAATCGCGGAACACAGGTGGAACGGTTTTTGGTTTCCGGCAGGAGTCTTGAGAAGGCGTTCGAACGATATCAGGACCTTTCCTATGCGCATGTGACCACCGCTGGTGTGTTTGACATTGCTGAGGGAAAAGCGGGCGACATAAATTCTATCAACGATCTCAAAGCACATCTCGATGAGACGCTTTCCTCAAAGAAGACTGCCCAAACCTCACGCATCTTTGAAGACATTGTTGCCGCCGCCCTTTCGATGGGAGCCTCTGACGTTCATATTGAGCCGGAAGAACATAACGTGCGCCTTCGTCTGCGCCTCGATGGCCTACTCACAGATGCATACACGCTTGATGAAAAGACGTACCGGCAGCTGGATTCCCGCATCAAGCTTCTCTCGGGACTGAAACTGAATGTTGAGAAGCGCGCGCAGGACGGACGCTTTACCATTCAAGCGAAAGGAAAAGACATCGAAGTTCGTACTTCGATCATCCCGGGCAACTATGGCGAGGCTATCGTGCTGCGCTTGCTTGATCCAAGTACGCTTGGCCGCACGTTTGAAGAGATGGGTGTGCATCCAAAACTGCTTGAGCGTCTTCGTACGGAGATTAAACGCCCCAACGGCATGCTGCTCACGACCGGTCCTACGGGGTCAGGAAAGACAACGACGCTCTACACCTTCCTTCACGAAGTGCACGAACCTGAAATAAAAATTATTACGATTGAAGATCCCGTTGAATACCATCTGGATGGCATCGTACAAACGCAGGTCGACCACAAGGACTACACCTTCGCCTCGGGCCTCCGTTCTATTCTCCGCCAGGACCCGGATGTCATCCTCGTCGGTGAAATCCGCGACAAGGAAGTTGCCGAGACAGCCCTTCAAGCAGCACTAACTGGCCACTTCGTCTTCTCAACGCTTCACACCAATAACGCGGCGGGCACTTTCCCTCGCCTTGTGGACCTGGGCGCCGATCCGAAGATCTTCGCTTCAGCGATTACCGTTGCGATGGCACAGCGCCTGGTGCGAACACTCGATCCTGCAACAAAACAAGCGCGCGCAACCACGCCCGAAGAAAAGCAGATGATGGAAAAGGTGTTCTCGGCCATGACGGACAAATCCCTCGTTCCCGCTTCCTTCGACACGGTATACGAAGCTGTCGCGAGCGAGGAATCAAATGGCTACAAGGGTCGTATGGGCGTACACGAAGGCATTTTCATGGATGAGGAGCTTGGTGTCTTCCTGCGCGATAACCCATCCGAAGGAGATATTGCAAAGCATGTCGAGCGCCAGGGCTACCCGACCATGCTCCAGGACGGACTCATCAAGGTCTTGCAGGGACACACCACCTTTGAGGAGCTCGCACGCGTGGTGGATCTTCCCCGATAACACGAAAGGCGCTCATTGCTGAGCGCCTTTCTTCTTTTCTCTCCTGCACACAACCCTCCAGGCCGAACAACACGCCTGAGGATGCACCCAGCGCCCCGCTACAAGAGCGGTACCAGATGGTCCTTGGGGAGTCGCCCTCAGCCGTCAAGCCTTGCCTAGAGGGTTCTATGCGGGAGCCAAAAAGAAAACGAGTTCCAAACTCGTGTGATATAATGCTAGCATACAGCTTTTTTATGTCAAGTACTCCCGATAAGTCCCCGGAATCCGACTTTTCCTTGGATTCGACCCTCCGGCCGAGCGTTTGGGACGAGTATGTCGGGCAGCCCCATGTCAAAGCCAATGTCCGAATCGCACTGGATGCCGCAAAAAAGCGCGGATCCATGCCGGAACACATCCTTTTTTACGGCCCGCCGGGCGTTGGAAAGACGACACTTGCCCACCTTGTTGCACTCACGCTTGAGTCACCAATGAAAGCAACGTCTGGCGTCGCCATTGAACGCGCTGCGGACCTTGCTGCTATTCTCACTAACCTCGAAGAAGGCAGCGTTCTCTTTATTGATGAGATCCATCGCCTGGGGACGAAGGTCGAGGAACTCCTCTATCCGGCGCTTGAATCCGGTTCGCTCGATATTGTTCTTGGTAAAGGACCGTCTGCTCGCACGGTAGAGCTTGCCCTTCCCCGCTTCACCCTTGTCGGGGCAACGACCCGTGTCGCACACATTTCAGGGCCGCTTCGCTCGCGCTTTGGCGGCGGTGTCTACCAGCTTGATTTTTATTCCGACGAAGATATTCGTGCGATCGTCGCTCGCTCCGCGAAACTGCTTGGCCTTTCCGTACCAAACGAAGTGATTGAAATGCTCGCGACGAGAAGCCGTGCTACCCCGCGTGTAGCAAACGCACTCCTAAAGCGTGTGCGTGATTATGCCGAAGTGCATGACAAAGACATCACGCCGGAAGTCATGGAAGCAGCATCCAAACTTTTCGGCATTGACGATCTTGGTCTTACGAAAGATGACCGGCGCTACTTGGAAACCCTCGAACAGGGTTTCAAAGGTGGACCAGCAGGTATTCGCGCACTCGCCTCCGCGCTCCACGAAGATCCAGATACGGTTGAGAACGTCTATGAACCGTATTTGCTTCGGCTTGGTCTGATTGAGCGCTCTAGTCGCGGTCGCGTGCTTACGGAGAAGGGGCGGATGTACCTGAACGACTAAGCGGCTTCCTGCATTCCGTCGAGTGACGGAATAGGCTGAGCATTTCGAACGCGAAGAACTTCCTTGAGACGATTAAGGTCGTTTTGAAGGTTGTTAAGTCTCTTGAGGGGCTCTACTTCGTGTTGCGTAAGGAAGTTTTGGAGTATATCGGTTGTGAGGTGCGGCGTGTTTCTCTTTAGGTCTAGCAACGCTTGTAGACCGTAGCCTTGGCTTACTCGATACGAATCTTTGTCGAATACACTTCCTCCGTTATGTTCGAGTTGTGCAGCACGATCAAGCAGGTGAATTTTTTCAGCCAGCGGAGTTTTATCTGGAGCAGCAAACATATCGTAGGCAAGATCTGCAATCTGTGCCCATGGCTTACCACCATATCCAGAGCTATACGCTCCTGGAGTGGTGAATACGAACCGCGCAGCCGCGAGCATGGACATTGCCGCTTCGGTATCTGGTATAAGCTCCTCGACAATGTCTTGTCGAAGATACGACGAGCTATACGTAAAGCCCATAACTCGAGGTGTTTCGCCGTCTCCTCTGTTTGAGCGCCAAGCGAACTGCACTTCGGAGAGCACTGCTAGTACTAAGTAACTACGAACAAATTTATATAGGTCGTTTACGAAGTTTCGTACTCGTTCTTCCATGCGTGCAAGAAGCAGCAATTGTTCCGATTCAAGCGTAATGATTCCGTTTTTTTGCTGTTGTCGTACCCCTTCAATTGTTGCGAGCGCGAGACTATACGCATACAGCAACGGTAGCTCGTGCATAATAGTTCGCTTTTCTTCGTTGTAATACTTTCCAAACTCTGTTGGGGCTGGGAGTTTGCCGTTTACAACAATGGAAGCTTCTGTGTTTTTGCGCATTGAGAAGTTTTCATCTTCTTCCGCATAGTCCACAAGCTCTGCAAGATAGATGGCGTTCTTAACACGACCTGCTTTTATGAGATCGTTTATTTTTTTCCTTACCTCATTCATCGAGGGAGCTTCTTGTGAGCCGTCTTTCGCTGCCTTGGGAACCTGAAGAATTTCTAGAATCTTCTTCGCTGCGCTCTTGTCCCCGTATTTTGCAATTAGCCATAGCAAGTCATAACGCTCCTCCCCCACCAGACCCTTCCAATCTTTGACAGAATTAAAGCGCTCAACCATTCGATCGATGTACGCCTTACGATCCTTACCTTCAAGATTATCGAATTCGTAAACCGGATACTCACTTTCCCGTTGCATTCGCTCTCCTTTGTCTACGTTTTCTAGATTTTCGGTTAGTCGTCGCTCACGACGCGGCGTGATGCGTTCGAATGACAGACGAGAATCATTGACCGGGGGATGAACCGGGAGTTTCTCCTTTATCGCTTCTTTTTTTAGTTCTTGTTCTGCTGCCTGCTGCACTTGTTCTGTTTGCAACGACTCAGCAGATGGTTGGACCGTCTCAGCAGGTTTTGCTTTTTTCTTTTTAGGCGGAACCTCTCCGAAAACGAGATTGAAGGCTTTTTTCAGCATGCAATAACGCTAACAGATATTGACAAAAATGCAATGCAGTGGTATGAATAACGCAGGAGGATTACACGTGCGAAAGAAAATCCTTATTGCGTCTCAGCCAATCTACGGGGCATCCGGTCTCCGGCTTACCCAGGCTGACCTGCAGGGTATCGGACTGGTGGTCGGTCTCTCGACGATTCTGTTCCCGCCCGCCCGGTTCCCTATCCGCTTCCTGCACTATCCGATGGAAGACATGGAAGGGGTTCCGGCGGATTGGAACGAATTCGTCGCCGAGATCGATAACTATATGAAGACCCGGAAGCTCCCCATCCTTGTTTATTGCGATGGTGGGTGTGGGCGAACAGGAACGCTTCTCGCGTCCCTTATCGCCCGCGCAGAGCCTGAAACGGAAGATCCGCTCGCAGCAGTGCGAGAACGATTCCGCGAAGACGCGGTTGAGACATTGGATCAAGCTAAGGCGATTTTTCGAATTCGTGGACAGCGAGTTCCGAAAACCTACCTGCCCTGGCTCGACCCGATTCTCGTGACCAAGCTCTTTCCAAAAGCGTGGGGTGGCCTTGTATGAGGCCACCCTATTCTTTTAACTGCTAAACTATTTCGAGCAAAAGCGGCGCATGATCAGATACCTGATCTGGTAACACACTGAACCCCGTAACGGTTACCCCTGGGCTAACAAAGATGTAATCAGCGTACTTTTCCGGTTTCGTATAGAGAGCTGTCCGTGTGGAAGTGATACCAAATTCTTTGATGAGGTTGCGGAGGCCGGCCAGCTCAAACCGCTTCAAACTTTCGGTCTCTGGAAGAAGATTGAAATCGCCGCATAAGATATATGGATGATCGAGACTGGCGAGGAACCCTAATATTTTCTCCGTCTGCGCGAGCCGCTCTTCGCAATCTCCCTTTCCTTTTCCATTCCACAGTCCGTGAAAGTTGATAATAGTCACGAGGCCCGTTTCGGTACGAATCGTTACGAATTGAATATTGCGCGCATGATTCCCAATGTCCCCTTCAGGGATATGTCCCTTCTCCTGGTAGACGAATAGTTCTCCCTCCTCTACAACTTCAAGGTCTCGACGGACAAACATGCACAGTCCGTAGTTATCCAGAAAGTGCGGTCGAAAAAATGCCTGGTGATTCGGGAGTGCCGCTGTCAGGTCCTGCAAACCCTGCGTCATGATAGTTTCTTGCTGTATCACCTTTCCGCCAGCCGACACACCTTCATACTGGTCGTAGGGCGCCGACCAAATCTCCTGGAGGCAAAATATGTCGATGTCGGCATGCTTCCGGAAAAAAGCGAGCACATCATCGCGTCCCGCTCTCCCGCCCCAGGTATTGAGGGTAAGTATCTGCATGATCGTCTGTATAGTACCGCGATCGGTTATCGGTCTACTAAAAATGGATACGGATTCTGCGGGCCTCGATTATACATACCGAAATGTAGATGCGGCGGCGTCGTTTCCGCATTTCCCGTGTTTCCAACAAATCCAATGACTGTGTCTGTCGTTACGGCTATGCCTGGTTTTATACCTTCTGCAATCGAATCCAAGTGTGCGTAGTAATACCGTATGCCGCCTGGACCCATCGTAAACACCACAACGCCACCAAGCTGGTTATAGCCGGTCCGGACCACAAAACCTCGAGTCGCGGCGTAGACTGGCGTTCCTCTACTCGCAAAGATATCCGTTCCCTCATGCGCTCTGCCCTGGTCTCGGGCATCTCCCCACGTATCAGCAATCTCTCGAAGCAGCACACCATGTACCGGTACTGGAACCTCACTTACAGGATCTTCTGCGCTTAGCTGCGCAAGCTTGAACGGAAAGGTGATCGTGCTGATTAGCTCTTCAAGCGCAAGCCAGATGGAAACCCGATGCTCTTGGTAGTACCACCAGGTATGGAACACGCTCGCAACTGCAAGAATTAGCAGCAGAGTCGTGACAAGTCTCTTGCGCCAAGTCTGATCCATGTCGCGATAGTATACGCTTTGCTATAGTGCCGGTATGGCAGGACATTCGAAATGGGCCCAGATAAAGCGTCAGAAAGCGGTAACGGACGCTGCAAAAAGCCGCACCTTCTCGAAATTCGCTCGCGAGATTGCGCTTGAGTCGAAGAAAGCAGCGGGCAATCTCTCCTCTCCTGCTCTTGCGGCAGTTATTGATCGCGCTAAAGCAGCAAACATGCCGAAAGAGAACATCGAACGAGCTATCGCAAAAGGAACATCAAAAGATGTTGGCGAGCTTGAGCAAGTTTCCTATGAATTTTACGGCCCTGGCGGGGTCGCAGTTATCGCAACGGCCGTAACCGATAACAAAAACCGAACGACGCAGGAGATCAAGCATCTCCTCTCGAAAAACGGTTACGAACTTGGGACGCCGGGGAGCGCTTCATGGGCATTCACCAAACGTCCAGACGGCAGATACGCGCCCAATGATCCGCTTATGACTGTAAACGGAGACGACGAGACAAAACTCTCTGACCTTCTCACCTTGCTCGATGATCATGACGACGTGCAGGAAGTGGTAACGAACGCTGAAGGATATGCGGGTACTCTCGATTGATCCGGGATACGACCGAATGGGTATCGCGGTTCTTGAAGGAAACCCAAGCCGCCCGACGCTCGTATGGAGCGACTGCATCGTGCCGCCGAAAGGTGCCGCTGCGGAGCGGCTTTCTACTATACAAACTGCGCTTACTGAAGCACTCACGACGTACCAACCAGATGTCGTCGCGCTTGAAACGCTGTTTTTCAGCCAAAACAAAACAACTGCACTTGGTGTCGCAGAGGCACGCGGCATCGTTCTTGCTGCCGCAGGCAGCGCTGGCATTCCAATAAAGGAGTACTCCCCAGGAACAGTAAAAGTTGCGGTGACCGGAGACGGGAGAGCGGATAAAAAAGCTATTGCACGCATGATTCCCCGACTTCTTTCCTTGCCGGAAAAGAAACGACTCGACGACGAATTGGATGCAATTGCCGTCGGTATCGCAGCGCTCGCTGATCGCTATCCCCATTAAAGGAGAACTTCACTTGCACCTCAGAGGCCACTCTGTTACATAAGAGGGGTGTTCTGACGAACGCGAAATTAAAGATAACTTTGTACACCACCATGGACGACAACATGCGTGATGACGACCTTCTTGATACTCCGGAAGAGGAAGACGAGGCAGGTACCGAGGAGGACATCCCTGATATGGGGTTGGACGCCGAAGGTAACCCAATCGGCGGCTCCGTGAAGGATGACGAGATGGACGGAATGACTGAGGAAGAGCCAATTTAGCTCTTCTCTGAACCGATAAACAGCAGCTGCCCGCTGCTGTTTTCGTTTTCTATGCTAGGATTGCAGCCAAATGACCCGTCGGAAGAAATCCTTCCTTAGTCACTATTTGAACCACCCCTCTCCTATCGCGAAGGCACTCTTTGTGCTGTCCGGAGTGGTGCTTGTTGGATTTGGTATTGGGCTTCTGTGGGTTGCGCTTGAACCGGTCCCTGATCTCAACACCCTCTCAAACCGAAAGGTGACTGAGTCAACGCGTATTCTCGATCGTACGGGGCAAACCGTATTGCACGACCTCAATCCAGACGTTACCCGTAGTATTGTCCCCCTTTCCGATATCTCTCCTAATATTCAGGAGGCAACGATTGCTATTGAAGATTCAGCATTTTACTACCACAACGGTATCAGTATTCCTGCCATCATTCGTGCCGTTATCGCCGACACAATGATTTTCCTTGGCCTTTCCGATGGATATACCCAAGGCGGCTCGACGCTTACCCAACAGGTCGTCAAAAATACCCTGTTGACTCCTGAAAAGAGCATCGTACGAAAGATGCACGAGTGGGTACTGGCTATAAAACTTGAACAACGTTACACGAAGGAAGAAATTCTTGCTTTGTATTTCAATAACACGCCGTATGGCGGCACCCTCTACGGTATTGAAGCTGCAGCGCGCGCCTTCTTCGGAAAGTCAGCAAAAGACGTCTCTATTGCGGAGGCAGCATATCTTGCTGCCGTCCCGCAGGCGCCGACGTATTACTCTCCGTACGGCAACAATCGCGAAGCACTCGAAAATCGCAAGAATCAAGTGCTCTCCCGTATGCGGAGTCTTGGCTACATCACTGAAGCAGAGTATGAAGCAGCTCGAAACGAGGAAGTTATTTTCAGCCCGCAGGATGAAAACTCGATCATCGCTCCACACTTCGTCTTCTATATAGAGCAGTACCTTGAGGATAAGTATGGTCCTGCTGCTGTTGCTGCAGGCATGGACGTCATCACCACTCTTGATGTCGACCTCCAGCGTTCCGCAGAAGGCATTGTGAAGCCGTACGCGCTTGAAAATCAGAGTCGGTTCAACGCTTCCAACGCGGCGCTGGTCGCTATCGATCCGAAGACCGGCCAAATTCTCGCTATGGTCGGCTCTCGAGACTATTTCGATAAGGAGATCCAAGGTAGCTACAATATTGCGCTTGCTGAACGACAGCCGGGCTCTTCTTTCAAGCCGTTCGTCTATGCAACTGCGCTTGCTAAGGGGTATACGCCTGAAACCGTCGTCTTTGACCTCCCAACACAGTTTTCTACTGCCTGCAGCCCGGCAGATATCTTCAACAGCACCTTCCCCTGCTACTCGCCGTCTAACTATGACGATAAGTTCCGTGGACCGATGAATCTCACGACCGCGATTGCTCAGTCCATCAATATTCCTGCCGTAAAGGTTATGTACCTCGCAGGTATCGATAACGTCATTGACCTTGCTTCCAAGATGGGAATTACCACACTTGGAGAAGCAAAACAGTACGGTCTCTCACTTGCGCTTGGTGCCGCTGAGGTGAAGCTGCTCGATCTAACGTCCGCATACGCCACTTTTGCAAACGACGGTGTTCGAAACGAGCCAACCGGCATACTAAAGGTAGTCGATCACGATACTGGGAAGGTGCTTGAGGAATTTGAAGCACATCCTGAACAGGTGCTTGACCCAGGTGTTGCCCGCGACCTTTCGTACATGCTTTCCAACAACGAAGCTCGTTTCCCTGAATATCCGCCGAACAACCCGTTCTTCTTTGAAGGATTCGATGTTGCTGCAAAGACGGGAACTACGAACGATTATCGCGATGCGTGGACCATTGGCTATACCCCATCTATCGCAGTAGGTGTCTGGGCCGGAAACAACGATAACTCCCCTATGGTGAAGGAGATCGCTGGTTATATTGTCGCGCCAATGTGGCGACAGTTTATGGAAGTAGCGCTCCAAAAATTCCCGAAAGAGTACTTTGGTGAGCGTCGAACCATTCCTGAAAATGCTCCAGCGGCTCTTCGTGGTGTCTATACCGATGGATCCGGCATCCACGACATCCTCCACTTTGTAAACAAAGATGATCCTCTGCGACGCGGTACCTCACGCGGCGACCAACAGTACCCATACTGGGAGTACTCACTCCACGCCGATTTTACACAAGGAACTACCACTCCTTCTACAGAGAACGAAAACGAAGATGAGGATCAGGAGGAAGATCGAGAACGGAGAAACCGAAACAACGATAACTAACTTGTGTGTTTGTGCTGGTCTTCAAACCAAGACGGCGAACTAGCAACGACCAGTTTTAGGTTTGTACCTTGTATCCAGTATTTTTCATTTGGCGAGATAATCACAAGATCACCTGGAGTGATGGTATATGTTTCCGTTTCTGTCCCCACTACTCCATCTCCTGACTCTACGTACCATATCTGCTCTATAGCTGTGTCTACATCGTATCCGGCTTCAGGATAGCGTCCGTGTATTTCTGAAACACCGAGCGAAAGATTTTTTGCGTCCGTACTGTAGTCGGTAAAGACAGATGTCGTATGTTCGCTTATCTGCTTTGCAGCACGCTTAGGAAAGTGTCGCATTACTATTGATTCATCGGCATCACCAGGTAGAGGTAGGAAGCATCTCCTGCACCGCGAATAACAAGTGGTCGTCCAATTCCTGCAGCTTGGAGCGTAATACTCTCAGTAGAGATAGAAGAAAGCGGTGCCTGAAGGTAGCGATGGTTGAATGAAAGTTCAATAGTATCTCCAGTTACCGACGCTGGAAGTGTTTCAGACGATTCCCCAATGTCCGCATTTCGCGCTGAAAGACTTACCCCTTTCCCTTCGGTATCAAACCCAAGCCGTACCTTCTGGAAGGTGTCAGAGAAGACGGAAACGCGTTTCAAACCCTGTTCAAGGTCTTTCTTAAGAATCGTTGCTTCAGCACCGAATGATTTCGGAATGATTTGTGCGTAATCTGGATACGCAATCGCTACTAGGCGCGTCATAACCGTTCCCTGCTCCCAGGAGAACGCACATTGATGTTCATCAGCAGATACGGACAATTCCGTGTCTGGGAGCACCTGCACGATATCAAGGGCATTTTTAGCGGGAATAAGGATAGAAAACGGTTGTACACTTCCAGAAACGGAAACTTTCTTCTCTGCAAGACGGAAGGAGTCTGTAGCTACTGCCTTGACTGTCCCTCCCTCTGCTGAGAGAAGCACTGAAGCAAGTTCGGGGCGAACGGTCGAAGGGGAGGCGTATGCTGCAACTGAGGTGATAAGGGAGCGAAGAACCGCGCCAGAGATAGTAAAGGTGGTTTTGGCGTTATCTGGCGCTGAAAAGGCTGGAAAGTCCTCGTGTGGAAGGGTTTTGATGGTGCTTTTTGCTTTTCCCGACGCAACAGAGATCGTATCGCCCGACTGTGAAAGGGTGACGGTGCCTGTACCGCTGAATGAGGAAGTTATATCGCGAAGCACACTTGCTGGGAGCGCCACGGTTCCCGCCTCCTTCGCCTCTCCCTCTACAACCAAATCAACGCTGGTCTCAAGGTTTGTTGCGCGTAGATGAATAGTTCCCTTCTCAGCAACAAGAACGATACCTGCCAATACAGGAAGTGAAAGCACTTTTCGTTCTGCAAAACGAGCAACAAGTGCAACTGCGTCTCCTAGTATTTTCTTATCTATTGATATAGTCATACGCTTATTATTAACCTTGTTGATAAGTGGATAACTCGTTTTTACCTTGTTGTTGCTTGTTTATTTCACTCACGAGAATTTCACAGCCTGTTGAGAACACTCGAACGACTTCGGGGATAACAACTACGGAATTTTTCTCTGTGGAAATCATAGATTGTTTTCCTCCCTTTGTCCCCGCTGTTGTTCGTAGGTTATCCATACCTTTTACACAAGTAATCCTCGGATATCTTGAATTTCTTTTGCAAGTTCAGCGTCTTCAATCACTTCACGCTTCACCTTTTCGCATGAGTGAATAACAGTGGTGTGGTCACGACCACCCAATTTCGACCCAATTGTTGGGTATGAAACGGAAAAATCTTCCCGCAAGAGGTACATAATCACCTGGCGCGGACGCACCACTTCCCTTCTACGGGTCTTTTCATAGATGCTTTCCTCATCAATGCCGTAAAACTCAGCAACTTTCGATACAACATGCTTTACCGATACTGATTTCGTCGGACGGGAGAAGGAGCGGAGGGATTGGCGCACCTCTGCGATATCAGGAGCCACACCTTTTACCTGCGCATGGCAGACCAAGCTATTGATGACACCTTCCAGTTCGCGGATAGAGCCGGAAACAGAAGTTGCAACATACTCAATAACTTCATCCGAGAGATTTACTCCATGGAGCGCTACCTTCTTTCGAACGATAGCGATACGTGATTCGGTGTCCGGTTCTGAAATATCGACCGTCATGCCGCTCGCAAGTCGGCCGCGGACGCGATCAGCAATGTCTGGAATAGCTTGTGGTGGCCGGTCAGACGAGAAAATAATCTGCTTATTGTTGTCGTGGAGGGCATTGAAAAGATGGAAGAGCTCTTCTTGGGTCTTTTCTCGTTTAGCGAGGAACTGCACGTCGTCCATGATGAGGAGATCGTACTGGCGGTACTTCTCCTTGAATCGGTTTGCGGTCCCCTGCTGTACGGAGTCAGTGTATTCGGTTCCGAACTGGTCGGACGTTAGGTAATAGACCTTTCGGTTCGGATAGAGCTTTTTGAACTGATTACCAATTGCTTGGATAAGGTGTGTCTTTCCTCGCCCAGTCTCTCCATAGATAAAGAGCGGGTTATACGTGAGTCCCGGCTGCTTCAAAATCGCCTGGGCAGCTGCATAAGCTAGATCATTGAATGCGCCCACCACGAACGTATCGAAGGTGTATTTCGGGTTGAGCTTATCGTTTTTATTGATGTAAAACTCGTCGAGCGGCAGTTCCTGGTTCTGCTTATCACGGCGTACTTCCTTGGGTTTTCGAGCATCTTTGACGATGAGATACTCGATATTTCGGTACTCATACGAAACTCCCCGGAGGATCTTGAGGAGGAGTTGGTGGAATTTCTTCTGATACCAGTCGCGGAAGAACTGACTGGGGACGCCAACGTAGACAATACCGTCTTCAATCTTTACGATATGACTCTCTCGGAACCATGTATTGAAATTTGCTGGTGAAATAGAGAGCTCGACCTGCGAGAGGATGTGTTCCCAAAGCTCATGCGGGTCAGAGCGGTTCATCGTCCGTGTAGTATACGCACCGGGAAGCCCAGAGGAAAGCCCCGAACTTTGTTGCCCTACCGTGCATAACCTGTTACTATCCTGTGTATAACGTTACACCATGCCTAAGCGAACCTATCAACCCAAAAAGCGCAAGCGTGCCAAGACCCACGGCTTCCGCTCTCGCTCTAAGACTCCGTCTGGTAAGCGCGTTGTTGCCCGCCGCCGCAGGAAGGGCCGCGCTCGCCTCACGGTCTGATGCTCAATAAGCGTCTTCGGCTCACACGATCGACCTTCCCTACCCCTAGGGAGGGTCGACGCCTTATAGGTGAGCATTTTTCCCTCTCCTACGGCCCGTCGAAGGAGGGTGGGTGTGCTGCTGTCGTCTCAAAACAGGTCGCCAAGCGTTCAGTAGATCGCCACCTCCTCAAACGCCGTATGTTGTCGGTGCTTCGTCCGTGGTGCAAGGAAGACCGGTTTCTTATTGCCTATGCCAGAAGCGGGAGTTCTTCCCTCTCTTTTGGTATGCTCAAGGATGAACTCCAGGAACTCCTAACCAAAACCCACCTATGATGGATCTCTTTCATAATCTTATTTACCTACCGCTCCACAACCTGTTGGTGTTTTTCGTCGATGTCGTCCCAGGAAACGATCTCGGGCTTGCGGTGATTGCGGTAACCCTACTCGTAAAGATAGTTCTCATGCCGCTCTCCCTCTCCGCGGTAAAGACACAGAAAGCGATGAAAGGGCTTGAACCTGAACTCAAGGCAATCCGGGAGAAATATAAAGAGCAGCCAGAAGTACAGGCGCGAGAGACCTTTGCGCTCTATAAGAAGTACAATGTAAAACCGTTTGCGAGCATTTTGATGCTCTTTGTGCAGATTCCGATCATTTTCGGGCTCTACTTCGTCTGTCAGGGTGCAGCACTTACCGCGCTTGACCCCTCCCTCCTCTACTCGTTTATTCCAGTGCCGGAATCTATCTCTCCGCTGTTTCTCGGCATCTTTGCGGTGACCACCCCATCAATCGTGCTTGCGCTTGCGGCCGCAGTAACACAGCTGGCACAGGCGTTCTACGCTATTCCTGTGCCGCCGAAGCCGGAGGGAACCCCAACCATGCAGGAAGAGTTCGGGCGCGCACTCGCGGTCCAGGCACGCTTTATCCTCCCAGTCGTTATTGGCATCTTTGCCTATGTTGCTGGCGGCGCTATCGCGCTCTACTTCGTTGCCTCAAACGTCATGATGCTCGCGCAGGAGTTTATCGTGCGCGGTACGCACAAGCCCCAGACGACTAGCGTCTAGAGTTCGTACACCCAGAGAGAACCGTCCTTGCGGTTCGTGAACGTAAGCGCAGTAGCATTCGGATCGATCGTGAGGCCGACTGCATCGATATCTACCTGCCCTACCGTCGAAGGATCGACAACCAATAGTGCAAGACGGCTCTCGAGGTCTATCTTCCAAATACGATCAGAATACGAGATAACGCCCTGGTACCAATCATCTGGGGTCGTTCCAGAGAAGGATCGGGGTGCTGCACAGTAGACACTTTGCTCGTTCGGCGCCCAGACGCATTTTTCAGGGAGGGTACCAAGCGGAATGACGGTTGAGATGCGGGTTGAGACATCAAGCATTTCTGTGCGCACGACGCTTCCAGAAAGGTAGCTGTAAAGAATGTATGAGCCTGACGGGCTTGGGAGCATGGTGAGGCCGCGCAGTGGTCCGAGCACGCGTTCAAAGACGCCGCTCGTACCCCCGATAAGGAACCCGTAGCCATTTGCCTGTGCGGAAGCCTTCGTATAGGCAACATATCCTGGTCCTGCTGGCAAAATACGAAGCGACGAAAGGAGTGAGGTAAAGAGAGTACGTGGAGAGGAGCCATCAGGACGAGTAACGGTAGCGACAGATCCGTTTGCGTTTGGCAGAAGGGTGAGAAGTGTCGAGGTGCCGGTCACTGCCACATCGGAAAGGTCAGACTCAAGGAAGTAACCATCATCCCCCACGACCGGAAGCGCGAACGTTTCTACGTGAAGCTCTCCAGCATCTCCCTCGGCAAGAAAGCGTGCGTATGTGCGTGAGCCGTCAGAAAGCCACCGTGCTTCCATAACGCCGGGGAGTGTGCGGTTGGTGAGGCGGGTAAGCGTACGCGCACCAAGTCGATACGAGTAAATGTGGCCACTCTGTCGCTCGATGTAGCGAATTTCCGTATCAATTGTGGGCGTGGTACTCCCCACTTCCCGTACCAGGAATACTGCGACACCAACGGCTACCGGACCATCGGTAATTTTCGTGAGGTTTGGCGCAATTTGCTCTCCCGCGTTTCCGGAAGCTTCACCAAGCGGCGGAAGCTCGGCTTCGTTGATGGTCCCTGCTTCGTTAGAAGATCCAAAGAGATTCCCTGGCGTCTCTGTGGTAACCGCTGGTCCCTTGCCTGCAAAGAAGAGGAAATATATCGCAGCTCCGATGAGGAGAAGAGCGACTACGACACCGCCGATGATAAGAATTTTACGCATACCTATGGTGAGTCTATATCAGAGCAATATGGGACACTAGCAGTAAACGTTGTTATACGGGTACCCTCATTGACGCGACACTGATGTGCGAACTGGTATGAAGGTCGTTCAGTCGTCGTTTCTGTGAAAGCTGCGGAACAGGACTCCTGATCATCATACGAGCCAAGCACCAGCTGTATACACTCATCACCTTCGCTAAAGTAATAGAGCAAGAAGCTGTACTCCCCCTGCGTCACTGGCACATTTCTATAGTGTTGCCCGTTTCCTATAGTTGCCGAATCATCATCATCCATTTGAGCGGCATTCGTACAAACATAGTAGCCATGACGCCCTGGATCTGCGCGGAATCCGTTATCCGTACAGCAGTAGCGAAGGTCCTCTGGAACCTGTCTTCCCTCCTCTATAACCCCACAACGGTCACGCGCTTCTTCGACCGTGGTGTCAAAGGACGCTTCCTGGATTTTCAATCCTTCAAGGTTGAGTGAGAGATTCAAGATTCTCGGATCAATGATGCCGAACACGATTGCTGGCGAGAGAACCAGCACCAAGCCGAAGATCGCAGAGGTGATCATGTCTCGCACTTCTCCCTGCTGAAGCACTGACCCCTCCTGCATGATCGATTTGAAGCCGGCGCGAATGATCTGGAAAATGGCGATGGTCGTTGCTGCGCCGATACATAGGCGGTACAGCATGTTGAAGAAATCTGGCAGCGAGCTGCTTGCTGCTGATTGAATTTCATTGAGACCTGGGAGGCCAGTGAGCGGAATAAACTCCTGCGCGCTTACGATAAGCGGGCTTGCGGCAAGGAGCAGAATGGCGAGGTATTTATACATACTTAGCGTCCGAAGATTCCGGTTGATCCGCTGCTAAAGCGGAGCGTCAGGCTGGTTTCCGCTCTCGCTTCCGGTCCAGTTGCCGTTATGCCAAGAAGCGCGGTACCGCTTCCGCCAGTTGATCGTACGGTGACGTCAGGGCCCGTACCGCTTCGGTTTCCATTGAGCGTCCACTGCAGCGTCGGCGTGTTCTTGAAGAAGAACGGAAGTGCGCGGAAGGTTTCCTCTGCTCCCGCCAGGGTAAAGGTACCGGAAAGCGCATGGTCAAAATCAATACCTTCAAGCGGATCGGTTCGGTAGATGCGCACGATCGGGTCGACCGGAGAAATGTTCACGGTCGTCTGTGCAGAAATACTTTTCGATTGTGTAGTGGCCGTTACGGTAATGGTTGCGTCTCGGTATTGTGGGGGCGCGGAGGCGCGTAAGACATTTTTTCCAAGTCCGGACTCAGCTTCAAGAATCTGGGTACCAAGCTTCCAGGTGTAGACAATCTGCTCGTTCGGCACGCGCGTTCCAGGCGCAGTACGAATATCCGCAAGCGCCACGATGCGCACCGATCCCTCGGACGGGACGAGGCTCGCGCCTTTATAAAGCGGATGATTGGTCGCTATAGGTTCGACAATGACCGATACGTCTGCAGGAGCGATCGTTGCCTGCTTGGTGAAGGTGCCTTCTGCCCCTTGAGCATTGACAGAAATGGTTGTTCTCGTGCCAGGCCCACCCATCTTTATTTGGGTGCTGCGAAGCCCCTCCTCTACAACGGAGCCGTTTGCAGAAATGGTAATCGTGCTTGCTGCAAGATCAATGGCGTTACTGGAAACGGTGACCGTAACCATCTCATATGGGCGAGGATAGTTTGGGGAAATATTGATCGTTAGCGGGTCAGTGCTTACTTGAGCAGACGCAAATGATGGCGTCATGACGCCAATGAAGAGGATTCCGACTATGAGACGGAGCATTACTACACAGTATAGCCTGGAGCGAGGCTTATTCGTATTCGTCGGGGATATCTCCACGACCCTGACGCCGCTCAAGCTCCTGTTCGCGCCTGCGCCTGCGAAGCTCAGCCAAATTCTGTCTGGCAGTTGCGTAGCGTCGGTGGAGATCTTCCACATGGCTATCAAAGGTACCGCGGGTTGCCGGAGAATCGATGGTTGCACGCGGCGCCTCGGCAGCAATCGCCTGCATTTGGCCGCGAAGAGACCCAACACCTCCCTTCGCCTCCTCTTTGCTGACCTTCTTACGGCCATAGGCCACCTGTGCCGCCATACGGTTACTCCCTCGCTCGTACGCCCGGCCAAGCATGCGGCCGGCAAGTCCGCCGGTTAGGCCACCAACCAGCCGACTATTGGCGACATTTGACCAGAATTTTCGTGCTCGGAGACGTTTTTCGAGCAGTTTGCGCTTCCCTACCGTGTCCTCGATACGGGTAGCGACAATCATAAGGACGACGCCTGCGGTAATGGCTGGGAGCGAGTTGAGAAACGGCACAAGGTCGATAACCAGGGCCGCAAAGATTGCCAAGAGCTTCATCGCCGCCTGTTTGCCGGTGAAGTAGTTGACCCGCTTTGTGGCAAACCATACGCCAAAGGTACAGAACGAGATGATGCTCATCAAAAGCGGAAAGATAATGCTCGGAATGAGCCCGATGATGGGAATAAACACGAGGAGGCCAAACACGAGCTGGAAGGCGTCAAAGAGAAACGCCACCCCTATCATCGTTCCACCCTCGATATTGGAGATGCGGAGCTGCGAGTCGGCATCATCACGGCCAGGATCTTCAAGTCTGGCGCCGGGTGCAAGGACGGGTGCTGCCATACACTACGCCTCCTTCTCCATCTCAAGACGCTGTCGTTCGCGTTTTATGGAAAGTAGCTGAGACGGATCTGAAGTGATGATTTGGTCCTCCGTGTAGGAAGCAACAATCTTAATCGCCACGTGCTTGAGGCCGGCAAAGAAGAGTCCCTCCCCTACCCCTGACTCAAGCAGAAGGAACTTCTCCTCATCCGTGAGGTTGAAGATATCCATCAGGAGGTCGATGGTTGTCGGTGACTGTTTCAGAAGAAGCTGAATGGAGGAGTTCGTGAGAATTGGCTTTCCGTACGGACTGCGCAAGAAGTCTTCCACGTCCTGGGTAATCGTCGAGACGCCGAGATAGTACTTACGACCACGCTTTGCAAGGCTGTAGAGGAAGGAAGCGGTGTCTTCCGATTTCATCATCCACCACGCCTCGTCGATCACGAGTAGGCGCTTCTTGAGCTCATGTCGTACCGCGTTCCAAATGAAGTGCGTGACGATGTACATGGCGACTGGCTTCAACTCGTCTTCCATGTCGCGAACGGAGAACACGACGAACTGCTTCGTAATATCGACGTTCGTTGGCTGGTTGAGGAAGCCAGACCACGTACCCTTCGTATACTTGGACAAACGCTGAATGAGTGAAGCCGATCCTTCCATGCCGGAAAGCACGTTTTCAAAGTCTGAAAGCAGCGGAGCTTCGATGCCGGTGAAGTCCGCGTCCCCGGTAATGTCTTTGAGCGCATACGTCTCCGTAATGGCGCGGTCGACAATGGCATCTTCTTCAGGCGTCAGTCCGCCAAGCATGATGCGGAAGAGGCCAACGAGGTTGATGATGTTTGAGCGGAGCACGTCGGACGGGTTTTCGTCCTCTTTTACCGGCGGCAAGTCAAACGGATTGATATGGTGCTCGCTTGAAAGCGAGATGTTGAACATACGGCCGCCTGTTGCTTCAGCAAGATATTCGTATTCACGCTCCGGGTCGATCACGATGACATCCGTCTCAAACATCAAGGAGCGGAGAATCTCCAGCTTCACCGCATACGATTTACCGGAACCGGACTTTGCGAAGACGACGGAGTTGTAGTTTTCAAGCGAGAAGCGGTCAAACAGAATCAGAGATGCGTTGTGGCGGTTGATGCCGTAGAGAATGCCGCGGTCAGACGTGAGGTCGAACGAGACAAACGGGAAGATAGACGACAGCGGCGACGAGTTGAGCTTGTTGTGGACTGCAAGCTCATCAAGTGCAAGCGGGAGTGTCGAGCGGAAGCCCTGCTCCTGCTGGAAGATTGCTGGTTTTGTAGAAATGAGACGGGAGTCGAGAATGCCGCGCACATCCGCCTCAATCTTATCGAGCTCCTCCTTGGACGAGCCGTACATGGTGAGATAGAGGCCAACTTCAAAGAGCCGTTCTTGAGCCTGCTGCAGCTGGTCGCGAAGTGCTTCAAGGTCCTGATACGCGGTATCAAGCATGGGGTCGCGCACCAAACCTTTCTCTGTTCGTTCGCTGATCTGGCTCTGCACCTCGGCGACCTTCTTCTGAAAGTTGCGCAATGCCTCCCCTGTCTCAAGCGGATGAATGAAAATGCCGATATCGAAGACGCGCGCAAGGTTGATGATTGGCGTAAACCAGCTGTCCGTCAGATAGCGTGGATAGGAGATGGTGTAGAACGTGCGGGAAAGCTTTTCTCCAAGCTCGAGCTCGCGGGCAGATACCTTGAGAGCTGCTGGCGCGATGGTGTCGGCAAGCGTAAGGGTACCCTGGTTATAAATGTCCTGCGGTAATGCCGGAGCAATGACGGTTGAGGCCGTCGCCGGAGCTTCTTTCTTCTTGAAAAAGTCGAGTAGAGCCATAGTTAGTTGTTGTTGAGTCGGATTGGCGTCTCAAGCTCGCCGAGGTTAAACGAGCGATAGAGGAGCTCAATCACTTCTTCAGTGCCTAGTGCCACTGCGCGAACACCAGTCGCTGCGATACTTGCAGCAACAAGCGCCATGCGCTGCTCGAGTTGCACACGATGCTCGTCAAAGCTCCCTGAAAGTCCCTGCGTTGTTTGTGACTTCTTCCCTCCTCCGATAAATGGCACTGCCTTGGTGACGGCAACTGGTGCGGGATTGTACGGTACGACGAGATAAAAGATCTTCGTCATAATGTCCGATCCTTCAATAAAGTTTTTAACGAACTGAATGTACTCGCGTACCTGAATGTTCATGAGCTCGGTCTTCTGCTTCCCTTCGCGCTCGGCAAGCAGTGCCAGGTAAGGCCGAATATCCATCTTCCGTGAGTGGACGACGATCTCAACCGTGAAATCAAGTGTATTCAAAAAGGTCTGAAAGCCGCCGATGATCGCGCGCTGCTCATCTTCCGACTTGAGGGCGAAGTTGATGGACGAGCACATGAGGATGCCACGATAACCGCCATCCTTAAGGATCACGATGCCATTTCTGACTTCTTGGACGGGAACAAAGGACTGTGTTGGTTTTGCGTCAGGCATAGGGTTATGGCTGCGGTGGCGCGGTATCTTTCACATCAAGCGACCAGGCAAGCTCCGACAGTTTCCGGCGGGACAGGCCCTCGTGCGGGAGCACTGATTCGGCGGGTGTTGGCGTCCTTTGAAGCGCTGGTGATGGGTTTGGTGTTACTGGCTTCTCTTCGCGCCTCCAGAGATACAGACGTCGACCGAGATAGTAGCTAAATGCGTATTCAAGGATGTTCGGAAACGGTTTTCCGTTTACCTTGTAGAAAGCAAAGGCAGCAGCAAGTCCAGCAACCGGGATTGAAACAATGAGGCCGATCATAAAGGGTAGATTGAGCATGATCACGACCACCAGTCCCGCTCCGCCAGCGATATAAATGAATTGCTTGAGCGTCAAAGGACCAAAAATCTTGTCCTCTACTTCAATGAACTGTGGTACCTGATACTCCATTAGTATCTAGTATACCAAGCATCTGCCTCCCTATTCGATAGGTTCGCGATATGGATCGCTTGCGTATGGCTTTGGAGTGGGCGGTGTCGGTTTTGGTGGCTGCGGAGTAGGAGGTTTTGGAGCAGAAACAGGCGGTGTTGGCGTTGGGGCCGAAGGAGGAACAGGTTTTGGCACCTCTGGCTTTTGCGGTGGCGGTACTGGTGGCGTTGGTGGAGTGTCTATGACTGGTTTTGGAGCTGGAGCGGCTTGTGGCTGCTGTTTGGGCGGTATAGGAGCGGTCGGCTTAGGTGTCTGAGTACTAACAGTAGAAGATGTTTGGGGTTTGGGCACGGGAGAAGCTGGAGGCTTTGCAGAAGAGGTTGCTGACGCAGGTTTTGGAGCCGCTAGCTTCTGAGGTGTTACCTCATGTTTGGGAAGCAGGTGATCTGGAGGAATAGGTCTAGGAGTCGTAGAAGCAGGCTTCGGTTGTGATTTAGGAGGTTGCGGAACTGGCGGAGCAGTTTTCGCCGGCGCAGTCTCTACTTCCCGCACCTCTTCTTTGGGAAGGGGAACTTCATACCCGTACACTACGGGTTTTTTGTACGCTTCCAAGACATCTTTGGTTATGCGGTCTGCAATAGAAGCGGCCGTTGATTCCGGGAGAAAGGTTTTTAGCTCAGAAAGAACCGTGTTGGGCTGGATAAGACCAAGCAGGGCTGCGTACGCAACAGCGTTGAGCTGACTTCCGACTTGTGGGGTCAGGGTGTGGTCGAGCTCGATCGCAAGCACCGCATCTGTAAACAGGCCATCATCTAGAAACCGCTTTACTTCTACGGAAGCATGATCACGAGCTTTCTGGAGCTGTTCATTGGGAATCTGCATCATATGCCGTAGAAGTTACGGAACTTTGCCCGCTCACCATTACCAAGGTTACTCAAATGAGTCTCAAGTGCGCGGCGCCGTGGATCGCCCGGAGGCCTATTTGCAATTGATCGAACATGGTTAACCACTGTCTGTTTCGGTGGTCCCGTAATCTGATCTTGAACCGCAACTTGTACAAAGTCTGCTGGCTTAAGGCTCGGCAAGACATTCTGATGCGCAAGCGTTGACGCTGGAAGCTTAGCGCGTGAAGTGGGTGACATTTGTGCCAAGGTTGCAGCAGCTGCTTGTGGCGAGCCAAAGCGCCCACCCTGCTCAGTACCAGTTCGCAGATTCTTAAGTTTTTGTACGGTACCGCCGCCAAAGTCTGGGTGCTTGATGATTTCTGCAAATTGATCATCGCTGACCATATGCATGAGCTGGTTACGTGTATCTGGCTTATCGAGCAGGCCAGCGCTGACAAGGTCTTCGACATCTTTCTCACGGATCGCTTTAGCATTACCGTCTCTGACCAGTCTCCTAATGCCGCCGTAGCGTTCCTTCTTCATGACTTCCTTCGCCGCCCCGTTCAGCTCCTTGTCTTCCATAAGACTCTTGAACTTCGACGACTTCATGAGAGTTGCGGCCTGCTTGAGATCGGACTCACTTGCCTTGCCGAGCGTTGCGCGCAGTTCGTCAGGCTTCATCTTGCGTAGTGCAACCTCAAGTTTGTCAGAATCACCGTCTCGAGCATCGCTAAAGGCCTTGCGAAGTTCAAGTCGGTTCTCAACTGACTCCATGCGCTCTCCGTGTTCGGCGCGACTTTCAGCACCCACGTTATCGCGGATGTTCTGCCACAGGGTCTTCCCTTCCTGGGCCTTATCAAGGCGACGCATTTCTTCTCGGCGCGACTTGCTTTCCGCTGCACGCTTCGAGTAGCTGTCCATGCCCGTACCTGGAACCGTAATATTCTGCGCACCCTGGAGCGTGCCGCGTATCGCGCTATCAACTGCGCTGCCGCCTGCCGCGCCAACCAAGAAGCGAAGCGGTGCCGGCGTAACTCGACGCCAGAAGCGGGACTGTTGGTTGTACACCTTGCCCATCGCATTTGCGCCAGCACCAAGCGGATAGAGCACCGGACTTGCTGAAGCGGTGCCGATAAACTTCATCGCGCGGCTTACAACGGCCTGTGAGCCAAAGAGACTTAGATAGTTTGCTGCCTGGAGCGCGGCAAGCATGAAACCGACGGTGACGGCGAACATGACGAAGATAGAACCAACATTCGCATTGGTGTTGGTGAGCACCTGGAGAATGTTCTGGTCGCCGACGAAGCTGGCGCGAAGACCATCGGAAATCTTGAGACCGATCAATATAAGAAGCACGAATACCGGCGCGAAAGCCGCGTTCTGTATCAGTTTCTTCCACCAGGTTTCAGAAAAGCCCTGAAGGCCTGGAATCGCCGCTCCGGCAAGGCCAATCGGTGACGTGATCATGAGCAGCATGAGCGCGATAGCGCGCGAGATGAGCATGATGGCGCCTGCGACCAGTACGCCGATCATGACGATCACGAACACGAGAAGCGCGAACGCAAGCACAATTCCCTTCATTTCTCGTCCTTGCAGCGCTCCGAAGAACTCAGCAACGCTCTGATCCCCGTTGAGCATTCCTGAAAGGCCGCTCGTTTGGAAAACTGCCGCCGCAATTCCCTGGTCCTGACAGGTCTCGGTGTTCGTTGAGTTTGAACAGTCGACATTCGTTGCCTGTTCGTAGACGGTTGAGCCGAGTGCGTTTGCAACATCGATAACCGCCTCTGCAGCAAAGAGGCTGAAGTTCAACAGCACCGCAAAGATGATGAGTGTTGGGAGTGTCCTGCCGGCATCATGCTTGTCGACGCGAAGAATGGTCTGAATGCCGATGTAGATGAAGCCAAAGAGGAGCGCCATGTTCGCAAGGTCGCGAAGAATGCCCCAGGCAAGCAAGAGGCCGCTTGAGTTGCCGAAGTAATCGGAAAAGCGGAAGACGGTGACATTCACCACCCAGTTGAAGAACATGCCGATCCAGCCCAAGAGGAAGTTGAATGCTTCGACAAACAACAGCAAAAGTCCCGCAACCAACCCGGCAAGTCCGGCCCCCAGAGCGTTCATGATTTCCTGCCCTACGTCGATTGCGTGCGCAGCAGGAGAGAACGCCGTCATGCCGACGATAACAAAAAGAAGCAGCACTCCGCTCTTAAGGAGCGTGCCGCGCGCAAGGGAACGTTTCGCTATATGCCAAAGGGACTGCATTGTCGTTGTAGCTGGTTCATCTCCATGACCAGGCTTGGCGAAGCGCCATCGGTATCAAAGTCTCGGCTCTCGTTTGCCGCCTCCGCTATCTCCTGTCCTGTTGGGAGGGAGTTCGAAGCGACAAACTGTTCGTATTCCTGGAATCCGATTCGTATCTGTTCAGTTGCGTTTGGACCGGTCGTGCTCAACTTTGCTTTTATTTCATTCAACCGAGTGATCGCTGCCTGACCCTTTGCAATTCCCGCGTCCGCCCGCGCGATCGCGTCTGCAATCTTTGCGTCGCGTGCGGCGTCTGCGCTCCTGCGGTCGCACATTTCCTTTGCGGCAAGCGCTGCGGAACGGATGGTCTGCCAGTCGCTCACAAACTCTTCCAGGCGATTGATCTGTCCATTGATAATGTTGATGGTATTGCTTGCGACACTGGTACCCTGTCCGGCATTTCCTCCCGTCGCGTCATCAAGTGGCGAGGTGCCGCTATTACCGGGGCGTGAGGTGCCGGCAAGACCACCGTCTTCAAACATCTGATTCATCAACTGAGTCAGAAGACCGACGAGCACTTCATCAAGCTCGTCCGCGCTGATCAAGGATTCAATATCGGCTCCTGTCACCTCGGTAAGTCGGTCAATTGCGATCGAACCGAGCGTCGTTGTCTCACAATCGGCAGAGCCGCCAGGAGGAGACTGAGTCAACTCCGTCTCCCCTTCTCCTTCTGCAGCGCCGCCAGTAGCCGGCTCTTCTGGTTCCGAGCATGGCGAGAACAAGCCGCGCGACCAATCAAGCTGTGTGCGGCGCGAGTCCTCTGCCGATCCAACGCGCCTGCCAAGCTCGCTTTCCGTGGTTCGAAATGCACCGAAGAAGTTGTTTTGACTATCACCCCATGCCGCTACCCAAGCACGCAGTCCGCCGCGATCCTGTCCGAACCCCTGGGTCAGGAACGCTTCAGCATCAATTGCTGTCTCATCAAGCGTAAAGCGGTTATTTATGAAGAATGAGTTTTGTGCCGTGCGGCGGCGGTAGCTATCGCGAATACTATCGATCAAACGGTCGCGAAACGGCGAGGTGATAGCGCCCTCCGCACCAAGTTCCCCGAGAAAGTCGTCAGCAACTTGATCTGCCAGTAGCTGGAGATCGCGTCGGAGGTTGGTCACGAATGCTGGAGAGCCGTCAAAGCCCGAATTCATCCAGTTGATGGTGGTCTTTGCGACTGATTCGATAGCCCGCTGCGCGGCCATGCGCGCAAGTGGGTCGAGCACGAACTCCTTTACCGTAATCTGCTCGTCAAAGATCGCAGAAAGCGTGTTTTGAATAGTGTTTGCAAAGTCGGCAACGGCCCACTGCGCCTTCGCTTCGCGCGGAGCAAGTGCGCTTCCTGAAAGAACGAGCACAGCAAGAACGAGCGTCGCGGCGATTTTTCGCACGATGCTGTTTGGGTTGTTGTGCATGGCTACTCAGGTAGAGCGGCTGTTCGCTCGATGATCACGTAGAACTGGTAGCCCGGTTCCCCTTCCTGTAGCTGAATGCCCGCAGCCTGCAAGCTCGGGTACAAGCCAGCAAATGCTGCTGCCATATCGCGGGTAGCTTCCGTATAGGCGTCAAAGCCCACGAAGCCGCGCAGCGGGTCGGTATCAAACGTACCCATGTCACCGATGGTTGCGCCAACCGTTGCAACGGCGTTTACCATTGCGAGATGTTCTGATGAGATGCTTTGCGGTACTGCAACGCGCGACAATGCAAGCGCAATACGCTCGTATGCCTTCGCGGATGCACGCACAGCAGCAAGCGCCGCCGCATCGTCTTTCTGGACCGCATCGGCAAAACTGTAGAGTTCGCTTCGCGCGCCCATCAGCGAGTTGGCGTTGATCGCCGCTTCTCCAGCAATCAGGTAAGTCGTGAGCGCCTCAGTGCTATCGGGCACAATCGTCAGTTCCTCGTCGGCATACAAAGCGGCACGGGTCGCCTCAAGATCGTCGATCGCTTCCTGAATAAAGGCGAGCATAGCCTCTTCGGTCGGCGCCTCCGGACCGCGAGACGTGAGATAGGAACCGAAGAAGTCGCGAGCGAATCGACCGGTCATCGTTTCCGGCTTTGCGTCGACTCCCGGAAGATCAAAATCCGTAGAGGGTTCGGGTTTTTCAGATTCAAACCGCGGTTTTATCAACCCTGCCTCGACCGCTGCCTTGTCGGTCATGCTCGGATCAATAGAGTGCGGATTGCGAGGATCGGAACCGTAGAGGTCTTCCTGCCAGTCAGGGAGCAGGTCGGCATCGGTGTCTTTGGTTGCGTAGGCGCGAAGCAGCTCTTCCGTTGAGGTTGCACTTGCTGTTGGGAAGCGTGCCGTGCCGGAGAGAAAGAAGGCAGTGATGATGCAGAAAGCCGCTATAGCGAGCGAAATAAGGATGCTGACTCTCCGGGTAGAAAACTGCATACTAGTCAAGGACATACTAGCATGTGCTTCACACTCCTCTCACCTATCTGTGCATTAGTTTTTGAGCATTTGCGCGAGTAATCGCCACGTTTCTATAGAAAGGTCTTCAGCTCGAGCTTTTTCCTTTATTTGTGCGCGGGCAAACGCAGCAAGGAGCGCGGTTCGGGACGCCACCTCTTCCAAATTCTTCATGAGGAGTTTCCGCTTATGAGCAAATCCAGCTCGTAAAACCTTGAAAAACCATTCTTCTGCTTCATGATCGGGAAAGGCGTCATCATGAACATCCTGCACCGAAAGTACAGCTGAATCGACCTTTGGTGCCGGTCGAAACGCGCCCCGGGGAACGGTGAACTGATAGCGGGGCGTTCCATATGCCTTGATGGCAAGTGACAACAGGCTCTCTTTCTTACTTCGTGCGATACGTATCGCCACCTCCTTTTGGATAAGAAAGGTCAACGAACGGGGTTTGTGCGTTGCCGTGAGGAACTGGCGAAAGAGCTCTCCGGTTATGTAGTACGGAATATTTGCGACGAGATGGTACGGCTCCCCGATAGAGGCGGGGTCAAAGGTGCGGACGTCTCCCGCGATCAGTTCGAGACGTCCAGACGTTAGTTCGGGGGCAAAGGCCGCCTGAAGTACCGGTATAAGATCCTGATCCGCCTCAACGGCAATTACCCGGCGCGCCTTCTGCAACAGCGCGCGTGTCAAAAGCCCGGTACCCGGGCCAATTTCAAGTACAGTATCGCGCTCCCCTACGCCGGACGCCGCAACAATCCGTTCGGCGGTAGCGGCATGCATAAGGAAGTTCTGTCCGAGCGATTGCTTTGCACGCATAGCACAGGTGTAGCATGTTTGTGCCACTCGGTATACTACAAGGATCATGCTTGAAGCCGTACTTGCTGCCATGGAGCGCACGAAGCTCACGGTCGCCAGTATTCTCGTCGGCGTCGGTCTCGTCTCCTTCATACGCTCCATGCTTGAAGCGCTCGAAGCGCCGACGACGACCGGCTATTTTCCGCTCGACCCGTTTACGCTCGTACATTATTTCCTGTTCTATCTAGCAGCGTACCTGCTGCTTGCGCTGGTGCTTACCTCCTTCGTCGAGAAACGTAACGCAGCTGCCGCTGCACTTCTCGCAGGGTTGCCGCTTCTTTGGCTGCCGCCCATCATTGATTTTGTCGTTTCTGGCGGCTCGGGATTCCGCATGACGTATCTGTTCGTCGAGCCGGCACAGCTTTTGCTGGCGTTCCTTACCTTTGGCGGACCGCTTTCTGATACCGGAGTAACCATCGGCATACGTGTTGAGTTTGTACTTGCTCTACTTTTTGTCGGCTACTACGTGTACCGCGCAACGCGGAGCATTGCCCGAGGCCTCGTGGCAGCGGTAAGCGCATATATCGTTATGTTCGCGCTCGTCGCGCTCCCGAGCATTCTGTATGGCGTATATCTGCTTCTGCCTGGCGCAGCAAGCATCGGACCCGTCGCGTTTCTTGCCGAAGCCTTACGGTCATCTGCCGTTGATACAAACGCGCTTCCAGCCGTGTTTGCGACAACAACAGCGCTTGTGGCCTTTGAACTTGGCTTTAATAAGGTGCTTTCTCTTCTGTGCGCAGTGTTGATTGCTGTTGCCGCTCCCCTGCTCGCGCTTCGTCTTGCGCCTGGAGCTGTTGGAGCGCATTTCGCGAACTCTCGTCCTACGCGCGTCCTTAACTACGTGGCGCTGCTTGCCATCGGGGCGCTCGCTGCGCTTAAGGCGGGAGTCCTTCCTGGTTGGCTCGACGTGTTTGCTGGGCTCGTGCTGGTCCTTTCTTGGTATGCAGCATGGATGTTTGCGGTGTGCGTCAACGACATTGCGGACGAAGACATTGATCGCATCTCAAGTCCGGAACGTCCACTTATTTCAAATACGCTTTCGCGAGCGTCTCTGAACGAGAGCGGCTATGCGTTTCTTACTTTCTCGCTCCTTGGCGCGTGGAGTGTCGGTTACTACCCCTTTATCTTCTTACTCGCTTTTACCGCTGCGTATTACGTGTACTCCGCTCCGCCGTTGCGATTGAAGCGCGTTCCCGGGCTCGCTTCTGCATTGATCGCGCTCGCTTCCCTCTTCACTGTGCTTGCTGGCTGGTTCTTGCTTGCGACCGGACCGCATGACGTACTTTCCCCGCTTGTATTTGCCGGCTTCGTCATTTGCTTTGCGCTTGGAGTAAACGTGCGCGACCTAAAGGATATCGACGGGGACGCAGCCGCAGGAATCGCGACCTTACCTACCATTATTAGTAAGCGCTTCGGCCGTCAGGCGGCGTTCCATATAACGGGAGCGGTGCTAGCCCTCGCATTCTTGCTGACACCGCTCTTCTTTCCGGTACGAAACCTGCTCTTAGCAGCGGTTCCTGTTGCGGTCTTTGCGTATCTCGCCTGTATACGAAAACCCTACCAAGAACACCTGGTAGCGTTGGTCTGCTTCATTTTCTTCATTAGCTCCCTCTTCTTGTATATCGACGGCTAGGCCTCAATCACATCCTCTTCCTCGACGGGGTGTGCGTACGCAATGAGGGAGGCGTCTATATCGCGAAGGAATTGCGATGGTTCCTGCAGGTAGTCAGTGCCGTAGATGCGTCGTATGCGTGCGAAGGTGAGGTAAAGGCGATCCTTTGCGCGCGTCATGGCGACATAGAAGAGACGGCGCTCTTCTTCCTCGTCGCGCTCCTCTTCGTTCATTCCTTCGTGCGGGAAGAGTCCTTCTTCAAGGCCGGTAACGAAGACGGCATCAAACTCAAGTCCCTTGGCCGCATGCACGGTCATCAGGGTTACCCCTTTCGTGTCTTTCTTGCGATCAAGTTCGTCTTGGTCTCCGGCAAGCGCGGCGTCTGCAAGAAATGCCGCGATACCCTCTTGTCCCGGTGTTTCGTCATGTCGGCTTGCAAGCGTGGCAAGTTCTTTCGCGTTCTCCAGGCGTTCAAGATCGTCGTCGGCACCCTTTTCGTACGCGGCGCGCATGCCACTTGATTCAATGACAAGACGTACAAATTCAGATGGCGACAACGTCAGGGATGCTTGGTTGAGCGAAGCAACTACGGACTCAAATGCCTCAACCTTAGTGCGTTCGGCAGGCTTCAGCTCGTCGCGCTTCCCTGCCGTAAGTTTCCCGAGGGTTACTTTTCCAATGCCGCGAGCGGGCGCCTGGACTGCCCGGATGCGGTCTGCTTCGCGTGAGGGGTCCAGAGCAAGCCGCACCCAGGCGATGACGTCCTTTACTTCTTTGCGGTCGTAGAACTGTGTGCCCAACAGCCGATACGGCACGCGTTCCTGGAGAAACGCCTCTTCAAGCACGCGTGACTGGAAGTTCGTTCGGTAGAGGACGGCGATGGATTCTGGCGCAAGGCCGGTGCGGATGAGGCGCGCCGCTTCGGTTGCTACAAAGCGCGCTTCCATTTCGGCGCTGTCTGCCATGTGGATGCGGATTGGCTCGCCATCATCATTATCCGTAACCGAACGCTTCTCTTTGCGGTTGCGGTTGAGTTCAATTATCTGGTTGGCCGCACTCACGATATTTTTCGTAGAACGGTAGTTGTGCTCGAGCACGATCGTCTTTGCAGTCGGGTAGGTGCGGTCAAACTCAAGAAGGTTGTCGATCGTTGCCCCACGCCACGTGTAAATAGTCTGATCGATGTCGCCCACCACGAACAAGTTCTTCCGCGTGCCGGCGAGAAGGTTTGCAAGCCGTCCTTGGAGTTCGTTGGTGTCTTGGTATTCGTCGATATGGATGTAATGGAATCGGTCCTCAACGTGCTTGCGTACCTCCTCGTTTGTTTCAAGTAGTCGGACGGGCAGTAAGATGAGATCGTCAAAGTCGAGCGCCTTCTCTGCTTTGAGCACGGCGTCGTATTTGTCCCATACATCTGCGGCGACGCGCAGGCGGAAGCTTTCTCGAGCATGCCGTTCGCGAAACTCAACTAGCGTCTGCCCTTCCGATTTTGCTTTTGAAATGCGTGAAAGGATGGCGCGCGGCGGAACTTCTTTCGGATCGATACCGAGTTCCTTGAGTGCGTTTTTGACCGCCCGTTCCGAATCATCGCGATCGAAGATGGAAAAATGCCGCGGAACACCTATCGCGGTCCCGTAAGACTCGAGCAGTTCGCGTCCAAGTCCATGGAAGGTCGCCACAAAAGGCGTCGACCCCTTTTTCCAGACGGCGACGGTCTCACCAAGGCGCTTGGAGAGCCGTTCGCGCATCTCGCGGGCTGCCTTATTTGTAAACGTAACGGCTAAAATCTTCTCCGGCGCTACTCCTTCGCGGATGAGGTGGTAGATCCGGGTCGTGAGGACCCGGGTTTTACCAGAACCGGCTCCCGCAAGTACCGAAATCGGGCCCTCTATCGCGAGAACTGCCTCTTTTTGCCGTTCGTTTAGACCTTCAAGGTGAATCACCCCGAAACTATAGCGCGAAACCAGGCATATCGCATAAAACGGCTTACCTAAGCCATATTTTAGCGCTATCAACATCTTCATAGAACTCCCATTGACCCCACCCGACCCCACGGTATACTCCCTGGGTCGGAAGAAATGCCAGAAACGCACGGGTGGCTCACAGGAGCCACTTTGTACTCGGAAGAAACGCCAGAAACACCCTTCACCTTCTTATCTTCGATTCCAAACAGACCCCGAAGTCCCGCGCCCATGGCGGATTCCGGGATACATACTGGGCGATTCTCGCGGTAACCATCGCGGGCATTGCTGTTACGGTCGTCTTCAGCGCCTTCCCCATTCCAGTCGGGGCGTTTTGGCCGTTTACGACGACGCGTGCCGCTGAAGAGGTTGAACCCGTCCTCCACGACAGCTCCCTCGCCCTCCTTGATCCTGCAACTAACCCTGATCCGAATCCGGCCAAGGGCGGCCTTCGCCTTGCTACGACGGAGAACTCCGCCCTCATTGCAGGCGCAAGTATCGAGGGCACTCTCCCCTCTTCTGCCTCGGTGGTTGGTGGTGGCGGGGGTGCGATTTCCCTCTACGAGGTTCGCGAAGGCGATTCCCTTTCAGATATTGCTGAAATGTTCGGCGTATCCGTAAACACCATTCTTTGGGCAAACGACCTTAAGAGTGCTTCCGATATTCACCCGGGCGATAACCTCCTCATCCTCCCGGTCTCAGGCGTGCAGCATAAGGTTGCGAAGGGTGATACGCTCGCGAAGATCGCAAAGAAGTACGATGCTGATCTTGAGGAAGTCGCGATCTATAACGGTCTTGATACCGATGTAGCGCTTGCTGTTGGCGAGACGATTATCGTGCCGGGCGGAGACCACGTTGTTACCACCAAGTCTTCTACCTCTACCAAGAAGAGCAGTACCACTGCAAAGGCACTTCCGGCAGTCTCTGGCTACTTCGGCAACCCGGTTCCAGGCGGCCGCCTCACGCAGGGCGTGCACGGCAATAACGGTGTCGATATTGGCGCACCGTCTGGCACTCCTATTTATGCTTCAGCAAGCGGTACGATTATCGTTGCGAAGTCTGGCGGCGGATATAACGGCGGTTACGGAAACTACATTGTTATTTCCCACGACAACGGTACGCAGACGCTCTACGCTCACATGTCCGGCCTTGCGGTGTCTGGTGGCGCAGTCGCAAAGGGTGATCTTATCGGCTACGTCGGCAACACCGGACGCTCGACGGGTAATCACCTCCACTTTGAGGTACGCGGTGCGCGAAACCCATTCGCAAACTAACAAAAAGCCCCGCACACGCGGGGCTTTTTGTTAGGCTGCCTGCTTTTGCGGACCGCTCTCGCTTCGCCATACCTTCGTCTTTTCAACGATAGCCTGATGAATAGGGTCTTGGCGATAGTCGGTGTCGTCTTTTGGATTCTTCCAGCTTTTCTCCGTCATACCAGCAAGCGCCGTCTGATAAATCGGATTGAGGCGTTTGAAGGCAGTTGCATACGCATCAGCAAGCACTTCGTTTCCTTGCGATCGGGCAAGTGCTGCAAGCGCCCCGGTCTGCGTAACCAGCTGCTGCAGAATCAGAACGCGGAGTGGATGTTTATCCGGCGTTATCGCAAGCTGTTCGCCGCTTTCGGCACGGCGCCAGAGTTGTGCGAGTTCTCGCGCATGATCTACTGACAGGCCGATAATGACGCGCGGTACGCCCGTCAGCGCACGCTCTTCTCCGTCTGAGGAAAGGTAGTACTTCACTTTCGCACCCTCTCCGTGGGCAACCTTATCGCCAAGATCGGCAAGCTTTACATGTACCTTGTCGTAGCCGAAGGTTGCATCAATACCCACGCCTACCTGTGAAACCGGTTCATTCTCTTTGAGAATCTCAAGGATAAGGTCGACGCCGTTTACAATATCGTCAAAGCGCGATGGCAGGACGGCGCTCGTCTGTTCACCAAGAAGCTTCTTCGTTCGCGTAAGCCACCACAGTCCGACTTCAAACACGCCAGCGATCGTAGACTCTTCGTTATTGTTCTGCATGGCAAATCGCTGGTCCATGCGCTTTGCGTAATCCGCATCCCGCTTCGCCTCTTCCGGCGGAACGCTTTTAAACTTTTCCGGATTGACCGCTCGGTGCTGTCGCCAGTAGAGCGCCCGCTGGTGTGCTTCACGGATAAAGCCGGTTGCGGCCCGGTCTGCCTTGTTTTCAAACTGTCGGAAACCTGGATCGTGTGCCATGGCACCCAGTATATACCCCGCTGCATCACCTCCCTTTCATAAGAAAAGGAGCTATACTGCCCCTATTCCTAAAACCGCAAATCATGACCTACACCGCTAAAACCTTTGCACTTCCTGAGCTTAAGGGTCTCTCAAAGAAGCAGATTGACGTGCATCTTGCGCTCTACGAGGGCTACGTAAAGCACGTAAACCTTATCGTCGATACCATCCAGCGCTTGCGCGAAGAGGACGCTGAAAAGAACGCCTTTACCATCAATGAACTGCGCCGCCGCATGGGCTTTGAGTTTGATGGCATGCGCATGCATGAGTATTACTTCGAGCAGTTTGAGGGCGGACCATCTATCGCTGACCCGGAAGGATCACTCCGCAAAGCGGTTACGGAGAAATACGGCGGCTGGGATCAGTTCATCGCGCATATAAAGGAAGTAGCTGGTACGCGCGGCATTGGCTGGGTAGTCGTGTACTTCGACGTGCGTGGCGCAACGGTACACACGGCGTTCGTAAACGACCATGAGCTTGGACAGCTGTCCGGCCTCCCTATTCTGCTTGCAGTTGATCTGTGGGAGCACGCCTTTATGGTCGACTACGTTCCTGCCGAAAAGAAAAACTACGTCGAAGCGTTTCTTGAAAACGTGAATTGGACCGTCGTAGACCGCCGCCTCTCGGAAGCCCTGTAGCACCATACGCCAAGCGCTGCATATAGCGCCCCTACCACCCACAGCGGAAACGCCGGTAGTGCAAATACAGCAAGGGGAAGGTTTGCAGCGGTCGTTGTGACCATAATGATGTAAGAGAGGAGTGCGTAGGCAGGTAAACCAAACACTGGCGCAAGAAGCGGTACGAGCGCTCCTGCGATAAGTGCAAACAGCGAAAACAGCATCGCAACCGGCACGACTGGCAAGACGAGTATGTTTGCCGGTAGCGCAACGACTGAAAACAGGCCGTTTTGATAGAGCAGCAACGGCAGCACGGCGATTTGCGCTGCAATCGTTGAGGAAACGATTTCTCGCAAGAACGCACTCTTGATCCTCTGCAGCCGCTCCTCTACAAGTGGCGCGCCGAATATAAGACCTAGCGTCGCAATAAAGGAGAGTTGGAATCCGGGATCAAAAGAAAGCGAGAGCGGGTTCCATACAACCATCAAGAAGCCCGCAAACAACAGCGCGCGAAACGCGTTATATGTGCGTCCAGTTGCCCGTGCGTAGAGAGCTATGGCTGCCATGATGCCGGCGCGAACGCTTGCAGCTCCGGCGCCCGCGACCAGTACGAAGCCGACAATGGTGACCGCGGCAAATCGCACGGCCCATCGCTTTGATACGGACTGAAAGAAACGCAGTACGAATTCCGCCACGATCATGACGTTGTAGCCGGAGAGTACGACGATATGGACCAGGCCCGAACGAATGAAATCATCCAGGAGCTCGTTCCCGAGCCCCTGCTTCCCACCAAGAATGAGTCCTCCCGCAAGAGCGGCGGTTGGCTCTGGGAGCGCAGCGCTGAGCGAGGAAAGTCCGTAGCGCTTTACGTCTGAAAAGAAACCAAACACGTGTGCCGCTATACCCGAGCGCCCGCCTGTCACTTCTACATGGCCCTCTTCTATGAGGGCGAATACTCCCTCTTTTGCGAGAAATTGATCGTATCGAAAAGTCCGTCCCGTCTCTGTAGCAAACGGTTCGGGGCGCATAAGCATGCCGGCAGCCCGTACCTGTTCCCCGTATCGGACTTCGGGAAACAGTGGCGCAACTACCAGTACCCGCACCCCTTCTGTCTCCAGTATGAGTCGCTGGGATGATTCCCGTAGGTCAGGATCAGTCACAATCTTCCCTTCAAGCACGACATTTGTTCCGATCCGTTCTGTAAGCACATACGGGAGTTCGTGTGGCGCGAACGACATACGCACACATCCTATGGCAGCGCCAAGAAGACACACGCCAAGAATAAGGGCGGGCACATTGCGTCTAAACGCATACAGCGCACTCAATACTGCACCAACAATAATCAGGAACAAGACACCGCTCCACCCGAAGGAGTACACAGAATACAGCGCTACACCAAGCGCAAATCCAAGTAGGCCGGCGCCTACATATACGTCCATGAAACGATTGTACAAAGAAGAAGCCGCTTAGCGGCCTTTATCCATTGCTCGGTTGGCAAGCTCGTCCGCGTCCGCGTTTCGTTCGCGCGGTACGTGTTCAAACACAACCTGCGAAAATCCGCGCGCAAGGACATTGCGCACCTCAAGATAGCGAGGAATGAGGTTTGGGTGCTTTACCTTGTATGCGCCGCGCAGCTGTTCGATTACGAGTTTTGAATCCATGCGCACCGTTACTTTGGCGTGCTTAAAGTATCCGTCCGGGTATGCAGCAAGAAGCGCCTTGAGTCCGCGAATCACCGCTTCGTATTCCGCGACGTTATTCGTCGTCTCTCCGAGGTAATCTGCCACCTCGACAACGCGCTTGCCGATGGCATCAAACACCACTGCTCCGGCGCCCGCTGGGCCGGGGTTCCCGCGGGCTCCCCCGTCGGCATAGAGCGTGAAATCCATAGGTCGAGTATAGCAATAAAGAAACAGCGCCGCGGTACGAACCGCGACGCTGTCATGAAAGAGCGTATTACGCCGACCGACGCGCCTCGTCAATGCGCATCAGAGCTTCGCGCACGTTGCTGACGCCGATGATTTTGTGTTCGCGCGTCACGAGAAGCTGGCTGTACTTCGAAGGGTCGCCGCCATTCGCGCGAACGTCAATCGCCAGCTGCAGCGTTGAACGCGCAACCAGGATCTCCGTTAGCGGAAGGATGTTGTCGGCGACGTCCTGCTGGAACGCTTCGTACTGCGACCGCGAATCGGTCGCTTTGACGCGTTCGTGCGCGTTCAGCACGCATTGGTCCATGGCGGCGATCTGCAGAAGAATTCTGCGGCTCGCCTTGGACAGCGGTGCCAGAACGGCGTCGTCAGGCTTGGTGATCACCAATCGATCGTTCGAGATCTCGGTAATCCCTTCTCGTTCCGGTCCTTGTTCGACGAAATCGTCGATGTTGAGACCAACTAACGATGTATAGGACATTTCCTACTCCCTTGGGAACCTCACAGCGAGGTTACGCGAATATAGCACGAAATGTGGGATGATCAATGAATCGCGACCAGTCGAAGCCGGACCGGGCGGCCGCGGGTAAATTGGTCTCGTTCAAGATACGCAAGTATGTTCACCAGCTTCCCCGCTGCCAGAGATTTCACTGACGGACCGAGCTCCCGTTTAGCGTAAAACGAAATTGCGTCCAAGGAATCAAATCCGTCAGTAGTGAGGGTGAGTTTGATATGCTCCTCCGCTTTCCCAAACCAAGCGACATTAGAAAGTCGCACACCGCGAAGCGCAAAGACAGGCTTCTCATTTCCCATCCCGAATGGCGCTAGTCGCGAAAGTCGCTTCAAGAGCTCGTTCGTTGCTTCTGTCGTCGAGAGCTCAGCGTCCGCGCGGGTTTCTTCGATCGGGCTCCTTTCGGGAAGTGATGCATACGCTGCGCAGAGCCGTTCTTCGAGCGTAAATACTGCTTCGTCTATAAGAGTAAATCCACCAGACGCTCGATGGCCGCCAAATTGCACGAACGTTTCATTAGCGCGCTCCATAAGCTCGATCACCGACACGTGAGGTACGCCCGCCCGGCAGGATCCTTTCAACGTCATGCCGCCTTCTCTTCCCCAAAGAAACACCGGACGTTCGAACTCTTCGGCGAGCGTGTTTGCCACGAGTCCCAAGAGTCCAGGACGCCAATCAGGATCTCCAAGCGCAATAACGGCAGGCAGTTCACCTCGCTCGGCGATACGTTCGTGTGCTGCTCTCGTGATGGCTGCTGCCGTTGCTCGTCGCGACCGGTTGGCTTTTTCGAGTTCCTTTGCGAGCGTTTCTGCGCGCGTCTCGCTGTCAGTCGTAAACAGCTCGAATGCGTCTCGCGGATTCCCCATCCTGCTTGCTGCGTTCACGCGCGGCGCAAGCATAAAGCCAACATCTTCTTCGGTAATGAACCGTTGATTTACGCGCGCAACTTTTGCAAGCATCTGCAGGCCTAGGCGGGGCGATTTTCGCATGACCAGGAGACCGTATTTTGCGATGACGCGATTCTCTCCGATGAGAGGCACCATGTCGGCGATCGTCGCGAACCCTGCCATATCAAGCAGCCACTTCTCCCAACCAAGCGGGATATCGTCACGTCCAGCAAAACCGTGGGCGAGTACGCCGCACACCAGCTTCCACGCCAGTCCGGCACCGCAAAACTCCTTAAAGGGATAGGTTTCTTCAGTGCGCGCCTTGGGGTCGATGATTGCGTAGGCATTTGGAAGCATCTCCCCTGGCAAGTGATGATCCGTTACGATGACATCGATGCCGAGCTCGGTCGCGCGAGCAATTGCCTCATTATCGGTAATGCCGCAGTCGACGGTGATGAGAAGCGTCGTCCCTTCATAGGCAAGTTTCTCGACACCAGATACGTTCACACCAAACCCCTCCTCATGCCGGTGCGGAATGTAGTTGGTGAAGTTTGCTCCTGTCTTTTGTAGAAAATCGTGAAGAATCACGCCGCCAGGGATACCGTCACAGTCATAATCGCTCCACACGGTGATTCGCTCGTTTGATTCAATCGCTCGTGCGATACGCGCTGCCGCTTTCGGCATATCAAGTATCTGCAGTGGGTCACCCACATGGTCGTCGTACGAAGGATCAAGAAATGCCGCAGCCTGTTCCCGCGAGGTAATGCCTCTGCGGGCAAGCAGCGCTGCCGTCAGGTCGTCAAATTCACGCAACGCTTCGCGCACGTTAGGATCGATCGGTTCATGGAGGAGAAACATGTCTGGCGATTGTAACAAAAATCGGTATCCTTGCCTGTATGGTAGACACTATTTTCACGAAAATTATCAAACGTGAGCTTCCCGCGGAGATTCTGTATGAAGATGAAGAGATCATCGCGATACTGAACCGCTTCCCTAACATGGAGGGAGAAACACTCGTCATAACAAAAGAACAAATCGACTACCTATTTGATTTAGACGACGAGCTGTATGCCAAGCTCATGCTCGTGACGAAGAAGGTTGCAAAGGCGCTTGATGCCACGTTCAAGCCGATTCGCACCTGTATTGTGATTGAAGGTCTTGAGGTCCCCCACGTACACGTGCGTCTCTATCCGCTGGTCCAGGGTCCGCTCACCATTCACTCAGGCCCTATGAAGACCGACGACGAACTGAAAGCGGTTGCTGACCGCATTCGCCCGAATCTCTAGGAGAGCACCTCAAGCCCGGGCAGTGTGCCGTAGGAGAGGTAGTCAAGCATGGCACCGCCGCCAGTCGACAAGAACGCGCGTTCACCGGCAAACCCGAAGTCAGAGAGCGCGGCAACCGTATCTCCTCCGCCAATGACGGAGCGAGCGTTCGATGCAGTAAGCGCGCGTGAAAGGGTGCGTGTTGCGTCAGTAAAACCGTCTTCGTATTTCCCAAGCGGACCATTCCACAGCACCGTCTTGGCTTTCATAATGAGATCTACCAGTGCCTCGGTTGTGTGCGGTCCAACATCGAGCACCATTTCATCCGTCTGAATACCATCCGGCTTTGCTTCGCGGGCCTGGTCACGCTTCTCTCCCCGTTTTGCAACGACTACGTCAACGGGCGTCAGCAGTTTTGGACTTCTGAGCAGTTCCTTGATTGCCGGGTTTTGATCGTGCGAGGTAAGCGAAGCGCCGACGGCATAGCCTCGTGCTTTGAGAAAATCGTTTGCAAGCGCACCACCAACAAATACGTGATCGTACAACTCCAATAGACGGCGCAGCACCGGCTCTTTCGTTGAAAACTTCGCGCCGCCGATGATTGCCAGCGAAGGATCTTTCGGGGAAAGCGCTTGTGAGAGGTGTGCAATCTCTGCCTCGAGCGTTAGGCCGGCATACGATGGCAGCAGTGCCGGCACGCCAACGACGGAGGCATGTTCTCGGTGGCAGACATCAAACGAGTCCTGAACAAATACATCGGCAAGCATAGCGAGTTCTTTTGCAAATTCGGGATCGTTTGCTTCCTCGCCGCGGTTTCGGCGTAGGTTTTCAAGCATAAGCACGCCGCCGGGCGGTAGTTCTCGTATTGCGGCACGCGCCTGTGCTCCAACGGAAACAGGACACCAGACAAGGTTTGGGATCCACTCGCGCATCGCCTCGTACATGGGCGCAAGCGTTTCCGTACCGGTACCCGTGATGTGGCTTATGAGAATGACGCGCGCGTATCGTTCTTTCAGAAACTGAATCGTTGGAAGTGCGCTTTGCAACCGGAAGGTGTCGGACACCTTCCCTGCCTGCACAGGAACATTGAGCGAGGTGCGTACGAGCACCGGAATATTCTCAAGAATTTCAATGTCGTGAATTCCACGCATGCGTTAGGCAAGCGCTTTGACGAGTGCGGGAAACATTCCCGGATCGACGCTTGCATGTCCTACCAAAAACCCGTCAACACCGCTGCCGCCAGCAAGGCCGCGGATATTTGCTGGCTCTACCGCCGCGCCATAGAGGATCGTTGCCTTGGTTGCAGACTTTCCTGGCAAGTACTCGCTCAATACTTTTCGTATATAGAGCACCATTTCTGCAAGGTCCTGCGAGCTGATCGCGCTTTCCGCATGCTTGCCGATTGCCCAAACCGGTTCATACGCGATTACAACACCAAGGCGTTCCTTCGGAGAGAGTGTTGAGAACACGCTCGTGAGCTGCTGCTTGAGTTCCCCAAGATACTGCGCGTCTTCATCCCGCTGTTTTTCACCAATACACAGAATAGGAATGAGGCCGTTTACGAGTGCACGTTTTATTTTTTCCGCGACAACAGTGTCCGTCTCCCCTTTCGCGCGGCGTTCTGAGTGACCGACAAGCACATACGTAGCTCCAATATTACGAAGCGCTGCTCCGGTTACTTCGCCGGTTGCGTTTCCAACCGTCGTGTCAGAAATGTCTTGTGCGGCAAACAGTACGCGGGAGCGGTTTCCTGGCGCAAGCATGCCGAGGTACGGAGCTGGCGGTGCAAGCACGATACGGACGCGTCGTGTAGAGGAGAGGCGTTTGGCGGTTGCAAGTAACTTCTTCGCTTCTTCTCGACTCTCTACGTACGCTTTCCAGTTAGCAACAATGAGCATAGGCTCCATGATACCAGGTGCGTGAGAGTCGCAATTGACATATATATGTAAATATGTTTATATATATGCAGGACCGGCAACAGTAAGGAGGCCCTATGTCGGCTGATACTCGTATCGTGATCATCAAACAGGTGGCCGGGGGCGCCTTCGCGGGTGTCCTGCAGGCGACGGAATGCCTCGTCGACGACGAGCAGACCGCACGTGCGCACTACGCGCGCCACCACATCGATCACGCGTTTGAAACGCTTCCCGATGGACCCGTCATCGGTCTCGTGCGCTACGCCTCGTTTGAGGCGGCGCTCGAAGCCATTCCTCAGATTGAGGAGTGGTACAACCGTAGCGGGTACATCGAGTACGAGAATCCGCTCGTCGTCGAGTGGAACGGAGAGGATGTGCGCAAGCTATCCCCTACCTCGTACAGCTAAGTTCTACTGCTGCCGGCGCCTCTTGCGCCGGCAGTTTTACGTTACTCCTCCCGCCAATCGACGAATTGGTATTCAGTCGAGACGAGCGGTGTGAACGGCGGCGGGTCCGTTGCCATTTTTCGATCGTACGAGTCGACGCGGGTTTGGAATCCGGCGTCCTGTCCTCCCCCGCAACCGTTGACCCACTTGGTACCTGTTCGCTTATTTGAAACAGTGGTGCCGAGAATCGTCAAAGATGTTTTCGGCTCATATGTTGCGTGGCAGTCACTTCGAGAGTTATTGAGATACAGGTTTCGACCAAAGGCGCCGCCCTGTGCGATGAAGATGCCGTTGACGGTCATGTTGGTTGGCGCATCCGGTACGACAAGGACATTGTTTTCTGCGATCAGCGTCAGGCCGTCTGTGCCGTCATAAGCGCCGTAGGTAATGTTGTCAGCGAGGTACGCGTTTGGCGCAATGTTGGCGTTTACTACGTTTGCGGCGACTACCGTTACTTTTTGTGGGATGGTTCCCTCGATCCAAACATTGTCTTCGACGAAGATGAGTCCGCAGGAAGCGGGAATGGTTCGGGTTTCGTAGGTTGATTCGTTGCTAATAAGGGTGCGGTCGGTAGTTGCATCTGCTGAGTTGATGGGCACTACCTGCAGCTGGGTTGTTGCAGAGACGCGACGTACGGTAACAGTTCCATTTGCGTTGAAAATGAGGTGGTAGCCGCGCCAGTATGCCGGGTCTCCCTGTCCGTTTGTTGTGCTGTAGCGAGGGTAGTAGACGCCGTGTGTTTGCGCGGTCGACTTGAGCGTTCCGAAGTCGGCGGATATCGCAGAGAAGTCCACCTGCGGTACCGGATATGACCAGAGATCTTGGTTTGGTCCGTTCCCCAGCACGCCTGGTGCGTTGTTCTGTGTCGGGCTGCAGCCGTAACTGCTGGTGCAGCTCCAGGTTGCAAGCGAGCTGGTTACCGGCGAGTTTGCCGTTCCATCCATGCGCACGCCGCCGTTTGAGTGATACGGGCCGAGGATCACGCGGTCTGCGCCTGCCCATACCGAGTCATTCAAAATATACGAGAAGCTTCCGACGGATGGACGGGCGTACCTTGCGGTCAGTGTACGCGAGACGGAGGGCGCATCTGCCGGAGAACCCGTTGACTCAATATCAATCGAACTGAACTGACCGCAGGCCATGTTCCCTTCGATGTTGAGTGTGATGGTTCCTGCAGTGCCCGTTTCTGGGTCGTCATAGGAGATGGTGTACGGACCAGGAGCACCCGTTCCGTGCTGCAAGTCGTTTGGGTAGTGTGCGAGGAACCAGTGATAGTACTCAAGACCTGCCTCTGCAAGCGAGAATGCCTGCGCAAGCGAGGCATTTCGGGACTGGAGCTTGTTTTCTGAAAGTACAAAAAACGAAAGTCCGCCGAGAATGGTCAGAAAGGCCGCTCCGAATACGAGCGCAAGAAGCATGAGGTAGCCGCGGTGTGGATGAGGGTTCATTGGTCGAGAAGGTTGCGAAGCGTTGCGCTACCGATCATGGTCACGACGTTTGGCGCTCGATTTGGGTTGAGGTCCACCATGAGCGTGACCGCGACGGATGCAATCTCAGAGATGTCCGGCGAGGTTGTGGCAAGCTGCGTTCCTGTACCGTCATAGTACTTGAAGAGCGGCGTCGTCGACGCGTTACGCACATACGTTGCAATCGTGGTCGTTGCTGAGGTTTGTCCGCTATACGACGGCGGATTCCCGCCCGCGTTCGTAACCACCTTATAGAAGGTGCCGTTGTAGATCCACAATTTTATCCGCTCGATACCGCCGTCTTTGTCGGTATCTGAATAGAGTGTAATGCTTGATGTTGCTGCGGTTGCGATCGGATAATTGCCGTCGTCCGCGTATGAGGCTTCGCGTATGTCTCGCAGTGCAGTTTGCAAACCCCGCTGCGCGCTGTCGACGGATGTCGTGGCTTCAAATACGTAGGCATTTGAACGATAAAAGTCGCGGATGATGAATAGCAGTGTTCCTGAGACCGCGCCCAAGATGGCGATCACCACCACCATTTCCATCATCGTAAAGCCGCGCATCTTCATATCGTTATGGAAGGAGAATCAGTGAGGCATCAACGGTTGTGCCAGGAAGCAGCTCGTATGGCATGAGTGGATCCGGTGCAACGATAGTGTATCCCGGAGCTGTGAGCGTATAGGAATCCCATTCAAGCGATAGCGTTGTTGAGGCGGTTGAGCCGCTTGAGGTTGCGACAATCGTTTTATAGATCGGCGCGCCCGCGCCAGTTGAACCGATGGTCTTGCCGCCCGTTAGCGTAAAGGAAACGTTTGGTAGCGGAACAGGGCCGCGGTCGTAGCCAACTTCCCAAGCAGAAAGCGAGGGTGAAACAAGCGGATTGCCAGTCGTGAGCTGCGCGTATAGGCGAAGCGAAGGATACGTTGTCGTTGAAACACTCGAAAGATCAATCGTATCGGTAAAGCCAGCGCTGTTGCCAGGAAGAACAGTGTCCGGGAGCGGCATGCCGCTGCTATCGAGAACCGAGAGCGAAAGAGACGTACTTTCTGGAACCGCTGCAGTACTGCTTGCGCTCGTCCACGACGCAAGATAGGTCGGCGCCACCAGTATGCTGGTTGCACTTCCCGATCCGACATACCCGCTCTCGTTTGTAGCAAGCCGCAGTTCCCCACCCGAGACCTGGGCGTTGGTACTGCTGTCTATACTCGACGAATCATCAAGCGGGTCGCTCCAGAGCGCCGAAGCGATAGGCGAAAAAGTGCGGAGAATAAGCGTCGAGAGAGCATCAATCGCAAACGTGCTGGAAGTTGTGAGGCCGCCGACGACCGTGAGATAGCCTGGAGTCGGATTTTGGTTGGTTGCGTCTCGAACATACGTCTGTGCAGAGGAATACCCTTCCTTAGTTACTTCAATACGATAATCGGTGGAGGTAGGCGCACCAGGAAGTGATACGTAACCAAGCGCGTCAGTAAAGGTGGTGAAGTCAATCGTTGGGCTTGTCGCGGTGTTTTGTATGCGTACGTCAGCGCCTGCAACCGGAGCACCAACCGCGTTTACGGCGCGTATCTGAAGCGTACCGCCACCGGTGGTCGACTCGATGCCGGGCGGGGCGACGGTCGTTGCGAGCGTGACGTCCCGCGATACCCCGTCCATCACGTAGGTCACCACCACCTTGACCCGCTTATAGTCAGTAGGAATCCCGTTCGTATCGGAGACACCGGAACCGTCGTGCGGGTCATCGGCGTAAGCAATATAGGTACGAACCGCGTAAGAAACTCCCGCACTCGTCGTGGTTGCCTGTTGCGGTATAAGGCCTGCGGGAATACCGCCCACGGTTCCGACCTCGGCATACTCAAGCGAGCGAATGTATTCCATCTGGGAGCTTGCGACATCAGTCGCAGTCGCTTTCAGTTTCGCGAGCCCTGATACTTCGATCGAAGCCCGAAGGAGAGAAAATAAGCCAGTGAAAATAATAAGTACAAGCGCGGATCCGACGACCACGTCTACCATCGACACTCCACGCAAAGGACGCATGTGTCTATGATAACGCACGCCGTTGGCTAAATGCTTGAAGAGAGGGAGTAGATTGGCGAGATCATGGAGATAGCGAACACGCCGACGAATGCGCCGATGATAAGCATGAGCATTGGCTCAATGACTGTTGAAAGATCCTTGGTTCCTTCCTCTACGTCTGTTTCGTAGTACTCGGCCACCTGTCCGAGCATGCCGGCCACCTGCCCCGTCTCTTCTCCCACGGCGATCATGTCGCCGACGAATACCGGATACAGCTTCGGGTGTTCGATGAATGCCGTTGATAGCGGCTCGCCTTTTTTCACGCGCACGCCTGCCTCCTGGACTACCTTGCCGAAGCGATTGTCTCCGACCACTTCTTCCGCAATAGCGATAGCGCTCAGCATTTCAACACCGGAAGACAGGAGCGAAGAAAGTGCGCGTGCAGCGCGTGCGCTGTACGTTTCTCGTACCAGGGTGCCGATGACTGGGATGCGAAGCGCAACCGCAAGCACAATATTGCTCCCTACCTTAGAGCGCATAAATGCGATGATTGCGGCGACGGCAAGTATGAGAATCACGAACACCAAAATCACATGGGAGGCCATAAAGTCCGAAATGTTTATGATCGTCTGCGTTGCTGTTGGAAGCGGCACCTGCAGATCCTTAAAGGTGGCGGCAAGCGTCGGAACGACGTAGATCATCATGAGAATGCCGATTACTACGACGGCAAACAGAATGATCGATGGGTAGATCATGGCGCCACGAATCTTCTTCTGCAGCGTAAAGGAGCGGTCCATCTGACGCGCAACCACGCGAAGCGCTTCGGCGAGCGTGCCGGACTCCTCGCCCGCTTTGGTCATAGCAATAAAGAGGCGCGAAAAGACATTCTTATGAGCAGCAAGCGCTTCGCTAAATGCGTCCCCCTTCTTTACACGTGCTTCAAGGTCGGCGGTGACTTTCTTGAGTGCTTTATTAGTCGACTGTCGCTCGATCACAGAAAGCGCACGCGAGAGCGTGAGGCCTGCAGTGAGCATAGCCGCCAGGTTTTTGGTAAAGGTAATGCGTTCTTCCGTCTTGATGCCTGACGTAATGCTGATGTTGAGCAGGTTTGCAAACGGCAGTCCTCCCCCACCCTCTTCGATCGCGACCACAGTCGCGCTCTCCTTCTCAATCTCACTGTAGATGGCAAAGCGTGAAGGAGCTTCCATCACGCGCTTTTCAACAGAACCGTCCTCTTTCTTGAGGGTGACGCGGAACTTCATTTAATAGAAATACTAGCACGTGCGTGCTAGAGTCCGACGTAGAGAAAGGAGTGATTCATGCTCACTAAGGATCGGTTACGGATTGATGATCCGGCAGCCTATAATCCGCGAAGGACTTGGTACCGGTATCTGGTGACGTTTGACTTCACTGGTGATCGGCGCCCCTCGAAGTGGCTCGTTCGACTTCATAGCGGCTCGATTACGCTTGAGCGGTCGGCGAAAATCTCGCGGCCGGAAGACCTCGAACAGATCGCGCATGCGATAACCGAGCACTTTAAGAAGAAGGGCTTTCGATGGAATAATGCTCATCTCTTCATAAGCGCCTTCAGCCGCTTCGAAGACTGACTACATGCGCGCATCCAACGGGTGCGCGCATTCGTATTGACAAAAATAGCATTATGTGGCAGTCTATCCGATGGATTATTGGGGACTCTATATCCCTTATAAGTCCATTTGTACCTCAACAACTGAGAGGAAATAGTAATGGATAGCTCATCGCTTGGTGGCTTGGGCGGAAACCTTGCGTCGCTGGGAAGTCTCCTGGTGGCACTCGGCCCGTTCCTGCTCATCGCCATCGCCGCGCTTTTGGTTTCCGACGGCCTGCTCTCCCTCCGGGAGCGCGCGAGCCTGAAGAACGAAGTGCTGAAGGGCAACAACGCGATCGGTCTGCGCCGCCTCGGCCTCTTCTTGGGCCTCATGATCGGCTTCTCCGGTGTCATCACCGGCGAAGGCACCGGTCAACTTTCGATCGACCTCGTGAACACGGCCATCTACGCCGCAGTGCTTGTCGCGCTGCTGCAGGTCGCGTTCTGGGTCAACGACGTGCTCATCCTGCCCAAGGTGGCCAACTCAGCGGCGGTGCTTCAAGGCAACGCCGCGGTGGCAACCACCGAACTCGGCAGCATGGTCGCGACGGGTCTCATCGCCAAGGCGGCGATCGAAGGCGGGAACGGCGGGGTCCTCCCCGTGCTCGTGTTCTTCGCTCTCGGCCAGATCGCGCTCGTCGTCATGACGAAGCTCTTCTCGGCAATCCATGCGAAAACGCGCTTGGTGTCCGAAATTGAATCGGGCAACCAGGCGGCGGCGATCGTCGTCGGCGCGAAACTGTGGGCCTACGGGCTCATCATGGCGACCGCGGCGGGCGGTGCGTTCAGCGGCTGGGGGGGCGACCTCCTTGCGTTCGGTCTGACCGCGCTTCTCGGCGTGATCTTCCTGTTCATCTCAAGCTGGGTGGTGGATTTCCTCCTCATCCGGTGGCACACGTTGCATGAGATCGTGACAGCGAAGAGCACCCCCTCGGCGCTCGTGTTCGCCGGCGGCCAGATCGGCTTGGCGTACGCCATCGCGACCTTGATCGTCTAACGGCACTCACCTGCCATCAACGCCCCGGGACTTCGGTTCCGGGGCGTTTTGCATAGTTGACTTTTCGACCGATACATGCTATACTGTCCAAAGCCCAGTCTACCGGGCGTTGTGGCAGTTTGTGCTGCTACGCAACAGAAGGAGAAAGCACCTTGAAAAGGGATTTTAGGTTGCAGCTCATGGGAGCTGTCGCTGTCGCGATTCTCGCATCTGCGTGTTCTGAACCGCAGCCTCGCGGCTTCGCAACTGATCAGCCGACGCGTATGTGCGTTGATGATCGGGGCATGCGGCAGGATGAAAGTCGGTGCGCGACGCGTGCCGGCTACGTCAATCCCTACTACTGGTACTACGTCGGCCGCGGCGGCTACGTGCCGCCCGTCGGTTATGCGGTGCGCGGCGGCACACGTCAGCCGCTCGCCGCAACGAACTACCAATCCGCAGCTACGGCTGAACGCGCCGCGATCGCTCGCGGTGGCTTCGGCGCCAGTGCGTCGCGGAATACCACGGTGAGCCGCGGTGGCTTCGGCGGCTCGTCTCGCGCTTCGGCGGGAGGCTAACCAATGGAGCGCCTCTTGATCACACCGCGCGCCAACTGGCAGGAAAAGGTCGAACGACTCGGCCTGATCTGGCACACGGCGCAAGGACAACCCTACTGGAACGAATCGGCCTACTATCGCTTCTCAGCGGAGCAGGTCGATGAAATCGAACGGGCGACGGAGGCGCTTTACCAGCTCTTCGTTGCTGCCGGTGATCGGATCGTCAATGACGACGATCTGCTCACTCGGCGCTTCGGGATCCCGAAGTTCGCTATTCCCCTGATCAAGCGTGCCTGGGATGAGGAGCCTCCGGCTCTGAATTTCGGCCGCTTCGATCTTGGGTACAACGGACGGAACCCGCCGAAACTGTTCGAATTCAACTGCGACACACCGACGTCTCTGTTTGAGGCGGCGGTGGTCCAGTGGGATTTCAAAGAGGACCGCTTCCCCGGCGATGACCAATTCACGAGCTTGCACGACAAGCTCGTGGACAAGTGGCGGGACGTCAAACCCCACTTGAAGTCGAACCTCGTGCACTTTGTGCACGTGGACGACGCCGCCGGCGAAGACACGCTCACGACGACCTACCATCGCGACTTGGCCCAACAAGCCGGGCTCGAGACGGAAGGGCTCTTCATTGAGCAAGTCGGGTGGGACAAAAACCGGCGCCGGTTTGTCGACCTCTATGGTCGGCCGATCGATGTCCTGTTCCACCTCTATCCGTGGGAATGGTTGATTCACGACGACTTCGGCGAACACATCGTCGAATGCTACGACCAGATGCAGTGGATCGAACCGATCTGGAAGATGATGTGGTCGAACAAGGCCATATTGCCTATCCTGTGGGAAATGAACCCCGGGCATCCGAACCTGCTGCCGTCCTATTTCGACCGACCCGCGTCTGGCGATTACGTTGAAAAACCCATTCTCGCAAGAGAAGGGGCCAACGTGACTATCGTCAGCAACGGCGTCGAAGTCGCAAAGACCGACGGTGACTACGGCGAGGAAGGCTTCATCTATCAACAGCTCTACAACCTGCCGGACTTCGATGGAAACTATCCCATCATCGGCAGCTGGGTGGTTGAAGGATGGGCTGCCGGTATGGGTATCCGCGAAGGCGGACTCATCACCGGCAACACCGGACGCTTCGTCCCGCACGTGTTCACCCCTGCATAACCTAAACGACCTCAACGGCCTGGAGCGCAAGCTCCGGGCCGTTTTGTATTTACTCAGGTATTAAAAAGAAAGACCGCGCCCGAAAGCGCGGTCAGTCATTTGGTTTGAAGTGCGTTACGCCGCAACCGCGGCGTGGAGCTCTTGCTCCTCCTGGGGCGACAGATCATGCTCAGCGATATAGAGCAGACCGTCACCCGCAGATACCAGAGTCGTCGGCGGCGGGTTCAGTTTGGTAACGTCGCCGCGGCCGTTCTTCTGCGAGATGCCAAGCAAGATTGCCGTCCCGCCGAATCGACGATCGAAACATTGTTTGATGTCTTCGAACGACTTGGCTGGGGCGTTTTCCGGACGACGAAGCGAGAAGAATGAGTTCCCGCCCGGTTCCAGAAGTTCAACAATCGCCGACGCCGTTCCTGGGTCCGCCATTTCCCGCGTGGCCACCAGGGCCTGCATGGGAGTGATGATGCTCAGTTCGAGCGCGCAGTCCGGAACGAGCTCCGCACTTTCCTGCTCGCGCAGGAGAAGCACGACGCGCGCTGTTGGCCGGAACTGGCTCAGCAAGCAGATGATCCCGATTGCTCGGGCGTCTTCTACAGCCGAAACGTAGATTTGGCTGGCGCGGGTCGCGCCGGCGTCCTCGATCGTCTTGCGGTTGATGCCGCCTTCGGCTGCTTGGACGTACTCCGGGAGCACTCCGTGGTAATCGCTCGCCCGCGTGAACGGGTTGCGATCGCCAGTATTGGAGAAGCAACCGACAACCGTCGGCAGCGTATCCCAGTGGTCGTCTTGCCGTTCCTTGACCGCGTTTGCAATCAGCGCACGCGTTTGGAACGGATGATAGTCGCCGAGCACGAGGATGTGCCCGGTTGCATCAGTTGGCATGAGGCCCTTCCTCCGTTTTTCAATGAAATCAGTGACTGCTGCGATGACCTTGCCGAGTATGAGCGTAATGAGCCCGACACCGGTGGCCATGATGATGGGTGCGATCAGTCGCGCGGCGTCTGACTGCGGGGAGAGATCCCCATAGCCAATCGTCAGCGACGTCGTCCACCAGTAATACCAGTAGTTAGCTGGTTTGATCAGATTCGAGTCCGGCGCTTCCGTCAGTGCATAGACCCACCACGACAAGGCGTAGTGGAGCACCACCGCAAGCAGCAAGAATCGCCAATCGATAAGCAGCAGCTTCCTGACTTTTGCCAAACCAAGGAAAAGCCGGGACAAGATAGGCACGCAAACCTCCTTTCAGTTGGTACGTGAGTCCGGTACTATTATACTATATATGAAGGTATAAGTCAATGCTTATTCGCTCACCGCGCGTAGCACTTCTTCAAGCGAGGTCATACCCTTTGCCGCCTTATAAATACCGTCCTCAAGCATGGTGAGCATGCCCTCGTTTCGTGCCTGCTCTTCGATCTGTTCGGAGGTTGCGTTTTTCATAATGAGATCGCGCGTTGCTGAAGAGACAGACAAAATTTCGTGGATGCCGATACGGCTCTTGTATCCAGCGTCATTGTCACCGCCCTTGGGGCGATAAAACGGAATGTCATCCAACTTTCCTTTGACCACCTTTTCGTCCGTGAGTGCCTTGAATGCAGCTTCAAAGTTTCTTGTCGGAGCAATCTTCTCTCGCTCCGTCTTTGAGAGTGTGTACGCCTCCTTTCCGTCAGTGAGTCGACGCACCAGGCGTTGTCCGACCACGATGCGAAGCGTAGACACAAGCAGGAATGGTTCGACGCCCATATCAATAAGACGCGGAATTGCGCCGGCGGCGGAGTTGGTATGGATGGTCGAGAGCACCAAGTGGCCGGTCAGTGCCGCATTGATTGCAAGTGATGCTGTTTCTCCGTCGCGAATTTCTCCCACCATGATGATGTCCGGGTCCTGACGCACAAGGGAGCGTAGTCCTGACGCGAAGGTAAAGCCGATGGTCGGATTTACCTGCGTCTGGTTGATGCGCTTCATCTGGTATTCGATCGGATCTTCAACAGTCGAGATGTTGACGTCCGGCGTATTCAAAATATCGAGAATGGTGTAGAGCGTGGTGGTCTTACCGGAGCCGGTCGGACCAGAGACAAGAATAAGACCAGTGGTTGCCTTCGTTGCTTTGTGGATGCGTTCCAGCCCCTCGCCGTGGAAGCCAAGCGCCTCGAGGGTGAAGCCTTCTCCGGTCTCGCGAAGCAGGCGCATGACGATCTTCTCGCCGAAATAGGTCGGCAGAAGCGATACGCGGAAAGACACCTTCTCCCCTTCCGTTTCCATCTTGAAGCGTCCGTCTTGCGGCAGACGCTTCTCGTCGAGCTTAAGGTTTGCGAGCACCTTGAGGCGCGCAGTAATACCCGGAGCTGCAACCTTCGGCAAGGTCATTGCGTCATGGAGGATGCCGTCGATGCGGTAGCGCACAAGTACTTCTGCTTCTGCCGGCTCGATGTGAATGTCGGATGCGCCCTGCGTGATGGCGTGGCGAAGCAGAGTATCGACGATCTTTACGATCGGAAGATCTTCCGCCATCTTCTTGAGGTCTTCGCCGGACGTCTCGTCTCCCGTGTTTTCTTTTACCAACGACAGCTTCCCCGCTTCGGTACCGATAATGTCGCCGAATTCTTCTTTGAGGGATTTCTGATACTGCAAAAGCGCGTTCTTGATGGACTCTTCGTCCGTCAGGCGCGGCATGATCTTGAGCCCGGTCTTCTTTCTGACCGAGTCGATGGATGGTAGGTCCTCCGTATCAAGCATGGCTACCTCAAGGCAGTCGCTACCGCGTCTGAAGGCAATGATGCTGTGCGTGCGTGCGATTGGTTCGGGAATAAGGGAGAGCACCTCAAGCGGGATCTTCTCGTCTTTGAGGTTCACAAATGGAATACCAAGCACGTATGCCTTGATGCGGCGGAGCGCATCTGGAGAAATAAGGCCCTGCGCAAGCAGCACGTCTCCGATGGACTGCTTCTTTTCCTGCGCTTCAACCTCTGCCGCTTCCACATCTTTGCGGGAGACGACGCCCGAGTCGAGGATGAATGCCTTCAAATCTTTCTCTGAGACTTTCATGACTTACATAAGTATAACGCGCCGACACGAGTGTGTCGGCGCGTTTGGTGGCTAGCCAAGACCTATCTTTGCTTTGAGTGCGTCTCGAATAGCAAAGAGCAGTTCTTCTGGCGGCTCGTACTTCTCGTACGGCGCGTAGTTTTTCCCGAACCGGTAATCCGGGAATGCGCGACCGCCAAATTCAGGCGCGGCTTCGTAGCGCGGGATCAGGTGCATATGTCCATGGCCGCGATGAAGGTGAAATTCATTTCCGAGCCAGGCATAGTTCACGAAGTCCGAGCCCCAGAGCGTCTTCACGGCAGCCGAGTAGCGAGCCATGAGATCTTGCAGTTTCTCTGACTCCTCGGTGTAGAGGTCTTCGAGTCGGTGAAAGTCTTCGTGCCGAGCCGCCAGCCACGCATAGGCTCGGCCGAGGTACCGTTGGTCAGCGGCAAGATACAGGCGCCAGGGCCCATACTCACAGATGACCAGGTGGCGAAACTTCGATGAGTCGAGCAGTTCTCGATGCTCTTCCGGGGTCAGAGGTGCCAGTTTGACCATGTCGGTCCTTTCCTTATATAGCTTCCGCAGCAACCTTACCCTCAGGGCTTCATTGACGCAACAGCCCTCCTATGGTACATTTTTGGTACCTGAAATGTCCGCACCCGCGGACCTTTCTTTTAGACAGACATACACAATCCATATGCTAGACCTTAAAACCATTCAGTCCGTGCTCGGTGAATTCGAGGATCGGGGTATCTCTAAGGAGACCATGATCGACGCTATCGAAAGCGCGATGGCGACTGCGTATAAGAAGGAATACGGCAAGCGCGGCCAGGTCGTGCGTGCCAAGCTCGACATGAACACGGGCTCTGTCACCTTCGAACAGGTGAAGACCGTCGTCGACGACACCATGGTCCGCTTCCCGGAAGAAGGAGAAGAGGAGGAAGTCGATACACATCCGTTCCGCGAGCACGAGGAAGTGCCGGAAGGTGAACTTCCTCGCTACGACGCTGAGAAGCACATCCTCCTTGAGGATGCTCGCCGCATTTCCCGCTCTGCAGAACTCGGTAGCGAGATTGTCTTCCCGCTCGAGCCGCAGGACGATTTCGGACGCATTGCTGCACAGACCGCAAAGCAGGTCGTCATTCAGAAGATCCGCGAAGCGGAGAAGCTCTCCATTCTCGATGAGTTCGCTCACAAGAAGGGCGAGATCGTGTCCGGTATTGTGCAGCGCGTTGAGCGCGGTTCCCTCTTCATCGATTTGGGACGCGCAACCGGCATGATTCCGTACGAGGAGCAGATTCCGGGTGAGCGTTTCCGTCCGGGCGAGCGCATTCGCGCGTACCTCGGCGCAGTCGATGAAGGATTCCGCGGCGTGTATCTCCGTCTCTCCCGCGCCAACCCGAAGTTCGTCGTCAAACTCTTCGAGCTTGAAGCTCCCGAGCTTGCTTCTGGCGCAATCGAAGTGAAGAACATTGCGCGTGAACCGGGTGCGCGCACCAAGATCGCAATTGCGTCTCTCGATCCGCATGTCGATCCAGTCGGCTCGCTTGTTGGTCAGCGCGGCGTGCGCGTCTCAACCGTGATGGGCGAGCTTGGCGGTGAGCGCATCGACATTATTGAATGGTCGGAAGATGCGAAGGCATTCATTAAAGAAGCGCTCTCACCAGCAAGCGTGCTTGAAGTAGAGCTTGATGAAGCCGAGCATCGCGCGATGGTAACGGTCTCTGAAGATCAGCAGTCGCTTGCCATTGGTCGCGGCGGCCAGAATGTTCGCCTCGCGGCAAAGCTCACGGGCTGGAACATCGACATCAAGTCGACCGGCGGTCCTGCAGTTGAAGCAACTCCAGACGATGCCGAGACTCCGTCTCAGGAAGCACACATCACACCGGAAGAACTTCCCGCTGAAATCGTGGAAGAAGTGAAGCCGGAAGAAACAACGCTTCCTGCAGAAGAAGAGCTTGCACTTACTGACGATAATGAATCCGTTGCAGACGCAAAAGAAGCGCGCGACGAAGCCTAACGCTCACCAACCATGCATCTCTACGATATCGATCCGGGTACCAAGGAAGAAATGAACGTCATTATCGAAGTGCCGAAAGGTTCTTCGAACAAGTACGAGCTTGATAAGGATACGGGCCTGATCGCGCTTGATCGCGCAAACTATTCGTCTGCGCCGTATCCCTGCGAGTACGGCTTCGTGCCGCGCACGCTTGCGGATGATGGTGACGCGCTTGATGTGCTTGTGCTCGCCACCTATCCCCTGCTCCCGGGTGTCTTGGTAAAAGCTCGTCCGGTTGCATTCATGGATATGGTTGATACGGGTGAAGCAGATCCGAAAGTGATTGTCGTGCCGGTGCACGATAAGCGCTGGGACGACGTGCAGGACCTTAAGGACATCAACCAACACACGCTTCGCGAACTCAAGCACTTCTTCGAAACGTATAAACATCTCAAGGGTGAAGACGCATCGAAGTACAAAGTAGAAATCCCTGGCTTTAAGGGAAAGGCCGAAGCGGAAGCTGCGTTTGAAAAAGCAGTCGCCGCCTACCAGGCAAAGTAAGAACGTGCGTGAAACAACCAAGCCCCGGAATGGGGCTTTGTTGTTATACTCTCAAGCACGTATGGATACTGGAACCACAACACCGCCGACGCTTCCGACGGTCGACACTGCTCCTGTAGCGCCGCCGGTATTTGTCCCAAGCATTTCCCAGCCGCCTCCGGCGCAACCACCGGTTTCCTCAGTACCGCCCGCAAAACAGCATCGATCGTTTGGACCAACCTTCGGTGCGATCGTCATACTCCTTATTATTGTCGTCGGCGCACTCTATATGTGGGGTGCACACATTGCACAAGAGCAAGGCACTTCCGTGCCTGTGGAACACGAGAGCGAATAAGGCAGAAACATAGACACGTTCAAGCAGAAACATGCATGAGACGAGCGGGAACTTTGTTCAAGCTTCGTTTTCTGATAGGATGCGCCGTATGAAACCTTCTACCAAGTCCATGCTTGTTCCGATGGTCGTTGAGAAGACGCCGTTTGGCGAGCGCGGGTACGACATTTATTCCCGGCTCCTCAAAGACCGCATTATCTTCCTCGGCGGTCCGATCGAAGACGACATGGCGAATACCATCATCGCGCAGCTCCTCTTTCTTGAATCGGAGGATCCAAAAAAAGACATTTCGCTCTATGTGAACTCGCCCGGCGGCTCAGTTACCGCAGGCCTCGCCATCGTTGACGCGATGAATCACATCAAGCCAGCGGTCTCAACCGTTTGTGTCGGTATTGCCGCATCTGCTGCAGCAGTGATTCTTGCGTCTGGGGAAAAGGGCAAACGCTATGCGCTCCCGAATGCGGAAGTGATGATCCATCAGCCATGGGGTGGCGCGCAGGGACAGGCAACCGATATTGAAATTACCGCCAAGCACATCCTTGCAACGCGCGATCGTCTGAATAAGATTCTTGCAAAGGCAACCGGACAGCCGCTTGAAAAAATTGAGAAGGACGTCGATCGTGATTACTTCATGATGGCTGACGAAGCAAAGAAATACGGCCTCGTCGATACGGTATTCAAGAACAAGTAAGAAAAAAGAGAAGACGGCGCGGATCATGAATCCGCGCCGTTTCGCGTTAGCGTACAAACGACTTGCGTCGCAGCAGCTGTCGCAGTTTATCCGGCTCGCCCGTCCCCCGCTTCCGCTTGGTCGGCTGGTAGCAGAGACGTGCGTGATCCGCGCAGTAAGGACCATGCGTCTGGCCGCGTCCACAAAACGCGAAGTCCTTCTGGTCAGGATCACCGATTGGAAACTTGCACATCGATTCGTTGATCGTCAGCACGCTTGCCGGCGCCCCGTCTTCAAACCGCACTGGTTCGAGTTCTGGAATCACGGCTGGTGTTGGCGGTCGTTCGATGTAGGTTCGTGGCTGCACGCGACGCGCGGCGACAGCTGAACGGTTTGCGCGCGGACGCGCTGGCCGTACGATGTTGTTCGCCTTGAACTTCGCGAGCACTTCGGCACCGTCTGCGTATCGATCTTTGATTACTTTCGATAGGCGCGGACGATGCAGGGCTCCAAGGACCACGCTTCGCGTGATTTCCTTGAAGCGGTCGCTTGAGGGACGAAACTTTCGGTCGAGCTGTCGTGCGACAGCGCTCGCGGATGAACATGCTTTCGCCGCTTGATAGAAAGCTTCGATGCAGTCATCTCGTTTGGCGTCCCAGCGAGGTAGCACTGTTTCCATATCTACTCCCCTATGTAATGTGCTCCTACCCATAGATATACTCCTACACCACGCTCTCGTCTATCGGGATAATACTTCGCTACGCATACAAAATAAGTCAATGTGCTATACTCCGCCCATCGGCAACGACTGCACGTCCTGTAACGACTGAACTGCCGCCGATATTCCTTCGTCATACGTGCGCTTAATAACCGGTGCGTTGTAGTGAACAAGTATGTCTATAAAGCTTGTACTCACCCTTCTAGCCTTCTCCGGTCTTGCCGGGATCGCGCTTGGCTACGTCCTTCGTATGCTGATCGCGCTCTCGCAGCGAGGCTCCCTGGAAATTGAGGTGAAGCAAAAGATGCTTGAGGCCCGCGAGAAGGCGGCGCACATCGAGCGAGAAGCGGAGGCCCGCGCTGACGCCATTGAGGCGGAGCGCCTCGGCCCCCTGCTTGAACGTGAAGAACGTCTTGAAAAGAACGAAGATCGCCTCGCGAAACGAGAAGAATTTCTCGATGAGCGCGAGCGCAATCTTGCCGACGAATCCGAGCGCGTAAAGACGCGTGAAAACGAAGCCGCAAACCTGAAGAAGGAGGCGGAGAACGTCCTTAAGGAGCGTCGGGCGGAGTTGGTGCGCATCTCAGGGCTTTCAGAGGTAGAAGCGGAGAAGCGTCTTATTAAAGAGGTGGAGCACGCAACCGAAGAAGCGGTTCTTGCCCGCATGCAGAAACTGGAGGCGCATGGTACTGCGCAGCTTGAGGAAAAAGCACGCTCCATTCTCCTCTCTATTATTCATCGCATGGGCAATGCGGTGAACGCAGAGGTGATGACCCTCTCGATCCAGATTCCGTCTGAAGAGATCAAAGGCAAGATCATCGGCAAGGAGGGTCGCAACATCAAAGCGTTTGAGCGAGCGACCGGCGTCGACGTCATCATCGATGACGCGCCGGACAAGATTACACTTTCGTCGTTTGATCCCTTGCGTCGTCATGTTGCCAAACTCGCGCTTGAGCGCCTGATCACTGACGGGCGCATCCAGCCTGCAAAGATCGAGGAAGTTGTCGAGAAGGCGCGCGAAGAGATCAATGATCTCGTGAAGCAAAAGGGCGAGGCAGCCTGTTACGAGGTTGGGCTCGTCGGTCTTGATCCGAAGTTGATCGCACTCCTTGGCCGACTCTACTTCCGCACGAGCTACGGCCAGAATGTTCTGCAGCACTCCATCGAGATGGCGCATCTTGCCGGCATGCTTGCGGCAGAGCTTGGTGCTGACGTGCAGATAGCAAAAGCAGGCGCCCTCCTCCATGACATCGGCAAGGCCGTTGATCATGAGGTGACGGGTACGCACGTGGATATTGGCCGACGACTCCTTGAGAAGTTCGGCATCGACAAGCGCGTTATCCAAGCTATGCAGTCGCATCATGAGGAGTATCCGTACGAAACACCGGAATCGGTCATCGTGCAGGTGGCAGACGCCATCTCCGGCGGACGACCCGGTGCGCGTCGCGATACGGTAGAGCGCTACCTCGAACGACTGGGAGATCTTGAGCGTGTCGCCAAGAGCTTTGATGGCGTTGAGAAGGTCTATGCCATTCAAGCCGGCCGCGAGATTCGCATCTTCGTGAATCCGGGCAAGGTATCGGATCTTGCCATGCATAAACTTGCGCGCGATATAGCTAAGCGCGTGCAGGAAGAGCTGAAGTATCCAGGAGAAATTAAAGTGAACGTCATACGCGAGAACCGCGTCGTGGAGTTTGCCAGGTAGCGAAAAGGCCCGGAACGAATCCCGGGCCTTTTACGTCAGCGAATGACGTCAGCGCGCAACCCAATAAAGAAATCCTGCACAAACGTTTGTCCGGTAGAGATGTAAAACGCGATCCACATCGGCACGAGAATGCCGACGCTGATCACGAGCGGGAAAATCCCTACCAGTGCAGCAAGTTCAAGGTTTCTGTTACTGAGTATGGCAAGACCCACAACCATGGCGATGCCGCACAGGGCGGATACGACCAGAATGGCGGGCAGTGTGAGGAACGTTCCTGCGAGGATGCCGAAGAGTGCCGGCACACCCCACATCAGAAGTGGGTACATGTAGTCCTGATCTCCTTCTTGAAGCCGTAGCGCATACAAACACAGAAGATGTGTACTAGCAAGTATTCATTGACCCTCATCAATTTTCGTGGTACAGAAAGTCACTTTGCCAATGGTGGCAGGGTTGTTCTTTGAAAGAGGAACACAGCAATGAGCAGTAAGAGAGCTCAGGCCCCGCGGAATCTCAAGGTCACCGCGTCGGTCGTGGCTATCGTGGGTGGGGAGCGTCCTTTCGCTGTCACCTACCCCTCGAAGCGGTCCGTCGGCGGAAAGCTTCGTGAGCATACAAGCATTACCTTCTCGCTCTCCAGCTGGCGCGGCAAAGACCGTCCCCAGTGCGGACAGATGGTGGTGCTTGAGGACATACTCTTGTTTAAGAGAGGATGGCGCGCCCGCGTGGCGTACCCCATCTCCCTCTCGAACACTCAGCAGTAGCAGGAGGACGGTATGAAACCGTTTCAAGGCTCTACGCAAGAATGCTTCGCGCATTTTGCCGAGCAGCTTGCAAGTGACTACGAATACCATCGGAAACGAAAGGTGTTCGCCGCTACCGTGCACGTTACCGACGGCACCGTCCAGCGTTGGTTTTCCCAAAACGGGTTACCCATGGGCGAGGCACTCGTGCGTGTCCGGTACTACCTCGACTTCCTCGGCTACGCTGTTGCTGAGGTACAAGAACTGCCAGAGGCGATCCGCACCGTGGGTCACCTGATTACGTTCGACGTCCTTTCGGTTGCTGATGTGGCCGGTTCTACCGGTTACGAAGGCGTGCCGAAAAACAATGTCGACCAGGTGATCGCCGTTTTGTGCGGTCGTCGCGGCGTCTCGGAAGAAAAGTTCGCGCTTTACAGCGAGCTTGCTCGCGTCAACCGGAAACGGCTGACGCAACGGCAGCAGGCAGTTGAAAAAGTCGTGAGCTTCGAACAGGGACACTGCCCTACGGAACCGGAGTCATTTCCGACCGCGAGGCCTGAGAGCGATTCGCACCGCAAGGTGATCATCGAATCGTTCGTTCACTCGGTGGAAGCAATTCTGCCGCTCGCCGAAGACGTGTTGTCTGATGGCTTCACCGCCGCGGACCGCGCGAAGGTGCGAGATTTGGTTGGGAGCGGCATTTCCCGTCTCTCCAACCTGCTCACCCAATTGACGAGCGAGGGTGCGAGAAACACCCTCAAGAAACAGCAGTAGAAAGGTGTCCGCTATGCCTAGCGCACAATCCGCGGTTCGTACGAGCCGCAGCGAGGTGGGCTTCCATCACGGAAAGACCCTCCTCAAAGTCGCCAACACGTACCCGTCCCTCTTTGAGGCGGTGCTCGAAGCCGTGCAAAACGCGATCGATTCTGAAGCCACGAAAATTGGCATCATTATCAATCGCAAGACGCGGTCGATCAGCATCATCGACAACGGGAACGGTGTGACGCGCGAGCAACTCGACGAAGCGCTCGCCAGCGTCGGCAGTACACTCAAGCAGCGCGACAAGCTTGGCCAATTTGGCTATGGCCTCATTTCCTCCTTAGGGAAGTGTGAGTCCATGTCGTTCACCTCGTGCCCCGCAGGGGGCGACGAGTACCTTGAGTGGACGTTTGACACCGCGAAGATCGCCAACCAAGTTCGTGCGATCAAAATTCCGGTTGCGAAACGTAATTTCGTCTACCGCCCGAACCGTGACGGCCCACCCCTTCCACGGGGTTGGCATGCCACGGAATGGCGGACGCGGGTCTCGATCAACAATTACGTGACGGACCGCAAGATCTCCGAAATCCGGAGCGCCGATGCCCTCAAGGAGGCCATCGTCGAGAAGTTCGGCATCCCAATGCGGCGGAACGATGTGTCCGTCAGCGTCGACATCACGAACGAGAACGGCTCGCGGGAGACAGCGGTCGGGAAGGCAAAGCTCTTCTCCGGCAAGAAGCTCCCTGAAGTCGTCATCTCGGATAAGGATGCTGGTAACACCATCTTCCGGCTCTATCTCGCCAAGCCCGGCCGTCAAGGCAAGGTCTTGGTCGGGGTGGTCGGCGACGACTACCGCTTCGCGTTCGGCGTCTTCGCTAAGGAGGCGTCGGAACTTCTCTCGACGAACATCATCGAACTGTTCGTTAAGGAAGGCATCTTCGAGGGCGAGATTCTCACGACCAATGGGAAGCTCCACGACTCGAGGAAGAAGCTTGAGCAGAACGACGCCTATGTGGGCTTCTGCGCCACGATTGAGGAATGGTTCCTCAAGCATGGCAAGAAGCACCTCAAGGAGGTCAAGGACGAACGGCAGGGCCAGCGCATTCAGGACCTGTCGCTCAAGAGCCTTGAGAACGTGCAGAGCGTGCTCTCGGACGACGCGTTCGACCATCTTCGTAAGGGGACGATCGACACCTTCCGGTACGGCACTGTCGGCGCTGGGCATACCAATCCCGAAGATCGCAAGATCGTCGGGACACAGGAAAACCCGTCACTGTCGACCGTCGCTAGCGCGCGCAAGCGCGGTGAAGGCGGCGAAAGCCACGGGAACGAGCCTCCGGAGCGTGAACACGCCGGCCATATTCCCTTCACTGCTGCTGGCCCTCGCGGTCAGCAGCGGCGGGTGGTAAAGGGCGGCTCGCGCGGGCTTCAGTTCGATCACACGGCAATGCGGTCCGATGGACCGCTCGCCGTGCTCGATGCTGGTAACGGCATTATCTTCTTCAACGTTGAGCACCCGGCCTGGGTAGCGGCGTCTGAAGCGGGTGACCGTGAGCTCATGCAGCTGCAGGAAGTCGGCGCCCTCGTTTCCCTCGTGCGTCACACGATGCCCGAGGAATACCATGGGTATCTCGACCTCTACCTGACCGACCTTCTTGGTCCGCTGTCGTTCCTCTTGCGCAACTCCCCCTCCTTCAGCTCCTCGGCTCGCACGAAGGCGAGCAAGGAAAAGAAGGAGTAGGTAAACAAAGGCCCCCTGCTTCGCCATTTGGCGGAGCAGGGGGTTTGCTTTTACGTGGAGCGGGCCTCTTGTTGCGCCTCTCCCCGCATGATCGCGCGGGTTCCGATGAGCGGAATCTTTGGATCGATGTTCTCGAAGAACCGCTCGATCGGCACTTCAAGCGCATGGGCGATCAGGTAGAGGTACGACGCGCTGACCGTGCGGCCGCCGCTTTCAAAGGAACGAATGTCCTTAGGCGGAACTTTGATGCGGTCGCCGAGTTCAAACTCGGAGACGCCTTTTTCATGGCGAATGCGACGGATCGCTTTCGCAAAGTGCGAGTTGAGCGGATGATTTCCAAGACGTTCTGGCATTCTTGTAGGTCCTTTCTCCTACTCCCTGGCGTTGACCCTACCCCCGTTTGTGTTCAAAAGCAAGGTTTTGACACTATCCACCTTGATTGGCAAGCCCTCTTGCGGCCCAGGGCCCATTTTCTATACTTTTTCTATACCCCGGCCCCATTGCTGCCGCGGGACATATAAGCCAATTCACCAGAATTCATGAACAAAGCAGATATCGTAGGAAAGGTGCAGGGCGTCCTCGGCGGCACGAAGGCAGATGCTGAGCGCGCTGTTGAATGCATCATTGACTCCATTACCGCAGCCCTTAAGTCTGGCGACGAGGTTTCGATCGCCGGTCTTGGCATCTTCGTTGCGAAGGCTCGCCCGGCTCGCACCGGCCGCAACCCGCGCACTGGTGAGACCATTCGCATTGCTGCGACTCGCACCCCGAAATTCCGTCCCGCAAAGGCACTCAAAGACGCGGTTAAGTAGTTTTTCTCCGCTCTGTCGCGAAATGGCCGCCCCTCTGGCGGCCATTTGCGTTTCATGTATGCTTCAGACGGAGCGGTGTACTGTCCGCCTCACGCCCTGTGGAGGGCGTGTTCTATTCCCAACGGAGGACGCCCATGACGCGTATCTTCGTCGCGATTTTCCTCTTTCTGTGCTGTATCGCCCTGCCGGATCAGGTATCTGCCCGCCAGTACGCTGGCTATACGGCAGACGGAACGGTTCGCGTCACAGTACGGGAGGTTGAACCTCGAGGACGAATCCAAGTACAGGATGATGCGCCGTTCTTTACGCTGCTCTTCCTGTTTATGTGTCTCGGTCTACTGATTGCACTCATCCTTTCGTTTGACGACGAGGGTGAGAGCGGAGAAGAAGCAACGGCACAGCCGGCTTCCCCGCCACCACCTCCAGCACCCGCACCGCCGCCGATACCGCCCGCCGATCCTTTGCCACCACTGCCAGTCGTGGTTGAGGATACGGAAGCGCGTCGTCGCTTGCGTGTTAGTCGGGATGCGCTTCGGCGCGCCGACGAGCGCGCGGAAGAAATACAGCAGGAGGCATATCGAGCCCTACGAGACCTCGACGAATCACCACCAGTACCTTCAAGACGGCGCACCTAGCGCCGTCTCTTTTTTGTGCTAGGATCCCTGACAGGCCGCTTCATCCAGGCTTCAGGGTCTGGATCGTAGCGTAGGGCTTCCACCGGTCTCCCCCAAGGATCGACCGGTTGATCTTTCGCGAGTTTCGCATTGTCTCCCTCCTGTATACGTGTGTGCGGCGTCGGATATCGCGCCTGCGCAGAACTGTTATGTGCAGGCGTCATAGCCGCTGTCATGAAGACACGGTTGATTGTAGGAGAAGGACAATGAACCTTACCCCGGATCGACGCCCTGAACGGGGCGACGGCCAAGGTGGCTCGCGTTCACCGCAGCCGCCCAACACCAGGCAACCCCAGCGCGCCGACGACGACGGCATGTCGTTTGAAGACGCCTGGAACGCCATGAACGAAGCCTGGAAAGGCATGCTGCGCGAAGCTGGCCAGCTTCGCACCGAGGCTCAAGAAGCCAAGGCGGCGGCCAATCAAGAAAAAGCTCGCGCCGACCGGCTGCAAGAAGAGTTGCGCGTTTCCGACAGCGAAAAGAAGCGGCTCTTTGATGACAACACTCGCCTGCAAGGTCTCCTTGACCAGGCGCGCAACGTCATCAAGAAGTTTGCTGAAAAGCAAGACGAAGCGCGTGCTCAGATCCGTGATGACTATCGCGCTATCACGGAGCCGCCGCCGCCTGAACGGACCGGCCGCGGTGCTGAACGGCACCAGTAAGATCAGAAGCCCTTTCAGAGGCGACGCCCCAGCGTCGCCTCTTTCTTTTTCCTGACGGGTGTATCATGGGAGCATGACTTTTGCTGAAATGCCGCCGATTCCGGGCAAGAAGTTTGCCCCAGGAAAGACTGGTCAGCTCGAACGCCTGGATGCCAAGCGTCGTCTGACAAAGGCAAAGCGATGGGTAAAGTCTGGTTGGGAGAACGTGGTAACGCGCATTCCCAACAAAGCTGATATTTACGCCTACTCGTTTCGAACGCCCGATGAGGGGTTTCGTGCTCGAGAGATTTACTACATTCATCGCATCTTGAAAGTGCTCTTCCCGTCGCACTTCCCGAGAATTCGCGCAGCGATGGAGCATCGTAACAATTCAGAGACGCCCGGCGGCACGGTGCGACAGGAAGTAAAAATAAAGGAGGACCCACTTGCGGACAGTCGCAAAGCAAGTTTCGTGTACTGGTTTATGCAGAACTTTGTTACTAAAACCACAGAGGGAGATTTCCAAGAGGTGCGCCAGGCGCTCCAGGACATGGGCATCAAGAGCGGTATTGATTTCAACCCGGCTAATTTTGCGGCTGATGAAGAGGGGCATGAACAATATCTCGATACGGCGCCTGGGCTCGCAGAGCCGTTTATCAATCAGCATCCGCGGATTATTGAATACATGTGGGCGCGCGGCTATGCAGGGGATGATGTTCGCAAGGTAGAGAAAGCGCTCAAACGCCTTGATACGCTTGTTGCCCGCCGTAAGAAGCGGCTCACTCGCTAGTTCAAAGTTTGCTCCACAGGCCGTTAGTTGACTATATAGACTACTGTTGTATTATCATAGGCAGACTTGATCTTAGACAGGAGGAGGATCATGCCTGAGGCGACGCGGGTGGAAACATCTGCAGCGACATGCGAAATTCGGTGTTCTCGTGATCGATTTTCTGGTGCCCGTGGGGAGTTCGCACGAATAGCTAGTTTCGTGGAAGAACTTCTGACGGAAGCCGGGCTATCCGGGAATTTCCAATGCGTGCCGCATAAGCCAGTTCGCGGCGGACATGCGAACAAGGGCCAAGGATTCCGTATCACGCGAGTGGACGGGTCTGATGGGCTGATGTGTATCATCCAGCTCGGCTCCAATGATTCTGCATGGGAATGCAAACTCTTGCTTCCGGCGACGTTCTTGCCTGAAAAGGTGAAGACGCAGCTGGAAGAGGCGCTTCGGCGCCGAAATGCTCGGCCTGTGAAGGCGGTCCCGCCTCCTCCCCCGGAGGAGCCCGACCCGCCACCACCAGCGCCGGCCGTATGCGATGTTATTGCGGATCTCGAGCGCGTCGCGCTCCTGATTGCAGGACAGTTCCCCGAACGGAAGAGTTGCTCTCCGTACGAGGTGATCGCCGATCTGTTCATTGATGAATATCAATGGGCATCGGCGGAAGCGCACCAAGCGATACTGGCTTTGGTCAACCGGCGGCACTTTAAGCTTGCAGGCAGCACTGCGGATCAGCGTTACATCAGCATTCTGGACGGCGCGCTGTGCGACCACTTGAAGGTCCTCAGCGTGCTCAAGGAAGCTGAAACGAAGACTCCCGCTCCCGTCGTCACTGCTCCCGTCGTCTCCGACAAGCAGCGATTGCGGACAGAAGCCTCGCAGATGTACGTCGGCCAGCCTCTGGACGACGAACCTCGCCCCCGACCACGGCTTGTTCGCTCGGAGGCGCCTGCCCCGACGCAACCAGCACCGCCTGCGGCTCCCACCGGAATCGCGGCCCAGCTTGCCGATCTTGAGCAGAAGTCACTGGTATTCGAGGAAGCGCAGCACCAGCTGCGCCAAGCCGAACCCGCGACCGCTGCGCTTGAGGAGCGCTGGGAACGTGCTCAGGAAGAGATCGCTGCGATTACGCGCGAGCGCGAACGTTTGAGCGCGGAGTGTGCCGATGCGAACCGCATCGTTGCAGATCCGAACTACGCTCAGGCGGCCGAAAAGCTTGCTCGCATTCGCGAGATCATTTCATCCTGAACGCGAGCGGCCCCCGGTACGGGGGCCGCTTTGTTTTAAGTCTTCTTTCTAAAGTAGGTTTTTTTCTTGAGCTTTTCCGGCATATAGCTCTCGGTGTCGTAGCGCTTGTATCCCTTTCCGTAGCCGAGTTCTTTCATGAGCTTGGTCGGTGCGTTTCGAATATTTTTCGGGATCGGCAGATTTCCCAAGCGAGCAACGTCTGCCTGCGCTTCTCGGAGCGCTTCGTATGCTGACTTATCTTTCTTGCAATTGGCGAGATACGCGGTGCCGTGCGCGAGGTTGATGGCGCATTCCGGATAGCCGATCGTTTCGCACGCACGGAATACCTCGTTTGCAACGACAAGCGCGGTTGGCTGGGCAAGGCCAATGTCTTCGGACGCGAAGATCACCATGCGCCGCGCAATAAAGAGCGGATCCTCCCCTGCTTCTACCATGCGAGCAAGATAGTAGATGGCAGCGTCCGGCTGATTTGCACGCATGCTTTTTATATAGGCGGAAATAGTATCGTAGTGTTCTTCACCTTTCTTGTCGTAGCGAAGATGCGGAGACTCAAGTGCTTTGGTAAGCGTTTCCGTCGTAACCGCTCCGTACAAACGTTCTGCGCCTTCAAGCATGGTGAGCGCTCGTCGCGCGTCCCCGTTTGCGTAACCCATGAGCCATTCAAACGCGTCCTTCCCGACTTTAAGTTTTGACCGCTTCACAATCTTCTTGAGCGCTTCTTCCGATAGCGGCTCGAGTACGAATACCCTGCAGCGAGATAGGAGCGCCGGGATGACCTCAAATGATGGGTTTTCAGTCGTTGCACCGATCAGCGTGAGGTCTCCGCTTTCAACGTATGGCAGGAGAAAATCCTGCTGGCTTTTGTTGAAACGATGGATTTCATCGAGAAACAGTACCTTGGGCTTCCCAATCGCGAGCTTCCCGTTGCGGCTTGTGTCGTCGACGATCCGACGAATGTCGTCCTTGCCCGCAGAGACGGCAGACAGCTCATACAGTTCTGCATCAAGCGCCTTGGCATAAATGCGTGCGATGGTGGTCTTTCCTGTGCCTGGCGGCCCCCAGAGAATAAACGAGAATCGATGTTTTTTCTCTATAGCAACACGGATTGGCTTGCCTTCTCCAACCAGATGCTCTTGCCCCACCACCTCTTCAAGGCGTTCAGGACGAAGGCGGGAGGCTAGGGGTTCCATGCTCCTATCCTACTCCTTTCGGAAAATATGGCATGAAGAAACGGCCGCCTCGTGTGGCGGCCGTTTCTTTGCTGGCGAGCTACGGACTAGTCAACTTCGTTGAGCGCATCTTCTGCGAGCTCTTCCGCTTCTTCAGCGTACTCGATTGCTTCGTCGTAGTCTTCGTCATCGAAGGCATCTTCTGCATCATTGAGTGCGTCGAGCGCGTCATTCAAGAGGTCTTCCGCGTCTTCCGTGTCGTCATTAGAGTCGCTGATCGCTTCCTGCGCTTCATCGATGGCGTCTTCAGCGTCTTCAATTGCTGCTGCCGCTTCGCTCTCGTCCTCGTCGAAGTCAATCTCATCCAACGCTTCGCTGATAAGGTCGCGCGCCTCGTCAATCAGATCCATTGCGTCCTCGTAATCTTCGTCGTCGATGTCGTCCTCTGCCTCGTTGAGGAGTTCTTCTGCCTCATCAAGCGCTTCCTGTGCATCTTCAACGTCCTCACCGTCGTCTTCTGCTTCCTCGACGTTCTCGCGCGCCTCATCAAGCTCATCTTGAGCTTCCTCGAGCGCCTCTTCCGCGCTGTCTTCGTCGGCGTCTTCGTTGTCATCATCCTCGTCGTCGCTTGAATCGTCGATGGCGTTGTCTGCCTGGGACTCGGCAGTGCGCGCAAGCGAGGTGGCGCTTGCAATGTTTGCGTTGAGGAATGCGCGGAACGCTGCAAAGAGGTTTGAAAGCGAGTCTTCAAGGTCGCTATCATCTGCCTCATCCCGTGCGTCTTCGTAGGCGCTAATGGCGTTGAGGAGCGCCGTGCGCGCCTCAGCTGCTCCACCAATATTCGGGTTGCTTGGGGTTGTTGGGCTGCCCGGAGTAGTTGGGATGGTTGGCGTGCCGCCAATGAGCGTCTTGTATTTTGCACGCGAGAGCGGGCCGAAGGTTCCAGTTGCGGAAATGCCGTTTGCCGTCTGCCAGCGAGAGACTGCGTCAGCGGTCTTCTCGCGGAAGAGGGTGGTTTCCTGGCCCGGAGCGCCTACGCCGCTCGTTGCGACAATGTAGCCAGCTCCGTTGAGGTACTGCTGCAAGCAGCGGACATCTTCGCCGGTTACGCCCAGGGTAAGGTCACGAGTAAAATTACAGTCAGTGGCTGCAAAGACACCTGCCGGAAGTGCGAGCGTTCCGACAAGCGCAAGCGAGAGAACTGACGATATGAAAATCTTTCGCATAGGCATAGCGCGTTTAATGTGTATGTCTGTACGATAGCACGGCTGCATGAAGCGATCGTGTGAAAAAAAGACCGCCGAGCCCCCTTGCGGGAACTCGACGGCCACTCGCCTACTTCTTACCGAGGCTTTGCAGGAGCTCCAGCAGTCTCTTCACGCTTACGCGTGACAACTTGCGCGAGAGCACCAGGAGTTCGATCTCTTCGGCAGTTTCAGGCACGACTTCATCAGTCGCACCCGTCTTTCCTTGGTTACCCAGTCCTTCGTAGAACGAGGCAACGGACTTATCAAGCGCATTGGCTATGTCGAGGAGTCGACTGGCCGCGATGCGATTGATGCCCTTCTCGTACTTCTGTACCTGCTGAAACGTCACGCCGAGTAGCTCGGCGAGCCGTTCCTGAGACATACCGATTTCAAGCCGCCGAGTTCGGACACGCTGCCCGATCTTGCGGTCTACTATGGTTGCCCCACGTTCGTCTTTTGACAAACAACACCTCCTTTCGTTGTAGTGAGCATTGAGAGTATACTATAAATATATAGAATAGTCAATAGTTGGTGCGGGATAGGAGAATCGAACTCCTGCCAGCAGTTTGGAAAACTGCGGTTCTACCATTAAACTAATCCCGCTTCGAAGCCGAGGATACCATGTTTTGCTCTGTATTTCAGCGCCGTTGTGCCGTAGCATACAGGTAATGCTCCAGCACTTCCTTTCCATAGCCGGTGCCCTCCTTGTTACCTTTATCGCTACGGTCTCAAACCATGCAGGAGATTTCCGCACCCCACCTAATCTCTCGGACATGGACGCCGTTGAGGAGGTGGTTCTAGCTCAGCCAACAGTCCCTACTCCCTTTGAACAAGTAATAGAGGATATCGTCAAAAACGCTTCCAGTACGCCGGCTGTTCCCGGTACCACTACCCCACCCCTTTCTCCGGCAAAGCCCGCTGGCCCTATTACGCCTACGACCCCCACCCCGCTGCCGCCGCTCACGCTCCCAGTTACCCCACCGCCACCGCCAACAACGCCGGTTGTTCCGCAGGTGGACGCCACCCTCTCGGACGAGGCGCTGCTGCGGGCAGCGATCGTCAATATCATCTGTTTCAGCACCGACGGTACCTCCGGCGTCTCAGGCTCTGGCGTAATCGTAGACCCGCGCGGCATTGTCGTTACGGTATCCCATATCGCCCAGCACTTCCTGCTCCGTGATTACCCATCGGAAGATGCAGGTGTCTGCTATATCCGCACGGGAAGTCCGGCCAAGAATGCCTATACGGCAGAACCGATCTTTATTTCCCCGACCTGGATTGAGGAAAACAGCACCGCCTTCCTCACGAGTCGCCCACGGGGCACAGGCGAGCACGACTTCGCCTTCCTTGCGATTACCGGTTCTCTCACCAAGACTCCGCTTCCAGCTCGCTTTGACCATATTCCGCTTGCGCCAGCCAATACCGAGGTAGAGGAAGGTGAACGGGTCGGCACTGGCTCATACGCAGCTGAATTCCTTACCAGCTCCCAAGTACGCTCTTCCCTCTACCCCACGATCAAGTTTGCAGACGTCAAAGACGTGCTTACCTTCGATCACCAGACCCCAGGCCTTATCTCTGTTGCTGCCGGATCAGCAGCGCAGGAGGGCTCTTCTGGTGGTGCCGTTATGAATAGCGACGACCGTCTGGTCGGTGTCATCACCACAAGGACCGTAAAGCCAGATCTGTCCTTGAGGACGCTCCAGGCGCTCACGATGGACCACATCCGTTCAAGCTTCCGAGCAGATATGGGCGAGAATCTTGATGCTTACCTCAAGAGCGATCTCTCAACGCTCATCGTAAAGTTCCGCGGCAAGGCAGTCGGGCTCTTCGATATCCTCATGGAGGCAGTGGAAGAGTGCGAGGAAGACCGTGCGGGTTGTTAGTCGGGCCGCTGGGAATCGAACCCAGTCTGTCTGCTCCCAAAGCAGATGTACTACCGGTATACTACGGCCCGTCTCGGGCATCCTAGCACGACTTTGAGAAAAACCGTTAGTTTCCAGGCTCTTTTCCCTGTCTGACCGCGGTCACAAGGACTGTCCTTTGTCCTTTATCCCCAGTATGCACAGGGTTTTACACAGGTAAGAGAAAACGGCCTATACAGGCCGTTTTCTCTCTTTTGGTGCGGTCAGGGAGAATCGAACTCCCGACTAGTCCTTGGCAAGGACTCGTTTTACCACTAAACCATGACCGCGTGCGACTCACGAGATATTCTCATAATATTGCCCATTCATCAATTCCTTGGGGAGTAAATTGAGCCATTCCCCGAGCTTTTGGCGCAAATATCCGCTTGAAACGATGACTGTGCACACCCCGCCAGCAAATCGTTTCACCTTGGGAACCTTCTGCACGATAACGGTCGTTTGAAACTGGGAAAGTGGGATTCCAGAAGCGAAGGACCAGAAGCGCCGTATCGATGGATCATCCGCATCTGGATAGGATAGAAGCGCCACTTTGACCTGGTTCTGGGGCACGTTGCAGACCCGGGTAAGAAAGGTGATGAAGATCTTTATTGTTTCCGGGTTTGCTCCCGAAAACCGAACCTGGTTCCTGGCCGCCTTCGTTCCGGCACTCCAATATAGTGTCATCCCGGCAATAAATAGCGGATGGTACTTGAGCGTCTCGAACTCTGTTCGCGCCTCCACCCGCGCCTGCTCGTATGCTTCCCGAAGCCGCCGGCCGCGAACCTTGGCAAGTCCGGCAACCCGGACCCTGCTCTTCTCCCTGGCAGCAGCCTGGAGTTTTTCCCGCAAATCGGCAGACCAGGCTTCGCCGGAGAACCAGGCGGAGAGGGTCGCCCGCGGTATACCAAGCTCTTTCTCAATCTCCTTATAGCTTTTTCCAGACTTTCTGAGTTCCTCAGCCTTATTGCGATCAGTACGCATACTTACAGCATATAGTACACAGGTTCAGTTCCCTGTCATATAGGTGAATAGCCTCACTCGTTGTGCTCCCGCCAGGACTCGAACCTGGAACAACAGTTCCGAAGACTGTTGTGATATCCATTTCACCACAGGAGCGTTATAGAAATACTACGCGAGAGCTAGGAGAATAGCCACCGAGGTACTAGTATTTTTGTGATGCGCTTCCCTGTTCCGTCTGCAGTTTCGGATATCGCCGAAGGCCTCCGGAAGGCTGGATTCGAGGCCTACCTCGTTGGCGGCTGCGTACGGGATCTCCTCCTCAACCGAAAGCCGAAAGACTGGGATATCACCACCAATGCCAAGCCTGAGGATATCCAGCGGATCTTCCCGGACTCTTTCTATGAAAACGACTTCGGCACGGTCGGGGTCAAGACAGGTTCTGCAGACCCTTCCCTCGCGATCATTGAAGTAACGCCATATCGCACCGAATCGGAGTATTCGGATAAGCGTCGGCCGGATTCGGTTCAGTTTGGGGATAGTCTTGAAGAGGATCTTGCCCGTCGTGACTTTACGATAAACGCTATAGCCTACGATGAGTCTAAAGGACATATCGTAGACCCTTATAAAGGACAAAAGGACATTGAGAATAGGGTCTTACGGACAGTACGAGACCCAGAAGACCGCTTTGAGGAGGATGGACTGCGTCTTATGCGGGCGGTACGGCTTGTTGCGGAGCTGGAATTTGCCCTTGATGCCGATACTGCAGCGGGAATACAGAAAAAAGCCAAGAATCTAAGCCATATTTCGAAGGAACGTATACGGGATGAATTCGTACGAATTCTTGCGTCAAAGCAGCCAATGCTTGGCCTTGTGCTTGCCCAGCAGCTCGGACTTCTCGAGCTTATTGCTCCGGATTTGGTTCGCGGTATTGGTGTAGAACAGAATCAGGCCCATAGTTACGACGTATTCGGCCATTTGATGCGTTCCCTGCAGCACGCGGCTGATAAAGACTGGAATATGGATATACGGCTTGCTGCCGTGTTCCATGACGTCTCAAAGCCGGAGACCCGTCGCTGGTCTAAGGAGAAACGGGACTGGACCTTCCATGGACACGAGGTAGTAGGGGCCAGGGTTACAGAAAAGGCACTCCATGACCTACGGTTTCCACGTGAAACCATCGAGAAAGTCGTGAAATTGGTCCGTTGGCACATGTTCTTCTCTGATCCGGATCAAATTACCCTCTCGGCAGTTCGCCGGATTATCCGGAACGTGGGCCCCGATCATATATGGGACCTCCTCAACCTCCGCATCTGCGACCGTATCGGCACCGGTCGCCCGAAGGAGCAGCCCTTCCGTTTCCGTAAGTACAAGGCCATGGTGGAGGAGGCGCTCCGCGACCCGATCTCTGTCGGGATGCTCAAGATAGACGGCAACATCATCATGACTCGGTTCCATGTGAAACCAGGCCCGGCCATAGGACATATCCTCAATGCACTCCTCGAAGAGGTGCTGGAAGATCCGAAGCGCAATACAGAAGACTACCTGTACCAAAGGACGGCCCAGTTGCTAGATCTCTCGGAAGAGGAGCTCAAAAAACTGGGGGAGTCTGGCAGGGAGAAGCGTGAAAAGGCAGAGGAAGCAGAACTTCAGAAGATTCTCGATAAACATCACGTTTGCTAAGGGTTCCATGTGAAACCCCGAATAAAGCAAAAGCCACCCGGTATGTGGCCTGCTCTGGTACCTGAATTAGGAGGCGGGCAAAATGATGGTGGTACCAGATAGGGATTAGGCCCTAAGGGGGTGGCTTTGCAATAAGTGGCTTTTCACGTGGAACGACTTCCCAATGGTAGGTGAGGGGATACGCCCCGAATCGTTGGAGGGTCTTCCGGTGTGAAAGCGCTGATAGAAAGAACGCGCAAAGAACAGTCCGCAATCCAAGGCGGACTCTTCGCTTACGCGTCCGCCCGCCCTGGCCTGTAATGTATTCTATGTCCTATAGGACATTCGTAAAGGACATTTGTGTGGATAAATGTCCTTTATCTTCTAGACGGAATAAAGGGGTGAAGATCAGCCGAGCGTAATGGAAACGGGGCAGTGGTCTGAGCCGAAGACCTCAGGATGTATTTCTGCTTTCTTTACTTTGGACGCAAGTTTCTTTGAGACGAAAACGTAGTCAATTCTCCATCCTACATTACGCTCTCGAGCGTGATTGAAGTGGCTCCACCAGGAGTAATGGCCGTTGCCCTTGGTAAAGAGGCGGAAGGTATCCATAAATCCTGCATCAACAAGGCGCTGAATTCCTTCGCGTTCCTCGTCGGTAAAGCCTTTCACGCCTCGGTTTTCCTTTGGGCGCGCAAGATCGTCTTCTGTGTGGGCAACATTGAGGTCGCCGCAAAAGATAACCGGCTTTTCCTCCTCGAGACGCTTCATGTACTCAAGAAACGCCGGATCCCATTGGTTATGGCGGAGGGAGAGGCGAGAGAGGTCGTCTTTTGCGTTCGGGGTGTAGACGGATACGACGAAAAAGGTGTGCATGTCTGCGGCGATAATGCGCCCTTCTTTATTGGGGTCTCCGTAGCCGTCAGTATGGAGGCCATACTTCTCAGCGATATCGTCGGGAAGTCCAAAGCGGACATCCGACGGAGTTTCTTTCGTGAAAATAGCAACGCCGCTGTAGCCCTTCTTCTCTGCGGAGCACCAGTACTCCTCGTACTCGGGCAGGTCGATTTCTGCCTGGCCCTCCATAGCCTTGGTTTCCTGGAGGCAGAGAATATCGGGTTTGTATTTCTTTACGAAGGGAACAAAGACCCCTTTTTTATGGACGGCCCGTAACCCGTTGACGTTCCAGGAGATGATGCGCATGCAGGAATTCTAGCAGGCGCATGAATGGGTAATGGAGAACATAGTTGTTCGTCCGTGCGAGAGGGGGTAGGGTAGGGACCAGAAAGGGAACTCTCGTGACACAAACACCAGACGATCAGCGTTTTTCTGAACTCTTTGGCTTCTCTCTGATTCGACCTTCGCCAGAGATCATTGCACGGGCAAATGAGGTGAATTCCCTCTTTGATGCCCTTGCAGACGAAGTCGAAATACAGAGTCTTGCGGTCTTCCGCAAGGCAGGGAAGGAGGAGGAACACCGGTTCTTTCTCTCCAATGTCGCCAATTGCCCTTCCGAAGTTCTTGAAACTGCCCGAAAAATCCTCGCTCCGGATTCGGCGGAGCGATGCGAAAAACAAAAGCGAGATCAAGAGAAGGACCGCCGGCACTAGCCGGCGGCCTTATTTTCCTCGGCTATGAAACTTCCGATGCACTTCTCGCAGATGTGCATCCGTCACATGCGTGTAAATTTGCGTCGTGTTGATGGATGCATGACCAAGAAGTGCCTGCACGCTTCTAATATCAGCGCCGTTTGAGAGAAGATCGGTTGCAAAGGAGTGGCGAAGTACATGCGGCGTGACTTTCTTGGTAATTCCCGCTTTCGCCGCATACTTTTTCATAATGTTCTGCACCGAGCGGGGCGTGAGACGGGCTGCGTTCTTGCGGGACATCTTTTCGTCCGCCACCACGTTTACAAACAGTGCCTCCTCCATGTCTTTGCGCTCCTTCAGGTACGTGCGCACCGCTTCCTTTGCGGAAGGGGAGAGGAAGACGACGCGCACCTTGTCTCCCTTACCGCGCACTGACAATTCGTCTCGCGAGAGGTCGATATCCGAGTTGAGGGAGCAGAGTTCCGAAACACGAAGACCAGTTGAGAAGAGAAGTTCGAGAATTGCACGGTCACGCAGTGCCCGTTGACTGGTGCCTTTTGTTGCGTCGAGAAGACGCTCGAGCTCAGTTGAAGAAATAAGGTCGAGGGAGCGTTCAGGGAGCTTCGCAAGTTCGATGCGCTCCGGGGAAACGCACGGAATCTCGCGCTTGCGGAGAAACTTGAGAAACGCACGAAGCGCGATGAGGTAATAATTCTGTGTTCGGCGCTTCATGGCGCCTGAGGTGCCTGGCTGGCGGTTCAGCCAGAGGCGGAATTCGCGAATTTTGTCTTCCGTGATATCGCTCACATTCTTGATCTGTCCCCAAGCAAAGAATCGATCAAGATAGTGGTCGTAGTTTTCAACTGTCTTTACCGCGCGACCGCGCTCAATCTCGATGTATTCAAGAAATTGGCGTTTCATTGCGGCAGCATCCATAAAAAAAGTATACCGTACGACTTCGCACAATATTTTGTCGGGAAAAACAAAAAGGCCGCGCACGTGAGCGCGGCCTTTCCAGTTAGCGCAATGAAGCGACTACTGTTGCTGCTGGCGTACCAGATCCAGGTCGAGGTTATCGAATGCCAGGATCGGCGCGGACAGCGCTTGGCCCGATTGGGCCGTGAACACGACGCGGTTGCCCGCTTCCGTCCACTTCAGTTCCGGAGAAAGTGCCGAGGCGGCGAAGAATTCACGACCGGCCTGCCCGTCGATGAGCAGGAAGATCGTGTCGCCGTTGCTATCGCGCACAGTGAGTGCACGACGCACGACGCCTTCGATCCGTTCGTTTTGGACCGTTGCGTCCGCGCCAAGTCGCGCTCCACGTTGCGTGAGAGCGGACTGGTAGGCGCGGTGCGCTTGGTCCAGAGACGAGCCGACGCCGACGATTTGGTAGTCCTGCACGTTCACGAACGCGTACATCTTCACCAGCCCGTCCGTGCCTTTGAGCGGCACGAAGTAGGTGGGGATGCCATCCACGTTGTAGAGGATGGGAGTAGAAGCGACATAGCCGCTGTTCTCCACGCCTTGTGTCGAGAGGGTGCCAAGTGCCGTCGATGCCGCAGACGCCTGGTCGGCGCCCGGGATCATGTAGCGCCGGACGAGGCGCGTCCTCGTATCAACGAGGGCGAAGCCGTTCATGCCTTGGCTCGAGCCTGCAGCTTGCAGGCTGACGAACCAGTACGAGCGGCCGTCTTCTCCATGAACCATCGTGGTGTAGTCGCCGGGACGGATGATGTTCCGCCGAGCGCCCCACGTGTTCCAGTAGCCTTCGACCCATTTCCCCCAGTGGAAGAGGAGGTCATGGACCATAGTTGCCGGTTGGATCTGGTCGACCCAGGCCGGCGCTTCCGTGGGCGCATAGCGCTCGATCTCGCCGGTTTGAGCGTCGATCACGAGCACGTCACTTGGAACGTCGCCAGAGAACCCGATGGTCCGCTGGAACGTCGACACAACCCAGTAGGGTCGGCCGCGGTCGTCGATCTCGAATTTGTAGTCAGCGAGACCTTCCGACAGGTAGCCGTGTTCGCGCAGATACCGCGGGAGATAGTCCCCGAGGTGCCCGCCGTCGTTGAGGAGTCGGATCGCAAAGTCAGTGCTTTCCGTCTGATCGATCGTCCACAAGCCGGTCACGAGGAATACCCGCGACTGGTCTTCAGCCGACACGATGACGTATCCGGGCGTGGAGTGGTAGCTCCAATACCGGAAGATGCTGTCGTGGGTGAGCGGACCCACCCAGACCAGTTCGTTGTCGAAGCAGATGCGATTCTGCTCGCCGCTATGCTGCGCGATGTTCAGACAGCCGTTGAGGAGCTGAATGTCCATCGCACCGAGGTGCGTGCGGGAGCCGAGACTCGGCACCTGTTCGACGACGCGGTTGCCAAGCCGATAGGCGAGGTCCGCATCCACTTGGCGCATGTGCCGGATATCAACCGGCGAAACGTCTTCTGTGAACGTACTGGTCACGGGGTCGTTGCCGAGCAGGGCTCGGTAGCGGCCGCTGTTGAACAGCGGGTCGCTTGCAAAGAAACCGACCACGATGAGCATGAAGAGACTGAAGCCGACGGCGCCGATCGGGACGATCGCGCCAAAGGATGGCTTTGCTTCGTCGTCGCTGTAGCTGTAGCTGTCGTGCATGAGCCAAAGCGCAAAGGCACAGTAAATGCCAAACGCCAGGAGCATGAGCCAGTTCGTGTGGAAGTTCCACGCAAACGTCGGCAGAGCGATCCAGCCCCAGAAGCCGAAGAGGACGAACGCAAGGATGGTGTAGGACACGGTCCGCACCAAACCTCGGCCCGAGAGGCTGAGCGAAAGTGCGGTGAGCACAGCCGCGATGCCTCCGTAGACCAGGAAAAACGTCATTCCTGTTGCCTTTCTCTGTTGTAGGGAACAATTCCCGTCTATAATTATAGTCTAAATTACACCTTTTGTCAATTTATAGCCTGGAGGATCCGCATACCACACAACGCTTGCGCTTTTTAGCAAGGTGTGGTACTATCCACGCCATGCTTACCAAGCGCGTAAAGACGGCCGTTATCAAAGACACGGCTCGCCATGACACAGACACTGGCTCTCCGGAGGTCCAGGTTGCTGTGCTTACACGCCGCATTTCTGAACTGACGAAGCACCTTAAGAAGAACGCGAAGGATAACCACTCCCGCCGCGGCCTTCTTCAGATGGTTGCCGATCGTCGTGCTCACCTGCGGTACCTCGAGAAGAACGACAAGCGCCGCTACAACGCGCTTGTAAAGAAGCTCGGACTTAAGAAGTAAGGAAAACGCCGGGGATACCCGGCCTTTCCGTTTCTGGCGGTGGTAAGCTAGCAGTGTGCGCATTTAATAAGCTTTTTCATACTTTTTTCTAACGTATGCCAGTTATCAAACATTCGGCGCAACGAGTCGGCGTCTTTATCGATACCCAGAACCTCTACCATAGCGCTAAACACCTGTATAAGAGCCGTGTAAACTTCGCCAACGTGCTTGCAGAGGCAGTGGGCGGCCGTACCCTGGTGCGCGCCATCGCCTACGTGATCTCAACAGAGAGCGGTGACGAGACCAACTTCTTCGAAGCCCTCACGAAGATCGGCATTGAAACGAAGGTCAAAGACCTACAGATCTTCTCCGATGGAGCAAAGAAAGCCGACTGGGACGTCGGGCTTGCCATTGATGCGGTAAAGCTCGCGCCAAAACTCGACACCGTTATTCTTGCGACCGGCGACGGCGACTTCGTGCCGCTCATCGAATACCTTGATATGAACGAGGGCTGCCAGGTGGAAGTTATTTCATTCGGAAAGTCTTCTTCTGCAAAACTCAAGGAAGCGGCGCATGCCTTCACTGACATGTGCGAAGATCCGAAGCGTTTCTTGATCGGCGGCCGCGGATAAATAAGAACGCCCGCTTGGTATACTTGATACCAAGTTATGGCGGACCAGCAGCCTTCACAACAGTCTTCGCATGTTCGAACCTACGCGCGCGACGTTGCGACGCTGACGGGTAAACCGCTGCCAAAAAATGTACAGAACGAGGTGCCTGCTGCGCCCCCGCCTCCACCACCTCCGCTAACACCAGCTCCTGTACCGACACCGACCGTTACGCTGCCTTCTGATCCTGAGAAGGAAGCGGCGCTTACACGTATGAAAGCGCGGATGGTGCTTCCGCCAGAACCAAAGGCGCCAGAACCGATTGCGCCGTTGCCTCCGGTAAGCAAAGAGCCGCTTCCTCAGCCTCCGCTTACTTCGTCACCAATTCATACCTACAAAACTGACTTTGCTGCGCATGTGCAAGGTTCAGGCGCTTCGCGCATTTCTATACTCGCTGCCCAGCAAGACGCGTCCGCTGCGCCAGTCGTGCTTCCTGAAGTGAAGAAGAAGCGCTTCGGCATGATTGCGCTCAGCGTCTTCTTAATCGTTGTTGGTATTGTTGGCGTTACAACCGCGTATCGCTATGCAACGCAGCAAGTTGTACCGCCGGAACTCTTTGTTCCGTCTCTTATTTTTGCTGACGAGCGCGTTGCTGTGTCTGGAAGCGGGGAAGAACTGCGCCAGAAGCTTGGGAACCTTACTGAGGCGCGAGAGCTTTCTGATGGCGGCGTGGTTGTGACGTATATTACATACGCTTCAACCACCCCCGACGGAAAGACTGTCAATGTGCCAGCAAGCGGCGGCGCGCTCATAGAAGCACTCCGACTCTCGGCGCCAGATATTCTGCTTCGCAATATTGCTCCAGAGAGCACGGTTGGCGTTGTGCGGGCGGGAAGTGAAACGCGACCGTTTTTCATACTACGCGTTACCTCATATGAACGTACGTATGCCGGCATGTTGTCGTGGGAGTCGACGATGGAGCGCGATCTTGCCGTTCTTTATCCGCCCTATCCGGTCGAAGCGACGACTACGCCGCTTACGGAAACAGCATTCCGTGTCTCCTTTATTGATGAGGTGATCGACAACCACGACGTGCGCGTGCTGCGCGACGCTGAAAACCGACCACTTATGCTCTACGGTTATCGCGATAAGGATACGCTGATCATCGCCCGAGACGAGCAGGCGTTTCGAGAACTCCTCGCCCGCCTCGCTGCTACTCGCGCACGCTAGCGTGGTAGACTACTCGGTATTATGAATACCGATGCATATAAAAGCCGCCTGCTTGAGGAAAAAACCAATCTTGAAGCAGAGCTGCAGACCGTAGGCCGTAAGAATCCGTCGAATCCCGCAGACTGGGAAGCGGTTCCGGAAGAAACCGGACAGGAGGCAGATCAAGCAGATGCCGCTGACCTTATTGAAGGATACGAGTCGAATACGGCAATTCTCAAAGACTTGGAAATCCGTTACAACGATGTGCTTGGCGCTCTTTCACGCATTGAACAGGGAACGTATGGCACTTGTGAGGTTGGCGGGGAGCAGATTGAGGAAGACCGCCTCAGTGCAGATCCTGCAGCTCGTACCTGCAAGGCTCACCTTAACGCATAAGATATATGTCTAATACTCTCTCGGTAAAAGAGTGCCTCAAGACCGGATGGCAGCTCTTTAAGGCGCGCCCATGGTTTTACGTCGGTATTACGCTTCTGGTGACGGTTATTCAGATGGTCATCAGCGGACTGCAGGCAGCAACGCCTGAACCGATCGCAACGCTTATTTCGTTTGTGTTCTCGACGCTTCTGTATGCCGGCATCTTGAACTTCTACCTCCGGGCGCACGAGGGAGCAGGGAAGGTGGGCGATCTCTGGAACCCAAAGCCATTTTGGAGCTATCTTGGCGTTTCGCTTCTCCTTCTGCTTATCGTTGGTATCGGCTTTCTCCTCCTTATCGTACCGGGCCTCATTCTTGCGATGATGTTCTTCTTCGCTGGCTACCTGGTGGTTGATCGTGGTCTCAATCCGATCGCAGCACTTAAGGAAAGCTACCGACTCACGAAAGGAAACCGCTGGAAACTCTTCCTGCTTACGCTTGCGGTTGCTGGTCTTGCTATCCTCGGCATGATCCCGCTGCTGCTCGGTCTTCTGATTGTCGTGCCGGTTACGGGACTTGCGAGTGTGCACGCATACCGAACGCTTTCTCGCTAAGGTATTAAAACTACGCGAACCGGCCCCTCGGGTCGGTTCGTGTTTGTATTATAAAAATAAGAAGTGAGAAGAGGGTGAAGGTTAGAGAGCGATCAGGCTCCATCTCGCTCGTGCCCACTGAATAATCGCACAACCGCTACCCCGGTAAAAGTCGGGGTCGTTTGTATATAAACTGTAGACGCTTGCTATCATTCCTGCATGCGCCTCAAGAAATGGCACTACGTAATCTTGCTTATCGTAGTGCTTGCGATCAACGTACTGATTGCATTTCTCATTTTCTATACGCCAGACAAGCTTCGTGTTTCGTTTCTCGACGTCGGACAGGGAGATGCCATTTTGATCCAGGGACCGACTGGCATCGACATGTTGGTAGATGCAGGTAAAGACCGCTCCGCGGTCCGGGAGTTGGGGAAGCAGCTGGGACCGCTCGACCGAACAATCGATATTGTTGTTGCAACACATCCAGATGCAGATCATATTGGCGGGCTTCCGGCAGTATTTGCGGGCTACCGCGTCCGTGCGTACCTCTCTCCATCTATAAAAAACGATACCGATCCAACGTACGCGCTTGAAAGTGCGGTGGCACGCGAACAGGGGGTACGAATAGTGCCGGCACGCCGCGGTAGCAGAGTCGAACTTGGCGGCGGTGCGTACGCTGACATCCTCTTTCCAGATCGAGACGTAGATACTATTGAAACCAACACCGGTTCTGTCGTGCTGCGGGTGGTCTATGGCGACACCTCATTTCTCCTTACCGGAGACGCGCCTGATGATGTTGAGTCGTGGCTCGTCACGCTTGATGAGGGATCGATCAAAAGTGACGTGCTAAAAGCAGGACATCACGGATCTCGCACCTCGACCAGTGCTGCGTTTCTTGCAGCAGTTGACCCGAGCATCGTGGTTATTTCCGCGGGCAAAGACAATAGCTACGGTCACCCGCATCAGGAAGTAGTTGAGCGCATCCTCGCCTCCGGTGCAATTCTTGTTTCAACCATCGAAAAGGGAACCATAGTGTTTGAAAGCGATGGGGAAACCGTCATGGAGCGATAGCTTGCAAATAATAAATTACTGTGGGATAGTTTTATCTGGAAAGGCACGTCTATCGAACTGACGTGAATGGGTACTACATGCTCTTAGAACTCGGAAGGAAGCCGGTTCGATCTGCACTCACTACCTTCATTCCGGTAGTGTTCGCAGTCGGGTGCTTTTGGTTGCTGCTTGCGACCTTTAAGGATCTTGGCGTTGCCGTCTACGGCACGCTTATCGTTACCGCGCTTCTCGCTGTGGTTTCTTTCTTCATGCAGTTGTCGGTGTGGCCATCATTCGCACAGACCGTTGCCGTTGTCGGAGTCTTTCTCGGCTTTGTGTACGAAGGGGCGATTGAGACGCTTGTCGTCTGGCCGCCGCTTGCTGCAGCACTGGCTGGCGTTGCCGTCAGTGTTGCGAAGGGAGACAGGGAATCGGGGGACCGCACGATTGGTGTGATGTCGAAGTTCTTCTTCGATCTCGCGCTCTATTCGGGTGTGTTCCTCTCGGTACTCCTTCTGTTCTTCACGTATACGCCGGGAAGTCCCTACCAGTCGTACGGTCCGCCGCTTCTGGGCGTCCTGCTCACTATGGGATTCTGTCTCTGGTGGAGTATGAATGCTGCACGGAATCGGCCGCGTGACCCTCGGCGATAACACAAAACGCGGGAGCTTGTTGCTCCCGCGTTTTTCGTATTCGTTTAGATAACGCCTGCTTTCTTGAAGGTCTTGAAGGCGCCGTTCTTCTTGATGTGGCGCAGACCCTTGGCGCTGATGTCGACGAGGACAGACTTGCCGAGCTCAGGGACATAGACGCGGCGTTTCTGGAGATTTGCCTTGCGGCGAACCTTGCCCGTGTGGTTGTACTGCGTTGCGCGGGTACGGTTTGAATACCGCCCGCCAATCTGCGTGCTCTTTCCGGTAATGTCGCAAGCGCGTGCCATAGTGGGGGCATCGTAACACGGCCTATATAAACGGGCAACCAAGAGGAGGTTGACTTTATACATATGAAGTAGCATAATCATTCTTATATCGACGCAATAGTCGATGATTGGAAGGAGTTCCTCGTGTCTAGTTTGGGTCCGATGCTGATGTTGGCACTTACCTTCATCGGCAAATGTATCCTCTGGTTGGTATTGCTCGTGGTCTTCGTGATCTGCGCGCACTACTTTCCTGACCTTTGGAATATGGTCCGCGCCAGCTTCGGCGCCGGCCCAGCAGATCCATTCACCACGATCGTCTTTGCCTTCTCTGGGGGCATGGCGGGAGTCATCGTGTTTGGTTCACGCTGAAACAGCTCGAGGCCGTCGCGTCACTGCGGCGGCCTTTGCTATACTCCATGCAATGAATGATCCCGAACTGATGGTGTTTACGGTCGTTGTACTCATCTTCTCTGTGATTGTGCATGAGGTCGCGCACGGTTGGATCGCAAACGCGCTTGGCGATCCGACCGCCAAGCTTGCTGGACGACTCACGCTCAACCCGTTGCCGCACATTGATCCGATCGGCTCCGTACTCTTGCCGGGGCTTCTCGTTGCGTCGGGCTCCGGTTTTCTCTTTGGTTGGGCAAAGCCGGTTCCGTATAACCCGTATAACCTCAGAAATCAGCGATGGGGGGAGGCGATCGTTGGAGTGGCAGGCGTCGCGACGAATCTTGTGCTTGCAATTGTGTTTGCGCTTGTCGCTCGGTATGCCGCAAGTGTTGGTATGCTCGAATTCGCGTCGCTCGCTGCGATTGTGTGCTGGGTAAACCTCTTTCTCGGCCTCTTCAACCTGATTCCATTTCCGCCACTCGATGGTTTTACGGTGTTGCGCGGGCTCCTCCCGCTGCGTTTCTCCGTTCCGTTCCGCGCGGTTGAGGCGCAGCTTGGCGGATTTACCGGACTTCTTGTTTTCCTTTTGATATTCAACTTTGTTCTTGTTGAGCCGTTTGCCGCCTTCGCACAAAGCATCTTCTCGCTACTGCTCGGGAGTTGACTTTTATAGATTCTAGTTGTATAGATAATTGCCCTTGTTTGTAGGGTTGCACATTAGGAGGTGCACGTGACTTATGGTGCGGATGATTGGGAGGAAAACCCTCCCGCTCCACCACCGCGTCGTCGGCGCTTCAAGCTTCCCGAGAGCTCTCTCGGGAATGCCCTTGAAGCCGTCTTCACGTACGGGGTGAGCTTCTTCATCTATCTACCCATCAATGCCCTGCTCATCTTCGGTCCGTGGGAAATGAATCTCTCGTCTCCCACGTTCTGGACGCTCTGGATCGGGCTGTCACTGGCGGTGGATGCGGGCAACCGCATCGCTGCCAATATCGGCATTCAGGAAAAGTTCGCCAGCAAGACGATGCGTCTGTTCGCCGACCTCTTGTCGTCGGTGAGCCCGCTGCTGATCCCGCTCCTCATGATCATTCTGACCTTGACGGGCGTGTATCACGCGTCCTACGCGGACGGCGTGATCGCGATCCTCATGTCGTGGTTCTGCCTGAACGACGTGTTCGGCAACAGCAACATCGTCCATACGGCATTGCGTCGCGTCAACGAAGTCGCGCGCGATATCTGAATGACGGCAAACTCGAACGGCGCGCCTCTGGTGCGCCGTTTTGTTTTTATACCCACCCCCGTCTTGGCGTTCCACGATAAGTTTTATACTTAAAGGGTTAGTACTAACGTTTCATCATGCCCCTCACCATATTCCTTGCCCAAGTATTCGGTCTCTACATGATCATTGCTGGTATCGCTATCATTGCGAACCAGCGAAACATCATGCTTGCAGTTGCCGCTCTTGTTGAAGAGCGTTTCTCGCAGCTTCTTGTTGGCGTGCTCAGCCTCCTGCTCGGTCTCTTTCTCGTCAATTCGCATAACGATTGGTCCACGCTTCCAGCTGGCATCGTATCGCTCATCGGTTGGCTCTCGCTCGTAAAAGGTATCTTCTACCTCTTTACGCCTGAAAATTCCCTCACCAAGATCATCAGGAAGCTGAATCAGCGCAAGTGGTACATGATCGACGGAATCATCGCCATCCTCATCGGCGCGTATCTTGCCGGCTTTGGATACGGCTGGTTCTAACGTTCCATACAAAAACAGCCCGCACGTGCGGGCTGTTTTTGTTTTCAGGTTATCGGTTTCGTAAGCTGGTCCAAGTAATTACCACTATGCTGATGATGGAGAAGAGTCCGGCCATCAGCCACGTAACCATTTCTTTGGTAACCGAATAAAGCGGCATCCAGGTGTTGTTTGAATCAGGAGTAACTGCGATTAGAACAATTGAAAGTGGAAGCCACCACGCAGCAAGCTTTGCCCACGCCCCAAAGACCCCCTTCTTCTTTAGGAAAACTAGCAGAAGAGCAGGTATAAAAGTTGCTAAGCCAAGAATGTAGAGCGGTTCGCTTAACCAGGGATCATAAAGATCAAAATAATCAAAGATGTACCCAAGCGCACTTATTAAGATTGTGGCGATTAGAATTTTTAATCTCATATTTCCTAGAATATATTTTTGAACCAGGTAAGGATTTCTTTCATAATACTGTATAAGAGTCTAGGTAAATCGAAGAACCAATTTTGTGAATTTAGGGAGTCGTATATAGAGGCGGTTTGTGTACGTACCGAGCTAACCACTTCCTCGGTCGTTGTAGGTCCAGTCTCTAATTCCATAGTGGTTGTTTGTGATACAGGTATCAGCCAGTTGAAAAATTCTGGAGTTGGAGGAGGTGTACTGGTGATAGTCGGGATTAAGTATTCGGGGGCGTCTTTCTCATCACTCTTTACAACTCGATTCGACCCTCTGCTGGAAGAAGATCCCGTTATTTCCTGAGGTTCGTAAGCGACAGTTTCCCCAGATGTCATAGCAATAAGAATCTCTGTTTCTCCGTCTCCATTTTCATCAATAGCGAGTGGTGTTGCATCTTCAATTCCATTGCTGATTGCAAAAGTTGCAAACGTATTAGGAGAAACAGGAAGGTTGGTTACAGTGCTTGTCTGGGTCACGTTCCCATCCTCCATCTCTTGAATATCGAGAGAAAAGGTACCTTCGTCTAATCCGTGTAACTCAACTCGGTACTCTGCTCCAGCCGGCGCAATAATGTATTGAACCTCTCCAAATCTTCCGTAGTGCGAGTCTGGAACATTTTCCTCTTCTGACCCATCGTCAACTGGTCCTGTTCGGTTCCCCCTGTTGTCGTGAAGTTCGAGAGTAAGAGGAGAGTGAAGGAAAAATATAAGTTTCTTAGTTTCTTGCTGTTGAATAACTGGAGAATCTTTTATAAATACAACTTCTCTGTCTTCTTGAAGAAGGAGATTGGAGATAAATGTTTGAACATCATCCATTTCCAAGAAGTTACCGTGGTCTCTGTCGGTATTGTCTTTATTGTGGTCCCGTATATTTACCCAAAAATTTTGTATGTTTAATATCTCTTCCTCCATCATAAGAGCACTGGCAACTGGAACAACCCCATCACCGTCCTCTATAAATACTGGACGGTACTTTTTATTGCAGGACGTTCCACATTCCTCGTAGAACTCAATTCCAGAAATCGTGTCTTCACCCCAGCCAGCTATTTGATAAAGAGTGACTTCTCCAGGAGGAGTCCAGCTGTCTATTGAAGTATGTATCTGCTCTGCATAGCTGAGTAATGTTGAGTGAAGAACATTTGCATTCTCGAAGTCAGAAGTGTCAGGCTTTGAACGCCCTCCCTCAGCTGCCTGAAGGAAGTCTTTAAGTTCAGCAAAGTTATCAATAGTTTCCCCGTACATGTTTCGTTCAGCACTGTATGTTTCACTAAACCGGGCAACAGGATGCGTTCCACTATTCTTAGTGGATTCAAAATAGCGCTCTGTCGGGAGAAGGTGATATCCCATGGGAGAGCGCTCTGCAAAATCGCGAGCAGTCGCTGGAGACACTAAAAATGGAAACCACCACGGCAGCCCTTCTTTGTAGCCGAACAAAAGAGCTCCAATAGCCTGCGGAGCACCGCTTTGTGGGACACCTACAAAAATCACATTATCGACAAGTTCTTCGGTTGCTTCAGGGCCAAGTTTCTCGAAAAGAGCTTTGGCAACCAATCCGCCATTTGAATGGGCAATGATAGTAACTTTCCCGGTCTTTGAGTTTGCAGCTAGTGAACGAAGTGTTTGTTCAATGTAAGGAGTAGATGTTGCTTCGCCGTAAAATATCCTTCCGTCGCGTTCAGCGCCCGTTTCAACAATGTCCTCAAGTGAGAGTCGCCAGTCATACGCTACTGGACGCCATTCGTTTATAGCTCCGTTCACTTGGAGATCATCCATATGCTCAATGAAGTCATCGTAGATATCGATGAACGACATGACTGAATCAATGACGTCGCCTTCTTTTGTATAAATCGCCTCCTGACTCTTCCCGTCTTCGTTTAGCAACAGCAGATTGATATCGTCTTCTCCTAATGGGTCCCACACTTTTTCTTCTGATCCGTTATTGATATAGAGGCGACTCCCTTTAATTCCTGGTAAGAAAAGAACGTTTGATGCGCAAGGCGCTTCGCACACGGGTTCCGATTCTTCAAAATCACTAGCGGTTACCTGTAAGAATATCTCTGTCTCATTTGCGCCTTTTGTATAAATAACCCCATTAGTCCACCGCGGGTCTCCATTGACGCGGTACACAAGTGAAATTTCATATTGCGCACCAGCTTCAAGCACGCAGTCGCTTTCTGGATGATCGAAAGTAATGAGCGCAACTGTCGACGCATCTCCAACCGGGATAGCGGCATAGTTTTCATGAGCATATCCGCTACCGTTTTCTTGTGCACTTAAGAGCCAACAAATATGCTCATGGGTTTCTGGCGACTTCAGTTCAATGGAAAGCCAGTTACCAGAAATGCGCGGCTCAGACGTGATGGTATTTTGCGCGAGATACAAACGCACTTTTGAAACATGACCGCTTGCGAGAGCGGTGTATATAGGACGAGGAGTAAGTTCGTGATATTCACCTCCAGCTGCTCCCGAGAATTCAATTTCATAAGAAGAATCGTCTTGCACTAGCAATAAGTCAGAGTCAGATCCAAGCGTAAGTATCTCAAAAGAAGATTCCGCTTCTGGAATTTCTCCAAGCGGAATATTTTCTGAGGAAATTTCTATTTCTGGAAGTGTTGGATCCTCAGGTTGAGAAATTATCTCGGGAAGTACTTTTTCAAGCGACCCGCCCAGCACCTCTTCCTCGGCGTGGGTAGTAATACCAAGTACCGGCAGCAACAGGGCCACCACTAGCGAGAGATATGCTGCCCGCAGCATATGGCTCTAGTATATAGCCCTAAAGCAACTTTAGCGGTAGGCTCATTGCATGGAAGTCTGGCAGATCGTCGGTGTTGTGATGGTCCTTACGTACATTGCGTATTGGGGCGGGAATCTCTTTTTCAAAGCACGTGCCGCTCGTGCGCTCATGAGCGACGAGCGTCCGTTTACAGACGACACGGGAAATTACGAGAAGACACTTCTTGTCTTGGGAGACTCAACCGGCTCAGGCGTTGGCGCAGCAGCTCCGGAAGAATCGGTTGCCGGACGACTCGCTACCTATATAGGAGCAACGCATGTCGAGAACTATGCGGAATCCGGAGCAGAGGTGCGCGACCTGCCAGAGCAAATCGCAAAAGCGAAGCTTCCTCGGTACGATCTTATTCTCGTTCACATCGGCGGCAACGACATTCTTTGGTTCCATAACGCCAAAGCAACCGCTCATCGGCTCAAAGAGGTACTCGGAACCCTTCCGGACGCTGGCCAGGTTCTCCTAGTAACTGCGGGCAATGTCGGGGGCGCAACCCTCTTCCCACCAACCTTCCGGTACCTCCATATGTGGACGACCCTCCAGTTCCATAAGGAATTTACGAAGGCGGCAAGCGTAGTCGGCGCGACCTACGTAAACCTCTACGAGGCGCCAAATGTCGATCCGTTTATGGACGAGCCCGAGCGCTACCTTGCCGAAGATGGCCTCCATCCCTCCTCAGAAGGGTACCGGCTCTGGTTTGAGAAGGTGAAGGCCGCCCTTAGGGCCATTTAGGTTGCATTCCGTAGGCCGCTCCTATATAGTCTCCCTATCCCGCAGGGCGGGATTTTCATTACCACATGCCAACTATCAATCAGCTCCAGAAGAAGCGCCGCAAGTCGCCCGCGAGGAAGTCCAAAGTCCTCGCTCTTGGTCGTGGTTTCAACCACCTGGAAAACCGCCCTACGTTCTACCCGTCTCCTTTTAAGCGTGGCGTCTGCGTCAAGGTAACCACCAAGACCCCTCGCAAGCCGAACTCCGCTATCCGCAAGATCGCTCGCGTACGCCTCACTAACGGCATGGAAGTCACCGCCTACATTCCGGGCGAGGGCCACAACCTCCAGGAGCACTCAGTCGTTATGCTTCGCGGTGGTCGCGTGAAGGATATCGGTGTCCAGTACACGATCGTCCGTGGCCGCCTTGATACCGCCGGTATCGAGAAGCGCCGCCGTGGCCGCTCTCGCTACGGAGCTAAGAAGCCTAAGAACTAAGCATGCGTCGACCTATTAAAAAGCGTGCCCCGCGCGTTCCCGACATTGAATACAAGTCGGAAGCTATTGCGCGCTTCATCAATACCGTCATGCTCGACGGTAAGAAGGATACTGCTCGTAAGGTAGTCTATGATGCCTTGAACATCATCAAGAAGGATGCTGATCCGCTTGAAACCTTTGAGACTGCAATCCGCAACGTCTCTCCGCTTATGGAAGTCCGCTCTCGCCGCGTCGGTGGTGCAAACTACCAGGTGCCGCGCGAGGTTCCCCAGCAGCGCCGCGTCTCTTTGGCCTACCGCTGGCTCATCAACGCAGCCCGCGCAAAGAAAGGGAAGCCAATGGCCGAGAAGCTTGCAAACGAAATCTTGATGGCCGCCAAGAACGAAGGCGAGGCAATCAAGAAGAAGGACGATATGCACCGCATGGCAGAAGCCAACAAGGCCTTCGCTCACTTCGCCTGGTAAGACCGAATATACGAGAAAAAGCGCCCACCGGGGCGCTTTTTCATATATTGACCAACCGTATTATTTATGGTATTGTCAAGCCAGACTCGGGGTTGTCCCGAGCGTACTTGAAAAGGAGAAACAGATGCAGCTTCGCAATCTCATCATTGCGATCCTCTGCGGCTTCCTGGTCGGCGCGATCGTGACCTACCACCCGCTTGCGCTCAACAACCCGGACTACTGGGCACTGGGAGCGATTGCGGGCGGCGTGATCGGCTGGATCGTCTACGACGTGAAGGCGTTTTTCGCCGCCGTCCAGCGTGCAGCGATGCGCACGTGGGCGGACCTGACGCGGGAGCGCGTTCGCGAGCCGAAAGAGCGCTTCGTGCTCTCGCGGCTTGAGCGCAGCTACGTGTTCTGGTGCGAAATGAAAAATTTCGCGATCAACTCGTCGTTCATGGCGTTGTTCTTCCTCGTCGTCGGCCTTGGCACCTACGAGCTCGCCGACGGCGAGATCCGCTTGTCTGCCTCGATGATGATGTCGTCCGTGATGTACGGATTCGTCATGACGCTCTACGCGCTGTCCGTCCTCTTTGCGCCGCTCTTCTCGGGCGGGCGCGAAGTTGTGCGGTCGGCTCGCCGGAACGAACTGAATCCCGAACAGCACCTCGCTGATCGGATCGCCATCCTCAAAAAGGAAGCGGGCGAATACAACGTCGTCGCGATCACCTACTTGCTCGTCGCGCACGGTATTCCGGCGGCGATCTTCTGGGTCGTCCGCGGAGCCTTCCTGCTGCTGAAGTACACCTATCTCTTCTCGGCGTGCAACGGCCGCATGGCGTCCTTTATCGGCGTCACAGCCGGTCTCGCATCTGCCGCGTTCCTCAACAACCTACCGCTTGGTCTGGGCATCGGCCTCTTCACGGGGTTCGTGCTCTGGAGCATGCAGTTCGGCGTTGAGCGCGTGCGAGCCTGGAAGTAATCCAACAAAAAGGGCGCGGACACACTAGTCCGCGCCCTTGATGCATTTATCGCCACGAGAAGTACACGAGTCCGTGACAAAGCGTCACCGATACCATCACCTCCGCACCCCAGCCGCGCGCATCGACCCACTCTTTTATGAGCGATCGCACGTGATGTTCTTCAGCATGGTTGTGAAGCGCGAGAAGTGCGCTGTGGATCTGCTTGCACACTCGATGATCCATTCCGTATCGGTAGCTGCGGTTATTTGCGCTTTCGATGACACCTTCCTCAAGGAGGTTGATTTCCTCATGAAAGGCTTTCTTCAGTGCTTGGATCTTCTTGCGCACTCGGCCGTTGTACAGTCGTCGGTTTCGCCGTATGGCTTCCAACACCTTCGACATGTGGGACCTCCTTCCGGGTCGGACGATAGCACTTTTTGCGATATCGAGCACGACGCGTATACTCGCCAGAGAAGTTACTTATGGAGCGAGAAACCATGCAAGTCATTGCAACTTCTACGGAGTTGCGCAAGGAACCGGACTATTCTGCTTCGCTTGAAACAGAATTGTTAGCAGGCACATTGTTTGAGGTGGAGGGTGAACACCACCATCCTCTGGACAACAGCCGGTGGTACTTCGGGCGCTCTGCGTTTGATGGGTATGTTGGCTGGGTCAACAGTTCTGGACTCAGTCGCATCATCACGACGCCGACGCACCGTGTTTCGGTTGTGCGCACACCTGTGTATTTCGAACCCGACTTCAAGAGTCCGCGCCGTTCGATGCTCTCCATGAACGCACAGGTGTGCGTCGTAGAAGAGAAGGACGAATACGCGAAACTCGACCACTTCGGATGGGTCTTTAAAGATCAATTGGTCTTGGCAGGGAAGCAGGCGACTGATTTTGTGGCGGAAGCTATGAAGCTGGTCGGTACGCCCTATTACTGGGGTGGATTCGATACCAATCATGGTATCGACTGCTCGGCAGTGGTGCAGCATGCGCTCTTTGCTTGCGGCATCACGGTTCCGCGCAATAGCGGCGATCAGCAGAAAGCCATCGGGGTTGCCTGCGACGATCTTCCGTGTGAGCGTGGCCAGCTCTTGTTCTGGCCGGGGCATGTCGGGATCGTGGTAAGTTCTACCGAACTCCTCCATGCCTCGATCTTCTGCCGGAACGTCGCGATCGAACCGCTTGAAAAAGCGATTGCCGAGCGCGGCGAGCCGACGGCTCGAAAGCGCATTGCGTAAGTAGGAAGGGCGCGGACCAGCTCCGCGCCCTTTGACTTTTGTATAAATAGTTGTAGAATGCTTTTCAGACGCGGGCCCCTTCGGGCCCTTGTCGTTTGTGAGAAAGGAAACAGTTATGAGTCTCTACCGGACTCTGATTGGCGTTATCTGCGGCTTTGCCGCGGGCGCCATTCTGACCTCGCTCTTGCTTGCGGGAACGCACTGGGCCATCGGCGGACTATTCGGCGCTTTCGTCGGATGGGTTGCAGTGGATCCTGTTGCATTCTTCGTCGGCATCAAAGACGCGTTCGCAGCGACGATTCGCAAATACCAGCAACGGCCGCAATGGACGAAGCTCCAGCGCGATCATCGGTTCTGGTACATCGCGGAAATGGCCGCGATGCAGCAATCGATCATCGTCTGGTTCGGCATCCCCTTCTCGTACTTCACCTTCACGGTGGCCGTGGATGGGATTACGCCGCTCGAAATCACGCTGTATATGATCGGCACGCTGAACGTCGTCTTCCTGATGATGAACACGAGCCTATTTTTCAGCGCGCCTCGCCATGAAGGTGAAGAATGGATGCAGAAATCGATCGCCGAGCGCAAGCAAATCGTGCGCGAATGGAATCCGATCGTGGCACCTGTGAGCTTCGTCCGCCTCGTGTGGCGATCTCGACATGCGGTCATTCACTTCGTGCAGGGCGTCTGGGACCGGACGGTCTCCGATGCGCGGCTTATCGCTGCCATCGGCGCCTCTGCTGGCCTTGCGGCTGCGCACTTTGGCGGCGGAAACGCTGTCGCGCATGCACTCGGGCTCGGCTTCGGGCTTCTGCTTGCGACCGGATTTCACGTCGGCTACCGCCGGCGCCCGGTGAAGGTCAAGAACGACTAACCACAAACGAAAGGCGCGGACTATCTTGGTCCGCGCCTTTTTGTAGTTATGACAGTAGTGGTGGCGGTGGGTGAGTGTATACCTTATCCACCACGAATCCTGCCGTCGGCATCACCGACTCTTCGTGATATTCCTGTGTTTCGCTTATGAGCAGCGCCGCGCATTTCGTTTCCTGGAAGGTCTCCAAGAATGCGTGCGCCCACGTGTTGCTCGCGTTTCCCGCGCTTTGCACCAGAAACTCAAACGGAACATCCTCAGCGGCATCTGTTGTCAGGTTCGCCATCAAGGGTCCGATCAGTTTCTTGAGCATCTGGCGTCCCGGCATTGGAATGCGGAAGGCCACGATCAGTTCCGGATCCGGCGACTCAAGCTCCCAGAGATAGATCTCGGGTGAGAGCGTGTGGTCGCGCATGTAGGTGAAGCAGGGAGTCAGCTGCGCAAGATCAAGCAGGCGGTAGGCGAGCGTGACCGTCGGATAGAGCCGGGGAAGTCCCGGCACGCTTCCAAGGCCCACATTCGTAAACGCAGGAGGGGCATCAAGAACAAGTCGATGTACGCCGGCGGCCACAATCCAGGCCAATTTCATTGGGTACCTCCAGTGGTAATCAACGTCCAAGCGAAACCGTAGCATACGTTGCGTTTTTCCTCGAGACTCAGTATTCTTCGAAGTAACGCTTCGGCGCCTTTTTATTTACTCTACCTATATATGAATCGCGATTATCCACTAGAGCGAGTGCGCAACTTCGGTATCGTCGCCCACGTCGACGCCGGCAAGACCACCACGTCTGAGCGCGTCCTCTACTACACCGGTGCACAGCACAAGATCGGCGAAGTGCACGAGGGTGAAACCACGACCGACTGGATGGAGCAGGAGCGCGAGCGCGGCATCACCATCACTGCAGCTGCTATTACCTGCTTCTGGTCCAAGTCCCAGGAAAAGGACAAGAAGGATCAGTCCAAGAAGTACCGCTTCAACATCATCGACACGCCAGGTCACATCGACTTCACCGCCGAAGTGAAGCGCTCCATGCGTGTCTTGGATGGCGCGATCGTCGTGTTCGACGGCGTTGCTGGCGTTGAGCCGCAGTCGGAGACCAACTGGCGCTACGCCGACGAGGCGAACGTGCCGCGCGTTTGTTTCATCAACAAGCTCGACCGCACCGGCGCATCGTTCGAGGATTCCTACAAGTCCATCCTCGACCGCCTTTCAAAGAAGGCAGTGCGCGCACAGATCCCTATGGGCGCAGAGGGAAATTTCGAGGGTGTCGTCGACCTTCTTTCGATGAAGGCATACACCTTCTCCGGCAAGATGGGCGAGGAAGTTATTGAGGGCGAGATCCCAGCAGAATTCGTCGAAGAGGCGAAGAAGTATCGCGGGGAATTCGTCGAGCGCATCGTCTCGACTGACGAGAACGCAATGAACGCATACCTTGAAGGCAATGAGCCGTCGCTTGAGGATCTTAAGGCGCTCCTCCGCAAGGCAGTTATTGCAAACGAAATCTTCCCGGTCTACACCGGTTCCGCACTCAAGAACAAGGGCGTGCAGCTCGTCTTGGACGCGGTCGTCGACTATCTCCCGTCTCCGCTCGATCTCCCGGCAGTGAAGGGAACCAACCCGAAGACGAACGAAGAGATCACCCGTCAGGCGTCTGATAGCGAGCCGTTCACCGCGCTTGCGTTCAAGCTGCAGACCGACCCGTTCGTGGGTGCTCTTACCTTCTTCCGCGTATATGCAGGTTCGGTATCTGCCGGTTCTTACATCTATAACGCGAACACCGGATCAAAGGAGCGCGTCGGCCGCATCGTGCGCCTCCAGGCTGACAAGCGCGAAGAAGTGGAACAGGTCTTCACTGGTGAAATTGCCGCTTTCGTTGGTCTGAAAGATACGAAGACTTCCCATACGCTCTGCGACGAAAACAATCCGATCATCCTCGAGCAGATTAAGTTCCCTGAGCCAGTGGTGTCGCTTCGCATCGAGCCGGCAACCAAGGCTGACCAGGAAAAGATGGGCATGGCTATCAGGAAGCTTGCGGACGAAGATCCGACTTTCAAGGTTTCTTCTGACGAAGAGACGGCCGAGACGATCATCTCCGGCATGGGCGAGCTCCATCTTGAAATTCTCGTTGATCGCATGAAGCGCGAATTCAACGTCGTCGCAAACGTCGGTAAGCCGCAGGTGGCATACCGCGAGACGATTCTCGGCTCTGCAGATGCAGAAGGTAAGTACATCAAGCAGACGGGCGGTAAGGGTCAGTACGGCCACGTGAAGATCAAGATGAAGCATCTTGAACCGCTTGATCCGGAGGCAAAGATCGCGAAGAACGTCACGCGCGAGGATCACTTCGAATTTATTAACAACATCAAGGGAGGTGCGATTCCGGGCGAATTCATCAACCCGATTGAGAAGGGTATTCGCGAGGCAATGTCCCGCGGTATTCTCGCCGGTTATCCGGTCGTCGACGTGTCAGTCGACCTCTACGACGGCTCCTTCCACGATGTCGACTCCTCGGAAATCGCCTTCAAGATCGCAGCATCGATGGCCTTCCAGGACGGCGCCAACAAGGCAAAGCCAGTCATCCTTGAGCCGATCATGGCCGTTGAGGTTGTGGTTCCGGAGCAGTTCATGGGTGATATCACCGGTTCGCTCTCGGGTAAGCGCGGTGCGATCGAGGGCATGGAAGATCGCGGCATGAATAAGGCCATCAAGGCCAAGGTGCCGCTCTCTGAAATGTTCGGCTACACCACCACACTTCGCTCCATGACGGAGGGCCGCGGTTCCATGACCATGGAATTCGACCACTACGAAGTGGTGCCGCAGAACGTCGCGAACGAAATCATCGCCGCGAGGAAATAGCAGCACGCAAAAGCGCCCCTCTCGGGGCGCTTTTCGTATTAGCTTGTTTGTTCCAAGTCCTCCTCTGGGGGTTCGTAGAGGGCGTCCACCACAATGATGGTCGCCTTACAGTCGTTGTTACGGCATTGATACGCTTCGGGTTCAATAGTCTCAAATGCATCGCGGCGTTCGCGGCGCCAGCCGGGCGGTTTTGCGCCTGCTTTGAGCATGGGAGATCCGCACTGTGTGCAGATGCTGATGACCGGATAGCGAAGTTCCATCGGGCACTTCGAGCAGCGTTGCTCGATGTACGTGATGTACGACTTTTTGGTCGGATCGTGACCGGGGATTCTCGAGAAGTCTATTTCGACCGCGCGCCGTTGGGGCGGGTCGTACTTGTGGAGGCATTCGCTGTGCGCCTGCCGTACCAAGTCACGGAGTTCTCGGATCGGTCCTCGATCCTTGCTGGGATCAGTCGGTTGCGTCCGTGCGAACATGTTCCCTCCAGAGGGGCTGGTTAAACAAAAAGAAAGGGCGTCTGGTCCCTCATAGTAGATACCACAGGTGAAGACAGAATGAGAAGAGGGGTGGGGTATACTACCTACACATGGCCTTTTTCGAACGAGGAAAGCAGGAAGCGCAGAAAGCGATGCTCAGAGAATATGTGGATTCCAAGTCGCTTGAATATGACGCTGCAATGCAAAATGCAGAGCGAATCCAGTCAGAACTTTTGCTTGCCCAGACGCGTCTGAGTGAAATCGAGCATACAAATCAGGAGCGTGCGGTAACCAAGAAGCAGAAGGAGCACACCTCACTCTTCACTACTGCAAAAGACGCCTGCGTCGGACTCAAGGCATGGTTTGAAACGAAGGGTGGTCTCAAAGAACGTAATCAAATGGCAGAAGGTGCCTATCGTGCACGCCGAGAGACGCGACAGATAGAACTCGATGGCTTAACTGAGCGTCGTGACGACCTCTCTCGCTCCCTTGAACAGATGCGTATGGCGATGGGACGCATTCGCGAACGTCGTTCGCGCCTCTTTGCAGACAACAACACGCTGCTTGAAACCTCTCGCAGCATTCTTGCCGCCGCCTAACTATGAACCTACCCATTCTTAAACTCCTAGTAGAACGAAGCGCACTGAGCGACGAGCGTATGATTCAGGCGCGAGCTATCTTCGCCCGCGCGGACGAACGAGGTTCCCTGGTTGGGGAGGAGCAGGCAGCGATCGCGAAACTCTTTGAGGAGGAGGTGCAGGAGAATACCCGGATGATCAAGGAGCTTGATGAGGCCGCCGCCATGCTTGATCGTGCGATGCGACCGCTTGCTATTGCGGTTCCCTAAAAAGTGCTAGCATAGTCTCGGGAGTAGAGGAGGTTCTGTGATGACAGACCTTATTACATCTGAAGAAGCACTTGAAGTGTGCGCTGATTTTCTGGAGGAGTTTGAGTACTCGTTTTCGATGACTTCCAAGTCGATCGACCTTCGCTTGCGGACTGGGGTCTTCAACGACCATCACATCCGTATCCAAGCGTGCGACGACGAAAGCGTGTATGTCGGCACCATCCTCGCGCAAAGCGTCCCGGACGGGTTTGGCAGTTGGCTCTATGAGCTTGGCTGCTGGAGTTCTGGACGGGTCCAGTTGTTTGATGAGCAGCTTGCCTGGGGTGTGCGGCTTGAACCGCACGAACTGGCAGACTTTGCGAGCGTTGATCAGGTCATCTCCTGGATTGAGCGTGAAAGCTTCATTGCTGAATGCGTCTTGGAACTCTACGAGAGAACCAAGCGCTTCTCCACGTCAGTTTTGTTCGTTGGCTTTGGCCAACACAGCGAATTTGACTGGCGGTGCTAATACAAAAGCGCCCCGATTTGATTTCGGGGCGCTTGAATTGGTCACGAGTTCTTGTCCGCGTGCCAATATTTATATGATTCGACCGTCCATACTGCGACGAAAATGACTCCTAGCAGAGAAAGCAGGAGCACGCCAAGCATGAACATGACTGGTTCCCACCAGTTGGCCACAACGAACAGGAGGCCGCACATAAGCAGGACCGGGAAGATAGCCGTCTTGGACATGAACCCGAACGTGCTCGTGAAGCCCTTGAAGACATGGCGCATGTATCACCTCCGCCCCCACCTTCCTCCGAAAGGGGGTACCTGTCAACAGCGCTTGACCGCTCCACCAGCGCGCGCTACCTTGTAGCTAACGCGGATTTGCGCTCTTTTTATTTACCTCACGGCCCTTGGGCCGGCGGGGGTGGTAAAAGGCGCTTCGCGGGCAATACGCAAAGCGCCTTTTGCTGTTTTTAGGCAAAGGCCGTTTATCACTAGTCTTACTGATAACTTAGAAACCTATGGCAGATGCATTCGATCGCAGCAAGCCGCATATGAACGTGGGTACCATCGGTCACGTCGACCATGGTAAGACCACGCTCACGGCTGCAATCCTGAATGTCCTCAACCTCAACTCTGCTGCTGGCTACAAGGCCCGCGTCGAGAAGGTTGAGAACATCGACAACGCTCCTGAGGAAAAGGCACGCGGTATTACTATCGCGCTCCACCACTCGGAGTACGAGAGCCCGAAGCGCCACTACGCGCACATCGACGCTCCTGGTCACGCTGACTACATCAAGAACATGATTACGGGTGCCGCCCAGATGGACGGCGCAGTTCTCGTGGTTGCCGCAACTGACGGCGCAATGCCGCAGACCCGCGAGCACATTCTTCTTGCAAAGCAGGTCGGTGTGCCTCGTCTCATTGTCTTCCTCAACAAGGTAGACATGGTAGATGACAAGGACATGGTTGACCTCGTTGAAGAGGAAATCCGTGAGCTCCTTACGAAGCAGGGCTTCGATAAGGACACTCCTATGATCCGTGGTTCCGGTCTCAAGGCTCTTGAGGCATCGGATGCAAACGATGAGTGGGCCCTCAAGGTCAAGGAACTCGTCGACACCATGGACTCGTACTTCCCAGATCCGAAGCGCGAGACCGACAAGCCGTTCCTCATGGCAATCGAGGACATCTTCTCGATTGAAGGTCGCGGTACCGTCGTTACCGGCCGCATCGATCGCGGTGTGGTCAAGGTAGGTGAGGAAGTCGAAATCGTTGGTCTTCAGGACACGGCGAAGACGACCGTCACCGGTATCGAAATGTTCAACAAGCAGCTTCCGGAAGGTCAGGCTGGCGACAACGCTGGTATTCTCCTTCGCGGTACCAAGAAGGAAGACGTGCATCGCGGTCAGGTGCTTGCCAAGGTAGGCTCTGTGACCCCGCACACCGATTTCGAGGCAGAGGTATACATTCTCTCCAAGGATGAAGGTGGTCGCCACACGCCGTTCTTCACTGGCTACAAGCCGCAGTTCTACATCCGCACGACGGACGTAACGGGCGAAGTAACCCTTCCTGAAGGAAAGGAAATGGTGATGCCGGGTGACACCGTGACCTTCAAGGTCAAGCTCACCGCACCGGTCGCCATGGAGGAGCAGATGCGCTTTGCTATCCGCGAGGGCGGCAAGACGGTCGGCGCCGGCGTTGTGACGAAAATCACTGCGTAAGCACTAACCGCTTATCGTACTCGTATGGCAACTGCAAAAGCGACCAAAAAAACTGCGAAAGCCGACTCGGCACCAGCTGGTGAAGCGAAGCTTCGCATCCGGGTCCGCGCCTACGAGCACAAGATCCTCGACCTCTCCGTCAAGCAGATCATGGATACTGCGAACCGATTTGAGGCGAAGATCGTTGGACCAGTGCCGCTTCCAACCGAAGTAAAGCGCTGGACCGTCAACCGCTCCACGTTCGTCCATAAGGACGCACGCGAGCAGTTCGAGATGCGCATCCACAAGCGCCTCATCGATATCCTTTCGCCGAATCCGAAGGTCATCGAGGCTCTCACGAACCTCAACCTTCCGTCCGGCGTGACGATCGACGTGAAGATGGTCTAACGACCACTAGCAAAACCGCCCCAGAGATGGGGCGGTTTTGTCTTTCCCTAGTGCCGGGTTTCGTTCCCAGGCATTTGCGTAATGTTGTTTGGGGGTGGAGCGGTCTCTGGCATCGCGGCTACGATGCTTGCGCCAACAACAGCATCGCCAACCTGCTCGCGCTGAGCGACTGCTGCTTTGACCGAATCACCAAACTGCTGTTCGAGGTCCATGCTATGGCCGCTGCGAAACAGAATCTGGCCGTTGTACTTGAGCGTGTCATGCATCACGTCGATGTTGCTTTTAGCAATAGCGGCAGGATCGCGAGTGATGGGAGCTGCTTCAGACTTTCGTTTCCAAAACATAGAGTACGTATGGTTAGAGGGTACGTATTCCATTGTTGCACGGGTATACCGGTGGGCAAGACAAGTTATTGCGTATTTTGAAACAAGTGTTTTACTGGTGCGAGGAAAGGAGGCCCGTATGAAAGCATTGATCGGGTACCTGATGTTGGCAGTTTTTGGTTTGATCGGTCTGGCGCTTGCGGCAGCGGGGGTGCTGATGCTTATCTACAGCCCCCTCGATGTTCGCGGGTTCCTCTTCGATCTTTCCGAAACGGAACTGCACCGTTTTGCCTGGCTTCTGGTCGCGGGAGGGGGTTCCGTCCTCATTCTGCTCCTGGTTGCCAGTCGAAACTAAGCTGAAGGGCTGCATAGTGCAGCCCTTCTTGCATATTCAGAGGTACCCCTGTATAGTGCCCGAGTCGCTATGTCCTGCGGGACCACTAGCTCGGGAGAGGGAAGCCTCGAACGCGCCTAGTGAAGGCGCGCTTTATTTTTTATGAAATTCATTCTCGCGCGGAAAGACCGCATGACCCAGATCTTCCAGGCGGACGGTCGGGTCAAGGCTGGCACGGTCCTCAAGACCGGCCCGATGACCGTTACCCAGGTAAAGGGTCCGGAGACCAAGGACGGCTACAACGCCGTGCAGGTTGGTTTTGAAGCTAAGAAGCCTGAGAAGGTGAACAAGGCACAGCGCGCCACCAAACCATTTCGCGTACTCAAGGAATACAAGGTAGAAAACCCAGCTGATTTCTCCGTCGGCTCCCCGGTTTCGCTTGATACCTTCGCCGTGGGCGATGAGGTTCGTGTTGTTGGTACCTCAAAGGGTAAGGGCTTTACGGGCGTCGTGAAGCGCTACAACTTCAAGGGCGGTCGCCGCACGCACGGTCAGAAGCACTCTGAGCGCGAGCGTGGTTCCTCCGGCGGCGGTCCAGGCCGTGCTGGCGGTCGTGTCGCACTTGGTATGCGCATGGCAGGTCGTGCTGGTACCGATCGCGTTACCGTGAAGAACCTTCGCGTGCTTCACATTGATGCTGCAGCGGGCGAGATCATCATCTCAGGTGCCGTTCCAGGCGCACGTGGCTCCTTGGTCGAGATTATCGCTGCGTAATTATTTTCGTATGGCAACTACTAAAAAAGCACCGGCAAAGAAGAAGGCAGCCAAGAAGGCAGTCGCTCCGAAGGCAGCGAAGAAGGAGGTCGTCGCAGCAAGCGGCGAGGCGGTCGTCTACGGCATGAACGGTGCAAAGAGTGGTACCATCGCTCTTCCGGCCGAGCTCTTCGGCGCAAAGTGGAACGCTGACCTCGTACACCAGGTCGTCGTTGGCATGCAGGCAAATGCTCGCCCGACGGTCGCACACACTAAGTTCCGCTCGGAGGTATCCGGCGGCGGTAAGAAGCCGTGGAAGCAGAAGGGTACCGGCCGCGCACGCCACGGCTCGACGCGCTCTCCGATCTGGGTCGGCGGTGGTACGACGCACGGTCCTCGCGCTGAGCGCGACTACACCGTGAAGATCAATCGCAAGATGCGCGCTCGCGCCCTTGCTTCGCTTCTCTCAAAGAAGCTTGCTGATGGCGAAGTGATTTTTGTGGAGAAGCTCGCCTTCTCAAAGCCAGCAACCAAGGAGGCAAAGGCAGCGCTCGTTGCAATTGCAAAGGGTGCAGGCGCAGACATGCTTGCGACCAAGCGCCAGAACGCTGCAGTCATCGCGCTTTCTTCGAAGGATCGCAATGCCGAGCGCTCGTTCCGCAACATTGGCAGCCTCATCACGGAAGAGGTGCGCAACCTCAACCCGGTTGATCTCGTAACGAAGAAGTACATCGTTATCGAGAATCCGGTAGACGCGCTTCCGGTACTCGTTTCCCGTCTCACCAACTAGCGTATGGCACTCTTTTCTAACAAAACCAAGAAGTCCGAGAAGAAGGCAGCTTCAAAGGCTCCGGCTCCTGCAAAGGCGCTTGAGAACTCAAAGCTCGAAGTCGCACTCGCTGCTCCGTGGATGAGCGAGAAGGCGCTTATCGGTACCGAGCGCGGTGTCTACGTCTTTGCTGTTCCGGCTGACGTCACCAAGACTGACGTTGCGCAGGCAGTCGAGCGCATCTACAAGGTCGTGCCGACGAAGGTGAACATTGCGAATCTTCCGGCTAAGCGCAAGGCGCTCCGCACTCGCCGCGGCTTTGGTGTTCGCGCACGTCGCCACAAGGCCTACGTCTACCTCAAGAAGGGCGAGACCCTCGAGTTCTAATGCAATTCATATGAAAACCTACAAGCCATACACCAAGAGTCGTCGCAACATGACCACGCTTCCGTACCGGGAGCTCCTCTCTGGCGATCGCCCAATGAAGTCTCTCTTGAAGTCCAAGAAGGCGCAGGCAGGCCGCAACTCGCAGGGTCGCGTCACGACGCGCCATCAGGGCGGCGGGCATAAGAAGCGCTACCGCGATGTCGACTTCGTTTATAACAAGAAGGACATTCCGGCACGCGTCGAGACCGTTGAGTACGATCCGTACCGCACCGGCTTTATTGCGCGCGTTGTCTACGCAGACGGCGAGCGCCGCTACGTCCTTGCACCGAAGGACCTCAAGGTTGGCAGCACCTTCGTCGTCTCTGAAAACGCGCCGGTGAAAGTTGGTAACCGCCTTCCGCTTGGAAAGATTCCGACCGGCACCTTTGTCTACAACATTGAGCTCAAAGCAGGCGCAGGCGCAAAGCTTGCACGCTCTGCTGGTAACTACGCAGAAGTCGTCGCACATGACGCCGGATTCGCGCAGCTCAAGATGCCATCGACCGAAGTTCGCAAGATCACGGACAAGGCATGGGCATCCGTTGGCGCTGTGGGCAACGAAGAGTCCCGCCTCGTGAAGTTTGGTAAGGCTGGCCGCTCTCGCTGGCACGGCATTCGCCCGACCGTTCGCGGTACTGCCATGAACCCGGTAGATCATCCGCACGGCGGCGGCGAAGGACGCCAGGGCCGCGGCCTCCGACGCGCAAAGTCCATGTGGGGCAAGCCAACCGGCAAGGGCCAGAAGACTCGCACCCCAAAGAAGTACTCGAACGTTTTCATCGTCTCGAGGCGTAAAGTGGGCAAGAAGGGCTAATAAAGAACAAGCTCCGCAATCGCGGGGCTTTTTCTTTTCTTGTATACTGCCGGCAGACTTGTACGAAAGGAAACAAGCAATGACCGCGATACGCATCAAAGAGCTCGCGGAGATCGGACTGGTGTACATCAGTTACCCGCCCGAGCTGCGTGCTGCCATGGCAAAAGCAATGGAGTCCTGGAGAGTGTTCTACGCGCTCCCGGATGAGCAGAAGCTTCGCTTCGGCTATATTCCTGACGCCAAGACGAGCGGCAACGGCTACGAACTCAAAGGCAAGGCCGGCGATGTGGACCGTAAAGAGAACATTCACCTGCGCCCCATCGTTCGCGACGAGCTTATGGAGGCAGCGCATCGCGTTGACTCGGTGATCGCTCCGCGGTTCATCGAAGACGCGCTTGCCTTGAATCCGCTCATCGCTCCGCTCTTGCGAGCGTTTGGTGAAGCGGTTGAACGCGAGTACGACGTGCCCGGGTTCGCCGACGACATTATGGCCAAGCAGTCCGAATGGTTGCTGCGGTTCCTGCACTATCCGGGAGGCCGCAAGGTGGGCGAGGTGATCGCGCATCCGCATGTCGACAAAGGAGGATTCTCACTTCACCTCGACGAAAGTCATGGTGGCGTGCAGCGCCTCTCCTACGGCACGCGGGAGTGGGAACCGATGCCGCTCTCTCACAAGGAGACGGCCATCTTCACCGGTACCGGACTTCAGCATCGTTCGCAATGTCGCTTGCGTGCACTCAGCCACCGCGTGGTGGCGGTGCCGGGTGCTGCTGAAGAAGGTCGGGATTCCGCTGTCTGCTTCGTCGACTTTGCGCATCGCCGCTACTTCAACAAAGAGAAGTTCGGCTCGCAGCAAGACTGGGCGCCAGGCGCGTTCTACGACATGCCGTTTGAAGAATACGACAAGCTCTTCATTGACTAAGGAAACGGCCCGGGATACTCCCCGGGCCGTTCTCTCGTTTATGACAAGTTAGCGGTAGCGAGTCTTGAGAAGATCAGCAAGATCGCTTCGCGAGATGCGTGCTTCCTGGGTGCCGAGCGCCCATGGGCCAACCTGATACGGCGGGAAGATAAGGACGAGATCGGCACCATCAAGATAGAACGTGGTGAAGTTGCTTATCTGAGCCTCGGTTCCCGCATCAATCATACTGGTGTCCATCTCCGACTGCGGGATGTTCATCGCCTGCGCAATCTTTGGATAAAGGATGGCACGGGAAGTTTCGGAGAGTACAGGGAGGAAGTTTGCGCCCGGGGTAAACAAGTCGTCGATCGTCAGTTCTTCGCCGCTCATGCGGTCAAACGTAAACGTCTTGTAGTAGGCATTCGGATGCGCACCCATCGTATCGGCATAGATGAGGTAAATGTAAGAGAGCGTTACGGGTGACGTTCGTGTTTCGTACTCCATGCCGAATGCGAACTTCCGATCTCCGCCAAGACCCATCATATCGATGTCTGCTTGAGTGAGCGTCGCAAGACCGCTGTCCGTCTTGAATTGCGCGATCTGCGCTTCAGCAAAGGTTTTCATGAGTGCGACGGCAGCTGCATCGGCTTGTGCGCCCGCAGTCGCGCGAAGTGGGGTGTCGCCCGGGTAGGTGACGGCAATTTCGTGGTACTGGCCGTCCTCGGTGATGTACTGAGGGCCGGAAACGGAGCTTCCCTCAGGGGCAAGCTCGATACCTGGGGAAGGGCGGGAGAGTACATACCAGAGCACGCCTCCAGCAAGGGCAAGAACGACGACTGCAGCAACGACAGGCAAGGGTTTAAGTTCCATATACGTTCCATCATAGCCTACCTTGACTTTGTCTTGAAAATGTCGTAAACCGCGGACAGCACTTGCTTTTTCTGTCTACTTAGTGTACAAATGACACTAGGTAGCGAAATGGCGCTGCAGTTCCTTGAAAGGACCCATAACCCATTGCATCTAATCAATTGAAAGGGGGTTGATCCCATGGAGCTACTTCCGTTCTCGGTCGCCGGCGGTTCAGTCCCCGGTACCGAGCACACCAAGCCAGGGCAACCCGGCTGGACCAACAACCAAGACGCATTCGCATGGTCGCAGGTACCAGGCGCACTTGCCGCTGTCGTTTGTGACGGCTGCGGAGGCGCGCCAAAGAGCGAAGTTGGGTCGCAGCTCGCTGCACCCTTCATCGCCTTGCGGCTCGCAGAACTGTGTCGAAGCATGAGCGTCGATGAGGCGCTCCTACTCGTCAATCTTCAGTTGAAGAATTTCTTGAGTGCGACCGCCAACCACTTGGCGCACAGCGTTCATGATGTTCCCAACATCGCAGGTGACTACTTCCTGTTCACGGTGCTCGGCGTCGTCATGACGCCCGAGCGTACCGTGATCTTTGAAGCGGGGGATGGCGTCTACGCCGTAAATGGCGAAGTCGTATGCATCCCGCCTTATCCCGATAACGCGCCGCCCTACTTGGGGCATCGTCTGACGGGGTGGTATCCGCAAGAGAAGATCGGTATTCGCATCCGTGCGGATCTGCCGACAGCGAAGGTCAACACCATTCTTATCGGCACCGACGGAGTCGCAGACGCGATAGCCGTCGCCGATGAGTTACTTCCCGGCAAACGACAGGGAGAGGTTTTCGGACCGATCCAACAATTTGTCGAGAACGATCTCTTCGTTCGTAATCCAGACGCAATTCGTCGGCGCCTCGCGCTTGCGAATCGCGAGCTGGTAGACGGAGAACATATCAAGAAAGGTCTGCTGCCAGACGACACGACTCTCGTTGTCGTGCAGCGGCGGATCGAAGGAGGCAGCAATGCCTGACTATGTCATCAACGGCAGAACGCTTACGCTTCGGCCAAAAGACGCAGTCGGGAAGGGAGGAGAAGCGGACGTCTTCATCGAAGGCGGACGCGCGATCAAGATCTACAAGTCGCCGCGTCACCCGGACTTTACGGGCGACCCTGAAGCGCAAGCTGCGGCGCGCGATCGGATCGAAGAGCATCAGCGAAAACTCCCCGCATTCCCGCGCGGGCTTCCGGGGCGAGTCATCGTCCCGTCGGAGCTCGTGTACGACACACACGGTCGCATTGCCGGCTACAGCATGAAGCCCCTCTTGGGTGCTGAAGTACTGTATCGGTACGGCGAACGTTCCTTCCGCGATGCCGGCGTCAAAGACGAAACGGCGGTCGCGGTTCTTGCCGACCTTCGCGGCACGGTAGAAGCCGTGCATAACGCGAATGTCGTCATCGGCGATTTCAACGACCTCAACGTACTCGTCCTCGGACGAAACGCGCATCTGATTGACGCAGACAGCATGCAGTTCGGATCGTTCTATACGCGCGTGTTCACGACGAAATTCGTGGACCCGCTCATCTGCGATCCGAGAGCGAAGGCGCTCATCATGCGGGAGCCGCACAACAAAGCTTCCGACTGGTACGCCTACGCTGTCATGCTGATGCAGACACTACTGTTCGTAGGACCCTATGGCGGCGTGTATGCGCCGCAGGATCCTACCAAGCGGATTCCGCACGATCTGCGGCCGCTTCGGCGGGTGACGGTGTTTGACGGAGACGTCAGATATCCGAAACCTGCACGCCACTACCGCATCCTTCCGGATGACCTTCTCGAGTACTTCAAAAAAACCTTCGAGAAGGACGAACGCGTCGTGCCGCCTGCGCGCCTCGTCGAGAGCCTCCGGTTCACGACGTGTGCAAAGTGTGGCACCAATCATGCGCGGGCTCACTGCCCGTCCTGCGTGCACGTTACGGCGCCCATGCAGAAGGAAGTCCATAAAGGAGGCATCTCTGCCTTCAAGGAATTCTCGACTGACGGCGTCATACTGCATGCAGTGCTTGATCGCGATACGTTGCGGTTCGTTTATCACGACACGCAGATGTATCGGCGGGAGGATGGTTCTGAGCTCGCTTCTGGCGCGCTTGATCCACACTTCCGTTACCGCATTAGCGGCACCAAAACGATCATGGGTCGCGGCGAACACGCCATCGTCTTTGACGGTGGGCGTCGCGATCAACTTGCAGTTGAGTCCTACGGACTCTTGCCCCTCTTCGACGCCAACGCGAAGAACGTGTTCTTCGTGCGCGACGGAGGGTTGTGGCGTATCGGCACGCTCGGGATCTCGTATCCTGAGCGCTACGGAGACGTGCTTTCCGGCCAGACGCTGTTCTGGGTCGGAGAGCAACTTGGTTTCGGTTTGTATCGGGCGGGGGAGCTCTCACGCTTCTTCGTCTTCGATGCGAATCGAGCGGGTATCAACGATTCGGTCAAACTTCCGCCGCTACGGGGGAAGATCGTCGATGCGACTTGTTCCTTCGGCGATGATCGGATCTGGTTCCTTGTCTCGACCGCTTACGGCGGGAAGACGACGAACTACTGCTACGTCCTCGACGGACGAGGCGCACTCCTTGGACAGGCCGAAGCAGAAGCCGGAGACGGCAGCTGGCTCTCGACTCTCCGAGGCAAGTGCGCAACGAAAGGATTTCTCCTTGCGGCGACGGACGAGGGCGTAACGCGGATTGAATCCGCTAACGGTCTTGTTCAAGTCGCGAAGGAGTTTCCTGCGACTGCTGAGTTTGTCGACGCCGAAACGCGGTTGCTCCTTGGTTCCCAAGGGCTCTATGCGATTCGGCGCGGCGAAATCTGGAAACTAGTCCTCAAATAGGTTGAGGACCATCACAACGGAGACGTAACATGGCTCAATCTGTAGCCAGACAACTTCCCACCCCGCCGCTCTTCAATCCGAAGAACGCGGGCAACTGGGGCTATCGCCCCGACCAGCGTGCAATCTTCGAAACCGCCGCTGCCTGGAAAGGCCAACACGGTCTCAAGGCAGCGCGGCTCGATGGACAAAAAGTCATGCTGCTGCTGATCGACGTGCAGAAGGACTTCTGCCATCCGGAAGGCGCCCTCTACGTGGGCGGCCGGTCGGGTCGCGGTGCGATCGACGACTCGGCGCGCATTGCCGAGTTCATCTATCGCAATCTGAACGTCGTCTCCGACATCGCGACGACCTTGGATACGCACTTCGCGTACCAGATCTTCTCGCCGTCATTCGTCGTCGACGAGAGCGGACAGCCGCTCAAGCCGTTCGACGTCGTGCTTGAAAACTGCGACATCATGCGCGCGGGCGTGTGCGTCGGGAAGGCTTCGGTCAGCCCGGCCGCCGCCGCGGTCGTCGCCAACGGCGACTACGCGACGCTGCAAAAGCAGTTCGAGTATTACTGCAAGACGCTTGGCCAAGGCGGCAAATACAACCTCATCATGTGGCCCGAGCACTGCTTGCTCGGGTCCGAGGGCCACACCCTGGTCGGCGTCATTCACGAAGCGCGTCTCTTCCACGCGTACGCCCGCGCCTCGCAGTCGCACTGCGAGATCAAGGGCGGCAGCCCGTACACCGAGAACTACTCGGTGCTACAGCCGGAAGTGATGACCACGTTCGACGGCAAAGCCCTCCCGGGCGTGCAGAAGAACGCGCGATTCATCAAAATGCTGCTCAACTACGACCGCGTTATCGTCGCGGGCCAGGCGGGCAGTCACTGCGTGAAGAGTTCGATCGACGACTTCCTCGCGGAAATCGTCGTGCAGGACCCGGCGCTTGCGCGCAAGGTCTACGTGCTCGAAGACTGCATGTCCGCAGTCACCGTGCCTGACGGCAAGGGCGGTTTCATCGCCGACTACACGCCGGACATGGACGCCGCGCTCGCCAAATTCGGCAACGCCGGCATGCATGTCGTGAAGTCCACAACGCCAGTCTCCGACTGGCCGGGCTTCCTGCAGTAACGGTCATCCGGGCGTGTGCGGCGAGAGTAATCTCGCCGCATGGGCCCATCACATCAACCAGGGAAGGACATCCCATGAACTCAACTGACGTTGGCGCTCTATTTAGCGCCGCAGGTAAAGACGGAACGCTCTCCAAAGGAGCGCTCTCGGTGCTCGACGCCGAAGACATCGGCGCCGTGATCAACCAAGGACTCGGCATCACACCCGACGACATCACTGCAAGCGAGGTCAACAACGTGTTCATGCTGCTCGACGACTCCAGTTCGATCGAGCATGCGGGCAACACGCAGCATGTTCGCGACGGGCACAACCTGATCGTGGACTCGCTACTGAAGACCAAGCAGGCGGATGCCATCATCATGTGCGGTCGCGCCCTCAATCGCGGGCAGATCTACCCGTGCGTTCGCCTCCCGGATGTGCCGCGTCTTGACGCGAGCAACTACAATCCGTCGGGCGGCACGCCGTTGTATGACGAATCGACGATCATTCTCGGCATGGCGGCCGCCAAGCATCAGCAGTTTGCTGACAATGGCGTGCCGTGCCGGACGATCGTGCCGATCATCACCGACGGCGCCGACGTGGGCTCCCGCAAGCAGCGGCCAGACCACGTGCGGACCATCGTGCAAGATCTTCTGCGCACCGAGCAGTTCATCGTGATCGGCGTCGGCATCGACGACGGCGTGACGAACTTCCGGTCGGTGTTCCAAAGCATGGGCATCGACGACCGCTGGATCCTGACCCCAGGCAATTCGCCAAGCGAAATTCGCAAGGCGTTTGCGATGGTGTCCCAGTCGGTATCGCGTGCGAGCCAGAACGCGCAAGCGTTCAGCACGGCTGCAATGGGCGGGTTTGCGGGGTAAGATCCGCAGACCTCGGGTCCTGTTCTTTACAGGAAGCAGGAGGAGCATGATGCTCCTCCTGCAATCCTCGCTGAGATTCCTTCGGGAATCTCCTTTATAGGAGGCTTGAATCCTTCGAGCCTCCTTCAAGGAGAGAGTTCTTTGCAACAACAGATCTCGCTCATCGAACGCTATCGCGGCGCGATGATTGGCGTACATGTCGGAGATGCGCTTGGGGCACCATACGAAACGTGGCCCGAAGAACGTATTCTCGCGGACATGCAGGCGCGCGACGGGCTCGTGCTCTTCGACTACGAAGACCCGTGGGGTAAGGACGGCCTCTTTCCGGCCGGATGCCCGACGGACGACTCGGAGTTGACCGCCGTACTCGCCGAACATCTTATTGAGAACCCAGAAGATCTTGAAGATCTCTACGCACGCTTTCGCAGCTGCGTGGTGGATCGCAAGAGCCGCTTGTGCGCGCTTCCAGCATATGGATTTGGCGGCACAACGCGACGGGCGCTCAAGGAGCCGACGTATCGGGAAGCAGTTCAGCAGCCTAATACGCGGCCGCCGATTCCAAGCAACGGAGCGTTGATGCGGGCAGTGCCGATACCGCTTCGGTTCTTCGGTAGTCCGCGACAGGTCTCCGACTGCGCGTACGTTACATCGCTTATGACGCACCGGCATCCGCAAGCCATCGACGCATCCGTCGTCTATGCGCATCTGCTCTATGGCGTTCTCGAACACGGGAACTACGAGCAGGCGGTCGCACGACTCGTCGGCATGTTGCCCGGTCTCACTGTCGACCAGGCGATTATCGACATCTTCCATTCGCCGGCTCAAAAACCGGTGTTTGAAGGAAAGTTCGGCGGCGGCGCGCTCCATACACTTTGTGTGGTGCATTGGGCCGTCTCGACATCCACTTCCTTTGAAGAGGGGATGACGAAAGCAATCACGATCGGTAGTGATACCGATACGTACGGCGCGGTCGCTGGCGGTCTCCTCGGCGCCACCTACGGTGTACGAGGGATCCCAGCCAAGTGGAAACATGGATTGCTTGGCGGCGTTCGTATGTGGCAGCTTGCTGAGAAGCTGCATGCGCTCGCCAATCCAGCGTCGTAATGCGTGGTGTGCGGGCCTTCGGGCCTGCACACTCCGCTTGTTCTAGCGAGATCTCCTTTATGGAGCGTTTGAGTTTCTCGAACGCTCCTCAAGGAAATTGTGATCTTTGAGAACTATCGAACTCACCACTTCTAACAGAAGGAGGACTACATGCTTGGTTCACCGGTCCGGATCGTCGTCGCGCAAGTGGGGGCGGTTCCGGGTGATGTTGCGACCAACTTCGCAAACATATTCGACACGATTGCGACTGCGCGACGCGCGGCCGCCGATATCGTGGTGTTGCCGGAGCTTGCAACCACGGCATATGTGCTCGGCGATCGCTGGGAATACGACGCGTTCATTCGCGAAACCCAAGAAATCAACGAGCGGATCCGCGAAGCCTCCCGAGGACTCACTGTCATCTGGGGCTCGATCAAAGCGGATTTCGGCAAGATGGGCGAAGACGGTCGCGTGCGAAAATACAACGCCGCCTTCATCGCATCTCACGGCCGCTGGATCTCAAACGGCACGCTGGACGGGTTCGTTCCCAAGACGAATCTGCCTAAGTACCGCATCTTCGACGATGCGCGCCACTTCTACCCGGCGGGGAAACTCGCCGCGGAAATGCAGACGCGTCTTGAAACGCTGCTCGCACCCTTCCCGCTGGTCATCAAAGGCAAGCGCTACAACATTGCGCTCTCTGTCTGCGAAGACCTCTGGCAGGACGAGTACAACGAGAAACCGGCGCAGATCTACAGTGCGCACGACTCCGATCTCATCATCGACATCTCGTGCTCGCCGTGGACGTACGGCAAGTGGCATGCGCGCGAAAATATGCTGAAGCGCCGCGTGAAGGACACGGGCATCCCGATCCTCTACGTGAACGCGATCGGCCTCGAAAACAACACCAAGAACTTGATTTGGTTCGATGGCGACTCAGCGCTCATCGACGCCGAAGGACGGTTCCGGTGGCGCGGCCAACAGCACAAAGAGCAGATCCACATCCTCGATCTCGATGATCTCGACGGCCCACTCCCTGAGCGGACCTATACGGGTATCAAAGAGATTCACGACGCGACAGTCGCGGCAATGAAAGCCTTCTACGCTCCGTTCGCACGGGTCGTCGTCGGGCTTTCAGGCGGCATCGATTCGGCGCTCGCGCTCGCGCTTCTCACCGAAGCGCTCGGCGCCAAGCGACTGCTTGCGGTCAACATGCCGACCGAGTTCAACTCGGAAACTACCCGAGGACTCGCAGCGCTCTGCGCTCGGAACCTCGGTGTCGAGTACGTCATCTCTCCGATCCAAGAAGCGTACGAGGAAGAACTTCGTGCGCTTCAAAAGCTCGGCATGACGCCGTCCGCACTCGATCGGGAAAACATCCAGGCAGTCTTGCGCGGCACGCGTCTCAACGCGATCGCCAAAGCGCAAGGCAGTATGCATGGCGGCGCCGGCGCATTCACCTGCAACGGCAACAAGACCGAGATGGCCCTCAACTACTTCACCCTCTATGGGGACGGAGCGGGCGCTGCGGCCTTTCTAGCCGATCTCTGGAAGGGTCAGATCTACGAGCTTGCACGCTACATCAACGAGCGTGCGGGCCGCGAGCTGATCCCGCAAGGGATTCTCGACATCGTGCCGTCGGCGGAACTCTCGAAGGATCAAGCGGTCGATGAGGGGAAGGGAGATCCTATCTTCTTCCCGTATCACGACCAGCTCCTGCGGGCGTTCACCGAACTGCGCTGGGATCCGACCACGGTGCTCGAGCACTTGTGCGAAAGCAACGAGGCGCTCGAGCAGAAGCTCGGCTGTGCTCCCGGCACCGTCGCTCGGTACTTCAACTCGCGCCGCACGCTCGTCGATAACCTCGAATGGGCGTGGCGCCAGTACAACACCGAGTTCAAGCGCGGACAGACGCCGCCGGTCTTCCTCACGTCGCGCCGAGCCTTCGGGTTCGACCGACGCGATACGATCGCCGCGGGATACCTGACGAAGCGCTACCAAGAACTCAAGCAAGCGTACTTGGCCGGCGAACTCGTCGCGTGACGTTCGATGTGCAGGAGGGTTTCGGCCCTCCTGCATACCGTCCTTTCCTCGGGAAAGGACTTCGTATGGGGCGCCTAAGCAGATGCTTGGACGCCGCAACGGAGTTACAGATCTTTTTCACCTATAGACAACAGAAAGGAAACCAATGACTGACTTCGTGGGGCGCGTACTGCGTCCTGAAAAAGACGATTGGGTAATCCGGTCGCTTCTCGACGTGGACTTTTACAAGTTCACGATGGGGCTCTTTATCTTCCTGCTGCATCGCGGCGTGGAGGTGGAGTTCTGCCTGATCAACCGAAACCTAAAGCTTCCCCTCGCCGATATCGTCGACGAGGAGGAGCTTCGGCGACAGCTCGATCACGTGCGTACGCTGTGCCTCTCGCGCACGGACGTCGTGTACTTGCGTGGCCAGGATGTGTACGGGCACAACATGTTCCCGGAAAACTATCTGGCGTTCTTGCGGCAGCTCGCGCTGCCCGAGTACACGCTTCGGCGCGTCGGCAATCAGTATGAGCTGAAGTTCAAGGGTTCGTGGGAAACGGTGACGTTTTGGGAAACCATCGCGCTCGCCATCATTTCGGAACTCTTCTACCGCGCGCTCATGCAGTCGATGCCTGAGCACGAATTGCGCGTGCTATTTGGCCGCGCGATTGATCGCCTCTATCGGAAGCTCGAGAAGCTCAAGACGCGTCCCTGGATTCGGTTCGCCGATTTCGGGCAGCGTCGCCGCTTCAGCTTCCTCTGGCAGCGGTTCGTTGATCAGACGTGTCGCGAGGTCGTGCCGCAGCAATTTGTGGGGACCAGTAACACCTGGATGGCCTTCAATCAGGACTTGGTGCCCATCGGTACCAATGCGCACGAGCTTCCCATGGTCCTCACCGCGCTTGCGGAGGGGGACGAAGCGAAGCGGTACGCGCAGTATCAGGTGCTCAGGGAGTGGGGAGGCATGTTCCCGCAAAACGCCCTGCGCATCATGCTGCCGGATACCTACGGCTCCGAGCAGTTCTTCCAGAACATGCCGGCCGATCTTGCCGAAGAAGTTGCCGAAACCTGGCGCGGCCAGCGTCAGGATTCGGGCGATCCGATCACGGAATGCCGCCGCTACACATCGTGGCTGCGCGGTTATATCCAGCCGGCACGCATTCGTTCAGAGCGCCTCAACATCTTTTCCGACGGCCTCGACATCGATCCCATCTTTGAGTTCGATGACCAGGTCAGAGACGAGATCCTCATCTCAAACGGGTGGGGTACGACGCTCACGAACGACTTCATCGATTGCCATCCGCGACCAGACGACCGTGCGGTCGTGCGCGGCAAAACGCTCGAGCTGACGAACCGTCAGTTGTGGCGTGGGCACTCGATCGTCTGCAAAGTCGAGTACGCCAACGGGCGTCCGGCGGTAAAACTTTCAAACAACATTAACAAGGCGACCGGTCCTTCCAAGGAAGCGATCGCCGAGTACGTGCGCATCTTTGGCAACGAAGGTCGCGCAGCGCAGGATGTTGTCGTCTAAAAATACTTGAACCCCCTACGCGAACATGTTCGCGTAGGGGGTTCTTTTTATGGTCGTGTGCGAGTCAGGAGTCGATGACCAAGCGTGTGGTGCCAGGGCACCAAGCGCTCGATCAGCGCATCGCGCTTCACCCAGTGGACGCTATCCGCGTCGTCTGCCGCAGTGGGCGTACCGGAGAGGTACGTGCCACGGAAGAAGGTGGTCGTGATGCCGTCCGTGCTGTTGCGATAGCGAGGATCGTTGATCGGGTCTGACCCCAACCACGTGAGTTCGCTGATCTCAACGCCCGGCACTTCTTCGCCAAACTCGCGCGGAGCGGCGTCTTCGTCGCGTTCGCCGACATTGACGTGTCCGCCCGGGAAGGACAACAGACCTTCGTGCCGATTCTTGCCGATGAGAAGTACCTCATCGGTCGACGGCCGTTCGATCGCGATGTCGACCGTGCGGAACGCAATCGGATACCGACTGTTTACCTGCCAGATCGCCGCGTCGCGCGCGTCCCGGGTATTCATGAGTCGCGCCGACTTCCGCAGGGCGGTGCCGCTTTCGCGCGCATCTTCCGACGCAAGCTCAACGGTCGGGAATGTGCCCGAGTAGAGCGGTAGGAAGCTGTCGCGCGATCCGTAGAGGGTGATCGGGTTGAATGGAAATTCTTTCCGGATCAGTGCATCCAGATCGCGCGACCAGAAGGTCGGGTTGATCGGATGATCGAAGATCTCAAGGATCTTCGCCCGCGGATACGCGGATTTCATCATGTCCCGCCGCGCTTCGAAGGGAAGCGGGTTTTCCCGCGTCGCCTGACCTCCGGTAGAGGCAAGGACGACGAGCAGGTAGGCATGATTGTCGCGAGCGGTGTTGAGCACATGCAAATGGCCGCGGTGAAGATAGGGCACTTGGAAGCGTCCTACCACCACCCCAACCGATGGCAGTCCCATGGCATTTCTCCTTTTCTTGCTAGAAAGAACGGATGAAAAAAGGCAGGCTGGAATGCCTGCGCTTTCTGTATTCAATCGTAAAAAAGGGGGAGTGTCAATGTTACAGCACCTCGATTTCCTTCACGTCCTTGGATGCAAACGTATAGAGCTGGGCAGGGCGGGAACGGCCCCCGCGACGCTTTTTCGGGAGTTCCTTCAGGATCCCGAGCTTGAGGATTTTCTTGCGGAAGTTTCGCTTGTCGAGATCGCGCTCCAAAATGCATTCATAGGTGCGCTCAAGCTCGGTGAGCGTGAATTCCTCAGGCATCAGCTGTGCGATGAGGGTGGTGTACGTGATGCGCGAGCGCAGGCGCGCCCGGGCCGCTGCAAGCACTTCGTTGTGATCGTAGGCGAGGGTTGTCTTTTCGTGTGCCGGGCTCCACCAGGAATCGTCTGTGTCTTTGCGCTCCTCCTCCGTCAGGGCATCCCAGGGGACGCAGGCGATATAAGCGACCGCAACCGCCCGGCTGCGGGGGTCTCGATTCACTGCGCTGAAGGTCGCCAGCTGCTCCATATAGATGTGGGAGGAGGAAATGCCGGTACGACCCTTCAGGTGGCGAATAGCGGCCTCTTCAGCCGTTTCTGTGGCATCCAGGAGACCTCCGGGAAGGCCGGGGACCCCCGGGAAGTGGGGTGGGCGGTTCACCCGGATGAGGCGGACCAAGAGGGTCGCCTCCCGAATCGTAAAGAGCGCGATGTCCGCAGCAAGGACCGCAAACCGCAACGGCTCCGGATTTTGAGGGGTCATATGGACACTATAGCAAGGCGCCAGGCCGAATGATACGAAAAGTTTGACATACCTTCGCGTTTCCTATAGATTTTGCGTATCCGCCTCAGGCGGCTTTTGACTACTCATGTCCCGCTCACTCAAGAAAGGACCCTACGTCGACGTCAAGTTGATGAAGAAGGTTAAAGACAAGAAACCCGCATCCGCTGGGGTTATTCGAACATGGGCGCGCCAGTCGCAGATTGCGCCTGAGTTCGTCGGCTTTACCTTTGGCGTCCATAACGGCAAGACGCACGTGGATGTCCTCGTCACCGAGGATATGGTCGGCCACAAGCTTGGCGAATTCTCGCCAACCAAGAAGTTCCTCCGTCACGGCGGAAAGATGCAGAAGGAGCTTGAGCAAAAGAAGAAGGAGGCTGAGATTGCCGCTGCAAAGGCGTCAAAGTCAGAGCCGGCTAAGAAATAAGTATGAAAGCGTCGCTCAAGAGTCATAATCAGGCACCGCGCAAGGTTCGCCTTGTCACGGACCTCGTAAAAGGGAAGACCGTTCCCGAGGCACTTGCTGCGCTCTCGTTCCTTCCGAAGCGCGCTGCAGAGCCAATCAAGAAGCTCATTGCTTCTGCTGCGGCAAACGCAAAGGCAAAGGGCGAGAATCCTGACACGCTTCGCGTGAAGTCGATCACTGTCGACTCTGCAGGCATGATGGTGAAGTACATGCCGCGCGCTATGGGCCGGGCAACCCCGATTCGCCGCCGCAAGAGCCAAGTGCACGTTGAGCTTGCCTAACTTTTTATATGACACACACCGTACATCCTTACGCACACCGCCTCGGCATCATCCGTGATTGGAAGAGCCGCTGGTTCGCGCTTGATAAGAAGAGCTACCGCGAGAACCTCAAGGTCGACGCGTCTATTCGCGCATTCCTCAAGAAGAAGCTCCGCTCTGCCTACCTTGCAGACGTTGAGATCGAGCGCTCGCAGACCGAGCTTCGCGTCATCGTTTCTACCGCACGTCCTGGTCTGGTGATCGGCCGCTCGGGCGAGAACGCCGCAAAGCTTCGCAAGGAGCTCTCTGACCTCGTACGCTCTGTTGCGCCGAAGCATAACCGCCAGGTAAAGCTTGATATCGTCGAGATCCGCCAGCCGGAAACCAACGCCGCAGTCGTCGGCTACATGGTTGCTGAAGGTCTTGAGAAGCGCCTTCCGTTCCGCCGCGTCCTCAAGAGCACGGTTGAGAAAGTCATGGCCGTCCGCGAAGTGATCGGTGTCCGCATCGTCATTTCCGGTCGTCTTGGCGGCGCAGACATGTCCCGCATCGAGCAGATCAAGCGCGGCCGCATTCCGCTGCAGACTTTCCGTGCAAACATCGATTACGCACACACCGAGGCGCACCTGCCATACGGCCAGATCGGCATCAAAGTATGGATCTACCTTGGCGACACGTACGCTGAGCGCGAGAAGCCGGCAGCCCGCACCCGATAAACGAGTATGCTATTCCCGAAAAAAGTTAAGCACCGCAAGTGGCAGACTGGACGCAAGAGTCCGGAGCGCCTCGCGCGCCCTGATACCCGTGGCACCACTGTCGCGTTCGGTTCCCATGGCATGAAGGCAACCACGCCTGCACGCGTCACCTCAAACCAGATTGAGGCGGCTCGTAAGGTGCTTACGCGCGCAACCGGCAAGGGCGGCAAGCTCTGGATCCGCATCTTCCCAGACCGTCCGGTCACCAAGAAGCCGGCGGAAGTGGGCATGGGTTCGGGTAAGGGTAATCCGGAGTTCTTCGTCTTCGAGGTGCGCCCGGGTCGCGTGCTCTTCGAGCTTGATGGTGTTGAAGACGCTGTTGCGCGCGATGCAATGCGCCGCGCTGGCTCCAAGCTCCCGGTGAAGACCACCGTCATCACCCGCTAATTTTTGAGTATGGCAAAGAAGACCTCATTGAATGAAAAGTCGAAGGCGGAGCTCACCAAGCTCTTGGCTGAGAAGCGCGAGGAGCTGCGCAAGCTTCGCTTTGAAGCTGCAGGCGCCCGGGTGAAAGACACCAACGCTCCTTCGAAAGTGCGCAAGGATATTGCACGCATCATGACCGCGCTTGCGAACGTATAACACCATGACTACCACTACTACCAAACCCCAGAGCTTCCGCGGCGTCGTCGTCAAGACGGCAATGAAAGACACGGCTACCGTTGCGGTTTCCCGCTACGTGAAGCATCCGAAGTACAAGAAGTACCAGACGCGCACGAAGAAGTACCTCGTCCACGATCCGGGCAACACCGCCCAGGTAGGGGACAAGGTCACGATCGTCGCATGCCGCCCGCTTTCTAAACTGAAGCGCTTTAAGCTTGCCTAATACACGCGTATGATCCAGGACCGTTCCATCGTCACGATTGCAGATAACACCGGCGCCAAGGTCGGACGCGTGTTCAAGGTGCTTGGTGGCTCAAAGCGCCGCTACTCCGAGCTTGGCGATGTCGTCGTGATTTCCATTCAGACCGCCGAGCCGCGCAAGGCCGTGAAGAAGAAGGATGTCGTCCGCGCGGTCGTTGTTCGCCAGCGAAAGCCGTATCGCCGTGCAAACGGCTCGTACATCCGCTTTGACGACAACGCCGTCGTTATTATTGAGAAGCAGGGTAAGGAGATGGGTCCGAAAGGAAACCGCGTCTTCGGTCCGGTTGCTCGCGAACTTACCGAAAAGGGGTGGCAGAACATTGCGTCTCTAGCACCAGAAATCGTCTAGCGTATGAGGAAATACACCGACACACAGCAGAAGTCCTACACTGCCGGCCGCCGCAAGCGAAATGCGCGCAAGCCGCTTCCGGTCCGCGTGATCAAGATGAAGGTCAAGCGCGGCGACACCGTTGAGGTGATCACCGGCAAGGACAAGGGCAAGAAGGGCGAGGTAAGCCGCGTACTCCCGAAGGAGAACCGCGTCGTGATTGATGGCGTCAACGTCGTCAAGCGCAGCCTCCGCCGCACCGGCACCCGCCAGTCTGGCCGCATTATCGAGCGCCCGGCGCCGATCCACGCATCAAACGTGCGCGTCGTAACGAAGAAGTCTAAGTAATACTCGTATGATGCTTTCCAAACAAAAACAGCAGACCTCCTTCGAAGCGCTTGCGCCTTCCTTGGGCTACACCAACCGCATGGCGGCTCCCCGCATCATGAAGGTGGTAGTGTCTTCCGGCGTCGGCAAGAAGCGCGACAAGGCACAGCTTGCGCTTGTGGCTGACCGCCTTGCAAAGATTACCGGCCAGAAGGCGTCTCCGCGCGCGGCACGCCTCTCCATTGCGCAGTTCAAGATGCGCGAAGGCGATATCGTCGGCTACCAGGTGACGCTTCGCGGCTCCCGCATGTTCGACTTCCTCGACAAGCTCATCCACATCGCGCTTCCGCGCACCCGCGACTTCCGCGGTATCAATGAGAGCGCCGTCGACGAAATGGGCAATCTCACGATCGGTATCCGCGAGCACACCATTTTCCCGGAGACTGCCGATGAGGACCTCAAGGACGTGTTCGGTCTTGCCATCACGGTCGTCACGACCGCTAAGACCAAGGAGGAAGCGTCCGCATTCTTCCGCCACCTCGGCGTTCCCTTCAAGAAGTAGGAAAACAACAAAGGCCCGAGCGAGAGCTCGGGCCTTTTTGCGTTTAGGGGAAGGGAATAAAGAAGAAGCCCAGGCCGCCACCGATGAAAATCCCAGCGAAAAGCGCCTGGATGGAGCCAATACAGAGGCAGTAGAATATCGAGTCATCGATCATGGTCACGTAGAACGTGTCCGTGGATCGACGCCTCGAGACTAATGCGGCCGCCAGCTCCTCTTCAAAGAGGCGAGCTTCCTTAAAGGACGTTCGAGCCCATTTCAGCATCAGGATACCGGCCAGTATCCCGCAGATCGCGACGAGCAGCTTTATTCCCAGAATGCCCAGTAGCGCATCCATGTACCTATCTCCTATCGTTGCCGTCTGCCGCAACAGTACACGCAACAAAGACTGCGTCAAGGATTCGCACACTCGCGTCTATTGACTTCCCCTAGGACAGGCATAGGGTATTAAGTACCCCAAGAAAGGAGGGGTCGATGAAACAGTTACTCATCATCGCCGCAGCGCTTGCTCTCGGGTGGTTCACCCCAGAAGCACGAGCGCAGGAGTACTTGCACCTTGATACACCGCCGCTTGCCCAGGAGGAGAAAGAACTTCCTCTTGAGCTTTCGTACACGCAAGACCGCCAGCAGTCCTTCGGCATCTTCTCGCCACTCGTTGAGAATGATGTAGAGAGCGACCGCTTGGTTTTGGTCTCGCCGGAAGTCCGGTTTGCCGAGGGAATCACTGGTTCCTTCTATGAGATTCGGGTTTCATGCCCGGTCTCGCGCCAGGACTATCCAGCTGGCTGTCCGCCGGCGTACGAAAGCGTGAAAGCATACGGCGTGGTACTCCGCATACGCCTACCATTTCGGTAAGGCGAAGGGGCGGACCCATCCAAAAGACGGGCCCGCCCTTTTGTTTGACACCCCCCTCCGGCATTGATAGTATGTCGACACGCGAAACGCGGCTTTTTTATTATGGCTAAACGATCCCAACTGGCACGAAATGCCAAGAAGGCAAAACTCGCCGAGCGCTTCAAGGAGAAGCGCGCGGCTCTTAAGGCTGCCGGGGACTACGAGGGCCTCCAGAAGCTCCCTCGCAACTCCTCCCCGGTCCGCATCAAGAACCGCTGCGCCATCTCTGGCCGTGGTCGGGGCTATATCCGTGCCTTTGGCCTCTCCCGCATCCAGTTCCGCGAGCTTGCTCGCGAGGGTAAGATCCCGGGCGTTAAGAAGGCTTCCTGGTAATACTTTTCATATGATTAGCGACCGCGTCGGCGATTTCATCATCCGTCTCAAGAATGCAGGTGCCATTGGGCAGGAGTCTATTACCTTGCCGCACTCAAACCACCTCGAGGCTATTGCGAAGAAGCTTAAGGAGCTTGGCTTTGTTGCTGACGTCTCCGTTTCCAAGAAGGACCCGAAGCAGCTTGAAGTTGCGCTTGCGTACGACGCGCAGGGCAACCACAAGATCAACGACGTGAAGCGCATTTCAAAGCCGGGCCGCCGTCTCTACGCTGGCGCCAAGGACGCACACAACGTGAAGAATGGTGCAGGTGCTCGCATCCTCTCAACGCCGAAGGGCATCCTCTCTGACGCTGAGGCACGCAAGGTGCGCGCCGGCGGCGAAACCCTCTTTGAGGTCTGGTAATCCTATATGTCACGCCTTGCAAAAAAACCGATTCCCGTCCCGCCGAAGGTCCAGGTGACCGCGGCTGATGGCGTGCTTACGGTCAAGGGTGCCAAGGAGACCCTGACGCGCTCGGTGCATTCCTCGGTTGATATCACCGTTGAATCTGAGGGTGTTGTCATCAAGCCAAAGAACACCTCCCGTCTCGCACGCGCGCTCACCGGCACCTTTGCCGCACACGTTCGCGCCATGATGCAGGGCGTCGAGACGCCATTTAAGAAGGTCTTGGTCCTCAACGGCGTCGGGTACCGCGTCGAGCTCAAAGGCAAGGATCTTGTCTTTGCCGTTGGTTTCTCGCATCCGGTTACGCTCCCTATTCCGGAGGGCATCACTGCCACCGTCGCAAAGAACGTCATCACGATTGAAGGCGCTGACAAGCAGCAGGTTGGTCAGTTTGCCGCTGAGGTTCGCGGCGTGAAGCCGCCGGAGCCGTATCTCGGCAAGGGTATCAAGTACGAGGACGAGGTCATCCTCCGTAAGCAGGGCAAGAAGGCCGTCTAGTAATTTCGTATGCCAACTCTCTCTAAAGCAGCATCTCGTGTTCGCCGCCATAAGCGCGTTCGCGCAAAGATCAAAGGTACTACCGAGCGTCCTCGTCTTGCGGTGTACCGTTCCAATCGCTTCATCAGCGTGCAGGTTATCGATGATGTGAAGGGTGCAACGCTCGCAAGCGCGCATGGTCGCGAATTCCCGGGTTCTCTCGGCAAGCAGGCTGCTGCTATCGGCAAGGCAATTGCTGAGCGCGCAAAAAAGGCAGGCGTCTCTGCGGTCGTGTTTGATCGTGGTGGCTATGCCTATGCCGCACAGGTGAAGTCGATTGCAGATGCAGCACGCGAGGGCGGACTTACTTTCTAAACTTTTATGGCTGAAACTACGACCGTTATGGATACTCCAAAGACAGACGCTCCGCGCGGGGGTCGTGGACCGGCACGTGGCCGTGGCGGACAGCGCTCGGGCGGACGTCCTCGTGAGCGTGCTCCCCGCGAGCGCAGCGAGTTCGATCAGGTGAACATCGAGGTTCGCCGTGTGGCTCGCGTTATGGCCGGTGGTCGCCGCTTCTCCTTCAGCGTTGCGGTGGTGATCGGTGATCGCAAGGGCCGCGTCGGCGTTGGTCTTGGTAAGGGTGCGGACACCGCGCTTGCTATCGATAAGGCAGTCCGCGATGCGCGCCGCAACCTCATTACGGTGCCGCTCACCAAGGACCGCTCGATTGCGCACGATGTTTCTGCTTCCTACGCATCAACCACGCTCACGATTATCCCGAGCCCGGGCCGCGGTCTCGTTGCAGGATCTGCTATGCGCACCGTGCTTGAATACGCCGGTATCGGAAACGTCGTCGGCAAGATTCTTACCCGCACGAAGAACAAGCTCACGATTGCTCGTGCGACCGTTGCCGCTCTCAAGAAGCTTTCCAAATAAGTATGCAGTCAAACACTCTCGCTCCGAAGAATGCCCGCATCAAGAGCCCGCGCGTTGGTCGCGGTGGCAAGCGTGGTAAGACCTCTGGTCGTGGTACCAAGGGTCAGAAGGCTCGCTCAGGTCGCAAGATGCGCCCGGAGATGCGCGACCTTATCAAGAAGCTTCCGAAGCTTCGCGGTCATGGTAAGAACCGCAGCCGCACGGTCCGCAACCGCGCTGGCTTTGTGCCAGTAAATCTCGCTGCGCTTGAGGCAATCTTCGATAACGGCGCAACCGTCACTCCGGCAGTGCTCGTTGATAAGGGTCTTGCTCGCGTTCGCGGTGGTCGCATGCCGCGCGTGAAGATTCTTGGCACGGGCGAACTCACGAAGGCGCTCTCGGTCTCGGGCTGCGCAGCATCAGACAGCGCAAAGGCAGCCATTGAGAAGGCAGGGGGTTCCGTCCTCTAGGCGATCAATGAATGCCCTCATCCACAAGCTAAAGCTTATCTTCGGGGACCCGGTGCTTCGCATGCGTCTCCTCTTCGTGCTTGCCGCGTTTGCGGTCTACCGCCTCCTGGCTGCTATTCCGATTCCGGGCGTCAACGAGTTCGCACTCGCGCAGTTTTTCCAGAATAACCAGTTCCTCGGACTGCTCTCCGTCTTCTCCGGCGGCGGTTTCGCAACGCTTTCGTTGGTGATGCTTGGCGTCGGTCCGTACATTACTGCATCGATCTTGATGCAGCTTCTGACCGTGATCTTCCCGGCGGTAAAGCGCATGTATACCGAAGAAGGGGAGGCGGGCCGCACTAAGTTCATCGCGTGGGGTCGCATGCTCACCATTCCGTTTGCTATTTTGCAGGCGGTCGCGTTCCTTTCGCTTCTGGAGACCCAGGGCGTGGTCGCAGCACTCTCTCCGTTTGAGTTTGCGGTCAACGTCTTTCTCGTAGCCGGAGGCTCCGTACTCCTTATGTGGATCGGCGAGTTGATTACGGAATTTGGTATTGGCAATGGCGTCTCGCTCATTATCTACGCCGGTATCATTGCCTCCATTCCATCCGCAATCTCGCAGATTCTCTTTACGGCAAGCGCACAGAACATTCCGTCCTACCTCGGCTTCCTCGTGCTTGCGCTTGCAACCATCTACGCCGTGGTGACGGTCTCCGAAGCTGAGCGCTCAATTCCGATTGCCTATGCACGCCAGGTGCGCGGCGCTGCGTCTGCAGCAGGTGCTGCAACCTACCTCCCGATCCGCCTTCTACAGGCTGGCGTGATTCCAATCATCTTTGCGCTCTCGCTCCTCCTCTTGCCGCAGATGGCGCTTACCGCGCTTGCAGCGGTCGGGGTAACCTGGGCAGTTTCAGCAAACCTCGCCTACGCTGCGTTTGCGGCAAACCCGCTTGCGTACGGCGCCGTCTACTTCGTGCTCGTCGTGATGTTCACGTACTTCTATACCTCCATCACGTTTGAGCCGCACCGCGTCGCGGAGAATCTTCAGAAGACGGGTGCGTTTGTGCCAGGCGTTCGTCCGGGTCGCGAGACGGAGAAGTATGTCGGAAACGTTGTTTCGCGCGTGACGCTCCCAGGCGCGCTCTTCCTCGGCTTGGTTGCCGTGATTCCATTCGTCGTGCAGGGACTGACCGGCATCTCCGCAATTCTCGTTGGCGGTACGGCGCTTCTTATTGCCGTTACCGTGCTGCTTGATCTTATCCGTAAGGTGGATGCGCAGGCGTCACTTCGCGAATACTAAAAGGCCCTTTGAGGGCCTTTTTGGTCGCGGTACACTCTGTTTACATGACTCCGAGAACTATTTTCTTTATTGGTAAGCCAGGCTGCGGCAAGGGTACGCAGGCGCGGCTCTTGTCTGAGCATACCGGCTGGCCAATCATCGGCGCGGGCGCGCAGTTTCGCCAGATCGCTGCAGAGGAAACGCCGGCAGGTGAGCGCACGAAGCGGGATATCGACCAGGGACTTCTCATGCCGCACTGGTTTGCTATGTATCTCTACCTGAAGGGACTCTTCTCGCTTCCGGGGAATGCGTCAGTCATTTTCGATGGCTTCAACCGCAAACTTGCCGAAGCAGAACTTATCGTCGCATCGCTCACCTGGCTTGAGCGCCCGTTTGATGTTGTGCATATCGCCGTCTCTGACGAGGAGGTGCGCCGCCGCCTTGAAGGACGCAAATCTGAGGGTCGTGCAGACGATCATTCGGTCGATACACGGCTGACCGAGTACGAGACCTACACCACCAAGGCCATCTCTCTGTTTGAGACACATGGCGTACTCAAGACCGTCAACGGCGAGCAACCGCCAGAAGCAATTGCCAAGGATGTGCTTGCCGTCCTCAATCTTGCATGACCGTACGAAACACTCTAGAGCGTGGGCGTATCGTTGAGGCCGGCCGCCGGCTTGGCGTGGTGCTTGAAGCAGTGTCGCAGAAGGTTGCGCCCGGGGTAACGACCCGTGAGCTTGATCAGCTTGCCGAGCAGTTGATTCGTGCAGAGGGTGATGTGCCGGCCTTTAAGGGCTACACCCCAGAAGGCGCACCTCGGCCGTACCCGGCAGCGCTTTGTGTGTCGGTAAACGACGAGGTTGTGCACGGCATTCCAGGAGATCGTAAGCTCGTGGAAGGCGATATCGTGTCACTTGATCTTGGCCTCGTGCACGAAGGGCTGATCGTGGATTCGGCTGTCACGGTGCCTGTTGGGAAGGTGAGTGAGACGTCGCTCAAACTTATGCGAGCAACCGAAGCGGCGCTCGCTGCAGCAATTGCCGCTGCGCGCCCGGGCGGGTATGTCGGTGATATTGCACACGCAACAGAAACGGCATTTTCCGGTACCGGATTTTCCGTCGTGAAGGTGCTTGGTGGACACGGTGTTGGCACTGCAGTACACGAGGAGCCGTACATTCCAAACGCTGGCAGGGCAGGCACGGGAGAGAAGTTAGTTGAAGGCATGGTGCTTGCGCTTGAGCCGATTGCAAACGAAGGAAAAGCGGGAGTCGTGCTTGCAAGCGACGGCTATACGTATCGCGCGAAGGACGGATCGCGTTCCGCGCATTTTGAGCACACGATTCTCCTTGAGGGGGATGGCGCCATCATCTTGACGCGTCGTCCGAGCGAAGTGGCGTAAGGAACGGCTTTCCGCTATACTCCGGACATATAAGAGCCTTAGGGCTATTTTTCGTATGGTACATCCACACCCGGCAACCGAGCGTACGTTCGTCATTCTGAAGCCTGATGCGGTCCAGCGCGGACTCATCGGCGAGATTATCAAGCGCTTTGAGCGCGTGGGCCTCAAGGTCACGCACCTCTCATTTCAAATGCTTGACCAGAAGCGCGTAAACGAGCATTACGGCAAAGAAGACGAGTGGTATTTGCGTAAAGGAAACGGCATTATCGAGAACCGCAAGGCGCACGGCCTCCCAGTGGAGAAGGATGCGCTTGAGTACGGCAAGGACATCATCCGCGTCGTCGAGGCGTACATGATCTCTGGTCCGGTAGTCATCCTCGTATTGCAGGGGAATCAGGCGGTTGCGGTGGTGAAGAAGCTGGTTGGTTCAACCGAACCGACGACCTCAGACGTTGGTACGATCCGCGGTGATTTTACGCTCGACTCGTACAGCATCTCTGCGCTTGATGATCGCGGTATCCGCAACCTGATTCACTGCTCGGACTCTCCGGAGGAAGCAGAGCGCGAGATCAAGCTCTGGCTTACGGAAGACCAGATCCTCAAGTACCGCCTCGTCTCCGAACAGATTCTCTACGACGTGAACCTCGACGGGATCATGGAGTAAGGAAAACGGCCTGAAATCGGGCCGTTTTTCGTATCCACACGACCTTCATAGCTGCGCGGTATACTAAGTGTAGGCCGCTTCGTATAAACGCAACTTGCTCTCTTTCAGGGAATCCTACATTCAGGCGTCTCGGGTGAACATTTCATGCTCTAACGGGCGCCATGCGGATACCCACGTGGCATACAAAAGTTGCCACACGCGGAGCGGCTCTGAGACATCCCGCCTTAGAAAAGGGCGGGATTTCTCATGCTAGGATGATCCTATCTATGCGTTTTCCGTGGCTTATTGCGGCGCTCTTGTTCGCCGCACTCCTCTCACTGTTGCAGCATTGGGCGCTCGCCGATTTTCTGTACTGGCGCTATGTCTGGTTTGACGTGCCGATGCACTATCTTGGTGGCGTGGCGCTCGGCTCATTCTTGATCGCGCTTTCGCCGCAGTTTCGGCCGCGTGTGTACTTGCTTGGCATCATCATTTTGATTATCGGATGGGAGGTGTTCGAGTACATTTTTGGTCTTCCGCGCGAGCATAACTACGTACTTGATACGTCGATCGACCTTCTTATGGGAACCCTGGGAGCGCTGACGACTTATATCATCGCCCGTCGAACGTTATGGCGCTCCGTCTAACGACTTACGGAGGAGCCGAGACAGTCACCGGCTCCAACTTTCTTGTCGAAGGAAGTCACGGCAAGGTGTTGGTTGATTGCGGTATTGAACAGGGGAAAGAGTATGCGGAGCGGCGAGCGTATGAGCCGTTTCCCTACGATGTCTCATCTATCGACGCGCTTGTGATTACGCACGCGCACCTTGATCATGTCGGGCGTGCGCCGCGACTCGTGCGCGAGGGATTTCGCGGCAAAGTGTACATGACCGCGCCAACGCGCGATCTTACCGCTGCCATTCTTCATGACAGCATTGCAATTCTTGCAGATAACGCTCGCAAGCATAACCTTCCGGTGCTCTATGAAGCGCATGACGTAGAAACCTTGCTCTCGCATATCGTGGTCGTGCCGTATCGCAAGGAGACGGAAATAGCGCCAGGACTGACGATGCTTCTTCGCGACACCGGGCACATTCTTGGATCAGCGAGTGTTCGCTTGCGTGACGAGGATGGGAGTACGCTTGCTATCACGAGCGACATCGGCAATTCGCCTGCGCTCCTCCTGCCGGATGCAGAGCCGGTAACTGATGCGAGCGTCGTGCTCATGGAGAGTGTGTACGGAGACCGGGAGAACCCGGAGAAGGCGCATCGGGAAGAGAAGCTTCGAGATACACTCAAGGCTGCGATTGCGCGCGGCGGCACCATTCTCATGCCAGCGTTCTCCATAGAGCGCACGCAGCTCATGCTCTACGAGATTTCGCGCATGTTTACGGAAGGCCAGCTGCCGAAAGTTCCGGTCTTTCTGGACTCGCCGCTTGCGATTTCCGTTACCGATATCTATCGATCGTGGGGAGGGGAGTATTTCAATACTGAGGCGAAAAACGAAATGCATGCCCATGACCTGTTCTCGTTTCCGTTTCTGCATATGACGCGTTCGCGCGAAGAATCGCAAACCATCGGCCACGAGCCGGATCCAAAGATCATCATCGCGGGGGCGGGCATGAGCCACGGCGGTCGGATAGGGAGGTGGGAAGTGCGCTACCTGCCCGACCCAAAGACGACGCTCATTTTGGTTGGGTACCAGGCGCCGGGAAGTCCGGGACGCATGATGCAGGATGGGGCGAAGAAGGTACGAATTGACGGCAAGGAGGTAAAGATCCGAGCGACAATTGAAACCCTGCACGGATGGTCTGGACACGCAGACCGTGACGGACTCCTCCGGTTTGCCGAAGCGTGTACGGGCGCGAAAGCATTCATTGTCGGAATAGGGGAGCCGTCCTCTGCCCGGTTTCTCGCCCAAAGAATCCATGATTTTGTAGGAAAAAAGGCCGTAGTTCCCGTCTCTGGCGAGACGTTCGAGATCACCCCGGCCGGTCTGGTTCGAGGAGAGTTCCGTGCTTGACAGCCTCTTCCCTATCAGTTAGTGTAGATTATACACTAACAAATAAGGCTTATGACTATCCGCGCACTTCTGGGAACCAAGCACGATGTCCTCGAGCAGACCTATGTTGCCCTTGCCATGCTCGTGGTGACGTTTCTCTACGAGGGCATCACCGCTTACGCCATTCCTGGCTTTACGTTCAACATCTATGAAGCAGTCGGTACCTGGACAGGTCTCGTCTGTGTCTGGCTTTCACGGACGCGTAACATCCTGTGCTGGCCGTGGGGGATTGTGAGTGCGCTCTCGCTCGGGTTCTTCTTCTCCCAGATTGGTCTTCCTGGGCAGCAGTGGCTCAACTGGGTCTACTTCATGATCATTCAGCTGTGGGCATGGCCGCACTGGGCCTTTGGCGGAGCGGATAAGACCGAACTTCCGGTAACAGAGCTCTCCTGGAAAGGGAAGGTGCTGACAGTTCTCGCGATCCTCGCTGGTACCGCACTCGTCTACTACGCGATCGGCTACTTTGCGCCAGGTTCCTTCCATCCGCTGCTCGACGCTCTGGTCGTCGCCTCAAGCGTGGTTGCGCAGTACCTGCTTGGTAAGAAGAAGGTGGAGAGTTGGATTCTCTGGCTGGGACCGGTGAACCTGGTTTCGATCGTGCTCTTTGCGATGGCAGGCGCGTATACAGTTGCCGCCCTCTACCTCGCATTCTTTATCCATGCGATCTTCGCGCTTGGTGCGTGGACGAAGGCGAAGAGCCATGTATAAGCGCGGCCTCGTCATCGGCAAGTTCTATCCGCCGCATCGCGGGCATAAGTACCTTATCGATACCGCAGTCTCAAAGTGTGAGACGGTCACCGTCATCGTCTGCTGGAAGAAGAACGAGGTAATTCCAGGACCGCTTCGTGCCGACTGGATCCGAAAGATTCACCCGGGCGTCGAGGTGAAGGTAGTCGTCGACGACCATCTGTCCGATGACGACTCCAAGGGATGGGCGGAGGAGACTATTAAAGTGCTTGGGTATGTACCAGACGCGGTGTTTACGTCAGAAGCGTATGGAGACCCCTACGCTTCCTATATGGGTTGCGTGCATGTGCTCGTTGATAAAGAGCGAGCAACCGTTCCCATCTCCGGCACGATGGTGCGAAGCGACCCGCAGCGCCATGGAGCGTTTCTCGAGCCGATCGTCCGTGCGTATTTCGCTAAGCGCGTCTGCGTACTTGGTGCAGAATCAACCGGCACCACAACGCTTGCTCGCGCGCTTGCCGAGCACTACAAGACCGTTTGGGTGCCCGAATACGGGCGCTTCTACTCGGAAGGGAAGTTGTATGGCGGGGAAGAGGCTGCGTGGCGGAGCGAAGAGTTTACGGCCATTGCCGAAGCTCAGTGCGCACTTGAGGATTCGCTTGCAGAGGCAAGCACTGGCCTGGTGATCTGCGATACGGACGCCTTTGCCACCAGTCTCTGGCACGAGCGGTATATGGGCACCCGCTCTCCTGCAGTCGAGGAGATCGCAGCCAAGCGGCAGTACGACCTCTACCTTCTCACAGGGGATGAGATTCCATTTGAACAAGATGGAACCCGAGACGGGGAGCACATTCGCCACGACATGCATGCGCGGTTTATCGAGCGGCTCACGGAGGAGGGGAAACCGTACCTTCTAGTAACAGGAAGTAGGGAAGAGCGGCTTGCAGCAGCAGTTGCGGCGATAGATAAACTCCGAGCGGGCTAGTGCTACTATGTGCAGATGTTTGGCATCTTCAAAGGGCTCGATACCTTCCAGGGGGAGGATGAACATAAGAAACGTGTCGCCCGATCAACGCTGGGGGAGGCGGATGAGATTCTCCGCCGGGCCATTGCGGCAGGAGATCGCGGCGCAACCCTGACCCAACTCGAACGCGATATTCTCAAACATCATCACGGCGACGTGTTTGAAGAGGGCGGAGAAGGGAACAAGGCAGCATAACGAAAAAGGCCCCGTACGGGGCCTTTTCGCTAACCAACCTTGTCTGTGATCCGCTTGAAGACGGTGGGGTGCTTGGCGGCAACGGTTGCGAGAACCTTGCGATCAAGTACGACGCCCTGCTTCTTTAGCTTTGATACAAACGTGCTGTAGGACTTCTGTCCGTTCTCGCGGACCGCAGCGTTGAGGCGGACGATCCAGAGCTGGCGGAAGTCGTTCTTCTTATCGCGGCGGTGCGCAAAGGCATTGCGGCCTGCATGCACGAGCGACTCCTTTGCGGCACGCTCCTTCTTCGAGCGGCCGTGGCGGTAGCCCTTGGCGCGCTTGAGCACGTTGCGGCGGCGCTTCAACGATATAACTCCTCCTTTGACGCGTGGCATATGAAATTAGATTACTTGCCCGGAAGGAAACGGCGGGTAAGGCGCTTGTTGAGCGTAAGGCTAACCGAGCGCTTCTTGGCGCCCTTCGTCCTGCCGCGTTCCTTGGCATTGAAATGGTCCTGACCCGACTTGCGAGCGATAAGCTTGCCGTTTCGGGTGACGCGGATCCTCTTGCTGAATGACTTATTGGTTTTCATCGGTGTGTGTCGGTTTCTTCGCGGCCGCGGCATCACGCTCGATGATTCCGGCAAATCCCTTAGGAGACTTGGTAACCGGTTCGGCGATCTTGTACGCGTACGGTATGAGGAGCAGGAACTTCTCGAGCCGCTGCTTTAGGAAGGCTTCGTCCATGCCCTTGTAGCGCCCCTTGAGGAATAGCTCGGCACGCACCCGATGCCCTTCGGCAAGCCATTCGGCCGCCTTTTTGGCTTTGAGGCGCATGTCGTTCTCCCCGGTGCCTACCTTGATCTGGACCTCCTTGGTCTCAGAAACCTTGGCTTTAGCCCTAGCAGCCCGTTCTTTCTTGCTTCGCTCGTACTCGAATTTACCATAATCAGCCACTTTAGCAACGGGCGGGACAGCATTCGGAGAAATCTCAATGAGGTCAAGCCCCTTATCCTGGGCGATTTTAAGGGCCTCATCAAAGGAAATGACTCCGAGGTTCTCTCCCTCAGAGCCAATAACGCGCAACTCGGTTGCGCGGATCTCTCGATTGATACGGGTCTTATCAGTAGTCAAAGCGGTGTTGTGATGGACTGTAGCACGTAAATAGGTGTGCAGCAATAACACCTGCCCTCGAATCGAGAGCAGGTGTTTGCTTTTTCGTTACTGCGGAGTCGGTGGGGTGGTGGTGGCGCTTGAGGTTGCCGCCGTTACGTCCTCACGGAACTCTTCAAGCACATCCGCAAGCTCTTCAAGCGCATCCTGGCAAGCGTCTTCGTTCATTTCAGGGCCTTCGCACTTCTTTTCAATCTCCGCACGAACATCAATCAGGTTTTCACGACCTTCTTCAAGCACCTGGTTCAGATCCTTGTTGTTGGCGTCGTTCCACATCATGCCAAGGAGCACGAGAATAACGACGGCCAACAGGGCCGCAATAATCCATCCGGTTCGATTTTGATTCATAGCTATGGTTAGTGAATAAACCTAGGATCGGTTCTACAGAATGGTGCATGAATCGGACATGAAGCATCTTTCATCATCTATGGTATTGTGCCCTCGGCTTGTTATTTGAAAGGAGCCAACCAATGCCAACGGACGTAACGACTATCGTCCTGACCGGCGGCCCTTGTGGCGGGAAAACAACAGCGCTTGCACACCTTGAATGGGAACTACCGCGCCATGGCGTCCGGGTCATTACTGTCCCGGAGGCGGCACGGATGCTGATGTCTTCCGGCCTCATTCCGGCGCAGGTCGGATGGGGTGCATTTCAGGAAGCCATACTTCGTACCCAGCTTGCGCATGAGGATACGTTTCGCTCGCTTGCGTCTCGGTACGAGAGCGGGCCGACCGTCATGCTCTGCGACCGCGGAGCCATAGACAACCGGGCGTATGTTTCCGAAGAAGTGTTCCAGAATCTCTTGGACCACGTCGGCGTGAAGCTTACGGAAGTGCGCGACAATCGCTACGACGCCGTGCTGCATCTGCTGACGGCGGCAAGTGGTGCGGAAGCGCACTATGTGCAGGACAATGAGCGACTCGAGTCGCTCGAGGATGCGCGCCGTCTTGATCAGGCGACGCAGCATGCATGGGTCGGCCATCCGCACTTGCGGGTGATCGACAACTCAACCGACTTTGAAGGCAAGAAGCAGCGCGTCCTTGATGAAGTGTTGCGCATTCTCGGGCTGCCCGTGCCGCTTGAGATCGAGCGTAAGTACATCATTGAACGCTGGGTCTTAAAGAAGCTTCCAGCGCATGCGCAGATGGTTGAAGTCGAGCAGTACTATCTCGACGGCAGCGGAGATGCGTATCAAGAGCGCATTCGCAGACGCACGCAGCATGGCTGCTCCGTCTTCTATCGCACGTACAAAGTAAAAGTTGGTACCGGGGTCAATGAGGAGCGCGAATGGCGTATCACGGAAGAGGAGTTCAACCTTGAACGAGATACGCGCGCACTCACGCGGGTGTGCAAGAATCGCTGGTGCTTCCTCTATGAGCATCAGTACTTCGAGCTCGACGACTTCTCGCCGATGGGACGCGATCTGTGCCTCATGGAGCTTGAACTAACCCACGAGCAGCAGACGCCCGTGTTTCCCGACTGGATGGGGAAGGTGATTGATGTCACCGATAACCCGAGCTACGGGAATTACGCGCTCGCGTTTCCGGTCTAAGACTGAAGCCCGCACCGCAAAGGTGCGGGCTTTTCTTTGGGCTATACTTAAACCGAATGAATATCTTCAAGAAGATCAACTCCATTACGGGAAAGTTGCCGCTTGCGGGTAATGAAGCGACGCGCGGCGTTATGCGCGAGGGCATCATCCGGGAGCCTGATATAGAGAAGCGCATGAAGCGCATGGGGTTTGCGATGGGTTTTACGTCGGTCATGGTCATCTTCCATGCCTTTCAGGCGGATATGGGAGCTGAGAAGGGCCGCGAGCTCATGGAAGATTCGTACGAGCAGTTTCTCCAAGATGGCACGATCGATACTTCCGACCTGTCACAAGAAGCTGCAGCCGCATTCGCCTACATCTACGCGCTCGTCAATATCATGGTGGTCATTTCGCAGCTGTACGTGGCGTATCGCGCAGTCGCTGGCACTCGTTCACTGCTTGAAGAGAAGCAGCGAGCGTTTTTCGCAGAAATTGGTATTCATCCGGAGGGAAACAGCGACGTGGATACGCAGAAGTTGGTGCAGTATGTACTTGCGGCTGCTCGCGGAGATAAGCAGAAGCAGGACGTGCTCAAGATTGCGGTAGGGGAGAAGCCCATGCGACGACTGCTTGATGCGCTTACGCAGTCAGATCAGTGGGACACGCTTTCCATGTCTTACGAAGAATTTGAAGCGATCATCGACCGTTTGTATAAGAACCAATGTCCGATCTATAACACCTACCCGCCCGGCAAGCCTCCCCGGATAGGCCTTCGCAATGCCGTAGAGCTTCTGGTTACTGGAGCTGCACAGGCCGTGATGCTCTCGATTTAGTCCAATTGTCGGTTTGCCTATTTGTTGTATAGTCCGCTCACGTTCTTTCTAATTAAAGGAGGTTGTACACGTGAAGAAATTCTTTACGGACATGCTCGGGGTTCTTGCCCTGGTCGCGCTCCTAAGCCCCTACCTTGCGCTTATACTCGGGCTTTCGCTCATCGCGACAGGAGCTGCGGCACTTCTTGGGGTCTCAGCTGTGGCAGGGTATTTCTCCGTCGGCGTGATTGTCTACGGAGTATTCGCGATCTTCACGTTCGCGTATCTCGTGACATTCGCCTATCTGCAGTGCTGTGTTGGTCTGGACTCGTTCTGGAACCATCTGCGGCATCGCGGGTGGCAAGAAACGGGTTTCGACCTGCTTGGCGCAGTGATCTGGCCGTGGGTGTGGTTTGTGTTCGATCGGAACCTTCACGCCTTCAGGCTGACTTTCGCTGATAGCGTACTCCACGTACTGCAACAGTGGTTTGTTGGTTCGTGGCGTGGCACATCGCTCACGGTCTTCAATCCGGCAACCGGCGAAACGAAGACAGTGTACGTGAAGTCCGGCGAGCAATCTTCTGCGATGATTGCAAAAGAGATCCTGCACAAGGACGAAAAGCTGCACTAGCCGTATAACGGCAGAGCCGCCTCGATGAGAGGCGGCTCTTTCCTATATATAGGTGGAGGTGGGGAGAATTGAACTCCCGTCCGAATCCGTCTTTGAGAGCGAGTCTACGACGCGTAGTCCTGATTAGGTGCTAGGGCAGGGTGCGAGGAATCGGGACGAAACCACTCCTGCCTGATCCCGATTATCTAGGCATTCCGTTCGGGAAGACGGATGCCGATCTCGTAGAAGATTCCGCCCATATCAACCGCTACGAGAACCGGAAGATATGAACGTCGCGAAGGCGAAAACCCGGAGGTTACGCGTAGGCGAACGCAAAGTCCTTCATACCGAAGTACGGGGACTTAACGCTTGCAAAGGTATTCTTGGCAAGTTTGGGTGTGTACGTTGGTAAAGCGGTCAGCACACCTCCGCTGCGTCGCACGTCTCTCAAAGAACAGACCGTCAAAGCCGGTCACCCCCAGGAAGAAGACGATACACCGATCATCTGCTTACGGCGAGCTTCCTACTTTCGCTTCAGGATGCGCGCAACTTCGCGCTCCGCATCCTTCTTTTTCAGGTCTTCACGCTTGTCCGCTTTTCCTTTGCCGCGGACAACCGCGACGCGAACCTTTAGATATCTATCATTATACACCTCAAAAGGCACTATTGTCAAGCCTTTCTTCGACTCCGCATCAGCAAGTTCCGCCACTTCTTCCTTCTTAAGAAGAAGTTTTCGCGGACGCTCAGGGTCGTAGCCCTTGCCGGCGTTTGCAACCTGGTAAGGAGGGATGGTCGCGCCGATGAGATATGCCTCGCCGCCGCGCACCACAACACGCGCACCATCAAGCGATCCCTGCTTCTGGCGAAGAGACTTTGCTTCACTTCCGGTAAGCTCAATGCCCGCCGAATATGATTCGACGGTGAAAAAGCGAAGCTTGGCCTTTTTGTTCTCGAGGAGAACCATAATTCGCATTGTCCTACAGGAGCCTCCTACTGTATAGTGCTTGTATCTATGGCACCAAAACGGGAACCGGTAAAAAAACCGGTAATAAAAAACGGTAAGAAGGGAGCACCGAAGACGCCGCGCGGACTTGTACCGGGTGGCGGCATTGGCGGCAACCTCCTCTACGTCATCATTGTGTTCTTGCTCATCATGAGCGTGTACACGCTCATTACGGGAAACAAGCCGACCGAAGAGATTGCACTCTCGCAGGTTGCCGGAGACGTGCGCGCTGGTCTTGTGACAACGGTTGAGGTGTCCGGAGACGAACTTACCCTCACGTACGTTGATGGCGCGACCAAGACATCTATGAAGGATCCGGATGCAGCGCTCACCGAGACGCTGGCATCCTATGGCGCAACTGCTGAAGAGCTTTCTAAAGTAACGATCAACATCAAGGGTCGCGGCGGATTTGAATTCTGGTTTGCAACGCTTGCGCCAATTATCCTGCCGATCATCTTCCTGGCAGTCCTATTCTGGTTCCTCGCGCGCCAGGTACGGGGTGCCGGCATGCAAGCCTTTACGTTTGGCCAGTCCAAGGCGCGCATGATTGATCCGAAGGACACGGCGCAGCGCGTCGTGTTCGCTGATGTTGCAGGCGCGAAAGAAGCAAAGGAAGAGCTTTTGGAGATTGTCGACTTCCTCAAGAACCCGAAGAAGTTTCTTGATATTGGTGCTCGCATCCCGAAGGGCATCATTCTCATGGGTGCGCCTGGTACGGGCAAGACCCTGCTTGCGCGCGCAGTAGCTGGAGAGGCGGGCGTGCCGTTCTTCTCCATTTCCGGTTCTGAGTTCGTAGAAATGTTCGTCGGTGTGGGCGCATCTCGCGTACGCGACCTCTTCCAGATGGCAAAGCGTGCCGCGCCATCGATTATCTTCGTCGACGAAATTGATGCGGTGGGACGCGTGCGCGGATCGGGTATTGGTGGTGGTAACGACGAGCGCGAGCAGACCCTCAACCAGATTCTCGTTGAGATGGACGGCTTTGATCCAGCTGAAAAGGTGATCATTATGGCTGCTACAAACCGCCCAGACGTGCTTGATCCGGCCCTGCTTCGCCCTGGACGCTTTGACCGCCGCGTGACGATTGACCTGCCGGACCGCAAAGACCGCGAGGATATTCTCATGATTCATGCGCGCAAGAAGCCGCTTGGACCGGATGTCGACCTCTCCGTTATCGCTGAGCGCACACCGGGCTTCTCGGGCGCCGAGCTCTACTCGCTTATGAACGAGGGCGCGATTCTCGCAGCACGCGAAAACCGTAAAGAGGTAACGCAATACGACCTCATCCGCTCAATCGAGAAGGTGATGCTTGGCCCTGAGCGCAAGAGCCACCTCCTTTCGAAGAAGGAGAAGAAGGTAACGGCGTATCACGAAGCGGGGCATGCGCTCGTCTCGTCGGTGCTGCCGAACTCCGATCCGGTCCACAAGATTTCCATTATTAGCCGCGGCCGAGCAGGCGGCTACACGCTCAAGCTTCCGTTTGAGGACCGCAAGATGCAGTCGCGCAAGGAATTCCTCGATGACATTGCAACGACGCTTGGCGGCTACGTAGCGGAAGAGATGATCTTCGGCGACATTACGACCGGCCCTTCAAACGATCTTGCCGTGCTCACCTCGCTTGCGCGCAATATGGTTGCTCGCTACGGCATGTCTGACACGCTTGGTCCGGTTGCCTTCGTCACCGATCGCGGCCTTGAAGCGGGCGAGCAGGTATCGCAGGAAGTTGCGGCAAAGATTGATGCGGAAGTGTCGCGCATCATCGCCGAGGCGCGCGAGCGCGCAAAGAAAGTGCTTCTTGATCACCGGGGTGCGCTTGATGCGATCGCCAACCGCTTGGTGGAAGTAGAGACGGTAGAGCGTGCAGAGTTTGAAGATCTGCTTCGTGCAAACGGCATTACGCCAAAGAAGCGGGAAGAGTACGAAGAAGCAGTCACTATCACTGACTAAAGAAGAGACGCCGCGGCACGAAACCGCGGCGTCTTTCGTTTTAGATGAGCAGGAACTCAAGGAGTGCCATGCGAACGAAGAGTCCGTTTTGCATCTGGATGAAGTAGCCGGCGCGCGGATCGGCGTCGATTGAGCGCGGCAGTTCATCGTTTCTAGGGAAGGGGTGCATGATGATCGCGTTTTTCGGAAGCTGATTTTTCATCTCTTCCGTAAACACGAGCACGTTCGTGATCTTCTTCTCGCCGCCCGTAACCCGGTACTCGTCTTGTGCGCGGGTGACGTACACCAGATCGAAGTCTCGGAAGTTTGGCGGGCGCGAGAGGTCGAAGCTGTGCGTGATTCCCGAGTTCAAGACCTGGTCCTGCACGTCGGGCGGTGGCACACCAGCTCCTTCCGGTCCGTAGTAGCACAGCTGCTGCGGATGGATCTGCAGCTCAGCGCCATAGGACACCAAGAGTTTCGTGAGCGAGCGCACGGTTCTGCTTTGGTTGTTATCGCCAAAGAAGAGAATGCGCGGACTGCTCGGCAGCCGGCGACGCTCCATGAACCGCCAGATCGTGTAGAGATCGATATACGCCTGCGTCGGGTGTTCGTTATTTCCATCGCCGGCGTTGATGATCGGTACGGGAGATACGGCTGCTGCGCGCGCTGCCGCGCCCGACCTGTCGTGCCGAAGCACGATACAGTCGGCGTAACAGGCTTCCGTGAGGATCGTGTCTTCAAGCACCTCGCCCTTCACTTCGGACGAATAGTTCTTCATTTCCGGCATCTTGAGGACGCCGGCCCCGAGCCGCTTGGCCGCAGCATCGAATGAGTCGATGGTGCGGGTCGACGGCTGGTAGAAGAGAAGCGAGACGATGCGATCCGTGAGCACGTCGTAGCGCTGCTTCTTGTACTCGGTTGCCCGCCAGAAGACCTTCCGCAGCTCGATGGCTGAGAGGTCAGTGACGCTCACTATGTGTCTCACCATGTGAATTCTCCTTCTTGTAAGGTGCGACTGAGCGAAACTGTAGACCTGGAAAGGATAAAAAGCAAAGACGCTTGTCGTTGCTTTGCAATTGGGTCTGCGCCCGCTACCATGCTCTATATATGGATCCGTCCTCGCACAACATAGAGCAGTTGCTTGCAGAAAATCTTCGCATCGCTTCAGAAAACGCAGAAGAACTGAAGCGTATCCGGAAAGAACTTATGTGGATGAGTATTTTGCGCATCGTGGTGTGGCTTATCCTTGCCGGCGTCCCGGTGTTCGTTTACCTCCATCTCGTGAAGCCACCGCTTCAAAATATCTTCGGCCTTTCATGATCCGAACGATCGTCGCGTTTCTTGTGCTTGCGCTCGTAACAGGAGGGGTACTGGTGGTCTTGTTTCGCCAGCCGTCCAACGAAAAGACTTGGAAGGACTATCTCGCCGTACCAACAAACGTGACCTTCTCCGAAGACGGTGAGTCTGTGACGCTTAGCAGCGTGCGCGACTGGACCTACAACGAGGAAGAAGCGGTCTCGCGCACATACGTGGACCGCACGTATGACCTCGGTTCCGTTTCAGGGCTCTGGTTTGTCGTCGAGCCGTTCCCGGACATGCCATCGTTCGGGCACACCTTGCTGGTATTTGAGTTTACGGACGCGCCGCCAATCGCGTTCTCCGTCGAAGCGCTGCTTGAGGAAGGGGAGAACTACTCAGCATGGAAAGGACTCTTCAACGAATATGAGCTTGCCTATACGTGGGGCACGGAGCGAGACTTCCTTACGCGCCGGGCGGTGATGCTTGGCCATGAGATTTACCGGTACCAGCTGGCCGTCTCGCCAGAAGTCGCACGCGAAGTATTCGTTTCTTTCCTCAAGGGAACGCAGACGCTCGCTGAGCGCCCCGTCTTTTACAACACCCTCCTTCATAACTGCACGAACGAACTCGCACATCTCATAAACGAACGCACGCCAGGTGCGCTTCCGTGGGATTGGTCGCGCGTGTTTACGGGCACGGCTGATCAGTATCTGTATAAGCTTGGATACATCACCGGATCTTCTTTCAAAGAGGCGCAGGCAGCCGCACGCATCACTGAGCGCGTACGGGAACTTTCCTTGGATCCGGCATTCTCTGAGAAACTTCGTTAGTCCACCCGCTTGGACTCGAACCAAGGACCGCCGAGGTATAAGCTCGGAGCTCTAACCAACTGAGCTACGGGTGGCTCCCTGCACTGTAGCGCAGGGAAGAAGGGAAGGCGACCCCTGGTATGATGACCTACATGCTTGAAATACCGTGGTATGTCTTTGCGCTCCTTGGCGCACTGTTCGTATCCTTTGCGTCGGTGTTTGAGAAGAAAGTGCTCATCCACGACGAGCCGCTCCATTTCTCCGCCTCTTCTTCCGCGCTCATCGGCATCCTCTCGCTTCCGTTTCTGTTTTTCGTGGACTGGAGTGCGATTCCTTCGATCGCGTTTCTTATCATGTACGGCGTTTCCATTCTTGCGATGCTCGCGTTTTGTTTGGTCGCCTTCTCGCTTCGAGCGCTCGAAGCAGGGGAGCAAACGCTGATTCTTGCGCTGACGCCTGCCGTTACCGCGCTCTTCGGGTTTTTATTTTTGGGAGAGACGCTTTCCACGCAAGCGTTTCTCGGTCTCATACTGATTGTGGTTGGACTGATCGTGCTTGAGTTTCCAAGCGCAAAAGCAGGATTGCACTCCCACGCCTTTCGCAAGAAGCTCGTGCCGATATTTCTCGCCTTCGGTGCGGTGGTGGTCTACTCCCTCAGTGCCGTCGGCGACCGCATCGTACTCGGGCACTACGACGTCGACATCATCGACTTTCTGATGATCGTGCAAGTTATGGCGCTTGCGAACTTCCTGGTGCTGAGCTGGTTTGATCGATCGCACAAGAAGTTGCTCACCTCCTCGTTCCGCCGGCACCCAATGCAGGTTGCCACGTTCTCGATCTTGCTGATCCTCTCGCGCCTTATGCACTCCCAGGCAGTATCCATGGCATACGTTGCGCTTGCCGCTGCCATCAAGCGAAGCGGCGCGCTTTTTACGATCGTGATCGCCCGCACGTATCTCAAAGAGCGCAGCGTCGGACATAAGCTGCTTGCCGGAGGCATTATTCTTGCAGGCGTCTTGTCCATCATTCTCTAAATTAAAAAAGCTCGCCCCCGGGAGGGGGCGAGGATAGGCGAGGGGTTGTTTGTCAGTGGTGGCGCAGATACTGCGCCGGGCGCTTCGTCTGCCCCTTCCACGAACGATCCTTCCACGAAGAAGGGTAGCGGTCCTGCTCCCAGCCCTTCAAGGGGCGCTGGCGCGGGCTGAGGCTACGTGCGAGACGGGACGGGAGCGCGAACTCCGGGCCCACGTCGAACACTTCGTCCGCGAGCGTCCGTTGGTTTGGACGACGCAGGGCCGACGCGACGCGGCCGTGAGGCGGGCGACCGATCGTCTTTTCATAGACGGTACGGCCGTCGCGGATCACGAACACCGGAATTGCGTTGACGTTGAACATGCACATTCTCCCCTGGCTGTTCCAAGGGCAATGGTACCATATACTGGACAAATTGTCAATACTATCGCGGGAAGATGTCCAGGAGGAGGTCGGAGTTATAAAAGTCAGCTGCTAGGCCGCCAAAACTATAGGTCGTACCGCCTATTTCGATGGCCGCCCCGCCTGGTTTCGGGTCGGGTTTCGGTTTTGAGCGCTCAAATCCGATGTTATAGAGGGTCGAGAGAATAGCGACTTCGCCTTCAATCGGGAAACCGGCTCGGCTCCACTGCGCTTCAATCTGCTTGAGGTACAGGCCGGCATAGAGGTAGCTCCAGTAGTGGTTGTGTTGGTCGGTCATGCGTACAAACCGCTCCGTCTTGCTGTCGGTTGTGGTTGCAGGGAAATCGAGCAGGTGTTCGTAGCGGGGCCCAAGGTAAAACGGGGAAGCAGGGTCCTTGAGATGCATCTCAACCGGGATCGCCGTCTCTTCCTTCATGCCCATGACGCCCCAGGAGAACTGTGTTTGCGGCCCGAGAATCTTGAGCGGATAGAAAAACTGCTTGTAGGCTTCGCGCTCGGTAAAGAAAAGACGCAACTGCTCGGCAACGAGGTTTGCGACAATGAGGCGCGCGGGCACCCCTGCGTCCGTCGCTGCTCGCTTGATCACGTCTTCGTCGCGACGAATCGCTTCTTCGAGCACTGCCCACTCCTCAGTATCTTCCCAAGTCACTACCTGTCCGCCTTCGATAAAGGATTCGCGCTGCTCGTCGATGATGCCGGTTTCATTCGTTAGTCCAATGCGGACGGCAACATACCCGGCGACCAGAAAGAAGCCGATGGCAGCAAAAATATAGAGAAAGACGGTAAAGATCCGTTTCAGCATTATCTCCGGAGTATGCCGGGAGACATGAAAAGGCGCAATGAAGCCTATTCGCTGTAGAGGTGCTCGGCCAACAGTTGCACGCGCGCGGCAAGCAGCGGATGCGTCTTGAGTTCCGGATCCTGATCAATAATGTTTCGCGCCGCGTCTCGCGCAGCCTCTACCATTTTGAGATTCTTGAGCGCTTCCATGGCGATATCTGAGATGCCCCACTGGCGCGCGCCATACAGTTCGCCAGTGCCGCGAAGCGCCAGATCTTCCTCAGCAAGCGCAAAGCCGCTAGCAGATGTTGTGAGCGCTTTGAGGCGCGCAACAGTCGCGTCTGATTTTGATTCGGACTGCAAAAAGCAGTACGACTGGTGCGTCGAGCGAATGACGCGCCCGCGAAGCTGATGTAGTTGGGCAAGTCCGAAACGCTCCGCGCCCTCAATGAGGATCACGGTTGCATTCGGTACGTTGACGCCTACTTCAACCACCGACGTTGCAACAAGCACTTGAATTTCGTTTGCGGCAAACTTGCGCATTTCGTCTTCCTTCTCCGCAGGCGTCATCTTGCTGTGGAGGAGGCCGACCACATAGTCTTTGAACTCAGTCTTCTGAAGACGATCGCGCTCTGCCTTGGCAGACTTTGCTTGGAGCGCGAACTCTTTGCGTGGATCCGGCTCGTCAATGCGCGGACAGATGACGTAACACTGCCGTCCCGCCTTTAGCTCCTCATGCATGCGAGCATAGGCTTTCTTTCGAAGCGCTTCCGTTACGACTTCCGTAATGACCGGCTTTCTTCCGGCAGGCATCTCATCGAGTACCGTCAGATCAAGGTCGCCGTAGATCGTGAGTGCGAGCGTGCGCGGAATTGGAGTTGCGGTCATAGAAAGGAGGTGTGGTTCCTTGCCGTCCTTGCGCGCAAGCTTCTTACGCTGCACTTTGCCGAAGCGGTGCTGCTCGTCAATGATGGCAAGCGCTAGATTTTTGAAGACAACGCTCTTTTGGATGAGTGCATGCGTACCGATGATGAGCGGGATCTCGCCGCCAGCGACCCACTTGGCAAGCTGGGTACGCGAGATTCTCGTTGCTTCTTCGCTGCGCACTTTGGAGGGAAACTTGTAACACTCCTTGCCGGTAATGAGTGCGATTTGCATCTGGTGTTTCTTGAAGTACTGAATGAAGGAGGCGAAATGCTGTTTGGCAAGAATTTCGGTCGGCACCATGTAGGCCACCTGCAGGTGGCGATTTCCCTCGCCGCGTGCGTTTGCAACCGCGTATGCGGCTGTGGCGGCAACGGCAGTCTTGCCGCTGCCGACATCTCCTTCAAGAAGCCGGAGCATGGGGTGTGGGCGCTCGAAGTCGCCGAGAATTGCTGCGACCGCATTTTTCTGCGCGTTGGTCGGCGCAAACGGGAAGTCGCTCATAAAGGAGTCGATATCATCCCGATCGACGGTAAACGCCGGCGCGTCCGCATGCTCAGCAAGTGCGCGCGACTGCTGTACCGCAAGCTGCATCACGAAAACCTCCTCAAACGCAAATCGCTTCTTTGCCGCCTGCGCGTCCGCATCTTTCTTGGGCGCGTGTATCCAAACGAGCGCGGTTGCCACTCCGGGCAGGGAATAGCGCGTCCGCAGTTCTTCCGGCAGCACGTCTTCAAACGACTCATGCGCGCGTTCCTTGAGGAGTCTGCCAACCGCATGCCGGAGCCAAAGCGAGGTCACTCCTTTTGTTTCCGGATAGACGGGGAACAAGTCAGGACTCTCTCCGCCAAACAGAGATTCGTGCGACACCTGCGGCAGCGCTTCCGCCTTCTCGACGGCAGGGTTCGTGAGATAGAGCTTGCCGGGTGTGCCGGCAATCTTTCCCGTGAGCTTTACGAGTCCCTCGCGCTCGGCGACCTTTGCCATATACGGCTGCCGGAACCACATCACCTTGAGGCGTCCGCTCCCATCTTCCAGATACGCTTCGGCAGATGGCGTGCGCGTCTTCCAGGTCTTGCGGGCTTTCGCGCCCTTGAGAACACCATAGAGGGTGACCGTTTCCCCGGGAACTAGACCGGCGATCGACTTTATCCCGCCCGAGGATTCGTACCGGTTCGGGAAATGGTAGAGGAGGTCGCGCACGGTGCGAATGCCGAGCCGCGTCAGTGCCGCCTTCTGTTCAGGGCGCAGGCGGGGGAAGTAGGTAGCCAGGGAATCTCGGGGAGACATTGCGTCCACAGTATACGCTTCTTAGGTTCTTCACTTACATACGTCATACTACGAGTACATGTCGCGTCTTTATAGTATGCGTATCGCCTTGCTCGTCGTGTTCGTCGCGCTTCTGGCTGCCGTTGCCGGTAGCGCGCTTGCCGCTTTCCCGGAAACAACCTCTCCTGAGGATCTGCGCGCAAAGTATCAAAACGGGACCGTGCGAATACTTATTATGCCCGGGCACGAGCCGACGTATGGTGGCGCGGAGCAGAACGGTCTTCGGGAGCGGGATATTGCCGTACAGATTTCAAACAAGCTTGCCGAGCTCCTGCGTACCAACCCGCGGTATGAAGTGACGGTTGCTCGCGATACCGCGTCTTGGCACCCTGACCTTGATACGTACTTTGAGGAAGAATGGAAAGATATTCAGACGTTTGTAAAAACAAAGAAGCGCGCGATGGAACGTATGGTCCGGCGCGGAGATGTAGAGGACCGCTCGTTTGAAGTCGCGCACAATACGGCGGCGACGGATGTTGCGTACCGCCTCTACGGCATCAACAAGTGGGCGAACGAGGAGGGATACGATCTTGCAATTCACGTACATCTCAACGATAACGTTGGCGCTGAGTTTCAATCAGGATTCGCGGTGTACGTACCGGACCAGCAGTATGGCAACGCCCGAGCATCGCGGGCAGTGGGCGAGGCAATCGCGTTTGAGTTGAACGATTTCAACGCCACCTCAACGCTGCCGATTGAAAACCATGGCATCGTCGAAGATCAAGACCTGATCGCGCTCGGCGCTTTCAATACGGCTGACTTCGCGAGCTTATTGGTTGAGTACGGGTATATCTATGAGTCGAAGATCGCACATCCAGAGGCGCGCTCAGTAGTGTTTGATGACATGGCCTACCAAACCTATCGTGGTCTGCAGGACTTCTTTGGCGATCCGGTCTCCGGCGACAACACGCTTGCGCTCCCGTTTGCATGGACCGTGGATTCGCTTGTGGTTGGGTCATCGAGTCCGCAGGCGTATGCCCTTCAGGCAGCACTCCATCGTCTGGGCTTCTATCCACCTCAGGGACAACTTCTGATCGGCTGTCCTATTTCCGGCTATGTAGGCGAGTGCACCATACAGGCTTTGAAAGCATTCCAAGCAGCAAAAGGTCTTGAGCAGACCGGATCGATCGGTCCGCGTACGAAAGCAGCGCTCCAAGCAGCAGGGTTCTAGCGCGTGTAGCGATTTGCGAGAACGTAGGCGCCTGCCCAAAAGAGGCCAAGCAAGAAACCAGCGAGGACCTGGAGCGGCGTGTGTACGCCAAGGTCGACGCGGCTGAGCCCGATTGCAAGCGCGCCAAGCACGCAGGAAACGTATATGAGGTAACGGATCGGCGCTCTGAAATCTTTGGCCAGGTAGCAGCCGATAAGCGCGAGGAAGGCTGCGCCGGTCGCATGCCCACTCGGGAACGCGTAGCCCGTCACTTCTACAAGCATTTGTTCAGGGCGCTCAACTTTAAAGAGCTCCTTGAGACCGTTGACTGATAAAAGGAGTCCGAGCGTGGCAGTAGAAAGTAGAAACGCCTGCCGAAGGCGATGCTTCAGGACTTGGTAAATCAAGAGCGCACACACGATCGCGAAGAAGCCTTCCGTGCTTGCGATGATCGTGAAAACAAAGACGTAGAGATCCACAGGGAAGAGTATAGCAATAGATGCAAAAGCGCCCCGGAACGAGTCCGGGGCACTTCAAGGTACTTACTGCGGCGGCTGAGGAAGGTGCGGCACTTGCACCAACATCGTCGCAATCAGAAACAGGGCGAGCCCTGCATACATGCCGAACCAGGCCCAACGCTGTGAAGGCGTTAGATCCGGACGCGTGTCTGGTTCTTCAAGCTCGTTTTCCCGGCGTACCGCAGCGACAATTGCCACGATGACGAAGGGGAGTGTGATGACGCAGTCGAAGATATCAAGCCACATGGGCTGGCTGCTGAAGCCGAGCGCCATCAAGGTTGCCATGGTGAGCCAGCAGCCGGTAATGAGTCCCGCACGCCACCTGAGTGGAATGATGCGGAATTCGAACAGCACCAGGATCCAGATGTAGAGGATCACTGGCTCTCGAAGCAGTACTGAGAAGACCGCGAGTGCGGTCAACCCGATGTACTTGAACCACTGGCCGACTGCCTGAGTCACCCGTCCGCCGTCAAGCGGGCTGATGGGCAGCAGGTTGAAGAGGTTCAAGAATGCGCCGAGATAGCTGCCGACCAGCAGAATGTGGGACAGTGGCGTGTCGCGCGGAAGAACGAACCATGCGCCGAGGACGGCGAGGGTTCCGATCGTTCCGAGCAGCGGTCCGCCAAATCCCACAAAGGCTTCCGTGTCTCGATCCCCGAACTTCGGCGCAAAGATTGCCGCGCCGAGGAAGGGGATAAAGACGGGCGTGGGAGTGTCATACCCCCGCATCCGCATCGCGACCACGTGCCCCATCTCGTGGATGAGGAGCAGTACGACGAAGAGGATGGCCAGCCATGGGCCAAAGAGAAACGCATACGCGATTGCCGAGATCGACATGGTGATGAACATCAACATGGGCTTGGCAACCTTGAGGAGCTTCAAGAGTTTGGCGGCCTTCGTAAACAGTGCCAGGCCGACAACAAAGAGGCTCCCCTTACTCCGTTCTTGCATTGAGCTCTCCTGTATTGAAAGAGCGACCCGGTACCGTACCGGGTCGTATTACAATGCCAGGTTTATGGAAAGAGTCAACGCATCGGCGTCCTTGCTACAATCTTCCAATATTCCTAAGCAATGCCTGGCATACAGGCACCATGATTTCTATGACCGGTGACGAACTTCTCGCAACGTATCGACAGGTAGGCGGACGCATTGAAACGAAAGGAAAAGTGGAGCTGGCGTCCCGAGAAGATTTCGCAACGTTCTATACCCCTGGCGTCGGTACCATTTCAACGCATCTCGCTAAGCACCCGGACGAAGCGCGCGAATTTTCGGTCAAGAAAAACAGCGTCGCGGTTATTTCAGACGGTTCAGCAGTACTCGGGCTTGGAAACATTGGTCCGTATGGTGCGCTTCCGGTGATGGAAGGGAAGGCACTGATCTTCAAGCAGCTTGCAAACGTTGATGCGTGGCCGATCGTGCTCTCCACGCAGGATACGGAGAAGATTATTGAAACCATTATTGCGATAGCGCCCTCCTTCGGCGGCATCAACCTGGAAGATATTGCCGCACCGCAATGCTTTGAGATCGAGAAGCGCCTCATCGAAGCGCTCGACATTCCCGTCATGCATGACGACCAGCACGGAACGGCAATTGTCGTACTTGCCGGTCTCATCAACGGCGCGAAAGTCGTAGAGAAGGAGCTGACCGAATTGAAGGTGGTCATTATTGGCGCAGGCGCTGCAGGTGCTGCAACGGCAAAACTCCTGGTGGCAGCCGGCATCAAGGATGTTGTTCTCGTGGATCGTGCGGGCATCATCGTCAAAGGTCGGGCTGACTTGAGTGGTGTCAAAGAAGAGCTTGCGCACCTCACCAACCCGCGCGGGGTAACAGGCGCGCTTGAAGACGCGATGATTGGTGCAGACGTCGTCATTGGACTATCTGGCGGCGGCAAGCTCTCGCAGGAGCACATCAAGAGCATGAGCGCCCGTTCAATGGTGTTCGCGCTTGCAAATCCGGTCCCAGAAATCATGCCGGACGATGCAAAGGCTGCAGGAGCTGCGGTGATTGCGACCGGACGTTCCGATTTCCCGAACCAAATCAACAACGCGCTCGTGTTCCCAGGCGTATTCCGCGGCGTCTTTGATGCTGGCATTCGACGCATTACGGATGATATGAAACTTAAGGCAGCGGCAGCGCTCGCGTCTTTGGTTGAGGCGCCCACCGCCGACGCGGTCATGCCGTCCATTCTTGATCCGAAGGTTGTACCAACGATCGCAAACGCACTTCGCTAAACGTTTGCTTTGGCGTTGTCGCGCAAGCGGTAGTCGTTCACAACGTTGTGCGCAAGTCGCGTCGGCTCCGGCAGCCGATGTTTGCGTACACAAGAAAAGACAATCGAAACTGACTCCTCAAGTGTGATTTTGTGCCCGGGCGAAACAAAGACGGGAAGTACGCCGCGCTTCGTGCGAAGCGCCGCGCCGATGGTCTCGCTGGTTCTCGGATCTCGAAGCGGTGCGGAAGCGCCCGGTTCGTCTGCAGGATCTTCGTAAATACCGGTCAGTACTTTTTTTGAACAGCCGATAGTTGGTATATCAAGCGTAAGTCCCAAATGCGATGCGATACCAAGACGCCGCGGATGCGCGATGCCAACACCGTCGACAATGAGCACATCCGGCTTCTGCGTGAGCAGCTCCCAGGCAGAGAGAAGCATCGGAATCTCACGAAATGAGAGGAGGCCGGGGATATACGGAAAGGGAATCGTCTCTTTCGTCACCGCGTGGTCGCACAGGTCAAGATCCGGATACCACATGCTCACAAACCCGGCGAACCCCTCGGTAGAGAACCGATCCATGGAGACGTCGCATCCGCCGATAAGCTTTGGCGGTGTCGGGAGCGGAGTCAGCAAGACTTGCGGCTGGAGCCGCTTCTGAATCTCGATTGCCTCCGTTGGTGTAACGGTAAGACCGGTCATATGCGTGCCACTGTATATGCTCCACTATGGATTTTTTCGTGAAGCGTACGAAACCTTGACCTGACTATACATTTATTATATAACCCGCCGAGGTATGCGTCCTTTGACACTGCAAAGTACTCATGCTCAAACGCAACTCATCCATATCGGGCCGGGCGATTGATCCTGTCCCGAGCAACCAGGAGAACGCGTTAGAATGCGTAACTACTTCATCAACCATACGCCAGTCCGCGAAACCGGGCTGCGCGAGGCTGAAGTGCCATTCGAGCTCTTCACCATTAGCCGGCAGAAAGGCTTCCTTATTTCAGAGGCCGATCTGCAACGAGCGCTTGATGCCATACAGTCCCGGTCAGAAGGGAGCACTCCTTCGGCCTACGACGGTATCGACGTGCTCAACGTCCGCCGAATCACGGCGGCCGAGGCAGCACCTCCGGAGCTATCTGAAGCTGCGTCCGACGGGTCGATTCGCATCACTACCGAGACGTGGAAAAAAGGCTACTACGAGGACGAACGCGAGTCCGCAAAGCGCAAGCGCCAGGTCTTCAAGGTCTTGCGCGAATATGCGCCGAGACTCGGCGTTTCCGACATCGTGGTCGTCGCGCACAACGAGCGCGACTACTATGAGGTGCCACGAACGACACCAAACAAGTTTTTCGTGTACTTCTGGTGCGCTCCTTCGGGAAGCGCACGTGATCCGATACGTGAATCCGTGTTCTGGGGCCTCTCGGCCGGCAGACCGTGGTCCGCGTGGCGGCATACCGGTCTTGGCGTGCGCATTGAAGACGATAATGAGCAGGTTGTCGGCGAACTTGTCGGCAACAATCTCTATATCCTCGAGGCGCTGCAATTCGTCGAATACCAAAACGCAATTCCGATCCTGCGCCATATCCTCGATGAGGTTGTCTTTCAACGGACGGCCACTGAGGAGGAGCGTGCGCAGCGCACGCGAGAGCGTGCACTTCAGTTACGGCCCAAATTCCGCGAGGCATACGTTGCCGCATGCGGGGGCCGATTCAAGAAGACGATCGATAGCACCAAAGTCGCAATCTCGACCGGCAAGCAGAAAGTCGACCAGCTCACCAAAGATCTGGTCACTGCTATTCGGGAGACCGCGGGCGCCGAGCGTAAGCTTGAGCAGCTTGAAGCGGTCGGACCGTCGACCTTTGAGACCTATGGTCTTGAGTTCGATCGTCTCGTTGAGATTCCGAAGATCCGCGACGTGCGGGTCGATAACGGCGTTATCAAGGTGTTCACAGACATCTTGTACTGCGTCGATCCGCGCACCAGTATCCGCCACGAAATTGGCGCTTTCCGGATCGACATCTCGATCCATGGGAGCGTTCAGTGGCACAACCTGACGCGCAAAGTCGACGGCTATAAGGGGCAAATGAACGCCCCGCATATCTGGAACAACGGAACGGCGTGTCTCGGCAATATGGCCGAGATCATTCCGGACCTCATTGGCCGATATGAATTCGCGGCGCTGGCGATGGTGTGCATCCAGTTCGTCGAATCGGTGAACGTGGATGATCCTGCCGGCAAAATGATCAGCAACTGGCCGGTCGCTCAAAGCGCGGGTACGCCCGTGCAAGAAGCGGCCTAAGGAGCAGGCGCATGAAAAAGAAGAGAACAAAGAAGCGCGCAGTGGCAAACGCTGCGCGCCCATTCGCCGCGCATGCATTCGAGCAGCGTGTCGAATTTCTCGGGCGACAACCCACGATCTTCGTGGAGCGGGAGGCATACGACCGCATGTACCATATCGTGGACATCGCCGACGAAGAAGTCGGCTGGCTGGGGACCGTTGAACGGCTCCCGGAGGGCGACTTCCTTATTAAGGAGGTGTTCCTCCTCAAGCAGGAGGTGTCGCCTTCGCAGACCGAGCTCTCGGAAGAGGGCATCGCGCTCTTGTATCAGGAGCTCATCAGCACGCACCCCGACGGGGTGGATGCTGCAAACGAGCTTCGGTTCTGGGGCCACTCCCACGTTCGGATGGGGACCTCTCCATCCGGGCAGGACAACTCCCAAATGGGACAGTTCCAGGAAAACGGCTGTCCGTGGTTTATCCGCGGGATTCTCAACAAGCTCGGCCGCATGGAGTTCACGATCTATCTCTGGGAAGCCGGAGTGGTGATCGTGGATGCCGCGTGGTCGGTTTGTCTCGCGGTGGATGACAGTGTCCGCAGCGAGCTCGAAGAAGAATTCAAAGAGAAGGTCTCCAGTCGCCGGTACGTGGCCCCCTATAAGGGTCCCGAACGGGCGCACGTGCACATTCTGCCCGGTATGGGCATGAATGATGCGCACCTTATCGATGATGACTTCGACGGGATGGACGGCATGGGGTTTGGCGTCCCGCACAATTGGCGGGGTACCTAACATGCCCCTTGATCCATTGCGTCATCTCGATGTCTTCAAGCCGCACGCCTTTGGCGGTCGGCGGGTAGACGTTATCGGATGCGGAGCTACCGGCTCGCGCATCGCGTTGTCCTTGGCGAAGCTTGGCGTGGAAGTCATCCACGTCTGGGACTTCGACAAGGTGGAAGAGCACAACCTCGCTAATCAAGGCTTCGGCCTTGAGGACGTGGGGGAGCTGAAGACCACGGCGCTTGCGCGCCTGGTTAAACGAGACGCTGGCGTGCGTATCGAAACGCACGCTGAGCGCGTCGACGGCTCGCAGCCGCTTGGAGACGTGGTGTTCCTGCTTACGGACACCATGGCTTCGCGCAAGGAGATTTGGGACCGTGGCTTGAAATTCAAGCTGCGTACCAAGCTCCTGGTGGAAACGCGTATGGGAGCCGATAGCGGCCGTGTGTACGCGTTGAATCCCAACACCCCGTTGCATACACGGGAGTGGGAGAAGACGCTCTACACGGATGAAGAGGCAGAAGTTTCCGCTTGCGGGACCTCTGTTTCGGTCGGACCAACCGCCGAAATCATCTCTGGACTCGCTGTCTGGCAGATGCTACGGTGGTTCGCCGTCGAGCAAGGAGGGGAGGATGAACTCGACAACGAGATCATCTTTTCCTTGCGGGCCATGACGATGCTGAATCGTCGATTCAAGGCCTAAGTACTTTGCAAGCAACCTGCCTGAGCAATCAGGCACGACGGACTGCCAAGTCGAAAAACCGAGCCTTCCAACCAATCTGCTCACACAAGGGAGTATCCGATGAGCAATAAGGAAAAAACTGGAACCGAAGAAACGGAAGCCGCCGGCCCGTTCGAGACGATCACCGTTCGCGTCGGGCGCGTGCCCGGCCCGATCAATCCGATTATCTTGAATGGTCGCCGCACGGTCGCTGACGCCCTCTCGGGCGCCGGCATCTCCGCAAGCGAAGGCGAAATCCGCGTCAACGGCGATCTGTCGAAGGTCGACGCCGCGCTCAACAACGGCGATACCGTTCTCTTGGTTCGGAAGATTCGCGGCAACTAACGGCGCCGCGATCATCCACTTTTGTCCAACCGTGCATAGGCTGCCGAATTAGCTTAGATCCTCGTTATGGGCGATTGATTCCTACACGAGTTCTTCACGAGCTACGAGAAGTCGAACACCCGCGGGCAGAGTGGGAAAGGGCCGAGCATAATGCTCGGCCCTTTTTGTTTTGCGAACAGTCGGCTTTTTGTTATTGTCGCTGTATACGGAGACGTGGCTGAGTGGTCGAAAGCGCCTCACTGCTAACGAGGTAGGGTGTAAAAGCTCTCCAGGGTTCGAATCCCTGCGTCTCCGCCCGCTGTGACAAAGATACTCTTTATTCAAGGTATCCATAATTACCTCCTTGGCGATCGCTGGGTAGCGGACGTTTCGGAAGCAACCGGCATGGAAGTCGTGCGCTTTCCGATGCTCTATGGTCTTTTGGAAAGCGAAAAACAGCTTGAGCTCATAGCGCAGATAAATGCGCTTCTTGAAGGCAGCAATGACCGGTTCATTGTGGTGGCGCATTCCCTCGGCGGCATTCTTGCCCGGTCGCTGTCTGATACGGCATATACAAAAATAGATAAAATCATCATGCTCGCTGCTCCACACCAGGTGCCGTTCCCGTGGTTTCTTGAGGTTGTGGAGAAGCTCTCATACCGCACGCATGTGCCCGTGCCGGTCGAGTCGTGCGGTTTTTACTTGGACCCGATTGTTCCGTTCCGCTATACGCGAGATCCGGAAGCTGTGTTGCATCGGAATTACCTCGGGACGCACACGCAAGTCTTTGATCGGAAGCGCTTCTTTCGTCAACTCATAACACGCTCCGCCTAGGCGAGGTGGTGGTACCATGCAGGTACAACCCCTCTACTTATATTTCTCAACGCCATGTTTTGTCCAAACTGCGGAGCGCGCGTGACGGAAGGAGCAAAATTCTGCCAACAGTGCGGGCGGGCGACCACGCTCTCGGGAGAGACACCGGTACCAGAATACTTTGTCGTGTCGCCCGGGAAGCTGGCATTCTTTTCCATTCTCACGCTCGGGCTGTATGAGCTTTACTGGTTCTATAGGAATTGGCAGGCCGTGAAGAAAGCGGAAGGGACAGACATTTCTCCGCTGTGGCGCACGCTGCTCTCCATCTTTTACTGCCATCCGCTCTTCAAGCGTGTGGCGGCAGCTGCGCGCGAGCATGACTACCCAAACCTCTTTTCAGCAAAGTGGGTTGCCGCTGCCTACATCCTGATACTGCTTGCTGCAAACGCGCTCGGGAACGTAGATACCGATGAGGTTGGCTTCAATCTCTTGTGGCTTGCGGTGACGCTTTCTTCTTTCATCCCGCTTTTGACAGTACAGGGAGCGATCAACTTCCTGCGAAAGAAGATGCAGGGGCCGTCGGTCCTTAAAAGCGGTTTCTCGACGGGCGAAGTCGTGCTGGTTGTGCTTGGCGTCCTGTGGTTCTGCCTGATACTGATCGGTATCTTCTCCGCTTAGCCTATGTTTTGCACGCACTGCGGCACGAAGCTTGAGGAAGGAACGAAGTTCTGCACCAACTGCGGCTCGCCAACGAAGCAGGAGCGCAAGCGATTCCCCTGGGGTGCGATCGCGCTGGTCCTTGTCGTGCTTGCCGGTATTGGAGCTGCCGCCTACTACACGAGCACCTCGGAAGAAGAGCAGGGGGATATCGGATCCGCCACCTCGCTTCTGGCGGAAATGGAGCCCTCCTTGGAACCGGTTGGCCGCTTCACGCAACCGCTCCTCTTTGATTCTGACGAGTTGAGCGATGAGGAATGGCTTTCCTATATTGCGTACACGCAACCGGCTTTCCTGTACGTTCCCGAGCCATCACATCCACAGTTTCCCGGCCAGATCCAGGCATACAGCGCCGTTGTAAAGATCGTCTGTGAGGACGAAGACTACTTCTATTATGGAAGCGGTACCAATATGGATGCTGCGGGATACGTACTCACCAACCTGCACGTCATAGAAGGAGATGCAGAGCTTGAGTGCATGGTCGGATTCCCAGATCCACAGTCAGGCTTGATACGCGAAGTGTATTGGGCGACACCCATCGTTGACGCGGAAAACGTTACGGGGCATGACCTTGCCGTGCTTTCGGTCGAGGAGCCGGTGTTCGACGAGGAGCATAATATCTACGGGTTTTACGAGAAATACGCCAACGGCACATTCCAGTATTACTTTGAAACGGATGCATGCCTTGAGGTTGCTCCGGAGCTCGGTGATCAAATTTTCGCACTCGGTTACCCGGCGCTCACGGGCGGCGCACTGACGATTACCGACGGTCTCATCAGCAGTCTCTATTCCGCAGACGACTACCTGATTACGTCGGCAAAAATCAGCAGCGGCAACTCCGGCGGTCTTGCGCTTGATACCAACGGTTGCTTTGTCGGCGTTCCGACCGCTGTCTATCTTGAAGAGGAAAACGAGCAGTACGGTGAAATCATTGACGCCTACTTCGTCTACGAATTCTTTGATGCCGTTCTCGATGATATCGAGGAGTATCGCGTGTCGAACGGATGGACGAGCGAATCTAAAGAAGAACTCCCGACACCTTCGTTTTAGTAGGCAAGGGCGATAGGAAGGACGCGGGCGCCGACAAGGGTGCTCGCTCCTTCCTGTAAGGTCGCTCCGGTGGTGACCACGTCATCAATAAGAAGGTAGGTGGTCTCGTCCGCTGTTTTTATTTGTGTGAAGGCACCGCGTACGTTTTGCAGACGCCGTCTCCGGGAGAGGGAGGTTTGCGAAGCGGTGTCTCGTGTCCGTACCAGCACTGCTTCATCAAGCGGGAGCGGGAGGAGTCGTCGTGTGTTCTCTAGTATGCGCGCCACTTGGTTATAGCCCCGCTCTCGGTAGCGCATTTCTGAGAGGGGAATAGGCACCAGCGTGTGCGATGTGTGTCCGACAAGCGCTTCCTCTGCCAGAAATTCCTGCAGATATTCAGCAAGTACGCGGCCGAGTAGCTCCTGGGCTCGCTCGTTCCCCTTATATTTCGCTTCCTTTATAAGTGCATGTACCAGCGGGTTGCGGTACGGAAGCAGCGCGGTGACCGTGCCGATCGTTCGAGGAGCAACGAGCTTTGCCACCGCGTCATAGGAAGAATCGAGCACCAGTCGCTCGGTATCTCGGGGTGGAAACAAAACGGCAAGCAGGAGCCGCAACATGCCTGCATGATACAATCACGACAATGGCATTTCTTGCAGATCTCTTTGGCAAGAAGAAAGGTGGAAGCGTGGTCGGCATTGATGTCGGCTCTTCCTCGTTGAAGGTAGTGCAGTTGCGTCGCGAAGGGGGGACGGCCGTACTTGAGACGTATGGTGAGATCGCGCTTGGTCCGTACGCAGGCGCGGAAATCGGGCAGGCGACGAACCTCCCGGCAGAAAAAGTCGCCGAAACGCTCAAGGATCTCCTGCGTGAATCAAACGTCACGACCAAGGACGCCGGCATTTCTATTCCGTTCTCCCGCTCGCTCCTTACTATGGTGGAGCTGCCGCGCCGCGATAATCCGGAAGAACAAAAGACGATCATCTCGCTTGAGGCGCGAAAATACATCCCGATCCCGGTTTCCGAAGTACAGCTCGATTGGTTCGTCGTTCCAGAAGCACTTTCGCAGGGGCAGCAGCCTCCAGCAAAGGTGAAGGTACTCCTGGTGGCGGTCAACAACGACGAGCTTGCGCGCCTCTCGAAGATCGTCGAGCTCTCCGGGCTTTCCGCAACGTTCTACGAAATTGAGATTTTCAGCACTATCCGCTCGGTGGTCGACGAGCCAGTGAAGCCCGTGATGGTCCTCGATATTGGCGCATCAGCAACGAAGGTGTATGTCGTCGAGCGCGGCATTGTGGCTGTTTCCCACAATATTCGCCAGGGCGGGCAAGACGTAACCCGTACGATCGCAACCTCCCATGGCCTTGATGTATCGAAGGCGGAGCTTCTCAAGAAGGAGCATGGGTTTGGTAATGGGAGCGCGCCGTATGAGCGTCAGACCATCGAGCTGGTGTTCTCCCGCATCTTTGAAGAGGCGAAGCGCGCACTCACGCGCTATGAGACAGCGAATCAGAAGTCGGTGTCCGCAATCGTGCTTACTGGCGGTGGGGGAGTAACCAAAGAGCTTGCTGCCTACGCAAAATCTTTCTTCTCCATTGATGTGCGCATCGCCGATCCGTTTGGAAAGACGGCGGCGCCAGCGTTCATGCGCCCCGTGCTTCAGGAGATTGGACCGGAGTTTGCGGTTGCCGCAGGACTCGCGCTCCGGAAGCTTGAGGAGCAAGGGTAGTCTTCTGTGTATAAAGACTGCCGTTGTGGGGCATTTGCGCCTATACTAGAAACATAATGGCTCCTTCTCCGACCATTCCGACCTCATTCGTCCCGAAGCAGCCGGTGCAGACCGGTCAGCGCTACGTAAAGAATCAGGGCGTGAACCTCTTTCTCGTGTTCGCGAGTCTGTTGTTGGTCGTATCAGTACTTGCTGCAGGCGGTGTCTTTGCGTACCAGAACTTCCTCGAAGGGGTGCGCGATCGCAAGCAGGCGCAGGTAGACGAAGTGCGGCAGAGCATCAACTCGATGGTTGTCGAAGACTTCATCCGCACCCGCGATCGGTTTGTCGCGGCGGAGTCGCTCCTTGATAACCATGTCGCCGCCTCGCAGTTCTTCGATCTTCTTGAGTCACTGACGCTCCAGAGCGTTCGCTTCAACTCCCTCAACTTCACGCTCTCGGAGGACCGCTCCGCTAAGATCCAGATGGACGGTGTTGCGCGCAGCTTCAACGCGCTTGCGGCTGAGTCCTCGGCGTTCGCGTCTGAAAAGCGGATCAAGCGAGCCATCTTCTCCGATATCGCGGTTGATCCGCAGACGCGCAACGTGAGCTTCTCGCTTGATGCGGAGCTCTCGCCAGCGCTTCTCACCATTAGCGAAGCGTCGATCCCGAGCCTGCCAGTGGTGCCAAGCGCTCCGGCAACGACGAGTGCCGCAACGACAACGCCTGCAGCGACTACCACGCCGGTAAACCCACTTTCCCTATGACCTCTCGCGTCCTTCCCGTCATTCTCATACTCGCCGCACTCGGCATCTTCTTCGGCTACGTAAACCCAACCTACAGCGGGGAAGTAAAGACTTTGCAGAGCGAGATCCGGAGCTATGACGCAGCGCTTCGTGCCGCAAGCGAGTTCCGCGAAAAAGAAGCGCAGCTGACGCTCGAGCGAAACGGTATTTCAAACGAGGGACTGCGTCGGGTCGAGGCCTTCCTCCCAGACGGCGTCGACAACGTGCAGCTGATCCTCGACCTTAACTCGCTTGCGTCGCGCTCGGGCATGGTGCTCTCCGATTTCGACATCGTCGATCGTGCAGAGCAGGAAGATTCGGAAGGCACTGCGCTCACGCTTGAATCAGATGACGCCACCGATTCAATCGATCTAACGGTCAACGCAACCGGCTCATACGAGAACTTCAAGAAGTTTCTGAAGGGCGCTGAATGGAGTCTTCGTCCGCTCGACCTGGTCTCCCTTGAGATTAAGGACTCGGCAACGGGCATTTATACGTACACTATGACTTTCCGCCTCTACTGGCTCCGCTAAGCTTATGCCTACTTCACGCACATCCGTCATCTTGCTCATCCTCGGCCTTCTGGTACTTGGCGCAGCAGCATACCTTCTCTTTGGCACGAACAACGATGCGGCCGTTTCTCCAAACGGAGCACCGGGCAGCGAAGCTGAGATGGCCTTCCTTTCGCTGACCGCACAGATCGATCCGGTCGAATTTGATACTGGCATTTTGGACGATCCTCGCTTCAATGCGCTTCAGGATATTCAGACAGCGATTGTTCCTGAGTCATCCGGTCGTGCTGACCCGTTTGCGCCGCTGGGGCGCTAGAACACCGTGAACGTCCTTCCACTCCTTGTTGAGAAGGGACTACTCAAAACCGGCGATATCTCGGCGGTCGAGGCGGAGGCGCGCCAAGAAGGTTCGCTTGAGAAGGCGCTTGAAAACCGGGGAATCGCGCCCGTCGACGTGCTTCAGATCACAAGCGAGCACTACAACATTCCAGCGCGAACGATCCCGGACGGCCCAATTGATCACACAAGCCTCGGGTACATTCCGGAAGAATCCGCCCGCCACTACCGTTTTGTACCGATCGGCGTTGTCGACGGTGCGCTTGAAGTGGGCATTACCGATCCTGACAACATCCAGGCGCTTGATGCACTCCAGTTCATTTCGACCGACATTGGAATGCCGTACAAGCTCTACTTGATTACGGAAACCGACTTCGACCGCGTCATCAATGAGTACCAGAACCTGACCGGGGAAGTGGGTGCGGCACTCTCCGAGCTTGAGACGGGCGTCGATCTTGATGTCGACAAGGAGAAGAAAAATGCGCCGCAAACAGAAGAAAGCATCAAGGCGGACGCACCAGTCACGAAGATTGTTGCAACCATCCTTCGCTACGCAGTGGAAGGCGCTGCCTCCGATATTCATATTGAACCGACGCCTGAGAAGACGCGTGTGCGTTTCCGGATGGATGGCGATTTGCATACCTCTCTTGAACTTCCGCGCAAAGTGCATGAGTCAGTTGTTGCGCGCGTGAAAATTCTCTGTCAGATGCGTCTTGATGAGAAGCGTAAGCCGCAGGACGGTCGCTTCTCGGCAACGATCGAAGCAAAGCGCATCGACTTCCGCGTTTCAACATTCCCGACCGAGCACGGCGAGAAGGTGGTGATGCGTATTCTGGACCGCTCGAAGACGATTGCCACGCTTGAATCAATCGGGCTTGCGCCCGACGATCTGGCGACTGTGCGCGATCTACTGCGTTCTCCCTACGGCATCATCCTGATTTCCGGTCCGACCGGTTCAGGTAAGTCGACAACGCTCTTCTCCATGCTTTCGGAAGTCGATCGCGAAACGCAGAACGTCGTGTCGGTTGAAGATCCGGTTGAGTACGAGATTCCGGAAGTTGCACAGTCCCAGGTACGTCCGGAAATCGGTTACACGTTCGCTTCCGGTCTCCGCTCCATTCTCCGTCAGGACCCAGACGTCATCATGGTGGGCGAAATCCGCGACAAGGAGACCGCACAGCTCGCCATCCAGGCGGCGCTTACGGGTCACCTCGTGTTCTCGACCATTCACACCAACACTGCCGCAGGCGTGATTCCGCGCTTGGTCGACATGGGGGTCGACCCGTACCTCATCGCGCCGACGTTGATTGCGGCGATCGGGCAGCGGCTCGTGCGAAAGTTGTGCCCGGGGGCAGGGGAGAAAGTGCCGGTAACGGAAAGCATCAAGGGCTTCCTTGAGAAGGAGTTTGAGGACCTACCGGCAGACCACCGCAAGAATCTGCCGCCATTTGACTATGTTTATAAGGCGCAGCCCACTCCAGACTGTCCGAACGGAACGCGCGGCCGCGTGGGCGTGTTTGAAATCTTGCGCATGACTAAGGAGCTTGAGCATGTGGTGCTCACCAACCCGGTTGCAGAATCGGTATATGCAGCTGCGCGCGCAAACGGCATGCGCACCATGCGCGAGGATGCTATCATGAAGGCGCTTGCCGGAGAGATTCCGTTCGAAGAAGTTGGCACGCTTGGCGGCGCACTTCTCTCGGATGATTCAGAACCACAAGCGTCCTAATACCTATGGCAAATCACCGCATTTATTTGGTAGATGACGATCGCTTCCTGCTCGACATGTATGCGATCAAGTTTAAGAATGCCGGTCACGAGGTGACTGCTTTCCAGGGTCCGGAAGACGCACTCGCTGCGCTTCGCAAGGATCCGGCGCCGGACGCAATGCTTCTCGACGTGGTTATGCCGGTGATGACCGGATTTGAAATGCTTGAGACGATTCGCAAGGAGAATCTTGCACCAACGACGAAATTTATTGTGCTTTCCAACCAGGGACAGGATACGGACATCGAGAAATCAAAGGAGCTCAAGGCTGCCGGCTACATCATTAAGGCATCGGCGATTCCGTCTGAGGTGTACGCAGAAACGATTCGCATCATTGAACAAGCATGAGCGCTCCCGCTGAACGAATCGGTGCACTCCTGTCTTCTGTCATTGCCGAGAACGGTTCGGACCTTCATCTTTCTGCCGGTTCGCACCCGATCATTCGCATTTCTGGCGCGCTCGTGCCGCTGGTAAAGGAGGACAAGCTGACGCCTGCCGACACCGAAGCCATGCTCAAGGCTATTTTGCCTGCCGAGCGTTTTGACGAATTTATAAAGGCGCAATCGATCGACTTTTCGTACGCGCACAAGGACGGCTCGCGCTTCCGCGTCAACGGCTATATTGCCGGGGGCATGATCGCTATTGCGATGCGCCTCATCCCGAAGCAGATCCGCACGTTCACGGAACTCAACCTTCCGTCCGTACTTGAAGTATTCTCCCAGCGCCAGCAAGGCTTCTTCCTGTGCGTCGGACCGGTGGGGCAGGGAAAATCAACGACCCTCGCCGCGCTCATTGATCGCATCAATGAAACGCGTGCTGAGCATATCGTGACCATTGAGGATCCGATCGAATATCTTTTTGAAAACAAGAAGTCGCTCATTCACCAGCGCGAAGTCCGCATCGATACGCCAGACTTCCATGACGCGCTGACTGCCGCTTTCCGCGAAGACGTAGACGTGATCATGGTGGGCGAGATGCGCAACTACGAGACCATCTCCGCCGCCGTGACCGCTGCAGAAACCGGCCATCTCGTCATTTCAACGCTCCACACGAATAACGCATCGCAGACCATCGACCGCATCATCGACATGTTCCCGCCCAATCAGCAAGGGCAGGTGCGCGTCCAGCTTGCCGGTTCGCTCGCAGGTATCTTCTCGCAGCGCCTCGTACCCCGTATTTCCGGCGGCCTCATTCCGGCGTACGAGCTTCTCATCAACAACAGCGCGATTGCAAACCTCATCCGCGAAGGTCGCACGCATGAAATCTCTACCGTCGTGCAGACCTCAAGCCAGGAAGGCATGATCGATATGGACCGCTCGCTTGCAGAACTTGTGCGCCGCGGCGAAGTAACGGTTGAGGACGCTTTCGAACGCGCAAGCGACCAGAAGACCTTCGAGCGCTACCTCTAACCACATGAACGCACTCCTCAAAAACAGCTACTTCCTCGGCTTTGCAATGCTCGTGATCGAGCTTGTCGTCAACTCGGTATTTGGGTCCACGGTCATTTCCGGCATCGTGCTCTCCTTTATTGTTGGTATGGTCTATGCAGTTGTGCATAAGACGAAAATGCCGGCAATCGAGCGCTTGAAGGTGCTTTCCGTTTATATCGGCATCATCGCGCTCATTGTTGTATTCCTTGCGTTTGCGCAGTACCCAGCAATGCTCGGCATTGCGCTTGGGCTTGGTGCGCTTTTCCTCGGAGCGTATGCGCTCTTTATGTACTTCGGCATGTGGTTTGGCAGCTGGACGCAGGTAAAGGCGCAAGAGAAACGGGCAAAGAAGCTTGCCGAGAAAGCAGTAGCGCCGACACCTCCGGCCGTTTAGTGTTTGTGCCCGTGATGCTCTGACGTTCTGTGCGGCACTTTGCCGTAGAGAAGGTATGTTGCAAGAACGGTCGTGATCGGCACGGCAAGCACGAGCCCGATACTACCCATGAGAATACGAATGATTTCGGTTGCAAACAGCTCGCTATTGATGATGTAAGCGACGCCGGCTCCCGAGTGCTGGAAGAGGAGGAGCAGGGGAAGAGAGGCACCGACATACGCGATGGCAAGTGTGTTTACGAGTGCGCCAATATGTTCGCGTCCAACGCGCATGCCGCGCGCAAGTACCTGCTTCTTGCTGTAGTGCACGCCTGCCGCTGCCAGTTCTTCAACGGTAATCGCCTGGCCAATAGCGATGTCGTAGAGTACTCCGAGGAGACCGATCATAATACCGCCAAAGAGCAGGCCAATCATATCGATACGGCCCTGTGTGCCGAAGTTGAGGTACGCATTCTCTTCGGTCGTGAAGCCGGTTAGTTGCGCCGCATCTATTACAAAGTACGTGGCAATGCCGGTAATGAGCACGGTTGCGAGCATGCCGAACATGGCGATCGTCGTTGTTCGGTTGAAGCCATGCGTGATGTAGGAGCCAATAACAATAATGAGAGAGGAAACGCCAATAGAAACAAGTACGGGCGAGTGTCCGAGGAAGATATTTGGAATAAGCAAATAAAAGATGAGTACGAGGCTTCCAAGGAGGCTTGCAAGTCCTCGGATGCCCTGGATTCCTCCAAAGGCAAACAAGAGGAGCACAAATGCGACTGCAACGCCGATCAGCACGTCCAGCCGATAGGGGTCAGCAACAGACCAGGTTTCTGCGTCAAACCCGCCAAACGCGTGACGGACATAGAACGTCTGACCTTCTTTAAGTTGTGTGTAGTCGTTTTCGATAGTGACCACCTGGCCTTTTTCCGCGCCTTCGAGCACTTCGATGCGTATCGTCTGCGTAGGAGAGGTGAGTCCGCTCCACGGTTCGACTACCTCGTCTTCGGCAAGCACTTCAAGCACCTTGGCCTTTAGGAGATGTACTTGCTCGGTAACGACTTCCTGCGCCTGGAGCGTAGACGGTGCGCATAGTGCGGCCAGGCAGCTAAGCACTATGAGCGGTTGAGCAAGCCAGCGTGCCATTGGGTAGAAAGTATAGCTTAAGGGGTCGCTAATCCCCGTTTGAAGTACCATCACATGCTCGCGTGCGTTACACTAAAGGCATGCTGTTCTCCTATAAGGCACTTGATACTGACGGACACGAGCGGGAAGGCACCGTAGAGGCGCTTTCCATGGATATTGCCGTTACGACGCTGCAGCGCCGCGGCCTCGTCGTGTCGTCGATCGAGCCAAGCAATAAGAAGTCCATCTTGCAGATGGAGCTTGGTGTCTTTAAGTCGGTCTCAAACAAAGAGATCGTGATCGTGTCGCGCCAGATTGCGACCTTGTTTGAGGCACAGGTTTCCGCACTGCGCGTCTTCCGCTTGCTTGCCGCAGAAGTCGACAACAAATACTTGGCAGACGTGATGACGCAGATTGCTGACGATTTGCAGGGCGGTAGTCCCATCTCCAAAGCGCTCGCGCGCCATCCAAAGGTGTTCAGCACGTTCTACGTGAACATGGTGAAGAGCGGGGAAGAGGCAGGTAAGCTCTCGGAGACGTTTGGGTATCTCGCCGATTATCTCGATCGTACCTATGAAGTGATGAGTAAGGCACAAAACGCGCTTATCTATCCGGCGTTCGTTGTCGTCACGTTCATCGTGGTGATGATTCTCATGCTCACGCTCGTGATTCCGAACGTCTCAAAGATTCTCGTTGAATCCGGACAGGAAATCCCGCTCTACACCAAGATCGTTATTGGGCTTTCGGATCTGATCATCAACTTCGGTCCGTTCCTCCTCATTCTGATGGTGATCGGCGGATTCTTCGGTTATCGCACCCTCAAGACCGAGCATGGTCGCTATCTCTTTGATTCCGTGAAGCTGCAGGTTCCGTACATCGGTGATCTGTATGAAAAGCTCTACCTCTCGCGCATCGCGGACAACTTCTCGACCATGCTCGCTTCCGGCGTTCCTGTCGTTGAAGCGGTTGATATTACCGCATCAGTGGTCGGCAGCGCCGTCTACGAAGAGATTCTCAAGCAGGTCGGTGAGGACGTGAAGGGCGGCCTTTCCATCTCAGACGCGTTTCAAAAGCATGAGCAGGTGCCAGGCATCATGACGGCTATGATGAAGGTGGGCGAAGAAACGGGAGAGCTCGGTAATATTTTGAATACGCTTGCGAAATTCTATCGCCGCGAAGTAACAACTGCCGTCGACACGCTCGTTGATCTCATCGAGCCGCTCATGATTGTGTTCTTGGGTCTTGGCGTCGGTATTCTTCTCTCTGCAGTGCTTATTCCGATCTACAATCTTGCCGGTTCCATCTCGTAGTTATCCACACACAACAAGGCATCTCAAGCAGTGTCTCGTACAATAAGGAAAGCGGATTTAATTACTAACCCGCGCTCATCTACATAACCATTATGAAATTTGCATCTTCAGCAGTCGCGAAGCGGGGCTTCACCCTCATCGAGCTCCTCGTCGTGATCGCCATTATCGGTATTCTCTCGTCTGTCGTGCTCGCATCTCTCAACACGGCACGTTCCAAGGGTACGGACGCTAAGATCCAGAGCGAAATCCGCTCGATCGCAGTGAACGCCGAGCTCTTCTACGACAGCAACAACAACAGCTACGGCACTGCCGCAACGGCATGTACCGCAACTTCAGGCACCCTGTGGGGCAATGCAAACGTTGCACAGATCGTGACTGACCTCACGAACGCAACGTCAGCTTCAAACCCGGTCTGTAACTCTTCTGCGACCGCGTTCGCAATCTCGCACCAGATGACCGCTTCGACCACGCAGTACTTCTGCGCCGACTCAACGGGTAAAGCGGGTCTCTCTTCAACTGCGCTTGGCACCAACACGGTCTGCCCGTAACGCAGCTCTCCTAGCGAAAAACGGCACGCAACAGCGCGTGCCGTTTTTCTTTTCACGGTATGATAGATGCATGTTGGTTATCGTCGCTGCGTTTGGTGCGGTTGCTGGAAGCTTCGCTGGCGTTGTTGCTGAGCGGCTGTATACCGGACAGTCATGGGGCAGGGGACGCTCTCGCTGCAACTCCTGCGCACGCATACTCTCGCCAAGCGATCTTGTGCCAGTCGTTTCCTGGCTGGTGCACGGCGGACGGTGCCGAACGTGCGGCTCGGGCGTCCCGGTGCGCTATCTCCTTCTAGAAGGTGCGCTTGCGCTGACGTTTGCGCTTTCGTACCTGAAGCTCGGACTGTCTCTCCCGTTCTTGGTACTTGCTGTAGCGCTGTTTGTGCTTGCGGTGATCATTCTCTACGATCTGCGGCATACCGTGATACCGCAAGAAGCATCGATGCTCTTGGTTGCGCTCTCGCTCCTCTTTGCGCTCCTGACATCGGGAAGTATGCATGCGTTTGGCGGTGCACTCTTTAGCGCAGGGGTGATTGGCGGCGCGTTTGTGCTTGCGCACGTGCTCTCGCGTGGCCGCGCGATGGGGCTTGGGGACGCACCGCTCGCGTTCTCCCTTTCTCTGATTGCTGCGCCACTTGCGGTGACCGGCCTCATTTTCTCGTTCTGGATCGGTGCGCTATGCGGAATCATCATATTGGTGAAGCGGCAGGGAGGGCCTAAAATGGGTATTGAGGTGCCTTTTGCGCCCTACCTTGCATGCGGATACTTGCTCGCTTTTTTCACCGGATGGAACCTGTTTCCGCTCTAAGGCGGGGTTTTACCCTAGTCGAGATGCTCGTGGTGCTCGCGATCATCACGGTCGTAACCACGATTACGCTTACCGGGCAGTCCGAGTTCAACCGGTCGCTTCTCCTTACCGACACTACCTATACGGTTGCACTCTCGCTTCGTGAGATGCAGACCTTAGGACTCTCCAGCCGCATTACCGGCGGCGGCGTGCAAAACGCCGGATACGGCGCTCATTTCACCACTTCGCCGGGCACGAGCTACATTTTGTTTGCTGATACGAACAAAGCGTCCCCCTCACCGCTCGCTACCTGTCCGACGGGGGGAAGTGGCACGCCGGACGCAAAGCCTGGCAACTGCGTGTACACCTCAAGCGACGAGCTCTTCCAGACCTACAACTTCAGTCGTGGATTCTACGTTTCGCGCATCTGTGGCAAGACGACTGGTTCAAGTCCCCAAACCTATTGCTCGGATGACTCTCCCGCGCTCTCTTCGCTTGATATTGTATTTGTACGGTCGAACACGACCGATGCAGTGATCACCGGCCAGCGCTCGGGATCGGTCGCGCTCAGTAGTGCACAGATCTATATCTCGTCCGCGGATAACAGCGCACGCCGCGCCATTTGTGTCTCGCAGCTTGGTCAGGTATCGATCGCCTTTAATACATGCCCATGAGTACTTCGCATCGCGGTTATACCTTGCTCGAGCTCATCGTTGCGGTGGGCATCTTCAGCATTGTGATGCTTGCGGCAACCGGCGCTTATCTTTCTCTTATCCGTCTTGACCGGGAAGCGCGCGCGACCAATGACGTGGTCAACAACCTCAGTTTCGCCGTGGATAGCATGGCGCGCGCCATTCGCACCGGAACGCAGTACAAGTGCAACAACAGCGTTGCAAGCCCCAACTGCACGGATATTCCGGGCGGGGGCTCGCTTGGGTTTCAAGACAGCAGCGGACGCGCGATTGTGTATTCGCTTTCCAACAATCAGCTGATGGCGAGCGTCAACGGCGTATCGTTTCCGATGACCGATCCGCGCGTTTCGATCGACACGCTCTCGTTCTATGTGCGTGGGGTGGGGACGTCGACTGCAGCCCTCAAGGCGCTCGAACCGACCGTCACGTTCGTCATGAAGGGCTCTATGACGACCACATCCGGCACGACGCGCACCTTTACGCTTCAGAGCGGCGCAACCCAACGCTATCTTGAACTATGAGCACCTCACCTACACGCGGCTTTTCCTTGATCGAGACGTTGGTGGCCATCTCGATTCTTGCTGTTGCGCTGGTTGGTCCGTTTATTGCCGTTCGAAACGCGCTTGTCGGCTCCTATGCTGCGCGCGACCAGCTGGTTGCTGCCGCGCTTGCGCAGGAGGGAATGGAATATATTCGCAGCATTCGAGATAACAACTATCTTGCAACGCCGCAGCGCGATTGGCTCGACGGATTTTCGGCAGCGGTGCGCGACGGCTGCTTCGGCGCTTCGCCTGAGATGGTGTGCGTTGTGGATCCGACACGTGGGGACTTCCATAGCGACTCCAACGGCATGGTCGAGCATGATTCGGTGGATGATGCGCCGTACCTTTACCTCAGCACGACCAATCTCTATAACCAGCAGGATTCTGGAACGCGCACGCCCTTCAAGCGCACGGTACAGATGCGTACGATCGGTTCAAATAACACCGAAGTAGAAGTAACCGTCACAGTCACCTGGACGAGCGGCGGCGTTACGCGCACTTCGATCGTGACCGACACGCTCCGCGATTGGCTATGATGACGCATTCTCCACAACGCGGGTTCACCCTCTTAGTGGCGGTTATTCTCGCCTCGGTTGCGCTCTCAATCGGCCTTGCGCTGCTTGATATCGCGTACAAACAGGTCGTGCTCGCCTCAAGTGCGCGTCAGTCGCAAAACGCGTTTTACAACGCAGACGCGGTTCTCGAGTGCGCATTATATTGGGATCAGACGCAGAATTCGTTCCGATACACGGACACCTCTTCTTCCATATCCATCACCTGCGGCGGACAGCCTATTACGGTGACTTTTACCAACCCTCCAAGCGGTACACGCACCCGCACCTTTACCATGCCCTGCAGCGGGGGAGGAACTTCAGGGTCGGCAACCATCACCAAGCAGAGCGACGCGACGACTAATATCTTTGCAAGCGGCTATAACACCTGCGACGACTCCCATACGCGCCGCATCGAGCGCGGTCTCAAAGTCATCTACTAGGGTATAGTAAAGTGCCTATATGAGCGTCCCGCAGGATATACGAGCACGCGCGGAGAAGCTCACCGCGCTTATTAGCGAGTACCGCAAGGCCTACCATGAGAAGAACGAGTCGCCGATTTCTCCAGAAGCGCTCGACTCGCTCAAGCGGGAATTGCAGGATCTCGAAGCAGAGTACCCCGAGCTGATTTCCGGAGATTCGCCGCTCCGGAAGGTGGCTGGCGCGCCGCTGCCAGAGTTGAAGAAGATACGCCACGCTATTCCGCAGTGGTCCCTTGATGACGCGTTTGATGAGGACGATATCCGCGCCTTTGATGCGCGCGTACGGCGCCAGCTTGAGAAGGCAGGAGATACGACCCCTCCTGCGTATGTATGTGAGTTGAAGATCGACGGGCTCCACATCGTGCTTACGTACCAGGGAGGAAAGCTTGTGACTGCTGCAACACGCGGCGATGGCGTTGTAGGAGAAGATGTGACGCACACGGTCAGTACGATTGACGACGTGCCGCAGGAATTAAGTCGTCCACTCAGTCTCATTGTGGAGGGCGAGGTATATATGAGCCGTCGCGGATTCTTGAAGTTGAACGAAGGAAGGAAGCGTCGCGGCGAGCCACTCTTCGCAAACGCGCGCAACGTGGCTGCAGGATCTATTCGTCAATTGGATCCTAAGGTTGCTGCCGCCCGCCCGCTTGGTGCGTTTCTCTATGACCTTGAGCAGATTGAAGGCGGAACATTTCCAGATACTCAGAGTGATGAGCTTGAACTACTGCGAAAGCTTGGACTTCCGGTCAACCGGCATGCAAAGATTGCAAACTCTATAGACGAAGTTATCGAATACTGGAAGCGCTGGCACGGAGAGAGGCGCGAGGCAGAGGATTACCTGATCGACGGCATCGTCGTCAAAGTAGAAAGCCGCCGCCAGCAAGAGCTATTGGGTCACACGGGGAAGGGGCCGCGCTATGCAATTGCTCTCAAATTTGCTGCCGAGCAGGTTACAACCGTGCTTGAAGATATCGGGCTTCAGATCGGACGAACCGGGAAGCTGACTCCGGTCGCGCATCTGCGCCCGGTTTCGGTCGCCGGAACGACGGTTGCACGCGCAACCCTCCATAATGAGGACTATATTCAAGAGAGGGATATCCGTATTGGCGACACGGTTATCTTGCAGAAGGCGGGCGATATCATTCCGGAAGTGGTGCAGGTAGTGAAAGAGTTGCGTACGGGAAAGGAGCGTCCGTGGTCGTTCCCGACACACTCGCCCTTATGCGGTGGAGACGGCTCTATCGAGCGGGTGCCGGGAGAAGCGGCGCACCGCTGCAAGGTACCCGGATCCTACGCGGTACAGGAGCTCAAGATTGCGCATTTTGTCGGGAAGAGCGCACTTGATATTGATGGTTTTGGGAAGCAGACAGTGAAGCTGCTTATGGAGCACGGCCTAGTTTCAACCTACGACGACATTTTCGAACTCACAAAAGACGAGCTGCTCGCGCTTCCGGGTTTTAAGGAGAAGTCCGCGCAGAATCTGATGGATGCCATCAACGCGGCCAAAGCAGTTCCACTTGATCGACTCTTGGTCGGACTTTCCATTGATCATGTGGGCGGCGAGACGGCCACCCTACTTGCGCGCAAATTCCGCACGCTCTTCCGGCTTGCGCAGCAGGGAACCGACGACCTGATGGAAGTGAAGGGGATTGGTGAGACGGTAGCAAAGGCGGTGGCGCGCTGGTTTAGAGACGAAGACAATAAGAAGCTTATCGAGCGCCTCCAAGAACATTTGAAGATCGAGATCGTGGAAGATCCGGCAAAAGATGGCGCGCTTGAGGGCATGACGGTTGTGGTTACCGGAACGCTCCCAACGCTTTCGCGAGACGAGGCAGAGGAGCTGGTAAAGAAAAACGGCGGCACGGTATCCGGCATGGTCTCAAAGAAGACTACCTTCCTCTTGGCGGGGGAGAAAGCGGGCTCCAAGCTCGCCAAGGCGCAGGAACACGGTGTTCCAGTCATAGACGAGAAAGAGTTCAAAAAGCGACTCGGGCTGTGATACAGTGCCAGCTATGGCATCCCTCGACGAGGTACGAAAGCTCGCAGAGCTCGCCCGCATCCGCATACCGGAAGACCGACTCCCGAAGCTCGCAGCTGAATTCGAGAGTATTTTGGCGTACGTAAACCAGATTGAAGAGCTTTCCGTGTCTGGCAGCACGAAGGAACTTCCAGTCGTTCGAAACGTATTTCGCGAGGACGGCGAGCCGCATGAGAAGGGAGTGCATACCGAGAAGCTTGCGGCACAGTTCCCGGAGCGCGAGGACAACTACCTTGCCGTACGGCAGATCATTTCCCATGACTAAACCGTTGAACGAACTGACCATCGTGGAAGCAGGGCGCATGCTTCGAGCGAAAGAGTGCACGGTTCGCGAGCTGTGGGACGCGTGTGCGTCTGCGGCAGCCGCAAAGAACGACGAACTCAATGTCTACCTTGAGCTCTTTCCTGCGGACGAGGAAGCAATTGCGCGCGCGCAGGAACGAATCGATAGCGGAGACACATCTGCACTCTGCGGCATCCCGCTTGCGCTCAAAGACAACATTCTTCTTGAAGGGAAGATCGCGAGTGCTGCTTCGAAGATTCTCGCCACGCATCGCGCCGTTTACGACGCGACGGTGACGAAGAAATTGAAGGAAGCAGGCGCGCTCTTTGTCGGACGAACCAATATGGACGAGTTTGCGATGGGCAGCTCGACCGAGAATTCGGCATATGGTCCCGTAAAGAATCCGCTGGATGTTACGCGCGTTCCGGGCGGTTCCTCAGGCGGCTCGGCTGCTGCGGTTGCGGCACATATGGCACTTGGCGCGCTTGGGACTGATACAGGCGGCTCCATCAGGCAGCCGGCTGCCCACTGCGGGCTCGTGGGCCTCAAGCCGACCTATGGCGCAGTTTCTCGTTATGGACTCATTGCGCTCGGGTCCTCGCTTGACCAGGCTGGCCCGCTTGCAAAAACCGTTGAGGACGCTCGCATTATTTTTGAGACGATTCGTGGGCAAGATGCGCACGATGCAACCAGTATTAGCGAGACGACCTACCGCGTACCGGAAACGTCTGGCAAGTTGCGGATCGGCGTGCCGCGCCACTTGCTTCAAGAAGGAGTGGATGCGGATTTGCTTGCGGCGTTTGATGCGACGATTGATACGCTCAAGGCAAACGATCACGAGATTGTTGAGATCGAGCTGCCAACCAGTCCGTATGCGCTTGCTGCCTACTATGTCATTCAACCAGCAGAAGCTTCTACGAACCTGGCCCGCTTTGATGGTATTCGCTATGGACTCAGTAAGCGCGGCGCGACGCTCACGGACGACTATGTCGCGTCTCGCACTGAAGGCTTCGGTCCGGAACCGACACGCCGCATTCTCCTTGGTACTTTCGTACTTTCTTCCGGCTACATTGACGCGTACTATCGCAAGGCAGACGCCGCACGCGACGTGCTTCGTGCTGAATACGATAAGGCGTTTGGGCGCTGCGACGTCGTTGCGTTCCCAACGACGCCGTCTCCGGCATTCCGGTTTGGCGAAAAGAGTGATCCGGTATCCATGTATCTTGAAGACGTCTTTACGGTTACTGCCGACCTTACGGGCATGCCGGCACTGTCTGTTCCTATGGGGCAGGTGACACGCGAGGGAAGCGCGCTGCCGGTTGGCATACACTTCACCGCGCCGCTTGGCGCAGATGACCGTTTGTTTGTTATTGCAAAAGAGGTGAGTGGCGAGGCGGTATAATCTAGGGAATGCAGGAGAACCCGGTTCCGTTTTTGAACATTGAGTATTTCTTCCGCCTCCTCTACGAGAGTCGCCTTCAGTTTGCTGAAGACGGAGATGTTATTGGCGCGTTTAACGCATGGGTGGCGCACGCATGGGGCGTGTTGGGTGTCGTATCATTTCTCTTCGTCGTTGCTGCCTTTTTTGTGCTTGCGTATGCAAGCATGCGGCTCTATCAAATTAAGAAGTTTGAAGGAGAAACGAAGTATTCGACCATCAAGCCAGAGGCAGAAGAGAAGCGTAAAGATCATTCGCGCTGGGCGCATATTCAAACGCTGATTGAGAGCGCAACGCCAAGCGATTGGCGCCAGGCAATCATTGAAGCGGACATCATGCTTGAAGAGGTACTCATGCAGGCGGGATATCCGGGCGAGTCGGTCGGAGACCGTCTCAAGATGGCGCGTTTCCAAACGCTTGATGATGCATGGGAGGCGCATAAAGTGCGAAATGAAATTGCGCACCAGGGCTCGACGTATCACTTGGATGATAAGACGGCGTTTCGCGCCATCAAGCGATACGAGGCCGTCTTCAAAGAATTCGGAGAAATTTAGGCTTGCGAGAGCCTAAAAAAAGCGTATAATCCAGCTAATAGCGGGGTGGAGGAGAGGTACCTCGGGAGGCTCATAACCTCCAGACGCCGGTTCGATTCCGGCCCCCGCAACACGATTGTGATAGTGGAACTTAGACCAGTGCGCCTCAAAAGGCAGTTCAGTACCGGTTCGGGTCAAGTCTACAAAAGCCGCGTCTCGCGGCTTTTGTGGTATAAGGCAAGCTATACTTATTTCATGAATCTCCTTAAAAACAGCTACGCGCTCGGTGTCCTGATGGTGATCGCAGAACTCCTCATCAACAACATTCTTCTCGCGGCGAGGCTCCCGCACATTTCCGGCATCATACTCGCGATTTTTGCTGGTTCTATATATTCCGCTTATCACAAGGAGAAAATGCCTTTCAAGGAGCGGGTAAAGACGCTTGCGACCTATCTTGTTCTGGCCGGAGTCGCGGGAATCTTTGCTGTGTTTACCGGCGTAGGCGCGTCTGCTCCGGGGCTAGCAATAGCAATCATGCTCGGTATGTTGGTTCTCTACGCGATATTTATGTATTTCATGCTCGGCGTAGGTAGTTCCGGATACATGACTGCGTATGAGAAGCAGCAGGCCGCTATAGCCGCACAACAGCCAGTTTCGGAACAGAACCCATTGACACCTATTCCAAACGCCAAGGAGTTTCAAAATAAGCATCCAAAAATTGCAATAATTCTTGCGCTTATAGGATGTACGGCTTTGTTTGTTGGAGGTGTCTTTATCGTCATGGACCCGCTCTTTGAAGCCAACATAAGGTTTGTTATGGGTGGTTTATCAGCACTTATAGCGCTTACGATTGTCGGCGCTCTTTGGAGAGTTTTTGGAAAAAAGATTTGGACTGCTGTTGTAGGTACCGTTGTGCTAGCGCTCATTGTCTTAGGTGTGCATATGCATATAGCGAACCTGCCCGCGCCCGCCGCCGGAGTAGATAAAATGATGATTGCATATCAAGAAGTAGCGTTGAGGTGTGTCGAAAAAGGAGCAGATTTGCGAGGAAAGCTTTCAGGCTGGAATCGAGGAATGCCACAAGTTGAGAGCGCAATTTGTTCCCAAGAGTCTAGCTGGAAAATGCTGCCTGCTGGTTGGAAATACATCAAAATCCTTGATGCAGACGTAAGCGACGGAACTTTCACTTTTGGAGCGCACAGCAGAGCAGGCGACTTTATTATCTGTGGCGAAAAATGGTGCGTACACAGGGACGCAAAAGGAGAGGACACTATCCTCTCAACAGTACCCAGCCCTCTTTCTGCAACCATTACGCTTCCTGAAAGTAAAAGCGTGCATCAGGGTGAAGAAGTTGAAGTCGCACAGATGACCCTGATCAACTCTACCGACAAACCAGTTGACCTGCGCGCGTTCTGGTACAAGAAGAGCGGCACGGCATCTAACAGCGCGATAGAAATGGTGCATATCGTCGAAGGCGACAACACACGCGGCATGAACTTCATGCATTATCTCGGTCGCTCCACTAGCGACATGGTTTATTTCGACGAGCCGGGCATGTTCAAGCTCGAACCCGGACAGAGCCGTACTTATAGCGTGCAGATTGAGCTGAATAGCAATATGCCTCTCGAAATCGGAAAGACTATCGGACTTGATTTTGTCGGCTTCTCGCATGACCCGCAAGTGGAGGGTATGCCTGCGTCGGGAGCGATTCATACTATTCAGCAATAACTGGTTCTATACCGGCCCGCCCCTAAATCGCCCGAAAGCTGATAAATCTCTTCAAAAGCTATCCAGACCGGTCCCCGTCGCCCGAACCCTTAAAGTCGTCTCTAAAGAACCCTTAGAACCTCTCGATTTCCAGGTTCAGTACCGGTGCGGGCAACACGATTGTGATCCGATGAAAGACTTCCTTGCTTTAGTTATCTTTGTCTTGATTTCGCAAGGAGCTGGTCTACTTGGTTCGTTTTTCACCGCCTCTGCTATTGATAGCTGGTACGCTTCGCTTGTGTTGCCAGCAGTTGCGCCACCCAATTGGGTATTTGGGCCAGTCTGGACCCTACTTTACCTATTTATGGGTATCGCTCTGTGGCTTGTCTGGCGCAAGCGCGCTGAGAAGAAAACCTACCTGGCATATAGCCTGTTTGGAATACAGCTTATTTTGAATACTCTGTGGTCTTATATATTCTTCGGTCTGCAGAACCCCGCTGCAGCGTTTATCGAGATTATCATTCTGTGGATAGCAATCCTCGGTACCGTAGTCGTTTTTACAAAGGCTTCTCGCACAGCAGGAATACTCCTCGCCCCTTATTTGCTTTGGGTAACGTTTGCAGCCTATTTAAACTTGCAAATCTGGCAGCTTAACTAGATCTTTACAGGAGTAGTTTCTGCTTCATCTGTTCTTTCATTCTGTTTCGTTATTGTGTGTACGCACCGTCGGCAGTGCACATTACCAGGTTCTAAGTCACACACCACCATGGCGAACAAGAACAGGCGAGGCAACCAAAACGAAGGGGAAGATCGCAATGACCGTCGCGGACAAAACGAAGATGAAAACCGCGTAGACCGCGGTGGTCAGGGCGGCTCTGAGAATCGTGGAGGGGGTCAAGGCCGCAATACGCAAGGGATGAATGACGACACGTACTAAGGTACGAAGGCAGAGGACGGTTGTGTCTACGGACACAGCCGTTTTCTGTTAAGAGGATCGATAAAAGCCCGCATTTGCGGGCTTTTATCGATTCATGCGTTATCTGCTGCGTGAACCGCCGCGACCAGAGGATGAGCGTCCAGAGTTTGAGCGACTATTGCCACCCCCGCGTCGCGAGCGGCTGCGACCACCAGATGAGCGACCGCGGTTACCAGTGTTAGCCATAGCGGAAATTACGGTTACCGTTGTTTGATAAGGACCCGCGCTGTGTAGTAGCGCACACTAACAATAGCGATATGCGTGAAAAGATTGGATGAAGGTTCAGCTCGTCTTTCTCTTTTGCTGGACTGGATCGGCAAGCGTTCGCTCCGAAAGAACAGAGTGAGTATCGCGCGTGGGATCAACTGCTGATGCATATTTATCGACGCGTTTTCGAAGCAGCCACTGCCGCGTGCCGCGAAAGCGGAAGAGAGAAAATCCGCCGCGCAACTTCTTTCCGCGAAGAATAAAGGTGAGTCGCCCGTTCTTGAGACCTTTGCGCATTGCAGCCTCTCCGCCGCCTGTTTCATACGGACCCGTGTCCCAGACGATAACCTCTCCCGCTCCGTATTCTCCGTCGGGGATGCTGCCCTCAAAGTCCTTATAGGCAAAAGGGTGATCCTCTACCTGTACGGCAAGACGCTTTACTTCCGGGTCGAGCGAAGGACCCTTCGGAAGCGCCCAGCTCTTGAGCACACCGTCTATTTCCAGACGCAGGTCATAGTGCAGCTTTGAAGCAACATGCTTCTGCACAACGAAGGTGGGCGATGAATGTCGCTTTGGCGTACCTGCCTTCGGTTCTGGTGTTACTGCAAAATCCCGCTTCTTCTCATAGAGGGTCAGCGTCATGGTTATTCTGTTGCGCCGCGAGACGCTTTGAATTCCATCATCTGCTCAGCCATTTCCTCGAGTGTGTCGTCTTCGAGTTTCTTCTTTGCTTTCGGCAGGAGGTCATGCTCCTCCTCTTTGACGTGGTGCTCAATATTCTCTTTGAGTACTTTTACTTTCGCATCAAACTGCGGGTCTTCTGGCTCGAGCGTTTTTAGCTCTGCGATGATGGACTTTGCAACATCGTGTTCGGCGGTTGCCTCCTCAACGAGAGATTCGTCTTCGTCCGCAAGCGCCTCTTTGAAGCGTGGATAGCAGTAGAGCTCCTCCATCTCTGCATGCGTTTCAAGCTCGCTAATAATGGTATCTGCGATCATGCGTTTCTGGGTGTGCGCTGTCTCCCCAAGCTCTTCGTACTCCTTGAAGAGCTCCTCAACCTTACGGTGATCGTGCTTGATGATATCGATAGCGTCTTTTGCCATAGGGCTAATGCTTAACGAGTAAGCTAGATAGGCACAATGCCAGCTGCGCAGTGAACGAGCGGTGAATGAAGTACTCTATGAAGTAATGAAGTTTCTTCATCCTCGTCGTAGGGGATATATGTCTCACACATTCTTCACGCGCGGTGCAGTGCTCATGATGTTGGTTAGCTGCATGGCAACATCGCTTCCGATAGCTGCTCAGGCGCAGTCTCGCTTCGACTGGGAGCACTATATAGAAATGTATGCAGCACGGGATACGGATGATGAGGACGAGGATGATGATCGTTCCAGTCGCCGTCGCGGCATCTCTTCTTCTGTGCAGCGAAAGATAAATCAGCTCGGTGATGACGCGGTTGAGAATCTGCCAATCCCAATTCTCTTGGGAGTCACGCGAAATTCGCTCACACGAAACTTCGGTGATCCGCGAGATGGCGGTTCGCGCTCTCACGAGGGACTCGACATTATGGCCTCTCGAGGCGCCTATATCGTCTCTCCAACGGACGCAGTCGTCATTCGAACAGGGAAGAGTTCTTCTGCGGGAACCTACGTCTATACAGCAAACCCGGGAGACGAGACCTTCGTCTACATGCACCTTGATGATATTGCCGACGGGATCAAGGTGGGTACCGTCCTCAAGCCGGGCGATCTAATTGGCTATGTGGGCAATACTGGAAATGCAGCGGGCGGACCGCCGCATCTCCACTTTGAGATCCGCGACGGCAGGCGCGCCGAGGATCCGTACCCGCGCCTTACCGGATCTTTCGCGAACAAAGACCTCATCCGTTCGCTAACAGCAATCGTCAAACTCCTGCAGGAGGAGCTTAAGGATGCGCGCTAAACCACTTCCGGGCGCTCTCAATCTCTCGGATTGAGCGGTTGCGGTGAATCAATTCGTCATTGCGGACAGATTCAAAAAACTCGTACTGGCTGCGCACGTCACGGCCGTAAAACGAAAGGAAGTCTGATACACAGGGCTTTCGCTTGAGTGCCTCCTCGTTTTCTTTGAGAAAGCGTTCATATTGCGCATAGGCATGCTTTTCAAAGACGTAGTTGAGCTCAAGGGAGGCTCGGTGCGAGACGATGTAGAGGAGGTAGATGAGCCAGAAGTACACCAAGGCAAAAAGAAGCGGGATAAGCGTATGGCGGAAGAACCCCGTTTGCTTTTCCTGCTTGGCAAGATGCGAGATGACCACCACATGCATTGTTTCGTTGTCTTGCGCGGCGCGGCTAAAAGCGGCCATGCGGGTGAGTTTCATGGCGTGCGCCTCGTTTCCATGGAAGGCGGAGAGGAGGGTGTATGCGGCCACCTCCCACGACTGATACGGAATGCGCGCGATGACTTCAATCGCTTTAAACTTGCCGTAGCTCGGGCGGAACCCGTATACGAGGTTGCCGAAGGTAACTAAAACGTAGCCAAGAATGAGCGGAACGATGCCGGGGCGGTAGTTATCGTACGGACGGGCGTAATCGTGACGGAGAAGGGGGTCATTGAGTTCCCGAACCAGGTCCTCATGGCTCGCAAAATCCTCGTTCATTAGCACCAACTGTAACACGCTATACGTTGAAGGAATGGGCCGGAAATAGTAAGGTGCAAGGTACTGCTGGTGTAGCTCAGGTAGTTAGAGCATGGGACTCATAAACCCAAGGTCGGAGGTGCAAGTCCTCCCACCAGCACTAAGGCTTGCCGGGGAGGGCAAAAACCGCTAGAGTCTCAAGGTTGCGGTCGTAGCTCAACTGGTTAGAGCACCCGCCTGTCACGCGGGAGGTTGCGGGTTCAAGTCCCGTCGACCGCGCATCAAGACGGAAGGACGCCGAAAGGCGTCTTTCGTCGTTTGGGTACGCGGTGTTTCTGGTTCAAGTGCCTCAAAAACGGGCGATGTAGGAATCTTCAGTTCTTGGATAGGAAGAAACCAAGGCATGGCTTGAATGCTGAATTCTTTGCCGATCATCGTGCAGTTCAAGTCAGCAAGGCCGAGAAGGATCTCGCGCCGTGTTTTTGCATCTCCGCGCATGAAGGCTGCCCGGGCGTAGGTAGCAAACTCGAAGGTCTTGCGGGTCAGCTCCAGCCACTCAGGGTTCTCCTCACGATGCTTGGCGATGCGCTCGCTTAGGCGACCCATCTCGCCCTTGATGCGGTTCTTCTGCTGCAGGAAGTCATTGTCGTCTATGACACCGCGGCTGTAGCCTTCAAGCAGGCGGTCCAGCTTGTCTTGGTTCGCGTCGTAGGCCTTCTGCAGGCTCTCTATCGCGCGCTTCTTATCCAGGTTCGCTTCGTCAGCTTTTTCCTCGATGATGTCGAGAGCCCAGTCCAAGAACTCGGGCGGAATCGTTAGGCGTTCAAGCTCCTTGTCGATAGCTTCCTCAATAAGGTCCACGTTCAAGGCACGAGTAACCGAACCCTTCTCCTTAGCCTTGCGGCAGTGCTCGCAGAAGTAGAGAACGTAGCGGCGTATACTCCCGTCCTTGAGCTTCTTTTTTTGGTTCGTAGCTATGACACCGTGTCCACGCTCGCACTTGATGACCCCAGTGTAGGCATATTGGTTTATTTGTACGCGAGGCTTGCCACGCTTTCCGAGAATGACTTGTGCGCGGTCAAACTCCTCGAGGGTGATCATGGGTACATGCTTGCCCTGATATAGCTCTCCACCGTACTCGAACCATCCTGCATAGAAGATATTCGTGAAGATGCGGTAGATGCTGCTGCGGGTAAGGGGCTTGCCACCCGTGAGAGCGGTCTTTCGTGTGAGAAAGCCGCGTTCGTGTGTCAGCCAGTTAAGGATCTGGATGGGCGTAAGATTCCCGGTCAAGAGCTTGTTCCAAGCCTCCTTGATGTCATCAAAGCGTTCCGGGTCCTGCTCATTCGTATTCTCGCCACGGTTCCGGGTTTTCGTGTTGATGTAGCCATGAGGGCAGCTGCCAGGACGCCATCCTTTCTCAAGCTTGCTCTTGAGCCCGCGTTTTACGTTCGGCCCAAGGTCTCGGCTCGACTGATTTGCTATACCGAACTCAAGGAAGGATATGAGCGCGTTGTCTTCTGGAAGAAACTCACGCTCGAAGGTGCGGATGTGTTTGATTTCTCCGCGTTGTAGCATTCCAAGAATCATCCCTGCTTCGTCTGGGTTGCGAGCGAGACGGTCTAGCTTCCAGGTGATGATGCCTTGAGCTTCACCCTTCTTGATGCGGCGGATCATATCGTTGAAGGCTTCGCGCTTAAAGGGAACAAATGCTGAGCGCGATTCGGTAATGATTTCTTTCATGCGGAGGCCGTACTGCTTGGCCATGCCTTCAAGCACCGTCGTCTGGTCCTCTATTGACTGAACCTGACGCTCCTTAGATTCAGAGGATTTGCGGGCATAGCCGAAGTAAACGATGTCTTGCTTTGATGTCATGTTGGTGAGTAAGTGAATAAAGTGCACTTATCCCTGGGTCGAGTTGTCGCGTAGCGAAGCGGAGCGTGCGCGTAGTCGCGCCAAATCTTCCTTGCAAAGAGGTTGGTAGACCAACTCCATAAGGCGATGGAACCGATGAGCGTGTTGCGTTGCCTGTTCGTCGTTGAGCGTGTGTCCGAAGCGTTGTTCGTAGATGCGCTGAAATGCACTAACGCGCTCCTCCGACAGCCGCATGACGGGTGTGGCGGTGCGTCGTGGCGTGGCAGGTGGTCATAGTCATGGCCAAAGGGAGAAATGAATAAAGCCGCTACGTTTCCAGCGGCTCGTCGGGGCGGAATGGGGCGAAGTTGCGCGTTTCGGTGCCGATACCATAGCATGCAGGCTCGAAAAGCAAAAGAACGGCCCGAGCGTATCGACGCTTACCGTTCTTACGATCACGTTCTGTATTCGTTATCTGTTATTCGTATTCGATATGACTTGTTCTTAAGTATGTGTTTGTGTTCTGTTTTTTGCACACGTGTACTCAGCCCGCTAGGCGGGCTGAGGCTGCATAAGGATTTTCTTGCTGAGTTCTCCAGGGCTTAATACTTGGCCAAGAAAGATATGGCCGAGAAGGTATTGCCGCGCCCAACGCTCAGGTTCCGGAAAGCCATTACTTAGGCGGCTGTCCTTTGTCTCACGGAGGTGGGTTGTTTCCAACCCATGTATCCCGCTCGCTTTGGCAATGTGTCAGCACGGTGAGCCGGTTATGCTTGACTGCGAGGGGCTCTTTTTGCGCAGATGGCCTGAGTTAGCCTGCCATCTGAACCTACGTCCTTATGCACACTAGGGCTGGCGGACCTGTAGGGGGAACCGTGAGTCCAGCTGATGTGCCGTTCGGCGAACCGAACTAGGGATACCTTACCTGAGTCCCCCCATGCAGCGTTCGAGATCGCCGTGCGGATATGCGTGAGAAGTAAGTTCGTTCCGCTTAGGCGAGGCCTAGCCTCTAAGTGAAAGAGACACATTGTCCCCCTCTACTAGCGCCGGTAGGGGTAGTCTACATTTTTGACCGACCTCTCCCGCAGGTTTTGTCCTGAGAGAACTTCAGGCCTATACTTATCCTGTTCGACAACTGAATAGATGGCCCGTAAGGGCCAGGACCTAACCCGCCGGTCTCGGCCGTCGGTATGGTTCGAAAAGTCTCGCAAAAGCACAGCAGGCCCGTCATGCGGTTGTCTTTTGCGAGCCATGTCCGAAAGGGCATGTCGGCTTTGCCGAGACCCGTGGCGGGCCTTCTGTGCGCTCGTCATGGGAATTACTCGCTCACGAGAATCCTATGGCCACGACACTTCGCAAGTCACTTCTAGTTGGTGCTGCTCTCATTTTCTTACTCGGTGCTGTTTCGACCTGGGCCTACATGAGTGCGCCGGTGTTCGTTCAATTTGGCGAGGCACACTTTTTAGCTGGCGGGCAATGGTATACGCGCACTCAGGGCGAGGGCTATGCCGACTATGCCGCAACCAAGCAAAGTCTCTGGGAAGCCGTGGCTGGCGATCCGAACCCCTTGCACTGGATCCCTATTAGCTTCGATTCGGTCGAGTAGCGTATGGGACTGCTCATTGTTATCGGTCTCGTAGTGGCCGTGTTCGCGTGGATCGCGTTCGTAAAGACTGAACCGGCGCGCGCGGCGGCACGGGCGCGTCGGGATGCAGGACAGCAGCGCCAAGACGAGCTCCTTTCTCAAGCGGAGTATTTGATAGCTAGAGGGAAGGAACGGGCAATGGAAGCATACGAGCAGCTGGCGCGGGATATACGAGCCATGCCCAAGTACGCCGTATGGAGGGAGGACGTTCTGCTCAAGCACGGCAGACGCTGCTCGATATGCGGCTCCACTGAAAACATCGAGGTAGACCACAGGCACTCCCTGTACTCTCTCGTGCGGATCTATGGCATCACCAACCTTGACGAAGCGTATGCTTGCGACGCTCTCTGGGAGGTGGGGAATGGCAACCCGCTGTGCAGGCCCTGCCACGACAAGACGGCGCCAAGCGCATACCGCAGGAAGAAAGCCGCGCAAGGCGCGGCTGTTCCTCAAGCATGACGAGGGAGTCTGCAGGTCGGCAGGAGCACAGCTTCCTGTGCTGCGGCTAGCGCGGCCTCGCGCGTCTCGCCGCTGCCGAGAACGGCACCGCGCTCGTCGCGCACCTGGTAGCCGAACACCTCGCAGGTATCCTGGAAATCCTCGTCCTCGTCGCTCCAGGAGTAGCGGGTAAGCGGTTCAATGTAGAGCATGCGTTGGTAGTTATGGATAACGCATGCCGCGAGTCGTCCACCCCGGCAGGGGTGGTAGTGCGGGGTGGTTCCCTTACCTCCCCTAGATAGGGGAATGGGTGTCAGGTAGAGGATTCCGCGGGCAGTCGCGCGCGTTCGGGGGCTTTCCACAGGTTATGCAGCAAAGCGCCGCAGAGGGCTGCACAACGCCGCACTTGGCTGCTATACTCAGGGAATGCGAACGCCGTATACCACCATCGACCTGTTTGCTGGCATCGGCGGAATCCGAAAGGGCTTCGAGGCTGCCGGCTTTTCTACTCTCTATGCAGCTGACAATGACGCTTACTGCAAAGCGACTTACGACCTGAACTTCGCCAAGAAAGGAGCGCCGCTCGCTCTCCAGGATGTGGCTGCCATAGACCGTGCATCTCTCCCTGACTTCGATGCGCTTCTTGCCGGGTTTCCGTGCCAATCGTTTTCTGTTGCCGGCAATAAAAAGGGATTCGAGGATACCGGACGCGGAGACTTGTTCTTCGAGCTTATGAAGATCGTCGAAGAGCGCGAGGAAGAGAAAAAGCCGCGCGTGGTATTCCTCGAAAACGTAAAGAACCTCCTTACGCACGACCACGGAAGGACCTTCGTAATCATCAACGAGAGGCTGGCTAATGCCGGATACCATGTCCGCTTCAGCCCGCTCAGTAGCGCAGACTACGGAGACGTTCCGCAGGCGCGCGAGCGGGTCTACATCGTGGGCTTCAAAGACAAGGCCGCGCATGACGCATTCGAGTTTCCTGAGAAGCTGCCGCGCAAGAAAACCATCCTTGACGTACTTGAAGACGGGGTGGATGAGAAGTACTACTACCGCGAAGGGTGGCTGTATGACCGCATCAAGAACCAGGGGATGAAGCCTGGCCGCGTATACCAGTGGCGCCGCGTGCACCTTCGGGAAATCAAGAGCGGGATCTGCTGCACCCTCACGGCCAACATGGGCATGGGCGGGCACAACGTGCCGCTCGTGTGCGATAGCAAGGGGCTCCGCAGGCTTACGCCTCGAGAATGCCTGCGCTTGCAGGGCTTCCCTGACACCTTCAAGATTCCAGAGACCATTCCGGAGTCCCGGCTATACAAGCAGGTCGGCAATTCGGTGACCGTCAGCGTCATCGAGCGCATCGCGAAGAACATAAAGAAGGCTCTCGATGCTGCAGAGAAAGCGGCAGAAGTAGAAACTTATGGCAGACGTATTCACAAAGGAAAAGCGGAGCGAGATCATGTCGCGCATAAGGTCGCGGCACACGTCGCCTGAGCTGCTGGTATACCGCTACTTGCGCAGGGAAGGAGTCTACTTCCAGAAGCACTACAAGAAAGCGCCAGGCTCGCCGGACATAGCGCTACCGAAAAAGAAGATTGCCGTATTCATTGACGGCGACTTCTGGCATGGGTGGAAATTCGCTGAGCGCAGAGAGAAGCTGCCCGAAATCTACTGGCGGGAGAAGATTGAGAAGAACATTAAGAGGGACAAGGCGAGGAGGGCGAAGCTCAAGCGGATGGGATGGAAAGTTCTTCGCGTGTGGGAGCACGACTTGAAGAAGCGTCCAGAGGCTACTCTCGAGAAGATCCGGCTGTTCCTAGTCTCGTAGCGGCTGTCCACAGGAGTATTGACAAAGCGTACATAGGGTATACCCTGCATAAATACGACCTATCCTTATGCAGGATTCACCTAAAAGGGGAAAAAAGAGCGAAAAGAGGGAGCGCTTTGAGCGTTTGGCCGAGTACCGCACGAACGAGGTGTTGCGGAAGTTGAAGACTCTGGGGAACTGCGGGAACCGCAGCGCCTACGAGTACACTGAAGACGAGGTGGGCAAGATATTCTCCGAGATCGAGCGGCAGGTAAAGGAGGCGCGCGCCAAATTTACCTTCCCTAAGCGCTCGGGCAAGTTCACGCTCTAAAATTAAATACCCCGACATGAAAAAAGATGGCCTCGAATGGCACTTCCCAGACCTGCAGCACGCCGACTCCGAAGGCCTTAACGATCCATTGCTCCAGTATTTCGGGGGCAACCACAACCGCTACATAGCCCGCGAGGTCATACAGAACTCGATAGACGCCCGCAAGGACGATACGCAGCCAGTAGTGGTGAAGTTCACGCGCCTCGAGCTGCCTACTGCCGAGGTGCCGGGAGTCGCTGAGCTGAAGAAGCATTTGGAAGTCTGCTTGGAGCAGGCTAGGAGCGAGCAGAACGAAAAGGCGGAACGCTACTACGAGGACGCGGTGCGCGCTGCAGGCGAGCCGAAGACCATCGTGCTCCGCGCGTCGGACTTCAATACCTCCGGCCTTACGGGAGAGGACAAGGACAAGCGGGGCAAGTGGCACCGCCTCGTGCGCGCCGTAGGCGAGAACCAAATGTCAGGCGTGGGCGGAGGCTCATACGGCATCGGTAAGGGAGCGCCCTTCGTCGCTTCGCGCATGCGCACCGTCTACTACTCCACGAAGAATGAGGACGGCGACGTTATCTTCCAGGGCAAGGCGCGGCTCATGAGCCACGAATTGAAAGGCAAGGAGTACCGAGGCGTAGGCTCTTTCGGCGTCGAGGGCTATAAGTCGGTAAGGGATCCGAAGGCAATCCCGCCTGCTTTCTTGAGGCAGGAGCAGGGCACGGACATCAGCATCATAGGCTACATGCCTAACCTTGCATGGGCCGACGAGCTTGCGGCATCGGTGCTCGACAACTTCTGGATGGCGATCTACTCGGGCACTCTTGAAGTCGTCATAGGGAACAGCAGCGGCATAGGCGAGCTTCGCATCGACCGCTCGACTCTCCGCGAGCTCTTGGAGAAGCACTGCAAGGACAGCGGATTTATCTACTACAAGTGCGTCATTGACTCGAGCCGCACGTTCGAGAAGCAGCTCCCGCTTCTGGGGCTTTGCCGCTTGCACGTGCGCATCGAAGAGAAGTTTCCGCGCCATATCGCCGTCATGCGCAGGCCGAAGATGGTGGTCGACACCATGCGCTTCCCGAAGACGCTTCAGCAGCCGTTCGCAGGCGTCTTTATCTGCGACGATCCTGAAGGAAACAAGATACTCCGCGGCATGGAGCCGCCGGAGCACGACAAGTGGGACCCGGATCTCGACCCCGTTAACGGCAGGGCTGCGCTCAGCGAGATACGCGAGTGGATGAAGCACAACCTTCTCGAGCTCGCCGAAGAAGAAAGCGGCGATCCTGAAGAGATTCCAGAGCTCGAGAAGTTCCTGCCGTATGACGAGGATTCGGAGCGCGCGTCGGAATCGAGCAAGAGCCGGACTCAGGCGACGGGTACTGCCGGCCGCGATGAGAGCGCTATGGAAGTAGGCGCAGAGCGCGATGAGGAGGCGCGCGAGATCGAAGCTTTCGTGCACAAGCCGTCCTCGGTAAGGGATAACGACAAGGGCGGCATGGCCCCTGATTTCGACGACGACGGCAAGGGCGGAAGCGACGGGGGCAGCGGCGGAACTGGCGACGAATCCGGCGGCAAGGGAGCAGAGCGCATCAACACTTCGCAGGCGCGTTTCCGCATCATCTATACGGGCAAGAAGAAGGATCGTGCCGAGTACTGCCTCGTGATTACGCCGATGATGGACCAGGAGGGAGGCGTGAACATCGTCGCTCTCGGAGAAGACTCGACCGTCTACCCGGTTTCCGTAGCCGAGGCCGAGGAGTGGGGAAAGAAGGCAAAGACGTACAAGCACAGTGGCTCGTTCATCGCAGGCCTGAAGCTCAAGAAGAACAAGCCTGTCCGCATCCGCATCGAAACTAAGTCCGCTTCGCGCTACGCGCTAGGCATCGAGAACCATGAAGGCTAAAAACATATCGTATCCATATCCGGTTCTCGGGAACGAGGACGACGTAAAGGGAACTTTCGACGTCTCCTTCAAGCACGCGCTTCGCCGGGAGGAAGTAGCGCTCATGGTCGGCTTCAAGCTCAAGAACAAGTCGCTTGAAAAGCTAGTAAAGGAGAAGAAGGCAGCATTCACCGTCGAGGTGGAGTGTCCTGGCACCTTCTTCCGAAAGAGCTTCTCGACCTTCGAGCACGACGCCCGGTTTGTGATCGGCTCAGGTCTGGTGCGGGAGCACGTGTCGGCAGCCTTCTATGTCCGCGCCGTCGAGCCGCTGCCTAAGTACAAGATCGACGGAAGCCACCCTGACTACGAGGGGTTCCCGTTCGACATAGGAGCGGGAGACGTGCTCGCGCTCGGAGGACACACCTCGTTCATCGCGGAGAAGGACTTCGACCCGATGCGCCCTGCGGTCTCGTCCTTGATAGCTATCAAGCCCGGCACGCATGCGGTCGGACCGATGCAGATCGACTACAGCCAGGACAAGATTCTCATTAAGCTCTCCGAGCGCGACTACAAGAACTACGGAATCGTAAAGGGCAGGGTGGGCATTGCAGGCGTGCTGCACGCATCCATCGTCCTTCCCGTACTGGCAGAAGCCATCAAGCTCGTACACGAGAAGGACCATGAGACGCAGGGAACGCACTGGCACAAGCGGCTTGAAATCATCCTGCGCCAGCAGGAGCTGCCGGCCGACGACGGGCTGCTCGCTGCGCAGAAGCTCTTGCGCAGCCCGCTCGAGCGGTGCTTATCAGGCCTCGCGGAGGATAGCGACGATTAATATGCCAAACCAAAATATCTTCAAAGGAATGTTCGTGTCAGAGCTCCGCGACAAGGTGCGCAACGGGGAATCGCTTTGCGACTACTTCAAGGCGGAGCTCGACTATCCTGCAGACGCGGTGATGGAGTCTCCTATAAAGGTAGTGCCCGAAAGCCTCGAACTGAAGTACAAAGGTCCGGGCGAGACGGTCAGCAACGATCTTGAGAATGCCATTGCGCTTTACGAAGCGTTTCCGGACTTAAACGAAACCCAAGCGTCGGACATCCGCCTGTGGACCTACCTGACGCACGTGTCCCTTCGCGACTACGTGCGCAAGCGCTGGCCTCTGGCAGGAACCTGCGAGCAGGCTATGAAGGACAAGAAGACGAAGGAAGCCGCAATCAGCTACGTCCTAAGCCACTGGTTTGCATCGGGAGGCAACGACCGTTCGCTCCGCCGCAATGCTGCTGCCAGGCTTTGGTGGGCTGTGCGTCTGACCCGGGCGCCGTGGGAGCGCGACGAATTCTTCAAGGATCTTGGAGGTAAGGATGCGGACCCCTACCGATTCACGCGCACCCTGTTCTCGACGCAGGACGTCTATCAGCAGGTGCTTGAGCGAGGCCTGGGTCGCGACAACCGCATACTCATAACCGTTCTCGAGTTCATAGACGGACAGGAAGGCATCAAGCGCGAACAGATCCGCGACTTTATGAAGGAGCTAAACCTTGCGCTCTCTGTCCGCAACTTCTCGCTCCTCAGCAGGGAGGAAATGAAAGCGGCGATCTTCGAGCTCGGCAATGCAGCAGTTAAGTAGCGATCATGGAAGCAAGGCTGCCCGATCCTAAGGACTCGCTATACATTCGCACCTTGCTCTGGGCTTTTGAGCGTAAGAATACAGGGTTCACTATGGACGAGCTGAAAGCCGCGATGAATGTAGACGGCAGCGAATGGGAATGGCTTAAGTGGATGTTTACGGAAGGCTTGAACGGTGAAGCGCCTCTCATCCACTACAGGCATATGCCGAGCCAGAAATACACGTACTTCCTTACAGCATCAGGAACAGCTGCAACAATCGACTACCTCGAGCTTAAGGAGGCGCAGCGAAGCGGAAGCCGAGCAACGCTCATCGCATTCATAGCCATCGCCATCTCCATTATAGTAGGAGCAGCCCAGATATACTTCGACGCCTTTTACTAGAAGCCGCCAAGAGAACCCGTCCGCAGCACGGAGATCAGCAGGTAGCCTTAGAAGGCAATCGTCAGCTCCTCTGCAAGAGCGAGCCCACACAGAATACAGGTTGCATCCATTCCATTCGGGAGGGCCGCATCGCATACACAGACTTGTTCGTAGGTCATGCGACAAGACTAGCTGAGTCCCTATTTATGCTTCGAGCTACCTAGAAAGGACTCTGTGGCTCAACTGCGGGATGTGAATGTGGCCTTGATGCTGCCGGATTTTAGTTCCAACAGCCTTCACGATGTTGCGCAAGATAACAAAGCAAGAAGCCGCCTCTTGGCAGCTTCTTGCTTTGGGTTAAAGATACTCCTTTTCGTAGCGGCGCATGGCGTTCTCGATGAGCTTCAGGCCTTGGCCGCGCCTGGTAGTGATATATAGCCCGTCCTGCCCCTTCTCTGCGAGCCCGTCATCTATGAGCTTCTTGAGCTTGAGCGTTAGTGTGCGGGTCGAGATGCCTTCGAGCGAACGTTCTAGGTCGCAAAAGCGGCTTACTCCATGGTTGAGCTGGTACAGGATAAGCATCGTCCATTTATCCGAAAGCAGCTGGGCTACTTTGGTGATGGGGCAGGTCACTTCGGCTTTCTTCATGATTCCTGCACTATAGCAAGTGTATAGATACTTTACAATGTAAAGTAATACCGCTATACTCTCAGAACATAACGCATTTCTATATGAACACGCTCGCTAACGCAGAATCTATAAAGAAGACAGAAGAGGCTCTCAAGGCAAATGGCTTCGAACCGATACACGTAAAATCGAAGGAAGCGGCGCTCGAGAAGGTGAAGGAGCTTATCCCTGCGGGCGCATCGGTCATGAACGGCGCATCCAAGACGCTTCAAGAGATCGGCCTCATCGAATACCTCAAGAGCGGGGAACATCCTTGGAACAACCTGCAGGACCCCATCCTTGCAGAGCCGGACCAGGCAAGGCAAGCCCAGATGCGCCGTGAAGCCGTAGTCTCTGATTTCTATCTCGGCAGCGTTCACGCTCTCACCGAGACAGGAGAGCTGACCGTCGCTTCGAATACGGGCAGCCAGCTTCCGCACCTCGTGTTCACGTCCCCGAACCTAGTCCTTGTAGTGGGAGCTAACAAGATAGTTCCGACGCTCAAGGATGCGTTCGTTCGACTCGACAAGCAGGTACTGCCTCTTGAGAATGAGCGGATCCAAGGCCTATACGGGATTGATACCACATGGGCGAAGACCGTCATCCTCCACAAGGAAAACACCATGCTCGGACGCAAGGTCTACGTAGTCATCGTAGACGAGCAGCTTGGGTTCTAGAGGTCGCATCGACTAGTGAGGGAATATGGATGTGCCGCCCTGCGGCCAATGCCTCCCTGATTCTGGTTCTAGTTATGTCGACGAGGTCGCGCAAAGCAAGAAGGCCGCCTATGGGCGGTCTTCTGCGTTAGCGTGATGGCTTCGTAGTGCAAGTGCGCGCACAAGACGCGGAGTCACGAATATGCCGAGAAGGAACAATCCCCACACACGCCCGGCAAACAGGTTATAGTCGGCGATAAGTTCACTCCAGGGTGCACCATCGATGTAATGGCCAAACCCAAACTCGAATGCGACAGTCATGACTACCCAGAGTGCACCGATGAGCCACAGGACTTTCATTGGTACGTCGACCACCTTCTTGTGCAGCATCGCATATGCAAGCGCAACGTATGCTCCAATTGCGATGATCGTGCTTATCTGATGCGCAGCGAGGTCGCCAACATATGAAGCGTAGAAGCTCTCGCGGACTATACCGTTCGCAATAGCGATTGGGATGAAAAGAACCCAAGTAAGGATGGCTCGCAGAAGTAGTGTGTTCATACTCTATGCTCCTTTCTACCCAATTCTACGCCGCTAGGAAGTTAAGGTTCGCTTAAGATGGGGGTATGGATATGCTCATTTTCAGCTAACGCCTCCCGTATTCTGGTTCCAACCGTGTTCAGTAGTTCGCGTACCGAAACGCAAAGAGGCTAAAGGCCTCTTCCGCCAGGTTATTATTGACAATAATGGCCACCGTCCCTCAGTTCTTCAAAGGGTTTCCTGAGTCCAGAAAATTATTTCGCGTCGTTCGTGACTATATTGAGTCTTTGGGTGGGGTGAAAATAGAAGTGATGAGGACTCAGATTTCTTTCGGTACTCGAAGAAAATTTGCATGGGCATGGCTGCCTCAGAAATGGGCCACGGGTCGCCCAAAGAAAAGTCTTGTTGTAAGTTTCGTATCAACCGAACGTTTGCAGGACAGGAGAATTGCTGAGGCTACCAAGGTTGGGGAACGAAGGTGGACACACCACGTCGTTCTCGAAGAAAGCGCAGATTTTGACGCAAGGGTAAAGAGTTGGATACGTGATGCCTATAAAAGAGCGCTGTAGATTCCGACGCTGTTCCAAACCAATTCTTCTTTAGATGGACTCCTTTACGCGAAAGTAATTTCGTAGTATTTTCTCATTCTCGTCAACCTACAGGAGAGACGAATGAACCTTTTTGGTTTAGGTCGAGCACGGCCCAAAGCCAATGCTCTGGAAGTCGATTTTGACCAACAGGTCGCACTACCTCGCGGTGCCGAACGGGTGCTCTGGCACCAGCCGGCTGGGAAGGGGAAGATGCAGCTACTGCCAGAACATCTGGAAGTGCATCCCATGCCGCCCGGCGTTACGTACCGCGGGTATCGAGAAGCGAATCCGACGGCTACGTTTGGTGACGCACTCATTCTCGACTCGTTCATCGCGGCCGTCGTCAAAAACGGCCGGATCGACAAGGCTGCCGTGCGGCGGGTGCTCGGGGATTTCAGTGGACAGATTTTCTTTCTCGGCACCGCATTTGAAGCGATGCATATGGGGAGCAAGCCTATGTGCTTTGCCTATCTCAACTGGCAAACGCACTATCCGGCGCTCCGCTACCTCTGTCCGGCCGACCATCCTATCAACCACGACGTGAACTGCTGCGCGCTGCACGTTACGCTTCCGGCAGCAATAGCTGCCTGATAGCGACAGACGGTAAAGGCCGCTCCTTCAGTGGAGCGGCCTTTGTGTTTTTCTTACGCGATCTCGTAGGATTTTATCTGCACCGGTTTTGCCTGGGATGCTGCCTTATCGATAGTGTCCTGCGTGCCTCCGCTCCCGTTCACGATGAACGCATACAGCTCATCGGAGGCATTCACGACCTCGGTGTTACGTTCGAAGTAGGTGGTTGGGTTGCACTCCGTATTCACTTGGTTCTCGATAAGTGCTTCCGGGTTTGCCGTTTTCACTTGTGTGAGCTGGGCGATGAGTGTTTCCGCTTGGTCGGTAGTAATGACGCCTTCTTGGGCGCGCTTGCGGTAATGAGCCGCGTAGCGCTCGAAGGTCACCGGAAGAAAGATTTTGATGTGACTTGCGTCCGGATTCAGCTTTAAAGCTTCGTCCGTCGCGAAGTAGTCCACATTCAAAGCTCCACCAGAAACGATGCCGTCGCCGCGCGCCATGATGTCGCGGACGGCCGCGCGTACGTCCTGCTCGACTTCGGCGCTTGTCGCTCGCCAGCTTCCGCTAATGCCTATCCATTTCATACGATAGCTCCGTGCTTCTTGCCACTATATAGCACAGCACTCCAAGAACATCACTCATTATCCTTTTCCGATCCGATAAGTACTTTTCGCATAAGCGTTCCCGTCAGGCTTACGATGAGACCGAGGAAGACGAGGCCCAAGAAGCGGCAGGCGATCAAAAGGGTGACGCCGATCGTCGAAGTGGGGCGCTCATACGAGAGGCCGCCTAAAATCACCGAGAGCGTCCAGTACATGGCGCTTGGCAGATCCTTTGCATATGCATGATGACCTTCGGTGAGGTAGAGCAGGCTGCCCATAATAAGGATGGCGGTCAGGAGCGCAGTGAAATAAATCTGTATGTTGAGCACATAGATGGAGCTATTGCTTGGATGCTTCTTGCCTTTACGTGCAAGCTTTGCGAGCCGGAGTATGCGAAGAAAGCGAAGGATGCGGAGCGAACGACTCGTCTTAAGGAAGGTGAGGTTTGCCATGCCAATGAAGCTTGGCAGGATCGCCAGGAGGTCAATAATGCCGAAGAAGCTAAACGCATATTTGAATCTCGATTTCGCTACATACAGGCGTCCCAGGTACTCCGCAGTAAACAGTGCTACGGTCGCGTATTCAATTACATTGAATATCGGTTGGTACGAAGCAAATGCCGCAACCGTTTCAAGCACAAGCGCAAGAACGGACACGAGGGTCGCAAGAGCAAGTATGTCGTTGGTGATAACGAACGCAGGGGATTTCTGATTTTCAAAGGTATTCCGAAGAGTGGTGCGCAGACTCGCCATGGATTTTAGGATAGCATCTCTTTAACCTGCCCTTCACGTTCAAATTTGCATAGTGGCGTTCTGATTAGCAGAACGTGCGTAACGCTTCAAACCAGCATGAAGAAACTGACCATAGGAGTTTTTGCTGCGCGTGATGCCGCTGAGAAGGCAATCAACGAGCTGCATAACAAAGAAAAAATCCCGACGGAAGATATTTCCTATATCTACCGAAATACGAGTGGCGAAGTGAAAGAGCGTGATGCAGATGATATCGCTCGCGACACGATGGGGGAGAGTATTGGTAAGGGTGCGACGGTCGGCGGTACCTTGGGCGCGCTTGCCGGTATTGCAACGTTTGCCGGCATACTCCCAGTCATCGGTCCACTCTTCGTAGCCGGCCCCCTTGCTGCAGCACTCGGATTTAGCGGTGCTGCCGGAGCGGCGGTTGCTGGTGGTGCTGCCGGAGCGGCAGTCGGCAGTATTGTCGCGGCCCTTGGCCGGCTCGGACTCTCTTCCGAACACGCGCAGCGCTACGAAGATCATGTGAGTGCGGGCAACATTCTCGTTACCGTCCACACGGATGAACAGGCGGATGTGATAGGCGTGCTTACTGCTGCCGGTGCTGTTGATGTCGAGAGCTACGCAGTTTCCGTCTAAGACTCCTTAACGAGTTGAAGGCCTCACCGAAATGGTGGGGCCTTCATTCGTTTACGCGACGCGCTTATGCTCCACAGCGCCGATAATGGACAGGTTGTTGTATCTGGATCCGATGGAGGTCCAGAGGTCCGGCGTTGCGAAGATATCGTAGATCCGCGCGAAAAGTGCTTCGTCGACGCATTGGCCGTAAAAGTACAGGCTCTTGCGAACGGGACGCTGACTGCACGAGACGCAGATCATGAACGGCTGTTTGTCGGCCGGATCCTTGATCGTGATCTGTGCGTCATATGCGCGGCGCCAGATGTCCTCATTGAACGACTCAAGCGGATAGGCGAGAAACTCATGGCGCTCCATAGTGCTATCGCCACTGAAAACCGCGTTGCGATATTTCCGGTCGAGACCGGTTTCTTCGAAGGTGAGGATCTCGATAGTTGCACTTGGGCGCCGAGTGCGCATCATGGCCGCAAGCGCGGTCGCGGTGCTCATAAACTCGGCGAACGTGACTTGCGAGAAGAGTCGCTTGTCGCGGCTGAATCTGAATGACATCGTCTACTCCTTTCAATCAGCCTCTGTTTTTCACCCTAACCCCCGCTCTACGGGGTGTCAAACCACGCCGTCATATATACTTGGCCGTATGTCTTCACCATCTCCTGGCGACTACCATATTCGCCTTAAGCACTTCACCACCCACTTCTTCAACGCAGAGAATCAGGAGGTGCCAAGCGATACACCGGTCTTTTCCGTCGAGTTTCCGCAGTACCAGGACGTCATCGATCTTGTGCCGTATGTACAGGATGGACAGGGACTTCGCATGGCGCTGGTTCGCTCATTCCGTCCCATCGTTGCGGAACGGACCAAGCAAGGCGTTGGCGAGCGGTTGCGTGCCCCTGAGGACACTGAGCGCATGTGGGAAGTGTTTGGCGGCTATATCCGTCAGGAAGAAGGGGAAGCGGGCATGGACCGGAGCGTGGTGCGCATTCTCGAGCGCAAGTTCCCGAACGCCCGCATACAGGGCACGCTTGAGATTCTTGGCGGGTGCTACTTCCCATCGGTTGGTACCGCAACCGAGCTTGTATACCCGCGTGCCGTGCAGATAGAAGTGGACGGAGAGTTGCCAGACGACATTGCGCTTCGCACGCCGCAGGAAATAGTGGATGGCTATCTTTCCGGACGGTACTTCTCCATGCGGTTGGTAGAGCTCGCATTTCGGTTCGCGCGCGCAAAGCGCATCCCGCTCTTCTATAACGGCGCGCCGCTTCAGCAGCTGCCGGTAACGCTCGATTCGATCGCCGACAAGCGCGTCACACTTTCTGAAGCTCGTTCACTCGTTTCAACGCTTGATGCGCGCGGTGCGACGATCGTGCATGTCGACGTGGCGGAAGTGGCGCCGCCGGAGAAGATGTTCCTCAATAGCATCTCCTCTCCGGTAACGCTTCCAAACGGCACGGAAGAAACGTTTGAGTTCGTTGTCCGCAAAGGCATCGATTCGGTCGACGTCGGCTGTTACGTGTCGACCGACGAGGGTATATTCATGCCGATCAAGGTGGGCGTACGTCCGACGCTTGCCGTGCGCAACCTCGCGCCGCACCCGATCCATACCGATACCAGTCCGCTTTTTGTTGAGGGTGTAGCAGGCTCCCTGCAAGGAACTGAAACAGCGCTTGCGGAAGTGGAAGCCGCTGCCGCAAAAGAGATTCGAGAAGAAATCAGTGTCGAGCCGTCTGAACTCATCTATATCGGTTACGACTATCCATCGCCCGGGCACAACCTTGAGCGTACCTATCGCTACCTCGCTCCTATCGATCCGGCACGCATCGGACACGGAGTACAGACGGTGGATGAGACGGTCGGCGTCTGGTATCTCGAACTCAACGATCTTCTCGCGCTCGTGGATGAGGGTGTGATCCGTGATCCACGCCTTGCGCTCAATGCCCGGTTGATCGCGCATCGCACTGGGTATCCGCTTCGCATGCTGCCAAAGGAAGACGAGGCGGCAGGCGCTCACTATGACGCGATCATCAATCATGGTTCAGATATTCAGGCGTGGCTTTCTGATACGGCGCGCGAAATCGATAACCGGCTTTCGCGCAGCGTGTACTACCGCCGCCTCAAGTCGTATTGCGAGAACGAGCTTGGGATTGTTGCGCTCACCTTTACGCATCCGGAAGAAGCGGGATTCTTCTCCGCAATGGTGCCGGTGTTTGCGATTCCCGAGCACACAGAAGCAAAGAAAGTGCCGTTCAACTTCTTGCACGACCTATTTCATTACGCTACGTGGGGGTTTGTTCCTTTGAAGCGGGTACGGGAAGACGGTACACCCGAACTCCACTCGTTTGAAGATTACTTTGAAGCGATCGGCGGGAACGAGTGTCACGCAGTGTGGTATTCGGACGTAATCATGCCAAATGAGTTCGGCGTCAAAGAAGCGGAAGCTATTTTCGGCGGACACTCGGTTGCTGGAGCGTTTGCCGCGCTCGGGTTTACTGACGAAGAGGCGCGGGAGACCATTCGTTCCATTGAGCTCAAAGGCGTTGTGCCGAAACGCCTCCTTGAGCATCCCGAGTTCGAGACGTTCCGTGGCGTCTTTATCAGTAGGCTCTTGAAGTATTACGTCTTGGACTACGCAAACACCGCCGGCGTGTACGAGTATTGGGAGAAGCATCCATTCGTACTCATGACTGCCGCACGATTTTGTAACGCGTTTACGGATCTCAAGGAATATGAGCAGCACTACCTCTCGACGCTCGATGCGATCCGAGACTATACCGAAGGCCTCAATCCGCTTCGCGCGCATCTTGCTCGCGTTTCAAACCTCCGCATTCGCTTGAGCGCCATGCGTCTTGCGGTTCTCTATGAGCATCTTGGGAGTCGAGCGCCGAGCGATTCGCGTTTGCAGGAGATTGTGACTCTACTGGATCAGCTTGAAGCGGCATATAAGGAACTCACCGCACTTCGCGAAACAGTGGCGGATGTGGACCGTTCGCCCAAGCACCTGGCGATGCTGACGCGCCTCAGTGAGCTTGAGTCAGGACTCTTCACAAAAGCCGGTACTCTTGCGCAGGGAATCATTACGGACGAGCGCGTCTTCTCACGCGAAGAGTCGGCAACGCTTGGCGAGCGCGTCCTGCCGTTTTTTGAACCATTCCAGGTGCCGGACGATAAGGAGATCGAACAGCGAGTGGTAGAGCTTGAGGCTGCAAGCCGCGCGGCGTAGACTTCACAGATTTTGATATTCGTGGCATAGTCCTCCACGGACCGCCTACAGAAAGGAGTTCTCAATGGACATCACATTTGGCACGTTCCAGATGCACGTGAGTGCCTGGTTCATCATCTTCTTGGTCCTGTTTCTTCCGCTCGTCCTTCGACTGCTGAAGAAGCTCAAAAAGGGCCCGGAGCATCACGACTCGCGTGGCCATAAGCTCGTACCGCATACGCTCGGCAGCTCGTTCGACCTTCCGGAACAGACGATCGCTATCGTCGACGTTCGGGGACCAATCCTCACGAGCGCTATGGGCGTGCCGCCCTTCGTGGCGCGCAATGCAACCTTTGGCATCGAGACCGGGACGCTGATTCGCGAACTTGCGGACAACGACCAGGTCGCGGCTATCATGGTGCGCATCAATACGCCCGGCGGCACCGTCGCCGGCTCGGAAGAGATTGGCGACGCAATCGCGGAAGCGAGCGGCAAAAAACCGGTCGTGGCATTCATCGAAGACCTGTCGGCGTCCGGCGGCGTACTTGCGATGGTGGGTGCAAAAGCAATCGTTGCGCATCCATCGGCTCTGATCGGCAGCATCGGCGTGCTTGGGCCAACGCTCAAGCATTACGAAGACGTGACGGCGCTCGGCTACGGACTGCTCGGCGAAAGCGTGACCGGCAAGGTCACCGCTGAAGTCATGTATGCCGGCGCAGGGAAGGCCCTCGGCTCTCCCTTCGTTGAGCGAGATGAGAAGTCCATCGAATACTTCCAAGCACTGCTCAACGACTCCTATGATCGCTTCCGGACGCGTGTCAGCAAGGCTCGGCATATTGCCGACGCAACACTGCGCGATCTTGGTGCTCGTGTCGTCTCAGCGGCGCACGCCAAGGTGCTCGGACTCATCGATATGCTCGGTACCGAACAATCGGTACTGGAGACGATTTGCGAAGGGCTTGGCGTCGAGCTTGAAGACGCGAACATTATCGCGGTCAAGCCGAAACCGACCTCACGCACGTCGCCTCTAAGCGCGTTCTTCGAGACCACGCCGCCGACCTCCGCTCGCATGGAGGTTGGCCACCTGCTCCGTGGCGAAACCCTCTTGCTGTGCGCGCCTCATGCGCTTCGCAGCTACGGTTTTGTTCTCTAACCACTACGCAACCCCCGCCACTGGCGGGGGTTGTTTTCATCTTGCGGTACCTAAAGAAAGGGCGTAGGGTGCATCCCAGGCTGTTCTAAAAAAGGAGACATCCTGATGCAGAAAACCTATGATCTGGCGATCGTGGGTGCCGGACCTGCCGGCCTTGCGCTCGCGCAGTACGCAGCTACTCGTGGATTCGACTCGATCGTTCTTGAACAGAGCAATCGGCCGGGAGGACGAGCAGCGACGAGTCCGTTGCTTGAAAACGTTCCGGGATTCCCGGAAGGCGTTCAAGGGCGAATGCTCGCTGAGTACTTGTTGTCACAGACGCTTCGACTTGGTGCTGACATTCGCTTCCAGCGGCATGTCGTCCTAGTGCAACGCAAAGACGACTTCGTACGCCTCACCTGTTCTGACGGGGAAGGATTCCACGCAACGTCTGTCGTACTTGCCTGCGGGCTCTCGCCTCGGACTGGTTCGTTCAAGCGTCCGCCGCATCTGCGCGGCATTCTCTACGAACCGCCAGCGTACTACGAAACGTATCGCAACAAGACCGTATGTGTCTTTGGCGGCGGCAACGCTGCTGGGCAGACGGCGCTTGCGTTCTCGCGGCAGGAAGGTGCCCAGGTCGAGCTGGTGGTCCCGGATTCTAGTCTTGGACGTACGATGGCTGCGTATCTGGTACACCGAATCCGCAAAACCCAGAACATACGCGTCCATGCAAATGCGCGTGTTGTGTCAGTGGGTGCTGCCAAGGCCGCACCAAGCGACCGAGGACATATCTCATCCGTCGACATTGAAGAGTCTGGAAGCGTCGTTACGTACGACGGCATCGACGCGCTCGTTGCTCTTTTAGGCGGCGAACCGTCTGTTGCCTGGCTTCCGCCGGAAATCGAGCGGGATGCAAACGGCTACATCCGTTCGTCGCCGCCCGACTACAAGACCACGATGGACGGTGTCTATGCGATCGGTGACGTGTGCTCCGGCCGCGGCCATACAGTTATGGCCGCCTACGGAGACGCCGCCCGCGTGCTCGCCACCATTCAGGCAAAATAACTGGAACTCCCCGCGAAGGCGGGGAGTTTTGTTTAGAGCTCGGGACCGCGAAGCGGCAGATGTTTCTTGAACTCGTTTTTGGTGTAGAGACTCTCCAGGTATTCGCGCTGCTCTGGATCAAGTGCAGCAGTACCCTGTGGCACTAGCCCAAGCTTTTCTTGTGCAAAGGTGTCTGCAGCGGTAAACGAAATGCGTGCAAGTTCCTCGGGCCGTCCGCATTCCGGATCCGCTTCTTTACTTGAGGCAATGATTTCTTCCGGCACGCCAATATGCTCGCACAGTGCGATGACGTCTGCTTTAAAGAGGCCGATAAGCGGCTGGTGTACGGCAAGTCGGCTTGCCGCGCTGTAGATGCCAAGCGCGTCCTCAGTCCGGTTTCTGGTGCCGATCAAGACGCGGTGCTCCTTGAGGGAGCGCTCCAGAAGGGTCGTCCAGCGTGCAATCTCAACATTATCTGCAGTCGGACGCTCAAGAATTTCGAACGTGCCGATGCTCTGGAACCACTCCTTCTGGCGAAGATCGTTACCGAAGTACACGCCAAGCGTGCGTTCAGGGACGGTTGTCGCGTAGAGCCAGAAGGCGAGCGAGCTATCGGTGCCGCCGCTCACCGGAATCAGGGCGCCCCGGCCTTCCGGGAGGGTGGCGCGGATCCATTCCCGGAGGCGTTGGATTTTCTCTTCCATGCGCGTATCGTACTACTACATGCGTCCGGAAGATATACTCTCGTTTTGGTTCGTCGAGCATGGGCCCGACGACTGGTTTTCAAAGAATGATGCGTTTGATGCCTTGATACGGGAGCGCTTTGGCGCGCATCATGCATTTATTGTGCGTGGCGAATCGGTAGCATGGCGGCAGACCGCAGACGGTCGGCTTGCGGAGATCATTGTGCTCGACCAATTCTCTCGAAACATGTTTCGCGGGATGCCGGAAGCATTTGCATACGACGAGCTCGCGCTTTCGCGCGCCCGCGAGGCGGTTGCAGTTGGCGCAGACAAGGAGGTAGATCCGGTGCGGCGCCACTTCTTCTATATGCCGTACATGCATAGCGAGTCGCTTGCTGCGCATGAAGAAGCGCTCCCGTTATTTGAGGCGCTTGGAAACGAAAGCGCGCTTCGCTATGAGCGGCTGCATAAAGAGCAGATTGAGCGGTTCGGACGCTATCCGCACAGAAATGCCGTGCTTGGTAGGGAATCGACCCCCGAGGAGCTGGCGTTTCTGGAAGCGACTCCGGGATTCTAGAACGAGAGTCCGACAGAGAGCGTGGTCGGGTTATCCCCGATCGGTGCAAGGCGGGAGTGATCGAGCGTTGGTGCCAGGCGAAGTGCGAGCGCTTTTGCTTTAGCATATCGCTCCTCAAGTTGTGCGAGCGTACCGATGAGTCCCTGTGTGAATACCAAGAGGCGTCCATCAATCAGCTCAAGGTCGTGAATCCACGATTCGTTTGTGAGGAATTCGAGCAAGCTCGGGTCAACGATCGCTAGCGCTTCAATCTCGTACTGCTCCGGCGCATAGAAGCGGAAGTGCTCCTTATACGGTTCGGGAAGCATGAGCTCTCCTTTGGGGCGCACCGAGAAGAAATCTTTCTTGCAATCGAGATAGAGATGCGGGAAGGCACCGGCAAACGAAAACTCAAAGACGGTATACGCATAAGAGGTGGAATGCTTCCCGTGTCCGATAGAAAAGGTGTATTCGTAGATGCGTGCGCTCCGTCCTTCGTCCGTGCCGGAAACAACGTTTACGATGCGCTTGCTGTGTATGCCGCGTCCGCTTGCAAACATGACGCCGGTAAACGGCTTGGCGTTGAGCGACGCTTCGTACGTCCAGTTTCGATATGCGGCAAACTCCTGCCAGAACTTCGTGCGAGCTTTCGCAAGTTGATAGGCAAGGAAAAAGATGGTGCCAAAGATGGCGACGATGCCCATGAAGACGGCGATCTGGAAGAGTTTCGGGTTGTAGTCTGGATCTCCAAGCGAGAGATAGTGCCAGAGGGAAATACCAGCAACGAAGATTGCATCAACTATGAGCAGAAAGCGAATCAAACGCCCATGAGGACGCTGGATAAAGGTGTTCGTTGCTTCTGTTACGTGCGCCATCACGCTCTCCTTCATACGAGGAAGCGTAGCACACTAAGCATTTAGCCTCGCTGCTCTTGTTCCTGTTCTCGTCGCACGTCGCGCAGTTTCCTGAATTCGTCCCCGTACGCCTCGAGCACCTTGTCTTCTAGGTCCTCAGCATCGATAAGTTCGTTACGAGCGGAATCGATCGAGCGAATAATCTCGTCGAGTTTGAGGTGTACCGCGTGTGCATCGCGGTTTTGAGTGTTTTGAATAAGGAACACCATGAGGAAGGTGAGAATGGTGGTGCCTGTGTTCACCATGAGCTGCCAGGTGGTAGAGAAATGAAAGAGGGGACCGGTTACTGCCCAGACGAGAATGAGGAAGGCGGCGACGACGAAGGCGCCTGGAGTACCAGCGACGTGGCTCGTCCACTGTGCGAATTTTCGAAAGAAGTTGTTCATGCTCGTTTTGCGCAGCAGCGGCAGTCATGGCCCGCAAGCTTTACCAGGCCGGCGATAACCAGGAGGGCTGGCCAGGAGAGGGAGAGGAAGGTGTCGGAGATAAGTCCGGCAGCGTGACCGAGGAAATCAAGACCGATAAGTACGATGGCGACGGGAGCAATGGCGTGGTGCGTGCACTTGCAGGTGGGGTCAACTTTATCCATTACCCCAAGGGTAGCACCCGAGACTCCTCATGGCCACGAATTTAGTGGATAACAGATTCCTGATTGAAATAGCTGGCTTAATCGGCTAGGATGCGAAGGTTATCGCCGATGTAGCTCAGTTGGTAGAGCACGTCCATGGTAAGGACGAGGTCACCGGTTCAATCCCGGTCATCGGCTCCAAATGATTCGAGAGGGTGCTATGGTTACTTCATGAACACTTCTCGAGGATTCTCACTTCTTATCGTCGTGCTCGTCGTAGCAGGGCTTGGTCTCCTGCTCCTTGGAAACCACGGTTTCAAGCCCATTCTTCAAGAGGCAGTCACTGCGCTCCCAAGCGAGCAGACTATTTTCACGTTCGAGGCGGAGCTTACGCCAAGTACCGAGATGATGTTCCGCTCTCCTCAGCCGACCAGTAGCGCCAACCCGCCCCCTGCGGAGATCGTCTCGCGCTCGACCGGCGTCGTCCTCAAGACCCTTCCAGAAGCGAGGGGCTTTGGCGGTGACATCTACAGTGGAAGCAGTCGACCAACCGTATCGCCGAAAGGGAACTACCTGGCCTACCTTTCAGGAAATGCAGTTATGATCGCTGATACGAAGGAGCATCGCGTGGCGATCACCGATCCTTCGTATGCGCAGTATCCGGAGATAAACACACGCTTGCATACCTGGAGTCCTGACGAACGCAAGCTTCTCTTCACGCTCTCCGTTACCACTGGCTGTGGAATGACGGCCGATCCGTGCCCGGAGGTAGAAGTTCCGGAAGGATTGCCGGAAGGATTCCTTCTTGCTGACCTTGATGCGGGCACAGTGCAACACCTAGCGAGCCTCAGCACCAAAACGCACTACTACTTTGAAGGCTGGCTCGATAACGACACGCTCGTGTTCGAACGCGACAACGTCGTATATGAATATACGCTTGGGGATCTGGCCATCACTCCTTCCTCGCGCTTCGGGACTCCGTTTGCAAAGATCAACTTCTTCTCGTTCATTGGTACAGCGGTCGATGGCACCTACCTCTATGTTCGCGGACAGGGACAGAATTCTGGCACGCCGCTCGAGCTCGTTGCTCGCAAGGACGGCCGCGATCAGGTGATTGTGTCCTACCCATGGGCGAAGGTGCAGAGCAGGGATATCTCGATCTCTGACGATGGCCGCTTCGTGTCTTGGACCTATCAGGATACTGGGGTCACCCGGACGTACGATCTTCTTGAGCAAAAAGAGGTGAGTGAGGGCTTGGGCACGTAATTGTTTAAGCCATCGAAATACGCTATATAAGACGTACGCCACCGTAGCTCAGTTGGTAGAGCATTGCATTCGTAACGCAAAGGTCGCCGGTTCAATCCCGGCCGGTGGCTCCAAGAAAGAGGGGTATACTAAAGGTATATGCCACGACGCAACGAACCCTCGGAAGCTGCTCTCTACGCGCATAAGGAGGCTAAAGCCGCAGTCGAGCTGCTTGAGTTGGAAGGCCGCAAGGATATTGCTACCGCTATGGATTTTACGGATCTCAACTTGCGTCCGGAGATTGAAGCGGCTGTGCTTGATTTTGCTGCTAAGCGCTATGCGCTTGAAGCGGAGAAACCGAAAGGCTGGGAGCCGACCGCACAGGAGCGTGCAGATATGCGCGAACATATGACGGCGTACCGGAATCTCACGACTGAAGGCGGCTACGTTATTGAGCTTCCGGTCGAACTGGAAGACGGCACGTTCCGTACTGCAACCTTCGTTCTCGGCGTCGACGGGCGCGATATGCTCCACTAAGGAGTATTGCTATACTCGCTCGCATGGAAGACAACCCGCGTCTTGCGGAAATAGAGGCGCTCATGGCCTCGCCGGATTTCTGGGCAGATAAAGACAACGCACAGAAGATTGTGCGGGAGTATCAAGCGCTCAAGGAGGGTGGCAGCGGAGATCCGCTTGATGACGGAGACGCAACGCTTGCGGTGCTTGCGGGTGCTGGCGGAGACGATGCGGAAGATTTCGCCGGCATGCTGCTTCGCATGTATGAAGGCTATGCAAAAGCCAAAGGCTGGCAGACCGTTCTCCTTCATGACCATGAGAACGATCACGGCGGATATCGAAACGTGTTGATTGAGGTGCGCGGTGTTGGCGCGTACGGGCGCCTCAAGCACGAATCAGGTGTTCATCGCCTCGTGCGCATCTCTCCTTTTAATGCAAACGATAAACGGCAAACCTCCTTCGCGATGGTAGAAGTGCTACCGAAGCAGGCGCCAAGCGATGCGATTGAGCTTCGTCCCGAAGATCTGGATATTCAGTTTGCTCGCTCCGGCGGGGCAGGAGGCCAGAACGTGAATAAGCGCGAGACGGCAGTACGCATCGTACACACGCCCTCTGGTGTTTCCGCGCATGTTTCAAGCGAGCGTAGCCAGCAGGCCAACCGCGAACGGGCGCTTGAGATTGTGAAGGCAAAACTCTTTGCGATGGAAGAGGCAAAGCGCGAAGCAGAAGCAAAAGGCCGCTCCATTGCGACCTCTACCGCTAACGAATGGGGAAGTCAGCGCCGCTCGTATGTGCTGCATCCCTACAAAATGGTGAAAGATCATGAAAGCGGGCATGAATCCGGCAATCCAGACGGGGTGTTATCAGGAGATTTGGATGATTTTATAGACGCATCGATTGCTTCTGGGGTATAATGCCCCGGTTATGATTCAGTTCGATCGCGTCACCAAGCATTACCGAGACGGCACACCCGCTCTTGAAGGTGTAACTCTCTCGATTGAACCGAAGGAGTTCATCTCCATCGTCGGCCACTCCGGTGCCGGCAAAACAACCCTCCTCAAGATGCTGCTTGCAGAAGAGCGTCCGACGGAGGGTACCGTCTTTTATGAAGAGGTAGATATTCATGATCTCCCTCGTAGCGCGCTGCATCACTACCGCCGGCGCATTGGTACCGTCTTCCAGGACTTCCGCTTGATCCCAAACCGTACTGCCTACGAAAACATCGCCTTTGCCATGGAGGCGGTCGGCAAGAGCGACGAGGATATCGCCTCAGACGTCCCGTACATCCTTGATCTTGTGGACCTTGGGGACAAGGCAAACCACTTCCCGCACCAGCTCTCCGGCGGCGAGCAGCAGCGCGTCGCCATTGGCCGCGCAATCATCAATCAGCCGGACCTGATCGTTGCTGACGAGCCGACCGGCAACTTGGATCCGGTGAACACCTATGACGTCATTGAGATTCTGAAGAAGATCAATGAGCTTGGAACCACCGTGCTCCTGACGACACACAACAAGGGCGTTGTCGATGCGATGGGTCGCCGCGTTATCACCATGGACAAGGGGAAGGTGATACGCGACGATAAGCACGGCCACTACATCCTATGATGACCTCCTTCAAGCGCATTTTCATAAACGGTGCCAAATCTTTTGCGCGAAGCGGTTCGGTCTCTTTTGCGACCGTCCTCATCATGACGGTCACGCTGCTCATTATCGGTCTCCTGATGTTCCTCTCGGCAGTCCTTGATCACACGCTCTCCGCCATCCGCGACAAGGTGGACGTGAACGTGTACTTCGTCACGACCGCCGCGGAGACGGACATTGTCGCCTTCCAGCGCCAGCTTGCAGAGATTCCAGAAGTAGAGCGTGTTACCTACACCTCTCGCGACGAAGCACTCCAGGCATTCCGCGAACGACATGCGGGCGACGAGCTCACGCTCCAGGCCCTTGAAGAGCTTGGCGAGAACCCGCTTGGCGCCTCGCTTGCTATCAAGGCGAACGATCCGAGCCAGTACGCAGCCATCGTTAATTTCATCAGCAATAATCCGGCAACTGGCCCCGATGGCGCTTCGCTCATTGAGCGCGTGAACTACTTCCAGAACAAGGACGTGATTGACCGGCTTACCGCTGCCATGAACGCTACCGAGCAAGCAGGGCTCGTGATCGTGCTTCTGTTTGCGCTTGCATCTGCGACGATTGCGTATGCAACGGTACGTCTTGCCATCTATACCTCTCGTGATGAGATCGGCGTCATGCGCCTCATGGGTGCTTCCAACATGTTCATTCGCGGTCCGTTTGTGGTCGCCGGCGTTCTCTCGGGAGCGCTTGCGGGCCTTATCGTGCTGCTGCTTTTCTATCCGTTTGCCTTTACGGTCGGCGGCGCGCTTCGCACATGGCTTGGCGGATTCGATATCTTCGCCTACTACACCGGCAACTTCGCCCTGTTCTTTATCGTTCTTCTTGGTACCGGCATTGTGCTTGGCGGGCTTGCCAGCTGGTTTGCGGTTCGTAAGTATCTAAAGGTCTAGCGGTATGGCAAAAGAAGGACACAAGTACATCTTCGTCATAGGCGGGGTAATGAGCGGCGTCGGTAAGGGAATCGCCGTTTCGTCTATTGGGCTTATTCTCAAGCAGCGCGGGTATCCGGTGAATCTCGTAAAGATCGATCCGTATCTGAACGTAGACGCTGGCACTATGAATCCAACCGAGCACGGGGAAGTATTCGTGCTCCGTTCCGGTCTGGAGACGGACCAGGACATGGGCAACTACGAGCGCTTCCTTGGACGCGACCTGACGGCCGAGGACTATATGACCGGCGGCATGGTGTACCAGTCCGTGATTGCCGCCGAGCGAGCGCTCAAGTACGGCGGCAAATGCGTGGAAGCTATCCCGCACGTGCGCGACGAGATTCTGAGGCGTATTGAAGCGGCTGCCGAGCATAACGGCAGCCGTATTTCCGTTATTGAAATAGGCGGCACAGTGGGCGACTTCCAGAACGCGCTTTTTATCGAAGCCGCACGCGTCCTCAAGATGCAGCATCCAGACGATGTAATCTTTGGTCTCGTGTCCTATCTGCCGGTGCCGTCCACCTTGGGTGAGATGAAGACGAAGCCGACGCAGAACGCGGTTCGCGAGCTCAACTCTTATGGTGTGCAGCCGGATTTCTTGATTGCGCGCGCCAACTATCCGATTGACGAGAAGCGCAAGGAGAAGATGGCGGTCGCAGTCTCCGTGCGTGCTGATCGCATTATTTCTGCGCCGGATGTGCATTCTATCTACGACGTACCGCTCAACTTCGAGAAGGATAATATCGGCGACATTCTCCTTGATGCCCTCAAGCTTCCCAAAGATACGCCAGCAGACCTCTCCGAGTGGGAGCAGTTTGTGAAGAATACGAAGATCGAGTCGCCGGAGGTGAAGATCGGCATTGTCGGAAAGTACTTTGATACGGGTGACTACATTCTCTCCGATGCCTATCTTTCCGTGATTGAGGCACTGAAGTTCTCTGCAGCGAAAGTCGGCGTCAAAGCAAAGATTGACTGGGTGAACGCCAAAGAGTTCCAGGAAGGGGAGAATCTCGAGAAGCTTGCCGCCTATGACGGCATTCTGGTGCCGGGCGGGTTCGGACAAACAGGTATTGAAGGAAAGATTCATGCCATTCGCTATGCGCGCGAGAATAAGATTCCGTACTTTGGCCTCTGTTACGGCATGCAGCTTGCGGTGATTGAGTTTGCACGAAACGTGCTTGGCATTGCGGACGCGCACACGGTTGAGATTGATCCCAACACCAAAAATCCGATCGTTGACGTCATGCCTGAGCAGATCGACCTGATTGCTTCCGGCAATTATGGCGGCACCATGCGCCTTGGCGTCTACACCGAAGTCATTACTCCAGGCACGATCGCGCATGAGGCGTATGGCAAGGACGAAGTGGAAGAACGTCATCGCCACCGTTATGAGATCAATCCATCGTACGTGAAGCAGCTAGAGGAGGGCGGCATCGTCTTCTCTGGCAAGAGCCCCAATGGCGTGCTGATGGAAATCGCAGAGCTCCCGAAGGAAGTGCACCCGTTCTTCCTGGGTACGCAGGCGCATCCGGAACTCCAAGCTCGTCCGCTCTCGCCGCACCCGCTCTTTACGAAGTTTATCGAGGCAGCAAAAGCGCGAGGAGGAAAGTAATTTAAAGGCGCACGGCCGGTCAAAGACCGGCCGTGCGCTAAGAGTTAAGCCATAGGCTTTAGAGCGCCCTAGGTTGCGCTCGTTGAAAGAACAGACGCTGTGCCCTGAAATGCGCGTATAGCGCGTAGCGCTATTTTCTCAAATCAACCATGAAAGGAGCATGAAGTTAGGTGAAATCCATCGTCACTTCGTGAACGCCTTCATGTTTCGGTTTGTTGAACGCTTCGAGATCTCGTCCGGCAGGAAGCGTAATAGTGACGGTTGTTCCGCGATGCTGCGCGCTCTGTATAGCCACTGAGCCTTTATGGAGCTTCACGAGCTCTGACACGATCGCAAGTCCAAGGCCCGAGCCACCACCACTCATGCGGTTACGAGAGGCATCGCCTCGGTAGAAGGGCTCGAAGATACGGTCCAGATCCTTCTCGGGAATACCCATTCCGTCATCCTGAACCCTGATCTCCACTTGGCCGCGGTAGGTTGGCTCGATGGTAATCGAGACATGACCGCCGTTGGGGGTGTAGTTGAAGGCGTTTTTGACGATGTTCATGAGTATCTGTTCGATACCCGACGGGTTGCCCCAAACCACCCGATGCTCGCTCGATTTGACCGAGAAGGTGATCTCTTTATGCGCTGCCAGTTCCTGGAGGTTTCGCTCGATGCGTTCGATAACTGAGCCGAGGTCGACGTTCGAGAACGCAATCTTCCCAGGCTGCAGCAAGGTGTTCAGCGACAGAAGGTTGTTGATGATGTCCGAAATACGATCCAGTTCCTCATTGTTACTCTTGAGGGTATCAACCGTTTCCTTGTTCAGTGACTTGTCGAAGAGAATAACCTCTGTGTTGGTCTTGATAATGGAGAGGGGAGTGCGAAGCTCGTGTGCGATGTTCCCCACGAACTGCTTCTGGCTTTCAAGTGCGTTTTTCGTGGGCACGAGCGCAATCTTAGTCACGAGCCAACCGAAGATTGCCGCAGCCATAAGAATGGTCGTCGCGGTAAGAACCATATTCTTCTGCTTCTCGTACTCGAGATTAGCCGCGATAGAGATACTATCGAGGGTCGGACTTGAACCGGAGGCAACGCTCTCAACGATCGCGGTGATGAGCCCCTGCACTGTTCCTTGATAGAGGAAGTTAAGGGATGCGAGTGCGAGGAAGGTGAGGATGAGCGTGAAGACGACCTGCAAGAGGACGACGTTCCAGCCCGTGCGATAGAAGACGTCGCGACGGTACCTATGTGCGAAGCCGGTAACCGATCCCGCGAATAGTCTCAAATACGCTCGGAGCACCCTTTGTGTCGAGCTTTTGTCTGAGGTTCTTGATGTGGACATCGACAACGTTGCTAAAGGCCTCGTAATTGAAATCCCAGAGGTGAGTTAGGAAGTCTTCCCGGTTGATCACCTGATTGGGATGGCGCATGAAGTACTCGAGGAGTCGGAACTCTTTGAGGGTCAGCGGCACCTCTTCTCCCGCACGTCGCACGGTATGTCCCACAGTATCAAGCTCTATGTCGCCTGCAACCAAGACGGCAGGGAGAGCTTCTGAGGGACGGCGGAGGATGGCCTGGATACGGGCCAGGAGCTCATCGAAGGAGAATGGCTTCGTGAGGTAGTCGTCAGCACCGGCCAAGAGAAGCTCGACCTTGTGCTCAGTCTCAGTTCTCGCGGTCAGGATGAGGATTGGGGTCGTGATGCCGGCCTCCCGGATCTCTTTGCAGATTTCGGTACCCGACTTACTCGGGAGCATGAGGTCGAGGACCACGAGGTCATAGTCCCCATGGTGCACCTGGATGCGGGTGAGGGCTTCGGCCCCGTCCCCGATTACGTCGACGGCATGGCCCTTGGCTTCAAGACCCTTCTGGATGATGGCAGCAAGCTTTGGTTCGTCTTCAACGACAAGTAGGCGCATAAAGGTGAAGGTTTGATTACTTGTACCCTCTGATGCTGTCATGCGGGCCATGAGCGCTTCATGAAGCTTCTTCATAATCCTCCTAGGGGCTTGTATTTGCAAGGTTTTATTGCCTGACAGGGATTTTTGAGGTATGGTGGCGCTATTGCGGGATCGTCTAATGGTAGGACGCAACACTCTGGATGTTGTTATCTAGGTTCGAGTCCTAGTCCCGCAGCAAAGTTGGGCAAGGTTATCACGCACGAGGCGTTTCGCTTAGCAAAATCGCTGAAAGAAAAGAGTTGGTATACTCAAATCATGAATGGTTCACTAGACGCCCTCATAGCGTTTATTACGAAGCACTACCCGTTTGTGCCAGAAAAGTATCCACAAGTTGACGGTCTTGCCGATGCTGAGCGACAGCATTTTGCTATACGGCATCTTTCCCAGCATTTTTCCAAGACAGCAGGGAAGATAACTGCAGCCGTCGAGCCAGCTGATCACGGGAGGGAAATGGATATGGAGGAGATAAGGGCCAATCTCCCGAAATCACTCGTCAACACTCTACGGCTTGCTCAGTTGGTTGGCATGGACGAAAAGGCGCTGATCGCAGGAGTTGAGCGGATGTACGGAGATTCGTTCTCAAAATAATTCTGACTCGATTGGCGTCACACAAACACCCGTACAACAATAAAAATATGGCCGACTGGCAAACTTACTACAATCAGCACCTCTCTCGTCCTCCGAGACCCATCCTCACGCGAGCGGTAGCTCTTTGTGTGCGCAAAGAAACAGCTCTAGAGCTTGGAGCTGGAACATTGGTTGAATCGAAACTCTTGCTTGACTCAGGATTTGCCAGAGTTGTCGCGGTCGACAGCTCTCCTGAAGTTGAGAAGTTTGCTGAAGGCATATCTGATGATCGACTCGAGGTCTTGGTGAGTCCCTTTCAAGACCTGGCACTCTCGCCAGAAACATACGATCTCATATCTGCGCAGTACGCACTGCCTTTTCACGGTCCAGAAGGATTCCAGGACTTCATCGCAAAACTCGTCTTTTCGCTCAAGAAAGATGGTGTCTTCGTCGGTCAATTCTTTGGCGATAGAGATGGTTGGAATACTGCTGAAAGTAAGCTTGCTTTCCAAACTAAGGAAGAAGCGTTGGATCTTCTCAAGGATTTGCAGATCAAAGAGTTTGTGGAGGAGGAGAAGGAGGCAAAGACTGCTGCAGGGGAAGACAAGCACTGGCACGTCTTCCACTTCATTGGAGTAAAGTAGGGTCGCTCACCGTATGCAAAAGCCCGCCGATTCTATCGGCGGGCTTCTCGCTCATTTCGCATTCTTGAAGAATTCGAGGAGCGACTCATTGGCGTAGAACACGGCGAGCGAGAACGTGGATCGATCGGGAACCTGAATATGAGAGTGCAGATGCGTGATCGATCCGCCCTTATATTCATGATCGCCAAACCGCATCACGATCCCACCACCGGGAAGGTTGAGCGTCTTGATCAGATGGGCGTTGAGCTCCATCCATTCGCGGGCTGCTTCCGGCGTGACGTCGCTCGGCTGCGTCCAGTGCTCGATTGGTGCGAGCACGATATGGGCCGCATGGCCGGGATAGGGGAAGGGGTTGTGCCAGGCACGCCAGTAGGCGCCCTGATGAATCATGCGAGTCCGGATTTCAACCGGCATCTCGCTGACCTTCCCGCAAAACGGGCAGACGCCTTTCCCGACGGTCGTCTCGTACGCGGCTCGCTGCTCAGTAGTTCTGGTGCGATCCAGATCGCCCTTCGGCTCAGTCATAGAACGTTCCTTTCTTTCGTCTGCGCGGCACTATGCCACAGGGATACCAGAACAACAAGAAAACGACCTGACGCGAACGTCAGGCCGTTGAGTTTCTTAGCGAGCAGGACGGAAGACCGTACCGTAGCACTCGATGATCGAGGCACTTGGTTTAATTTCCACGTCCGTCTCGGTGCAGCGGATCCAGAGCCGCCAGCCGGCAGAGCGTGCCGGCGTAGCCCAGTGCACCGTGAGGCCATCGTAGGCGAGGATCGCTCCTGCCGGATGGCTCAATTCCGGAAGCCCCTGTTCCCGAACAGCAGCATCAAAGTCGTTGAAGTTCGGGATCAGCTCCGGCATGCGCAGCCGGAGCCCCGCGTTGAGGAATCCGGTCGCGCAGTGGTCTGACGATTGGTACGCCAGGTACTGTGGCGGATCCTTGTCTTCAAGCCGCGCTCGCATGTCGTGGAGAACGGATGCGCCGAAGCGGAGCACTCGTTCATCCCGGACTGCGATACTGCCGTCAACATGCCGCAGGCAGCTATCTACCGGCAGGTCGCCCGGCTCGAAGTATTGAATCTTCGAATCGATGTAGATGTAGCGCTTACGGTAGGTGAGTCCTCGCAGCATGCGATTCAGGACGTCTCGAGTGAGTGGCCCTGCAACGCGAAGCGCTTCTTCAAACGGGCACCAGCAGAAGGTGACGCCGTCGTCTCGAACCTCTTCCTGCGTGGGGACCGTCAGCTGCTCCACGAGCCGAAGCCGGTTCGGGAAGCGGGCGGTGAACGACTCAATCGTCGTCCGGCCTTCTTCCACATACCGCTCTAAGGTTGTAGGACGTGCCTCCGGGACAGTCGCAAGCGGAGGTTGCGGGGCGCCCGGCGGTTTTTGTTTGGTTGAACCGTGGTAGGCGCCCTCGCCCGTGAAGGTCTCCACCTTTTGGGTGTCGACCGAGTGTGGCGTACGTTGCCAGGTCGTCATGATGGTTCTCCTTGCTCGGTGTTCGGCACGAAGTCGAACATGGCCTGGAAGTACTGTAGCTTTGCCCGCGGATTCTCCGCGAGTCGCATGACTGCCGGAACACGTCCGAACAAATGTTCGTCTGACGGATGGGGCACCTTGCTCGCGCCGTAGCACGTCGGCATGTCATACATGCGGTTGTAGGTGACGTTGTCGATCTTGCTGCCGCCAATAATGGTTGGTGGCAGCGGCGCCCAGTCGTGCTCGATAAAGAAGCTCTCTGCGCCCCAACGGCGGTAGAAACCGAGCTTCTGCATGCGAGCCATCCAGGGCGGATCGCCGATCTGCCACAACCCTCGCCCGCACAATAAGTGCTGCGAGTGGATGATCGGATAACCGTTACCGTCCAAGACATCGCGGCTGTAGTAGCGGACGATATCCCGGAGGAACGCGGCGGCGAGTCCTTCGCTTCGATGCTCCGGACTCACCACGAAGTTTGCGATGTGGTGATACCGGTCCGGCTTGAAATGCTTCAGGTTCGGAAACGCGAAGCGGTCAAACCAGCGGTGTGCCGGGTCGTCCTGATCGGGCTGCTGCAAATCCACGTCCTCGGCAATGGTCGAGTAGCGCAGGTTGTTGTAGCGGCCGGTGAAGAAGAAGATGGTGTCTTTGCTCCTTCCAATCAGGATCGTTGCGAGTAGTTCGTGCGTGCGTTCGTCGTGCCGACGCGCCAAGACGAAGCGGTGTCCCGCAACGCCCCAGAGCTTTGAGACGCCTTCCGGCGAGATGATGTCGCGTTGGACGCGAAGTACCACCTCCGGCGGCAGGTGCCCGCCCTTGTCGCAGCGCGCTTTTTCAAGCGAGCGCGTCAGGAGCGAGGAGATGGCGCGTGCGATTGAGGGTTCCTCGCTCGACACGATGCCGATCTCCAGGTCGTCCGGTAGCGCGACGAAGGTCGGAGCATCAGGGCTCCGGCTTTCCTCGTAGTGCAGGTAGGCAGTACGCAGGCGCTCCGTTTCGACGAAACGATGCGCTGGGTTGAAAAGATCTTCAGCCATCTGTTGGCCTCCTTTCTCTAGACGGACCTTAGCATGTGTGTTCCCGACTCTCCAGTCGCGAGTACTTAGTGCTATGATCCGTCCATGGCAGGGAAGATCTACCTGGGCGACAACCTTGAGGTTCTCCATTCGCTCCCGAGCGAGTCGGTTTCCCTCATCTATATAGATCCTCCCTTCAATACCGGGAAAAAGCAGAGCCGGAAGCAGCTCAAGACCGAGCGCTCCGAAAACGGAGACCGCATCGGCTTCAAAGGACAGAGCTACAAAACGACCGTGCTTGGCGAGAAGTTCTACGAAGACCGTTTTGATGACTATCTCGCGTTCCTCGAGCCTCGTCTTCGCCGTGCGCATGAGCTTTTGAAGCCGAATGGCAGTCTCTATTTCCATATCGACTACCGGGAGGTGCACTACTGTAAGATCCTCCTCGATTCTATCTTTGGTCGCGAAAGCTTCCTCAATGAAATCATCTGGGCATACGACTACGGTGCACGAAGCAAGAACAAGTGGCCGGCCAAGCACGACAACATTCTTTGGTACGCAAAGGATCCCAAAAACTACATCTTCAACTACGAGGAGATCGACCGCATTCCGTACATGGCGCCGGGACTCGTGGGTCCCGAGAAAGCGGCGCTCGGGAAAACACCGACCGATACCTGGTGGCACACCATCGTGAGCCCCAACGGCAAAGAGAAGACCGGCTACCCGACCCAAAAGCCGCTTGGCATCATCAAGCGCATCGTCACTGCTTCTTCAAAGCCGGGAGACATCGTGCTCGATTTCTTTGCCGGAAGCGGCACGCTTGGAGAAGCGGCACACGACCTCAATCGCCATTTCATCCTGGTAGACAGCAACCCGGAAGCCATGAAGGTTATGAAGCAGCGCTTCAAGAAAACGCCAGGAGTTTCTTTCTTTACGCATAAAAAGAAGAAAAAATGATCGTCCCGCTTACCGCCATTTCAGGAAAGCTTCAAAACGAGTATGAGAGCGTACAAGGGGCGTCCTGGGAGGGGAGCCCGTTTGCCTGGATCATCCGCCGGCGCTCCTCGCGCCAGCGCGGAAAGATCGGCGAGGAATTGGTAACCGAGTGGTGCAAAGAAAACGGACTGAGAGTTGAGCGCTGTCCGGACAGTGACGCGGACTGCCTCATTGAGGGGAAGCGGGTCGAGATCAAGTTCTCAACATTGTGGGAGGGCGGCAGTTACCGCTTCCAGCAGCTCCGGGATCAGAACTACGACTATCTTCTGTGTCTCGGCGTTTCTCCCTTCACTGTGCATGCCTGGATTATGAAAAAATCAGAGATTCCGTTTGACATGCTCAAACATCAACACAAAGGCAAGCAGGGACTTGATACCTGGTGGTTCTCGGTCACACCCGGAAAAGAACCGGAGTGGCTCAAGCAACATGGCGGTACACTAGAAGACGTACTGACCGTACTTAAGACGCTACACGCATGAAAAAATACCTCCTCTGGATTGTCGGCATTATCGTCGTGCTCTTGGTCGGCTTCCAAGCTCTAAACGCCTATATCTATCAGCAAAAGCAGGGAGAACCGCAGCCAGATCCGTACGTCGGCTGGAACACGGAGACCACGCCCGAAGGCGTGACCTTCCGCTACCCGAACGCAAACTTCGGTCCCTATGTTTCCGCAGTTGAGTGGCCGCCCATCCTCACGATTGGGGAAGAGTATGCCTGCGGCGGAGTCGAGAACGTGCGCGACGGCATTACCTACTGCCGCACCATGTCTGCAGAAGGCGCTGCCGGGAGCACATACCGCACATATGAATACGGCGTCGGGATCTATCGCATCACGTTCACGCTTCGCTATCCGCAGTGCGAGAACTACGACGAACCAAGGCGCACTGAGTGTATCGCTGCGCAATCCTCAGTCGAGGAAGATGCGCTTGCGGTCAAAATCCTTTCAAGCGTGAAGTAAAGCAAAAGCCGCACCACTCGAAGGGAAGCGGTGCGGCTTGCGAATTTAGGAGTCATCATCCGCTACAAACACGTTCTTGCGTCGCTCACGAATTCCGCTGGGGATTTCGATGAGGACCGTGATGGCACCAAGCATGATGCCGACGCCGAGCGCTGCGACCACGAGGCTGGGGATGTCCATTGTGGACGGTCCGCCAGCCCAACCGTAGCCGTAGATGGCGACGCCAGCGCCAACCATATACAGCAAGATCGCGGCTTGGATGCTCTTGGTGACGTAGCTGAGGCCTGAGTAGAGCTTGTAGATGCTCCAGAGGCCACAGCCGATCAGCATGATGCCGATCACCATGAGCGCGTAGTAGATGATCGCTCCGTTTTCTACCAGCAAGGATGCTGCCTCGGGAGTCTCGGACGTTAGGGTGCGGTAGCCCGCACATATTGCCGCTACCCCGAAGAACACCATGGCGCAGTAGAGGGTGAACAGGAAGATTCCTGAGAAAAACCGCCGAAGGGACATGAGTAACCTTTCTCTGTTGAGTGGTCTACTCCCCTAAAAGGAACCATACTCCTCATATCTCGCTTGTAAAGGGGTGGTAGGATGGAGGGCATATGGAATCATTCATCGGTCCGTTGGAGCTTGAATTTATCATCGTGCTGCTGTTGTCGGTCGGCGCTGGTCTCGTTATTGGTGTTGAGCGGGAGAGTCGTGGTAAGGATGCGGGCATTTCAACCCACATCCTCGTGATTTCGGGTGCGGCACTCTTTACGCTTATGTCGGCGATCGTCGACCCGATGTCGACCTCCCGCATTGCGTCTCAGATTGTGCCAGGCATTGGCTTTCTTGGCGCCGGTCTCATCCTCAAGGATGGCGTGACGGTCAAGAATCTCACCACGGCAGCGTCGCTGTGGTTTGCTGCAGCGCTTGGGATGGCCATCGGCTACGGCTTCTACGTTGTTGCGATTATTGGCGCGCTGGTGTGTGCGATTATCCCGCGTATCCCCAGCCTGCATAAGCACAGCGTGTAAACTAGAGAGGTAAACCTTATAGATATGAAAAACATCATGATGTGCGATTGTTCTGGTCGCTGGGGCAGCGTTGCTCCGCTCGTGCTCCGTCTTGCTACGGGTGCCATCTTCCTCGTGCACGGCCTTATGAAGCTTATGACTATGGGTCTTCCGGGTACTACCGGTTTCCTCGCTTCGCTTGGATTCCCGGCACCGGGCCTCTTCGCTGTCCTTCTTATTGCTGCTGAAGTTATCGGCGGCGCCTTCCTCGTGCTTGGTCTCTTCACGCACTGGTCGGCAAAGGTGCTTGCGGTTGTCGCACTCGTTGCGCTCTTCACCGTGCACCTCAAGAACGGCTTCTTGATCAGCGCTGGTGGGTACGAATTCATCATGCTCATCTTCGCTGCCTGTGTATCCCTGATGATCACGGGAGCAGGAAAGTGGTCGCTTGACCAGAAACTGTTCAAGAAAGCATAAGGAAGCAAGAAGGCCCCGGAAGGGGCCTTCTTCATACAGAGACCATGAAGTCTTCACTAAACTAGACAGCGTTATCCGTAAAACGTTTTCCTATGACTATTAAAACCCTTGTGGCCGTTCTGCTCCTTTCTTCGCTCGCGCTGCCGGCATCAGCCGCATCGCTCTACGGAGATATGAGCGGTACGACAACCATCAACGTCGGCGCCGGTGCAGGCCCTGGCGCTGAGGCGACGACCAGCCCGCCGCAAGCGGATGCAGAAGATACGGTCATGAGCGACACGGATGTCTCAACCCGCATCGAACTTCGGGCAAATGATCGCGGCGTGGTGATCACCGGCTCGGGCCAGGTGGCAACGGATGCAGACCTCGAGGTCTACCGTGAAAATCTCCGGGTTGAAGACACTGCCTTCGTTGACGCGACGTTGGACGGGGAAGATACGGTAGATGTCGCGTACTACCACGACGGCAAGCTCTTCGGCCTCATCCCGGTCAAAGTGAAATCAAGCACGAGCGTTACCACCGGAAGCAACGGAGAAGTGGTTATCAAGACGCGCATGCCGTGGTGGAACATCTTCGTGACCGGCACCAATACCACTGCTGCGGACATCGACGAAACGCTTACCACTTCAAGCATGATTGAAAGCGACTTCAAGCTTGGCGTAGACGCTGCTGCCCGTGCCCGTATTCTTGAGGCGATCGCAAACGCCCATGCCCAGGCGCGCGTGACCGCCGCAGGCAACTAACTCCTACTCTCCCCCTTGCGGAGGTCGGTATCCCCGGCCTCCGCATGCGTTTTCCCGGGTGGGGTAGAATGAAGGGGTATGAACACAAAAGCCTGGTGGTGGGTGCTTGGAGTTGTTGTGATTTTGGGTATTGCGTGGTTTGTCTATACAAGCACGAAAGAACCAGTCGTAGAGACACCGTCTACGACCTTTACGATTCAGGGATCGAATAACGAAAAGCCGGAGTCGACTGACACGTCGATTCGCTGGGAATTCGGTCTGGTGAGCGAAGACCCGGAGACCGGCACGCCGATGCGCGAAGTTTCGATTACCTACAAGGGAGAGAGGCGCGTGGTCGGGACCTTTCCCGGTTCCTGCTCCGTCGTTGAAGATTCTTCTTGGCCGCTCCTTGATAACGAGTTGACCGGCGTCATCTGCTGGTGGGCCGGCGGGGGCGCGGAAGTCGGCGTCTTCTACGAAGACGGCAAGCGCGTCGTGAAGGAGGGCATCCTTGAAGAGGGAACGGCGGAAGAGCAGGGATTCCGCGGGGCGTTTGAGATAGCGTTCTCGCTCGACTAAGTAAAAGACTACGGGCCCGACACAGTGTGCCGGGCCCGTTTCGTTTAGGCCGCCTCTGCAGTCTTAGCGTCGCCAATAAGGCGATAGCCGCGACCCCAGACCGTTTCAACTATTACGCCGGCGTCGTCGTTGATCTCCTTAAGCTTCTTGCGAAGCTTGCAGACAAACACGTCGACAATCTTCTGTTCCGGCTCATCGTCCACGCCGCCGGTGTACATATCCGTCAGGATCTGTTCCTTGGTGAGTGTGCGGCCATGGGCGCCCGCGAGCACCATGAGGAGCAGGCGCTCCTTGCCGGTCAGGCGCGGCGTTTTGCCGTTGACGGTGGCGCGAAGGGTCGTGCGGTTGATGCGAAGTGTTGCGGTACCATGCGTCAGTTCGACAACATCCACGAGGGATCCGTTGAACCGACGCGTCACAGCTCGCAGCGTTGCGACCAGCTCGCGCGGATTGACCGGGCCGGGAAGCAGATCGTCTCCGCCGTTCTCAAGGAACTGCGCGCGATGATTGCTCCACGATCCTTCCTCCGGTCGCCGGCAGATGCCGATGACTGGAATATCCATGTGCTTCTCGCGAAGGCCGCGGGCAAGGAAAATGCCGAGCGAGCTTGCATCAAGGTCGACGATGCAGGCGTTGTAGTTGCCGCTCAGGACCCAGCCTTCGAATTCCTCGACATCCTCAAGATCGGTAACCGACTCAAGAGAAGTGCCATGGCTTTTGAGAAACGAGATGGTCGTCTCGTCGAGTCCCACCACGAGGGTTTTCATATTCGCCTCCTTTGGTTCGTGGTCCGTAGATGAGTCAATCACGGTTGAGCGCATTCGTCCATAAACACAAACAGGCCCCCAGAAAATGGGGGCCTGTGCGAGGAGAACGGACTCAGACGTCCGGCTCCTCGACCTTTTTGAGCATGGCTTCGAATTTGCGGATGATCGCCTTGATCACTTTGGCGTCTTCCGTTCGATCGTCATCCTCATCCTCGCGACTGGCGTAGATGGCCTCGATATCGAGGCCTCTCTCAACGCGCAGCAGCCGGTTGTTGGTGTTGGTGAGAAAGCCTTTGAGCGTCCGGTAGTCGTCGCGCGCGCTCCGCAGGCTGCCGCCGATACCGTACCCGCTTGCGCCGGTACGGACCGAAATTAGCATGCGAAGCTCGTCGATGCCGAGCGCCCGATCGATCGCTTCTTTTGCGATGGTGATCTGCAGCTTCGGGTCCTTGGTGCTTTTGGCGATATCGATTGCCGCAGTCACTGTCAGTTTTTCGCTGGCCGGACGAGCCGGGTCCATAAGCTGCTTCACCTGGAAGGGGAGCGCATTGAGCTTCAGGTAGTTCTTCACGTGCGATGACGATTTGCGCGCCGTCGCAGCAATTTGATCCACCTTAGCCGAAAACGAAATTGGTTCCTTGATGTCGTTAAACAGTCGCTGATACGCGGCCGCCTCATCAAGGGGGACCAGATCTTCCCGTTGCAGGTTATGCAGAAGCGCTTTCTTGAAGTGGTGCGCTTCGTCATTCACCATGTCGACCCACGCAAGCATGATCGGGTCGGTGCCCGTCTGCTCGCCAATGAGGCCGAATGCCCGCCAGCGGCGTTCACCGCCAATGAGCACGAAGACATCGGATTGACGCGAGTGCTTGCAGAGTTTTACCGGTTCTTGCTGACCTTCCGTTCTGATGCTGTGCGCGAGCTCCTCGATCCCTTTCGGATCGAAATAGCGCCGCGGTTGGCCTTCATACGGGATGATCTTGCTGCGCCGAATCGGCAGGGGTTGACCCAACTGTTCGGCTTCCCGGGGCTCGAGTTTTCGAGCGGACTGTCCCATTGATCTCTCCTTTCGTTGTTTGGGGCGTCAAGGTACAGCTAGAAAGGATAGTGGCACACTCCTTTCTTCACAGCAACTTCTTGGACTCTGTTTGATATACTAGGGGTCATATGCGGCTTGTCGGCCTCCTCATTATTGTGCTCCTCCTCGCGCTTGGGGCAGGGTATCTATTTACGGAAAAGACGAATGCGCCGGTCGTCACGCCGGAAAACTCCTATGCCAACGATCGGTACGGCATTTCTTTCTCATATCCAACGAACTACACGCTGACCGAAAATCGTACTGATGCTGACGGCGTACAGTACGCGATCGTGCTCACGCGAAGCGGCGAAACGCTGCCGGTCAACGGCGAAGGACCGACGACGGTCACGATCACGGTCTTTGAAGACGCAACGCTTGATGAGTGGCTCGAGAGTCCGCGCTCAAACCTCATGCTTGGTAGCGGTGAGACCGAGCCTTCGATGGTCGGCGACATGGCCGCCGTTACGTTCCGCTGGTCAGGACTCTATGAGGGAGAAACGACTGCGTTCCAGCACGGCGAGAACGTCATCGCGATTTCCAAAACCTGGATTGCGGAGGACGACGATACGCATGACGTCTACGTCTCAGTCCTCAACTCGTTTTCCTTTCGCTAACACCCCATGAAGGAACATCACGTCTGGGCGTGGAAAGGAATGGGCGCCACGCTCATGGTGTTTGCGCTTGCCGTCCTGATCGGCGCATACGTGCTCCATCGTCCAACGCCAGACCGCAGCATCGAGGCGACTGATCTTTTGACGGCGTTCGGAGCAGAACTCAAAGATGTTGCGCTTCTTGGAAGCCCGGAAACTGTTTCCGCTTCGCTTGCACAAGAGTACGGCGCATACCTTGCGCCCGAGTTGCTTGCTGCGTGGCAGGCGGATCCGTCGCTTGCGCCGGGACGCTTGACCTCAAGCCCGTGGCCAGACCGCATCGACGTGGTGTCGGTAACGCAAGTGCTTGAAGATCGTGCATACCAGGCGGAGGTAAACGTGATTGAAGTGGCACATGGTGTTTCGGGCGAAGAAGAGGTGTCTCGCTATCCGGCAAGCGTTCGTATTGAAGAGCGTGCAGGAAAGCTCCTGATTGCTGAATTTCAGAAGGGTGAATACACCAACCTCCCGGCGCGCATGGTCGTAGAGGGCGAATACATCTGCCTGCCACACCGAAACCAGGAAGGACCGCAGACGCTTGAGTGTGCGTTTGGACTTCAGGGAGACGACGGCAGCTACTATGCGCTCAGCTTCATGTTGCTCTCGTCGACTGACTGGACGAGCCTCTCGTCCGGCAGCCGCATTCGCGTTGAAGGGCCGTATGCACCTGACGACGGCACGTCCCGCTATCCGATAGTGGGAACGATCAGCGTTACAAGCTTGGAATTGCTTGATCAGTAATTACACCTACTCACTTTCTTATTTATGGAACCAGTCAATATTGCTGCTGTTATTGCTGCCGCAGCCGCCTCATTCGTCATCGGCATGCTGTGGTACGGACCGCTGTTTGGAAAGGTGTGGATGAAGATGATGGGCTTCACCGCAGAGAGCATGAAAGCAATGAAGCTCTCGCCTGTGACCGCAATGGTGATCGGCGCGATCACGACGCTGCTTACCGCATATGTACTTGCGCATGGCATTGTGTTTGGGAACATCGCAACCGGCATGTTTGGCGTTGGGGGCGGACTCACGGGCGCGTTCTGGTACTGGCTCGGGTTTGCCGTTCCACTGTCTGCCGGCGCGTTTCTATGGGAAGGAAAGAGCTTTAAGCTCTGGGCTTTCAACGCCGCCTACTATCTCGTCTCCTTCCTGGTAATGGGAGCGATACTGGGTGCGTGGGCGTAGGAATACTTCGCGGCAGTGTTCGAAACGTAATGGAGTAGCGAAGGGTCTCCACCTTCGGAATGGAGTGCTGGTACTTCCAGCGGCTGTCTTTCTGCATGCAATAGGCGGAGCGCGGTTCAAGCGGAAGCGCGATGACGTCTTTCGGGTTTCGGTAGATGCCTGTCCGCTGTAGAGGTCGCAGCCGCATGCGGCACCAGCCAGCAAGTGAAATGCCGATAATGGAATCAAATGATTCGTTATCGCGGTGCCAGCCGATTGCAGACCCTGGCTGGTATTCAGTGACGAGCGCTTCAACGACGCGCGCCGGCGGTATATCAAGCCACTTGCCGATCTTTCGCTGCAGCGGCCGGAGGAACGGCGGCAACGGCGGGCCGGGAATCAGTTTCTCTTTCGCAAAGTCATAGCCCCAGCCAAACCCGATAATACGTCGCTTCGCGACGTATTCGCCAAGCCGGGAGTGGCTGAAGGGAAGGTCTTCAAAATATCCGAGCAGCTCCGTTTCTTCCTCAGGCGTCAGGAAGTCGGGGCGGTACACAAATCCGTTGGGAAGCGAAGTTCCCGTATCAAGGAGAGTGAGCTGGCTTCCGGCGCGCGGCATATAAAGACGCTAGCAAATGGCTATCCCCGCACCCTACACAAGTGTGAGGGTATACTGAGGGGCATATGACCACCCCGCAAACGAAAAGCATGTACCTGCGTAACTTTGTCTTCGGCGTCGAAGACAGTCTTGTTTCGACCGTCGGTCTTCTTTCCGGCGTCGCAATTGGCGGCATGGCGCAGAAAGAAATTCTCCTCACTGGTATCGTGCTTATTTTCGTCGAGGCTATCTCCATGGCTGCCGGCTCCTTCCTGTCCGAATCGTCTGCGGAAGAATATGAAACGCGACAGGACACGAACGGCGGCCGCGGATACCCAAGTGCCGCGATCATGTTCATCTCGTATTTCCTTTCCGGATTTATTCCGCTTGCGCCGTACGTGTTTCTCCCGATTACACAGGCCTTCCCGACGTCGATCGTGCTTTCGATCATTTCACTTGCACTTCTTGGTATGTTTGCTGCACGGCTGTCCGGCACGCGTCCGGTTGGCAGCATGATCCGCATGGCGCTCATTGGCGGACTGGCGATCGCGGTTGGTGTGCTTGCTGGCGCACTGATCGGTTAGTTCATCCATCAGTCATAGAGAACGTCGTACGCTTTCGTGCATATGGCACGAAAATACGGACCAGCAGCAAGCAAGAAAGTAGAGAAGGCGGTGCATGAAATGAAACGCGGCCGCCTCAAAAGCGGGCGAAGCGGCAAGAAAGTCACGAGCCGCAAGCAAGCGGTCGCCATCGGCCTGTCCCAGGCACGCAAGCGCGGCGCAAAAGTGCCGCGGAAGCGAAGCTAACTTCACTTTTTCTTCAGTGCGTATACGCGAGACTGCGCATGTATGCACGCATCACCACACACCGGAGATTTTTGTTTGTGCTTGTCGTGCCGCGGAGGCACGGCAGCCGTCAATACATTTGAACGATTTACCAGCGTTTTGCACCAGCGGTCATTTCGAGACACGGACGGTCGTCTATATAGGGGTCGGGACTCGTTCTCGGCACGTCGATATTATCAACCCTCATTCGGCGCGTTTCCGTTTGGGGCGCGCCCAAAAACGGGATGACCCTCTCTAAGACACTACTTGTTCTCATTGCCGCATTTACTGTTGCGACTCCGATCGCACTTGCCGAATCGCCTTACAAGTCGTTTGGGACGCCAACGGTCGCTATCGGTGCGAGCGGCACTGCGCTGGTGCGCGGCGCCATCGTACGCTCCGTCTCCGATACCACGATCGTTGCCCGAACCAGCTGGAGTGGGGCAGAGCTCGACTGGACCCTTCGTACGGACAGCAACACGGATTTCCTCGCCAAGAACGGAAATGACGAAGAGCTCTCTGATATTGCCGTCGGCGACCTCATCAGTTTCTCTGGTGATCTAGACGGTAACCTAGTGGTTGACGTAGATACGGTGCGTGAATGGCCAGCCTCCGATGATAGTGTGAATGAGAACAACGACAAGGATGCCAAGGATCATGAGCGCGGCCCTTGGCGTCCCTTCCTCAAGTTCTGGGAGCGTATCAGTCTTAACTTCTAAGCACTCCTAACGCCCCAAGAAGTGCCCTGCCACCCGGCAGGGTGCTTCTTATGCCCTCACCGGCTCTTAACCAAACTCGTAATATAGGTCATAGTAAATCGTTAATATATGCGGAGCAGCACGGACCAGGCGGCATTCCTCGAGGCGTACGACCAGTACGCCGATACCATCTTTCGCCTGTGCTACGGCAAGACGGGGAATCGTGAAGAGGCCAAGGATATGGCCCAGGAGGTGTTTGTCCGTGTCTGGGAGCGGCTCGGGAAGGAGGGTCAGGAAATTGAGAATTTGCGCGCGTTTCTCTTTACGGTCGCACGCAACCTCATCAAGGACTACTACAAAAAGAAGAAGCCTATCCTTGAGCGCGACCTTCCCGAAGGGGCCATGGAAGCGATGCCGGTTGAAGGAGATCATGTCCTTCAGAGCGAGACGAAGCTCGCCCTGAAAGCTCTCCAAGAACTTTCCGACCCGTATCGCGAAGCGCTCACGCTCCATCTCGTCGAGGGACTGCCGATCGGCGAGATTGCGAAGCTGCTCGGCGAGCGGCCGAACACCATTTCAGTCCGGGTAAAGCGTGGCATTGAGAAGGTGCGCGTCACGCTCAAAATAGACACACTATGAAAGATATAAAAAACATTTTCATACAAGCACGCCAGGACCTCGAGCTTACGCCGGAGGAGCGTTCGCATATGCGAAGCGAGATCATGCGTGCCATGCATACGCCGGAAACCGTGCTCGTCGCCGTTCCGTCGCCGTTTGTCTTTTTGTTCAAGCCAGCATATGCGCTTGCTGCGCTCATGCTAGTGATCGTAGTTGGCGGCGGTTCGGCTGCGGCTGCAGCAGAAGAAGCGCTCCCGGGAGATACGCTCTACGGCATCAAGCTTGCGGTGAACGAGCGACTTGAACGCGCAGTTGCCGTAACGCCAGAAGCGCGCGCAACCGTGGAAGTGCGTCAGGCACAGGAACGCTTGCAGGAAGTTGAGCTTCTTGCGGCGGTCGGTGACGTTGAAGAAACGACGCTCGATGAGGCTGCAGCAAAGGTGGAAGAGCATATTGCGCGCGTCGATGAGGTTGCACAGGAATTGCTTGAAGAGGGGGATGAGACCGCGGCAGATGCGGTGCATGCTAAGCTCACCGCCGCGCTTGCAACGCACGCAGACATTCTCCATGCGCAGTCTGAAGATGCAGACGAGGATGAGCAGCGAAGCCTGCGCCTTCTGGCGCTTACGGTTCGCAACGCTGCAGGCCAGGCGCTTGAAGCGCAGGACGAAGCCATTCCGCGTGCTGACCAGGACGAAGAGCGTTCGGAACGGCTTGCGACCGCGCGCAAGGAAAGCGTTGAGCGCAGCATGGAGAAGCTTGCTGAAGGTTTGCGCGATGACGGCATTGCGCCGGAGAGTCAGGAAGAATTGTCTGCCGAGTATCTTGAGCTTGAGGGGGAGATGGCAGAAGCGCTCGCATTTTATGAATCAGGCGAGTTCCGCCAGGCGGCAAATGCGTACGAAAAGATTGATGCACGTGCCTCACGCACCCTAATCCTCTTCGCGTCTGCCAAGCGCATCGAGGAACATACCGATAAGGAAGTATTGATCACGCTTGAGAAGATAGTGCCGGTTGCTGCAACAGAAGAGGCAGCACCCATGCTTATGATGGAAGCGGCAACCTTTGATACCCGCATGATGAAGGCTCCAGAGGAAGATGAGCCGGAAATGCGAAGGCAGGAGTTCCGGTTCCGCGTGAGGGATCGAGACCAAGACTAGCAACAAGAAACCGCGCCCTTTTGGAAGGGGCGCGGTTTTGTATTGTTCGCAACGCTCACTCCTAGGGAGTGATTTGCCGGCTCGACCACAGCAGCACGGACGCTGAGGCGCCGAGCATGAGCGCATAGAGCACGTTCGGCAGAGCCATGCCGCCGACCGGATTGACGAGCAGTACGCTGCTAAACGCAAGCAGCACCAGTGCCGCGATCCCGAGCGGGATCGCATCGGTGGTGTTGAGCGAGAAGGCGAGCGCGATGAATCCGGTCAGACCGCCGGCTGCAGCAAGCACGCCGATAGCGTACATGACATGCTCCGGCTCGACGCCGATAGCGAAGAGCCAGTCGAAGGGGCCGATCGGTCCGAAGAATACGAACACCCCGGTGAGCGCAGCTGCCAAACCAATCACGAAGAGAACAAACTTCAAAAAACCCATCTGGATTGCTCCGTCTATGAGTATGACCCCATCCCAACACGGGTGGGCTGGATATAACTATACGATACTAACTATTTCTGTCAACTAAGCCGCACGTATCGGTCTTTGACCGCTTTCCCAGGATGACGGTAGTAGAGGACAGGGATAAGGATGAGGGTGAGCACCATAGACCAGGCAAGGCCGAACATGATGGCGAAGGCCAGGGGACCCCAGATTTCAGAGGCAAACGAGAGCGGGATCATACCAACGACGGTTGTGATGGTGGTGAGGACAATCGGACGGAAGCGCGAGGAAGCTGCTTCGATCACTACTTCTTCAAGCGAATGGTCCGGCTGTTCGCGTCCAATACGCGCGATCGAGTCCATGAGAATGATCGCGTGGTTGATGATGACGCCGGCAAGCGCGATCACGCCGAGCATCGACGGGAATGAGAGCGGAGCGCCGGTAATCATCAGGCCGACAAGCACGCCGATAAGGGAAAGCGGAATGATGGAAAGCAGGTAGAACGAGTGGCGGAACGAGTTGAACTCAAGCACGAGAATACAAAGCATGAGCGCTGCACCTGCAAGCAGGGCAATACCCATTTCCGCAAATGATTTATTGACGTCCTCGCTCTCGCCGCCCACTTTGAGAGCAACGCCTTCTGGGAGTCCGGCTTCGCGGACGCGCGTCTGGAGATCCGCAGAAATCTGCAGCGCGTTTGCGCCTGCTGCCACGTCGCTTGAGACGGTCGCGATGCGCTCGCCGTCTTCGTGGCGGATAACGCTCGCTGCCGGCTCATACGTGATCGTTGCGATAGAGGACAGCGGCACGAATCCGCGAGTGCCCGGGATAAGGAGCGCACGCACCGCATCAATCGTTGCGTGTGTCGTTTGCGACGGATCAGCGTAGGCGGCATTGAGATCAAGCTTCGTGCGAATCTCAATGTCCTGCTCTCCGGAGCGAATTGAGGCAGCCTTGGTGCTATAAAGTGCGCCGCGCAATATTTCAGACACGCTTGCCGGTGAGACGCCAAGCGATGCAGCCTTTGCGCGGTCAAGCGTCACGACAAATTCCGGCGCGTCGTTTCGCGTCGAGGTGGTGACGTTTACCGCTCCTGGCATGTCCGCGAGAATACGCGCTGCCCCTTCTGCCGCTTCGGTAAGCGATGCCATATCTTCGCCGCTAAAGGTAAGCGAGATTGGCGTACCAGACGGCGGGCCACCTGCGGGTTCTGAGACGCGAAGCGTTGCTGAGGTGATATCGGCAAGGCGTTCGCGCAACTGTGCAACCACTTCCGAGCTTGGCTTATGGTCATCGGCGAGGTTCACGGTGATGTTTGCCGTCTTGCTGCCGCTACCGCCCGAGGCGCCGAAGTAGCTTGCTGCGCCGACTTCAGATACGAAGGAGGCAATCTGCGGATCTCCATAAAGGCGCTCTTCAATCTCACGCACAGCAAGGTCGGTCGCTTCAAGCGTGGATCCCTGCTGCTTTTCTATATCGATATAGATAAAATCGGAATTTTCACCCGGGAAGAAGATCGTTTTCACTGCGCCGGTTGCCGGGAGAATGATTGCAAGCACGAAGAGACCTACCATGCTCCAGATGAAGCGGTTGGCTTTCTTTGGATTGTCCAAGAGGTCCTTGAGGAATCGCTCGTACCAAGCACGTGCCTTGCGGTTGTATTCCTCCTGCAGGTGCTGGGTTTTGGAGTGCGACGGGCGGATGATGTACATCGCAAATAGCGGCACGAGACCAAGCGCGACGAAGATGGAGGCAAGCAACACGAAAATAACCGTAAACGGAATAGATGCGACGAACTTGCCGACAATGCCGGAGAGGAAGAAGAGCGGGACGAATACCGCGATTGTGGTGAAGGTGCCGGCAGTCAGCGGCGTTGCGTACTCGCGAATGGCGTTGATGGCCGCAGCGCGCTTGTCGCCGGTTGCGATAAAGCGGGTATGGATCGCCTCAACAACTACGATGCCGGTATCCACCAAGATGCCGATTGCGAGAATCAGGGAGAAGAGGGAAATGAAGTTGATGGTATTGCCGGAGGCATAGATGCCCATGAAGGCAATAAGGAACGAGAGCGGAATGGAAATTGCTGCGGCGATTGATTCGCGCCAGCCGATCGTTGCGATGAGCATCAGCATCACGAGCGCAACCGTCTCAAAGCCAACGCGCGAGAGCTCGGTGAGATCATGCTCGACGTACTCCGCCGCGTCGTAGGAGATTACCGTCTGCGTACCGGCAAGAACGGAGGACTCCAGTTCCTTGAGCTTTTCTTTTACCGCGTTGCCTGTATCGACCACATTGCCGCCGCGGCTCTTGAAGACGGAAAGGGTGAGGGCTGGCTGTGAGGGTGCGCCATTTACGGAGACGCGCGAGAAGCTGGTCGGATCTGAGAGGCCATCTACCACGTCTGCAACATCGCCGACGCGAATCGGGGTGCCGTTTGGTCCGGCAATCGGAACGTTGCGGACGTCATCGGTGTCCGTGATACCGGCATCAAGGCGAACGGCGTACGTAATGTCGTCAACGACGATCGTGCCAGCCGGGCTTCCCGTTCCCGCGCTCATAAGGGCGCGCGTTACGTCTCCAAGCGAAAGGCCATACTGACGCAGGCGCTCCTGGCGTACGATGACCTGCACTTGGCGATCGCGAACGCCCGAGAGGCGCACTTCGGAAATTCCGGCGAGCCGTTCGATCTCGTCTTTCACCTCAATGCCGACCGCAGTCAGCTCCGCAGGAGAGAAGTCGCCTGAAATAGAAGCGATCATGATCGGCTGATCTGCAAAGTTCACGTCAGTCACGATCGGGTCTTCCGCATCTTCCGGCAGCTCGCCCTGCACCTTCTCAACTTCGTCCTTCAAGAGCTGGATGGACGCTTCGATATCTGCGGAAGCGGAAAATTCTACTGAAATAGAGGACACGCCCTCGCCGGACGTCGAAGTCACTTTCGATACGTTTTCAACGCCAAGAATGCGGTCCTCGATCTTGTCGGTCACTAGGCGTTCAACGTCCTCGCTTGAAGCGCCCGGGAGAATCGTTGTGACGATGCCAACCGGAATCTGAATCTCCGGCGAGCTTTCCTTTGGAATGGCAAGCATCGCGATGAAGCCGCCAATCGTCAGCACGATGGTCAGGAGAATCGTGAAGTGGTGCCGATCAAGGAAGAAAGTCCAGAACCTAGTCATGGGCGGTTAGGGCGCAAGCCGGACGCGTTCGCCTTCGGCAAGTCCGCGCGCGTCAGAGACGATGCGCAGATCCTGCGCAAGCTCAGTTTTGATTTCAATGCGATCGCCAAGCACATTGCCGGTTTCGACGACGGTCGCAACAAGGCGGTTATCAGGGTCAACGCTAAAGATGACGCGGTCGTTTGCGCGCAGCTTCACTGCAGCAAGCGGCAAGTAGAGCGGTCCATCAGACGGCGTCGCGCTCTCAAGGGCTTCAGGAAGATCGACGCGAACAGATTGTCCGTTGACGAGGCCGCTTCCTTGGTCAGCAGAGATGTGAACTTCAATCTGCTTCGTGATCGGATCGAGTGCCGGAGCGATCGACGTGATGACGCCGGCATGTTCGCCGTCGATAAGCACGCGCATGCCGACCGAGAGGGATTCGCGCCCTTCTTCGGAAACGTACGCAACGATTTCAAGCGCGGAGTTTTCCGCAACGGTCGCTACGTGCGAGAGGGAAGAGACATAGTCGCCGACGCGAAACGGGAAGAAGTTTACGGTTCCGCCGATGGGCGCGCGGATGAGCGTCTTCTCAAGGTTTGCTTCCGCGAGTCGAAGCGAGCCGAGTGCCTGCTTCACTGTTGCATCAGCACCAGCAGTTGCGCCGGTCGAGCCGCTGCGCCAGGTGCTTATTGCGCTCGTGATGCTTGCGTTTGCCGCGTCTACGGTCGAGCGAGCGGTAATGACGGCAGAAACCTGCGCGTCTGTCGCGTTTGAATCGGGCTGATTCACCTCGCGAGAGAGTTCCGTCAAAAGGTCAGTGAAGTGTGTAAGTACGGTGCTAGCTTCGTTGAGATAGCTTTCCGGATCGCGCGCATCGACGGAATCCAGGTTGCGGCGCCAGGCGTTCATATCATCGGTCAGCACTTCGCGTTTTATGGAAAGGCGCGTATCTTCGTCGGTGCTGAATGCTGGCGCAGGGCCGTAGGTGCTTCGGCCGCCAAAGAGCTGGTCGATGTACACCTCAAGCGCGGTATCCAGGTCGGTGAACGCGCTCACATAGGCATTCTTCGCAGATGCTTCTTTGTCTTCTATAGACACGCCGCTGCGCGCTGCAATTGCAGCGTCGTATGCGCCTTGCGCCTGAAGGAGCGCCGCTCGCTCACTGGCGTTCTCAAGCTCAGCAAGAATAGAGCCAGCGCCGACGCGACCGCCAAGGCTCGTATGTACGGCAGTTACAGTGCCGCCATTCTCCGCGAAAATAGCCGCTTCTGAGCGCGCGCGGACGCTACCGAACATGGTGCCGCTGGTGGCGTTTCCAGAAAGTTCCGCAACGGTGCGTAGTGATACGGCGCGGAGGTTCTCACTCGTTTTCGGAGACTCGGCATGCAGGAACGCAAAAAGGGCGATGATGAGTGCGACGAGGATCGCGCCAATAATCCACTGGAAGATAGGACGAAGTGCGCGAAAACGGCGCCAAATACCCCCAAGGGTTTTTGCGACAACAGAAACGGCTCCGCGGAGCGCGGCGAGAATTGATTGCATATTGAAAAAAATTATAACATGCGAGTGATTTTTTATCCATAGCGCACCTCTATACGGTATACTTGGTGCAAATGAGCATGCGTGTGCATGAAAAAATGCGTTCTTTACTTGCCTCACGAGAGGCAATGCTTGGCAGATGGGGGCGAAGAATCGCCCTGGTGTTTGGCGGTGTCGCGATGGTTGTCGTACTGGTGACCCTTGGATTTGCGCATTTGTTTGGTCCGCCGGGCGTCTACGAGAAGCGTCCGGAGTTCATCGTGCATCCAAATGATTCGGTTGCCTCAATCGGCAAGGCGCTCGAAGAGCAGGGGTTTGTGCGCTACGGCGGCGCGTTTGCGGTGGCGTACCAGCTGACCCGTGGGGAAACCAGTATTCGTCCGGGTGGATACACACTGACGCCGGATATGGACGCGCTTGCGGTTGCTAAGAAGCTTGGCGAAGCACCCTACCTTTCTTGGGTGGTTATTCCGGAGGGTCGACGCAAGGAGGAAGTTGCTGCTCTGCTCGCCGAATCGCTTGGATGGACTGCAGAGCAAAAGGAGGAATGGCTGCAGGCAACGGTCGCAAGTTCAACACCGTCAGACGGCGTCTATTTTGCTGACACCTATCTTATTCCGTCAGACCAAGAACCGGCACAGGTCGCCGCTCGTTTGCGCGATCGTTTTCAGGAAGCTGTTGCGGTATACGCTGCTGACATAACCAATAGCCCGTTTTCGTACGAGGAAATCATCACGCTCGCGTCATTGGTAGAGCGAGAGGCGGCTAAGAACGATAAGGCGCTCGTTGCCGGCATTCTCGTCAACCGCATTAAGCGCGGCATGCTCTTGCAAGTAGACGCAACACTCCAATATATAGAAGGAAAGGAGGGGGCGTGGTGGCCTGCACCCGATCCTGATGATAAGGATCACGAATCGCCCTATAACACGTATCGCCACACCGGACTGCCACCCGCGCCAATCGCAACGCCAAGTCTCGCGTCAATTGAGGCGGTACTCGCACCACAGAAGACAAGCTGCCTCTACTATCTCCATGACGAGAACGGACGCATACACTGCTCCACGAACTACCAAGCACACGTCGCAAACGTAAACCGCTACCTTCGATAGACGAATAGCACTGGGAAGCGTATAGTCCCGCGAGCTACGTTCTTTAGAGAGAAAGGCTATACATGACCGAAGAGGAGGAGCGGGCGATCGCGCTTGAGGCCGAGACGCTTCGTTTCTACACCGACCACGGCGACCTTTTCAGCAATGAAGAGTTCTCGCACCATCCGAATTTCCTGACGGATCTGCTCTATCTTGCAAGCCTGCTGGAGCCAGATCCCATCTTGCTTGATGTTGGTTGCGGCTCCGGCCGCTGCTATAGCGACATGCGAGAGTTCGGCCGATATATCGGCTTTGATCCGTCGTCAAAAGCGATAGAGCAAGCGCGGGAGAAGTACCCGGACGGCGATTTTCGCGTCGGTAACATGCATGCGATCAAGGAGTGTGTGACGGAGGTTTGCGATCTCTTTATTTCGCAGACCAGCCTCATGCACATTCCGCCTGCCCGTATGCCAAGCGCGCTTCAGAATATTCGAAGCGTTATGCGCACTGGCGGATTCGGCAATATTCTCTTGCCGATTGGCGACAGCGAAGTCGTTTCGACGCATGAGAGTATCTCGGAAATGCCGCCAGGGTACAGTGTGTACTCGAAATCATGGACGCTCGAAGAGCTTGCTTCCTATCTCACAGAAGCGCGCTTCGAGATCATTCGGCCAACCGATAACACGTTCTTCTCAGGACTCACTGTATCGGTGCGGGCCATCTAACAAAAACGCCGCTGGAACATTCCGGCGGCGTTTAGTATTTCTCTCCCGCTTCCCACAACGCCGAGAAGAGCGCGGTGAGCATTGCGTGCGCTTCTTTTGAGGTGATGAGCACCGCAGAGGGTTTTTTGAACGAGGAGATGATCGCTACTTTATCGTCAAAGAGAATCAGCATCGATTTGAATTTTCCTTCCATAGACGCAGGCATGAAGCGGGGGTTTCGCAGCTCCTGGTCTTCTGCGGAAAGTCGGCGGTCGCTGTCTTTGCGCTCCCACAGTGTTCGAGAAACGATGCCGCGTTGTTTACGCGTCTTGAGGTAGTAGGCGGCATAAGCAGGATCAAAGTCGCGCAGGAAGTTATCAACGGGCGCGATGATGTCCCAAGCGCGCGAGCGGCAATACAGCGCCTCATCAATGACTGCCTTCACGCCTTCGATGCCGTCATACTGTGCCGCTTCCACCTGCTTGCCAGCGGCGCTTGGCGAGAGTTCAGACAAAAGAGGAATGAGTGCGTCGATTCCCGCTTCGCGCTTTTTCAACTCTTCGCGTTCGTTTCGGACCGTTTCTCGCAAATGGTCCGGAGACGCCATAGAGAAACGAATCTTTCCGTTTTCTTTTCGCTCGGCTACCAGTCCCTTTTGCGAGAGGGTAGAGAGCGCGTGATACACGGTCGGACGCTTGATAAGCGTTTCTCGCGCCAGTTCCTGTGCGGTCAGCGGACCGTTTTTAAGGCCAGCCAGATAGATCCGGCTTTCGGTTGTCGTGAGTCCCAAGGCCTCAAGCGAGGACTGCAGGTTCTTCATTGCTGGGGAGGATACGGCAGAACGGGTTATATGTCAATGATGGATCATAATGAAATAGCAAGTAAATACACTCTATTTATAAGCTGTTTATATATGATTATAAACATGCTTTGACAGTATTCCTTGCACGCTGCATGCTCGTTCACAGAGCAAGGACGCTCTTTATAGAAGGAGATACGGTATGGACCGCAAACAAGTCCACGTTGTCGGCGGCGGCACGGTCAGTCATGTTCGCCCGCATCTGGCGCTGTCTGCTCCCGCGTATGGCGGGACGGCGCGCAAGCTTGCAGAACTTTGCAAGGCGCACGACGAGACCATGGGCGTGCAACTGCACCTCACCAAGATGGCTGACCACACGAGCCGGGTTGAAACGAATGACGACCTGCGCGAGTTTGCGCTCGCGCTTGTCGACGATCCGAGAACGAAGATCGTTTTCTGGAATCCCGCGGTCGTCGATTTCGACGGTCACGTCGGCAACGGCGTTGAAAAGAAACGCCTCCGGACGACACTTCCTGACGGGAAGACCGTCGGCTACTACGACATGGTCATCACGCCGACCGACAAGATCGTTTCGATCTTGCGGCAAGGCAGTGAGGGGCGCACGCCGCGGAAGGACATCTTCCTGGTTGCGTTTAAAGCGACCGCCGGCGAAACCGCTGAAGAGCAGTATCGCCAAGGTCTCGACATGTTGAAACGGGTGAGTGCGAACCTCGTGCTCGCTAACGACGTCGAAACAGGACGCAACATGATCATCACGCCGGAGGAAGCTTGCTACAGCGATACCTTCGACCGTGATGCGGCACTTCGCGAACTGGTCGAGATGGCCTACCTCCGCTCGCACCTCACCTTTACGAGGAGCACGGTGGTCGCAGGCGAGCCGGTGCCATGGGATTCGTCCTTGGTGCCTGCAACGCTGCGTACGGTCGTCGACTACTGCATCGGCAAGAGCGCGTACAAGCGCGTTCGCGGCGTCACTGCCGGCCACTTTGCGGTAAAGCTCGACGAGCAAACCTTCCTCACCTCACGCCGGAAGACGGACTTCAACGATATGAAGAACGTCGGACTCGTGAAAGTGAAGACCGATGGCCCTGATTCGGTGATTGCGTACGGCAGCCGCCCCTCTGTGGGCGGACAGTCGCAGCGGATCGTCTTCAAGGAACATCCGGACACGGATTGCATCGTGCACTTCCACTGTCCGAAGAAGGAAGGATCCCCGGTGCCGACCGTCTCGCAGCGCGAGTACGAGTGCGGCAGCCACGAGTGCGGCAAGAACACCTCGCGTGGTCTTACGCGCTTCGGGAATCTGTACGCCGTCTACCTCGACCATCACGGCCCGAACATCGTCTTCTCGAAAGACATTGATCCTCAGGAAGTTATCGACTTCATCGAGGAGCACTTCGACCTTTCGCTGAAGACCGGTGGCTATCAGGTCGCTGCGTAACTTCTTGATCGCCCCCGCTTGGGGGCGATCTCTTTTATTCGTACGCCCGCTATGGCATTGTGGCGGCAGTCGTTCTTCACAAGGAGCACTACATGACTATCACCTGGCCGCTTCCCGGACTGGATGTGGCGATACCGCAAGAGCCGGATCATCCTGGCAGCTTTGCGGCGGTACGAAAGTACGACATCCATACCGGCGTTGATCTGTATGCACCAGAAGGGCAGCAGGTCGTCGCGATCGAGGACGGCGTCGTTGTCTTTATCGATCGGATGTTCACTGGCGGCGAAGATACGCCCAAGGGCGAAGACGGAGAACCGGTGTGGCTGCAGACCGCAGCCATCGGCATTTCTGGAAAGTCGGGCGTCATCCTCTACGGCGAGCTCACGCTGGTCGAAAAAGACTCGTGTGGCTTTGATCTCGATCTCGGGTCGCCCTTCAAAGCGGGCGACGTGATCGGCACCGTGAAGCGGGTCCTCAAAGACAAGCCGGACGGGCGAACATTCCAAAATCCTGCGGAAAGTCCGTCCATGCTCCACCTCGAGCTGTATCGTCCGCGCTCGCCGTATGCCGCCTGGTGGCGTCACGGCGAGCCGCGTCCGAGAGGGCTTCGCGATCCGACCGAGCTTCTCCTTAAGGCTCGTGAACGGATGTAGTTCGTTGAACCCCGCACTCCAGTGCGGGGTTCTTCATTGACGCTCATCCTGTTTCAACGTACTCTGAGCAGTAACCGGCCGTTCGGCCATTTTTATTTCATGGATATCCGAAATATCGCCATTATCGCGCACGTCGACCACGGCAAGACTACCTTGACCGACGCTCTGCTTCGCCAAACCGGCGCGGCAGCGGAAGGTGTGTCTATGGATTCCAATACGCTTGAAAAGGAGCGTGGCATCACCATCTATTCCAAGAATGCCGCAGTGGAATACAAGGGAACGAAGATCAATATCGTCGACACGCCCGGCCACGCGGACTTCGGCAGCGAAGTAGAGCGCGTGCTTCGCTCAATTGATTCCGTGCTCCTTGTAGTCGACGCACAGGAAGGCCCGATGCCGCAGACACGCTTCGTACTTAAAAAGTCGCTTGAGCTTGGCCTCAAGCCAATCGTCGTGCTCAACAAAATCGATAAGCCTGCCGCAGATCCGGCGCGCGCCGAAGAGCAGGTACTCGAACTCTTCCTTGAGCTTGGCGCATCAGATGATCAGGCAAACTTTACGACGGTGTACGCAATCGGCCGCGAAGGCGTTGCTATGTGCAAGCTCGATGACGAGCGCAAGGATCTCACGCCACTCCTCGATGTCATTCTTGAGCAGGTCCCGGCTGCCTCCTCAGATGAGAAAACGGCAAAGCCGCTTCGTCTGCAGCCGTTCAATCTTGCATACGATAACTTCCTTGGACGTCTCGCGATCGGTCGCGTGTACGAAGGTGTCGTTCGTGCAGGTGAGAACGTTACCGTCAAGAAGCCGGATGGCTCGACGCGCACTGGCAAGCTCACCAAGATCTTCTCCTTTAAGGGTCTTGAGCGCGTTGAGGCGCAGGAAGCGCAGGCAGGCGACATTGTGATTATTGCCGGTCTTCCCGACATTTTCATCGGCGAGACCGTTACTACGGATCCGTCTGTCGAGCCCCTTCCTGCAATCGCCATTGACGAGCCGACCATCACGCTCAACTTCCTTGTGAACAACTCGCCGTTTGCCGGCAAGGAAGGAAAGTACGTAACGAGCCGTCAGCTGCGCGAATACCTTGAGCGCGAGCTTGAAGTGAACGTTGGTTTGAAGATCGACTTCGTCTCCCCGGAATCATTCAAGGTGTCTGGCCGCGGAGAACTCCACATCGCCATTTTGCTTGAAAACATGCGCCGCTCTGGCTACGAACTGCAGGTCTCCCAGCCGCAGGTCATCATTCGCGAAGAGGAAGGACAGAAGCTTGAGCCGTTTGAAGAAGTCATTATTGATACGCCATCTGAATTCCAGGGCACTATTATCGAGAAGCTTGGACAGCGCGCGTTCATCCTCCAGAACCTGGTACAGCACGACAATCTCGTTCGTCTCACGCTTGAAGGCCCAACGCGCGGACTTCTTGGCTACCGCTCGCAGTTCGTGATTGATACGAAGGGTGAAGGCATTCTTTCTTCGCGCGTAATCGGCTTCAAGCCATACGCTGGTGACATCAAGAAGCGCCAGGTCGGCTCGATGATCTCCATGGCAACCGGCAAAGCACTCGGCTACTCGCTGTGGACGCTCCAGGATCGCGGCATGCTCTACATCACGCCAGCAACCGATGTGTACGAAGGTATGGTGATCGGCAACACCTCAAAGGGAGAGGAGATGACCGTCAACCCGACGAAGAACAAGAACCTCACGAACGTGCGCGCATCTGGCTCTGACGAAGCTATTACGCTTGTGCCGCCGTACGTACTCACTATCGAGCGCGGACTTGAAGTCATGGCGGAAGACGAGTATCTCGAAATCACGCCAGAATCAGTTCGTCTACGCAAGCAGCAGCTTACCGAAAGCGAGCGAGCAAAGGCGCGCCGCGCGTAATTGCGTCTTCAAACTCCTGTGCTACGCTGCCATCCGTCCGCAGCTCTTTGGAGGTAGCAATGCGAGGACTCGCAACAGGGCTTACGGCCCTAGCGTTCGGTGGCGGTATTACCGCCTGCGTCATGACGGACAACGTCGAGCACGTTCCCATCATCGCGTTTTTCGGGTTTCTTACCTGCGTCATTGTCGGCGCATTCGACCTGCTTGGAGCATCGGCACCACCACGCCGGAGCGCAGGACGGCATGGCTAATGCCAAAAAGCGGAGACTTCGGTCTCCGCTTTTTTTGTGTATGATGCCCCTATGACCGTCTTTATGTTTGAGGCGCTCGCACTCCTAGCGCTTGTTCTCGTTAATCGTCTCGGGTTTATCTACGTCGTGAATCGACGCTTGCATCTGACGTTTGCAAAAAATCCGATGCTGACCTTCCTCTATTTCCTCGGGATGGCGCTCCTCATCATTCTCTTGTTCCCCGCATACGCAGCCCAATTGTTTGGAGGCGCCGGCATTTTCACGGTTCTGTTTTTCCTCTTTGTGCTCGTCGTTATCAATCCGTGGATCTATCGAATGCTCAAGGAGAATGAACACGTGCCGCGTCGTCTTGCGAAAGCAAATCCTGAACAGCAGTTTCTGCTGATTGACGAAGGATATCTGTTTTCAAAAACAGGGGATGTCATCTTCCAGCAAGTAGCGATTGGCATACTGATGCTCATCTTCCTTGCAGCCGGGATGCCGTTTGAACAGCTCGTGCCGTTGTTTGCCGTCATCTTTGGCGCGCTCCATTTCCACCTCTTCTTTTCCGCCAAGCGCGTCTGGGCGGCGTACTTCACGGTCTGCGCGGCCGCGGCTGGGTTTATGTTTCCGTTCATCATCCTCCTGATCCCAGGCGGCGTGTATTTCGCCATCGTGCTGCACATGCTTTGGTACGTCGGGAGTGGCGCACTGTTCGGACTTGTCGAGACAGATCGGAAGGCGTAAGGTTCGGACAGAGGAAAGGAGGCGCACGTGCAGCCACGACGCTACAACGACCTTACGCCGCGTACGTCATTCGTGATTGTTACATCACTGGTGACGGGCACCCAACGCATCTTGAAGTTGGCACCGGACGGGAAGCTTTACATCCTCTTTCGTGTCGACCAAAAGAGTGTCCAGTATTGGCCCGCCGGCGACGGCGTGACCGCTCTGCTTCAGAAGCACAATCCGTCCGTCATTCCCGTCGATTTCTATCGAGATTCCAGACTCGCTGAAGTCTACCTCGAGAAGGAATCGCTGGTCGGGTACCTGCTTATGGAACCGGTCGGGCTTATGCTTGCGGCAGTTATTGCCGATGCTGAGCTTGGCGTTCACTAATACGACGAGCCGCTCCCACGGGGAGCGGCTCACTCATTCTTCACGGCAGGGGCGCTAGGGTAAAAGTCTTATTACTAATCAATATTTCCCGACATGCTGCTCACTATCGCCGTCCTATTGTTGATCCTTTGGGGTCTCGGACTCGTTACCTCCTATACGCTTGGAGGATTCATCCATCTCCTCCTTGTGGTAGCGATCATCATGGTGCTGGTTCGCATTATTCAGGGAAGGAATCCTGTTTCCTAATCCTGCGTGATTCGAGAACGCATCCATAGATAGCCGTGTTGCGCACGGCTATCTATTCCTGAAACCCGGACTACCGGTCCGGGTTTCTTGTTGTATTTCCAAAATCGTGCTATTCTATCTATACAACGAACCTCCTTTAGGTTTTTCGTCTTGAGAGATTCTCAAGACCGCCCAGTGAAACTCACATACATGAAGGGGCGAAACTCTCGAGGCGTTGGCCTTATTACGGCGCATCTGCGCCACCCTTAGACATTTAGCAATGGCAACAACTTATATCGTGCGTAAAAATACCCGAAACGACCTTCGGGACCGACCAGGCTACGAGCGTTTCGCAAGCAAGACTGGCGGCAATCGTCGTCCGGGCAAGGGTCGCAAGCGCGGCCCAGGCGGTCACGGCGGCGGCAATGCCCGCTTCAGCCGACCCCGCAAGAAGAGCGGACGCCAGGAAATGGCGGTCGACCTCTCGCGACTTATCAACAAAGCAAAGCCGCAGGAAGCGGAAGCGCCGTTTGTGCCCACGCATCAGTTCCTCGATTTTCCGATCGATGCGCAGCTGAAGGAAAACCTCGTTTCCCGACACTACAAGATCCCAACCCCGATTCAGGACGCCGCGATTCCGGAAGTCCTCAAGGGAAAGGATGTTGTGGGGCTTGCAAACACAGGTACCGGAAAGACGGCAACCTTCCTTGTGCCTCTTATCGACAAGGTAGTGAAGCTTCGCGCCCTTGGCGAGAAGGAGCGCGTCTTGGTCATGGTGCCGACCCGCGAGCTTGCAATTCAGATTGAGGCAGAGTTCTGGGGCTTTGCGAAGAAGCTTCTCCTCAACGCAGTGGTCTGCGTTGGCGGCGCTTCAATCGACCCGCAGATTCGCGTGCTTCGCCGTGATCCGGCATTCGTCATCGGTACGCCGGGACGCCTGAAGGATCTTATGGAGCGACGCGAACTCGATCTCTCGAAGTTCCGCACCGTCGTGCTTGATGAGGCAGACCGTATGCTTGATATGGGCTTCATCGACGACATGCGCTTCATTCTCGGCAAGATGCCGACACCGCGCCATACGCTCTTCTTCTCGGCAACGATGGGACGAGATATTGAGAAGCTGATCGGCGATTTCCTCACGGATCCGGTTCAGATCTCCGTAAAGACGCGCGACACGGCTGCAACGATTGATCAGGACGTCGTTCGCGTTACCCGCGACACGAAGTTCTCTACGCTCGTGGATCTTCTGAAGTCTCCCGGCTTTGATAAGACCCTAGTCTTCGGACGGACGAAGCATGGCGTCGAGCGTCTTGCACGCGATCTCTCGCGCGCAGGCATCAAGGCTGAATCTATCCACGGTGACAAGACACACGGCAAGCGCCAGAAGGCCCTCGGCCTCTTCAAGCAAAACCATGTGTCTGTCCTCGTTGCGACAGACGTGGCGGCGCGCGGACTCGATATTTCCGGCGTTTCGCATGTAATTAACTACGATCTCCCAGCGACGTACGAAGATTACACGCACCGCATCGGACGTACCGGACGCGCCGGCAAGACCGGACAGGCGCTTACATTTATCGAACAGTAAGCAGACAACAAACGCCGCGAATGCGGCGTTTGTTGTTTATGAGTAGATGAGAATGCCGAACACGACGAGTCCCTGCAAAACGAAGTAGGCAATGTTTGCAAAGAGAATCGGTTTCTCTTTGTGCACGTAGCCGTAGTAGATCCAGACAATGGCAAGCAGTGTCCAGAGGCTCCAGGTTGTGAGCGATAGTCCAGATGCGCTTTGGCGTGCGAACACGTCATACACCTGTGGCAGCATGGCTACTGGCCCGATAAGCGAGATAAACACCATGATCCGGTCGAGCGAACGGACGGAGAGGTGTGGGTGAGGGTACGGCTCGAGCTTCTTATAGGCACGTCTGCGGACGCTCAAGTGGTGATTTCCCGTGTGATGCTGCATCACCCTATCTTAACAGACCGAACGCCACACTGTAGGAACTCCTCCACATAAGGAGTAAGACACTACATACCTATGAACGAAAACAACAACACCGGTACTATCGTGCTGATCATTATTCTCGTGCTGTTGGTCGGATTTGGCGTCTGGTACTTCACGGCCGGGCAGGGTCCTGCGCCTGCAGCGCCAGCGACCGGCATTGAGCTCAATGTCGGGGGTGGTGACGGAGGCGGCGGAGGGGGTGGACAATAGTCCGCTTGGCAGCGTCCTCCCCTTAGCGGTATGCTGTACCTCATTAGTTAGCTAATGATTCGTCTATGGCAGAGACATCGGGAGGAACGTTTGCAGACAAGTACCTGACACCGCTTGCGGTGCTTGTCGGTCTTATCTTGATTGCAGTTGCGATCGCTTTTGGCGGGAAGGGCATCGCTGATAATCGCGAAGGCGCTCCGCAGGGAGGTGCAGTGGATATTCAAAACGTACAAACGGATGCATCACCATATGTCGGCGAGGAAAACGCGCCGGTGGTGATCGCTGTGTGGTTTGATTATCAGTGCCCGTTCTGCAAGCGCTTCGAGCTTGAAACGCTCTCACGCATCTACGACGAGTACGTGACCAACGGTCAGGTACGCATCGTCTACAAGGACTATCAGTTCCTCGGCCCAGATTCCGCAACAGCAGCACTCTACGCGCGCGCGGTATGGGAAGCATATCCGGACCGCTTCTACGAGTGGTTTGTCGCTATGGCAGAAGCGCAGGATGAGGAGCATGGTGGCTTTGGCGACCTTGCAAGCATTACCGAGCTCACCAAGAATCTCGGCGGCATGGACACGGACCGCATCAGCCGTCTCATGTCTGAGAACAAGAGCGAGTACGAGGCAGCGATTACTGCAGACCGTGCTGAGGGCGCTTCCTTTGGCATCAACGGTACGCCAGGCGCTATCGTCGGCACTTCACTTATCGCAGGCGCACAGCCCTACGAGAAAGTGAAGGCACTCGTCGACGCAGAGCTCGCGAAGTAGTTCGGTTCAGAGATGAACACCGCTCCGCTACGGAGCGGTGTTCTCTTTAAGTTCTTTGCGCGCCTTGAAGTACTCCCAGACAACGGACAGTGTTGAAATGAGGATGACCACCAGAAGCACCGGCATAATGTAGTGGTCGATGTTGGGTATGACGGAGCCCAGGTAGTAGCCAAGCAGGGTAACGGAGATGCCCCAGAAGAATGCGCCGCTTACGTTGTAGATAAGGAAAGAGTGGTAGGGCATGCGCACAACGCCGGCAAAGAGCGGCACGAGCGTACGGAAGAGTGGAAGGAATCGGGCAAGAATGATGGCTTTACCGCCGTGCTTTTCGTAGAAGCGGCGGGTGCGCTCCAAATTCCGCTTGTTGAGAAAGAGCGCTTTCTCTTTCTCAAAGAGTCGCGTACCAAACTTCGCGCCAAACCAGTAGCCGGCGCTATCGCCAAGTATTGCGCCGACGATAATAACCGCGAGGAGCGGCACGAGATCAAAGACGGAGGTTGCAGCAAGAAAGCCAGCAGAGAAGAGGAGTGTGTCCCCCGGAAGCGGAAGCACGAGGCCGATCGGAATGCCCGACTCGATAAACACGATGACAAAGACGCCGAGGTACCCGATGCTCTGAATGAGTTCGGGGAGGGTCATCGACAGAAAGGGTATGTCCATGAAAAGCCAGTATACTAGCCTTCATGACAGAAGCGGAATTCAACGCCATCGTACAAGCGGAGTGGAACGCCGTTCCGCCGCAATTTGCGGGCAAGATCGACAACGTCGCGCTCCTCATTGAAGACGAGCCGAGCGAAGAGCTTCGAAGAGAAGAAGGGCTTGAGCCGGGGGAGACGCTCCTTGGTCACTATCACGGCATTCCAAATACGGCGCGCGGGAGCGAGTACGGTATTGGCGCGACGCTTCCGGACACCATCACGCTCTATCGTCTGCCGATACTCGCGCAAGCGCAGGAAGATACGGATGATGCAACGAGCATGTTTCCAGAGATGGTACGCCGCGTCGTGCGCGAGACGATCTGGCACGAGCTTGGACACTACTTCGGCTATGACGAAGAGCCGATACAAAAAAGAGAGGGAGAGGGGACGAACAGGTTTGAATAAAAAGATCGGCCCCGCGGTGTTATCCGCAGGGCCAGTTTCCTTTGCTTGAAAATCTGAGCTAGCTGTTCAGCGCGGCCAGAATGAAGAAAGAGACGAGTCCGGCTAGCACAATCCAGCCAAACATAGACAGTCCGCCGCCTTCACGTTTTGGAGGTTCTTCCTCAGGCCATCGCCACTGCGAATTAATGATTGTTGCAGTGAGTGCCCTTGGATCCACAACCCATCTTCCGGCGCCCAGCTCGCAGACGAATGTCTTGTCAGCTGAGTTGTAGCTGATGGAGTGGAAGCCGGTGAGAGTTCTGGTTTCCGTGTAGGGCTGAGGATCTTTGACCTCGAGCAGTGGAACCAGATCGATGTAGGTACCGCCTGGCTGGATCTGCAGTATGGTCGAGATCCCGCCAAGCTTACCGACGATGTAGCGATAGCCGTCCAATTCAAGGTAGGGAAACGGATTGAAGAAGTCATGGTAGTCGGGCCCAAGCGGCTCGTTGTCTTCCGACAACAAGCACACGCAAGCGCCGCCCCGCGAGCCCAGTATGTATGACTTGCCGCCAGGACCCTCGAAGGTCCCGACCGCGCGCCAAGGGCCTCGGGTCGCTGCAGAAGCGTTCATGATTTTTCTCCCGAATACACCCGTAAAACACGGATGCTCTAAAATAAACAATTACATCATTGTATGATTATGTCAAGATATGTGGTTTCAATTGGACGGGCTCTAACTATGATTCCTAGTTTATTTGCCCTATCCACACGCCTCCGTCTAGTTCATGCTGGGAGGCTATACTTATAGGGTTGGCTCCTTCGGGAGCCCGCTTACCACCTAACCTCTCGTATGGCTAAAAAGCTTGCGTACGTGTTCGGTATTATCTTCGTGCTTGTTGGTCTTCTTGGCTTTGTACCAAATCCGATCGTCGGACCAGGTGCACTCTTTGAGACTGACCTTCTGCACAACCTCGTGCACTTGATCATCGGTATCGTCCTTCTTGGTGTTGCAATGAAGGCTCCGGCGAAGTCTGCGCTTTGGCTCAAGATCTTCGGCGTGATCTACCTCATTCTCGCCATTCTCGGCTTCCTTATGGTTCCGGAAGGTGGCGAACTGCTTGGTCTTGTTGCAACGAATCACGCAGATCACTGGCTCCATGTCGTGCTTGCAATCGTGCTCCTTGCCGCTGGTTTCATGGGCAAGGGCGGTGCAAAGCCGACGCCGACTGCTGCGCCGATGGCGTAAACAGGGCGTTCTTGGAAACAGTCCCACAGGGGACTGTTTTCATTTTAAAAGCTCGGCAAATTCCTGCTGCACCTTCTGCAGCTTGGGCGCGATGATGATTTGGCAGTAGCCGCGCGTCTGGTTCTTTGCGTAATAGTCGCGGTGATACTCCTCGGCAGGATAAAAGTCGGGGAGCGGCTCGACCGTAGTTGCAATCGGGTCTCCCTCGGCGGATGACCGCTCAAGTTCTTGAATGAAAGCTTCCGCCTCCGCCTTCTGAGCGGGAGTCGTGTAAAAGATGACGGATCGATACTGCGTTCCAACATCGTTACCTTGTCGGTTTACCTGTGTTGCGTCGTGCGAAGCGAAAAAGATGGTGAGGAGTGTGCGGTAGGGGAGCTCCTCAGGATCGTAGGTAACTTCTACGACCTCCACATGGTCTGTATCTCCGCCGCATACCTGCTCATAGGTGGGGTTCGGGATACTGCCGCCGGCGTAGCCGGGCATGACCGAAACGACTCCCTTGAGCGACTTAAAAACCGCCTCTGTGCACCAGAAGCATCCGCCACCAAAGACCGCTGTTTCAGGGCTCATATACGTAGTATTTCATAGCATGAGGGGTATTGACCTTTCATGAACTTTGTGATATAAGAGTAAACGGGCAAAACTGTGCCCTTTGCAAAGTGGAGTAACACAGATGAGCAAATACCTTGGGTGGGCCGTGCTTGGCGCGGTCATTCTCTTCTTGTTCGTCGGTTGCGGCGCCTACACGTCAAACGTGCAAGCCCGCAACAACGTCGACGCCAAGATGGGCAACATCCAGCAGAGCCTGCAGCAGCGCAACGACCTGATCCCGAACCTCGTGGAAACGGTCCGTGGCGCCGCCGCGCAGAACCAGGTCTTCGTTCAGATCGCTGAAGCCCGTGCGGGCCTGACGCCGTTCCTGCAAATGGACCCGGCGCAGCTTTCGACGAACCCGGAACTCATGTCGCAGTTCGCGGCGGCGCAAGCTGCCATGACCCGCGCCATGTCGGCGCAGAACTTCCGCATCGTCACCGAAGCGTATCCCGAGCTCCGCTCGAACGAGAACTTCCTGACGCTGCAGAGCCAGATCGAAGGCATGGAAAACCGGATTGGGACGGCCCGCCGCGACTACAACGAAGCGGTGCGCCTCTACAACAATCAGGTCCAAACGCCTCCGGGCATGTTCTTCGCGCCGCTGTGCGGCTGCACGCCTCGCCAGTCCTATCAGGCGAGCGCTGCCAACGTCGAAGTTGCGCCGCGCGTCTCGTTTGACGCGCCGGCGACGCAACAACCGCAGCCTGCGCCGGCCACTCCGTAACACAACACGGAGGTGGCCATGAAATGGCTTGTTCGTCTGGCGGTGGCCTGCGCAGCCCTCGTGGCTGCGTGCGGTCCGTCGCCGGACACGGCTCGCCGAGAAAGCGAGCCTGCTCAACAGGAGTTGCGCGTCCCCGCACTTACGGGACGCGTCAACGACTATGCGAACGTCCTGACTCCGGACCAAGAGGCGGCGCTTACGCGCCGTCTCGAGGCCATCGAGACTGGGACGCCGCTCCACGATCAAGTAGTCATCCTCACCACGCCTAATCTTGGTGGGTATGACATGGAATTGTATGCCAACACCGTTGCCAGAGCATGGCAGATCGGTCAGCGTGAACATAACAATGGCATGCTGATCGTTCTCTCGTTGGATCCGCGACGGATCCGCTTCGAGACGGCTGGCGGCGTACAAGACCGAATGACTGATGCGCGATCGTTCCTCATCCAACGACGCGAGATGATTCCTCATCTTGCCGAAGGGGAAGAGAACTACTTCGCGGCGCTCGACGCCGCGGCGGTCGCGACTGATGCGGTCCTTAGGGGCACAAGCACGGGCGATACGGCGATTGACTCTGGTCAAGATCCGTCCGTCCAGGTAGCCGGCCAACCACGCCGGTCACCGCTTGCCAACCTTCCACCGGGCGTCAGCATGGTGCTGGTCATCGGGGGTCTTATCACGATCCTTGTGGCCTTTGCATCCGGCTGGATTAGTCCGGTGACGGGCGCGGCTACCGGCGCTGTCGCTGCGGGTATCGGGGGATCTCTTGCCCTTGGTGCTCTTGCGGCTGGCGCAGGTATCGGCCTTGCGGTTGGTGCTCTTATTGGCCTCCTGGTCGCAGGAATGCGAGCAGGCGTCATTGACCCCTTTATGCTTCTGCAAATCTTCTTGAGTGGAGGTGGCGGAGGCGGCGGAGGATTCTCCGGCGGGGGTGGTGGCGACTTCAGTGGCGGCGGCGCATCGTCGAACTACTAGGTCTATTTCCACAACAGCGGGCCGGAGCATTACTACGCTCCGGCTCGTTTCTTTTTAAAAGGATGATCCCGCGCGAGGCGGGATCGGTGCCATACTATTTGCAACGGCGTCTTCAGACTGCCGCATAGTACTTACGGCGGCACGACTTCCGGCGATAAAGCAACGTGTGGGACTATGCGCAGCCCATTGGATCCACCACACCGCTTCTTTGTATCAAGACGCCATCGCGTGGCGCCTGGAGCCATTGGATCCCGGGCGTGCTAGCGACTATACGACAGGGATGCACGTTCCTCAAGCGCCGGTATCTTTTTCAAATGAGAGACAGACCGAGTTGATGCAGTAGTGCTTCTGCACTGCACCGTCGCGTTTTTCATCAAATACGTGCCCGAGATGTCCGCCGCAGTGCTTGCAATACACTTCGGTTCGATGCATGCCGTAGGAGTCGTCCGGCCGTGTGCCGATATTCTCGGCAACCGCCGGATCGGAGAAGGACGGCCATCCTTGGAATCCCGGATCGCTGTCGGATGAGTCGAGTTTCTGTTTGGAGGTAAAGAGGATGGTGCCGCAGCCTTTACAGCGATAGACGCCTTCGTCAGTCGTATTGAGATACGCGCCGGAGAAGGGGGCCTCGGTCCCTTGTTCTCGAAGCACCGTGTACTCCTCAGGCGAGAGCTCTCGCTTCCAGTCCTCCTCGGTTTTCTGGAGGGGGTCCATAAAAATAGTGTACACTACCGAAGTAATGACTCGTCAGATTATTCTTGCGATCCTGATTGTGCTTGCCCTGATCGGTCTTGGCGATACCATCTATCTCTCCCTCAGCGCAGCAAGCGACGCCCCGCTCGTGTGCGATATTGGCGCCGGGCTTGATGGATGCAACATTGTTGCGCAGAGTCCGTATTCGCGCGTATTCGGGATTCCGCTCGCAGCAATTGGTGTCGTGTTCTACGCGCTCCTACTCGTGGTGTCTGCTGTACTTACGCGCCTCCAGCATCCGCTGTTGGAGCGAGGGCTTCGCTGGCTCACGATCGTCGGTTCCATCCTCTCTGTCGGCTTCCTCTATATACAGTTTGCGCTGATTCAGGCGCTCTGCATTTACTGCATCCTCTCCGCACTCCTCTCGTTTGCGGCCGTATGGCTTGCGCATCAGCTGAAGCCACCCGTGCTACCATAAGCCCATATGGCGCGCCTGCTGCTCATCGCGCTCTCGCTCGGACTCCTGCCGATCTTCTCCTATGCCGCAACATTGCAAGCAGACGAGTCGGTAGCTGTTTCCGTTTCTCCGGCAGATAACGCCTACTTGTTTGGCGCGGACGTGCAGGTTTCCGCTCCGCTGCCCGCCGACCTGCTGGCGCTTGCAGGAGAGCTCGTGGTCGCTGCGCCGGTTGCAGGAGACGCGCTTCTTGGGGGAGGGTCGGTTTCAGTCTCTGCTCCGGTTGATGGAGATATCCGTGCGCTTGGAGGCCGGCTCTCGCTTGCCGCAAATGCCGGCGGCGACATTGCCGCGCTTGGCGGAACTATTTCGATCACCGGTGCCGCTGAAGAAGTGCAAGCAGCCGGCGGTCGGGTTGAGGTAACGGGTGGTGCGCGCGGTCCGGTAACTGTCTACGGCGGGGTGGTATCTCTTGGCGGCACGTTTGACGGAAACGTACGCGTGGTCGCATCAGACCGTGTGACGCTTATCGAAGGAACGGTCATCAATGGAACGTTTGAATACAACGCGCCGCAAGAAGCAGCGATTCCCGCTTCCGCCACGATTGCTGGCGGCGCTCGTTATATCGGCTCCTCATCATTCTTGCCGTCTGCAGAAGAGGCGCGTACGTTTGCGCTTGCGGGAGTCGGCGTGCTCTTTTTGGTACGCGTCGTTGCTGGCGTACTTGCCGCTGGCTTGCTGGTCGGCCTCTTCCCGAAATTGGCAACCATGATCGTTGAGCCGACGCTTGGAACACTGAACGAGTTTATGCGCCGGTTCCTTATCGGATTTGGCGCGCTCGTGCTCACGCCCATCTTAGTCATTCTCCTACTCGCCTCATTCGTTGGTATTGGTATTGCTGCAGTCGTAGGTGCGGCATACCTCCTCCTACTTCTCTTGTCTTACCTCTATGCTGCCGCGCTTCTCGGCGCACTCCTCCTTAAGGTTGCAGGCCGCTCGCTTCGCGCGTCCTGGAAGAGCACCATTGCTGGCGTCGTGCTCCTCTACCTCCTCGGCCTTGTGCCAGGCTTTGGGTTCTTCATCGCATTCTTGCTCCTTTCTGCCGCACTCGGCGCACTCTTGTCCGTTGGGTATACGGCAGCCTTTAGTAATCGTTCCTGAGATACATGGCACGCGCGAAGCAGGCAGAGCGTCAGGCACGCGCACGAAAGATAGTTGCGTACCTGAAGAAGGCATACCCGAACCCAAAGACGGAGCTTGTGTACATGACTCCGTTTCAGCTCGTGGCATCTGTCATGCTCTCTGCTCAGTGCACGGACAAGACAGTGAACCGGGTGACGGAACCGCTATGGAAGAAGTACAAGACGCCAAAGGATTTTGCGAAGCTTTCGCCTGCCGCATTTGATAAGGAAATAGCTTCGATATCATTCCATCGCAACAAGGCAAAGGCAGTTATTGCTGCCGCAAAGCTCCTTGAGAAAGAATTCGGAGGAAAGGTGCCAAAAACGGAGAAGGAACTGGTTCGGCTTCCGGGCGTTGCATACAAGACGGCGCACGTAATACTGGGCGAGCTGTATGATAGTTGGGAAGGCATTCCCACCGATACACATGTACGGCGATTCGCGCTTCGCTTCGATCTCACTGATCACACGGAGCTCACGAAAATCTCCAAAGACCTTGAGGCACTAATCCCAAAGAAAGACTGGCGGTACGTGAACAATGGACTCGTACTCTATGGTCGCTATGTATGTCCCGCGCGGCCGCATGAGTGTCTTGCGCACCCACTCACCAAGCTCTGGCCGCAGGCTGCCAAGCGCTGGCCGAAGGCGAAATAGTACCAAGCAGCATTTGACGCTCCTGACGCACAGGAGTACGCTTACACTCAGTAAGTCCCAGCCCAGAGCAGGTCCCTTGCGGAACTCTATCGGGGGCGCCTGTAGTATCACCCGGATGTTCTCCCCGGAACTCCTAAAGTGATCTCGGGTGCATATAGATGAAGCACTGACACACCACACGCTGGTGCGTCATTCTTGCCAGAGCTACAACTTCTGGAGCCTGCCCTCGGGCTGGGACTGAACCTTCTGATCTTTTTGAGGAAGCGCCTTATGGGCGCTTTTCTTATTTGCTACCATGGAGACATGGACCCTCGCCCCGTGGCCGTGTTCGATATAGACGGCACTCTGTTTCGCTCATCGCTCGTACTTGAGCTCACCGAAGAACTTATCCAGCGCGGCATTTTCCCGCACGAAGCACGCTCCATTTACGAGGGCGCGAAAGAAGACTGGCAGAACCGCAAAGGGGAGTATGAACCGTTTATTCGAAACGTTGTGAAAGCGTTTGCTACCTATGCTAAGGGCGCATTGTTTGAAGAGGTATCCAATATCGCGGGAGAAATCATTGAATCGCACAAAGATCGCGTCTATCGCTACACTCGCGACCTGGCGCACGCATACAAAGACAAAGGGTATTACCTGCTTGCCATTTCGCACTCGCCCAAGTTTATTGTCGACGGGTTTGCTTTTGAGCTCGGGTTCGATAAATCGTACGGCACCTACTATGAGACCGGCGCCTCGGATCGGTTTACCGGCACCATTCTCGACGAGCACCTCATCATGAATAAGGCGAACATCCTCAAGCGCGCCGTCGAGAAGCATGAGCTTTCGCTTCACGGGTCTGTCGGCGTCGGAGATACGGAAAGCGACATCTCCATGCTCACTATGGTTGAAACACCTATCGCGTTCAATCCAAACCGCGCGCTCTATCGCCACGCGCTTCAGCACAACTGGAAGATCGTCGTCGAGAGAAAGGATGTCATCTACGAACTCTAAAGTACTCCGATTCCGAGAGACAGTACTCGACCACTACAAACGCCTCGGGCGTCATGCGCTCCCGTGGCGGAAGCATCATGATCCATATCGCGTACTCGTCTCGGAGGTTATGCTGCAGCAAACGCAGGTAGAGCGCGTCATTCCGTACTTTGAGGAGTGGTTCCGTCTCTTTCCGACCGTTGAGACGCTTGCTAAGGCTCCGCTCGCCAAAGTACTGCGAGCTTGGCAAGGTCTCGGCTACAACCGCCGCGCCAAGCATCTCCACGCCGCAGCAAAAGCGGTCGTGAAGGACCATAAGGGTGTCTTTCCGAAAACGCCGGAAGAGCTTGAAGCTCTTCCCGGGATCGGGCCGTATACCGCACGCGCGGTAGCGGCTTTCGCGTATAACCAGGACGTGGTGTTTATTGAAACGAATATCCGCACGGTAGTGACGCATCATTTCTTTCCTGGTGCGGGGAAGGTGGACGACAAAGAGATCATGCCGCTTCTCCAAGAGGCACTCCCGAAGGGTCGTGCACGCGAATGGTATTCAGCGCTCATGGACTACGGAAGCCATCTGAAGCGCTCCGGTATTCGTATCAATGCTCGCGCCAAGTCGTACACCAAGCAGTCCACTTTTGCCGGAAGTAGCCGCGAAGCGCGTGGCGCCATTCTCAAAGCGCTTGCCAAGGGTCCGCGAGATAGCGCCTTTCTTATAGAAATTCTTGGCCCGTCACGGCGGACACAGGTGAAGAGTCAGCTGGCGACACTTACCAAAGAGGGAATGATCGAGCTTGCGGGAGGGAGGTTTCGCCTTCCACGATAAGAAAGCGCGGCGTCCAGGGGACGCCGCGCCGTAGTTCAGGAGATCTCAACGACATTTATGTCGATCGACTCGATGTCGTAGACACCTTCGTCGTCGGTCATGTCAGGATCGCCGCCATCATCCTCGTCTTTGCCAACAACGTTGACTATGATGAGGTCTTTCAGGCGTTGCGGGTTTGTTTCAACCCACGATTTGATGAGATCAAACGCTTGTTCTTCAAGCGACTTGGCCATGCATGCCTCCTTTCCTACGTGCTGAATATACCACATAAATATATAAAAAGCAAGCCGCCGCTTGGGGCGGCGACGTGCTTGTGTGATAGATCTGGTTAGACGCCGATCAGTACCGGGATCACCATCGGTGCTTTATTGGTCCTCGAGAAGAGGAAGCCAGCCATGGTGTCGGTAAGCTGATTCTTCACGTAGTCGAGATCGACTGGGTTCATGCCGCGGGTCGTGTCTTCGACGGTCTTCTTGATGAGAAGACGAGCCTGATTCAACAGGTCCTGCGATTCGCGCAGATACACGAAGCCGCGGGAAATGATGTCCGGCGACTTCCGGAGCTTGCCGGTCTTCAGGTGCACGGTTGCAATGATGACGAACATGCCGTCCTTCGCGAGCGCCTGACGATCGCGGATCACTACCTCCTGCATATCGCCGATAGCAAAGCCGTCAACGATAAGCGGGGAAGATGGAACCTTCTCCTTGTGGATGTTGAGGGTCTTGCCTTCGATCATGTCGATCACCATGCCGTTATCGGCAACGATGATTTCTTCGCGCGGGCGCCCGGCCTGCTCGACTGCCTTTGCGTGGCATGAGGTCATCGAGTAGTAGCCGTAGGCAGGCATGAAGAACTTCGCGCCGACCTGCTGGTTGATCCAGACGAGCTCGCCTGAGTTTCCGTGTCCGGTCGAGTGCACGTCGGATGAGCGGTAGTGGATTAGGGTGACGCCGTTGCGGTAGAGGTTGTCCTTGAGGCGCTGCACGTTGATCTCGTTGCCGGGAATCACGGACGAGGAGAGCACGATCGTGTCGCGATTGGTAAGCGTGATCGACTTGTGCTGCTTGGTTGCGATGCGCATAAGCGCGGCAAATTCCTCGCCCTGCGCGCCGGTCGCAAGAATTACGATCTTGTCGGCAGGGTAGTCGCCGATTTCCTGTGCGGGAATAACGGTCGACTTATCAACCTTCAAGAGACCGGTCTTCTGTGCGATCTCAAGGTTCGTGCGGATCGAGCGGCCTTCAAGCACGACCTTCTTACCAAGCTTCTCGGAAACCTGGATGATGTGCACCATGCGCTCAAACTGAGACGCAAAGGTGCCGATAATGAGACGTCCCGAGACCGTCTTGATGATGTCTTCAAGCGTCTGGTGGACTTTCTTTTCCGGTACGGAGAAGCCGTCGCGTTCCGCATTCGTGGAGTCGGCGATGAAGATAAGGTTGTTGTCCTTACCGATCTCGCCCCACTTCTTCGCTTCATGCTCGGCAGGAACCCCATTCTCGTGGTCGAGCTTGAGGTCGCCGGTTGCAACGACGTTGCCCCACGGCGTCTCAATTGAGATGCCCATGGAATCTGGAATCGAGTGGGTCACCGGGAAGAACTTCACGCGATGCGATCCGATGGTGACCGTTGAGTTTGGCTCAACGACGCGCAGATCGAGTTTCGGCATCTCAGGATATTCTTCTTGGCGCTTGGCGATCATGACCGCAGAAAGGTTCTGGGTGTAGATCGGCGGATTGCCGAAGCGGCCCATTAGAAATGGAATGCCGCCGATATGGTCGAGGTGGCCGTGCGTGATGAAGACTGCGCGGACGCGATCCTGGTTCACCTCAAGATACTTCGTGTTCGGGAGTACGTAGTCGATACCCGGGTTGGAGTCTTCTGATACGAACTGGAAGCCCGCATCGCAGACGAAGATGTCATTGCCGCTTTCAACGGCGAACATGTTGCGACCCACTTCCTCAACGCCACCAAGTGGAATGACGCGCACCGTCTTTTCATCGACGGGTGCAGGGAAGTAGTCGGCACGAGGCTTCGGAGCCGCCGTATTGCTTGGCGGGCGGCGCATGCCGCGATCCCGTCCGCCGCGACCGCGACCGCGTGAGCGATCACGAGAGCCGCGTCCTGGACGGCGATCTCCATCACGCCGTGGTGGGCGTGAGCTGGGGGCTGGCCGCGACATCGGGGCCGGAGCCGGAGCTGGTGCTGGAGTCATAAACCTAAATAAAGTTTAATTCTTACTAATTGTTTGCACATGCACTGACGTGCAATCGATAACCCAGAGCTACTCGTACTATACCAGTAGCCCCGCGCTAGCGACTATTCGCCAGAAACGGCCATACCGCTTCCGTATGCCGATACCAGAACGCCGCAGTCAGGAACCGGTCGGACGGTTCTGAAACGGTACCCAGCACCACCCCCTGCACATCCTCTGGAAGCGAATAGAGGAAGGCCGGCGCATGGGTGAATGCGGCAGGGTAGTCAGCGGCAATGAGATCGTTGAGTTCTTGCAGGTCGTGCGCTCTTGTGGCCGGATCCGTATCGGTCCGGATTTTCTCAAGCAAGTCATCAACCGATCGATTAGCATACAGTGCCACATTAAGGCCTGGGTCATTGCGCTGAGATGAATCCCAAAACGCGAAGAGATCCTGGTCTTTCCCAACTACCATACCAAACAGCAGTGCTTCGTAGTTGCGCGGACGAATCACGTTCACGATGAGGTCGTTCGGATCGTGCAGCTCGACGGTAGTTTCAATGCCGACCTGCTCGAAGTCGGAACGTACCTGTTCGGCAATCGCGCGAAGCTCGGGCACGTTTGCCGTTGCAAGCGTTACCGAAAGCGTTGCTCCATCATTCGTCCAGGCGCGTGCCGCAGCATCATAGTTCCAGTCATTACGCTCAAGGGTATCGGCCGCAAGCGTGGTCGGGTCTCCTTCCGGAGTGGTTGTTGCGGAGATAAGGCCGGGCGGCACCGGTCCAGTTGCAACCTGGCCATACCCGCCAAGCATCTGTGCGATCAGTGCCTCTCGATCAATGGCTTGGGAAAGCGCTTTACGTACTTCGATCTTCTGGAAATTCGGATTCTTCGACGCGTTGAAGAAGATACCGAAGACGCGTGAGTACGGTGCGGTGCGCGCCTCAGGTCCCGGAATACCCTGTGCGCTTTCAACGCGTCCGCGAAGCAGTGCTTCGCGCAGATCCTCTTCCGTATCGAAGTACACGAACGTCATGCGTGAGAGATACGGGTGTCCAAGCGCGTAGAAGCGGTTGGCAGCAAGCTCGTACCGCTCGATGATGCCATTCTTGTCGCGTATAACGCCCACAACCTTGAAGGGTCCTGCGCCCACCGGTTCCGTCATGTACGGCGAGAACGGAAATTCCTCGTTCGTAATATTTCTCCAGATGCGCGCCGGCAGGATGCCGAGCGTCGCGTCTTCAAGAAACGGCGCGTACGCTTTCGGAAGCGTGAATCGCACGGTGCGCGCATCAACCGCCTCAGCGCGGATATTCGCCCAGTCGGCGAGGCGCGGAGACAGGAGTCCCGGATCCTGTGCTTTCATAACCGTGAACACCACGTCGTCTGCCGTTACCGGCGTGCCGTCAGAGAAGCGGACCGTATCTCGAAGGCGGAAGGTATACACCTTGCCGTCCTCAGAGATTTCGTAGCTTTCCGCAAGCACGGGAGCGAGAACGCCATCCTGGTCGTAGCCCATAAGACCGGCGTATGTGAGCGTGGCAAGATCGCGGTCTGCATCCGTAAGCGCAAGCAGCGGATTGATAAATCGCGGATGCCCTTCAACACCTTCGGTCAGCTGTCCGCCCCGGCTTGGCACATCAACGAGAAACTGCCGCTCAAACGCATAAACGCCTGCAAGCGCGATACCGGCAAGCACAAGCGCAAGCACGCCTGCGATTAGGCGGTCACCCGGAGACAATGACGCAACGCGCGACGAGAGCTTCGTGGGTAGTTTCGGAGTGCGAAAGGTAGGGAGGTCGGGAAGCCGCCTCATAAGAGTGGGTTCTAGATGAGGAACCCGGCAATAGCGGTAAGTACGAAGAGTACGGCGATCACTATGGTCGCCTGGAAAAGGAATTTTTCAGCGCCCCGGCGCTTGTAAAACGTCGAAGCGAAGTTGTCGCCTCCAAAAGCTCCTCCAAGGGATGCGCCGCGGTTTTGCAGCACAATACCTGCGATGAGGAGAAGGGAGAGGACGATCTCTGCGTACGGCAATATTGCCTTGAGTGTCTCCATCTGTAGCCGGAAGCATAGCATACCGGGGTCAGGGGAGGCAATTACCCCACACATTGACTTATATAAATAAGTATGTATACTATTACGGGTTTCGGAACGACCGTTCCGGACGGAAACAGAGGGAAAAGAGAATGGCCGAGTTGATACTCATCGGTGTCTTGGGCTTCGTCGGAGGACTCTCGTTCTTCGCGATGGTCGAGGCAATGGATGACATCTCGTTTGCAAAAGGAATCCTGCTCGCCGCGCTCATGCTATGCGCGGTCGGCGCCGCCGCTTCGCTGACGACACTCCATATCGTCAACGGCGGAGCAGTGCACACCTTCCTGCTCCCGATCCTCACTATGATCGCGGGCTTCATCCTCAACGCCACCGTGTTCACCAATATCGCGTTCTGGCTCAAGCATCGCGCCCCCTGGGCGCGCTACTAAGGCTTCTGACGCACAACCCGCAAAACGGGCGCCCCCAAGGCGCCCGTTTCTTTATCCCTACGCACTTGACAGCATATTATAAATATGGTAGCATATATACAGCCTGCCCCAGGATAAAGGGGGTGTTCCAACCAGAGGAGGGTCTCATGACTCTTGCTGAAATTGTTGCTTCTTGGCCAATCCTGACGGCGTTCGCCATCTCCGGCGGCGCCCTGCTTGTGACCGGCATTCGCCTGCTGACGCATCCGCCCGATGTCATCTGGGCCCACCTTGGGTGGTTCCTGATCGGTGTCGTGGCGGCGGTCGTCGGCGGCGTGCAGATGGACACGTTCTATCAATCGTTCGGCCTGTTCGCGATCGGCCTCTCGGTCGCCGCGTTCATGGCTGGCATGATCGTGATGGTCGTGTTCGGTCTCATCTGGGACGTCGCCGCGGAATTTGTCGCGGACCGTCTGCCAGGCTAGTCGGCTAAAACGGCAACGTATGGAATAACAAGGCGCCCCAGACTACCGGGGCGCCTTTTCGTATTTGACATATATACGATACTGTGGTATCGTATTACCGACGTCCCAAGCTATGGGGACCTGTCCTTCAGAAGGGGAAATACATGACTCCTGAAAGTATGCAGGTGTTTGCTGTCGTAGGCGGTGCTGTCGCGACCATCCATGGGTGGTTTGCTCTGACGACGTTTTTCCCTTCAACGGGGAAATCGGCGCCGGGGCTCGCGGGAATGTTCACCATCGCGGGCATCTTCGTGATGCTCGCGGCACTCAATACGACGAAAGAGCTTTCGGACGCGCCCATGTACATGATTATGGGCGCGCTCATCGGCTCGGCGATCTTCGTCGCGATCTATGCGGCTGTGCACAGCGCATCGCCATATTCGCGTCGCGAACGTCGCCCGCGCAAGCGTAACTAACTGCAGAAGGAGAGAAGCGGCTGTCCGAACCCCGGGCGGCCGCTTTTTGCTTTCCGCTACATTTGATACACTCCATCCGCTACCGGCGGGCAGCCGGATTATTTAGAAATTTTACGTCTCGATATCTATGGCAACGAAATCGACTATCTCGATACAGCCGCTTGGTGACCGCGTTGTCGTGAAGCCTTCCAAGAAAGAGGAGAAGACGTCAGCGTCAGGCATCATCATTCCGGACACTATTGATAAGGAAAAGCCGATGACCGGAAAGGTCGTCGCAGTCGGCCCCGGACGGCATGACGACGGGGAGCTCGTCCCCATGCAGGTCAAAGTCGGGCAGACCGTTCTCTTTACTAAGTACGGGTACGACGAAGTGAAAATGGACGGCGAGGAGTACTACATCCTTGCAGAGTCCCAGGTACTCGCGATTCTCAAATAATCCATCTATGGCAAAACAGATTCTCTTTGGGGAAGACGCGCGCAAATCCATCCACCAAGGTCTTCAGAAAGCCGCGAAAGCGGTGAAAGTGACGCTTGGTCCGCGTGGGCGAAACGTGGTGCTAGACAAGGGCTATGGCTCTCCGCGCATCACCAACGATGGCGTATCCATCGCGAAGGAAATTTCCTTCAAGGACAAATTCGAAAACATGGGCGCAGAGATCGTGAAGGAGGTTGCGAATAAGACGAACGATGTTGCTGGCGACGGCACCACGACGTCTGTCGTGCTTCTTGAGGCGCTGATTGATGAGGGTCTTGAGCGTGTCGTCAAAGGCGGCAACGCCATGGCCATTCGCGCCGGCATGGAGAAGGCGCGTGACGCAGCAGTCGCAGAGCTTAAGAAAATGGCAAAGCCGGTCTCTGGCAAGACTGATGTAAAGCAGGTTGCCTCCATCTCCGCAGAAAGCGAAGAGCTTGGCGCCATCATCGCTGAGACCGTCGAAGAGGTCGGCAAGAATGGTGTGGTGACCGTTGAAGAGTCGCAGGGTATGGAGCTCTCGCATGAAATCGTCGAGGGCCTCCAGATCGACAAGGGCTACGTCTCTGCCTACATGGTGACCAATCCGGAGCGTATGGAAGCGGAAGTGAAGGACGCTCTGATTCTCTTGACGGATAAGAAGATCGGCAGCGTGCAGGAAATTCTTCCGCTGCTTGAGAAGGTTGCGCAGTCTGGACGCAAAGAACTTGTTATCGTCGCGGACGATGTGGAAGGCGAAGCGCTTACCACGTTTGTCGTCAACAAACTGCGCGGCACCTTCAGCGTGCTTGCAGTGAAGGCACCTGGCTTTGGCGACAAGAAGAAGGAAATGCTCGCTGATATCGCAACAGTAGTCGGCGGTCAGGTCATTTCCTCCGACACCGGCATTACCTTTGAGAGCGCAACGCTTTCGATGCTCGGTAAAGCAGCTCGCGTGATTTCAACCAAGGACACGACCGTCTTTGTCGGCGGCAAGGGCAAGAAGGCGGATATCGAGTCGCGCGTGAAGCAGCTTGAAGCGCTCATTGAAAACTCTACCTCTTCCTTCGATAAGGAAAGGCTCCAGGAGCGCATTGCAAAACTTTCGGGCGGCGTAGCGGTCATTCGCGTCGGCGCAGCAACCGAAACCGAGATGAAGTATCTCAAAGACAAGATTGATGACGCGGTCAAAGCAACCAAGGCATCGATTGAAGAAGGTATCGTGCCGGGCGGTGGCACTGCGCTTGCGAAAGTCTCGAAGAAGCTTGCGGGTGCTGGCGGCAAGATGAGTGCGGACGAGCAGGTCGGCTACGACATCGTCGTTCGCGCGCTCGAGCAGCCACTTCGCCAGATCGCGCTCAACTGCGGCAAGGACGACGTCTCCGTCATCATCTCAAAGGTGCAGAGCGGCAAGAGCTATGCCGGCTATGACGCTGTTGCAGACGAGGTTGTTGAAGACATGCTTGAAGAGGGCATCATCGACCCGGTCAAGGTGACGCGTGGCGCAGTAGAAAATGCTGTGTCTGCTGCAGCAATTCTTCTCACTACCGAAGCGGCAGTCGCGGATCTCCCTGAGCCAAAAGAAACCCCCGCACAAGGCGGAGGCATGGAGTTCTAACCTATAAACGAGTGAAGGGCCGGGATCCTGTGTAGGATTCCCGGCCCTTTGCCGTTTTATTGCTGCGGCCCTTCCACTTCGCCCGTCTGGAGACTGGCGACCTGGACGGTCGGAGCTGTTGCCACTTGTTCAGGCGACTGCGCCGGTTGCGGCGGCTGGACGAAGGTTGCATTGCCGACGCGAGCCATCGCTTGCGCCCGCATGTACGCTTCCTCGATGCCCGGGATGTTCATCCGCGCGTACTCGACAGCCGTCTGTCGCATGATCGGGTCGTTTTGAAACGCGCCGGCGATCACGCGAATGATCTCAAGATCTTGGCAGAGCTTGTCGATCCGTCCGCCGCCATAGCTGGCGCCGACGTAGATCATACTGAAGCCGCCGCCGCGTGTGACCACGCACTGTGCCGTTGGTTGCGGGACTTCTCCCGATACCATCGGCGCCGAGTGAATCGTCAGCGTGTCCGGAGACTCTGGAGCCTCGAAGGTTGTGATGACGTCCCCCGTTGCAGCGAATGCGCCTGATTCAGAGTCGGCCGCAGCATCTGCGTCCGCTTCGGCTTCAGCCGCGGTATCGCCGCCGATCACGAGTTGCGCGTGAGCGTCGGGAGTGAACATAAGCGCGCCGAGCATCAAGGATGCCGACACGAAGAATGCAGTTCGTTTCATTTCCGTACCTCATAGATGTTGTGGAAGCGAAATGGGCCGCGGCGTTGCCGCCGCGGCCCTCGTCGACGTAGTCCGAAGTTTTAGCGGCGGCGAGTGCGCGAGCGCGCTCGCTGGTTGCCGGTATATTCGGAGCCGCCTTCGACGCCGGCGTCAGCATTGCCATACGCGCCGGAGACGTTCACGCCGCTCGCCGAACCGTAGCCGTACGTATTGACGATGGCGTTGTTGCGGTTGACATAGGCGTTGGCGCCGTTTTGGACGTCGGACGATTGATACCCGTAGGAGCCGGCGATGCTGCCCGAGCCCGGGCCTGCGGCCGATCCTTGGGTCTGTCCACCAGATACGCTGGAGTTGGCGCCGGCTTGTCCCGTCCATTGCGATTGCGCTGAAGCAGGAGTGGCCAGAGCGGCCACGGCGAGAGCCGCGCAAGCGGCGAACAACATACGTTTCATGTGGTTTGTCCTTTGTGACAACGTGACCATTCCCCCTGGTCACTATGGGGATTCGCAGATCCACCCCGAGGAATTTCGAGATAGGCCTGCCAATAGGGTTAAAAAGAGCAACACCAGGACGCAAAAAAAGCGCCGTGGCGCGTTGATTCAACCTAACCCGGGTATGGAAAAGTGTCAATAGCGGGGAAACGCAAACGGCGCCCCGGTAGTCTGGGGCGCCGAAAGAATGTCGTGTTGATTAGAAGTCCTTGAACGCTGGCTCGTCCGCGGCGCCGGAGCGATTGGCGGCGTAGTCGAGGCTGATCTGGCGATCGGCGTTCCGGAGGATCTGGTTGGCGATGACGGCTGCGATGAACGGCACGACAAGGCCAGCGATGATGATCCACCAGGAGACGCCGATGACGTTGAACGCAGCGAGACCTGCGACAACGGCCGCGACCAGGAAGACGTCGACCGCGTGATTGCTCACGAACGACGAGACGGGGCAACGAACACGGGCTTCTTCAAACATCACACTCATGGAATGAACTCCAGTTGCGGTTGTGGCCTTTCGGCCGGACCGATACTACTGTACCATAAAGTATATAAAAAGTCAATAGTCTGGCCTGATATGCAAAAGGCGACGTACCGCGAGGGTACGCCGCCCGTTGTTTAGTAGCGCAGCTGCCGTCTGGCTGGTCGTCGTCCGAAGACAAACCACCAGAACCACACGAGCGGCGTGGCAATGACTGAAGCGATCGGTCCGAGAATGCCAAGCACCATCGTGCCAGCTTGCACAAAGAGTTCGGCGATAGCGATTGCCATCACCGCCACAATCTCCATGTAGATGATGAACAGCGCAGCGCCGAGGATGGCGCCGATGATCACCAGGATCGGGAGCAGAGTCGATAGGCTGGTCAGGTCGTAATGGGACACCTAAAAAGGCCCTCCTTTCTGCGCCGCACTTTATGACAGATTCCTAAAACCGCAAGTGGGCGTATGCTATACTGCATTCCTATGATGACTCTATACATTGTCCTTGCGATTGTCGTTGTTATTGTGCTCTGGCTCGTCTTTACCTATAACGGATTCGTCTCGCTCGTAAACCGCGCGAAGGAGGCGTGGAGCGATATCGAGGTGCAACTCAAGCGTCGCTACGATCTCATCCCGAATCTCGTAGAAACTGTCAAAGGCTATGCTGCGCACGAGCGACAGGCGTTTGAAAGCGTGACGGAAGCTCGTTCCGCAGCGATGGGTGCATCTTCGGTTGCCGATCATGCAAAGGCAGAGAACATGCTCACCGGCGCATTGAAGTCACTCTTTGCAGTTGCTGAGGCGTATCCGGACCTCAAGGCAAACGCAAACTTCCTTGAGCTCCAGCGCGAACTCTCTGATACGGAAAATAAGATTCAGGCGTCTCGCCGCTTCTACAACCAGAACGTTATGTCGCTCAACACCGGTCTTGAGCAATTTCCTGGAAACATCATCGGCGGCATGTTTGGCTTCCAGAAGCGCGAGTTCTTCGAGCTTGCGGAAGGAGAGGAGGCAGCGCGCCAGCCGGTAAAGGTGGCGTTCTAGTGATGAGCGTGGGGCGGAATGCTCCACTGACCTACGACTTCGAAACGTATGCCAAACCTGTATCAAGAACGTTCTAGCAACCTGATGCGTACCTGGATCTTGATGATCGGGTTTTTCCTCGTGGTCATTGCGCTTGGATTCTTGATCGCGCAGTACTACGGCGATCCATCCATTCTCTACATTGCCGTTGCGATCGCGATCGCAATGAATGTTGGCAGCTACTGGTTCTCCGATAAGCTGGTGCTCTCCATGACCGGCGCCAAGCCAGCAAGCAGGGAAGAGTTCTTCGACCTCTATACCGTCACCGAGAACTTGGCGATTACCGCCGGTCTTCCGATGCCCAAG